>OGKO01000018.1_pt1 | contig 116448 bp, 94 predicted proteins | sample 1572451 | NCBI WGS metagenome assembly OGKO01 (sample SAMEA2582089, study PRJEB24529) | metagenome | biome: Human gut stool | place: China | collected 2011 | reverse complement strand
ATGCCCTTTTGTTTTAGGCAGTTACGTCATGTTTTGTTAACTTGCGAAACTTGAATTACATATTATATGAGTACTTGCCACTCTCCGTGCTTTCTTCAGCCAACACGTTTGAGTAGGCCTTTCTTCTGTAGTTTGCCGATAACGAATTTCACGCCACCTAAAGATAAATTGCTTATTGCATCTACCATTTTGCCAATGGTTGCCTTTGGATTCTCTATTAAGAATTTTAGTACTTCTTCTAAAGAATCCAAATTCTTTTGGATAGTAGAATCATTCTTTTGGATAGTGCCAGAGTCCTTTTGGCTAGTGCGACTATCCTTCAAAGGCTTCTTTTGGGTAGTTGTATCGCTCTTTTGGATAGTATTCGACTCCTTTTGGATAGTATTACTATCCTTTAAAGGCTTCTTTTGGGTAGAGGATTTGTTGTTTTGGGTAGTTCTCCAAATCGTAACCTTAAATTGATTAGCAGACACTTCGTTGTCAAAGTCGATGTGATTATCCTCTCGCATTGCACGAACGATTCCCGAACCCAAACCACGATAAATCATCGTTTTGGCTGCGAAACCTGCCATCAGAGGGTTACGTTGACAAGAAACACCGAGTTTTATATCATCTACAGTTAGTCATTTTTTGGCAGAAAGGGGAGAATTTCCCACATATCTTTTCGTAAACACCTGTTTTCACATGCAGACCAAGCTGCTGAAAACGGAGGATATCCACCCACCCCAAACGGGGATATCCGCTAAAGCTTCGTATAACACTTCGGGATGCCTCCACAATGAAAGCATCCCGAAATTCTTTTTATCCTTCACTTATTTCCCGTCCAAGGCTTTCTACTTGATGTGAGAAATTAATAAAATTATCACCCCACTCTTTGCAGGCGGCAAACTTGATACCATCGGCTGAAGTCAGGATGTAAAAACCTTTTAGATTCTCTCCAGTACGTTTATCATTTTCATGAAGAGACTCTATTATAAAGACTTTTATACCATCGATTTTTTCTAAGTCTATTTTTTATTATCTAAAAACCTACTTTTCCTGCTACTAAAAGTATGCAGATGTCCTATTTTATTGGATTTATTAAATCTCCATTGAGAATCATTTTCATAATACCATCACTTATTGCTGCTTCAGTCTGATATTCTGCAATTCTTCCAATTAAATTTAACAGATCATGTATGTCATCGTTCGAGCATGCTTTACGGTAATAGGCATAACGATGATACTTGAGCCATTGCTCTATGATGTTGTAACCAGAGGCTTCAAATTGCAAGATGGTGTCAGAAACATCAATGGAAACAATTGCCGATCCCCGTTCGTCCAAAAGGATGATTTTGCCATCTGATATCTGATGATCTGACAGTTTAAACTCCTGATAATTGTTAAATGCATTATTACCCAACACAGTAGCCAATGTAGAATTCTTAGCTTTGTAATCTTTGTGTTCTATATTTGCCATATTCTTTCCGACTTTCACCATTGACTCAAACAATGATTTGTCAGAAGTTATTGGAATAGATGCCCATTCCCCAGCAACAGTATGCAGCTTACCCTCAAATGCCTTCATATAGAAGTTGGAATTCAAAGATGCATAGGAATAGTAAACAATTTCATCTGTCAATTGACTAACTGATTTCCCAAATGTTGCAACGAGCTGTTGAAGCAATTTCTTATTAATATTAGTAACGGACTTGCCTTCCCATTCTTTTCCTCCAGTTTTGTATTCTGGGAAACGATTGCAGAAGATATGAGCATTTCCGCGTGTGGCAAGATCGTTGTCAGGTATATACCAACAGAAAGATGAGAATTTCTTGATTACCGGACTTATGTCAGCAGGTGCTGGAGCAACGGCGAAGCCAAAAACGCCCTCGTCTTTGTAGGCAGCTTGCACCTCTGGACGTTCGCGCATACCACCTCCTGGTGTATTCCTCAAAGCATCCATTAAAGGATTATTCAGGATTAAACTTGCCGTAAGGAACGGACGAAAGGAATAATCAACAATCTTCATCTCGCTATTCGCAAGGGCTTTTCTTACCTCATGCGTAAGTTTCTTTTGTGCAGGTGGTTTTGTTTGACCTTTGTACCAACGATTTTTAATTTGCTCGTATGTGTTGTTTTCGTCAGCAATGAAACGGCTACGTCTTTTCAACGTGCCCTTAGAAAAATGCACAAGTAGATGTGTAGGAGCAAGTTTTAATCCAGAGCAATCACGGTCAAAGATGGCAGGTTCGCACTCTGATTTCAAATGCCAGAACTGAGAATATAACTCTTCATTAACATCTATTGTTGTCTTGAAAAGGTATTTCTTGCCAATATTGACTTCTTTCCACTCTGCCAAATCTACATCTGCATTGAAGAATTCTATCTTTTCGCGCTTACTGAGTGGACTGATGCTTTTATAGTGAATATGAGGGATCGATAAATCAAGTTCTCTCAACGTACCAACAAGCAGCAATCTTCCTTGAAGCGTGTTGAATAGGTTTTCGGCATTATGACCCGCACGATTGTCAACATCAAAATCTAACACCCACATTTCGCTAACATGTTCTACCAAATATTTTCGGGCGGTTACGAATGATTCGTTCTGCGCAAACGTAGACGGAAGAACTAGTGCGAAGATGGAAGGTCGGCTCGTTTCTGCCTTAAACAGGCACCAACGCAGAAACTTAGTCATTTCGTTTGCCAATTGCTTCTGCTTGTTTGAACGTCCCTTGCGAACTTTCGGACGGAAATCGTTCATAAGATTTGCAATAATCTTGCCCTCGTTGTTGATGTCAACAGAGTCGGAACAAGGTGGATTGCCAATTATGATAGTCAAAGGTGGTTCGGAGAGTTTTTTTGCTCTTCGTTGTTCATTCAAAAAAAACGTGGAAACAACATCGTCTGATCCTCCTTCTATACGTGTTTGTTTGAATGTTGAATCGCTCAACGTGTTTGTAAGAACAACTTCGATATCTGTATTGTCAGTAATGTCCAGCATAGAAATACGATAGTTTTTGCTAAGGCGTATGGAACAGGTAGAATCTCAAACCCAATAATCTGAGAGCCTTCAAGAAGCGTCATTTTGTTGAGAACGGCTTCGATAAATGTACCAGTGCCACAACAAGGATCAACCACCTTGATGGCTTTATCACGTGCATTTTCTCCGGGCAAAACAGACGGCAGGATTGCATCAACAAATTTTGCAGTGTACTCTGCCAAGGGCATTGGGGTATACCACGCCCCAAAGTCGTTTCTTGTCTTGCCATCGTAAGCTGCAAGGAATGACTCATAGAGTTCATGAAAATTTGGAGTGGTAATCTGGTGCTCCGACAAACGAATGCAAGAAAGCATGCGTCTAGTGTTGTCATACCAAATCCCTATCTTGCTGAATGGAGAGTTGAGCTCATCCGCAAGTGCATTTACGAGGGTTTTGAATGGTTGTAAACGTAATGCTTGTGGGTTAAATGAAGGAGAGTTCCAAAAAACCTGCAACTTTTGGTATTTGTCAGTTGGCTTGATGTTCTTCTCGTTAACATAGCGATGGGCATAGAGTAAGCCAAATGCAAGTATTTGTGCTACAAATCCTGCAAATGTATGATTATCGGCAAGAGACTTGTCGTGACTCTTAGCGGCTACATCCCACAGATGCTTCAATGAGATGATGGTTTTTCTTTCTGTTTCATTTTCTGCCTCATCTTCATTGAGGTCGAGTATTCCTTCTAAATCCTCACAAAGATGTTTGGCTCGTTTAGATAATTCGGCTACAAGTTGTTTCTCACTAATAGTTCTGAACCCTTCCTCTTTGAAGAAATTTTTGAACATTGGGAAAATGTCCGAATTCAACTCTGGCGCATTCCAATTGATAGGCTTAGTACAAATAGAGGTAAGAGCTGAGCTTTTATTTGGATTATAGACAATAAAATCGATTCCATCAGTAAGAATAACAGGATTACCCAAATATAGGTAACGCTTTACCTGTCCTTCATAATCGACAGGATTAAGAGATACATTTGGGTTAAATCCTTTTGCCTCTACATAGCCATAAATTCCCATTGTTTCCTTATTGCTGAACAACCAATCTGGACGACCATATTTTCCTTGCTGACGAGGTTCAAAGATTCTTTCAATCTTATGATCTATGAATCCTGACATCTGCATGAGAAAATCGTCTAATGCAGGACGAAATGAAAGCTCAGGTGTGGCATTACCTGTGGCAATAGCTGTTTTGTAGTCATTGCCAAGTCTCTTTATGTATTCTGCAAGTATTTTGTTCAGTTGTTCCATTTGTCAAGACATTTTTTTATTTGTAATCCTACTGCCATAGCCATAGCTACAGGAACTGCGTTGCCTATCTGGCGTGCTACTTCAACTTTATTTCCCACAAAAACAAAATCTTCGGGGAAAGTTTGCAGTAAAGCTCCCTCGCGTAGTGAAATGCTTCGGTTTTGCTCTGGGTGTCCAAACATTCCACGTGTGAAACTGTCAAATCGTGCGGTTATAGTAGGCGCGACATCATCCCACGGCATTCTGCCATATACATTTCTATGCCCAATTAAATTAGAACTTACCTTATGGCAATCTGCGAGAAGTTCGGCAGGAAGGAAATCGCGACCTTGACCTGGTTTAAGCACCTGCAAACGTGCAATATTTTTTGCAGACAACCGATCTCTGCGATGTAAGGAAATTTGCGGATGCTCGCTTCCATCTTCTGGCGGTTCAGGAAGATATGCAATTGCTTCTCTTACCGTGATTTTATGTTTTTGTGGCTTTGGATATTCAAAGAGTGGAGTTTTGTGGTCCTTTCTCTCGCCAACTATTACAACCCTTCTCCTGCGCTGAGGTACACCATAGTCTTGTGCATCAAGTGTCTTTTCGTGGATGAAATAGCCGCATTCCTCAACCTTTGCCAGGGCACTATGCAGAATGTTTTTACCTCTTTTCCCTTCGATTCCTGGAACATTTTCAAGTATAAACATCTTTGGTCGAATTTCAATAACCTTGCTAATGTACTCCTCAATAAGATGATTACGTTCATCAAAGTCCGCTCCGATTCTTTGGACAGAAAAACCTTGGCATGGAGGACCGCCAGCAAGCAGATCAAGTTCACCAGATTTGAGGTTTAGCGACTCCAACAACTCAGCTACTTCAATGTCATAAATATCACGAGTTTCCGCTTTGTGATTTTTGAAATATTCATGGTTGGCTTTTATAGTAGCTATCGCTTTTGCCTCAATATCAAAACTGTAGAGAACATCAAAGCCAGCCTGAATTAGGCCAAGACACAACCCTCCTGCACCGCAGAAGCTATCTATACATTTATATGCTTTGTTCATTGTTCTCTTTCGTTTTAATTGTTAATGCTATTTGTGTGGCGATTGCTAATGCAAGTAGAGGGGGGACAGCTTCTCCTATTTGCTTAAAGGCATCTCCCAAACTTCCATTCCAAAGATATCCATCTGGAAAACTTTGCAAGCGAGCGACTTCACGTATAGTTAATCCTCTGTCCTGTTCGGGGTGAGAGTATCTGCCACTAGCTGGGTTTCTAGCATATTGAGTGATAGTAACGGAGGGCTTGTCCCATCTCAAGCGCCCGTAAACATCGCTGAAGCCATTTACTTTGTCCAAACATTTAGGGCCAACACCTTTGGGGCGACTTCCACCATCATGTGGTACTTGTGCTATAACATCAATTGTACTTTGTTTATGAGCCGAACAACGATGATATCTGTCAATCATTTGAGTTTGGTGTCTTGCGTCCACATGAGGTAAATCAGCAATAGCATCACATACAGTCTTGTATTCCTCTGCGGATAGAATTTCGTCCGGCAGAACAAAATTTTTGTATTTTGAAGCAACAATTATAGCTCTAATTCTTGCTTGAGGAACTCCAAATCCTGCTGCATTGTATACTCGTTGAACTACATGGTAGCCATTCTGAGTAAACACTTTTTTAGCCTCCTCGTAGTGTTTCTTGTATTTGCCAGTAAGAATCTCTGGAACATTCTCCATTACTATAAAATCAGGATTAAGATTTACAGCAATGTCAGAGAAATAACCAATTAAAGTGTTTCTTTTGTCTTCTGGCTTATTGCTATCCTTTTTACGGTGAGCGGAAAAACCTTGGCATGGAGCGCATCCAATTACTACTAAAGGACGATTATTATCCATCTTGAAGGTTTGTTGAATCACATTTGATTTTGGTGATATGGTTGTTATGTCAGCGTTCATCACGGGAGTTCCATAATTCAACTCATACGTCTTTAATGAAGTGCTATTAATATCAACACCACCTATAATTCGGAAGTACTCCTGCAAAGAGGCAAATCCCAAAGACATTCCACCCCCGCAGCAGAAAAAGTCAATTACATCAAAAGCCGCCTCAGACGTCCTTTTCGTCTGAGGCTTCCATTGGTTGAGAGACTCCTGCCCCTTATGGAATAGCTGTATGAATGTATGATTTGACATTGCTCTTCAAGATAAAGTGAAACAATTAGCAGTACCCAATTACAAACTAAGGGTTTTATCCTCTTTTTTTGTATTGTTGAGCAAACTTCTTACGTCAACATCCAATATTTTTGCGATTTTGTTCAAAGTAACCAAGTCCGGCTGAGTATTATTACTGCACCATTTACTGACAGTACAATTTGATTTGCCCAATTGTCCTGCAAGCCATTTGCCAGTCTTGCCACATTCCACAAGCACAACTTTTAGTCTGTTGAAATTAGCCATATTGAATCAAATGTTTTAATTTTGGTGCAAAAGTAATAAATTCCCATGAAAAAATCGATTGTTACCTTTTACAAAATCATATTGTAGTTCTAATTTATAAAAAATCCAATTAAGTAAACACCTTAAATGGACTGTTTCAATCTCTCAATTCTTAAAGTTTTCACATATTTTTCCCTTCTTTTTTTCTCAACTTCAATTCATACAAAATCCCAAAATCGGAAAAATTGCCGTTCGTAACTATTCAGTAATAGTGTAGGCATGCACCATCCTACCATCCTATAACGACAGGATGGTATGGATAACTTGCAGCTGTGACTGGCCGTTTTTCCATGCAGTGTCAGCAATGGAATGTATGGAAAAGAAAGCGTCTGCTCCATTGTCAGACCTGAAAGTGCCGGACACTTTCTGCTTTATCTTCAGTTTTCGGATTCCCCTCTCGCTCGCATTGTTGTCGGGTGGAATTGCGGGATTTTACAAGAAGTTAAATATGTAATCCCTGCATTTTGCGAGTCCCTTGCGAAGCCTCTCGAAGTTGGCTCTTAGGTGGAGCAGGTTGACTCCCAGCAGTTCGTCAAGCTTGTCAAGCCAAGTTCTTTTGTCAATGATGTCATTTGGCCGAGTGTTTCTCTCATGAATGGCTTGTCTAAACAGGCTTACCACATCATTCGACCACTGCTGTTTCGGGTCAAGCTCTGTCAAGTATTCCAACTCGCGCAGGAGGTGGGCCAGGCACACTTGGTGATTCAAAAAATCAAGGGAAAAATACGCGCTGTGCCTGTCGGTCACCGCCACAATGTTTTTTAGGGCATCGCCGAACCTCTCCTCAAGCACTTTTGACGAACGGCCGGCAGCACGGAAGCAAAGCGTCAAGTATGTTGTTTGCGCTATCCACACCCTATCCAATTTCTTGTTGTTGTAGCAAGCCGACTCATCGAAGCCCACAACGGGTGATTTCCTCAGTATGTCTTCCAGCAGCTTTATGGCAGGCTTGGATTTCCTCATGGCCTCCTGTACAATGTTCTTAATGGCGCCTTGGCTCATGTGGACAGAAAACACCTCTTCCATTAAAGAAGCCAGTCGCTCGTAAGGTATACACTGCACCACGTTCAGGTAGGTCACGACGGCTCTGATGTTCTTGCCAAAAGTTACCTGATTGCCCCGCTTGCGCGGCTCGTATCCTCTATTGCAACATCCGCAGGTGCAGGTCTTCTTGTAATGGCGATATTCTCTCACGACAGGCGCCAACGTTGGCAAATCCACAACTTGACTTACATTGTCAAGCTCTCCCGCTATGTCGGACAAGTCGCGACCACACTCGCGACAATATCCACTCATGCAGTCTTTCACAACATTCGGCTTTTCCGTCATGTTTCTGTTGTGTGCCTCATGCCCAGGCTGCCCGCCAGGTTTAAGGCCGTTCTTCTTTCGCAAGGATTTTGTGCGCCGAATCACTTCGGCTTTCATTTTTTCTTTGGAGGGAGGAGTGCTACTGTTGTTTGAATTCTTGTCGGACTTCTCATACTTTTCCAGCCGCTTGCGCAGGCTGCGGTTCTCTTTTTGAAGTCTTTCCACGTTACGGCGCAAATTCGCATTCTCCGTATGTAGCGCATCGATGGCTTCATGCATCGAGTGCATCTCAGATGTCAGCCTTTTCAAGGCTTGCGATATGTCCGTAACTTGCTCATCCATAGCAACAAAGGTACAAAAACATCTGAGACGTCCAAAAATAAAGTGTAAATATTTTGTTGATTTCCAATATATTATCGCCTATTTGTTGTGTCGGGATTATTAACAAAAACTCAAAGGCGTGTTATTGCTGAATAGTTACTGCCGTTCGTTTCCATGTTAATTTATGTTTAGTTAGTGTTCGCTAATTTATTCTGCCCCAGCTGACTTGTGGCGAGGGTAAAACTCCCACGAGGTCATCGATGGCGCTGAGAACTCTCTTTTTGAGGGCCTCCAGGCCTGCTTTTGCGAAAACGAGACAAAGAAGTCCCCTTAGGAACTTCATTACGTTTTTAGCGAAGAAGCAAGCCCCTATCCACGTGTCAGCCGTATTGTCAAGATTCGCCCGGATGTCTTCGCCCGGTAAACCCTCTTGAATGTTCCAAACGTCGCCTCTATCTCGTTCCGTTCACATATGGGCCTTCTTTTCTCCTCGGCGTGCCTGTCGTTGTCCTCCTCGGGAGGCCTGCCCAGTGGGCGGTTGTAACACTCGACATTGTTGACCTTGAGATACTGCCTGTTTGCTTCCCCAAAATAGATTTTGTCAATCTGCACCTCTCGTGGGAGCATGCCGAAACGTTTTCTGTAGAGTTCTATCTGCATGGCAAGGTCGGATGATTCGTTGGAAGGCGGTCGGCAAGCTTGACCCAGCGGTTGGACTTGCTCAATCCCGAAAGAGGCTCTTGGAGTTCAAACAAGTCGTGTATACGGTATTGTGAGTAGTATTTCATGTCGCACTTACGAGTTTTAACACCCAAAAGCAATCATTTTATCTGAACTGAGCAAATATTTTTACAAGTTAATGTCTTAATTGTCAATAACTTGTCTTAGATTAGTAGACCCTAATTATGATAGGCCAACCCATGGACTTTTACTTAGCCAGCGACTCATCGCCAACCATCCACAGCAAGGCAACTGCAAAAGTACGAAAAAGAATTGGGATTTGCAAGAAAGTCAGAAAGTTCTTACAAATTTCAACAAAATAATTGATGATTTACTTCTTAAACAAATCAGAATGGGTTCCTGTATCAAGCAAACATAGAATTAACTCATCATTATCATACTTCCATACCAAAACCCAATCAGGAAGAATATGACAATCATTCCATCCTTCATAATTTCCATGCAAAGGATGATTCTTATACTTTGCTGGCAATGATTCTCCTCTCAACAAAATAGACACAACTTCCTCGAACAAGGTTTTGTCGTATCCTCGTTTGATACATTTCTTGTACGATTTTTTAAATCTTCCAGAAAGCTGTAACTTATACATAGCTAAGCATCCAGATAGTTCATCATATCCTCCATTGTATCGAAGTTCTTAACATTGCCCTCCTTTACATCGAGAATTGCCTTGTCTAACTCTGACATTTTAGAGCTAGAATTCACTTTGCTAGCAATCCATCCCATTCTTTCTGCCAATTCCTTCAAAAACTGCATATCGGAACTAGGAAGTTGCAAATATATTGTTTGTAATATTTTATCCATAACACTACCATTTTAATTACACCACAAAAATACGAAAAAGAATTGAAACCAACAAATATTCTGAGAGATTTTGGCATTTATTCCTTCCTCTTCACCCAAACCTTGTGGCTGCCGCTGCCCGTCGAATCTATCGGCGAGGTTCGGTCGGCGATGATTTCCTTCAGCTCCAGAGAGGCGGCGGTGCGGCTCAGGTTGTTGATGTTGGCATAATCTGAGAGGGTAATGAGACCATTGGTTTCTATCACCTCCAGGGCACGGGCGATGCGTTCTTCCCTGGAATAGAGCTGCTTGCGAATCACCTTCACGCCACCCATGTCTCGCTCCAGGTCGCGATCGGTTTTATGCTTCACACTCTTGAGAAATTCAGGAGACGCCTTGAAGTTGATGTCCTTCACGCCCACCTTGCGATACGTCATCTTATCATCTTCACTCTGCATTTCCGTAGGCTTATCGTCCTCGAAACCGAGGGAGAGCGAGAAGGTGCCGATGCCTTCCAGATTCACATTGTAGCCCATGGAGAGCATTTCTACCAGCATATCAGCCACATCCAGCAATACTGCCTCCGTGGTACTTTCCGAAATACCACGATGGTAGCTCTGCATCCTCTTGATGAACTCTTTCCTGGATAGTGTCCGATTGGTCACTATCTTGGGATAAACTCTGCGCTTGCCTTCATTACGCATGTCAGTTAACTCTTGCAACTTGTACTTTGCCATACCGATTCCTTTCTTATTAAGATTGTTATCACTCCATATTGAGACAGCCATTACGGTCAAGAGTAATGATGATTGCTCTTCATCATAATAGTACTCATACCTAAGGATAAAAGTATTTCTCCCTCGATAAACGTTTTGTTCAACGTCATTGAACGGACATTCGAAGACGTTGAACACAGGTTCAGTGACGCTGAACACACGTTCAACATCGCCGAACGAAACTTTCTGATAGGCAAAAGTACATTTTTTTCTAATAACAACCAAGACTTTTCCTAAGAAAATCTATCTCGACGGGCGAGGTTCCGCCCTCAGTCAATGCTCATGCCGAGCATACACGCAACAGGCAGACCGCCGATGAGAGCAGTCTGCCTGTCTAATTCTATTGATCTAAAGATTGATTGTCTAAAAAAGTCGCTTGGATTATAGCGGCGAAGTGAGGATGAACTCGCGCAGGACATAGTAGCAGAGGATACCAGCGATGTAGCCGACGAAGGCTATCCAGGTGATCTTCTTCATGTACCACACGAAGGTGATCTTCTCCAGTCCCATGACAACCACACCGGCAGCAGAGCCAATGATGAGCATGGAGCCACCGACACCAGCGCAGTAGGCAAGCAACTGCCAGAAGATGCCATCGACGGCAAAGTCGCCAGCCTCAGCCACGGGATACATACCCATACAGCCAGCCACGAGAGGCACGTTATCGACGATAGAGGAGAGCACACCGATGACACCCGTGACGAGGAAGTGGTCGCCATTGAAGGCCACGTTGAGTCCCTCGCCGAGCTGGGTCAGCACACCAATCGTCTCCAGGCAAGCCACGGCCATGAGGATGCCGAGGAAGAAGAGAATCGTACTCATATCGACACGGGAGAGCAGGCGCGTCACACGCTTCTGCAGGCCCTCGCGGTTCTTGGCGCGATGGAGATTGCGGTAGAAGACCTCCGTCACCGTCCACAACGTGCCGAGCACCAAGAGGATGCCGACAAACGGCGGAAGGTGGGTGATGCTCTTGAAGATGGGAACGAAGAGCAGACCGCCGACACCGACCCAGAACACAACCTTGCGCTGAGCCTCAGAGAAGTCGCTCTCGTTCTCCTCGCCCTCGCCATTGTCCTTGACGGGCACCAACTCGCCCTTGAGATGATACTGGAGGATGAATGCAGGGATAATCATGGAGACAAGGCTGGGGAGGAGGATCTCGCTGATCACGCCAGCGGCAGTGATAAGACCCTTGTTCCACAACATGATGGTCGTCACGTCGCCAATCGGCGAGAACGCGCCACCAGAGTTGGCGGCAATGATGACCAACGAGGCGTAGATGATGCGGTCGTTCTTGTCGGCGACAAGCTTGCGGAGGATCATGACCATGACAATACTGGTGGTCAGGTTGTCAAGAACCGCAGAGAGGACGAACGTCAGGAAAGCAATACGCCACAGGAGCTTACGCTTGCTACGCGTGTTCATGACGCCCTTCACCCAGTCGAAGCCGCCGTTCTGATCGACCACCTCGACGATAGTCATGGCTCCCATCAGGAAGAACAGCGTCGTAGAGGTACTACCGAGGTGGCGCTCAATGATACTGCTGATGAAGTTGGCGATACCTTCATGGCTCACCGTGCCGTTCGAAAGCACCTCCGCCACCTCATGGGAGATGGTGGGGTCGAACATAAACAGTGTCCAACAGGCCACAAACATCAGCAAAGCCACAGCGGCCTTGTTCACTTTCGTCACGCTCTCAAGAGCTATGCACGCATAACCCAGGACGAAGACGATGATAATCGCAATAGTTAGTGTTGACATGATTATTTTTGATAATTGATTTTCTGCTGCTTCACGGTCATTGATTGATGGGTGCAAATTTACTAAGATATTTCTCACTTACCAAATTTTATACGAAGTTTATTCAGAAAAAATTAGGTACTTAGCCGACTTTGTCGTACATTTGCAGTATGAATCAATCACGGGATATGGAAAAGAAGCATTATGACGTGGTCTGTGCCGTGGTGCGCAGGGGCAACGATTACCTTTGTATGCAGCGACTCAGAAAGGGCCCTGACTATGTGTCGGAGCATTGGGAGTTTCCTGGGGGCAAGGTGAAAACGGGTGAGAGCCGTGAGCAGGCCCTCCTCCGGGAGATCCGCGAGGAGATGGACTGGAAGATCTATGTCGGCCGGCAGATAGGACAGGTGGAACAGGAGTATCCCGACTTCACCATCACCCTGACGGCATTCGACTGCATGGCCCGCGACTTCGACTTCAAACTACTCGCACATATCGACTGCCGATGGCTTCCTCGCGAGCAACTGACCACACTGGAGTGGACCGAGGCCGACCGCCTGCTCATCCAGCAGCTGCCAGAAGAACCGTGAATCCGATCGACTCTTCATCCATCAAACATCATCAACAACCCATGATTACTGTCAAGGTATCAAAAGAAATAGAATCCGTTTGTCCTCACTTTGTGGGGGCTTGCGTCGAGGCCCAGGTCCTGAACACAAATTTCTGTCAACCGCTGTGGGACGAAATCAACGCCTTGGGCGAACAGTTTCGCAAGGATCTGACCACAGAGAGCCTGAAGCATCTGCCCAGCATCGAGGCCACACGCCACATCTATCGTCTTTGTGGCAAGGACCCATCGCGCTATCGCCCTGCCTCAGAAGCGCTGATCCGGCGCATGCTACAAGGAAAGCAACTATATCAGATAGACACGCTGGTGGATTTGATCAATCTTGCGTCTATCGCATACGGCTACTCCATTGGCGGATTCGACGCGGACAAGTTCCAGGGCGACACGCTCACACTGGGCATTGGGCGCGAGGGTGAACCGTACGAGGGAATCGGACGCGGCAGGATTAACATCCACGGACTACCGGTCTATCGTGACGAAGTGGGCGGCGTGGGCACGCCTACAAGCGACAACGAGCGCACAAAAATAGATCTCCATACCACCCACCTGGTCGTCCTCGTCAATGGCTATGACGGCAACGAACAGCGGGTGAGCGACAATGCGACGTTCATACAGGGGCTCCTGCGCAAATACTGCGAAAGCGACGGAGGTAGCTTTTACTTGTATCGGTGACTATAGAATCGCTTAAGGAGAAAGGGTTAGGGAAGTCGTTTTCTCATTATTTATATAATATAAACTAAGGAGGAATTTTAGAGATATGAATCCAACGAAACTCAAAGAGATTTCGGAACTGGTCTCGCAGCTTAACGAGGCTTCCGACGCATACTACAACGGTCGGGGAGAGAAAATGACCGACTACGAATGGGACGCAGCCTTCGACCGACTGAAGCAGTTGGAGGCGGAGACTGGCGTGATCCTGCCACAATCGCCTACCCATCGGGTCAGTGCAGACAACCTTGTAGGACAGAAGGAGGACCACGAATATCCTGCCTTGTCTCTCGCCAAGACGAAGAAGGTGGAGGACTTGGTCAAGTGGAGTGAAGGGAAACCCGTGTGGCTTTCATGGAAACTCGACGGACTGACGCTGGTCGTGACCTACGATGGTGGTCGTCTGACAAAGGTGGTGACACGCGGCAACGGCCACACGGGCACGAATATCACCCATTTGGCCAAGGCTATTGGCAGAATACTGCCTTCCATCCCGTACCAAGGTCACCTCGTCGTGCGTGGAGAGGCCGTCATCAGCTACAAGGACTTTGAGCAATTCAACCTCGAAAGCGACGAGGAGTATGCCAATCCGCGCAACCTGGCGAGTGGCTCCATGACGCTCAAGGATGTCGAGGAGGTGAAGCTACGTCATATACGCTGGATTCCTTTCACCCTGGTCTATACAGAGGTGGAACTGCGCTCATGGGGTGCGCGTATGGATTGGCTCGAATCGCAGGGCTTCACAACGGTTGAGCGAGAACTGATTGCTGATCCCAACCTCATCAACTTCCAAGAGGTCATCGACAGATGGACAGAACGTGTGACGGCAGGAGTGCAGCCACGAAAGGGCGTGACGCCTTTCCCCTACCCCGTCGATGGTCTGGTCATCGGCTATGATGACACCGACTATGCGGCTACAGGATCGGTGACGGGACACCACGCCACGCGTGCAGGCTACGCCTTCAAATGGCAGGACGAGAGCGCGGAGACAGAACTGGACCATATCGAGTGGTCGTGTGCCGCCAGCACCATCTCACCAGTGGCGGTCTTCCGACCCGTACTGCTTGAAGGGACGACGGTGAAGCGTGCCTCGCTGTGCAACATATCTGAATGTGAGCGACTCGGCATCGGCGACAAGGGATCACGATTGTCCGTCATCAAGGCCAACAAGATTATACCCAAAGTCATTCGGGTGGTGGAGGCCGCAGGGACTTTCGAGATTCCGAAGACTTGCCCAGTCTGTGGTGCGCCCACCGTGGTGAGGGAAAGTGAGGTGAGCGGCACGCGCACGCTACATTGCACGAATCCCGACTGCCCTGCCAAGCAACTCAAAAAGTTTGCGCGCTTCGTCTCAAAAGAGGGAGTGAACATAGATGGTCTGAGTGAGCAAACGCTTCAGAAGTTTATCAATCTTGGATGGGTGCGTGAGTATTCCGACCTGTTTCATATCAGCCAACACGCCATCGTCTTGCGCGACATGGAAGGCTTTGGCACAAAGAGTGTCACCAACCTGCTTGCAGCCACAGAAAAGGCGCGTCAGGTAGAGGCACGCCGACTCCTCTTCGCCCTCAACATCCCGTTGGTAGGCCAGGATGTCTGCACCCGTCTGCTCACTGCCTATCCTCTGGAGGAACTTATCCAGACGGCACGCAACACGCAGGACGACGCCGTCTTTGCTTCTATCTCGGGCATAGGACCGGAAAAGAGCACATCGTTCGTCCGCTGGATGAAGGACTGCCGCCATGCGGAAATGCTTGACCACCTGCTTCCCGAATTGGAGATAACCCAGCCTGACAGCACACCGTCGGGAGCAAGGTGTCAGGGACTAACCTTCGTTGTCACGGGCGACGTGCATCATTACAAAAACCGCAACGAACTCAAGGCGTACATCCAAAGTCAAGGGGGCAAGGTGACGGGATCTGTTTCCAAATCTACTTCCTTCCTCATCAACAATGACGTGACAAGCACGTCGAGCAAGAATGCCAAGGCGCAGCAACTCGGCATCCCCATCATTTCGGAAGATGAGTTCATCGAGAGATTTTCTGACCAGGAGTCATAGGAACTAATACACAGAAGGCTTCAAATCATTACATTTGAAGCCTTCGTCATATACCATAGTCGGTCAAGACTGTCTATATCACAAGCAGTCTTGACCGCTTTTTTTACTGCTGCGACTGGAAGATAAGCATCTGGTCGAGCACCACCATAGCAGCCATGGCCTCGACGATAGGGACGGCACGGGGCAAGACACAAGGGTCGTGTCGGCCTTTTCCTTGCATGGTGACAGGCTTTCCAGCGACGTCAACAGTCTGCTGGTCGCGCAAGAGCGTAGGGGCAGGCTTGAAAGCAACGCGGAAATAGATATCCTCTCCATTGCTGATACCTCCCTGGATGCCACCACTATAATTGGTGAGCGGCTTGATGCGGCCGTCGTCTGTCGTGGTCCACGAATCGTTGAGCTGACTTCCCAAAAGGGGAAGCGCATCAAATCCCGAACCATAGTCGAAGCCTTTCGCGGCATTGATGCTCATCATGGCCGAGGCGAGGCAAGCCTGCAACTTGGAGAACTCTGGCTCGCCCAAGCCCGCAGGACAACCTTTGATGACACAAGTGACAGTGCCTCCCACCGTGTCGCCAAGAGCACGAACACGGCGGATAAGGGCTGCCATCTCCTCGGCATAGGCCGGAGAGGGGCAGCGCACGGCGTTCTCTTCTATCAAAGATGGATCAAAAACATCGTGAGCAAGGTCCAAGGGAAGTCGGACGTCGCCCACCTGCGAGGTGAAAGCCGTGACGGAAATGCCGTGGCGCCGCAATGCCAATTTGGCGAAAGCGCCGCCTACGACCCGCGAGAGTGTGATGCGGGCCGAAGAGCGTCCGCCTCCTCGATAGTCGCGGAGGCCGTACTTCTTCTGATAGGTATAGTCGGCATGGGACGGACGATAGAGTGTACGATAAGTAGCATAGTCCTCGGGACGAGCATCCGTATTGGGAACAACAAAGCCAATGGGTGCTCCCGTGGTCTTGCCCTCAAAGATGCCACTCAGCAGACGCACCTTGTCGGTCTCTTTGCGCCCCGTGGTGAGCGGGCTCTGACCTGGGCGACGACGGTCCAGCTCTCGCTGAATGAAGGCCTCATCGACCGCTACGCCCGAAGGCATGCCGTCGATGACGCCACCGACTCCCTCGCCATGGCTCTCACCAAACGTAGTGAGCGTGTAGAGTGTACCAAACGTGTTGCGCATCGCCGGCCCAATGACTGATCATTAGTGGCAGCCGCAGCCACCACCTTCACCATCACCACAATGGCAGCCACCATCGCCGTCGCCGTCACAATGGCAATCGCCACCGTCGCCACAACCGCCACCGCAGTCACCGCAATGTCCACTGCAATGATGCTGCTTGCTCTTCTCGACGAAGTCGTTGACTTCCTCCTCGGTAGCGGGGCGGTTCTCGATGATGCGTCCCTTGAAATGGAGATCCTTGCCTGCGAGCGGATGGTTCATATCCACCGTCACCGTGTCGTCGTCCACCGAGACGACATAGCCAAGATAGCGCTGACCGTTCTCATCGGCCAAGGGGATAACGGCGCCAGCAAAGACATTGGCCTCGTCAAAGACGCCATCGGGCGAGAACATCTTCTTGGAGAGCGTGGCACGCCCTTTGGGGTCGTACTCGCCATAGGCATCGGCATGGGGGAGGACAAAATCGTAATCGACACCCGTCACAAACTCTGCCAAACGGGTCTCGAACGAGGGAAGGAGCATACCTATCTCTGTATAAATAGAGAGGGGCTGGTCCTCGGTGATTTGCTCTTTGAGCACTTCCTGACCATTCTCCTCAATGTACAACTGATAGGTTGCGGATATAAAACGATGTGACATTTTTATTTTCTATTAGTTTGTTATTCAAAATTGCACCGCATCAGCCCAACAGCGTCAGCGAATAAAGATAGACTACCGCGGCAGGAAGGGCCATGAGCGACGAGTCGAAGCGATCGAGCATGCCTCCATGACCAGGGATTACATTGCCACTGTCCTTGACGCCGATGGTGCGTTTGAGGAGACTCTCCACAAGGTCGCCCCACGTGCCAAAGACGCAGACTACCAGGCCGAGCCCCATCCACTGCCACTCATTGAGGACATGGGGGTCTGCTCCCTGATTGACATACCACCCTATCAGGTAGGAAACAACCAGCACGAGCACGCCGCCACCAATGCTTCCCTCCCAGGATTTGCCCGGGCTGACGCGCGGAAAGAGCTTGTGCTTTCCCAGCAAGGATCCAGCACAATAGGCTCCAGTATCATTGGTCCAAAGGAGCACGAAGACGCTCAGAGGCAAAAGCATATCGACCGTGAGCATTCCCTCGGGCGTGGTCTGAAAAGCCAACACATTGACCATCGAGAACGGGAGGGCAATATACATCTGTCCGAGCATCGTGTAAGCCCAACAATGGAGCGGATTCTCATTCTTCAGATAGAGTTCGGCGATGAACAGATAGATAATCGAAAGAATGTAGGGGATGTACGCACTGAAGCCTTCGACGAAGCCCATACGCTGCCCTGCCACTGCCACGAAGAAATAGACTCCCGCCGCCGTGGAAATAAAACGGTTGACACTGATGCCTTTTTGGTCATTGACCAGTCCGCTAAACTCCCATAGCGTCATGCCCGTGATGACTGCAAAGAGGACGACCATATAATGGGGGCGCGTGAAGCCAAGCACCATGATGGCTACAAAGAGCGCACCAAAGATAGATCGCGTGATCAGATTTTTCTGTTTCTCACTCATCATTCCTTCTCCTTATCCTCTGTGTCGTCTTCTGCGTGGTCGTCTTTCTCGGCCTCCGCCTTCTCATGCTCCTCCTGGGCCTTTCTGACCGCCTCGGGCATGTTCTCCAGTCGCAACTCGTTCTTCTCTTCCTCGGCCATCAACTCCTGCGTGCGGCTCGACCAAGGACGCTTGCCGAAGATGCGCTCCACATCCTCCGCCATAACGACCTCCTTATCCACGAGCAACTGGGCCAGCTGGGCGTGTCCCTCCTTGTGTTCGTCGAGGATCTGCTTGGCGCGATCATACAGCTGGTTGACTATCTTCAGCACCTCTTCATCGATCAGACAGGCGGTCTTTTCGCTGTAAGGCTTTTGGAAGCCATACTCGCTGTTGTCGTAGTAGCATATATTGGGGAGCTTGTCGCTCATACCATAATAAGTCACCATGCTAAAGGCAGCCTTCGTGGCACGCTCCAAATCATTCATGGCTCCCGTCGAGATATGACCCGTGAAGAGTTGTTCGGCAGCACGTCCTCCTAAGAGCGAGCACATCTCGTCGAGCATCTGCTCCTTGGTGGAAATAGGACGTTCCTCGGGCATGTACCAAGCCGCACCGAGGGCTTGTCCACGCGGCACAATGGTCACCTTGATCAGCGGATTGGCAAACTCGCAGAACCAGCTCACCGTGGCATGGCCAGCCTCATGGATGGCGATAGTACGCTTTTCGTCCGCTGTCATCACTTTGGTTTTCTTCTCCAGTCCGCCAACGATGCGATCGACGGCATCGAGGAAGTCCTGATAGCCCACTTCCTTCTTGTCATGGCGGGCTGCTATCAAGGCAGCCTCATTGCAGACATTGGCAATATCGGCACCCGAGAATCCAGGCGTCTGACGCGCCAAGAGGTCCAAGTCGATATTCTTGTCGAGCTTCAGCGGCTTCATGTGTACCTGGAAGATAGCCTTGCGCTCAGGCAGATCGGGCAGATCAACACGTATCTGACGGTCGAAGCGTCCCGCACGAAGCAACGCCTTGTCAAGCATATCCACACGGTTGGTAGCCGCAAGGACGATCACGCCCGAGTTGCTGCCGAAGCCATCCATCTCGGTAAGCAGCGCATTGAGCGTATTCTCGCGCTCGTCATTGCCGCCCATAGCAGGATTTTTGGAGCGTGCTCGTCCCACGGCATCGATCTCGTCGATAAAGATAATACAGGGAGCCTTCTCCTTGGCCTGCTTGAAGACATCGCGGACACGACTGGCGCCCACGCCGACAAACATCTCGACAAAGTCGGAACCACTCATAGAGAAGAAAGGCACAGCTGCCTCGCCTGCCACGGCCTTGGCCAGCAAGGTCTTACCTGTTCCCGGAGGACCAATGAGGAGGGCTCCCTTGGGAATCTTGCCACCCACATCGGTATACTTCTTCGGATTCTTGAGAAACTCTACGATTTCCTGCACCTCCTGTTTGGCTCCTTCCTGACCTGCCACGTCCTTGAAGGTGATATTCAGTTCGTCAGCCTTCTCATAGAGCTTGGCTTTCGACTTACCGACGTTAAAGATGCCACCGGCACCTCCTCCGCCGCCACTCATCCTGCGCATCATCCACATCCAGAAGGCGATGAGCAGCACCCAGGGCAGAAGGCTCAACAGAATGTCGGTGAAGACATTGCCCTTCTCGTTATTGTAGCTGAAGCCGGTGATCTTTTTCGTCTTGATGGCTTGGTTGAGCATCGTCTCCAAGTTGTCAACAGAACCGATCTCCACTACCACGTAGGGCTCGGGGCCCGTCTGCTTCACATGGGCCTTGAAGATATCATTGATATGCTCGGGCCGGACATACATCTTGAGCGTGCTCTCATTCTTATTGATGACCACGCGAGAGGCCCATCCCTTATTGACATATTCGACAAACTGGGTATAGTCCTTCTTCACGCTCACCGAAGTGTTGCCCAAACCTCCGTCCTTACCAGTCGCGAAGAAGGCCACGGCGAGCGATATGATAACCAGCGCATAGATCCAGTTCATATTGAACTTGGGCATACGCGGTCCACCCCCATTGTCTGTATTCATTGGTTTTTGATTATCCATTAGCTCTTGGAAAAGATAAAGTTGTCAGTTTTCAATCCAGATCCGGGATTCTCGTCAGCTTTGCATCCTCCCATAGATGCTCCAGGTCGTAGAACTCCCTCGCCTCGGGAAGGAAGATATGAACCATCACATCCACGAAGTCGATGGCGACCCACTGCGCCAGGCCCAAACCAATGCAGCTGACAGGCTTCTCACCCTCTGCCTCCCTGACGTAGTCGCCCACGCTTCCAGCAATGGCCTCTACCTGTGTCGGCGAGTTGCCTTGGCAGATGATAAAGTAACTACATACGGCTCCGTCGGTTTGCGTCAGGTCAGCAACGACAATGCCGCTGCCCTTCTTATCCTGGATTCCCTTAATAATCGAATCTACTAATTTTTGAGATTTATTCATTCAAAGTCATTCTATTTAAAATAGATTGCAAAGGTAAGCCTATTTGGGTAAACGGCAAAGGAAATAACTATTTTTAGTACTATCACACGCTCCGCCCACCATTAGCCAATGGCCACGGCGAACAGTCCTGCGAAAAGACTGACACAAAAGGTATCATCACTCCCGAACACATTCACAACCTTCGCTGAAGTCACGCTAAGATATGGTTGCACCGTTTTGGTGCTACACCAAAGAAGAAAAAGGGCAGGTTGCAGAAGAACTATTTCTCCTTCAACCTGCCCAGTTAATAGCGACGGCATTCACTTCGTGCCGTCCTTGTTCAACAAGGAATGATACTATTTATCTCAATACCTTCACCGTGTGGCTCGTACCGTCAGCAAAGATGGTCTTAACAAGATAGAGTCCCTGTTGCGGCTCTGCGACACGTTGACCGTTGAGCGTGTAATACTCCGTGCGAACGACCTCGCCGTTGGCCTTTTCCACACCCTTTACCGCGTCAGTATAGGTCACGGAGAGACTGGAAATATCCACGCGGTCATCATAATTTGGCTTTAAGTCTTTCTTCAGATAGAAGAAGCGAACGGTATGCCGGCCAGGGCCAAACTTCAAGTCTTTGGGAGCAAACTGTGTGGAGCTGGCATCTACATCGGGACCAGCAAACTCTATGCTTATACTACCGTCGAGCGTGATGCGCGTGCCCGTGGTCAACGTTCTTGAACCAATGAACTCGAAGAAATCCTTCGAGCTGTTATGCCCCGTCCATGAGAGCACACCAATCTTGTTCTCAGGCACTTCGAAAGAGGCTTCCAAAAAAGAATTCAAATTTTCACTTCCGTCACTGCTCTTTTTTGCGGTAGAGTTGAATGTCTTATTGCCCTCTACAGTGAAAGGCCATTCTGCTGAAGTGTTGAACGAGAAATCACCATTGGTGACAATAGGATGATAGTCTACAGGGATGGCAGTGTTGGATGCCTTGCACGTTAGTCTGTACGAGCCAGTATTGGTATGGAGCACCACCAATCCGCTTTGCTCACCGAGTTCCTTGGAGTCAAAAGCAATCTGCACTGGCAGTTCCTCTGAAAACGCCGCCGTAGCACCGCTCATCACACCAGAGAAGCTTCCATCGCCGTCAATGCTCGTCAGGCTCAGCGACTCCGTACCAAGGTTTATCAACTGGGCGGTCAGCGTATCTCGCACAGAGAATTGATCGAAGAAATGGTTGCCAAAGTCCAAAGCGTCCTGCTTCAAAACCGCGAGATGCTCCTGCTGGTCATAGAGGCGAAACACCATGTCGTAGATATAAGCGCGATAGCGCACGTCGGCATCTTTAGCCCAATCGTTGTTCGTGATATTTTGGAACTGGAGTACATAGGTGCCTGGTTTGAGTGCAAGCGCATTTTCGACATTATCCGTAAACTCACCAACATCCATACCATGGGAAGTGACATCATTGAACACCTGATCGTCATTGTTCTGGATAGTAAAGCCATTGCCATAGCTACCCTTCTTGAAACCTTTCCAGCTGACAAGACCCACCTTGCCCTCAGGCACGACGAGGTTGGCAAACAACGTCGCAGTAGTATTATTACCCTTATTGGTGGCAACTGCTACGGGATAACCCGTGATTGTGTCGGTAATGACAAACGGGAAGTCTGTGCCCATGCTGAACGCAATATCACCTTCCTTTACAATTTTGCTATAATCGGGAGCTTCGCCCACTGTAGCGGTCACGTTGAGCACTGCTTTCTCGCCATGAGAATTCTTAACTTGCACGGTGCCAGAATACGCTCCTGTCTTAGAAGGAGAGAACTCCACATAGACATTCTGAACGGTGCCCGCATCAATACTTTGGTAAGCTAAAAGCCGCAAACCCTTACCGTCAACCAAGCCCGTATAATTGGTACTTTTCAAACCCTTATTGACAAGACGGACTGACTGTTTCAGAATTGAGCCCACGGTGACATTGGGACCCTCGAAATGGACGTTAGAGGGAATAAAGGTTAGTTTGGCCTCGTCAGGCATCTTCTCTATGCCGACCGTACCGCCCTGATAGAAGCGGATAGCACCATAAGGCGTAGCATTTTTTTTGACAAGCACCCACAAGCCAAAACCCGTCCGCGGGGTAATAGTAGAAAGATCATCACTCACGTCGAAGACCAACTTGTCTGTTGTCTCCAGGCCGTACTGGCCGTTTTTATCGGGCTCCGTCGAGAAATCGCCCGCAAAAAGCACGATGGAGCAATCATCGCCAAAATAGGTACAATCGCCATAGTGGGCATAATCGGCCACGGCACGCTCAGAATCATACCCAGGCGTGTTGATGGTGATAGTTTTAGCGGCAGAATCGTAGGTTCCCTCTATGGGACTCGTTGAGGTCACTTGGAATTCGCCCAAGTTCACCAAATTAGTTATCGTCACCTTATCACCGTTGAAAGTCAAGTCAGCACGGTAACTGTCCAAATATCCATCCTCGCGGGAATAGCTCCTGTTGGCATCATAATAACTTTTGGCATCTACCCAATATGGGGTTGCAGCGGCATCGGCTTTGACAAGCGCCGTCTTTGGCGGCATCTTTGGAAAGGATTCCTTCTGTTTGAGCTGTTCGCCCGAATTGAGCGACTGTGCCATCGCAGCCTGTCCAAGTGTGAACAATGCGATAAGTAAACGGATTTTTTTTCTCATAACTCTGTGTCGTTAAATTGTTTTGAACTAATGTTTACGTCGGCAAAAGTATGCAATAGTCCTATAATACACAAGAATTTACGACCTGTACATGTATCAAAACGGGTTTCTAAACGTTCAAAGACAAGTTTCTATACTTCGCACCGTATGTCTTGCCATCGCACCACGTCTGAAACTAACCTTCCCGGTCAGCTATCTTGAGGAACTGAGAGGGCGTAAGACCCGTGAACTTCTTAAACGCACTGATGAACGAGGCACGCGACTTGAACCCCACTCCCTGCGAGATGGCCTCAATGGTAAGGTTGCCATAATGCTCGCGGTCGGACATTTGACGGCAGGCTTCTTTGACTCTGTACTCGTTAAGAAACGTGGAAAAGTTCATCTGACAAGTTTCATTGATGACCTGCGAGACCAGCTTGTAGCGTGATCCTACCAACTCGCTCAATCGCTCCAAGCTGAACTCAGGCGAATAGATTTCCCCACAGGTCTCCATCACGCGGAGAATGCGGGATGCCAGTATCTGTTTGTCATCATTGCTAAGGTTGTTGTAAGTGTATTTTTCCTTCCTTTGCGGTATACTCTCTTTGATTTTGCTCAGTTCCTGCTCCAGAGTCTCACACCGTTTACGTTCCTTCTCTTCATTACGAAGGGTGGAAAGAGTCTTCGTATACAGGTTTTTGTTCTGCTCACGTAGCCGTTTGTTCTTTCGCCAAAGAACCAACAGAAAACAAAGAATGAGTAGCGCCGCACCAATCACTACGCCAAGGATAAGCAGTTGACGCTGACGGCGCAGCTCCATCTGCGCCATTTGCTCATCGACACGCTTCATGCTATTGACAAAGCGCATCTCACTGACGCTCATCAGCTGTCGATAGTTGAGCAAGGTATCCTTCAACGCAAGGTAATTGTTGCGAAACCGATTCTCTCCAAGTATATCTCCTTGCAGCGCATAAAGCTCCGCCAAATGGTCGTACAGTTCAAGCTCGGCATCTTTCATGTTGGAATGGGCGGCGAGGGAGAGGGCTTCGTGTAGCAGTTGACCTGCGCCGGCCATGTCACCTTGCAGCCTCCGCGTTTTAGCACAATTAATTTTAGCAAAGATAAGATATCGCAAGCGGGAGGGATCATCCTTTACAAGCATCTCTTGTTGGCGATAGCACGTTTCGGCCTTGGCATACTGCCGCTTGGCCAAGTAGCTATTGCCATCATAGAGCAACAAAGCATAGCGACGAACTACACTGGAATGTTGCTTCTCAAGTTGGGCGTACTGATTGCGGATGGTCGCAATACGGGACAATTCTCCCAAGTCACTGCTCACTGACACAATATTGGCAAAAGCCATATCGAAATCCTCACTCTTCGCCTTAATACTGACTGCAAAGCATTTTTTGTAATAAGAAAGGGCTTTACGCAAGGTTTTCTGGTCTTTTCCCTGCTCGGCCATCGTCTGATACATAGCACCAAAATTGAGATAAATGCGGGAAATAGCCTCGGGCATATCCGTGGAGAGTTCCTCGGCCTTGGAAAGGCTCTCGTAAGATTTGGCATAATCGAAGAAGCAGAAAAAATAAACATACCACTTTCCTATATTAGCACGGACACAATCGCGGCGTTGCTGTTTGCTCATATACTTGCTATAACGGTTGGACACAATGGTATAGCAAGCCAAGGCACTGTCGGGAGCTTGAGTATTGAAGCAGTATTGATTTCCCATCTTAAGCAACTGCTCCGAAGAAAGCGACATCCACTGATAGTAATACTCTGGTTGAAGCGACGCCTTACAACAGATAGACATTCCCAATAAAATCAGGAAAAAGAACGCAAAACGTATGACTTGTCTGTATCTCCTCATATATTTTTTTGCTTTAAAGGTACAAAATTACGCATTTTTCTTAGAAATCAAGCAAAACTCAGAACAGAAAAGCATCATAGTACCACATTTCTCATCCACCATGTGGCTTTGTGAGGCTCCACTGACGGCACACAAAATAGAAAAGGACAGTCCTCAAAATGAGAACTGCCCCCTATGTGACGCGGCTTTAGCCATAGCAGAAATCACCCTACCCTGCTATTCATTCAGGCAGGATAATTTCTACTAGGTCCAAAAGCCAGTGAGATTAGCGCACGATCGTGGTACGGCCATTGATCACATAGACGCCTGGACGGAGACCACGGAGCGACTCCGCCTGGAGAAGCACCTGTCGGCCATCCGTGGTGAAGACGTTGTAGCGACGGGCGTCAGTTTTGTTATCGACAATCGAGATGCCGTCGGCGAGGCTTCCGATGGTGAAGTTGTCGATGATGATCTGCTGATCCTCCTCCATCGCCTCATCGGCCACAATCTTGAGTTGCGGGATGAAGTAGCGAGACTGGAAGAGCGAGTCGGGCAGGTCAAACTGCACCTCCTGCCATCCCTCACGGAAGTTCTCTGAAAGGTCGGCCTCCCAGACCACGTCTGTCTCCGTGCCGTTAGGCTGCTTGAAGTTGACAGAAAGGCGTGCGGGGACATCAGTCGGCGCCTTGTAATAGAACTTCATCACGGGCGAGGTGGTGCTGGTGGCAGCTACCTTTCCAAACACGACGAGCGTTTGCGACGGCGTAGTGGCGTTGAAGCTGACCGCGCCATTGTCGTTGTCAAAGGTGTCAAACGTAGTGAAACCAGCATTCATGCCAGCACCGACATACATAATAAGGATGTGGCCACCCTGATTCTGATTGGCGAAACTCTGACGGTAGGGAAGCGCATAGGGCTCACCCACGAGCATCGACACCTTGCCGAAACCGCTCGATCCGAGGGTGTTGAAAGCACGGACGGCCCACCACTTAAACTGCTGTACGCCCTCGTCGGTGTTCAAGTCTTTGACGGTAAACTCCGTGGCTCCTCCACCGATCACTCCGATCTGGTCGTTGACGGTATTCTCGTCCTCCAGGTCATAAATGCGGCAAGCAACATCCTTCTGGTTGATCACTCCGCCATAGAGACCCGTGACAGGCTCCCAATAGAGGCGCACCTGCGTCTGCTGGTCGTCGGCGTGGACGACGGGAGGAGCGGGATAGTCGAGGCCAGCGTAGGTCGTGGCGTCCGTACGCGCGCCCTGCCCTGCCTCGTTGTAGCAATAGATGCGATAGGTGTTCACACCCTTGACAGCATTCTCGTCCACGACGCTCACAGCATCGCCAGGACGAAGGCCACCCTCTTGCTGGGCAAGCACGGCGTCGCCTTTCAGCACCTCGTAGCGGGTGATGGCCGTCAGCTCGGCACCGTTGTACGTCTTCGTCGGAAGATTGAAGTCCAGCGTCACCTTCAGCTCACCCGTCTGGTCGGGCGTGACCTTCAGGTTCTCCACCTGTGCGGGCGAAGCAGGATCACAACCCAGGCTCACACTGACCGAGTCGATGAAGATATTGATGGAAGCCGGATTGGAGGTGGCGTGGAAACCGATATAATAGGTACCATCCTCGGGAGCCGTGATCACTTTCTCGAAGAGACGGTTCTCCGTATTGTCCAGTTCGGTATCTTCGGTGATCACCTGGTCCAGTTCTGCCACCGTCGTACCCTTGCCCCAATACACTTCCAGGTGCTCGGGGAAATAGGAGCGGGCTACACAAGCCTTGTAGCTGACCACATAGTTGCGCCCCTTCTCCAGATGGATGGGAGGCGTGATGAGCCAATCGTTGCCACTATTCTCGGGGTCAGCATTGTAGCGTGCGGCTTTGTAGTAGCTATCCCACGACCAGGTAGAGCCGTCATGATTGGCATCCACGACGGTGTAGTTGTCTATGCCCTCGGGGAAGTCGTCGAAGAACGGCACCTCCAGCGGATCGCCCACGACCAGATTGTTGCTCAGCGTGCGCGCACTGGTCTGCGTCGTGTTGACGGCCTCGACCGAGTACTGGTAGCTGGTGAGCGCAGATCCGCTCGCCAGGTCTATCTGAAGACTGTTGGCAGTCACGCCCTGGCGGAAGGCCGTATGCTCCCCGCCTTTCACGCGATAAATATTATAGGTAAGGTTGCCCATGTAGCCCTCGTGGAGTCCCGTCGTGGGAGCGACCCACGAGAGTGTGGCCTTGTTGCCCTGGCCCTGCTTGAGCGTGACCTCCGTGGGAGCCAGCGGCTGATCGTAGCCGACATAGATCTCGGCAGAAGCCTTCGGGCTCGGTCCCACACTGTTCTTGACCACCAAGACAAACTCCGTCTCTCCCTCAGGCAGGTTGCTCAACGTGGCATTGACCTTTGCACCCGGTGCAGCCTGGGCCGTGGCCACAACGCTGCCGTTGGCCTTGATCTCGTAGGTAAGCTGGCCTGTCAGGTTGTCATCGCCATCAAAGGTCTTCGTGGGGAGCGTGAACGTGGCCGTGCCGGAAGTGGCGGGAGCATCAAAATGGACCGCAAAGTCATGGATGGCAGCAGGAGCCTTGTCTTCGGCCAACGGCGGCAGCACATTGAGCGCGAGCTGCTGATAAGGAGAGGCACACACGCGCGTGACGGAAGCATCGTCCAGGTCCACCGTGTAGAGCGTACACTCACCGTTGGCGTCGGTGGCAGCCCAATAGAACACATCGGTCTTGGGATCGACGACGGCACCCTGGGAATAGGCCATTCCGCTGGCATCCGTGACACGGACTCCCGTCGAGCCGATACGGGTCTCCTCGCCCGTGGTGCGATCGATGCGGTAGAGGTCGCCATCGTCGGTGATACCGTAGCAGTCGCCCTGGCTGGTGATTCCCATCGCCAAGTAGAGATTGTCGGTCTCTGCGATCGTGGTGCGGGTCTTGGTGTCATAATCGACCACACCAAACTCCCAGCTCTGCATCGTCTGATCAGTAAACTCACCAAACACCTCGCCCGTCTTGGGGTCGGTGGCGGTGGCATAAGCGATCAGGCTCCGGTTGGAGACATTGGTCACTTCTCCATCATACTCGCCCGTCTCCAGGTCGAACCACCCGTACCACAGGAAGATGATGCCATACTCGATCATGGACTGGTCGAGATAAAGTCCGCAAAGTTTGCCGTCCTTGATGGTGGAGCCTGCATTGAACAGCGACTTGTCAAACGGCGCGTAAGTGGTCACGTCGGTGGGCGTGGCCGGATCATAGGACATCAGTCCCATGTAGTCGCCCAGTGCATTGGCGTAAAACACGGAATGCTGCGGTGCCTTCAGCACCTGACTTGCCAGGCGGGCCTTGCGACCCTTGGTCCCTGTGGCTACAGGGGGCACGCCACCCTTACCGTGGTTGACCAACTTGCTGAACTTGAAGTTCTTGGGTACATGGATGGCTCCCGCACCCCAACCGTCGCCCTCGCCAACGGCCTGCGCGCAGATCGGCAGAGCCAGCGTCAGAGCTACGAGCAACAATGCAAAACGATGAATACGTTTCCTCATGATGTGTTGTCTAAAAAGTATTCTATGTGCCCTGGAGTCGCCAACGATAGTCTTTAATTATGTCTCTCCAAAGGCGTTAACGGCTTCAAAATTACACAAAAGAATCGAAACAAGCAAAAGATATGGGTGTTTTTTCTAAAACAAAGCCGGAACTAGCTCGAAACAAAGCCGAAACTAGCCCGAAACAAAGGCTAACGTTTTACCCACAACTAACAAACAGAGGGAATGGGCCCCTACGGAGGAGCACGTTCCCTCTGCCTTGTTGCGTTTCAATTTGCGAAAACGCAAAACAGTCTGTCAGGCCTCAGATGCTATCCATCATGACATCTTCGTCGTCCTGCGCTGGCTCATCCGGATGGCCTTGGCGTCCGAACAACTCTCCCGCCAACTCGTCCATCAGTCCGCCCATAGCTTCGTCAAGCATGCGGCCAATGGGCTGGGTGATACGCTCGCGCACTTTCTGCTTGACATTTTCCTCCAAGCGCCGCTTGGTCTCCTCCGCATAGCGATGAGCCAATTGCTTGAGCGACGACTTGTCGATGGTGAACACATGGCCCAGCACACCCACAGAGACCACGGGAGCCTTGTCGGCGTAGTGGATGCGCCCCAGCGAACAGACCAAGTAGTTGTCCACCGTGAGCGCGTTGCCGACCACCATCGTCACCACCTGGCGGGTGGCACCTCCAGCCAAGGACTTCATGGCCGTCGAGAAGGGATCGTCGGAGTCTATGGAGTCGATCTGCAGGGCCTCGCCCATCGTTTCCGCCACCACACCCGAGATGGCCTCGGCGTGCTGCTCGGGTTTCGGACAAGTGGCCACCAGCAGTCCTGCCAACAAGAGCAACATCGCCAGCACCACCCACAAGCAACCACCCCGATGCTTACGGGATCCACGGTCAACGGATGGAGGAACGGTGCGCTCGCTCTCAGGCTGCGCGGAAGGCTGAGGAGCGTATCCTTGGACCACATCGGGCCCTTCCCCTATCCTTTCGCCGACGATAACTTGCTCCCCACCCGAAGCATTGCTTACCCCCGGGCCCCAGGGACTGCTTACGCCAGGACCTGAGGAAATATTTACCCCTGAGTCCATGATCGGTTGAGACTGCTGCGCAGCCGTCTGCTGAAGGAGAATCGGTCGAAGCGCTTCCACCTGCCAGGCGGGTTGCCATGATCCGCCATCAGCAGCCATCACCAACGACTCCGCACCGATGCCACGAGCTGCCAACTCGGCCACGCTGTAAGGGCCACGCTTCTCGCTGCCCACACTAAGATAGTATTCCATTTTTCTATTTCCTTATCTGTTTTTTGAGACCAATAAGACGCGATTTGCCACCTCTACCGGACAATACGGACTCCTCAAGACGGCAAGTTATCTTTTTGGCGTGCGAATGTAAGTAGAAATAATGAATACACCAAAAATCGCTGGTTATATTTTGCTTTTTTAAGCATAAGGACTCTTTTCACCCTGCCAAAAGCCAGATTTCTCATGCAATCTGGGAGGCCAATGGATGGAAAGGAAATAAAAAAACGCTTGAAAATACCAAAAAATGGGTATCGCTTGTTTGTGGTATGAGATTTTTTCATTACCTTTGCGAAACAAATAATACAGTATAGAAAACAACCATACCAAACAGCTGAAGAATGTTTGAGAATCTAAGCGACCGACTTGAACGGTCATTTAAGATACTGAAAGGTGAGGGAAAAATCACCGAGATCAATGTCGCCGAGACGCTGAAGGACGTGCGCCGCGCGCTGCTCGATGCGGATGTCAACTACAAAGTGGCCAAGAGTTTCACGGACGACGTGAAGCGCAAAGCATTGGGCATGAACGTGCTGACTGCCGTCAAGCCAGGCCAGCTCATGGTGAAGATTGTCCACGACGAGCTGGCTGAGCTCATGGGTGGCGAGACTGTCGGCATCAAACTGACCAACAAGCCCGCCATCATCCTGATGAGCGGTCTGCAAGGTTCGGGTAAGACCACGTTCAGCGGCAAGCTCGCCAACATGCTCAAGCAGAAAGACCACCGCAAGCCCCTGCTGGTGGGTTGCGACGTGTATCGTCCTGCCGCCATCGAGCAGTTGCGCGTGGTGGGAAGCCAGATAGACGTGCCCGTCTATGCTGAGGACGACAACAAGAACGTCAACGAGATAGCAGACCACGCCCTCCAGGAGGCCAAGGCGAAAGGCTACGACACGGTGATCATCGATACCGCCGGACGCTTGGCAGTGGACGAGCAGATGATGGCCGAGATAGAAAGTCTGAAGAATCATGTTCGTCCCGACGAGACCTTGTTTGTCGTCGACTCCATGACGGGACAGGATGCCGTCAACACGGCCAAGACCTTCAACGACCGCCTGGACTTCGACGGTGTGGTGCTGACCAAGCTCGACGGCGATACCCGCGGCGGTGCCGCGCTGAGTATCCGCACGGTGGTGACCAAGCCCATCAAGTTTATTGGTACGGGCGAGAAGATGGAAGCCATCGACCTGTTCCACCCCGCCCGTATGGCCGACCGAATCCTCGGCATGGGCGACGTGGTCTCGCTGGTGGAGCGCGCCCAGGAGCAATTTGATGAGGAAGAAGCCAAGCGACTGGAAAAGAAGATTCGCAAGAACCAGTTCGACTTCAACGACTTCTACAATCAGATCCAGCAGATCAAGAAGATGGGCAACATCAAGGAGTTGGCCAGCATGATCCCTGGTGTGGGCAAAGCCATCCGCGACGTCGATATTGACGACAACGCCTTCAAGGGCATCGAAGCCATCATCCAGAGCATGACTCCGCAGGAGCGCACACATCCCGAGGTGCTCAACACCTCACGCCGCCGCCGTATCGCGTCGGGATCGGGCACGAGCATCCAGGAGGTGAACAAGCTCATCAAGCAGTTTGACCAGACCCGCAAGATGATGAAGATGGTCACGGGTGCCAACATGAAGGGCATGATGGGACGAATGAAAAACATGAAGGGCTCAGGTATGCCCCCCATGAATTAGTCCTCGTGCATTATTATATGGTTCGCGCGCGTTCATTATATATAGTATAAACGTACATACGGTAGCATCGTATTGCGGACATACTGTGATGGCGCGCCAACCATTCAACTAAAAACCAAACAGGAATTTCCCCTGCCCCGCCCCTCAAGGGAGGGACAGAACGAAAGAAATAGATTATAAACGCGGGGACGCGAGACCATCCGTAGCCCACACCTTAGGAAGGGCTGGACGAGCCACCGTGTTCCCATAACAACACCTAACCATATGGAACTGATTGACGGTAAAGCTACTGCAACGGCCATCAAGGCCGAAATTGCCGACGAAGTGAGCAAGATTGTCGCCGCTGGTGGCAAACGTCCTCATCTGGCCGCTGTCCTTGTAGGACACGACGGCGGCTCTGAGACGTACGTGAAAAACAAGGTTATCTCCTGCGAGCAGTGCGGTTTTACCTCGACGCTCATCCGCTATGAGGATGACGTGACGGAGGAAGAGCTGCTGGCTTGTGTTGACCGCCTCAACAAAGACGAGGATGTCGATGGCTTCATCGTTCAGCTGCCGCTGCCGAAGCATATCGACGAGCAAAAGGTCATCATGGCTATCGACTACCGCAAGGACGTGGACGGTTTCCACCCCATCAACGTCGGTCGCATGGACATCGGACTGCCTTGCTTCATCTCCGCCACTCCGCTGGGCATCATGACCCTTCTGGACCGTTACAATATCAAGACTTCTGGCAAGAAGTGTGTCATTCTCGGACGCAGCAACATCGTCGGCAAGCCGATGGCCTCGCTGATGATGCAGAAGTGCTATGGCGACGCCACGGTCACGGTTTGCCACTCCCGCTCGGCCACGCTGAAAGAAGAGTGCCGTGAGGCCGACATCGTCATCGCCGCCATTGGCCGTCCCGAGTTTGTCACGGCCGACATGGTGAAAGAAGGCGCAGTCGTCATCGATGTCGGCACGACGCGCGTGCCCGATGCGACCCGCAAGAGCGGTTTCCACCTCTGCGGCGACGTGAAGTTTGACGAGGTAGCACCGAAGTGTTCCTACATCACGCCCGTACCGGGCGGCGTTGGTCCCATGACCATCTGCTCGTTGATGAAGAACACCTTGGCAGCAGGCAAGAAGGAGTACTATAAGTAATGGAGCCCATGACTGCCGAGGAATGGTATCAGAAAGGTAACGAATATCGCAAGCAGGGCGACTGGAAACACGCCATCGACTGCTACTTGGAAGCCATCGAGCTCGACGCCGAGTCGCCAGCCGTGGAAGCCAAGAAGATGATCGACGACATTCTGAACTTCTATCATAAAGACGCATATAATCCCTAATCAAGGCCGCTCGGGGCGGACGCAGCTCTGTCCCAACGACTTAACTAAAAAATTCAAATCAATATGAGCAAGATTAAAGGTGCGATTGTGGTCGACACCGAGCGTTGCAAGGGATGCCAACTGTGCATCGTTGCATGCCCGAAGGATGTGATCCAACTGGCACAGAAGAAAGTCAACGTTCACGGCTATCCGTACGCGGAGCCTGTTTTCGCCGACAAATGTATTGGCTGCGCTTCATGCGCCATTGTTTGCCCGGACGGATGTATTACTGTTTATAAGAAAAAAGTGGAGGAATAAGGTATGGCTGAGAAAGAAGTAAAATTGATGAAGGGTAATGAGGCTATCGCACACGCGCTGATTCGCTGCGGTGCCGACGCCTTCTTCGGATACCCTATTACCCCGCAGACAGAGATTATCGAGACCCTCTCCGCCCTGAAGCCTTGGGAGACCTCCGGCATGGTAGTAGTCCAGGCTGAGAGCGAGGTGGCCTCTATCAATATGGTCTATGGTGGCGCTGGTGCTGGTAAGCGTTGCGTCACGACCTCTTCCTCACCGGGTGTGTCCCTGATGCAGGAGGGTATTTCCTACATGGCTGGTGCCGAGATTCCTGGTGTCATCGTCAACGTGCAGCGTGGCGGTCCTGGTCTGGGTACGATCCAGCCTTCACAGTCCGACTATTTCCAGTCAACTCGTGGTGGTGGCAACGGCGACTACTATGTCATCGTGCTTGCCCCGAACTCTGTCCAGGAGATGGCAGACTTCGTAGACCTTTCCTTCGAGCTGGCGTTCAAGTATCGCTGCCCGGCCATGATTCTCTCCGATGGTGTCATCGGTCAGATGATGGAGAAGGTCGTTCTCCCCGACGAGAAGCCTCGCCTCTCTGACGAGGAGGTGAAGAAGCGCTACCCGTGGGCCACCTTCGGCCGCACGCCGGATCGCGATCCGAACATCATGACTTCCTTGGAGCTGAAGCCCGAGGTGATGGAGGAGCGCAACCTCGCCCTCCAGGCCAAGTATGAGGAGATCCGCAACAATGAGGTTCGCTACGAGACTCAGCAGTGTGAGGACGCCGACTACATCATCGTCAGCTTCGGTTCTGCCGCCCGTATCGGCGAGAAGGCCATGGAGTTGGCCCGCGAGGAAGGCCTGATGGTAGGTCTCTTCCGTCCGATCACCTTGTGGCCGTTCCCGACCAAGCAGATCGAGGAGCTTGCCAAGAACAAGAAGGGTATCCTCGTGAGCGAGTTCAACGCCGGCCAGATGGTCGAGGATGTCCGCTTGGCTGTCAATGGTGCCATCCCCGTGGAGCACTTCGGCCGCCTGGGTGGTATCGTTCCTTCACCCGAGGAGATTGTTGACGCACTGAAAACGAAGTTGGTAAAATAGTCGAATCAAATGGATAACCGGCTATCAACCGGCTTTCCCTTAAAAAGAAGAATCAAATGGCAAACGACATTATTGCACCAGAGAATCTGGTATATAAGAAACCAAAACTGATGAACAACGTCCCGATGCACTACTGTCCGGGATGTTCTCACGGTGTAGTCCATAAGCTCGTGGCCGAGGTCATCGAGGAGATGGGCATGGAGGACAAGACCGTCGGTGTATGCCCGGTAGGTTGCTCCGTGTTCGCATACCGCTACCTCGACATCGACTGGTCTGAGGCAGCCCACGGACGTGCTCCCGCTGTGGCTACGGCTATCAAGCGCGTATGGCCCGACCGCCTGGTGTTCACCTACCAGGGCGACGGCGATATGGCTTGTATCGGTAGTGCTGAGACGCTCCACGCCCTCAACCGTGGCGAGCACATCACGATGATCTTCATCAACAACGCCATCTACGGTATGACGGGTGGTCAGATGGCTCCCACCACGCTGATCGGCCAGAAGACCGTCACGTGCCCCTACGGCCGCGATCCGAAGATCCACGGCTGGAACCTCAACATCACGGAGCTGGCAAGCCACCTCAAGGGTACCCGCTACGTCACACGCCAGAGCGTTGACACCGTAGCCTCTATCCGCCAGGCCAAGAAGGCCATCCGTAAAGCCTTCGAGGCCAACATGGCTGGCAAGGGAAGCTGCCTCATCGAGATCGTGGCAACGTGCAACACGGGCTGGAAGCTCTCACCGGTCAAGGCCAACGAGTGGATGCGTGAGAACATGTTCAAGGAGTACATCAAGGGTGACATGAAGGACACCCTCGACCAGGAGATTCCCGAGCTCTAATCATCATTCCTTCTCTTAACACAAGAAACAGCAATTATGAAAACAGAAATCATTATCAGCGGTTTCGGAGGACAGGGTTGCCTCTCAATGGGAAAGATTCTGGCTTACTCCGGACTGATGGAAAATAAAGAGGTGACGTGGATGCCGGCCTACGGTCCTGAGCAGCGTGGTGGTACGGCCAGTGTGACCGTTATCGTCAGCGACGAGCGCATTTCCTCACCGATTCTCAGCAAGTACGATGTGGCTATCGTCCTCAACCAGCCTTCCCTCGACAAGTTCGAGTCAAAGGTGAAGCCGGGCGGTATCCTCATCTACGACGGCAACGGTATCATCAACCCGCCGACCCGCAAGGACATCACGGTCTATCAGATTGATGCTACGGACAAGGCTGCCGAGATGAAGAACTCCAAGGTGTTCAACATGATCGTTTTGGGCGGTCTGCTCAAGGTTTGCCCCGTTGTGAGCACCGAGGGCTTGAACAAGGCTCTCTTCAAGTCGCTCCCGGAGCGCCACCACAAGCTCATTCCTCTCAACATGGAGGCCGTGAGCGAGGGTATGAAGATCATCGAGAAGAAGGAGATCTAATTCAAGACAAGATAGACAGGGAAGGCTCTCAAGGTTTGGCATTCCAAGGTTTCATCCTTTGCCCTGTCCCGTAGAGCCTGCTCGATATAGACACAAGGGAGAAGAAACGCCGCATCCATCTTGGCGCTTCCTCTCCCTTGATCTATATTCATTACCCTTGATTTATAAAGATGTTTTCTCGCCCTTGTCCCATAAAAGGAGCTTCTAGGTGATATTGAGACAATATGTAAAGTTGACTCGTCCGGAAAGGGAGAAAGTGTTCGGTAATTCCCCTATTCTCATAGGTTTTTCCCTATTTATGATTACCAAACGTCTTTTTACCCCCTAAATATTTGTTCATATCGGTTTTTTTTCTTTACTTTGCACCCGAAATGATTGAGAGAATAAACTTTCATAACATAAAATTTTAAATTTAGAGAGACATGAAAAAGTTCGTTTTGATGATGGCCTCTGCGCTTTTCGCAGTTTCGGCATCAGCACAGACTGTGCAGGAAAGCAAGACTTTCGACAACTTCTACGTCGGTATCAATGGTGGTCTTTCAACCAAGACAACTGGCCACAAGTGGCTTAGCGGTCTGAACCCCAACGCCAGCCTCCGCATCGGCCGTTGGTTCACTCCGGTCTTCGGTTTGGCTGCTGAGGGAACAGCATACTTCAACTCAAAGGCATGGGTCCCCGAGCCTGTCCGCAAGCCGCACACGGTTGTCACCTATAGCAACGTGAGCCTGCTCGGTACCATCAACGTCAGCAACTGGGTTGCTGGCTACAAGGGCGAGCCGCGTCCCTTCGAGGTGATCGCAGTAGCTGGCCTCGGCTGGGGTCACGCCTACGGTCCTGGTGAGTCTATCCTCGAGAAGAACGACCAGCTCACCTCTAAGTTGGGTCTCGACTTCACCTACAACTTCGGTTCCAACAAGGCTTGGCAGCTCTACCTTGAGCCGTCTATCAACTACGCTGTCGCTGGCACGCACGCCACTGGCTTCGATGATGACACCGAGTACAACCTCAACCGCAGCGCCTTCCAGCTCAACCTCGGTATCAACTACAAGTTCGGCAACAGCAACGGCACGCACAACTTCGTGATCGTTACTCCGCGCGACCAGGCCGAGATCGACGCTCTCAACGCTCAGATCAACGAGCTCCGCAACCGCAAGCCGGAGGTGATCGAGAAGGTTGTTGAGAAGCGCGTAGAGGTTCCTGCTCCCGCAGCTAAGACTGTCAGCGTTTCTGACCTCATCTTCGTTACCTTCGCTCAGGGCAAGTCTGCTCTCACCAACGACGCCAAGAAGGCTCTCGACGCTGTCAAGGAGGGTTCACACGTTCAGGTTGTCGGTACTGCTTCTCCTGAGGGTTCTAAGGAGATCAACGACCGTCTGTCTCAGGCTCGTGCCGACGTGGTCGCTAAGTACCTCAAGGGTCGTGGCGTGATCGTCGACGAGGCTACTGGTAAGGGCGTTCAGGGCACTACCTCTAACCGTCTGGCTATCGTTTACGTCAAGTAAGCATAGACAATAGACAGAAGATTACACCAAGGGACCATTCCCTTCAAGTAATATCACATCGAATCCCCAGTGCGGTCATCGTACTGGGGATTTTTGTATCAACACTCGCCTTAAGTCTTTCCCCTCCATCCTACTCCACTGGATAATAATCCTGTCAAGTACACAGTAAATCGAACAGGAATACACGTCCAACCACTTATACACAACAAGCCCGTCACCACTATATTCGGAGGGCGACGGGCTCGTTGCTTGACGTACTCGTTGTTTTTATGTACTTGTAATTTTATGTAGGAGTATAAGGATTATAAGCCGAAGAAACCTTATGCTTCCTTCTTCTCCTCGGTGTCAGCCTTGCGGCGGGTACTGCGCTTGCGCTTCGGCTTCTCAGCCTTTCCGTTCTCCACCTTGACGCCAGCCAACTCCGGATCGATCAGGATGCGTCCACAATACTCACAGACGATGATCTTCTTGTGCATCTTGATGTCGAGCTGACGCTGGGGCGGAATCTTATTGAAGCAGCCACCACAGGCGTCACGCTGCACATAGACGATACCCAGTCCGTTGCGCGCACTCTTGCGGATGCGCTTGAAGGAACTGAGGAGGCGCGGCTCGATCTTGACTTCCAAGTCCTTGGCACGCTCCTTGAGCATGGTCTCCTCCTCGCGGGTCTCCGCCAGGATATCCTCCAGCTCGCTCTTTTTCTCGTCAAGATCCTTCTGACGCTCCTCGCGCTCGGTCTTGGCTATCTCCAGGTCGTTGGTACGGTAAGCCACCTGGTCCGTTGCCTCCTTGATTTTCTTGTTGCAAAGTTCCACCTCCAGACGCTCGTAATCGATCTGCTTGCTCAGCGAGTCATACTCGCGGTTGTTGCGCACCTCATTGAGCTGGTTGTTGTAACGCTCCAGGTTGGCCTGTGCCTCCTGCACCTCACCCTTCTTCATCGTGATAGCCGACTGAAACTCCTTGATTTCTGTGTCGATTTTCTCGATACGGGTGTCGAGACCTGCGATCTCGTCCTCCAGGTCCTGCACCTCCAGCGGCAACTCGCCACGCAACGCACGCTTCTCATCGATAGCCGTAAGCGTCGTCTGCAGTTCATAGAGAGCCTGCAGCTTCTGCTCTACCGACATTTCTTTTGCTTCTTTCTTTGCCATAAGTATTCTTGTCCTTATTTGTTTCTTACTATATACCTTATTAAAGATAAAGGATCGGGTTGGTGTTGACCGACGTGATGTAGCAAGGCACGCCCGCACACTCACGCATGATGATCTCACGGAAGATCTCCGATGTATATTGCTCGCTCTGATAATGACCGATCACGCAGATCTGTATCTGCTGCTCCCGCCCAAAGAATTCGTGGTAGTGCATCTCTCCCGTGACAAACGCATCGGCACCCAACCGTACGGCCTCAGGCAGCAGAAAAGCTCCCGATCCGCCACAAAGGGCCACCTTCTCTATGGGGCGGCGCAACAACTGGTTGGCCTGGACACACTCCACACCAAACTCTTTCTTCAGCAGGAGCACCAGGTCGTCGGCAGCTACCGGCTTCGCAAAGCGACCGATCACGCCCTCGCCTCCCGAGACGCCTTCCACCTCTTGCTGCTGTCCGATGAAAGAGAGGTCCTGGAGACCCAACTTCTCAGCGATCTTATAGTTGACGCCCCCCACAGCACTATCCATATTAGTATGCATCGACACGATGACGATGCCACGCTGGATGGCCTTGAAGACCGTCCGCTGCACATAGTCGCCGTCCGATATGCACGACAGTTTGCGGAAGATGAGGGGATGGTGGGAAACAATCAGATTACAACCGCGCGCGATGGCCTCGTCAACGATGGCCTCCGTCACGTCAAGACACAATAAAGCCCCTGACACCTCCGCCTCTGTCAGTCCAACCTGTAGGCCAGCATTGTCGAAGCCAGCCTGCAAGGGCAGAGGCGCGAATCGTTCAAGGGCAGCGATTACTTCCTTTATTTTCACGCTACAAACATGTTTTTGAACTGCAAAAGTACGATTTTTTCCTTTCTCCGCCAAGAAATCCTCTTTATATTTAATCTTTTTTGGGAAAAACGACAGAGGCCCTATTCGTTCACCGCTTCCTTACAACATAGTCCAAAAGCACTTTTCCCCAGTCTTCCATCCCGCTCCACACACTATTTTTGAAGCTATTCAAAAAACAGAATAAAAAAGTGATGAAAAAGAAACGGAATACCAATATTTTTCCATATCTTTGCATAAGATAAGCTGCACTCGGCAAAAACAACTAACACCAAAAATAACGACTATGATCGATTACTTTGCACAAAACCTTTGGTTGGCCTGGCTGCTCATCAGCCTCCTGTGCCTGCTGCTCGAACTGACCAATGGCGACTTCTTCATTGTCTGCTTTGCAGTCGGCGGCCTCTTTGCGTCTATTTCATCAGTCTTTACCGACAGTCTGACGATTCAGATCATTGTCTTTGCGATCACCACCTTGCTGAGCATTTTCTTCCTCAGGCCGGTGGCCCTACGCTGGTTTCACAAAGGCGAGGACCGCCGCGTAAGCAATGTGGACGCCCTTATCGGGCGCATCGGACGCGTCACCGAACCGATCGAGGCCAACGGCTATGGTCGCGTGCAGATCGACGGCGACAGTTGGAAGGCAAAGACCCGCGACGGCCACCCCGTCGAAAACGGCATGAAGGCCCGCGTGCTCAGCATCGACTCCATCATCATCACCGTCGAGGAAGCATAAGATCCAAACAGAAACCAAGTATATTCAACCTTAACACTTTACGATTATGTCAATAGCATCCTATGTTCTTGGAGCCATCGTTCTTCTGGTCATCTTCTTCACCATGAAGGCCGTTGTGATCATTTCTCAGAGCGAGACCAAAGTCATCGAGCGTCTCGGTAAGTATTACGCCACGTTGCAGCCGGGTATCAACATCATCATGCCCTTCCTCGACCACGCCAAGGAGGTGGTGGCCGTCAAGGGCGGACGCTATGTCTATACCAGCACCATCGACCTGCGCGAACAAGTCTATGACTTCGCACGCCAAAACGTCATCACGAAGGACAACATCCAGATGCAGATCAACGCGCTGCTCTATTTTCAGATTGTCGATCCCTTCAAGGCGGTCTATGAGATCAACAACCTGCCCAACGCCATAGAGAAACTGACCCAGACCACGCTCCGCAACATCATCGGAGAGATGGAGCTGGACCAGACCCTCACCTCGCGCGACACCATCAACACCAAGCTCCGCGCCGTGCTCGACGACGCCACCAACAAATGGGGCATCAAGGTCAACCGCGTCGAGCTGCAGGACATCACGCCGCCCGAGAGCGTCCTCCAGGCCATGGAGAAGCAGATGCAGGCTGAGCGCAACAAGCGCGCAACGATCCTGACCAGCGAGGGTGAGAAGCAAGCCGCCATCCTGCAGTCAGAGGGCGAGAAGGCCTCGACCATCAACCGGGCCGAAGCCGACAAGCAACAGGCCATCCTCATCGCCGAGGGTGAGGCCCAGGCACGCATCCGCAAGGCCGAAGCCGAGGCCATCGCCATCAACAAGATCACCGAGGCCGTAGGCAAGAGCACCAACCCCGCCAGCTACCTCATCGCCCAGAAGTACATCCAGATGCTCTCCGAGATGGCGCAGAACAACAACCAGAAGACCGTCTTTATGCCCTACGAGGCCACCAACCTCATGGGATCCATCGGCGGCATCAAAGAGATGTTCAAGTAAAACCGCTGGCGGCAGCCTACTCCGCCACGATGTTTCCATACTTGACACACGATATTTTCATACTTGATAGAAGAGCCGAAAAGCCACCACTTTTTCGGCTCTTCTTTTTGTGTTTTGCCACGGAATTGCTAATTTTGCAACCCAGCACCATCAGCTGACAAAATCTTAGAAACAAAATACAAGGTCTTGGAAACAAAAAACAAGGTCTTAGAAAACAAATTAGGAGAGAAAACGAATGAAGAAGATCCATCTGATTCTTTTGACGGCCATCACCCTACTGATGACCGCATGCGGTACCACCCAGACTGTCCCCCTGACAGGACGCAAGCATCGCATCAGCGTGAGCGACGAGCAACTGCTCTCCCTCTCGCAGCAGCAGTATTCCACCTATATGCAGAAGGCGAAGAAATCGACCAACGCAGCCAACACCCAGATGGTGGTACGCGTAGGGCGCAACCTCGCCAATGCCGTCGAGACCTACCTCCGAAACAACGGCTTCGCCAGTGAGGTGAACAACTTCCACTGGGAGTTCAACCTCATCCAGGACCCGCAGGCCAACGCTTTCTGCATGCCCGGAGGCAAGATTGTCGTCTTCGAAGGCATCCTGCCCTACACGCAGAACGAGGCCTCCCTGGCCATCGTGCTGGGACACGAGATCGCCCACGCCGTGGCGAAACACAGTGCCGAGCAGATGACGAAGCAGCAGAATCAGGGTGTAGCGACCACTGTGCTCGGAAGCGTACTCGGAGCAGTGGCAGGACAAGACGCTGCCAACGTGGCCGGACAGATAGCCGGCACGGGCTTCTCCCTGCTCAATCTGAAATACAGCCGCAAGGATGAGAGCGAAGCCGACTATATGGGCCTGATCTTTGCCGCCATGGCAGGCTACGACCCAGCCAATGCCATCACCTTCTGGCAGCGTATGTCCTCGTCGGGCAGCCAGTCCACGCAAGAGTGGCTGAGCGACCACCCCTCCGACCAGACGCGCATCGCCAATATCAGAAAATGGTTGCCCGAGGCCCAAAAGTATTACCAGGCCGCCAAGCCCAAGACGCACACGACCACCAGGACAACGACCCGCACTGCGCCCAAGAGCAGCAAGCACAAGAGAAAGACGACCACGCGCAAGAGAAGGTAGCACACTAAGCAGCAGATACTTACGCTTTTTGCCACACCTTGTCCGTAGCACGTTCTCCCTCGCCATGCGGGTGGATTTTCCTGGCTATGCGAGTGGATTTCCCTCGCTATGGCGGGTGGAAAATCAGCGTGCCTATACGACATTTTGGCAAAAAGTACGGCAATCTGTCAGCGTTACCGATTATTTTGGTTATCTTTGCAGATTATTATGCAACCTACCGCCCCAACGCGGTGAGACGCCGAAAGAAAAATGACAGAGGAAACAAAAGAACCGTTGATAGGAAAGACCCTTGAGGAGCTGCGCACGCTGGCCCGTGACTTGGGAATGCCCGCCTTCGTGGGCGGACAGATCGCGCGCTGGCTCTACGTGCAGCACGTCAAGGACATCAACGAGATGGCCAACATATCAAAGAAGCATCGCGAGCTGCTTGCCCAGCGCTTCACAGTGGGCTGCCATGCGCCCATCGACGCCCAGTACTCCAAGGACGGAACGATCAAATACCTGTTCCCCGTCTATGCGGGTGCTTCCAAGGAGAAGCTCCGCCATGAGTTTGTCGAGACGGTCTATATCCCCGACGGCGACCGCGCCACGCTGTGTGTGTCGTCGCAGGTGGGCTGCAAGATGAACTGCCTGTTCTGTCAGACGGGCAAACAAGGTTTTGAGGGCAGTCTCACGGCAGCCGACATCCTCAACCAAGTCTATGCCCTTCCCGATGTGGACAAGCTCACCAACATCGTCTTCATGGGACAAGGCGAGCCGATGGACAACCTCGACAACGTGCTCCGTGCCACGGAGATCCTCACCGCCGACTACGGTTGGGCCTGGTCTCCGAAGCGCATCACGGTCAGCAGCGTCGGCGTGCGCAAGAAGTTGCGCCGCTTCCTCGACGAGAGCGACTGCCACGTGGCCATCAGCCTCCACTCCCCCATCCCCGAGCAGCGTGCGCAGCTCATGCCAGCCGAACGAGGCATGAGCATCGAGGAGGTAGTGAAACTGCTGCGCGAGTACGACTTCACCCACCAGCGCCGCCTCTCCTTCGAGTACATCCTGTTTGGTGGACTCAACGACACCCCGACCCACGCCCGCGCCATCGTCCGTCTGCTGGAAGGACTGGAGTGTCGCGTGAATCTGATACGCTTCCACCAAATCCCCGACGTGCCCCTTCGCGAGTCGGACGAGGAGCGGATGGAGGCCTTCCGCGACTACCTGACCCACCACGGCGTCTTCACGACGATCCGTGCGTCGCGAGGCCAGGACATCTTCGCGGCCTGCGGACTCCTTTCGACGAGCAAGGAGATCGGCGAGGTGAGAGAGAAGCAGCGCCACGATGCGTAGTGTCCTCTTCGCCGGGATCATGATTGCCTGCACCCTCCTCGGATGCCGGCAAGCGACCCGCCACCGACTGCCCTCCAGTTCGGCCCGCGCAGGCGAAGTGCTGGTCGTCGGCGACACCACGGGCCAACTCGCCAGTTACCTTTCCCGGCCAGAACCCGGACTGCCCCAGCCGGAGCCCCGCTTCGACGTGCGCCCTACGACGCAAGACCAACTCAAGGGCAACGCCCTCCTGGCCCGCGCCATCGTCATCCTGAGCGACAAGCCGTATGCTTCGGGACACGATCTCAACGCCCGCCCGCAACTCGTCATCGAAGCCTCCGCGAAGGATTCGGCGCGGATTCTGCACGACCTTCTGGCCTTTGAGGAGCAAGAGAGCTATGCCTTCCTCCAGCACAACCACCATCCCAAGATGGAGGAGAAGATACGGAGGCAGTTTGGCGTCCAGATGAAAGTGCCCGAGGCCATGCGTGCCAGCAAGACGTCGAAAGACTTTCTGTGGATAGCCACCAACGGGGCAGAAAACCTCAGAAGCCTCTGCATCCTGCGCCTGCCGGACAGTCCGAAAGCCGACTGGGCAAGAGCCATCGACCAGATGCTCTCCCAGCACATCCACGGCGATCAGGCCTCCAGCTCCATGCACCTGGCGCTGGCGACCGTCCAAATCCAGCAAGAGCGTGGGATCCACCTCCTGACGGGACAATGGATGATGGAGGGCGACGCAATGGGAGGCCCCTTTGTGGCCTCCGTCAAAAAGACAAGGCAGGGCGCCCTCGTGCTCCTCGCCTTCGCCTACGCCCCCGAGAGAGAAAAAAGAAACATCATGCGGCAGCTTCGCACTGTCGTTTTCAATGAGTATATATCTTATGGAGAATAACAAGAAAATACGGGTGGCTATCACCCAAGGCGATACCAACGGTATCGGATACGAGCTGATATTCAAGGTCTTTGCCGACCCCGAGATGCTGGAGTTGTGCACGCCCATCATCTACGGTTCCCCCAAGGTGGCAGCCTACTACCGCAACCTGCTCGAGATAGAGGCCAACTTCACCATCATCTCGGACGCAAGCGAGGCCACCGACGGCGTGGTCAATCTGCTGACCACCTACGAAGAGGAGGTGAAGGTGGAGCCTGGCGTGGCCAGCGAGACCTCGGGAGACTACGCCCTCAAGGCCCTCGACTGCGCCTTGGCCGACTATCGCGAGGGCCGCTTCGACGTCCTCGTCACCAATCCCATCGACAACACCAGCGAGTTTCAGTTTAGCGGACAGAGCCGCTATATCGAAGACCACCTGGAGACCGACGGCCACGGCCAGACCCTGATGGTCGATGGCGGACTGCGCATTGCCCTGGCCACACGCAACCTGCCCTTGCGCCAGGTGGTGGAGTGCATCACCCAGGGCAGCATCGAGCAGACCTGCCGCAAACTCGCCCAGAGCCTGCGTCGCGACTTCCGCCTCTCCAATCCCCGCATCGCCCTCCTCTCCATCAATCCGAAGGCTGGCGACAACGGACTGCTCGGCACCGAGGAGCAGGAGATTATCCGCCCCGCCATCGAGACGCTGACCACCGAGGGCATCCAGGCCTTTGGCCCCTACGCCGCCGACGCCCTCTTCGCCGGCAACGACTACACCCATTTCGACGCTATCGTCGCGATGTACTACGAGCAGGGCACGATCCCCTTCCACGCGCTGTGCGATGGTCCTGGCGTCCACTACACCGTCGGCCTGCCGCTGGTCCGCACCTGCCCCGACCTGGCCAACACGCTCCCGCTGGGCGGAAAGGGCGTGGCCGCCCCGCAGCCGCTGCGCCAAGCCATCTTCACGGCCATCGACATTTTCCGCAACCGCGCCGCCTACGACCAGGCGGGTGCCCATCCGCTCCCCAAACTCTACAAGGAGAAGAAAGACGAGAGCGAGAAGGTACGCTTCGCCATTCCCAAGAAGCGCGAACCCAAGGCAGAGTAAACGATCTCGTTGAGACATGAAAAAGAAGTACCAGAACATCTTCTTCATCTTTGGCCTGGTGGTCCTTGCCGTCATGGTAAGCCAGCTCCACTTTGCCGAAGTGTGGCAGGGCCTGCAACGCGCAGGCTACTGGTTCTTCGCCGTCGTGGTCCTTTGGGCCTTTCTCTACCTTTTCAATACGGCTGCCTGGTACACCATCATCCGCAGCGGAGAGCGACGCGGCGCCGCGAGCGAGACGCAAGAGAATCGAGAGCATCGAGAAGCTCAAGAGAATCAAGAGACTCAAGAGAAACGAGAGAATCAAGAAACTCGAGAGATTCAAGGGTATCAAGAGAATCGAGGGACGCAAGAAGCGTCCGGAGCGCACGTGGGCTTCTGGTGGCTCTACAAGATCACCGTCTCAGGCTTTGCCCTCAACTACGCCACGCCAGGAGGCTTGATGGGCGGCGAGCCCTACCGCATCATGGTCCTTAAGCCCAAGATCGGCACGGAGCGCGCCACGGCCTCGGTACTGCTCTACGTGATGACCCACATCTTCAGCCACTTTTGGTTTTGGATGCTGAGTATCGTGCTCTATGTCTTGACGCAAGAGCTGAACACCTTCATGGCCATCATGCTCTCGCTGACAGGCGGTTTCTGCGCCCTCTGCATCTGGTTTTTCCTTGCCGGCTACCGACGCGGACTTGCCGTGAGGGGCATGAAACTTCTCGGCCACATTCCCGGCATCAAGCACTGGGCACGGCGGTTTATCGAGGGCCATCACGAACAACTCGACAACATCGACCGCCAGGTGGCAGCCCTCCACAACCAAAATCCGCGCACGTTTCTCACGGTCGTGCTCCTGGAACTGGCCTGTCGCGTCTGCTCGGCCCTGGAGGTGATGTTCATCCTGCTCGTGCTCTACCCGAGCGTCAACTACATCGACTGCATCCTCATCATCGCCTTCACGACGCTCTTCGCCAACATGCTCTTCTTCATGCCGCTGCAGCTCGGCGGACGCGAGGGAGGCTTCCTGATGTCGGTCTCAGGACTGGGTCTGACTGCCACGGCGGGCATCTTTGTCGCCCTGCTGGTACGCATCCGCGAACTGATCTGGACGGCCATCGGCCTTCTGCTCATCAAGCTCGACCGCACCAGCCTGCAGGAGAAGCCGACGGAGAAGCCGCCTTGCCCATAGCGACCCACAAGACTCCAAACTGGCGACCCTGGCGACCTGACTTCTCCCCACTCTGCCTATATATTATATAAGGAGAAAACGGGAGAAGGAGACAAGGAAAAGTAAGGCAAAGGCAAAGGAGGAGAAGCAACAAGGAGAAAGGGAGAAGCAGAAGAAGACAAGGGAGAAGGAGAAGAAGACGCAAAAGGAGAAAAGGGAGAAGAAGGAGTAGAAGCAAAAAACGGGAGAAAGAATCGGGCGACAAGCCTGACGGCTTTATTTTAACCCCAACTATGGTAAGAAATGGATACGAGTAAACTGCAAATCATCAAGCAAAGATACAACGTCGTGGGCAACTGCGACGCGCTCAACCGTGCCCTCGACGTGGCCCTGCAAGTGGCCCCCACCGACCTCTCGGTGCTGATCATCGGCGAGAGCGGCGTGGGCAAAGAGATCATCCCGCGCGTCATCCACGACAACTCGCCCCGCAAGCGGGAGAAATACTTCGCCATCAACTGTGGTTCGATTCCCGAGGGAACGATAGACAGCGAACTCTTCGGCCACGAGAAGGGATCCTACACGGGTGCCATCGGCGAAAGCGAGGGCTATTTTGGCATTGCCAACAAGGGCACGCTCTTCCTCGACGAGGTCGGCGAACTGCCCATGGCCACCCAGGCCCGCCTGCTCCGCGTCCTGGAGACGGGCGAATACATCCGCGTAGGAGGACAGGAGATCCGAAAGACCAACGTCCGCATCGTCGCTGCCACCAACGTCAACATGCGCAAGGCCATCAGCGAGGGGAAGTTTCGCGAGGACCTCTACTACCGTCTCAACACGATTCCCATCAACATGCCGCCCCTCCGCGAGCGTGGCAACGATATCCTGCTGCTCTTCCGCCTCTTCGCCATGCAGATGGCCGAGAAATACAAGTTGCCGAAGATCACGCTCGACGACGAGGCCAAGCAGGTGATGCTCAAGTACAAATGGCCCGGCAACGTCCGCCAACTGAAGAACATCACCGAGCAGATGTCGGTCATTGCCGAGAAGAGAGTGATCGACCGGGAGGAGATCCTGCGCTTCATCCCCCAGGACACGGAGAGCACCGAACTGGCCCTCGTCGATAAGGGGCAAGGATCGCATAGCTACGAGAGCGAGCGCGAGATCCTCTACAAGATCCTCTACGAGCTCCGTGGCAACGTCAGCGACCTGCGCCGCGACCTCAACAACGTGCGCAAGCAACTGGAGACCTACCGCGAGCTCGAAGAGACGGCCCACTACCGCCACCTGGCCACGGAGGGCGCCCAGACGCTTCCTGCCACGACCCAGGATGCCTTCCGCCCTGACGACAAGGAGGTGGAGGACGCCGTGGCCGAGGAGATACAGGAGACCCGCCCGCAGAAGGAGGAGGAAAGTCTCAACCTCAACGACAACCAGCGACAGATGGTGGTCAGGGCGCTGGAGCGCAACAACGGCAACCGCAAGAAAGCGGCCCAGGAACTCGGCATCAGCGACCGCACCCTCTACCGCCGCATCAAGGAGTACGGACTCGAAGACAAATAAAAACGTCCAAGTGTACGGACTTGAAGAAAAAGAAAAATATCAAGAAGTACGGACTTGAAGAAAAATAAAGCATGAGAAGCGATAAGAATCAAAGGACCCCACGCCTCGCCGCCCACCTCTGCGTGTCGGCCGTGGTGGTATGGATGCTGCTGGCCTTGGCGACATCCTGCGTTCCGAAGTACACCTTCAACGGCGCCAGCATCGACTACACCAAGACCAAGACCATCCAGATAGCCGATTTCCCCATCCGCTCCGCCTATGTGTGGGGACCGATGGGCCCCATGTTCAACAATGCGCTCAAGGACCAGTTTGCCAACCACACGAAGTTGCAGCAGGTCCGTCGCGACGGCGACCTCCAGATCGAGGGCGAGATCACGCAGTATCAGCAGCGCAACAAGTCGGTGTCGAGCGAGGGCAACGCTGCCCAGACCGAACTCTCCATCACGGTCAACGTGCGGTTTACCAACAACGTGAACCATGCCGAGGACTTCGAGCGCCAGTTTACGGCCACCTCCTCCTACCCCACCACGCGCAACCTCAACGACGTGCAGCAAGAGCTGGTGGAGCAGATGGTCAAGGATCTGACCGACCAGATATTCAATGCCACCGTGGCCAACTGGTAGCCCTGCTTCCCACGCCACCCATGTACGGCAGCCACCACTATTTACGGATTCCTCCAATCAGCACCACATCATGAGTATAAACATAGCCACCCTCACGCGCCACCCCGAACGGCTGGGCAAGGACACCCTCTACGAGCTGCGCAGTCTGCTCGCACGCTATCCTTACTACCAGCCCGCACGGCTATTGCTGCTCAAGAACCTCTACCTGCTCCACGATCCCACCTTCGACGAGGAGCTGCGTAGGGCCGCCGTCTATATCACCGAGCGCCAGCGCCTTTTCGACCTGACAGAAGGTCCCCACTACCAGTTGCGGGACGATCAGGCCGCCGAGCACGAAGCCGCCAAACACGAAGCTACCAAACACGAAGCCGCCAAGCAGGAAGCTGACGCGCAGAACGCCCCCGAGGGCGACCGCACCGCCGCGCTCATCGACAGTTTCCTCGACCAGCTCCCCGGAGAGGAGGGCGAGGAGACGCAGCCGAAGCCGCAGGACCAGCCCGTCGTCAAGCGCAAGCCGACCCCCGCCGACGCCACCATCGACTACGTGGCCTACCTCATGGAGGCTGGAGACGAAGCCCCCCAGGAGACCCCCCAACTCAAGGGCCAGGAACTCATCGACGACTTCATCAACAAGGAGAAAGGTAAAATTTCTCTACAAGACGAAACCGAGTACGAGCCCGAGGAAGAAACCGTGGAGGACGAAGGATCGAGCTATTTCACCGAAACTTTGGCGCGTATCTACATCAAGCAGGGCAGATATTCCAAGGCGCTGGAAATTATTCAGCGATTATATTTGGAATATCCAAAAAAAAATCGTTACTTTGCAGACCAAATTCGGTTTCTACAGAAATTGATTTTGAACGAACAATAAAAATAAAAGACAAAAAGATAAAAAATGGGACTTTACACATTATTTGTGATTCTTATCGTGATCGCCGCACTCCTGATGATCGGAATCGTTATGATTCAAGAGTCAAAGGGTGGTGGCTTGGCGTCTAACTTCTCCTCGTCCAACAGCGTGCTCGGCGTGCGCAAGACGACGGACTTCATCGAAAAGGCCACATGGGGACTGGCTATTGCCATGGTCGTGTTCAGCGTTGTCTGCGCCTACGTAGCTCCTTCTGCCAACACCGATCAGAGCGTGATCGAGCGTGCAGCCGAGAGCAGCTCTTCCAACCCCAACAACCTGCCCAACTTCGGTGCCAGCCAGCAGAAGCAGGCTGCTCCCGCCCAGAAGGGTGGCGCACAGGGTGCAGCTCAGGGCGCTCCTGCCCAGGGTGCTCCCGCTCAGGGCGAGAAGGCCGCACAGTAAGAGATCTTATCATAAGCTATCATATCCCCCTGTCTTCCAAGGCAGGGGTTTATTGGTTTTGCCCCTACCGACCCTGCCCTCTCCATTTTTTACACGTCCTATTCTTTGTTTTCACGCGGGCTCTCCATTGTTTTTTAGAAATTTCCACGCCCACTCCCTTGCCATATCATAGAAAAACCGTATCTTTGCAAAAAAGAATACCAAAATCATCCAGAACTTATGGAAATAGCAGAACGATTTATCAACTACACCAAGTTTGACACCCAGTCGGTCGATGAGTCCGAGACCGTACCCAGCAACCCGAAGCAACTCATCTTCGCCCGCTACCTCAAGGAGGAGCTGGAGAAGGAGGGCCTGAAGGAAGTCGAGATGGACGAGAAAGGCTACATCTACGCCACCCTTCCCGCCAACACCGACAAGTCCGTGCCCACCATCGGCTTCATCGCCCACTACGATACCGCCCTCGACGCCAGTGGCGCCAACATCAAGGCCCGTATCGTCAAGAGCTACGACGGCGGCGACATCGAGCTTTCTCCGGGCATCGTCTCCTCGCCGAAGATGTTCCCCGAGCTGCTCGCCCACAAGGGTGAGGACCTCATCGTCACCGACGGCACCACGCTGCTGGGCGCCGACGACAAGGCCGGCATCGCCGAGATCGTCCAGGCCATGTGCTGGCTGCGCGACCATCCCGAGGTGAAGCACGGCAAGATCCGCGTGGGCTTCAACCCCGACGAGGAGATCGGCAAGGGCGCCCACCACTTCGACGTGGAGAAGTTTGGCTGCGAGTGGGCCTACACGATGGACGGTGGCGACATCGGCGAACTGGAGTATGAGTGCTTCAACGCCGCCGCTGCCAAGATCATCATCCACGGCGTGAGCGTCCATACGGGCTACGCCAAGGGCAAGATGATCAACGCTGCCCGCCTGGCCGCCGAGTTCAACGCCCTGATCCCCACCACCGACATCCCCGAGACCACCGAGGGCTACGAGGGCTTCTACCACCTCCTGTCCATCGAGGGCCATTGCGAGGAGGGCAAGCTCTCCTACATCATCCGCGACCACGACCGTCAGAAGTTTGAGCAGCGCAAGAAGTTCCTCGCCGACTGCGTGGCCAAGATGAACGAGAAGTACGGCGAGGGCGTCTTCGAGATCACCCTCACCGACCAGTACTACAACATGAAGGAGAAGATCGAGCCCAATATGCACGTCATCGACTTCGTGCTCAAGGCCATGGAGGAGACGGGTGTGAAGCCGAAGGTAGAGCCGATCCGTGGCGGCACGGACGGCGCCCAGCTCAGCTACCGCGGCCTTCCCTGCCCCAACATCTTCGCTGGCGGCGTCAACTTCCACGGCCCCTATGAGTTTGTCTCCATCCAGGTGATGGAGAAGGCCATGCAGGTGGTCATCAAGATCAGCGAGCTGGCAGCCGGCTACAACGACTAGTCCGCTCCCCCTGTTCTCTGAGGATGCTTTGTGGCGTGGCGACGCGTCTCGCCGCAAAGCATCCTTACCCCAACCCCTGTCTGTGTATCATCACGGTCTGTGTATCATCACGCTATTTTTGCCGGAGGCGAACCCCCACTGCTGACCATCACGAGAACTATTTTTTTTCTCTCCACCCCGCCCCCTCCTTGGGCCGTCCCTCCGACACAACATACCAACCTAAGAAAAGAAAGCGAGGCGCCTATCAATTCCCTTCCCCATCTCGTGAGCGACCTGGCCCTGATCCTGGTCGTGGCCGGAGCCGTCACCCTGTTGTTCAAGAAGCTCCGCCAGCCGCTTGTGCTGGGCTATATCGTAGCCGGATTCCTGGTCTCTCCCCACATGCCCTACACGATGAGCGTCGTCGATAAGGGCGACGTCGAGATGTGGGCCGAGATAGGCGTGATGTTTCTCCTGTTCTCCCTGGGCCTCGACTTCTCCGTCAAGAAGATCCTCAAGATGGGCACCAGTCCCGTCATCGCTGCCTGCACCATCGTCTTCAGCATGATCCTGCTCGGCATCACCGTGGGCAAGGGCTTCGGCTGGGGCCACATGGACTGCATCTTCCTGGGCGGCATGCTCGCCATGTCCTCCACCACCATCATCTACAAGGCCCTCTCCGACATGGGGCTGCTGCAGCAGGGCTTCGTGGCCACCGTCATGAGCGTCTGCATCCTCGAGGACATCCTCGCCATCGTGATGATGGTCATGCTCTCCGCCATCGCCAACGGTTCCTCGCCCGACGGCGGCCAGTTGCTCGGCAGCGTCTTCAAGATAGGCTTCTTCCTCGTCCTGTGGTTCGTCATCGGCATCTTCCTCATCCCCCTGCTGCTGCGCAAGGTGCGCAAGCTCATGAACGCCGAGACCCTCCTGATCGTTGCCCTCGGCCTCTGCTGCCTCATGGCCGTCATCTCCACCAAGGTGGGCTTCAGCAGCGCCTTCGGAGCCTTTGTGATGGGCAGCATCCTTGCCGAGACCGTCGAGGCCGACAAGATCATCCGCCTCGTCGAACCGGTCAAGAATCTCTTCGGCGCCATCTTCTTCGTCTCCGTCGGCATGCTCGTCGATCCGCTGATCATCGTCGATTACGCCCTCCCCATCCTCTGCCTCGTCCTCACCATCCTCGCCGGCCAGGCCCTCTTCGGCACGATGGGCTACCTCTTGGGCGGCCAAAGCCTGAAAAACGCCATGCGCTGTGGTTTCTCCATGGCCCAGGTGGGCGAGTTTGCCTTTATCATAGCGTCGCTGGGCCTCTCCCTGGGAGTCATCGGCGACTTCCTCTATCCGGTTGTAGTCGCGGTCTCCGTCATCACAACATTCCTCACACCTTACATGATCCGTGCTGCGGAGCCGTGCTACAACCTTCTCACACGCCACCTGCCGCGCCAGTGGAGCCGCCGCCTGGAGCACATCGGCACGGGCGCCCCCGCCACTCCCTCCTCCGGCCATCTCTGGAAGCGCCTCCTGCGCGCCATGGTGGTCAACACGCTGATCTACGGCATCCTCTCCATCGCCGTCATCGCGCTGATGTTCTCCTTCGCCCTGCCCTTCTGCCGCGAACTCTCCACCGAGCTGACGGGGTCTCACTGGGCCGGCAATGCCGTCTGCGGCGTCGCCACCGTGCTGATGATCGCCCCCTTCCTGCGCGCCTTCATGATGAAGAAGAACCACTCCGAGGAGTTCAAGACGCTCTGGACGGAGCGGCGCACCAACCGCCCCCCGCTCGTCTTCACCGTCCTGGTCCGACTGGCCATCGCCGCCGCCTACATCTTCTATATCGCCAACTACCTGACGCGCTTCGCCGACGCGCTGCTCATCACCATCGCCTTCGGCACGATCGTGCTGATGGTGCTCTCGCGCAGTCTGAAGAAACGGAGCATCCGCCTCGAGCGTCTCTTCGTCCAAAACCTCCGGAGCCGCGAGATCCAGGCCGAGGCCCTCGGGCGCAAACGGCCGCTCTACGAGGGCCGACTGCTCGACCGCGAGATCCACATGAGCCTCTGCGAGGTGCCCGAAGACTCGCTTTGGGCCGGCAAGCAACTGGCGGAGCTCGACTTCCGCAAGCATTTCGGCGTCAACGTGAGCAGCATCCTCCGCGGCCGCCAGCGCATCAACATCCCCAATGGCGAGGTGGCCCTCTTCCCCGGCGACCAGCTCCAGGTGATAGGCGACGACGACCAGCTCACGCGCTTCGCCCAAGCCATGCGGACGGAGGTCCACGACGAGGACGCCGAGATAGAGAAGCGGGAGATGCGCCTCCAGCAGATCATCGTCGGCCAGAAGAGCCCCTTCCTCGACCAGACGCTGCGCGAAAGCGGCATCAGGGACCGGTACAACTGCATGGTGGTGGGACTCGACGAGGGCGAGAAAAACCTCACCATCATCACGCCCAACTACCGCTTCGCCCTGGGCGACGTGCTGTGGATCGTAGGCGAGGAGCAAAACGTCAAGGGCCTCCTGGAGGCCAACGGCGAGGAGTAGCCACCGCCCCAGGGATGATGATGTAGCCACCACCACCATTGATTTGATTTTAACCACCACACCTATGAGTAGAAGCATCCACCGCCGCGCCCTGCTGCGCGCCCTGTGTCTCCCCCTCCTCCTGGTCACGATCGTGGCCTGCCACCGCCAGGATCCGTCGGCCCTCAACGCCAACGAGCTGTTCTTCGACGAGACGCTGGCCTCCATCTCCCCCGACGCGACGCTGCCCGACCTTTTCTATATCGGCACGGAGGACGGCGTGGTCTATGCCTACGATGCCGACCAGGGGACGACGCGCCGCTGGCTCACCGCCTTCGACCGCATCTACAAGGTCTTGCGCGACCAGCCTGCCGACTCCGCCGCCCAGCCCCACGACGGCACGACCTTCTGGGTGGGCACGCGCAACATGGGCGTCGTCCGCTGCCAACTGCAGGGCGACTCGCTCGTCCTGCGCCGCCAGTATGCCCTTCCCCGCTCCGGCCGTGGCACCCACTACTCCGTCTATGACCTCCACCAAGACCCCTCGGGCCTCTACGTCGCCACCAGCAACGGTCTCTTCCTCCTCTCCCCCAACGACACGATGCAGGCGCTCCACGCCTCCTGGGAGATACAGTCGGGCGAGGGCGCCTTCCGCCCCTTGGTCGTCAGCGACATCCGCCCTTTGCACAATGGAAACCTCGTCTGCGCCAGTGCCTCGGGCGTACTCTCCATCGACACGCGGCGCCGCCAGTCCCACCTGCTGCTGCGGGCCAACTGCACCTCCCTCTCGCTCAGCGGCGACACGATCCTCGCCCTCTGCGGCGACAGTATCAAGGCCCTGCTGCCCGACGGGCGATTGGTGGGCAAGTCGCGCCTCTCCCATCCGGCCTACACCTGCTTCCACGAGCCCTCCTCGCGGATGAACTATCTCCTCGACGGCACGTCGGTGCAGTTTTTCTCCAACGACGAGATTGCCGGCCGCCTCACGCCGCGGCGCGCGCCCCTCCCCCGGCCCGTGCGCACGTTCTGCCACAACGTGATCGCCAACGACCCCGCCCGCGGCCAGTCGCTGCTGGTCACGGAGCACGCCCTGCTGCGCGTCGGCCACCACCAGGACCTCTTCAGCGACATCGGCAACGTGAGCTACGCCTGCCACGACGGCCCCTTCATCTACTACCTCGTCGGTTCCCACCTGTTTCGCCAGCGCATCGGCGAGCAGACCGCCATCCAGGTCAAGGACCTCTCGCGCGGATCCTCCGACGTGCGCTTCATGACGATCGCCGACGGCACGCTCTACTATGCCGACAGCGGCCACCGCGTCTTCACCGCCCCCATCTACTCCTCCTACCTCCTCAACTCGCTCCTCTCCTGGGACCGCAAGGTCTCGCCCCAGCCCGGCCAGGACCTCACGGCGATCGGCCACGACGCCTCCGGGGTCTATGTCGGCATACGCGACGGCCTGCAGCAGTTGGGCCGGGAGAAGGGCCAGTTGCAACTCCACGACGCCTCGGCCTCCACCATCGCCGACCCGTTCATCACGGCCTTCTCAGCCCCCACGTCCTCGGGGCGCCTCTTCCTCGCCACGCTCAACGACGGCCTCTTCGTCGGGCGCCAGGGCAGTTTTCGCCACCTGGCCGCCTCCCGGGGCCTCTCCTTCGTCCGCGACATCGCCGTCCTCCCCACGGCTTCGGGCGCCGACAGCCTCTTCGTCCTCACCAACCACCGGCTGCTCTGCGGCACGGAGAAGCAGCTGCGCGTCTGCGACACGCTCACGGCCATGCGCCGACTGGCCGTGGCCGACGCCACGCATGCCTACGGCTTCCCCGACTATGGCCTGATCTCCCTCGCCGACCACGAGCGCTACTTCTCCGACATCCGCTTCAACCCCAAGGCCTGCATCGCCGTCAACGGGCGCGTCTATGCCGGATCCTCCTGCGGCGTCTATACCTTCGACACCAGCCTCCACAAGCAGGACAATCTGGAGCAGGGCTACACCACGGTGCAGTTTGAGCGCCGCGTGCTCTTCTCGCGCACCAACATCGCCTGCCTCGTGGCCCTCACGATCGTCGCCATCACCCTGCTATGGTTCTTCCTCGCTCTGACCGTGGCCAAACGCCGGATGCTCATGCGCATCGAAAAACTAAAGACCGCCATCCTGCCCAAAGTGGCATCGGAGCGGATGGGCGGCAACGCGCAGAAGGCCCTCGGCGCCGAGATGGGCCACCTACACAAGTATCTCCAGCGACTCGACCATCTGGAGCAACAGGTCACAAGTCTCAGCCTGGTGGGCAAGATCAGGCAGCGAGACATCATCGACCGCCTCAATAGCAACATCCAGGACCTCACCATCGACCTGCCGTCCATCCTCATCGGTTGCCTCAACCGCCAGGTGGCGCTCATGCGGCGCCGCCAATGGGAGGGCTACGAGGTCTATGTCGCAGCCACGGAGCGACTGATGCAGGGCAAGGAAGAGGCCCGGGAGGGAATGGAGGAGACGACGGCCCTCAGCTTCTGCGAGCAGACGGCCAGCACCATCGGCGCCAACGCCCAATGGATGAGCAAGGCCGAAGGGATCGACCGGCGCTACGAGCAGTATCTGCTCCTTGCCGACCTGGAGGGGGCTGGACGCGAGATCTTCCTCATCGTGCGCGATCTCTGTCTCGACGAGGAGGGCAAGGCCGCACCGATCAAAAAAGATCACCCCATGAGCCGGGAGAAGAAGGTAGAGGAGGCCGACCGTATCTTGCCCGCTATCAACCGGGAGGGCATCGCCCGCCACTGCCGCGACCTCCTCCTTGGCGAGCTCGCCCACGCCCGCGACCGCTACCACGCCGCTCTGTCCGAAGAGGCTCCCGAGCCGCCCTATCCGCAGCTGCTGCTCCGCGAGGCCGTCGCCAGGGCCGAAGCCCTCGTGGGCGAACTGGCCGAGATGGGAGACGCGCCGTTCCAGAACGCGCTGCCCATGCTCATCAGGGTCTCCAAGGCCTACCAGCGCCTGAAGATCGCCACGACGCTCCTCCAGACCAAGGAGATCCTCGAGGACTTCGAGGCCAACGCCAAGGCGAGGGACAAGGAGAAGGTGAGGAAGCAGTTTGCCACCTGCGTCTCCTCCTTCTACGACGCCGTGGGCCAATGTGAGGACAAGTCGATCCTGCAGATTATCGGACTGGCACGGAAGAAGGGGGAGGGCAAGGAGAAATCGCGCTTCCTCAACGAAGACCTGCTGGTCCTGATGCTGGCTGGACGAAGGGCGGAAAGGGACGAAGGCGGATCCTGCGTACTGAGGCCCATCCTCTCCGACGACAACAGCGAGAAGCTCCTCAATGCCGACATGCAGAGCCTGCGCCGCGCGCGCCGTGCCTTCCGCAACCTCGCCACGACAAAGCTCAGCGAGCAGTCGAAGCGCACGGAGGTCCGCCACGACGAGGACGCCCCCGCCCCGTCGCCCCTGGCTCGCCTCAAGGCTTTTGGCCTTGCCCACCCCGACAGCTTTGCCAGTTGGCTGGCCGAGATCGTCGAGGGCATTTAGCCGCCTGTGAAAATAGCCCCCGATTGCCTTGACTTTCGGACAAAAGTTGTATCTTTGCACTGTGAACCAGCCCCATACATAAAATGTGATAGTGTCAAAGTGCTACTGAGACACCTCATGTACTATCATAAAAAATAGACAATTATGGACATAGCAAAATATATAGGTGAGACTACCGAATACGACAAGAAGCAGGAAGTGGAACGCCGTAAAGTGAAAAGTTGGCTGAAGAGCGTCAGCGCCTTTGCCAATGGAGGTGGCGGCTGCCTGTTGTTTGGCATTGCCGATGACGATACTATCATAGGGTTGACTGATGCCAAGGCTGATGCAGAATTTATCAGTCAGAAAATAAAGGAGCGCATAGACCCTATGCCACAAATCGACTTGAAGATAGAGCGTGTGGAAGACAAGGAACTGCTCATTCTTCATGTGCATGGCGGCGAAGATACACCTTATTATTATATTGGCGACAGCGTGCTTGAAACCTTTGTCCGCATTGGCAACGAATCGGTTGTGGCTGATAGTACCGAACATAAACGCTTGGTACTAAGAGGTCGCAACTCTTCATTCGACGCACGCCCAAGCGATGAAATGTTTGAAGATTATGCATTTTCCAAGCTTCGCAGCCGTTACTATGCCTGGAACGGTCTGAGCTTCGACAAAAAACTTTACCGCTCGTTTGGCTTGGTTGATAATAAGGGAATACTTACCTATGCCGGTCTGCTGATGGCAGACGAATGTCCATTGCGCCAAAGCCGAGTATTCTGCACAAGATGGAACGGCAAGACAAAGGCTGGAGGAAGCATCGATGCTCTCGACAGTGCAGAGATTACAGGCGGACTTGTAACGCTTCTCGAAGACACCATGTCCTTCATCCGTCGTAACAACCGTACACTTTGGTACAAAGAACCCATGCAGCGCATCGAGATTCCTCAATATATGGAACGTTGTGTGATGGAAGTTGTAGTGAATGCCTTGGCTCATCGCGACTATCTGATCCAGGGTAGCGAGGTGCATGTGGATATATACGATGACCGTATGGTGGTTTACTCTCCAGGTTCCATGCCGGAAGGACGGCTTATCCAAACGATGAACTTAGAAGACATTCCTTCTGTCAGACGCAATCCGGTTATTGCCGACGTCTTTGCCCAGTTGGGTTATATGGAGCGTAAAGGTTCGGGTATGGGCAAAATCATCAATCCTATCAAAGCCCTTCCCTACTTTGAAGAAAAGATGCTTCCAAGCTTCTTCTCCGACCGTGCTCAGTTTACTGTCACGTTCCCCAATATGATATTAGCATGGCAGGAAACTCATCCTGATATTGAGGTAAACTTTGTGGAAAACGAAAGTGATACTCAAGGTGATACTCAAGGTGATACCCAAGGTGATACCCAAGATGTCCCTCAAGGTGGCACTCAAGGCGATGATTTAGATAAATGGATAGAATATCAAGTAGCTGTTTATCCTAAAATAACAACTGGTGAACTGGCTCAACAATCTGGGAAAAGCATTATTACTATTAAGCGTCGTATCGCCAAAATGCCTCATATTGTGTATATTGGAAGCGGCTATAGCGGTCATTGGGAAGTGAGGAAAAAAGAGAGGCTTTGACGCCGAGCATCCACCATTTGCCTTGAGGCGATCACGAAAACAGCTTGAGGGAGCAAAAAATAGCCATCGGCGCGGATAAAAATCCACGGAAAATGTGTATCTTTGCAGCTATATATGAATTCGAGCGACAACAAGATACAGAAGGTTTCTATCCGTTTCTTCAACGACCGCGAAGTGCGTGCTGTATGGGACGAGACGCTATCCAAATGGTGGTATTCCGTTTAGGATGTCGTGGGCGTGCTCAACGACCAAGACGATTATACCAAGAACCGCAACTATTGGAAGTATCTGAAGACGAAGCTGAAGAAGGAAGGAAACGAACTGGTTAGTGTCACTAACCAGTTGAAAATTCTTGCTCCGGATGGCAAAAGACGTTTAACTGATATCCCATGGCGTTGCATAGGTCGCTTTCGTGGACACGGACCCGACTTTTTAGCAGAAATGGCCTCCGATTGCCCTGACTTTTAGCAAAAACCAGCCACTTATTGCCCTGACTTTTAGCAAAAAATAGCCTCCGATTGCCCTGACTTTTAGCAAAAAGTCGTATCTTTGCACTGTGAATCATCAAATTACACGAAAATGACGTATTACAAGCGAAACATAGACAAAAAACTCTTGGAATGGAAGACATCTCAAAGAAGGAAGCCTTTGCTGATACGCGGGGCAAGACAGGTGGGGAAATCGTCTGCGGTACGCCAGTTGGGCAAAGAGTTTAAGTACTTTGTGGAGATCAATTTGGAGGGTCAACCATCTATCCGAGGACTTTTTCCAAAGGATATTGACGTGCATAGGACTTGTGAGGGAATCAGTGCCACCACAGGCATTCCTATCATACCTGGGGAGACGCTGCTTTTCATAGACGAGATACAAGTGAGCCAGGAAGCTATCATGTCGCTTCGTTATTTCAAAGAGGATTATCCAGAGCTACATGTCATAGCCGCGGGATCTCTGCTGGAGTTCACCCTGGAGGAGCTGCCTTCTTTTGGAGTGGGGAGAATACGCTCACTATACATGTACCCATTCTCCTTTGACGAATTTCTTATGGCACAAGGACTGGAAACGACGGTCAGCTACAAGCACCAGGCTTCGCCTTCCTCTCCGCTTCCCGATGCCGTCCACAACAAACTGGTGGAACAATTGAAGACGTTCTATCTCGTGGGCGGTATGCCTGCCGCAGTCACAGAATGGATAGCGTCCAAAAGCTACATCGAGTGCGCCCATGTTCACAATGACATTCTGGACACCTACCAAGATGACTTTGCCAAGTATAAGTCGCGCGTGTCTCCAGCTTTGCTGAGAAAGGTCTTGCGCTCCGTAGCTTTGCAGGCAGGCAGCAAGTTTGTCTATAGACAGGTGGCCGACGATGTTCGCTCTTCGGTCATCAAAGACGCGCTTCGTCTATTGACATTGGCGGGACTGATAAAGCCGGTGACGCATAGCGATGGAAATGGTGTTCCACTGGGAGCAGAAGAAAATGATGGCTACAAGAAATATCTTTTTTTAGACTTGGGACTGATGCAGACCATACTGGGCACTCCTGCCGCCAATGTCCTTTTGGCTTCGGAAGTTGATTTTGTCAACAAAGGGGCTGCTTCGGAAATGTTCGCAGGCTTGGAACTCGTCAAGAACCATGACTGTTTCCAAAAGGCAGAAATGTATTATTGGCAGAACATGTCAAGGGGTTCCAATGCGGAGATTGATTACCTGGAGGCCAAAGAGGGGGTGGTCGTACCAATAGAAGTGAAGGCTTCCACCAAAGGCAGTATGCAAAGCTTATGGCTATTTATGAGGAAGAAAGCCCTTCACCATGCTGTTCGTACTTCCTTGGAGAATTTTGGGACGCTTGAGTATATTGACAAAGAAGCACAAAATGCACTCCGCCACATAGACGTTGTGCCACTTTATGCCATGAGCAATTTGTAGCACCACTTCTTGCTTGGACCGACTGGATAGTCGCTGTCAGTACAGTACGGGTTGTGATCGGCACGCCGATTGCAGCCCGTACTGGCGTCTTGCGCCCCCTTGCACCCGCCCGAAAGACACGTTTTTGGCGAACATTTCGCACACAATGGACGAACCAAATGAAAATGTGCGCACATTTGATAGGAAAACGGGTACCTTTGCACACAAATCATCAAAACAAACCTACGTATGAACACCATCAGACTTTTCCTGTTTCCGACAGAGTGGTCCGCCACGCTCGTCCTGTTTTTTTTCGCACTCCGCCGCATGGCCAACTGCCAGAACCTATGGGAGGTTTTGATCCTCTTGGGCTTCTTCCTATCCATCTTTTTCATGGTGTGTCTGGCCTCACTGACCTATGCGCGCATGGACACGCACGTGAGGCTATGGGCCAAACTGATCGCCGTGCTCGCCACGCCAGTAGTCGTGTACGCCGTGCCTGCATAGCGAGCAAAAACGAGAAAAATCGAGAAAAATCGCATGGACCGCGATCTAAATGAAAATGTGCGCACCACGGCTTGCGAAATAGCTACCTTTGCAAACGAATTCTGGCGACACCAGCAGCGCAAGAAAGGCGCGACGGACTGTCATAAAGGATGAGCATAGAGCGAAGGCCGACCAGCGGCACGAGGTCTATCAAGAGAGAACCAATAAACAAAATGATCAACTCAAAACTATCAAAGTCATGAAACGAAGAAACATTTACATCGCCAGCACACTCGTGCTCGCACTGGTCCTGATGGTGGGATTCCCTACCTCGGCAAGACCTCAAATTAGCAAAGGTGCAGTGGGAATAATCAAATCGCCTGATAAGTTTATTTCCCCTATCGTCAAAATCCCGAAAATGGTAGAGCGAGTGGAAAAGCAGATCAAAATCCCCAACATTGCGGTTCCCCAACCCAATGTGAATTCCGTGGCTTTAAGAACACACATCCTGCAACTGCCGGACCCGCCCTGTCCGAAGCCCGCCAAGACTGCACAGCCCGTCAAAGCCTCCCCACTCCTCAAGGCCGCGCCGGCTCCCGACCCCAAAGCAGCCAAAGCTGCCAAGGAGAAGAGGCGCCGAAAGACGATTGAGACCATCATCAGTCGCTTCACGTCCTACGCCGCCATCAACAGTCAGTCGTGGGAGACCGAAGACACCACAAAGTTTCCGATCAGCTTTGGCCAGGAGGATATGGCAGAACTGATAGAGGAGGAGCTGCGCAACATCGGAGCAGACAACGACCTGATCGTCAGCCGTAGCGACTATCAGTACGTCTATGCCACGATTCCAGCCAACTGCGAAGACGTGCCGAGCATCATGTTCATGGCCCACATGGACTGCACGCCCGAGTGTGTAGGCGGCGAAATCACACCCATCGTACACCGCAACTACAATGGCGGCGACATCCAACTGCCTGCTGGCATAACCCTCAGTCCTCAGATGCCTCAGGGCAAGCACCTGGCCAACTGTGTGGGCAAGACCATCATCACGAGCGACGGATCCACGCTGCTGGGCGCCGACGACAAGACGGGCTGCACGATCCTCGTCACGCTCATCGAGACCATCCTCAAAGACAAGAAACTGAAGCATGGCGACCTCCACTTCGTCTTCTCGCAAAACGAGGACATTGGCCGTGCCGCCGACCGCTTCGAGGAGGAGTATGTAGCTGGACAGCCTGACATCGTCATCGACGTGGACGGCAACGACCCCACGGCCTTCTCGGTGGAGAACTTCACCGCGGCCGCCCGCACCTACCGCTTCCATGGCAAGAACGCTCATCCCGGCAACGGCTTCTACACCAAGTATGGCGACGCGCTGACCGCTGCTTCCTACTTCATCGGACAACTGCCGCCCGAGACTCACCCCTCGGCCAGCAAGGACAAGGAGGGCTACATCCACTGCTACTCTGTCTCTCACCCCACCGACGAGATGGGCAATGAGATAACGGAGGACTATCTCGTGAAAGTGCGCCTGCGCTATTTCGACGCCCAGGATGGCGACACGTTCCGCCAGCTTCTGGACGAGGCCTCCAAGCTCACGGCCAAGGCTTTCCCCTATGTCATGATTGACGCCGACCCCGAGGTGATGCAGTATGAGAACGTGGCCTACACGATGTATCCCGGCCTGTGCGACCTGATCATCAAGGCGGCAGAGAAAGAGGGCGTGAAACTGACTCCCCGCAGCGAGCGTGGCGGCACGACTGCGGCCATGCTGGCAGCCAAGGGACAGAAGGGCGGCCCCTGCCTCTACAGCGGACAACAGGCTGAGCACAGCGTTTACGAGTGGACTTGCGCCGAGGACATGTACCAGATGGTCATGGTGGCAAGATCCATCATCGAGACTGTGGCCAACCAGTGAGACCGGCCTCCGCTATCAAGGAGGAAAACTGAACCGAACGCTCGGAAAGGAACCGAAGATTCGGAAAGGAATGAACCGGACATGCGGAAAGAAACGAACTGAACACGCGGGAAAAAAGAACTGAACGCGCGAAAGAACCGAAGGCAAACTCGCCCGCTTCACGGACGACCCGACCCAATAGCTGCTGCGCTTATCACAAGCAAACAGAGAGTAAAAACAACTTTGACTAAGACACTATATATATACCAACAAAAAAAGAAGGGCAAGCAGCGGGCAGACCTCCTACAGAAACCGCGCCAAACTCGTGTCGAGAGGACACCGGACGGCAGCAGGGGGAGTATCTGCCCACACGGGGGAGGGAGCCGTGGAGCGAGGCGGGTGTTGCGTTTTGGCGGGACATCCGCCTCGCAGGGGCGTTTAACCTGAAAAAATTTTGGGCATCAGCGTTTTTTCCGTAACTTTGCAGAACAAGACATCAAGAAGCGTTATGGAAAGAGAAAGAATAGCGCGTGTGGACCTCCACTCGCCCCGCCCCTCGTCGGCGGCAGTGAGAGAGATGGCGGAAGCAGCGCGCACACAATACGTATTGATACAGTTGACCGACAACACCGTCTCCTTGGGCTACGGCGCGGAGCAAAGGCTGCTCCAAGTGGCCGACAGCACGGGGGCCGTCATGGTCTATGCAGACTTCTACGAGACGGAGGAGGGCCAGCGGACGAAGCACCCCGTGATCGACTACCAGGAGGGTGCGCTGCGAGACGACTTCGACTTCGGGCCGCTGGTGCTCGTTAGGACGAACGCGATCCAGCGTTGCGACCTCGGCGCCAACTGGCTGTATGGTGGCTGGTACGACCTGCGTCTGCAACTGATCCGGCAGGGCGCGATCTTCCACCTCAACGAATACCTCTACACGGAGGAGAAGCAACCCGTGAGCGCAGAAGGCGAACGACAGTTTGACTATGTCGATCCGCGCAACCGCGCCGTGCAGGTGGAGATGGAGCAGATCGTGACGGAGCACCTGCAAGCAGTCGGTGGCCTCGTCCATACCGACCGCTACCAGAAGCCCGACGTGGAGGGCGACTTCCCCGTCACGGCCTCCGTCATCATCCCCGTGCTCAACCGCGCCAAGACCATCGGCGACGCGGTGGAGTCGGCCTTGGGACAGGAGACTGGCTTCGACTTCAACGTCCTCGTGGTGGACAACCATAGCACCGACGGCACCTCGGACCTGATAGAGCAACTGGCGGCCCGCGACCCGCGCGTCGTCCACATCATCCCCGAGCGTGAGGACCTCGGTATCGGTGGCTGCTGGAACTGGGCCATCAACGACCCGCGCTGCGGACGCTACGCCGTGCAGCTCGACAGCGACGACCTCTATCTCGACAGCCATACGCTGCAGCGGGTAGTCGATGCCTTCCAGAAGCAGGACTGCGCCATGGTGGTTGGCTCCTACCGCATGTGCGACTTCCAGTTGCAGACGCTTCCGCCGGGCGTGATCGACCACAAGGAATGGACGGACGACAACGGGGCCAACAACGCCCTGCGCATCAACGGACTGGGAGCGCCGCGGGCCTTCCTCACCCCGATAGCAAGGGGCATCGGATTTCCCAACACCAGCTATGGCGAGGACTATGCCATGGGACTGGCCGTAAGCCGACAGTATCGCATCGGACGCATCTACGACCCCATCTATCTCTGCCGCCGCTGGACGGGCAATAGCGACCACGGACTGAGCATCGAGAAGACCAACGCCAACAACTTGTACAAAGACCGACTGCGCACCATCGAACTGCGGGCACGCATCAGCCTCAACAACAACCACCAAGCATGACGCTCTCCGAGTTTTTCCACAATCAGATGGCCACATGGCCGGAGACGGCCGCACGCTACGCCGACCTGGCACGCGTGGAGGTGAGAGACTTCGGTGCGGTCAGTGCCCAGTACAACCCCGCTCGCATGGTCAGTACGGGAGCCAAGGTCGATAAGAAGACGCTGGCCCAGCGTCCTTGCTTCCTCTGCAAGGACCATCGTCCTGAGATTCAACAGGAATGGGCCTTCGACGAGGACTTCGACGTGCTCGTCAACCCCTTCCCCATCCTCCCGACCCATTTCACGATCGCCGCCAGGCGCCACCGCCCCCAGACGATCCTCGACACCTATGCCACGCTCTACGAACTGGCTGACCGCTTCGAGGGTACCCTGTTCTTCTACAACGGTCCGAAATGTGGGGCCAGTGCGCCCGACCATCTCCACTTCCAGGGGGGAGACGGAAGTGTGGTGCCGCTCTGCCGCGACTGGCGCGGATGGAGGGAGCGGCTACGGGAGGTGGCGCGGCTGGACGCCGACAACCGCCTCTGCACCATCGAGGACTACCCCTTCCCCACCCTGGTGCTGATCAGCAACGACAAAACCCTGGCGCAGACGCTTTTCCGCAGGGCCTATGCCGCCCTGCCCTGCCATCCCGACGACACCGAGCCGATGCTCAACGTGCTGGCATGGCGAGAGGAGGACAGCGTCGTCACCATCCTGCTGCCTCGGGAGAAGCACCGCCCCGCCTGCTACACGGCCTCGTGCGAAGCAGACCGCATGCTCATCTCGCCGGGTGCGCTCGACATGGCAGGACTGGTCATCACGCCGCGCAAGGAGGACTTCGACCGACTGACGCCCTCCCTGCTGGTGAAGACCGTCGGCGAGGTGGCGCTTGGGCAGGAGGCCTTCGCCAAGGTGTTGCGCCGTCTGCAGGAACCGAGGGTCGCCGTAGGCATCACGAGCGGGCCGGAGGTGGCCTTTGTCCTGGAGGGCTCCTTCATGGTCGATGGCACGCTACAGACGGGACCGCAGACCGTGAGGGCAAAGGACGGAAGGCTTCTTTGGCAGGAAAACTCATACGACACGCTCACGTTCGCTCCCCATTCCCCTCAGTCTTCGTTCACGCTACCCGAGGTCACGATCGGCATCGGTTTCCACTGGGAGCGCAAGGAGGCGCAGACCTTCGAGGGGATGCTGCGGCTGGAGGCCGACGGCGATCGGGTGTGGGTCATCAACGAACTACCCGTGGAACGCTATCTCGCCAGTGTCATCTCCAGCGAGATGCGGGCCACCTCGTCGCCATCGCTCCTGCGGGCCCATGCCATCATCTCCCGCAGTTGGCTCCTGACGCAGATGGTGCATCGCATCAATGCAGACCATCCCTCGGAGGAGACCTGTGGAGGATGGGAGACGGAGGAGGAACTGGTGCGCTGGTACGACCGCGACGACCACCAGCGCTTCGACGTATGCGCCGACGACCATTGCCAGCGCTACCAGGGCATCACCCGCATGGTATCGGATCATGTGGAGGAGGCGATACGCAGCACCTATGGACAAGTATTGTGGGACGGCAAGGGCATTTGCGACGCGCGCTTCAGCAAGTGTTGCGGCGGTGCCACGGAGGTTTTCTCGGCCTGTTGGCAGGATGAGGACAAGCCTTATCTCGCCGCCTTCCTCGACCGCCCCACGCAAGCAGGCCAGGCGGCAGACGCGCTGCCCGACCTGACCGACGAGGAGACGGCCCGCAAGTGGATTCTCTCCGCACCTCCCGCTTTCTGCAACACGCAGGACAAGCAGGTGCTGCGCCAGGTGCTCAACGGCTACGACCAGGAGACGGCAGACTTCTATCGCTGGCACATCGACTACACCCAGGAGGAACTCGCCAGCCTCATCGCCCGCAAGACGGGACTGCGCTTTGGCAAGATCCTCAACCTCGTCCCCCTGGAGCGCGGCAAGAGCGGGCGCATCGTCCGCCTGAAGATCGTGGGCACGGAAAGGGAGCGCGTCATCGGCAAGGAACTGGAGATACGCCGCACGCTGAGCGAGAGCCACCTGAAGAGCAGCGCCTTCGTCGTCGAGACGCAGCAGGGCGAGGATGGGGTTCCGCAGTCGTTCCACCTCTCGGGCGCAGGTTGGGGCCACGGCGTGGGACTGTGTCAGATCGGGGCGGCCATGATGGGCGAGAAGGGCTACGACCACGAGGCCATCCTCCGCCACTACTACCCTGGCGCCACGCTGAAAACGCTTTACAAACCTTCCATAGAACAATGATTATGACCGAGAATAGCAAGCGACATATCAACCCGTGGGCGTGGGTGCCCTCCCTCTATTTTGCCGAGGGACTGCCCTACGTCGCCGTGATGACGATAGCCGTCATCCTCTACAAGAAGATGGGCATCTCCAATACGGACATCGCCCTCTATACAGGCTGGCTCTACCTGCCGTGGGTCATCAAGCCCTTCTGGAGCCCGATGGTCGATCTCGTCCGCACCAAGCGGTGGTGGATCGTCACCATGCAGGCGGTCCTCGCCATCGCCTTCGCAGGCATCGCCTTCTTCATCCCCGCACAGTTTTTCTTCCGGCTCACGCTGGCGTTCTTCTGGCTGGTGGCCTTCACGTCGGCTACCCACGACATCGCGGCCGACGGCTTCTACATGCACGGCCTCGACAGCCACGAGCAGTCGTTCTTCGTCGGCATACGCAGCACGTTCTATCGCATCTCCACCATAGCGGGACAAGGACTGCTCGTCATCATCGCAGGACTGATAGAGGACCATACGGGCAAGATACCGCTCTCCTGGACGGTGGTCTTCGCCATCCTCTCCATCCTCTTCTTCCTCGCGAGCCTCTACCACGCCTGGGCGCTCCCCAGACCTGCCTCTGACCGCCACGCCCCCGACCGCACGGTGGGTGGCATCCTGCGCGAATCGCTGCTGACGTTTCGTTCGTTCTTCATGAAGAAGAACATCGTCCCCGCCCTGCTCTTCATGTTGCTCTTCCGACTGCCCGAGGCGCAGCTCGTCAAGATCATCAACCCCTTCCTCCTCGACCCGATAGCGAAGGGAGGACTCGGCCTCTCGACCAGCACGGTGGGTATCGTCTATGGCACGGTGGGCATCATCGGTCTGACCTTGGGTGGCATCCTCGGTGGCATCGCTGCCTCGCAAGGCGGACTGAAGCGCTGGCTCTGGCCGATGGTCTGCGCCATCACGCTCCCCGACCTCGTCTATGTCTATCTCGCCTACGCCCAGGACAGCGCGCTATGGATCGTCAACACCTGCGTCTTCATCGAGCAGTTTGGCTACGGATTTGGCTTCACGGCCTACATGCTCTACCTCATCTATTTCTCGGAAGGCGAGCACAGCACGTCCCACTACGCCATCAGCACGGGCTTCATGGCCCTGGGAATGATGCTGCCGGGCATGATGGCCGGATGGCTGCAGGAACTCATCGGCTACCGCCACTTCTTCCTCTGGACGATCCTCTGCTGCGCGGCAACGTTTGTCGTCTGCCTCTTCATCAAGATCGACCCTGAGTTTGGCAAGAAAAAACAGCAGGGCTAAGGAAAAAATAGTACAATGATGGAAAAGGGAAGCAATCTGGTAAGAGAAAGGGCTGCAAGGGCCTGGGAACGCCACCTCTCATGGGTTCCCACGCTCTATCTGCTGCGCGGCATACCCTATGTCGCCATCCTCGCTCTCGTGCCCATCGTGCTCAACCGCATGGGGGTGAGCAATGCGGTCAACCTCTTCTGCTGCTCCTTGGCCCTCATCCCCTTCATCCTCCGCCCGTTGTTGGGCCGCTTCTCCCGCCAACTGACCGACTGCCACCATCTCATCCTCTACGCCGAAGTGCTGATGGGACTGATCTTCCTGGCGATGGGGATCGTGCTGCGGCTGAAAGTATGGCTTCCCGCCTTCCTCCTCCTCTTCTATGCCGAGGCCTTAGCGGCAGCCTTCCACGACGTGGGGATAGGCCGCTACTTCATGATCTGCTCCGAGCGTCGCTTCTACCAGCAGGTGCCCGCCACACGGGCTGCCGCCACCTGCGCCGCCTTTGCCCTGGCGCTGGGCATTCCCGCGATGGTGGGAGGCAACCTGGAGGTGATCCATCGCCGCATACCGATGGCGTGGAGCACGGTCTGCGAACTGCTGGGGGGCTTCATCCTCCTGCTGGCGGTCTATCATGCCGTGGTCCTCGTGCCGCTCGGCGAGCAACTGGTGCGCAAGCGCAATGACTACAAGGCCCTGCTGCTCGAAGACCTCCGCAAACTGACGGACCGTCGCTATTTCCGCTTCGAGATGCTCTTCCTGCTGCTCTTCCTCCTCCCCGAGGGCTTCTTCTACCGCGTCGGCATCTTGTTTCTTGTCGACCCTGGGAGCAATGGCGGACTGAGCCTCTCGCCACAAGAACTGGCCTTCACCCAGGGCACGGTGGGTGCCTTCGGCATGCTGCTTGGTTGCCTGCTCGGCGGACGCTGCATCCACCTCCACGGCTTCCGCTATTGGCTGTGGCCGATGACGCTCGCCATCACGCTGCCAAAAGTGTTCTACGTCCTGATGGCCTACACGCTGACGACCAGTTTCTCCCTGATCACCCTCAGCGTCTTCCTGGAGCAGTTTGGTTTCGGCTTCGGCATCATGGCCTTCGTCGCCTACCTCGCCCACCTCTCACGGGGCTACCATCCCGTCATGTTCTACTCCTACTGCTTTGCCCTCGCTGCTATCGGCATCACGGTCTCGGGCGCACTCTCCGGCATCCTCGCCGACTATCTCGGCTACCGCATCTACTTCGCCCTACTGATGCTCCTCTCCCTCGCCTCCTATCTCGCTGCTGCCTTCGTGCGCACCGAACCGATAGAGGGTCTGAAACTGTGAGCGAGGACAGACTGTTGTTTCCAATACGGCCTGCCGAGTTAGGGAAAACAACAAATACAACTTTTATAACTAGTAACAACGATAGGCCAACATGATACAAGGCTTCGCAGGAACATGTCGCTAGGACAATTAGCAGGAAATGTGTCCAAGGCGAAGCGTTGTATATTGTTGTTTCGTAACAAGCAACCCTTGGTTTGAATGGGCCTCGAAGAGGCGATGTCCCCGCGAAGCGTTGTAACTTGTTGTAAAAGTTGTTCAAGTTGTTTTTCTATATGTCCACGTCGAATCACTCCATGTCCCGGACGAACCTGACAAAGGGTCTGAAACTGTGAGCGAAGACAAGAGGGGCTGAACTTTTTCTCCCTGCTACTCGCTTTTTCCAGAAATTTTATGTAAGTTTGCATCCATGAAGCAATTATTGACCATCCTTGGGCCCACGGCAAGCGGCAAGACGACCCTTGCCACACGCCTTGCCTATGAGTTGGACGGCGAAGTGATCTCCGCCGACAGTCGTCAGGTCTATAGAGGCATGACGATCGGCACGGGCAAAGACCTCGCCGACTATGTGGTGGAGGGCAAGCCGATCCCCTACCACCTGATAGACATCTGTGACCCAGGGACGAAATACAACCTCTTCGAATACCAGCGCGACTTCCTCCAGGCCTACGAGGACATCCACCGTCGTGGACGCCAACCCGTGCTCTGTGGCGGCACAGGACTTTATATCGAGGCCGTACTGCGAGGCTACCAGCTCTCGCCCGTGCCCCAGAATCCCACGCTGCGGGCAGAACTGGAGGGGAAGACGCTCGACGAGCTGACCGTCATCCTCCAGGACCTGAAGGCGCGCAACCACTCCACGATGCACAACCGCACGGACGTAGACTCCTGTCAGCGGGCCATCCGCGCGATAGAGATAGAGGAATACAACCTCCATACGCCCACCGAGAACCGCCAGGTGCCACCCATCCCCTCCACCATCATCGGCACATGGGTCGATAGGGAGACGCGACGCGCACGCATCACGCGCCGCCTGCGCCAACGACTGGAGGAAGGAATGGTAGACGAGATAAAAGGTCTGCTCAAGACGGTCCCCGCCGAGGACCTGATCTACTACGGCCTGGAGTATAAGTTTGTCACCGAATACGCCCTCGGCCGCACCTCCTACGACGAGATGTTCAGCCGCCTGGAGATCGCTATCCACCAGTTTGCCAAACGACAAATGACCTGGTTTCGGGGCATGGAGCGACGCGGTCTCACCATCCATTGGATCGACACGCAGCGCCCCATGGCAGAACAAGTGGCGGAGGTGTTGCGCCTTATGGCGTGACTTTTATGGAATGCGCCTTATGGCGTGACTTTTATGAACAAAGGCATAAAAGTCACGCCACACTTTATTTCCTCAATAAGCCCACAACATTCTGCACCAGGTTCACGGCCTCCTGCTGCGTAGGCTTTTGTTCCCGCGCCAGCAGCACCTGCACCAGGTAGGTCCGCCCCTTGCCGACCGTCACGCTCTGAGCATAACTGATCGAATGGAGAGTAATTTCATGGGGCGCCACCACCGTGTCGCGGACCACCTCCCCCGCAGCCCTCGCTATCGAGTCGGTGGGGATAAACGGGACTGGATCGCAGTTGTAATCGACGGTTTCCATCTTCCTGGCCTTGACACAAGCGACGAGTTTGTTGGAATCCTGTTTCGTGCAAGCATCGAGCTGGTTGTTGGAAACCTGTTTCGTACAAGCATCGAGTTTGTTGGAAACCTGTTCCGTGCAAGTATCAAGTTTGTTGGAAGCCAGCTCCGTCACTCTGATCTCCATGCGTTCGCAACGCTCGTAGTCATACACATTCGCATGGCCTTCCACCACCTTGCAGATCCGATCCTGCAGCGAATGGTCAATATGGTCCGCCACCCAGCGCTTCTCTGACCAAAGGTCGTAGAGCGTATAATACCCATTGCGCCTCATCTCCAGCACACCAATCCGATTATTGGCCGTGTGAAAGGCGAAGGAGTCAAACTCCGGTTTCACCAGCATTCCGTAACGATCGCGCAAGCCCACCTTCCCCGTCTCCTGGTCCTCGACGACGAGAATGCCCGGGTAAGCATCAAGGCGCTGACGGTACACCCTGGCAACATCCAGGCAACAGTAGGGATTGCTGCCAATAGCCATGCTGGGCAGCAATACGCCCAGATAGCCCACAGCGACTACATAGAAAGGCAGGTCCTTCACGCTCCTGAGGAGCCCGCCACAAGCATAGGCCATCGCACAAAAACTGAGAGCGAGCATCGCCACACGCTCCACCCCCGCGTCAAACTGCGACAAGAAGAACGGGACCATGGCAATGACCACCACCCACAGTTTCCCCATCGCCACACCACGGAGCCTTTGCAGCAGATAAAGACTGACCATGGGCGCCACAACACAAGCCAAGGCGCAAGCACGGTCGTAGAGGGCCAGTCCGAAATACAAGGCAAAGAGCGCCACCAATAGCAGGGCGCAGTAGGTCTTGGCTCGTCGGTCCGTCCAAAGCAACAGTCCCATCGCTTCCTTCCACGTCAAGTTGTCCACCATACCACCCTTGCGCATCGCATTGACGGCATAGGCAACGACAGGAAACAATCCCAGCCATACTTTCAGCACCCACGGGAACACTTCCTCCCTTGGCTTGTCCGTCTCCATGCCCATCATAGCATACGCCTTCGAGGTAAGAATCCACATATGCACATCAGCATCCATCAACCATTTGAGTGCCATCAGTGCAAGAGCAACCAGCCCCGAGGCCCAAGCCTTTTTCTCACCCTTGTAGAGGGCAAACGAGCACACGATGCGAAACAGTACCATCAATACCACTAGATTGACAGGGAAGTACGGGAACCAGCCATAGCCGACCACCACCACGCCTATTGCCCACAAGAAGCAGATAGTCCAATCCAAACCATAAAACGCCTTTTTCACACTACTGTTAATTCCTTTTTCCATCATAATGATTTCCTTTGTTTTGATTTATAGATTTTATTTGTCATCTTATTGATTTATTGATTCATTTTGTCACCTTGACGATTCATTTTCACCTTGATGATTCATTTTCATCTTGACGATTCCTTTGCCAACGTGACGATTTCTTTGCCAACGTGTTGATTCTTTTGCTATCGTAATAATTCTTTTGCTTCAACTCAATTCTATTCCCTCGCTACTCCACTTCTATCAGAATAGCCGTATAATTATCGTCGCCATACTTCCAGCAGCTAAGGTCGAAACCATGCAGTATCTCCTCCAGCGACTTCTCCTCCATCATCCTTGCCTCCAAGTCCTCGGACTCCATACTCTTGTGGACCCCATCGGAACAAAGCAAAATCCGGTCGCCCGGACAAACAGGAAACTGCACCACGTCGGCAATCGCCTCCTCCGGATGACCACTAAAGAAGCTACGCGCCACGATCTCATACCCAAAGCTCAACCTCACATGGTCCTGCGTCTGATACACCACCCCCTGGCCTGGCCGCTGCAGATAGCACCTGCTGTCTCCCACATGAGCTATGGTCACAATGTCCCCCTCGATGCTTGCCATCACCATCGTCGTTCCCATCTCCGCCAGTCCAACCTCTCTCGCCTTCTGCTCGATAGCACGCGTCGCCTCCTGGCAAGCCTCCACGACCTTAGCCTCGCTATCCCTTTCCTCCGCATGCTGCTCCCAGTATGCCGATACAGCATGAGCCACCGTCTCGCTCGCCACCTCCCCGCAAGCGTGACCACCCATCCCATCACACACGATACCCCAAAAGCGCCCCCTCTCCTCCTGGTCCATGACCACGAAGAAGTCCTCATTGTTAGAGCGCCTTCCCTCCTTACTGATTGTCGCATACCTGATCTTCATTGCTTGTCCTTTCTTTATATCCATATAGTTATTTCAACATCACTCGAAGCTGTCACACTCCTTTATGACAAAGAGGGGATGAAAGTAACCCATCTATCAAAGAAAAACTAGCAAAAAAGATCAGGTATGGTCCTTTTATCCAAATATGAAGACATTGACACTACGTTTATTCTCCAGGCTATCATTTTGACTGATACCCCATTTGATCGCCACATCCTCACTAGCTATCTGGTTCATCCCGTCACAGAGCCCGAACATTTCCTCCATCATGATCTCCTCCCCTTCTTTATAGAAGATGGAAACAATGATGCTCGAAGGTTGGCTTATACCTTGCCTCCTGGCCTCACCCATAGCCTTATCCACAAGTTGGCTAACCGGTGCGTCACCCTCATTCTTTACAGCTATCAACGGACGATGCTCTTCTGCAAAAGACCGAAAATCGTTCCAATCAAGATTTATTATTCCTTCTTGCAATACCACCTCGTAGATATACATTTTAGTGATTTGCCACTCTTTCTTTATAATTTGCACCATATTTTTACTCTTCTATTCCATTAATATATTTTCTTTGTCCGATACTCTTTCTTTGCATAGACGCAACACCTCTTTCTTAAACTTTTCTGTCGTGACCAATAGTTGGAGTTCTTCTATGGTTTTACACGCAATTACAAAAATAGAATTTTCTTTTATCTCTCCATCTAATTCTTCAAATATAATATTTACTGCTAGAGAGTATAAAGGCGGAGTAATATCCATCCTCATAATTAAAACACCCATTTTTCTGATCCTCACTCTATTCTCTTCCACTTTCCTTGAGGCCTGCACCATCCTATCAAATGGAAGAATCTTTTCCAGCTCCTCCAAGAATGCCGCATCTTGTAGCTCCTTTCTGACAAACTCCGTATAGCTTTCTACTATCCTTCGCAGATGCCTAGACAAGTTGTCATCACTTTTTACTTTCATTTTATCCATAATAATAATATTTTAAATCATAGAGAAGCAAAAGATTGACGCTCTACCAATTTAGAGCGCCAATCTTATCCTTTCGTCTATTTATTTTTTTTATTATCCTCAGCCCACCAGTTTTTGATGGCCTTTTTAAAATGGGCATTAAGTCTGGAATACCTGGTGTCAACCCAAGAGCGTTTTCTTCCGACGCGCTCGGCAACCTCTACAGGAGCAGTGTTCTCGATGAAGCGCAGGGTCCATACCAAACGATCCTCATCGGACCACTTCAACTTGCCGATTATCGTCTGGAGAAACTCTATAACCTTGGCTTGCTGCTCCTCCTTGTCCAACTCTACGCCCAGAATATCCGACAGCGGGTTCGCGCTGAACTTACTCTCCTGCCACGCACAAAAATCCATGGCAAACTCTTCAGACACCTCGAAGTGGCGAGGAGACTTGTCGCGCAGCACCAGTTCCTCATAGCCACAATCGCTACGGATAAGTCGGTCTCTCAAGTCAGCCTCGGCCTTCTTCTGAAGGGTGCGCAGCGCTTTCTTATCCATGCCAAAGGCCTTCGCCATCTCTGCTTCGCTCTGGCGCACAACCAGCGTGGCATGGAGCACCTCTCGATACGGTCCTTGAGGCATCATATCGCTCAGGATATAGTCCCACAACTCGGGATCCACTGACATACCGAGCAAGCGCGTATTGCCCACCGTGCGTTCGCGGCAGGGAGGCACCAAACCCATCATCTCGAGATATCGACGCAATTCATGCCGTGCCACCTCAGCAAGCCAAGCAAAAAAACTGCTCTTTCTCGAATACTTATCTAGAACACTCCAGGTACCCTCGCTCCACAAAAACGTATAAAGGAGGGTACCAAACTCCTTGACTGACACTTCGACTCCGTAGGTCCGCTTGATCTGTGAAAGGATCTTTGAGCGGAAGCGACTAATATTACATCCTTTAGGATCGGTGTCATAGAAGAAATCCTCCGTAAACGACGCGTCGCCAGACTTCAAGCGACGGATTATTTCATCAGCCTCTTCTGTATTGGCCTCCAACCACAGCATTTCACGGGTCACAGACTCCAAATGGCGGCGAAACTCCTTCTCCGTAGAGAAATTCATCGCCTCGCCCTCGCCCATCACTCGGTCCCAAATTTTCTGAACCAACTCGTCGTTAGAGGCAGAAATTTTCTTCTTCTTGCCTCCTTCAATCTCGAAACGAACAACCTCTACGTACTCGAGGATCATCGTTTTTTTTGTCAAAACAACTGCCTTCATATCGATCAAATCTAAAAATTTCACATACGAAAAAACCTACCTTTACATCGGAATTTCCGGTACAAAGGTAGGCATTTTCGAAGGGCTGGAAGAAGTTGGTTATGTAAACAACCAAGCAACCTTTTTTCTACTGATAGACAACAAGTTACAATGTTCTATTAAGCTATTTTAACTTCAAATCAGAGCCATGATTTCATCTGGTATAATGATGTGCTCTGGCAATACAGCAAGATGGGCAGTAGCGTCTTGCAACAAGAAGGGCTCGGCAGGCTCCTGCATCCGCTCACAGGTGATTCCCACATTGTCACGAATGCATTGCAGCACGTTGTGCAGCCCCTTCTGCTGTGCGTCATTTTGGGCATTATAGTTCTTCAGCATATCCGTGAATACCGTCTCCCCTTCCATGCCGTATGTCATTTTATACAATTTACCAAAGAGCGATTTGTATTGCGCGATATTCAGCGTGTCAACTTTCTCACCATTCTTTTTACGGTCCATGAGGTAGATGAGGTAGAGAACGAAACCTGCACTGCGTCTGAAATGCACGTGCAACCTATCATCGCCTTTGCAAAGATAGAGACGATAATGTCCATCCGTCTTATATATTTTGTCGATTTCTTTCGACCAGCGTATCTCCAGATCCATGGTTGACACCTCTGCCAACCGCTTGGGGTTGACAAAATTGGTTATTTTTTCTTGCAACTTTGGAGATTGCTTCTGAAAGAACATCCTCAATGTAGCCGGATCTATACACTTGATGATAAATTCTATTTCCGCTTCTACCTTCGGATCATGCTTCCTATGGCTTTTCTTCAGATTGTCAAACAACCGGTCGTACAGCTCCATTCGTTGCTGATGGGTGACGACACCCTCCACCTCCATTTGCTTCTTGAGCGAGGAAGTGGAAGATGCCATTCCAAAACCCAGGGGCTTCGACTGCTCCGATAAGACAGCACAGTAATTGGCCTCGAAACGCCGAGTCCTGACAAATATCTTCGCCAGCTTTGCAAACTCCTCTGGATTCTCGTCAACAAACGAACGAAGCAAGTCCCTCATATCAAACTTGGTCACTCGCTCTGCCACATACGTCATCAGAGAGATGTTTTCAATCAATTGACATTCTTCAGTACGGGCGACGACAAAGCGTTTCTTTCCCTCAGAGTTATAGGAAGCAAGCTGCATCAAGAAGTTGTCACCATGCTGCTCCACCCGCTCCTTGAGCAGGGGATGATTTTCCAGTTCCACCTCTTGGACCACTTCCAGTTCATAATGATTGTAGTAAGTCCCTTCAGGGCTTCTCCGCTTAAACTCTTCCATGTACTCCACGGCCTTCTTTGCCATCTCCGATTTCGGATCAGCTATCAGGTAGATACAGTTGTCCACCAACTGTCCTACACCACAACCTTCTTCTATCATTTTGCCGATAATCGGTCTATCCAGCGGATCATTATCTATGACTCTCATTTTTCTTATTCTTTGATTTTTTACACCTCTCGACTGCCTGCTTGAGCAGATTGGTATCAGGCAGTTCTTCTACAACATAGGGTCTTGCTTGCTGGGGTGGCGCTTTCAATTCGTCGATCAGCAGAAACCAATCCTCATCCAACTTCTCTTGATGCATGAAGAAAAACGACGGCATGATCTGCATCACCACGCTCAGTATCTCTTCCCCACTCGCCTGCTTCCGCTCCCAATAATGGCGTCCATACTCAACGATCTCCTTCCTCAAACAACCATCGGGATGGGTGAGACTATATTTTTGCCGGGACAATGCGTACTTGTATTTTCCTGTTGCCAGCAGATGACTTTCAGCATAAAGCCCTGCCGTCAAGTCTGCCGCCAACTCTTGCATCCACCGTTCACAACGAAACAGCACAAACCGATGTGGCCAAAGCAACTGATGCGCCATCTCATGAACGAAGCACAGCGTGAAAGCATCCCTATTGTTGATGCCCGCCTCCTTCAGCATTTCGATGTTGTACGACATCTCACATTGTTCAGCCTGTTCCCCGACCAGCACCTCGGCAAAGGTCTCACACTTGGTGCTGACCTCCGGCTCTGGCAGATGAAAGAAGCTCGCCACGTCCGCAATCACGCAGCGAACATCTTCTTCCGTGACATTCTCCGTATCAAAGAAGATCGCATTAAACACATTCGCATCGTGCCGACGCATGTATTTCATCAACTGTTGGAGATCGTCTGCAGCCATACCGTTTGTTGCCTGAAATCAAAAATACCAACTTTGCATTTTCTGTATCTCGTCAAGATTCTCCTGCCTATAATCCATGAACTCATTGATCAAATTCTGAATAGTTAGCGGCACTCCGTTGCGGAGCATATCAGCAACCACATATCTACCATGCCGGATAAATAAGGCCCTCAAAGTCCCATCGGGATGGCTCTGGCTGCCATCGGTCAGAATCACCCCCAATGATAACTTGTCAATCGTGGACATATTCCCCAATCCTGCACGACATCCCATGAAGAAATCAGGGCACAGTTCCGCCTCCCACCGACCATTAGCCAATCCTGGGAATCGAGTATTCTGCAGAACTCTATGTCCACATTCATGAGTCATAACAAGCGAGAAAGCCTCCTTGCTATCCACCTTCATATCAATGAGCTGCTCCATATTGAAACAAAGCACATCATCATAATAACTTCCATCGCCCCAATTCATGAACATCGTCTGACCATTCTCTACCTTGGTCAAATCCAATATCATGCACGGCATTGGGATTCTGAAGAAGTCGCAAGCCGACTTGACAGCATCATACACATCCTCGTCGCTCAATCCAAAACGATCGAGACGCTGTTGACATTGCTTCAAATAGCCATCCATCATCGGACGCTCAAAGCAGTGGAATGCAGGAGAGCCAAAACTGTTCACCATTGTCTTCATTGATTAATTCACATACAGCGAGAGGGCAAGTACCACCAATCTATCAGGATCCGTTTATTAGTACGGCATGCCGCATCGGCGTACTGATAGAAAGAGGGTTCGCACCCGAAACGTCATCTTTGAGCTTTGTGCAACGACATCGTATAGCCACACTTTATGCAACGCGTGCCTGAATGCGGTCTTGCACCAGGATAAGCCTCTTGGTACATAAAGTGATGGTTGTCTCTCACATACTCATGATGCGGACATTTGAGTCCTCTAATTTCTCTTACCATAATCGTATTTTATATTAATCCCAAAATTTAAAACCAAGTTTCCTTCCCTTACGCTCCCATTCTGCATCATCCTTCTTGAAGTCATCCAGCATTTTCTCTGTGCGCGCAATAAAATCATCAGTATCATGAAGAATGGCCTGTGTCCTTAGTCGTAGAACGATACGGCTTCTGACGTACTCGGCCTCACTTGCCGAGGCACCAATAGCCCTCATCACACTCTTCAAACAACTACTTGAGGTATCCAACTTGATGCCGCAATTCTCGATTTTCCTATCGAGATCTCTTTGTCTCGAAGACAGTTCGTTCCAACCCATAATCATTAATTTTTAAAAACCAATTACAACTATTAATTCTATCTGATCTTCCTGGAGTCCTTCGACCGTAGAAATACCCCATAAGCAATCTACATTTTCATCCAACTGCTCGACAATATGATGCACTCCATTCATGTGGTCCAGAAGGACGGGACATTCTTCTGGAAATCGTATAGAAAACAACAAGCGCTTCAGTTCTTTGCTGCCATTTTTCTCAACTAACGAAGTAATGGCACCCTCCAGCAAATTGCATAGTTCCGCATCCTTGCCATGAACCTTAACAGCATCTATGTCGTTTACACTCCGTCTGAAAGCATCAATATCTTTTTGGTCTATATTGACAAAGCCCGTTTTTTGAACGATTTCAGCCAAAAGACCTTCTACTTTTTCGTTATTCATTTTTATACTTCTTTATACTTCCACTTTTTAGTATCTAACCTCACTATCTACAACCTGAACCTTACTCTCGCCTTGACATGTAAACCGCAACGTAATAGATTAGGGTCGCCAGACTCGACAAGGCAGCGACTACATAAGTGTATGCCGCAGACTTCAGCGCGTCAACTGCCATGGAATGCTCCGAATAGCTTGTGATTCCTGCCCCTTGCAACCATTGAGAAGCTCTCTTTGAAGCGTCTATCTCAACTGGCAGAGTGACGAAACTAAACAATGTACTAAGAGCAAACATGAGGATGCCAACAAGCAACAAGGCGGGAAAAACATTGACCAAAAGGATTCCTCCAAGCAATACCCAGCCCACTATGTTACTCGTGAACTGTACCGCAGGCACCAAAGCTGAGCGAAGTTGCAGAAACGAATAGGCCCTTGCATGCTGTACTGCATGCCCGCATTCATGTGCTGCCACAGCTGCCGACGCCACTGACTTTAAATAGAACACATCATGTGACAGGTTCACCGTTTTGGTTGTTGGATCATAATGATCACTCAACCATCCTTCGTGCGGTTGTACCTTTACATCGACGACTCCATTGTCACGAAGCATTTTCTCAGCAACTTCCGCTCCAGTCATTCCCGATGCAACCGGCACTTTTGAATACTCCTCAAATTTTCTTTTTAAATTGGATTGCACCAGATAGCTTACCAGTGCAATTCCAACAAACAGTATCCAATACATAGATCATTTTTTTAGAAACGAACATGTCTTAATGCATAGGCGGCATATCTGATATATTGCGGCGCATGATCTTTGACATAATCAACGGCATCTGCTCCCCACTCCTGCAACGTGTCAACAACAGGCTCGGCTACTTCTCCAATGACTTCTAACACATCATCCATAACTCAATACTTTTATTATTTGTGATTTTCGATATATTTGAGGATATCCAATTCGTGATTTTTCACCCACGAAGCGACCTTTCTACAACTGTCACCACTCGCTCCCATTTTCGCAAGACCCTTCGCGATACTATCAGGAAGCATCTCGATATCGACGTTAGAAGACATGGCAAATAATCCAAATTCTTTAATGGCTGCAAGCGTGTTACCATTTTCGATAGCCTTTACTCCCTTTTGCACATTTTTAATGCGTTCGCCAGTCCAAACAACGCAACCCGTGACGAAACCCGCCGTCACAGTAGCAGACGCAATTTGAGCCAGCGTCATACCTGCTGCTGCATGTACTACTGCCGCAGCGGCTCCTGCTGTCATGTGTGCCGCGGCATAATGTCCTATTGCGACAAGACCCTTAACTACCAATGCTTCAAATACCATAACTCCTTCTTTTTAGTGTTATAATTATGTTTATTACACTGCAAAAGTACAGAGTTTTTAGGAAGCCCACAAAGACAATAAAGACATTACACTATCTTACATTTTTCTTCCATAAACGACAAACAGGAAGTATGTAAAAGATTGTAACATACTTCCTGTTTGCCTGCTTTTGCTCTATCTACATGAGATTTTTCCACTCAGGATTCTCCATGATAGGAATGCCATTAACAGTCACTCTATCAGGCGGAACTATAGTCTTCACATATTCACCTGTCCCTATTTGGATCTCTCCGATAAATCTTTTCCCAACAATCTCCGAAATAGCAATACGAATATCCGACATTCTGTTCTGCACATTGGGATAAAGAGGTTTTATGTCAACACTTCCCTTGTTCTTCAGTTGAGAGACTATCCATTCATATTGCGCTTGAAGTTGGCTCTGTTCATCTTCCTTTAGCGTCTTATAAACCTTCCTCATAGGCAGTCCCTTCTTATCCCCAAAGAACGAACGACACAAGACCATTATATATATGGCAGCCTTTCCCGCTGCCAAGGGCAGTTTTCGGTCATTGATAAACACCCCTCCCAAGTTGGTACTTATATTGATATTATACCTATTAGGAGCGTCCTTTACCAATGCCACCATTCGGAAGAAAGCCTTATAGATACCATGATAGAGCAACTTATCCTTCGCTGGATTGAAGTCTATATGAGAGTTGAAACTCGCATAACGATTGAAATCATTGACGAACCTTCCTACTACATGAAGAATGTCCTCCTTGTCGTCAAGGCTTATCTTCAGGAAGTTGGCAAAGGTCTCATAAGCAAGCCCTTTGTCTGAGAGGTCTTTGCCTATGACACTGGAACGACCCAGCATAACCATCAAGGCTGGACGAGGACATACGATATCAAAGCCCAACTTATCGTTCAAGCAGCTTTTCACAAACCCTTTGGTAGTCATACCAATGATATTGTCGAAGACCTCTTCCACCTTTTCCTCGGCAATATCTGGAAAGATGTACATAGACATTGCCTTGAACATCTCCAGTCCCTTCCTTTTATATTGCTCTACAAGTTTAGGTATATAGATAAAGTGAAAATCAATACCGGCAAGAAGGTTTACTATCAAGTCGTAGTTTTCCTCTATTTGCAAACTCATTGGGCTCGCCCCCGTCTCTGCATAAAGGACAAAGCGTTTGCCTATAAAAACATCTGTCAGTTTAAATGATTGAATGTCATATTTAGAATAAGTCGCATTGTTCTTTTTAAGAAAATAGTCCAACGCTACCAACAACACGGCTTCTGCTGGCGCACAAAACCCATCACTATTTGCCGTCTCATTGAGGATAGCGGCTGCTTTCTCCGCATGCTTACGACGTTGCCCTTCATGCAGTCTTCTCATCGCCTCGCTATCAGTGATCTCATCACCTGGCTGAGACAACAATTTGACAGCCTTTGCAAAACTCAACTCCTGAGCTTGGTGAAAAAGGGTGCGGTTCTCATCCTCACCAAAAAGTTTGGCAAATTTCACCACTTCGTCATCATCTATAATCTTATCCGCCATTATAAGATCATAGACTATACGGGCCAACGCTATCCGTTGGTCTTTACCCAATTCTTTAATGCGGCTATCCATTTTCTTTTACCTTCTTATTCTATTGATTATAAACCGTTTAATATCTGGCAGAATGAGAACAGGCGATGTGACCAACATCAACCATCCCCAATCTTTTATAGATAGAGGAGAGACATTAAACATTTCTCCCATAAATGTCACTATTACTACTTGCCCTAACAGAATCACCAAGGCAATATACACAAAACTGGCGCTAAACGATGTCTTAACTTCTCGATCTCTCCTAAACACTCCTACAATATCCTGCAAGAGACTTCTGGATGTCTTGAAGTACTTCGCATTAAAAAGATTCCAGAATTGTAATAAAACAAAAGATGTGAAAAACACACTCAGCTCATACCCACTAAGATGCTGTTTACTCTTGCTTAGATCCAGCATTCCCGTTGCATAGAGCACAAGTTTCTCCTTATTAAACAAGTCTGCCACCGATGATATATCGCAATGCCAAAGCAACTGCCACAGTCCCGCCAATACCACAAAGAAGACGACGCCGACACCCACAATCTGACAAGCCATGCTCCTGTTTATGATATGGCTTTTCGGATCGCGTGGCCTATCACACAAGACCTCCTTGTTGGCAGGCAATGACGACAGGGCCATGACAGCAAAAGTGTCCATGATAAGATTCACCCACAACATCTGTGTAACGTTGAGCGGTGAGTCCAACCCCGTGAAAGCACCAATCAACACGATTAGACAGGCGCAAATATTGATGGTCATCTGAAAAAGGATGAACCGTTGGATATTGAGATACAAAGATCGTCCCCAGATAATTGCTTTAACAATACTGCCAAATGAGTTATCCAAAATGGTGATGTCGCTGGCCTCTTTTGCTCTTGAAGTACCATCTCCCATGGACAATCCCACCTGCGCCTTGCTCAGAGCAGGTGCATCATTGGTTCCGTCGCCCGTAACTGCCACCACCTCTCCTTGCTTCTGAAGCAAAGTGACCAACCTTGCCTTGTCATCAGGACGTGCACGGGAGATGACCTTGAAGTCAGGATTGGAAACCAACTTCAAAGCTTCCTCATCCGACATACTCTCAAAGGCATCACCCGTAACGGTTTGCTCTTGCCCCTTATTGTCCAATAGCCCTATTTGTCTTCCTATCTCGTTGGCCGTACCAGAAGTGTCCCCCGTAACAATGATCACCCTAACTCCAGCTTTCTGGGTGCAATCCGTGATCGCATCTTTCACATCCTCGCGCACAGGGTCTGCTATTCCTACAATTCCGTCAAAAGTAAGCGGACTCCACACCCCACCCTCTTCGTGTTGCGAAGCAAAAGCCAAAGTCCGCATGGCCTTGGCTTGATAGTTGGCAAGCGTCTGCAAGACATGATCCTTATCCACACCGTCAGCGACCACCTCACACATATTCAGCACCACTTCGGGAGCACCCTTGAGGTATCGGACATGTCGCTCATCCTTCGGCAGCTCATTGCCTTCACGCACCTCAAACTCCATTTTCATATATTTCTTGTCGGTAGAGAAGGGTTCCCCATGGCCCAAGCCATAGTGATGGCGCAACAATTCATAGTCCATTCCGTTTTCCTTCAACCATACCAGCAATGCCCCTTCGGTCGGATTACCCAAGGGCTTTTCACAACCGTTGTCGTCAAGAGATATTTCTGCCGTGGAGTTGATTGCCATATTGTTATATACCCTCTGTTCCGCACACGCACCATAAAACTCATGGGCTACAACCGTCATTTTGTTCTGTGTCAGCGTTCCCGTCTTGTCCGTACATATCACGGTAGCAGCTCCCATAGTCTCGCAAGCATGAAGTTTTCTGACCAGGTTGTTTTCTTTCAGCATTTTCCGCATACTGAGAGCCAAACTCACGGTGACACTCATTGGCAAACCTTCGGGAACAGCCACCACAATCAATGTGACTGCCAACATAATAGAGCCCAATGCAAACTCCGCTATCTCCAACCACGAATGGTTATTAGTCGCATCACCATCGAAAAAGAAGAAATACACCATACGCCCTATCACGATCAGTATGGCAATGATGAAACTCAACTTGGAGATGGCACTCCCCAAACTATCCAGCTGCTGGTTCAACGGCGTTTCGACCTCTGTCCCCTCATGGGTTTTGGCTACACCCTTACCCTCTATGGTGTCCATGCCGATTTTGTCAACATGGAAAATAGCGGTACCTCCTATGACGGTGGATCCCCTTAGCACCATATTGGTGGGAAACGTTGCTTCCTGATCAAACTCTTCTTGATAAGCGGACTTCCGAGCATATTGCTCTCCCGTGAAATTCGATTCATCCACAACAAAGGCATTGGTTTCATCCAGATATCCATCAGCAGGGATTTCGTCTCCATTTTCCAGATACACATAGTCACCCACGCACACGTCGTGCTTCTTCACCTCGCGTATTCTGATGACTTCTTTTCCATTCTCCTTAAATCTTCGGAAAACTTTTATAGGTCGTTTGTCCTTTACCGTGTTTAATACTTCAAACTCTTTCTCTGCCTTTACCTCAAATATAAAGCCCACTCCAGTAGCAAGAAGCAATGCAGACAATATACCTATCGGTTCGATAAGTATCTTTGCCCCTTGCCCCATGTAAAACGCCTCATAAAGAGACACAATCACCGAAAAGAAGAAAACCACCAATAATACTATTATCAGTGGGTCTTTGAATTTTTCCAGATAAGCTTTCCACAAAGACTCCCTCTCGGGTGGTGGTATGAGATTTTTTCCTTTACCTACGGTTACTTGCTTTGAGTTATCAAACAGACATTGATGTAAAAAAGACCTTCTTTTTCGCATTTCGCTCCAATTTATTTATTTGGATGCAAAAATACACAAAACACCTCCTCTCCAACGACAATTACAACGTTGAAGTCTGCATTTCCAGGGGTAGCACAAACTTTACGAAACGTTTTGGCGCCCTAATCCTATAAAAAGACAGATTGTCATGTCGGACACACTCCGGCACGAACATGTCCATATTTGCCAAGCAGTTCAGCAGTCTGATCTTGGTCTTTATATGGTGCGTTTGTGTTCTGTCCTTATATCCTTTCACCACGTTGCCTTTGCCTACACAACGATAGTATTGATTGTATTCACGCAAAAGATCAATCTTTTCTTTAGTAGGAATATACTCTCGCCAGTCAAGTCCCTCTTTCTCCATGGACTTCTTGGCTATCATCATATACAAGGTAGCCTCCTGTGGGTTGAGTTTCAACACTACCTTCGACTTTCCGTCTAATGACTCAAAAAAGATATTTGCCGTCTTCCTTGAAAAATCAAACACAAGTATATATTCCTGTTGTTTCTTGCCGTATGCGATCAAATCAAACAAAGAACGATGAAATCCGAAATACACAAACTTGTCACTTTTAAGCCTGTGCCTCTCGCGTATCTCACAGTTGATAAATTCCTTATAAGCATCAACCATCTTCTGAACCATTCCCACCGCATTATTTGCCAATTCAATTTGGAGGAAATTACTAAATCGTATCCTTTCCGTATCGTCATCTCCATTGGTATTAATGGTATCCGACTCGTTTATCTTTATCAAAAGCGACGGTTGAGAGTCTATCAAGTTTATCCCGATCTTTTTATAGAGCAGATCCTGACAAAAACGAGCGGTAGTCATATTGCACAAACTATCGCAGATCTCATCCACTTTGTCTGACGAAGCTGACGGAATCATATACCTCACCACTTTCTCAAGATAACAGTCGCCCATGCACTGGAAGTCTCTCACCACATTGGGTATATAGACAAAGTCAAATCCTGCATGTTCTAAAGACTGGCAAAGTATATTATAGTTTTCCTCTATCGTTGAGTTTATCTCTGTGCCATTCGAATTTTCCACATAGATAGCGGTCATATTATCTATACGAATCCCATCCGATGGCACGGAGTACACCCTCCCCTGTTCGGTCAGTGCTGAAATGACACTATATATCAATATCGCTTCGAGCGGCACACACATTCCATCCGACAAGGATAGCTTCTTCAACGATTCTACGATACGCGCTCTTCCCTTCTCGTCCAATTCCTTCAGTATAGACAAAGCTTTCGCAAAGTCTATTTTCTTGGCCTCAACAAGCATGGCCTTGCTGATATTGAATCCATCTTTAGAGATGATCTTTTCAAAAAAGTCCATCTCGCGCTCCTCTACGATAAAGTCAGCCTCTATCAAGTCTGACAATATTCGAGCCAAGGCTATACGTTGTATCCTTTCCAACATAAATGAATCGGTATTTGATCAACGATTTCTAAAACGCCTCATATCAATGACCCCATTATCCATGACGATTCTGAACCCAAGGTCATTATCCTCATCGTTTTCTATCCAGTAATTTACGTTGGTCACCCTGCTCACAGTATCCGCAAACAGCCAACTACCCCCTCTGAACACATGCGCAGAATACGATTGGTCTGTGCATACCGGATTTTCGACAAATCCCTTAGTCCGATAATCCATTCCTTGTTCGTCTTCAACGGCACCTTCTTTGCAATCATTATAAAAATCTGCTTTATAATAATCCAGGCACCATTCCCAAACATTTCCCGACATATCGTAGAGTCCCAGCCCATTGGCCTGTTTCTGACCTACCTCCTGCGTAGTGGTCTCATTGGTCCATGCCACCTTTTCCACCTGATCACTACCACTGAAAAGACTATACCTTGGGTAGTTGTTCATTATCCGATAAGCCTCACTCCACATTTCCTCTACCGAATCATAGTTTTGTCTATTCTCAAAAACAACCGATAGCTTTTCAGATAATCCATTCGTCCTTCCACCCTTTGCCGCATACTCCCATTCTGCCTCCGTTGGCAGTCTGAATCTTTTACCTGTTATTTTGTAGAGTTCATCAAAAAACACATTGACCACCTCATTCCAACTAATATTCGTCTGTGGCAGATTGTTTCCCTTGTGGTCAGAGGGATTGTTCTTCAAGTTTGATCCCATAACCGCATTCCACAATCCTTGTGTGACAGGAATGGAAGAGATTTCAAAGTCCGACACCTTAACGAAATGGTGCGGAGCCTCAGCATCCTCAGCATGAACGTCAACCCATGCCTCGGGAAATAACGGAGCGTTTTCCTTCGTTTGGGGATTCTCCGTTCCCATGACAAAGTATCCTCCCTCGACATGCCTCACATGCCTTTCCAACCATCCACAGACATATTCCTTTCTTTGCTTCTCAGCATAGATTGAGGGATCTCCGTCACCATCCATGTCTTCCACGTCTATGTTTTCTTCATATTTCCACACGACTCTAAAGCCAATATCATTCGATTCGAGCTTGGAATTCCAGAACGTATGCCAGTATTCCCTACCCATATCACATTCTATGGACTTAAATCGCCAACTTCCACCACAAAAATGATAGCATCCCTTGTGTCCTTTCGGGCTTGTCCTTGTCCACTCCCAAACATTTCCGAGCATATCATAAAGCCCCAACTTGTTTTCCTGCCTATCTTTTAGAGACATGACGGGAAGCGGGCCCTCGCTTTCCCCATAATGCAAGTACTTTTTCCATACCTTTTCTCTTTTGCTATCATCAACAAGGGGAAGATACTCTTGGGTGGACTTTTTGGCGGCATATTCCCATTCTTTAAATGACGGTAGCGTAAAATACAAGCCTGTCTTCTTCCGCAAGACGATCAGAAAGTCGTCTATCTCCTCCTTGCTCTTGCATACTACCGGCAAGTTGTCGTCCTGACCTTTTTCTTGCACTCCGCCCAGGCTCATCACTACGTTCCATTGTCTTTCTGTTATAGGAGCCTCCCCCATCCAGAATGAATGTCCAATCCCCCCTTCCTTTGTTTCCGACTCTTCTTTTTCCACATAGCGCATCGTCTTAAAAAGATCAGCCAAAGCACTGTCCTTCCTAGACGTACACAACAGGGTTTCAAGGTTGATCCTCTCACAAAGCCTCAACAAAGCTGGCAGATAGCATATCACGTTCTCGTCATTGGGCAAAAGATTCGGATCCACCACTTTCAATAGTTCGTATGGACAGATGTCAAGATGCGCCCTGTTCTTTTCTATCAGGCGCCTTTTCTCCCTTCTTCTATCCTTTTCGCTCAACTTGCCGCGACAGAAATAATCCCAATTCTTCAAATCTATCCCGTCCTCTCGCGTCTCATGTTTAGCGACGGGTCTGAAGCTCATGATCAACCGTTCCGTCATCCAACGGTTGTGTTCCGTCCCAGCCAGTCTTTTCAGGAGCGTAGCCTCATCTCCTTTGCCATGACTAATACTACGGATATAGCCATGATAGTTCCTCCCCATGACCGACCTAAGTTTTGTTGGAATACTGTCGGCAAGGTCGATATTTGCATATTTTTGAACGATACCCAATCCGTCCCACATCTCATCTATCCGAGCCTTGAGTCCGTGCGCCTCTTGCTCCAGTTCCTGAATTATTTCTTCTCGTGTCTTTGCATTACGATTATTTGATGCAAGATAGCCATACAGAAAATGCTCCAGTTTCGCCATTGTGTTGTCAATAGCCTCTCCCATATAGCTTCCTTCCACCATACCAAAAGGAAACATATTCTGATACCGTTTCCATTCCAGCTCACCATTAGCCACCTTGTTGATCAGATCAAAACTGCTTTGCTGATACACCAGCACTTGGTGCACCTTGCGGAATATTTTACCCGGAAGATACAAGGCTGCCGCTATTGCCTGTTGCGGATTGTTAAGGCAGATGGCGATGGTAACAATCTTGTTCGGATCGTCCGTTAGGTCAGTGAGGTATTCCTTCACTCTGTCTTCAGCCACATTGCCCTGAATAAACTCCCATTGCAGATCCATAAAGTTACGGCCTAAATGGTCATAACGCTCACTGTCCTCCATGGGATCAATGAAAGTCATATCTTGTATGGGACCACCCTCGTAAAACACATCCTCTCTGTCACAGACTACGTTCTTATACCTACACAGATCAAAAAGCGAAGCGAATCTCCCTCGCAAATACTCCCCCTCTTCCTTTGCATGGTCATCGATGAACGTAATGGTGGTTCGGAGACTTTGATCTCTCAAGAAGTTAGGATAATGGGCCAACAATGCGGCCTGCATACCCAAAGCGGTTCCCATTTGGTTCATGCCAACAATAACGACATGCACCGCCTTTTCGCTATCATAGTCGATGCCGTCACTACCGTCTATGGGCAAGTATTTTTGCACCTTCACTCTTCCCTTCTCGCCGTCAGGATAGATGGCAAAGTTGTCAACCAATATTTTCTTCGCCCACAGTTCGTGGATATTAAAAGGAATAAACTCTATGTCCTTGTCCAATCGGCGATAAATATGAGTGGCCTTGAATGCCGTGAACGTACCTTGATACTCCAGATTGACATGACACCTGATGCGGTCCTCGTTGTTGAACACCCTTTTGCGATAGGCCTTCACCTCCTCCTTGCTCATATACTCCGAGATATTCTCCAAGCAATCTATATTGTACGCATCATGGTCTTCCTCGTTAGGACTCTTTGCACCCTCTCCCAAGATATAGATTTCCTTGGCTTTCTTCAGATGCAGCTCCTCAATATCTTCCCTCGACGTGCGCTCCGCATAATAGAACACCACCTTTTTCTCTTCCTCCCTATCCAGGCTCAGGTCGAGTTTCATGCGCATGGCCTCCACATCTTGACGCGTCTGAATCAACACATAATCGACATCCTGTCGCTTTAGAGACAGCTTCACAATATTAGCGGTCTGCTCATTGCAGCCAATAATCACGACATAGTTGTCAAACTTGTAGTTATAACGTAGCAGTCCCTTTTTCCATCGCTCCGTCACCCTGTTGATGAAGCTGACAAACGAAGAAACAGCAAAACCAGACAGGCAGATAATGCCCAACATGGCACATAGCAATGCGATGGCTGCGCCCCATCCATCCTGAGCCGCCGGGAGATTTCCGGGGTCTGTATATTGCGACAATATGGCCCAAAACGGATGATGAGTTGCAGACTCATCGTCAAATGTTATTTCTATCTCATTCCCTTTTATAACTCCCTTTACATGTTTTACATCTGCGTCATAATTCCCAAGCAATTTGTTTTCCAAGTCAGAAACCCCGCATGTCAGCCCCCACACCAAGAGGGGAGCCGCCACTGCAAGAACAAAGGCAAATCTAAACATGCCCAGTCCATTGTGACCAAAAAGCCTATGGTCGCGCTCCACGGGCTTTCGCCCAAATGTCAGCACATACAGGATCCATGTTCCCGCCCATAACCTTTTGTTATTAACCCATTGAACAAAACCACCAAACATATTTCTTATTCGCATAACCTACCCTTTGATATTCATTACGTCAAGAGTGTTCAATTGTATCTTTTCTATCTGCTTTTCTAAAAAGACATCAACATCAGCACGCATTCGCCATTATAGCTCCCTGTTCTTTGGACGCATAAAAGCCTATGGTCGTTTTCCACAGGCTTTCATAGCTATGATGGCACATATAGTATGTGCCCTATCCACAGGGATAGACTTGTAGCGTCTGTTCTACTTCGCATACCTCATTCGTTTATAGTCATGGCCAAAAAACTCCATCTCACCATATTGCTCAAATCCCATTGCTTGGTAGTAAGCCTCCAGCCTTGGTTTATGAACATCGACCAAGAGAGTAGCACGTCCACACCCCAATGCCTTACCTTTTTCTATCGCATACACCATCAGTTCTCGCCCTATACTACGCCCGCGATATTCTGGCAGTATCGCCATCGAGTCGAGATAGAACTCTCCATCTACAGCCTCGTCTTCTATTGTCTTCAGGTATTCTGGATCCATATCGTCCCACAACTGTAACCACGACTTGTCCCTCAATTCTTTGTACCGGCTACCCTCGTATGCGATGAGGCAGCCGACAGCTGTTCCATCTATCGTAGCAACAATAGCGTTTCTCCATGAATAAATGGAATCATCCTTTGAGCACGACTTGATAAACTTCTCCATCTCGTCAGTGTCCATATCTAATGCCGTCAAGACCGTCCATGCGACGATTTCAACATCCTCTTTTCTTGCGTCTCTTATTGTTATACTCATAATATGATTATCATACTCTGTTTATATCTAATCCACAATACCAAAATACTCAAGGATTCCTTGCATACCATGATAATACGCAAGCGACTCTTCTTTGGGCTTATAGTCGTTTATATAATGTATACATCCATCAGCTGTTAAATCAACAGGAAGTAAAGTAACCCCTTGTAGAATAGGAGTAACGTTTTGAAGGTTATTCAACAAATCGTTCCAAAAAATGTAGGCATGTATATCTTTATATCTACTAAACTGACTTTTGCCTTTCCATGTTGTTATTCTACTTAGGCCCGCTGGATTGAAAGTATATGCCTTGCCCCCTTGATTCAATGCACAATACGCAGCCTCTCCTCCTCCTTGAGAATGACCAACATAAACTATTTCGAGCATTGGATATTTCTTCTGTAACTCTTTAGCATATTCAAGTGCTTTGTCATATTGAGACGATACACCCACGACTTGCTTAATATTTTCAAACATGTCTTTTCCATTTCTCGTCCCCGCAAAAGCACATACCGCTTCATTGTTTCCTAAACTATAAAGCGCAGCCTTTAATCCACTTTGGGGGTCATCAATGCTATCTAAGACAACACTACCATTTGGAAGAATACTATTCGGTCTGCTTCCATAAACGTGGGCAGCAAAACGTGCATAAGTTGCAATCTTTTGATCCCCTTTGACAGAGACCTTCGACTCATTAACAAGATGCTTAAACTTCTCTATTTCTTCAAAGAATATAGTAAAGTTTTTTATGTCGTATTTCTCCATATGCAAAAAACACATTCGAAGCTTATCCTGAATCGGCAATAACATAACTCCATCGCATTCCTTGACAACCCGACGAGGCAAAGCTTCTATATTACAAAAGAAAAACTTGGTCTCATCGCCATAGCCTACAGGTACACTCCCTTCAATTTGCGCCATAACGGCACTATGGCTAAGTTTTTTGTAGAATTCATCATAGACAGAATCGTTCAAATAGTCTGCGATCCTTATGTCCAGTTTTTCACCGATTCTCCTAACTATATCTTGTTGTAGCTGTTTTAAAGACTCGGTCATTCCCATTTCTTTATTAATAATTCGCGAAATAGTGCTTCCTAAATCACTCACAAGATTTAACAAGTCAGGGATTTTTACTTGCTCTAATAATTGTTCTACGGGAAGGAGACGCTTTAGATATTCATACTCTTTAGCATCTTTGTCATTTTGGGCATCTATCCTTTCATTCTGTTGTTCATAATATACACTCAATTCTTGCCTACGCACACTTTCCTCAACACATTCAAGATTGATTCTCTTCAATCCATTCAGAACCGCTAAGCGTATTCTAAATTGACGCTTCCTATTATCTGCATAATGCCCTAATTCGTCTATTTTCTTTTCTATTTGCTTTCTTTCCTCATCATAATTATCAGAAGTGTCTTTCTTCTTGAAGATGGCAAAGACGCCTTTCTTTTGCTGTTTCTTCTCTTCAATAGCTAAGGCTATTTCTTTCAACTTATCTTCAAGAATAGCACGTTCTTTTTCGCTCTTTTCTTTAAGATCTTTAAGAGACAACTCAAGATTGGAATAATCGGCTATTTGGTTAAATAGGCTCAAGTACTCTTGTCGGACATCATTTAGATGCTCTCTATTAGCATCAAGTTCATGTCGCGCCTCCAATATCATATTTTGGTAAATCGAATACTGAGCGTTGACATCTTTGCCCTCTAAAAGAGTATCAATTGTGGGAAGATTTCCAGCTTTGATTCCACCTATATTCAATCCCGTTACGACATACGCCTGGTTGATTGTATTGGGAGTCCTAAAATATTCGTATGGAAGATAGCAATAGCCTTTATCACCAAACTCTTTACCCCAAGAGTTTCTCACAATGAAAAAGCCCTCCCTGTCAATATATCCACAGATAACCATTGCGTGGTTTTTCTCTGTATCTTCGAGCTCTTTATCTGTAGGAGTGTTCAAGACTCCGTTAGCATTCAGAAGATAGGTATCAAAGGCCCTCGCTGATATAATGACAGGGTACCCTTGGGCTAACGCAGATTTTACATCATCCACATGAAGCTGAATATTCTTTGCCTCGGTTATCTTTCTACTTTCAGCTTCAGAATATGCTTCATCCGTGGGTTTATGATCATAAACGTTAGGATTATAAGGACACATTTCTTCTACACATACGCCATGATCTCTGATGGCCTCAATAACATCAGCGAATGTCGCACCTTCGTCTTTTTCAGCATTGCCACGAATCGCCCTTGCGTTATAGTAAACAAAGGCCTCGCTTAAGTCTGTTTGTTTATTATAGATTTTTGAAAGGAAGTATTCTATAACCGAAACAGAACTAAACGCCGAACAAGCTCCTTGCGCCCCCTGGTTTCTAATCTCACTGAAATCCTTGCGCAAATCAACTGACGAAGGCAAAACTTGCCCTACAGGAATCTCATAATCATCATCAAGAGGTACATCCTGACAATTATATGGTTTAAACACATCATTGCCTATCCTAAACCCCTCTTCGGTCAACTCACCGTTTGCTGGATAATTTTCTATGAGTTTCTGATGTAAATCAGTAACAACTCCCTCAAGTTCCTCTATTTTTCCATTTGTATTAGTTAGCTCTTTAGAACACCTTTTTAATTGACGAAAGACATCAAGCATATTGGAATCACTATCCAACTGCTCCAACATCATCTCTTCTAATTGCCAAATAGTATCATCAAAGCTCTCACTTTCAAAGTCTGTATGCTCGTCAATACTGTTGAACAATGAGTATAGATACTGCTGTTCCGATACATTGAGATTTGTGGACTCAATATTAGAGGTGATTACACTCTTTATCTTTTCCTTCACCTCTCTGTCAAAAGAGACCTCATAGTCTGCTTGGCTTAACAGTCCATTGCTGAATCTTTTTTTATAATTCCCAACCAACGCGACTTCTTCTGAGAGTATCTTCTTATACGTATCCTTGACCTTTTCTTTATCGACTTTACCTTTGTCAAGTATGTTGTCATTAGCAACCCCTTTAAACAAATCACGAACAATGCGATCAAAGGCGAGGTACGTGTCTATCACTCGGCTTTGAATGTTTATTGCATATATAGGACGCGATTGTTTTATTTCATTTTTACTCCATGCGTAATCGTCCCAAGAACCACGACAGATTGTATCATAATGTTCAACTAATGCCAGCGAAAGATTAGCACATACATCAATCAATTTCTTTTGGGTAAAGTTTTCAGACCATCCGTTCAGATTATAGTTTTGAAACAAGAAAATATGCTTCATGATAGTACTAAACCGACCATTCTGCAACTTTGTCAAGTTCGCTAACTTCGTAACATTCTGCAGCATGTTCGAGGAACACTTCTCTCGTTCATCCTCCTTACCCAACATCCCACAAGCCCATGCAACATCATAGGTTATGCCTATTATGTTAGCTACAAACTTATGACCTTTAGGAAGATTCTCAAGGATGTACTTGACATGCTTATATATCCCTTCTTCATACAATGGCACATAGAATAATAAATGGAAATCAGTATCCACCCCATCCTCTTCTATTATGTGCTCAGAGAACATGCGCTCAAAGAAGTCATTGACATCTCTTTCATCCTTCAATCGCTCTGACCATTTACTGCGCCAATCCAAACATACTCCCAGGTACATTTCTAAAGCTAAAACCGCAACTTTTTCTATGGGACAGTCTTTTTCCGGGCGAGTGATTTCAATAATGTTACCTGAAAAATCAAATAGCAAGGGATTAATTCTATTTGCTTTATCAGTTCCAAATTTTTTCGCATATTCGCAAACCCGTAGGAGAATATCTCCCACAGGTTTGCTAAATGCTATTTGAAGCGTATACTTCATTGACTATTCGATGTTTATTCGTAACGCTTTTTGCGTTCTTCCATGTACTTTATCTCATTTTTAAGCTGCTTATACTCTACGTCGTTTTGTTCTAAATGCGTACAGTAGTCTTTCCATGAAATTGGTTGACCACGCCACAACAAGGTGTCTTCACCAAATATTTCATCAAGATAATCTTCACCTGACATAACAAACATTTTCTCATACGCTTCAATAGAATCATGCTCCAAAGGATTTATTGCTTCAGAATAGGTTAAACCATCTATGCGTGGCACATTGGGATTTTCCTCTACCAAGGTCTTACAATAACGCATAAAAGTATTGAAAGCAGAGGCGCGCGTTTCGCCAAGTATCAGGACTTTTCGCAGATCTGTTAAATCCTTAGACAGAACTTCTCCGAGCCTTTCCGAATCAATTTTATAAATACCCGTTGTACCCTTTGTTGATTCAAATTGAATAAGCCCCAAAAGATTAAAGTTCACCCAATGCTCTAAAGCCTCTTCCTCGGTTGCATCTTCAAGAGGTTTAAGAACATGTAATTTATTCTCTAATTCCTCTTGAAATAGTTTATGAGAGAATGGGGTATAAGTTCGCTGCATCTTCTTGAGTTCTTCATAACAACCTTCAAGGGTATATCCTCCCTGACCGACACAAACTCCATCAACAAAATAAGCAGGAATGGCACTATCTACCCTATAAACAACTGCTCTATCATCCCACCCAGGGACATGAACTAGGTTTATTTTGGCATCAAGGGTGTTTTGCTCGATAAGTTCTTTTAGCAATGCTCCAACAGATTTCTTCGGATTCAATTCCTTTTCGCCCTCATTTTCTTCAGGGCAATTGGTCATTATATACCAAAAAGGATCGATTTTTACCTTGCCACCATACCCATGATAATCGACTTGCATAGTAGAAGTGGACAACTCTATCAATTTATCTATTTTTTTCTGACACTCGGTACGCTCAACCTTAATATGTCGATCCTTACTCAATTTATCGATTTCAGCTAGACTATCTATCAAATAGTCATCCAAGGATCTTTCTTTCTTTTGTATAAAATTACAAATATTAGAAAATCTCGCCAAATCATCCTTGTTTTTTATTTCTCTATCCAACTCCTTTAGTTCTTTTAGATGTTTATATTCCAAACAAAAGCCATCTTTTAAATCTAAAGCAGGTATTTCTACTATATTTGTCAATGGCTTAGCGTTTGAAACTCGGTTTTGTTCGAGTTTCTTAATATCATTATTATCGCCATCTTCGCTTTTATCGCTTGGATTGTTTTCACATCCAGGCACGAACTTGACACCATGTTTTTTTGCGGATTTTAAAATGTCAATTATGACTGTTAAAAACTTTTGTCTATTTTCTAAGATATCTTGAGCGTTAACAAACACTTGCTTGGCCTTTTCTGTCCTCTCCTTCAACAATAGGCATACAAGGCCTTCTACTTGATAGGGCCTCACTCTATTAACTAGTACATTATAACCAGTATTTTTGGTTTCATTTTCATTAGTTCCCCCAGCTATTGAGCTTAACTTCTGTAAGAATGTTTTTTGTTTATTTTTGTTCAACTTTAGCCCTTCGAAAATTATATTTATCTCGTTTTGTTCAACTTGCACTTGTGTTTCCCATTTTACTATTTCTTTCTCAAGCGTTGTTTCTGACAACTTTAACAAGCTAGCTATTTTTCCAAGAACCGCAACAATAAATTGCAGGCTCAAGTATTGCGGTGTTTCTTTTTCACATTTTTCATCATACTGTTCACCAATATAATCACGCAAAACTTCTCTATACTGTCCCGACACCAACAGTTTGGAGAGCAAGTCGTCTAGTTTTTCACCAAACTTCCTGGTCAAATCATTTATTTTTGCTTCAGACTTAATAGAACCTTCTATCACATCATCAAGGTGCACATTAAACTCATCGAGACTAGTTTGTGCATCTTTCCTATTGGGATCGTTCAAGATTTCTGTACAATGTTTACGAATGGATCTTTCGTCTACAAATTGTGTAAGAATTGGATCTCCATCCTCAGCGCCACCACTTTCATCGAACCGAATCTCTTCTCGGGAACAATGCTCGAATCCATTAAACTTGTTAAAAACAGCTTGCACATCATCGCTATCAACCTTTTTTCCCAACCTTGCTTCTATAGCTTTTAAAGCAGCATCCATTACCACAAGGTTACCACTTGACTCTTTGTTCAATTGTAGTTTTGCAATTCCTACTCCCGAAACCCAAGCGTATTTGTCTCCAACATTGAATTGTCCTTCTTGAATTTTTTGACGTACATTATCAACAGTACCTTGATGAGCCGTAATGATGTTTGTTGCTGCAATGTGCATAATTTCAGAGGTATTATCTTGCAGTCGTTTTTTCTCATTATACACGAACTCAACGGAATCAGAAGTTGGTAAGTTAGTTCTTTTATCTATATAGTAAACCTCATCAAAAGGTCGATTAGAAGCCACTATGTGTTGATTTTCATGTGGACCGAAATTAAACTGAACTGTCTTGTAACCTTCCATACCTATATGCATCATGTAATCTAATTCACAAAGTGCAGCATAGGCATTTTGCATCACGGAGTATTTGGCACTATTTTCGACAAATTTTTCAAAGAGAGTTGCAGAATACATATAAGCTGTGAGTTCGCTATTCTTTACGGCAGCTCTTAACAAAACAGATATAGGAAGGAACGTTCCACTTCCTGTACCACCCGCAAGCGAAAACACAAGACGAATTTCTATCTTAGGATCCTTCTCCAACTTGTCCCCGGCAACGTCGACACTTTTCACTTTATCTGCTTTCTCTCTAAAAACTCTAATTAGTCTATCAGAGTATTGATTTTCGATAACAGCAAAATGACCATTTGACCGAATCTGCCCAGCCCCTCTTTCCAAAGCGAGTAAGGAATGTACATTATTCTTCGGTATAAATTCATGAGTAACAAAACCTTTCTTTTTGTCATGCTCATACCTAAGATAAGGTTCTCTTACAGATATACAAATCTTTTCACTACTATCAAAATCACGATAGTTAGCTAATTCTGTGGCATTTGTGTCGATCAGTAAAAACTCAACTTGGTCTGGCTTTTTGCCATTAGTTGCAATAATTTTTTTCTTCAAGCGGCGTAATGTTTGCGCACCAGCACCACCTAAACTAATAAACAACGTTCGCTTATAACGCAATCCTTTTATTTTGTCCATAATCTAAATTATTTAATCAGTCGTATTTATATGTACAAATATGGCTCCTGTATCTTCAACTGAATGTTTACCATCATCATACGAGAACAGCTTTTCTAGCTTTTCCTCTACACCATTTTCTCTTTCTATCACTATTTTCGCCATTTCTTTATTAAATGGTAAAACTTCTATTTTTTTAATTCCAGCCGATAAGTCAGCGGGAATGACAAACGTCCAACCTTTCCAAATTTTGTATTTGTAAGAATAGTGACCATTTGTTTGAATTATAATTCTGTTTGTATGATTTGCAGGCAATTTTCCTATATAGATAAGCGATGTTTCTGCTGCTGCTATAAGTTTCCCCTTGAACCACACATCATCCTCCTTAATAGAATATACATTTTTACCATCTGAAAACTTCATTTTCATTTGCTTAGAAGGGTCAAAGCGAGGGGCATGCAGTGAATGAATCTTAATAATCAACGCAATAAGACCTAATAAACTCACGGCAAGAGCAATCAGCCAAACAAGATAAACCATCCATGGATTTGTGATTTTCTTATGGGACAACGTCCATGTATGAACATCTATACCATGTTTTTCCTTTACAGAAGTCGTCCCTACAAAATGAATATTATGGTCTTGTAAACGCAAGTTCACAGTCACATTTCCAACGTCTATAGAGTCCGATAACCAAAAGTAAAAGTTCTTTTTGATTTCTTTTTGTCCATTTACAGATAAAGAAAAAACGTTCCCTTCCAACTCATCATCATCCATATACACTTTAAAATCTTTTGTACTGATCAAATCTCCATCTTTTTGGGCGACAAACTGAAACGTAACTTTTGTATCATCCTTTTGAGCTTCCTCATTAAACTCAAAAGTGATTATACTATTGGCCTTTATAGTTTTACCCTTTTCAAGAATAAATGGTTTATAGAACTTAACAACACCCAAACTTTTATCGTCCCGTAAGAATTTATTACATTCCAACGGATTAGGAAGGATAGACTCATTCCATTTCCAATTTGATTGGGGTTCACTCAAAATTCTATTTATTTTTCTTCCACCAACGCTATAAAACCAGGCTTTTATTTTATCTTCAATTATAAAGCAGTATTTATTATCACTCTCGCCAATAAATTCATTTTTTCCATTACATTTAAACGAAAATTTAATCGCTTTCATACATGAATCTGGGAGCTGGTCCAAATCACTTACCAAGGGAGCTATATGTAGCCTCAAAGTAGAATCATTCTCCCCTACATCAATACTCTTAATTGCTAACTCTTTCGACTCACAACCATCATTATCAAGTATGACGGCATTAATACCTGGAAAATCCGAAAGCCTTCCACTAAAAGCAACATCTATATATCTTCCTTTTTCATACCTTGCATCAAAACTAGATGATTTGATTGGTTGAATCATATTTATATTCACATCCTTTGCAGTCCTTAATGTCCACAAATGATTGTCTCTTTGCTTACCAATACACTCCATCACACGCTTCGACTCTTTTTCTGCATCTTCTGAGAGCATGATATGAAAACCATAAATATGCTTACGGCCACAATCAGAAACGCGCTCCCAGTTATCTATTTGACTTGGAAGTTTGCTATCACCATTTTCGTTACATGACGTTTGCCCTCCATCCGTCAATAGAAAGAAATAATTAACCTTCGTATTATCGATTCGCTTACCATAAAAATCAGCGAATGGCAAATACAAATCTGTATGAACATTACGCAACGTATCTAAATCGCGAATTGCCGTTACAAGCTTGTTTATATCTTTCTTCGTAAAGATTCCATCGTGTTTTTCGCTCACATCCTTGCCAATTGGACTTAATGGAGTTTTATGATCCGTAAAGGGTATAACCAGGATTTCCGTTTCGTCCTTATCAATTGCCTGCAAAGCGCTAATCAAGTTCTCCTTTACATCATTCCATATTTTAGGATGATTATTATAACCATCCATAGATGCGGTTATGTCTAAATAATAAACTCTACGTTCATTTTCAACCTTATACTCATTCGTATATTGGGTTGCATTATAGTCTTTTGGGGAAGGATCAGCCTTGCCCTTGTCTGTGATTTTCCCACAAGCACACAAGAAGACACAAAAAGTCCACAAAAACAATTGTAATATTTTTCTCATGACCGAATACACTTTTCGTTGAAGATATAGCTATGCCATTTTTTTCGCTAATTCCATTTTCTTCTAACGGACATTTTGTACCCTTACAACGTTTTATGTTTTAAAAAACGTAATAATAGAACAATTGCCATGGTAACAATGGAAGCGATAGATACCGCAGTTAGTAATGAAGTCCTTTTTAATTTTGGATCCTTGGGGGCTTGCTTTTCCACTTTTTGCTGCTCTACTTGTAGCTCCTCCTCTTTAGTTTGTTCAGTTTTAGAGACCTCGTTTATAGACTCCCTGGTTTCTATATCCTGTGAGGGGGCCTTATTGGCTGCGTTAGTAATGAAAGGATTATCATGCATAAAGGTCATCCCCATTATACTATTTGCACATTTTCTAAATACGACATTTACATTTGTTAAGTCTATCTCAAAATGTTGCGAGAATTTCTTTGGATCTTTAACATAAGTTTCAACGAACATTAGCTTTTTCCCCTCAACGCATGAGAAATCTTCTACATCAGCCTTGTATATGTTTTCCAACGTAGATTTCAACAGGTCTGTATTGCAACGTATTCCCCCAGACTCACGTACGAAAATCTCGTTCATACTTTTATCGAACGCATTCTTGTGTCCGACATATGCTAATAATATTCTTTTTACTTTCTCATAGGAATCTTCTATGAATATTATTTTCATGTTAAGTGGCCTTCCCAAACTGTCCTCTCCATTCTCTTTCAATCCGTCAATAGATAAAATATACGACCCCCCTTCATGTATAAGAATAATACTAAATTCCTCCCACATCATGATGTTTCCCAGCGTTGGATATCGTCTGTTTATGTCTGGCGAAGTCATCAATACATTTGGTTCGCTTTTTTCCAAATTCTCCACGGCGAACCATTTAAATCCATTACAGTTTTTATTTAGATATATATTCATGTTTAAAATCTATTTTAGTAAATTAATCTTAGAACGAGAGTTTAGGGTTATCGGCATCAAAACTATTATGAATCACCTTATAGTCGTTTCGCATATGGCCATTTTTTATCATATTATTAAGCCTAATACATAACGGCTTCACTTGGCGAGAATCTACATAACCACCAAACAAACCAATAGCAATACTGGCAAAAAGACCAAAATCTTTGGTTATCAAATCTTTTATTGTATAATTCGAATTCAAAGCAGCACATTGTACAGAAAACTTCAACAACTGTAAAAACAATTGATCACAGTTCTTTGGAGAATAACCTATATCCCCATAAGCTTTGTACCATGTGTATGGAATAGGACGCTCAGGACTATAAGCATAAGGTGTTTTTTGGGGAACATCCATCATCTTATCACCTTCTTCCAGCTCATAGTAACTACCATTTGGGAGAATAACAATGTCATCATAGTCCTTTTCACAACGAGAAGACATATAGCCATCCAGTTCATACTTGTCACTACCAATAACCTCTTTTTGATTAGAATATAATAGTATCTTCATCTTGTTTTTCGGCGAATGATGGTCAAAAACGAGACCTCCAATAGTTTCCAACGGCATAATCAAAATCTTTGACCTTGATAACCGTTTGAACAATTCTATTTGTGTCATATAGACTTTCTCCACCTCCTCATACACTTCGTCCATAGTATGCCCATCAATTCCTTTAGCCCAATACTCACATTTGATAGGTACAAAAATCAAAAGTCTTGGGCTTTTTTCCCCTATATTATTTCCAAGATTACTTATCAAATCGAGTACAGCATCATTACAGTTGATTTTTTGCTTATAATCATCCTTTCCCATTGCTGAGGCATACATCATGGATGGGACATCTACAGCTACGATGAGAACCTGACATTGGCGCGCGTCCTTTTCTGTAGTTTTGCTGTATGCAATTTTATTGTTGTCTGCCTGAAAATTTTCACCAGGAATATCCATTACTGTCAATTTTATTTTTGGAAGCCCTTTATACATTTTATCCAAGTTCATTGGCTTTGTGTCTATTTCAAAGGAATATTCCGTTACACCTTGAGTTCCCAAGAGTCCAGTCATATTGGCACACCCACCATCCTTTTCCTTCAACATGTCGATCATTTCAGAAGCTTGATTATCTAGCCTTTTCTTATCTATCACCTCGTGCTGAGTTTCATCATATGCTGTGTTGTCGACTATTGGCAATTCATTAAATAGATTTATGTTGTCTCTGTATGATTTCAACATACTTGCGAGAATCGATGTTTTTCCCGACCTACTCGCCCCAACCATCATCGCTGTTATAGCCATAATACTTCTTTCTAAATAGTTATTTTTAATTATTCTTGGAATATAACAAATATTCGCCACAAATCACCCGAAATCACAAGGTGTTTCAGAAGCGACCTCTGTCTATTATCTCACTTGAAGCAATTCTTTTGTTTTTCTATTTTTCTACAGCTATTCCTTCGCTCAGCATAATTTTGAATATATCCCTATCATTGTAGCTATTCAAAACTGTTATCTTTTGTTGAACATCCTTCATTATGCTGTTAGCACTCAACAATTCCGTAATCTTGTCACCCCACAAAACTGGCGCTTTCTCATAATATAGTTTTTCGAGTTCAGCACCACCGTCAGTGAAAATAATTTCTCGAAAGAATGATTCAGCCATACACCATATAAGGAGATTTGGCATGGAATTCTCGGTGTTGTTTCGTGACGAATTAAATATACTGTCTTCTAGCAAGAAAGATTCTATGATATTGCGTTTAACTTCTCTCACAGAGTTCATAAGCGCTTGCCATATGTATTGCGCCTTCTCTTCTGCAGTCACACTTTCGTCTGGCAATGTGTAGCGGTCAACAGAATGCAAAGGCTTACAAGCCAATATATATTTACTATACATATATCCCTCAATGTTCATTCTGAAATTCAGTAAACTATCGAAAGCCGAATATAATCGTTTGTAAGAATAAAGATGCTCATTACAAAACGCTCTCAACCATTCCTGCGTAGGTTTCTTCTTAGAAGCAGTCTTCACACTTACATCCTTCAGCAAGCCGTCTTCATATAATATACTGACGATTTTGTTTTTAGCCTTCTCCTGTATCTTGGTAACAGAATCTACGCTTACAGCCTTCATGAAGTTAAGAATATTTGCCAAGATTGTGTCCATTAACGAATGGAAGACGTTAATGGCATGTGCATTTGCGGCATCCATTTTATTCAACTCTGCTACGATTTCTGATTTTTTCATAACAAATTTAGACAAACAGTCAACCTGGGGACCTAAATCGTTGATAATAGAAGCGCAAGGTTTTGATATATCCCTTTCTAGACGTTTTACATACTCCTCCAATTTTACACGCAGACGTAGTGCAGAGTAATTTTTTTTAAAAATGCTTAGATAATTTTCATTTCCATGCACCTCTTCGACCATAGCATCTTGTATTTTTTCACAGATAGCATTATACACTTCAAAGAATTCTATGGCTTTTTTATTGAAATCAACCAGGAAAGAACTGTCTATATCATTAATATTGTTTTTGATAATATTTAGAACAGGAATGACAAGATTGTTTCTGACTTCATCCTTGTCTTTGGCATTACAACACGTACCCAAGACCAATGGCTTTCTGCCTTCACCGTAGTTATAAGACGAAGCATTTTGTAGTACATCCTGACATAACTTATCATAGGTGACAGGAAGATTGGCTTCTGCGGATCTATTAAGATTGAATACTATCCATTTTTCAGGATGATATTCGGAAAGAACATCATATATTTCGTTAAGCTCATCCTTTATCTCATTGGGAAACGTACTGCAACCACTACTGTTCACTTTGAAGTTATACACCGCAATGTCGGCCTCATTTGCCAAAACATCTTGCATCTTCTTCGTGTCTTCTTCTATAGTATACGCATTACCCAACCCTATCGTGTCGATAGCGATTATCTTTCCAACATCACCATACTCATAGCGATTCTTTATATAAACTTTCTTTACGGTAACAAACTTATTAAACTTTACCAACTTGCTTACCACATTTCCATCTTTATCCGTTATATCCTCTACTGGATACCGTTTTTCTATATATTGTTGTGGTACGATCTCGTTCGAACCAAAGATCTTGTATTTTGCAACATATTCAATAACATCCTCCTGATTAGTAAATATCTTTTGAGGTTGCTCATTCAAGCAATCCTCATATCTTGAATAACCATTGATATAATCCTCAACAAATGCTATTCTTGCTTCTCGATCTTTACACCCTTCCTCTGTATCCAAAACTAGATTTGGAATGTCATCAATGGAGACCAACTTTTCGTTTACTCCAAATTTTTTGAGTCTTACTCTCACTGCCTCAAGAAACTCATCCGCAGAGTAATATTCAATTTCCATTATAAAAGGTTCGCTGCTATTTTGAATAATGGATACAGCTCCTGTACAATCGGAATAGCTAGAAGTGGGAATAACATCATCACCCAATTGGGTAATTGATTGCAAAATGGTACTCTTGCCCATACGTGCATGACCAACAAGAGCAATGCTAACATTATCCCTGCCGAACCTTCCCTCCAACATCGTTGCCCGTTCAATGAGTTTTTTTAGTTTGTCGTCAAGTTTGTTAAAGTCCGTTTCCATTAGTATCTTATGTAACATAGGTGCGACCTCCTTGACCTTTAACAAATTGACACCAGCCAAATCGTTTATGGCTTTTCTTATTTTTTCAAACAGCTCTTTATTTTCCTGTATAACAGGAAGACGCTTCTGTTTGCGTTGGGTTACTATGTTTTCTACTACTCGTGCAATAGACAATGCATCTGGGTTACTTTGATCCGTAACAAACAACTGATTTGGCATATTTTTAGTTTTAAAAAAATTACACATCCCATCTACAGCCCAAACAAGGCTCCTAGTCACACTATGACTTTAAGCTCTTTATGCATGACCTGAAAGATGAGTTTTTCGGTCTCGTTTACGCCCATTCGTTAATACACTCTCGAACAATTTAGCTATTGCCGATAGTGTCTTGGATTCTTAGCAAAGGCTCGATTATCACGATGCTACAAATGGGCTCTTTTTTTCAGTGAATTCCGTACACCTGTTCTTATTGATATACTACCACTTGCCCATTTCCTTGACAATTAGGGCAGTAAGTCGTTTGCGCATTACCGTAATAATCATATATGACATTACCATACATATCGGTAGCATATACAATACCGTTGCCTTGGCATTGAGGACAAGTAATTGTTACGGCTTGTGGCTCAGATTCATCATCATTTCCTAAGCAGTTATCGACCCTTTCTCCCCATTTTTTTGCCTTGCGATACTTGGAATAGGTGTTGTATTCCTCTTCAGCCTCTTTACTTAGCTTGCCTGATGATCCTTCGGCACTAACAGCAGCTCTCTCGAAGCGACCTGCATTCCGTTCCAAACTTCCAGACTCTTTCTCGAAGGCTTTAATTACTTCCGTAGCAGCTTTCTTTCCTGCCGAGCCGTTACAAGAGGTCGTTGTCAAGCACAATCCTAAGAATGTGCCAGCAACCACACAAAAGCTCATTGTAAATCTTTTCATATATAGAATTATTTAAATTCGTATATTCTTTTTACTCTACTTTTTCTACTATGACCATATCCACAAGTTTCCAACACATGTTGCGAAGGAATATTGTCCACATCCACTTCGGTGTGCAGTTCGCTGCAGAGTTTGGCTTCACATACATATTGAGTAACCATTTTCACACTTTCTATCATCATGCCTTGATTTCGATAGTTTGGGTGCATCGCAAAGAAGACAGTAGGATTGAAAGACAGGTCCATTATAGCCACGAAACCAATAAGGATTTCATTGTGGCGAATGCCCCACAGGACACCTTCATGTTTTCCGAGGTAGATACTGAAGGATTTAATGAATCGCCTAATGCCATCGTCCGTCTTCGTCAGCTCGCACAACTCTGGCAGGAAACGCTGGGTAGTAGCATCCGCAAAGATAGTGCGCAACTTTGGAATATCAGATTCAGCAATAGCACTCAAGACACAACGCTCTGTACGAAGTTCTGGAAACTTCGGAGGCGTAAGCATTCCTCGCTCTGCCATTTCACAAAAGACGAACAATCCGAGACGATGGGAGAGGCGCTCATTGTGACAAAGGACATCCCATTGGTCGTCAGTGTAAGCCATGGCGGTAAGGCATTGACCACAAAAGCGGACCACAGGGCATTGTGTACACCGTTTCTCTCGCTTTCGATAGTAAGCCTTAGCCAAGTTGTTGGCTTTTTGCCAGTCGATGCCATGTTCTATTGTACCGATACGGAATTGATCGTTGATTTTCTCGCAAACGGCTATCTGCATACGGCTGTCGATATAAAGTTTCGTATTGACAGGCATACAGGTGGACATAGGCGTTTCACCATCCACCTCGAAAATGGGACGATTCTTCCAGATCTCTATCATCTCATCAAAGAAGGTCTGTAGGACGACCCAGTTAGGATGCTGCTGATACACATCTATCAAATGGAGATAGACACTTCGCAACTCTTCCCATTCCTCCTCGGCTACCCCTTTTGAGAAGTTTGGGGTCAGCCCTGAGATATGAGTAGGGGGATAGTTGCGCAAAAGATCGTCCTCCTGCCATTCCTTTGCTATTGTTTCGACGTCGGAAACAGAGGGAAGGGTCATCAGTAAAACGATTTTGGGTTTTTGCTCAAAAACGTGAGCATGCAGATAATCCAAAGCATGATACACTTTTTTAAATGACCCACAACCGTTTGTATCAACACGATGCCTGTCGTGGAAACTCTCTGTTCCATCTATCGAGATAGCTATCTCGACACCATTTTCAACCAACCAAGTGATACGATCCTCGGTAAGCAATGTACCATTGGTCGATACCGAGTACGTCACTCGGTCCCCCCACAACAGTTTTCCCCTTTCGACTGCATACTGCACCATGGCGTATTGCGTCAAAGGTTCCCCACCATAGAAACAGATACGGATGGGCTTATTCGTAGCCATACGCTGTATGAAGGAATAGATCTGCTCAACATCTCCTTCACAAAGGGATTGTGAGCTATGGCGATGATTGCCTACATATTCGCCTGAATAGCAGCAGTAGGAGCAGCGCAGATTGCACTGTTCTGTCAAGGTAATGATGAACATATAGACTTCTGGCATTGCCGAGAAATCTTTGAAGGGTGCAAACGCCCATACATAGCTATCGTCATTTACGACTCCCTGAACGATTTCGTTGGTCTGCCGTAAATATGAATAGTAGTTGTTATGTGACGTCTGTATGTGCATTATCTGTTACCGCAACGCATATCAGAGCAATGCTGACAATTGAGGCAGCGAACTTGACATGCAGCCATACCCATCAGCTCAACGGCCTTGTCTTTTACGTCTTCTGCTATTTTATTGAGATTGAGCACATCGATTATACTCTCATTGGCAGAGAGTGCTATCGCTTTTGTATCCATAGCTTTAGTATTGTTGATTAATAATCTGTTGGTATTCTCCATTTTCATACCACTCATACAGTTTGGCGGCACGATCTACGAGCCAAGGAAATTCAGCCGATCGAATGGTCAATGCCTTGATGACGGAATTAACGGTACCCGTGTATTTTTCGTCAAATTCCTTAGCTTGTTTGATAAATCCCTGTATATCGATATGATCATAACACTTCTTGGGAAGTCCTGCTTTCTTTATCATTGTACTGATGGCATCGTTGATGTCCTGACAACATAACAACCCGACTCGATCGGCAGTATAGTCAGACTTGCGATACCACTCAAATAATGGCAATTTGACAATAGAGGCCCAGGAGTTGAAGACAGGGTCGTTCATAAACGGGAGATAGAACGACATGATAAGCATTTGGTAGGGTTTGTGCCCTGCTGCAAAGTGCCCAAGTTCATGACCAAGAGTGAATGCCATTTCACCATCAGTGAATAAATCAGCACTACCAGACATCATGACGATACGGCGGTGCTTTTCACCATTGGAATAATGAAATGGACCATAAAGCCAGTCTGTGGAATAGGCTGGTATCTCCTGGATGTCAAGGACGGAGCAAGCCTCAACAAGTTGTCTATGCAGGGCTGGCAAGCTGTCTGCGGTGATATTGATGCCTTCTCCTTGGTTTTCCACCTCATTGTAAGCTTCTTGATATTTACTAGTCGTGGCAGCAAGAAACTCCTTGAACGTGTAGTACTTCAAATCGGATTTGAATATTTCATACCACGTCTTCAAATTATGATCGAGGGGATGCTTAGCTATTTCACGAATGAAATCCCATTTTGACATGTAAGGCACCTGCAGACCGTTCAGCCAGTCCACAGTCTTCTTGTCATCGGGGTGCATCACCTGTGAGTAGTCAATATTTGCCAGCTTCTTTCTCATACTATTACCCAATTAATCTTGAGCCACTCAACCTATCATATTCTCCGCTATCTATCCATTTCAACAATTCTGCTGAACGCATCACCGTCCAAGGATGTGTCTCGTCGGCTATGGAAAGGAATTTTACCACCTTATTCATACCTTCATAATCAAGAGCCTTGAAATCACGCGCCTGCTGAATAAAGGTTTCCGGTCGGATATTATCAAACTCCTTGATAGGAAGACCAGCCATCTTGATGAAAGACCGAATCATCGCGTCGGTATCTTGACAACACAACAAGCCTGCTCGGTCTGCGGTGAATTCGGACATACGGTTCCAATAGTAAAGGGCAAACTGTAGGCCGCTTGCTATAAGGCTTCCCCCAGGAATGGCATCAATTCCCCAGTTTATCAACTGGGCCATCATGTGATATAACATGTGGTTTGACTTGATGTGACCACACTCGTGTCCAATGATGAACATGATTTCGTCGTCGTCACAGAGGTCTATCAAACCAGAGTTGATGACAATGATCGGGTTTTCCGCTCCAACGGTACAAGCGTTTATACCGTAATTCCATGTGATGTATAGTTCAGGAACATTAGGCAGATCCAGAATACGACAAGCATTTTCAAGATAATCGTATATCTGAGGATAGTTTTCTTGTGTGACTTTCAAATTACTTCCCGTGTATTGGATATTATAAACTCGCTCTACGAGGTTGGAAGTCACCCACTTGCAAGCGGTTGGCAAAAAAGGTACTTTTTCCAACTTTTCCAATGCAGCCTTATCCAAAGGGTGCTCATATTGTTGATGATCAAGTCCTGTAAGGACTCTTTTGTTGTTTATCATCATGGGCATTAGTCTTTTGAGTATTTATCAAGTGTAATTAAATTCTTAGACAAAAATCCACATGCCGAGATACCATTTCCATGGATTCTCTTTCTTGTACAATGCACGATATTGCTTTCTCCAATTACTCCTTGATTCTGATATTTCTGTTTTCTTGCTGTTTGCTGCTTCTCTTATTTGATCTATGAGTTCTCGCTTGGATGTTAACAATGTTTTGTCCACTTCCCAAACCTTATTGCAGAATCCTTTTGCATCAGAAAAGGCTTTACCAGCCTTCTTCAACTCCTTTAAATTATCAGAATCAATGATACACAAGCATAATGCGTATACATGACATGCCCTTGCTGCCAAATAAAATGTCAATGCCAACTGGTATTTTTTCGCATTACTAATATCCATTTCTTCAACAAGGCGTAGTGCCTCTACAACAGAGTTTAAAGCCTCTAAAACAGAGTCAGAATTTGCGGCCCTGTTAATACAATCTATCATATTTGACTGTATCCGGTTATTGTAACTGTCGTCTTCGTTAGCAAGCCAAGACCCTATCTTCCAACCTATTTTTCCATATCGGTATACATCACCTATAACAGGTACATAATCCAATACACTATAATTATCCATCAATCAATAGTTCGTTAAAAATCGAGTATATGGCTACGCAGCCTTAGGCTGCCAGCCAATGAGTCCTTTGACAATCTTACTAAATAACTACTCGTCTGCAACTATATAAGGATTGACAGTGTGAGTTGTTTGACTCACACTGTTTTAAAGAGCTCAGATTAATCATCATTGTCTTCATCAGCATGGATTCTGTCAAGAATCTCTCCTGCGATGACATTCACTGCTATCTTTTTCCCTCCTTTGGCGATTTCTTCTGCATCACCTGTAATAACTCCTTTGGCCATTTTAAATAAGCCTTTACCAATTCCATAGAGTCCCATAATTTCTGAAAATTAAATTGTACAAATATTGAATTATCAAAATATTAAGTGAATAATCTTTTTCATACCGAAAACCGTTGCAAGTTCTTTGTGACCGCATTGTGTTACTTTCTTGTATTGCTTTACCCAATGCATACATTCACTATAATCCTTTTTGGATAGATAATAGTTGTACGTATCCATAATCGCTGGAACATATCCAAGATTTGCGGCAGGAACATAATAATTCTTTAAAACATCAAGCCGAATATCCTCAGAATGTATATGCGTAAATTGGGAATTTTCTAAAGCCTTTGCAAGATGGTTCTTACCTTCTTCGCAAACTTCTTGTCCACTCATAGTTGCGGTATTTATAGATATTTCTCTAAATAAATATATTAATACTCCCCATCACCAGTCCCAGCAAAGCACCCAGCCACACTATGGCCTTGAGTTCCTTGTCCATGACTTGGAAGATGAGCTTTTCGGTCTCGTTTACATCCATTTCGTTGATGCGCTCGCGGACAATCTTGCTGATGTCGATTGAATCGAGTATCTTGGGTAGATGGTCGGTGATGATGGCGCGGTAAACGGATTCTATGGTGTTGACTGCTTGCGTCAACTGATCGTCGCGTCCTTCAAGCAACAGGCTCACTGGCTTACCCAAGAATTTTTCCACTTCGCCTCCAATCATATTGGATACGATCTCCTCGCCATTGTCGCGGAGCATTGTATTGATATTCTTTGCAAGAAAATGCTCGGCTGGCTCACGAAGCATACCTAGGAACTTGGCAACGATATTGCCGCCAAATAGCCCAGCCGCCATTCCACCTATGCCACCCAATGCGCCACCAATGCCGGAAAGCAACTCATGTGCCCCATCGATGGTTAGCTTTTGCGCTACATGGTCAATAGCTATGTGAGCAACCTTCTCACCTACTGAAGAGTCTGCCAACTTCTCGTATGTTTGCTTCGTAATACTTTGGTTGACGTTTTCCGAGATATTGCGGATCTCTTCCTGCGAAAGATAATGACCAAGGAATTCTGCAAGAGTCTCGTTGTTTTTCTTCTGTGTGGCGATAAATTCCTCCACAGCTGAGCGCAATTTGGCTATCATCTCTTCTGACAAAAGGTATCTTTCCAATACCTCTTGGTTCATCAGATTTTCACTGATAACTCCTCCGACAGCCTCGGCTATACGTCCTTTCTCCTTGGGGATGATGCCTGGAGTAAATGGTATGTGGACTCCAAAGAGATATTTCGGCTTATGGGGACGAAATAGCATTCGTATGGCGATGTCGTTGGTGATGTAACCAATAACTCCGCCCAACAAAGGTGCTATGATATATGACATTTCCATAATTGTTTACTTTAATAACAATAAGAGGATAGGCTTGGCTTTTCTATCACCATAGGAATGAAAAAATCATTTCGTTTTAGGTCTCTTATTTAGTTTTCATCTGGACGTACTCTTAAAACCCTAGATAATAAATTACCTAATTCTTTAGCTTGGAGAAACGGTTCTCCTCCGGAAATCGTTATACCATCTATATCAGAAGAATTTATTATTTGTTGAGCTAACGTTTCAATGTCGATAGTAAAGCCTTGTTCGATTGGCTGCAATTCAGGAGATGCGCAACGGAAGCATCGTCTAAAACACCCTTGTGTCCAAATGATGTATCGCCTTCCAGGACCTAAAACATTTGATTTAGGCCAAATATGACCATATTTAAGATTCATGTTTTATAAGTTCACACATCTCTATAAATGGCTCACTTTGTCTAATATTTTTTAATCAACCATCTTTTGTTCAATTTTATCCATCAAGGTTCTAATTTCCTGCAATTGTTGTTGAAAATGCTCAATCTTTCCCATACCATTCAATATACTTTCAATACAAGCCCCACGAGCCTGCAACTCTTTTTCTGCATTTTCTGCCATATTAAAATTTCTAATTAAAACCTCTGGATTATTCTGAACGTTCTACAATCTCATCTAGGAAACCAAGTTTAATTGCTTCATCAGGTTTCATCCAATTATCACGGTCACATAGACGTTCTATTTCTTCTATAGATTGTCCGCTATTTCGTGAAAGGACTTCGTAAAGATCATGCTTTAGGCTCTCCATCTCCTTGAGGTGAATCTGCTGATCCCGAAAAGTGGAATATCCGACACCAGAACTGGGCTGATGAACCATGAAACGCGAATATGGCAGAGCCTTTCGATGTCCTTTCTCGCCACTTGAAGCTATAACCGCTCCCATAGATGCTGCAAGACCCAAAACTGTAGTATGTACAGGTGACTTGATGTATCTCATAACAGAAACAAGCTCAAGACCAGAATAACATTCTCCACCTCCAGAGTTGATGAACAAATTAATTGGTTCATGGTTCAAAGAGTCAAGAAAAAGCATTTGGGCTACAATGGTGTCCATTCTGTCACCATTGACATCTCCACCTAGGAAGATGATTCTATCCATCATCAGACGTGAGTAAACGTCGATGACAGACATATTAAACTGGCGTTCTTCAACTATATTTGGACAAAAAACGTCCTTTATTTTGTTGCCTTTCATTACATTATTATACTTAAAGTTTTACCATGCAACAATCTTACCTCGTTCCCCGATATTCCTGCGATTATTATCCTCCATTTTCTTGCGGATGTCTTCGTATGTCTTCATGACATCGGTACGAACAGATGGATGGGTGTTTTGAATAGAGTTGCATAGATGATTTCCTGTTATCTTCGTTCTTGTAAATGCTGCCACCATAGCAGAATCATTCACGATATAAGCAATATCACTGGCTATGTATCCTTCTGTCTTTTTTGCTAATTCATCCAAGTCAATGGTATCATCTTGTGGTCTACCTTTTAGATGGATAGCAAACATCTCCTTGCGAGCTTCAAAATCAGGCAGAGGGACATAGACCATTTTGTCTATACGTCCCGTACGAAGTACAGCTGGGTCTATTTTATCAGGCCTGTTACTTGTAGCAACTATGAATATTCCACGTTTTGAGCAATTGTTCATCTGTGAAAGGAACTCATTTACTTCCTCTGATGAAACATTATTCCAAGATCTATCCGGAACGAGAGCGTCAAACTCATCAAAGCATACAACAATAGGTGAGTTTTTCTCTGCCTGATCGAATAATTGTCGTATCTTCTCTTGACTGCCGTGTACATAAGAACTTGCAAGGTCAGAAGATTTTACCAATAAATAACTAAAGCCTGTCTCCTCTGCAAATTTTTCAGCGAAGAAAGTTTTACCACATCCTGGAGGACCATATAAAAGCATACCATTAGGAGGCGTGATTTTATATTCTTCGGCAATTTCCTTGTTTTTAATCACGAAGACGACTTGCTTGTTCAAAGAATCCTTAAGCTCACTCATACCAGCTATCTCCTCGAAACCCTTACCTAGCCCCTTCTTTATGGGAAATTCCACATAATTTGGGCTCTGCTGTCTCTGCTCATGAGAAGAAGAGAATGGTTGAGGACTCTCTGAAGATGAATCTTTAGGCGAAGTGTTTGGATTTAATTCATCCAAATCACGCAAAACCTCAGCTATGGAACCATATCTGTTTGTATTTTTTAATTCAAGTCCCCTTCTAAGAATGCTTTTACATTTTGGACTGCAACTAATGGAATCAATGTCCACTTTCGTGTTCTTTCGATACTGCCATAATGCTTTAAAGCGCTCTTTATAGGTTGTCCCTTCTATATCCATTCGCCACGGTGCTTTAGATGTCAGCATATAATAGAGAACACTACAAACAGAGAACAAATCACTTTGTTCATCAAATATTCCAGAAGCAGTCTCATTTGCATGGTACAATATATCTAAGTCTGATGTATCAAAGTGTACAAGACCTGTACATCTTTCTGAAATATGCCCCAAATCAATAATAACAGCTTCCTCACTTGACTCTGATATCATTATATTACTCGGGTCGATATCATTATGCATGAGAGCTGGGGATTGATTATGCAAATATTGCAATCCCGATAAAACGTTTCGGAAAATCTTCAAGGCTTCTTCTTCGTATAAAGTACCACAACTGCTCACATAATCAGAAAGGATAACACCGCAAAAATAATTAGTGATGTAATACTGAAAATCTCCTTCCTCTCTTGATATCTCTCCATGTTCTATGAAACTAACTATATTTCTGTGGTTCAAACGAGAAGAATACTCAATCTCTTTTACAACCTTTGTTTTATCATTTAATAACTGAGATGGAAGATTTTTTAAGAGAAACAATTTTAAAAAATAGGGATGAGAATCCGCATCTTCTACTCGATACGTCTCAGTATAAGAATTGGATTTTATAATTGATTTGACCCAATAATTCCCAATCTTTTCATTTATTGATAATACTGCCATATTTTCTTTTTGAGTGACGGATAGATTCCGTCACTCAATAACCAATCAAATAAGGTTCATCCGGAAAATCGAGTGATAGGTTTTGTTCATAGTTGTTTCCCTTGCAGCAACCCTTGGTC
>OGKO01000015.1_pt1 | contig 117836 bp, 106 predicted proteins | sample 1572451 | NCBI WGS metagenome assembly OGKO01 (sample SAMEA2582089, study PRJEB24529) | metagenome | biome: Human gut stool | place: China | collected 2011 | reverse complement strand
AAAACCATGCTGCAATTGAAACTGCCAGAAGGATGCTGCAATCGAACAAATTTACGATAGAAGAGATTGCAAAATTTTCAGGCTTGTCTCAACAGGAAGTAGAAACTATTTCTTCTGACGCATAAGAAGAAGCAAGCCGCCACAAATGTGGCGGCTGAATCTAAACATTCAGCCACCTTGATACCGGCAGACAACGGTATGGACGCTTCAAATATATTCATTTTTCTTTTGCTCTACTTACTCTTTTTCACATTAAAAACGCATACCTATTTTACCATTTCTATTTCTTTCCCATATGTCATAAACAAATGAATAAATTTATCTTTGCTATCATATGGTAGATAGAGAATAATCCTATTTATCGCTTTTTTTCGAGGTGAACGTTCTTTTCTTTTTTCACTTTTCCAGATGGTCTTTTTTTCTCCCTTTCCATCAATGCATATCGAATTTAGTTCTTCACTATAGGAAATTCCTTTTATTGCATCCCATTTCATTGAATTGATCTCATCCCTGATCCCCAATTTGTCATTGTAATCAATCAACGAATGTGTTAACACAACTCCCTCAGAATCCACTTCAAAAAATGCTACCGTTAAAATATAGGTACTTGTTTTCTTTCCCCCTGTATTAGACAAATTGTATACCACTAAGCCTAAAACGGATACTGATATGCCACCGACTCCTCCTGCAATGAGAAAAGAGCCAATTAAAACGATTGCAAACAAAACCCCCGCAATAACCGAAAAAACTTTTTTCCCACTTTTCGCTTCTTTCCCCATGTATACTTTATTAATAAATTCAATCTTGTTTTCCATACGCACCTCCAGACTACATTGCATGATTTGTATATACAATCCCTTATCAATAATCTTTTGTTTCAAATGTCAATCCTGATTTTTCGGATAAAATTCTCTTAAAATCATCGAATCCATCGTAATAGTAACCGATTGAGATCTTCATTTCTTTTTCACAATTTTCATTAAACATCAACACTGCTTTGTCTCTGGTCAGCTCTGCCCTAAAATGTCCCTTGATCTCTATCATACTAACATTGGGATAATCGATAATCTTTTCAATTTCTTGATATCCTATATTGAAAGTGCATAATTCATCCAAGCCAAAATCCGTATAGCAAAAACAAAATCTTTCATCGTCATAAAACAACTGTTCTGTATTATAGATTTCATAATATACGGATGAATTGTTTCTAATTATCTTATAATAAATTATTGCCACACACAACGGTACCAATGCAGTACTACACCACACACCTCCCGGAATCACAACAAGTTCCCATGTCTCCATTTTTTTTAACAACGCATCTATCAGTGCTATCAATGCCGCTGCTTCCGGTATTGCTGCAAAAATATCAATAAAAATAATTCTCTTTATTTTTGCCTGTGTCCATTCCACAGTCTTTTTATATCCTGTTCCTATAATTTTATTTCTTAATTTTTTATCTACCCTTAACTCTTTCACTCTGCTTTCCCCTTTTTTTTCCGGCATTCTCTGCATTTTGGGATGCTTTTCCAACATCAAGGCGGTAAACGCACTCTTCCTTGAAATCATAATAAAAAGATATTACGAAGCCTTCACCTGAAACAAAGGGTCTTCCTCGATCAATTCAATAAATGCTTCTGCGACATCCGGATCAAACTGCGTGCCTTTTCCTTTTTCTAATTCCCCGATCGCATACTCCACGCTCAGTGGATCCTTGTAGGCTCTTTTTGACACCATTGCATCAAAGCTGTCACACACTGCAAGGATCCTGCCTAAAAGTGGGATGTCCGTTCCTTTGACACCGCCCGGGTAACCCTTTCCGTCATAGCGTTCATGGTGGGATAAGACCGCCGGAATGACATAGTTCATATTCGGGAGAAAATGGATCATCTCAATGGAATTTTCCACATGCGTTTTCATGACCTCGTATTCCTCATCTGTGAGCTTGCCCTTTTTCTTTAAAATGCTTTCCGGAATTCCGATTTTTCCGATATCATGGAGCAGACCTGCCACTTTTGCAGTCTGGATATCATCCTTTGGAAGCCCCATTTTTGCTGCAAGCTTCATCGCATATTCTGAAACATGCTCAGAATGTTCAAAGGTAAAGGAATCCTTTGCATCGACTGCTGCCATTAATGCAAAAATCGTCGGTGTTACCTGCTCGTAGCCTTTCTCCCTGCTCTGTTCCTGTCCCTCAAAACTCTTCTCGTAAACCTCGATATGATTTTTTCCATTTCCTTTTGCATAGAAGGCTGCCCGTCTTGCCTGACGGAATAATTTTCTTGCATTTTCTGCCATGGTTTTGTCCCATGCGATTCCAATGCTGAACGTAATCGGCTGGATGACTTTTGGCTTATCCTCTTTCTGTTCTAATATCGTATTCTGTATCAGCCTCGCAAACGACAATAGTTTTTCTTTTCTGTCTTCCTCTGTGACAACAAGAAATTCATTGGAGCCGACACGGAATACCGACATGCTGCTATCCGCAAGATTCTGCACCTGGGATGCGCTCCACCTCAGGATCTGATCTCCCGTCTCCTCGCCGTACAGATCATTGTATAACTTAAAGTTATCGATATCCAGATAAATCATTCCTGTCGAATGTTCCACAATGTTCAATTTTTTCAGATATTCGCTGCAATAGCTGCGGTTATATAATCCTGTCAGTTCATCATGAATAGATACCTGATATACTTTTTCATAGGCACTGATATTTTTTAATGCGCCGGATACACTGTTCCCGATCTGCCGGATACAGTCCGCCTCATCATAGATCAGCCTGTTTTTTCTGTGAAGCTCCACATATAAAAATCCATAAATTTGATCGTCATACTTAAAAACTGCAATCTCCGGTTTTTTATGTATGCCATCGGTGCCGTAGAATAACCTCAGCCTTGCCTCCTCCTCTGTGTCCAGCACCCGGTCTCCGTCTGCCGTACACTCCACAAAATGGCCATCTCTTTTTTCAAAAATACGTGCATAAGAGTCCGGTACTGCCGAACTGACGGTGCTTCGGATTCTCTGGTACAGTTCTTTTTTATTCAGGATTGAGGCCGCCATATCCTGAAATTCCACAAGGCTCTCCACAATGTGTTTTTTCTTCTGGTACAGGATACGCTCCAGCCATTTTCTGGCATAGCTCATGACGAGCACCATCCAGAGGCACTGCAGAACGACAAACACTGTGATAAACTGTCTGGTAAAGCTGTCCGTCTGACCAATCACATGGTCAATGTTTGGCTCCAGAATAATCATTGGAAGAAACGCTACAACTACTGCGATCAAATATACGGCACCTGTTGTCGCACGCATGGAAAATGAGAACAGATACTGTTTATAAATAATGTATACAAAACAGACCGCCATTCCCACTCCGCCAAGGGTATCGAATGGGAAATCACCGCTCCATGGCATCACGCACAGAATATTTCCACCCATGATGAGCAGTGTTCCTATTAATAATGGGCCGAGTTTTTTCCGGTACTCTAATTGTCCCCCGATTTTTTTATGGGCAAGCAGCGTTACATACACTAACAGAATTATCTCTGCTGCTGCCAGCAACCAGATGCCTGTTTTTGCATGATAATGGTAGGATATACCGCCATTCGCCATGATCTGCACTTCCGGCGGTGGGAGAATACAACCGGTAAAAACATTCAGCAGGACAACTGACACCGTCACAGCCATACAGCCATCCAGAAATCTGTCCTTTCCCCGGATGTCAAGATAATGGAACAAAAATCCATATATCAGTATCGGGATCACAAAAAGTCCCATCAGTGATACATGATACCAGAACTGTATCCCCGGGCTGATCTGCAGTCTCATGAGCACAGCGCCGCCTGTCCATGACAATAATGCCGACAGTATTGCCTTGAGATCTCTTACTTCTGATGATTTCTCTGAGACATTCAGAAAACAGAATAGTAAAAACAGATAGCATATGAGTGCAGCCATTGGAATGCCAATATATATATTTTTGAGCAACACCAGATTCATGAAACGCTCCATTTTTCCTTCTCCTTCGTAAGTTCCAGCATAAGCATAAGCACACTCCATTTCCGGTTCGTTGGTGTAAGGACTGCTTTATAGTCAACCGGGATTTGTTTCCGGCGCAGTTCAAACAGTATTTTGTCAAAATGCTTTTCCTTCACACCACAGAATACCATAAGGCTCTCCTGTGGTGCACTGCCGGTAAACGGTGCTGTGAGAACATTCTTTTTTCCATCTGCAAGATTCCCGATACTCTGCCGCAAATCTACAGCTTTGATCTCCTCCAGACGGATTTTCATTGGCGCAAGCAGCTGTTTTATCGTTTCTTTTTCTTTTACCTGATAGATCAATATTTTTTCCATGTTTTTCTCTCCAGACCTAAGAAAAGCCAAACACAAAATATGTCTGGCTTTTTCTTTCATTCTATCATTTTTTATAACACTTCTTCAACAATTTTTTTCAAAGTGCCGGCAGAACTTTTCAGTTTGTCTGTTTCCTCTTCATCGAGAGCGATCGGAATCTGGTTTTCCACACCGTGCGCTCCCACGATTGCCGGCATGCTTAAGGAAATATCGGAAATCCCGAATTCTCCGTGCATCAGATTCGATACCGGTAAAATGGATTTTTCGTCGCGGATGATTGCCTCGCAGATTCTGCGCACTGCCATTGCAACTCCAAAATAGGTCGCCTTTTTCTTTGCAATGATCTCGTAAGCACTGTTTTTTACATTCTCTGCAATACGCTCGGTCGCTTCGTCATGGTTGAAGTGTCCGCGCATCTCGCAGAATGTATTGATCGGCACACCTGAAACAGTTGCGCTGCTCCATGCTGCAAGCTCGCTGTCTCCGTGTTCGCCGATAATGAATGCGTGCACACTCCGGCTGTCCACATTCAGATGCTCTCCAAGGTTGTATTTTAATCTTGCAGTGTCTAACACCGTTCCGGAGCCAAGCACCCGGTTTTCCGGGAAACCAGACAATTTCAATGCCGTGTAGGTCAGGATATCCACCGGATTGGAAACGATCAACAGGATTCCTCCGCAGTTTCTTTTTGCAATTTCCGGAATGATGGATTTGAAAATACCGACATTTTTCTGGACAAGGTCTAATCTTGTCTCATCCGGTTTCTGATTGGCGCCTGCTGTCACGATGATGATCGCTGCATCCACGATATCATCATAATCTCCGGCATAGATTTTCATTGGTCTTGCAAAAGGAAGTCCATGGCTGATGTCCAGCGCCTCTCCCTCTGCCCTGTTTTTATCAGCATCGATCAGAACCATCTCGGAAAACAGACCGCTTTCCATCAATGCAAATGCTGTTGCAGATCCTACAAAACCGCATCCGATCATTGCAACTTTTCTCTGATTTACGCTTGTTTCACTCATATTTTCGTCCTCTCTTTCTTTTTTCCAATATATCTCCTGTAAATGGAGACAACTGCAGAATTTTACTGTTATTCCAGGATTCTTCCATCCGTAGAAATGGTCACCACCTGCCATGGAATGAATTTTCCACTGTTCTGCAGTGCTTTTTTCGCAGCCATTTCGATTCCGCCACAGCAAGGCACTTCCATACGTGTTATTGTAACAGATTTGATGTCATTGTTTTTGATAATTTCTGTCAACTTTTCAGAATAGTCCACATCATCTAACTTTGGACACCCGATCAGTGTCACATGGCTGCGGATAAATTTACGGTGGAAATCTCCATAGGCGTATGCGCTGCAGTCTGCTGCGATCAACAGCCTTGCGCCGTCAAAGTATGGAGCACGGACCGGTGCAAGCTTGATCTGTACCGGCCACTGTGTCAGTTCGGAGCGGATCTCTCCGGCTGCAACTGCGCCTGTGTTCATGCCTGAATCTGCTTCCTCTCTGTGGATTGCTCTTGCACGGCTGCCCGGACATCCGCAAGGAGATGCTGTGCTCTGTTTCTCTGCTTCTCTTCTTTTCTTGTGTTCTTCCACTGCCTTCTCATCATAAGCTGCTGCCTCACGCTCCACAAAGTGAATCGCATCTACCGGACAGGCCGGGAGACAGTCTCCAAGACCGTCACAGTAATCATCGCGCATAAGCTTCGCTTTTCCATTCACCATTGCGATTGCTCCCTCATGACATGCCTCTGCACAAAGTCCGCATCCTACACATGCTTCCTCATTGATCTCTATAATTTTTCTTACCATAATTCGTTCCTCCTGTTTTTCTCTCTGTGATTTTTCTGCTGCAATTTGCAGAATACGTTACTGTTCACTTGCACCTCGTTCCAGCAACGATTCGCAGACTCATTTTAAGTTTGGTTGGTTATATTTGACTTTCTGTGGATATATTAATATAATACAGAAAAGATTTCTGTTGTTTTTACAACGTAAATTGCGAGAGTTGGATCATAACGGAGCAATTTGTGTAACAAATGAAGATCAAAATACCTTTTAATTTTCCAATCATGATTTAAAAAGGAGTTTCCATGCTAGACAACGACTTACTTTTATTACAAAAATCTGTATTTACCGGTATCACAACGGACGAGATCAACGCCATGCTCTCCTGCCTGTCGGCGAGAGAAGCAGCTTTCCAGAAGGATGAGATTATTTTTTCCTACGGGCAGAACATCACAAGCATTGGCATTGTGTTAGAAGGAAATGTGCACATTATTAAGGAAGATTTCTGGGGAAATGCCAATCTTATGGCTGAATGTTCGCCGGGTGATATTTTCGGGGAAGCCTACGCGATCAACGCTGCTGAACCATTGGAAATGAATATTTTTGCTGCCTCTGCCTGCCGCATTTTATTTCTCGAAGTTTCCAAGATTTTAACAGTCTGTTCCTCTGCCTGTGAATTTCACAACCGGCTGATCCGCAATCTGTTAACGCTGGTATCCCGCAAGAATTTTCAGCTAAACCGCAAGTTAGAGCACATGTCAAAACGCACGACCAGGGACAAGCTGCTCTCTTACCTGTCTATGGAATCCAAAAAAGCAAACGCCTCCTCCTTTACGATTCCATTCAACCGCCAGCAGCTCGCCGACTATCTCTCTGTCGACCGCTCTGCAATGTCGAATGAATTATGTAAACTAAGAGACGAGGGGATTCTAACGTTCAACAAAAATTCCTTCACACTTACAGACTGGGACTAAACGAAAAGAGCTGCCAAGCAGCTCTTTTCCTCTGATGTATATACACTTCCGCCTGTTTAAATTCCCTTCTCCTTGAGATAATCAACCCAGATGTCGTACTTCGAACCGTAAAGGTGAACGTCATCGAAAGTCAGATTGCTTTTCAGATTGCCGTCCTCGTCACACACCACCTCATTCATGTCAAGGTAAAAAATATTTTTTCCGTCTGCGAGTGCAGCGATCCGCTCATTCCGCTGCTCGATCCCCACATTGTTAAAGATTGGATCTTTATCACTTTTTTCTTTTGCAACCTTCATGATCCCCTGAACGAAGATCACAGCATCCGGCTGGAGTTCCCGGAATTTTTTCACAGACTCCTCGTAGGCTGTCATGAAGCCGTCCAGCGTTCCCCTTCCCATTTCGTTAATGCCGATCTGGAAATAGATTTTGCCATACTGTTTTGCTTTTAAGGCTTCTTCGAGTGTGACCTTCTCTCCGTCTACTTCACAGAACTTTTCAGTCCAGAGATTGTAGATATTCATGCCGACGGTCGCATAGAAAGTACTGTCATTAAGTCCGCCGTAATCGTGAAGTCCGACGGTTCTTGAATCACCGATGAATACCGCATCTGAAAAATAGGAATCATCCACCGGATGAAAGGATTTTACCTCCTCTGTCTCTGTGACGGTCTCGGTTTCCACCACATTTTCAGTTCCTTCTGCCACGATCTCACTGCTCTCTGTCCCAAGAATCTGTTCTTCATCTTTTCGCTGCTCCGCGAGTTTTTCCCATTTATCCCATAAAGATTCGTGCTCGCCGCTCCACGGATACACGCCGTCATGGATTCCCTGCATGACAAGCACAAAGTATGGTGTTTTTTTCACATCTATCGTATAACGGCTGTATACCGTATTTTTTCCTAGAAATCCTATCGCCGACAGGATCACCCAGCCAGCTAAAATCAGAATGGTGATTTTGCAGTATCTGATTTTTTTCATTTCTGCTCCTTCCTAGAAATTAAAGTATAAAAACGGATTGTTTGCTGATACCGCAAGGTAGTACATGCTGAGTGCAAAGATCACCGCAATTGCAAGCGTACCAAGCAGTCCCCGCTTTATTCTTCCATAAATGACCGCTGGAAGCGGAGTTGCAAAAAGAACTCCCATTGCTAACAGACTGTCATAGTCTCTGATATATTTGACATAATCGAGCGGATTAACCGTTCCTGTGTGCATTTTCACAAACGGAAACATCCGCATCAGATAGATTCCAAGCTGGTGCACATCTGTGATCGTAAAAGCCATCCATGTCACAGGCACAACGAGAAGCAGATACACATGACTTAAAACTCTGCTTTTCTGTAAAAAAGGAAGCAGAAACAATTTTTCCACAAATAAAAGTCCAAGCAGCATGCCGCCCCAGATCAGAAAATTATACCCGGCTCCGTGCCACAGTGCAGTCAGCGCCCATACCACAAAAAGGTTGAACATTGTTCTGGCTTTGCCTTTCCTGTTACCGCCCAGCGGAATGTATACATAATCACGGAACCACCGTCCCAGCGTGATGTGCCAGCGCCGCCAGAACTCCGTCACCGATTTTGAAATGTATGGGAAACGGAAGTTCACCGGAATCTGGAATCCGAGCATTTTTCCAAGACCGATCGCCATCATGGAATACCCTGCAAAGTCAAAGTACAGTTCCATAGAATAAGCGATTGCCCCAAGCCATGCTAACGGCGTTGAAATGCTGTTAAATCCAATCGTCTGCACGTTGTTCCACAGCATGCCGATCCGGTCTGCGATAATGACTTTGGAACCAAGCCCGATAATTAAAATCCGCACACCGTCCTCAAAATCACGGACTGTCACAGTACGGCTTTTTAACCGGCTGCTCACCTCTGTATAGTTGACGATTGGTCCGGCGATCAACTGCGGAAACATCGTCAGATAAGTTCCGAGGTTTACATAAGATTTTTCCGCCGGTACAACGCCACGGTACACATCAATGACATACGCTGCAATCTGGAATGTATAAAAGCTGATACCAAGTGGCAGCTTCGTAGTCAGACCGCTGTATTTGAAGAAAAAGAGCATGCCAAAATCATAGCACAGCGCGAGCACGAGCAGTACCGCCTGCCGTCTTCCTCTCCCGCTCTCCCTTTTCCGGTACATGTTCCGCGCGATCACATAGTTTACCGTGACAGACGCCAGCAGTAACAGCACATACTGCGCCTCTCCATAGGTATAGAACACAAGGCTCCCAAAAAAGAGTACCGCGTTGCGGAACTTCTTTGGTGTCACAAAATATAAGATTAAAAAAGCCGGTAAAAACCGGAATAAAAATTCAAAACTGCTAAATACCATACGTGGTTTCTTCTCACATTCTAATCTGTACTAAAACAATTTTCATGTACAAAAAAATAACTGCCTGCATCTTAACAGACAGTTGTTATTATAGATGAAAAAAATAAAGATTTCCATAGCATTAATTTTAAAATTATATTAAATAGCTGGGATTTTGTAACTTTTCTGTAATGATTTTATCTCCCCTATAAAATATAAAGAACCGAATGCGACTGTTTTTTCTGATGATGATTTTGAAAAATCCGGCAGCACCTCGGCAAGACTCTGATATGCCTCTGCCGGGATTCCTTTTGCCCGGATACATTCCGCAAGCGCCTCCCCCTGTAAAGCCCGCTCGCTCTCCACCGTCACAGTCTTAAAATCAATCGCAAGCGGCAGCAGTTCTTCAATCATCTCCTCATAATCTTTGTCTGCCATAACACCCATGATAAAATGAAACTTCTCGCCCGGATATAATGTCTCTAAACTTTTTTTCAAAGCCTCCACGCCGTTGCTGTTATGCGCACCGTCCAACAGGAAAAACGGATCACGGCTCACAAGCTCCATGCGTCCCATCCACGTTGTTTTTCCGATTCCAGAACGGATAGCACTCTCTATTATTTTTCCGGTATCTGCTATTTTTTCCAGAAAAAGCTCTACGGCAAGCATTGCTGCCACTGCATTTTCATACTGGTGCACACCGAGCATCTGCATGGTGAATGGTCCGGCTTCTCCATAGGAAAAGCACTGTTTTCCGTCGGTCTGCGGTAAGATTTTGATTTTATCCCAGTCTACGATTTTTACATTTTCTATCCCTGCTTTTTGAGCTGCGCCTGTTAAGACGTCCATGGCTTCTTTTTCCTGACTTTCTAACACCAGTGCTGTGCCATGCTTGATGATACCTGCTTTTTCCGATGCGATCTTACCTAACGTATCACCGAGGATCGCCATGTGGTCGAATCCGATTTTTGCAATGACTGTCACATCCGGTATGCCGCACGCATTTGTGGAATCATAGGTTCCGCCAAGCCCGGTTTCTAAGATCACGACCTCACACTGCTGCTCTTTGAAATAAAGCAGTGCCATTGCCAGGCAATAGTCAAACATCGTCGGATACACCCCAAAATCCATGGAAAGCAGCTTATTTCCAAGGCGGGCGGTGTCCTCTTTTGAGATCATTTTTCCCTGCACCTGAATCCGTTCCCTGAAATCCACAAGATGCGGTGATGTAAACATTCCGGTTTTTAACCCTGCTTCTTCTAAAATCGAGCGCAAAAAAGCAGAGACGGAGCCTTTGCCATTCGTCCCTGCTATGTGTATGATGTGTAAATCCTTCTCCGGGTGTCCTAGTTTTTCTAACATGATTCTGGAAATCTCGACACCCTTTAAGTTTCCAAATCTTCTTTTATTTTCAATGGTTGTTACTGTTTCTTCGTAAGTTAATCTCTGCATCTGACTATACTGCCATGATCACGCCGCCGTCATTCGCATACATGCTGCTGACACCTGCTGTATTGATGATAATGATCTTTTTGAATTTCGCGATCTTCTCGATTTTTTCTTTCACTGCTTTTGCACGCTCCGGGCAGTTGCAGTGTGCGATCGCAAGGACACGATTCTCACAGTCTTTTGTCTTTGAGATCATATCCTTTACCATGCGCTCTAACGCTTTATTCATGCCGCGCGCCTGATCTAACTGGCAGATTAAGCCCTCCTTTGTTGAGCCCATAACAGGCTTGATATTTAATGAATTGGCAATAAATGCCTTTAAATTGGAAAGTCTTCCGTTCTTTCTCAATGTTTCTAATGTCTCTAATACAAAATAGGTGTTCATCGACTTGATGTACTCTTCCACCTTCGCTACGACTTCGTCAAAGCTGCATCCGGCTTCCTCGAACTCCTGAATCTTCATTCCAATGATTGTCTCACCAATGGAAGCTGATTTCGAATTGAACACATAAATCTGTTTTCCGTCCTCATGTTCTTCCTCATACAGATTCTTTCCCAATACAGCACTGTTATAAGAACCACTTAAGCCGCCGGATAAGGTTACCACATAGACATGATCTGCCTCTCCCTCATATGCGTTCATATACTGCTCCGGTGACGGACAGGAAGATTTTGGTCCGGTCAGACTTTCTTTCACTCTGCGCAAAAAATCTAACTGGTTAAAAGTATTATCATCCTTAATGCGGCATCCGTCTACTTCTAATTCCAGAGAAACGGTCTCAAAATGACTATCCTGTTTTAATTCTTCCGGTAATTCTCCACAACTGTCAATTACAATCTTATACATAATATCCTCCTTTTTTCCGTAGGAAAATCTATTTAAAGTTTTATTTTCTATTACATGTAGTTTTTGTTACTATGTAACATTAACACAAAAACTTTGTTTTGCATAGAGGATATTTTACTTTTTTTTAAAATTAGTAACTATTCAGCACCACATTCGCAAAATCGCTCTTTCAGAGCTTTCCTTTTGCTCATATGGTTACTAAAATTTTATCGTTAACACATTCTGGTCGGAATCTTCCAGATAATATAAAGAGGTCAGTCCATGGCAATAATGCACGATTTTCTGCTCCGTAATCAAATAGGAAAAAGCCTGTTCATACAGCTCCCTGCTGGCAAATTTAACTGAGCAGAATCCTTTTCCCTGCTCATAGGCTGTTTTATATACCTCGCCAACCGCATCTGCGTCCCAGCTATCAAAATACAGATTTTCATGCACATAATAATTATCCCTGACCGCCTGACAGACTGGGATGATGATATCGTCATTCGGCTGATGCGTCTTTTGCAGTTCCTCCGTCGTCACCGCAAAATAATTATAATTGACAAAAGAATCCAGACCTATATTTTCACCGCTGTAGGTGGCATTTCCCCAGGTTGTATCGATGTAGTAGTACTCTCCGTCTAATTTTACCAGATTCCATGCGTGGGACTGACCGTTTGCCGTTCCTGTCACCACTGCTGCCGGGATATCCAGTTTTTCCAACAGATACTGCGTTGCTGTCGCATAGCCCTGACAAACGGTTTCCCCATTCACAAATACGCTGATGATGTTCTGGTTATCCGGTGCACCTGTGCTGTAGGCAACATTGGACGCAAGAAAGTCAAACACATATTTTGCCTTGTCATAATCGGAAGCGGAAACATCGATTCCTGCCAGGATCTGGTTCACTGCTGCATCAATTTCAGCCTGTGTATTCACCTGTTCTTCTTTTGTCATGGTAAACTTCGGAGTAAAATGAAGGTCTACCAGCTTCTCCCCTCTAGTATACTGCGTATAAGTATAACCGGACACCCAGAACAGTCCTCCGTGGTCTGCCATTACCGATACATACGCCTGATTCAATATTTCCTGTTCCAACGTACTGACCGCGACATCTTCCTTATGATGCAGGATTGCATCATAAACCTCGTCATAGACCGTGCGGACATTCTCTGGAAGCGTCTGATAGACAAAGCAGTCTGCGGACAGCATTTCAGCAGCCGGCTCTGTGGCGTTTTCTGTTGTCTCTGCCGTTTCTTCTGTTTCCACAGAAACAATCTGTGAATCTTCCTGCACAGTCTCTTGTTCTGTATTTTTTTCTCCGATTCCTTCTGAGATTTTTTCCTGCGCATACCGGGCAAGCTCCGATAAATTACCGTCTCCCGGCTCACATCCCGAAAGCAGGATGAGCGCTGCACATGCCACGCTTCCTGCAATAAAGGTAAAATTCTTTCTTTTCACCTGTTTCTCCTGTTTTGTTACATTTTCACAACGTTCATAACATAAATTAGAGTTTCACAAAGGCTAATTAGCAAAAATAAGCTTTCACTAAGTCTTTTAACGCCTGCTGGTCTGACGCTGCCATCAGCTCTCTTGCAGAATGCATGGCAAGCAGCGGGATACCAATATCCACCGTCTTTACCGGCAAAAGTGCGGATGCGATCGAACCTAATGTACCTCCTCCTGCTATGTCAGAACGGTTTACAAACTTCTGATATGGGATCTGGTTTTTCTCACAGATCTGCTGGATCACTGCGACCGCACCGCAGTCTGTCGCATACGACTGGGAGCATGCCTCCTTGATACAGAAGCCTTTGCCGAGTACCGGTTTGTTTGTCAGATCCATTTTTCCGGCATAATTCGGATGAAGTCCATGTGCCACATCCACAGATAAGATCATGCTGTTGTATAATCTGCTGCACGCTTCTTTTTCCTGTCCTGCCTCCCGCAAAATCCGCTCAAGCATATCGTGAAGCAGAATAGAACCTGCTCCCTGCTTCGAGCGGCTTCCGATTTCCTCATGGTCAAACAGTGCGATCAGGTTCATGCCATTTGTCCGGTCACTGTCAATGATAGCAGACACTAACGCAGAGCAGGAATTTAAGTTATCTAATCTTGACGCAGAGATAAACTCATCATTTAAACCGACAAATTCCGGTTTTTCCTTATTATATACGGTCAGTTCAAAATCAAGGATATCCTCTTTTTTTACCGAAAGTTCCTTCGCAAGGAACGTGAGGAAATAATCTGCATCCTCCGAAAGTCCGCAGATTGGGAGCAGCTCTGTCTGTCTGTTTAATTCCACACCTTTATTCACTTCGCGGTTCATGTGGATTGCAAGATTCGGGATCGTCATAAGATTTTTTTCCGATTGAAAATGAACCACTTCCGGCGTAAACACATCTTCTCCGCGCACTGCCACTCTTCCGGCTACGCCTAGCGGACGATCCAGCCATGTATTTAAGATCGCGCCGCCATAAACTTCCACGTTCACCTGTGCATATCCGTTGGTCTTAATATCACAGGAAGGTTTGATCCTTAAGCACGGAAAATCCGTATGTGCTGCTGCAATACGGATCGCAGGCTCTTTATCGCCCCATTTTTCCGGCAGGGTAAAAGCAAATAAGGTTGTCTCATGATGATTTACCACATATTTTCCCCCAGCTTTCAGATTCCATTCCTTCCCATAATCAATCGTTTCAAAGCCGGCGTCTGTCAGCCTTTTCTCGCATGCACTCACTGCATGTGCCGGTGAAATTCCTTTTTCTAATAAATCGAATAAAATTTCTGTCTCTGTCATATTCGTTACCATACCTTTCCATTTCCCGCGGACATTTTACTCCGCAGCCACAAATCCTCTACATTCTAGCATAGTTTCTCTTTTTTTCCTATAGGCGGCAGTTATTTCTTTACAAGACTTCCGGTGAATGATAAATTGTATCTATATGCTGTAATGTACTCTCGGAATCTTCTAAAGGAAGAATTGCGATAGTTTTTACTGATTGGGAGGGTTTTATGATCGCATTAAAAATGATAGAAGTGAAAGACTTTATGAATAAGTTGCTGTGTCAGAATGTGTTTGACCATTTTCTGCTTCAGGAAGCTGCCATTCACACAAATGTGTCCTACCATATCGATGGTGCCTTGCAAAAAGATTTTTATTCCGAAGAAGAATTAGAAGTCCAGGAGCTTACCGGACTTTCCTTTGCGCCATACGGACTTTTGCGCAGTCAGTGTTTTAACCTGATCAAAGGAAAAAAAACACCTTCCTATTTTAAATTTTCCCTGCTCTTATCCCCGGAAAATTTAAAACGGACGCTCTCCCAGACCGGAAGTTCTTTCACCGAAAATGATATTTCTGCGGTATTTTTGAATATCCGCTTCCAGAATGGAGAACTGACCGTTACCACCGGGATCTCTTACCGGATTTTCTCTGTCGATAAAACGTTAGAGCATGAGTGGGACGCCCTGCTGAAACGTTTTCTGACAAAAAATGAGATTGCATTTGAAGAATTGTAGGCGGCATCTCTCCGCCTACAATGTGACTGTAAATAAAATGGATTTTCCCTTTTCTATCTGATCCATCGTGTTCCACACCGTTATGATTTTGTTTTTGCCGGAGTTTTTTAATGTAATGCGGATTGTTCCATGATCTGAAGAATATTTCATGGCGTTGTCTAAAAGCAGGGAGATCATCTGTCTGATGTTTTTCTCATCCCCCACATAATCAATCTGCTTTCTTGTGCTTTTCGTCCACTCGTTCTCACCCTCCGTCATCTCAAACACTTCGGTGTCCGCGTCAATGATCGTAAGCGGTGTTTTGATCTCGTGGCTTGCATCCGTGATGAAACGTTTTTGCTTTTCGTAACTTTCTTACACCGGTTTTAACACTTTTCCGGAGAAAAAGTAGATCATGATAAATACCACGATCAACCCGAGTGCTCCGATTCCTGCACTGTAAAATATCTTGTATCAAAAGGGCTCTCCTCCGAAATACCATGCTTTTGTAATTCATTCATAAACGGAGGGTTTTGTGGACTGCTGCCCGGTTGACTGTTCTTCTGCAGCATCTTTCAACGTCACATGGTAAGTCAGTTTATAAAGGCTTCCCATATTCGAAATTTTTACGGAAACCACTTCACAGAATGATAAATATTTTTCAAAAAGATCTTCAAAGACTGTTCCGTAATTTAAATCTTCCGGGATTGTGATACGCAGTGTCTTCTCTTTTATTTCCGCTTTTTTTACGGCAAAACCGCTCACATTCAACACGAACATGACCACTCCCATAATCAGGGAAAACAGTACCTAAAATACGGTACGGAAATCACGGTCGTTGCTGCTGAATCAAAAAGTCCTGTAAATAAATTGTTTAACATAATATTTTCTCCATTTCTCATTAACATTTCACTGCCTGCTGCATCACTTCATTTCCTGTAAAAATAAAGAGTTCTTTCGGCTGACAGCTTCTTAGGCTTCTTTCATAAGTCGTGCGGTATGCTGTGGCATATTTGGAAAATGATGTTTTGTAAATCTGATTTTCTGGCAGTAATCAATCTCTCTGGTGATCTGCGTATCCTTTACTTTTTCATGACCTGACAGATAACGTTCCGCCTCTGCCTCGGACATGGCGATTCTTCTTTTGTATACAACAGATTCGTATTTCTTTTTTAATTCTACAAAAACAGTCGTATCCTTATCTGCCGTTCCATAACTTCTCAGTCTTAATTTTTCTTTATAAACCGGATGTTCCATGGATCTTCGGATCAGCAGATGATCCGGTGTATCAAAGTACAGACTGCATATGGTACTCACGCCATGTTCATCTGCAACCATATACTGGTTCATAAGTTTTTTTAACAGTTCTGCCTGTGTGACATCCAACATGTATTTTATCTCACATCTTTTAAATATCATCTGGTCTGCCATAGGTTTCTCCTTTCCTTTGAGCACATCTTAACAGGCGAACCTTAAATGAACTTAAAAATATTTTTATATACGCAAAAAAGAGTGTCGGTAAAACCGACACTCCTTTTCAAATCCATTGTTTGCAATATCTTAATCTAGAAAAATAAAACAAGTTCTATTTAATAAAGAAAAAGGTACATGAAACTACTGATTTAGACTGTAGTAACAAGCGATAATCTGATTATCTTACTACTGTTACGTTTGTTGCCTGTGGTCCTTTTGCGCCTTCAACAACTTCAAATTCTACTGCTGCGCCTTCTTCTAAGGATTTGAATCCTTCCATGTTAAGACCTGAGTAGTGAACGAATACGTCATTTCCCTGCTCATCAGAGATGAATCCGTATCCTTTTTGGTTGTTAAACCACTTTACTGTACCTTTGTTCATTGAAAAGTACCTCCAAAAAATATTTCTATGGTGCACTTATCACACCATAATCACAGAATAACATAACAGTTTCAAAAAGTAAAGCGATAAAATCAAAGTTCATTGGGATATTTTTCAATTACTTTTTCCTGACTGCTGCGGTCTGGCTAAGCTTTCCACTTACATTCCAAGCTTCACTTTAATGATCCTTGCAACGGATTCATTGATGCGGTCTTCGGTGATCGTTCCACTTGTCACTGCATCAATCACACCCTGATAGGCGCTCTGGAAATCCTCCGGCATTAAGATCATATCCACACCTGCCTGTATCGCTGCGACAGCCGCATCCGACGAACTATAGGTTCCTGTAATGGCACCCATATTCATCGCATCCGTGATCACAACACCATGAAAACCTAACTGGTTTCGAAGTACATCTGTCACCATAACAGAGGAAAGAGACGCTGGTGTATCATCTCCTGTAACCGCAGGAGCAGAAATATGTCCTACCATGACAAAAGATGCTCCGTTATTGACTGCCTGCTGGAATGGAACAAATTCATTCGCGAGAAGGTCATCTAATGATTTGTCAGTAGAAACTGTTCCCTCATGGGAATCTCCTGCTGTCGCACCATGTCCCGGGAAATGTTTCACTACGCTTAATATCTGGTGTTCGTTCAGCCCCTGCATCTCAGCACAGACCATATCTGCCACAATCTGGCTGTCTGAACCGAAAGACCTGTCTTTCATTACTGTATTATCCGGATTCGAAAGTACATCTGCAACCGGTGCAAAATCCATATTAAAACCAAGCGTGTTCAGATATGTTCCGATCGTACTTCCTGCATTGTATGCATTCTGAGAATCTCCGGTCGCACCTACATCACTCATATTTCCAACATCTGTCACTCCAAAAGCACTGTTAGAGGCGATTCTTGCAACGGTACCGCCTTCCTCATCCACACCAAGGAAAACCGGAAGTCCGGTAATCTCCTGACTATAGTTTTTCATATTTGTAAGCATCTGTGTCGTCTGATCCGTTCCTGTCAGATTCTTTGACATATAGATAAGTCCACCAACCGGATACTGTGTGTATGCTGCTTTTGTGGAATCTCCTGCCATAGTAGCTCCGTCTACTCCCGTTAAAGCATCTGGCGTGATCATAAACATCTGCGCTACTTTCTGTTCTAACGTCATTCCTGCTGCAATCTGCATTGCCTGATCCATAAGCGGATCGCTGACTTCCGTCACAGGAGTTGTTTCCGGTTCTTCTGTCGCCTCGGTTGTCACACTCTCGGTATTCTTTTCCGGTTTATCTGCGCCCGGTTTTACCAATTTATGGACTGCAAACACAATTCCTCCGATCAAAACTGCAAGTACTATAAAAAATACTGCCACAACTATGACCGCACTCTGTGTATCTTTTTTTCGTTTCTCTCGTCTTTCTTCCTGATTCATCTGTGTATTTCCTTCCGTGAAAAATGTTCTTTCTGTGCTGTTACACCATTGCTGGTTCTTTCTTTCTAATAATCATCTCAACTTCAGCAACACTTGTTTCAGCTACATCTGCAATCTGATTTAATGTATAACCTTTTTTATACATATTCAGAATAAACTTTTCAGCAGCTTTTTCTTCAATTCCTGTACTCAGATTACACATAATTCTCACATCCTCTCTGAACTCCTGACTGATTGGGATATTATACTCATGCTCTATTATATCCAATTTTTCCTGTTCTTTCAACTCGCTTGAAAGCAATGCTCCAATCAGACGATGCATCTCATAGTTCTCCTCATGTTCTGGAATATCGTTTGTGATTCCTATTGTGATGATACCAGTCTGCTCACATAAAAGATTGCCCGATTTAAGATTTTATATTTTGTTGGCTCATCTTTTTGCGCCTCAATATTCACAAGAATCTGTGAAAGTCCATTTCTCATGCGGACATAAAATATAATATCAAATCTGACTAATCCTTCATTGATCTCGGAATTTTCCGTATTAAGTCCTACAATACGCTGTCCTGTCACATCTGTTCTTTCTACATTGGTCAGTCCCGGCTCTACTGGTACAATTCCAATAATTGGCTCTCCCTCAATGTATTTTACAACATCTTCCGGTTTCATGTCCTTAAATTCATCTACTGTTTTTACAAGAATATGAGCTAAGATATGCTTCTGTGCCAATATTCTCTTAACACGGGTATCATACTGTACCTTATCTCTTGCTGCACTCACAGCGTTTGCTATCTCTGTGTTCAAAATCGGCATCCCTCCTTTTGTGTTTATGCACATGGCACTTTCAAGATTCCACAAAAGTCTCTCTGCCTCAATCTCATTATAATTGAGGAACCATGCGGAATCAACTTAATTTTCTGTAATCACTTCATCATCAATCAAGTGAATGGTATTCTGTCTGCATTGGTTTGTTTTTGCTGAATGTTACACGGATTTCGTGTATGATAGCTGAATTTTGCATTTTGTTTTTAACACAATGATAAAAAAGATATGGTTATTGTAATGGGATTGGGTGGGGATGTCAAGAACTTTAAAGAGCCAGCCAGCCCTTTTGTGCGGGGGCTGGCTCTGGCTGTGCTATGTTATCTATAATCTTTCTTCTATATGGTTGATGCAATGATCTGCATCTCCCCCTGCAATTCCACGTTTCCGAAGCCATTTGGAAGTATAAAATGATCTCCTTTTTTCACCGGCTGGCCATTGATGATTCCATCACCTTCGGTAACAGTCATGTTCATAAATGGTGCTTCCTGCTCAAAAGTCATTTTACCGGAAACCTCAATTTTATAAATATGATAATATTTGCAGGCATAAAGTTCATTTAACGTATTGACCGGAAGATCTGCTGCGGATTTCACACTGTCTGAAACGGATTTTGCAGGTACTGTGATCACGTCGATACTCTTGTCAATATGTAATTCTCTCGGTTTTCCGTTTGAGAGACGGTCATAATCGTAAACACGGTAAGTAATATCACTGTTCTGCTGCGTCTCTAAAATCAAAGTTCCACCCTTGATCGCATGTACGGTTCCCGGATCGATCTGAAGGAAATCACCCTTTTTGATTGGGATTTCACGGATAAATTCACTCCATCTTCCCTCATGGATCATACCGCTTAATTCTTCTTTTGTCTTTGCATTATGTCCGATGACAATGGTTGCATTCTCTTTGCAGTCTAAAATATACCAGCACTCGGTTTTTCCAAGAGAACCATTCTCATGTACTTTTGCATAATCATCATCCGGATGCACCTGTATACTTAAATCATCTTTTGCATCAATAATCTTGATCAGGAACGGGAAACGGTCACTATCCACATTTCCGAAGACTTCCGGATGCTTTTTCCACAATTCAGAGAGCTTCATTCCACGGAATCCACAGTCTCTCAACGTTCCGTCTCCGTTTGGATGCGCCGAGATTCCCCAGCATTCGCCTAGATCATTTCCTTCCACCGGATAATGAAAATCCTCTCTTAATCTTGTTCCGCCCCAGATATTATGGGTGCAAACCGGATCTAAGAATAAAATTTCTTTTGTTGTCTGATTCATTGATAAGTTTCCTCCATTTGTCTCAATCACATTCTGATACCAGAATGCAGAATCTTTTACAATTCTTCTCTGTGTCATAAAGTCCACATAAATCATGCCAAAACGTTCTTTGTAGCCTTCTGACCATTCAAAATTATCCAGAAAGGTCCAGAGAAAATAGCCACGGATATTCGCGCCCTCATCATAGGCTTTCTGCATAGCACCGATATAGGAATCCAAAAAGGTAATACGATCCATGTCATGTACTCTGCCGTCCGCACTTACGTTGTCATGGCAGGACATTCCATTTTCCGTGATATATAAAGGAAGCGGATACCGCTCCGTCAAAAACTTAATGCCATAATAAAATGCCTCTGGCGTTACCGGCCAATTACACGCGGTCTTCGGAAATCCCGGCTCTCTGTCTACAAATTCCGGCTCGCCGTCTGCTCCCTGGCGCACGTAATAGCCATTATATATGTTCTGTCCCATAAAGTCCAGTTATCCATCGGATTGTAAAATCCAAAATAAACTTTTCTGGCAGCTTCGATATCTTCTGCACTGTCCGTGTATGGATAAGCCACTCCTCCGGTCGGTGCAAAGCCAATCTGGATTTTTTGTTTTGCGTATTTTCTTAAATTGATCACTGCCTGTCCATGCGCTTTCAACAGATTATGTGCAATCTGGAAAGTCTCTGGAATTGATAATTTCAATCCCGGTGCATGGACACCGCTTAAATGCCCAAGTCCTACCACACACTGTGGCTCATTGATCGTGATAAAATACTCGCAGAGATCCGAAAAATTCTCTGCCACCACTTTTGCATATTCCCCGAACCAGTCTACCACTTCCTCGTTCAGCCAGCCGCCCTTTTCCTGCAACGCCTGTGGAAATTCCCAGTGAAACATCGTAATATATGGCGTAATGCCATTTTCCCTCATTGTAAGGATCATGTCCCGGTACATCAAAATTGCTTTTTCATTGATGCGCCCTGCTACGTAAAAGCGTCCCAGACCGTCTTTCCTCTTCCGTCGTCCGGGTCAGTTCCCTCCACCTGATAGGAACTGCCTGCCACACCCCAGACAAATTTGTCATCAAACATGTGATTCTCCTTCTCTGTTTCTGGTTATTATTTTTATCTTGGCACAAATATTAAATCTAAATTATATATTTTTCCAGAGGCGATCACAACTTCTGCGAATGTTCATTTTTCTATTCTTCCACAAGATCCTTTTTTAATGCTTCCAGTTTTTCCTCTGCATCCTGTAAAGAAGTGCCTTTGACACCATAGTAGAATTTGATCTTAGGCTCTGTTCCGGATGGGCGCACACAGCACCATGCATTGTCAGAGAGTTCATAGTATAAAACATTGGAAGTTGGAAGTCCTGTTTTGGTCACTTCCCCGGTCTTTAAATCTTTTCTTGTATCTTCTTTGTAATCGCGGACTGCAAGCACTTCAAATCCGCCGAGTGTCTTCTTTGGATTGCTCCGCATATCACTCATCATCTGCTGGATCTGGGCTGCTCCGTCGATTCCCTTTAAGGTCATGGTAGAGAGACCTTCTCTGTAGTAACCATACTTCTCATACAGGTCGATCATGGCATCCCACAGTGTTTTGCCATGCTTTTTGCACCAGGAAGCTACCTCACATAACATCATAACTGCCACGCACGCATCTTTGTCTCTCGCATAGGTTCCGGCAAGACAGCCGTAGCTTTCCTCTAAACCGAACACGTAATTGTGGGAATGATTCTCCTCAAACCATTTGATCTGCTCACCAATGTATTTAAATCCGGTCAGAACCTCGATCAGTGCCACACCATAGGAAGCCGCCATTGCTTTTGCCATATCAGTTGTAACGATTGTCTCAACTAATGCTGGATTTTCCGGCATCGTTCCAGTTGCTTTTTTCTCTCTTAAAATATATTCTGCGATCAGCATGCCAGACATATTTCCAGTAAAGGTCACATACTCTCCGGTCTTTGTATCCTTGCAGTAAACGCCGAGACGGTCAGCATCCGGGTCTGTGGCAAGCACGATGTCTGCATCCACTTCTTTTGCAAGTTTTAAGGCAAGCTCAAATGCCTTCGGAGATTCCGGGTTTGGATATGCTACGGTCGGGAAGTTTCCGTCCGGAAGTTCCTGCTCTTTTACCACATAGACATTCTCAAAGCCAAGTTCTTTCAGTACACGGCGCACCGGGAGATTTCCGGTTCCATGTAACGGTGTGTATACAATCTTGATGTCTTTTGCCATCTCTTTGATGATTTCCGGATGAATGGACTGTTTTTTCAGTTCTTCCATATAGCGGTCGTCGATTTCTTTTCCGATTGTCACAAATAGTCCGGCTTTCACAGCATCCTCTTTTGCTATGGTCTTTACCTGTGTAAAGGATGTTACTTTTGCAACTTCCGCAAGAATGTTCTTATCGTGAGGCGGTGTAATCTGCGCACCATCCTCCCAGTAAACTTTGTATCCATTATATTCTCTTGGGTTATGGCTTGCTGTGATCACAATTCCTGAAACACAGCCAAGTTCGCGGACTGCAAAGGAAAGTTCCGGTGTCGGGCGAAGACTGTCAAACACATAAGCCCTGATTCCGTTTGCATTCAGACAGAGTGCTGCCTCCTCGGCAAATTCCGGTGACATAATTCTGGAATCGTGGGCGATCGCAACGCCTTTTTCCTGTCCGTTCTGGGAAATGATATAATTTGCAAGTCCCTGTGTCGCCTGTCTTACGGTGTAGATGTTCATACGGTTCGTTCCTGCCCCGATCACTCCGCGGAGTCCCCCGGTTCCAAACTCAAGCTGACGGTAGAAACGGTCCTCGATCTCTGCCTCATTGTCCCTGATTGCTTCTAATTCTGCTCTTGTTTCCTCTGAAAAATATGGGTTTGTACACCATTCTCTGTAGGTTTCCATGTAACTCATCGCAATTCTCCTATCTTCTTCCTGCTATTTTTGAAAGATTTTACCGCTCTCTCAAAAGGTTATTGAAATAATAACCTTATTTTTAGTAAATGTAAACTTGTTTTAGCTTATTTGTCTTAAAATCATTTCACACCATTCGTCATCATAACGGCAGAGAGACCATTCAGATTTGAATAGACAAAGCACAGCACGATCATTCCAATGATCGATACCGCCATGCCGATTCCAGATAAAATCATACCTGCCAGTGCCATTCCGTTTTTCTCCGGCTGCACCTTTCTCGAAAGTCTGCCACCGATCAGTCCGGCGATTCCAATGCCAAGACCATATCCCATAAAACCTGTCAGAATTGATATCATTCCAAGTGCAAGGGAAAAGACAGCGTTTCTGTCTGCCTCCTCATACGTCTCAAACACCACGATATGGTTTGCTTCCTGTTCTAATTCCAGTAATTTTCTCGGACGGAGCAGAACAATACTTGGAATCAGCAAAACCGGAACCGCGATCAGATTAACCGCAGACATCTGGTTGATCTGTTCCACTGTTGTTCCAACACCAAAAATTCCGCTGCCCATCAGACTTGCGAAATCGACCAGTGCATGAAAAGTGATCACTAACCAGATATTTTTTGACCGGGCATAAACCGCGCCAAAGATCACACCCAGAAATGCACCGTTGATTGCCTGTATCATCGCACTCGTCACAGTTACTCCCTGTGAAATATTTGTCAAATGTACCGCCCCAAACAATACACTGCTGAGAATGACCGCCCAGAGAATTCCTCTTTTTGTTTTGGAAAAACGTTCCAGAAACAGATTTAAGATCACACCGCGGAAAACAAGTTCTTCCGTCCATCCGATCAGAAACATGGTTGCCGCAAAGAACAGGATTTCCAATGCAGATACGACTTTTGTATCCGGTGTCATCATCTGCACATAAAGCTGTGCCGCCAGTTCCAGACAACAGTATCCTGTCAGGAATCCACCAATATAAAGTCCATTGATAAATCCTTTTCCCTTTTCTTTCAATATTCCAACATATCCGAACAGACATAAAAACAAAAATGCAACAACTCCAGCCACAAACTCTGCAATCATACTGTTTCCATACCCCGGAAGTGAAACTGTCCTGCCAAGAAAAAAGGCTGCCACATCCATACTTCCCAGAAAAATCGCTACGATCAGTACCGCAACGAGTATCGTAACCACCTTCGGCATTCTCATAAGTTTCTTTTTCATCTGTTTTTTCTCCCCTGTCTCTAATTGATCTTCCCATTTGCATCAACTGTGATTCCATTTGAAATCTGCGTCATATACTCATACAGTGCTGCCGCACTTCCCGTATCCATTAATTTTGTCGTTCCTCCTGCCGCATAGACTGGAAGCAGTTCATAAGATACGGTATCGTCTGCTCCCACCTGCACTTTCACTGCAACGGTTCTGTCAATGCTCTGCCCGAACACAAAATTTCCAAGACTGTAAAAGACCGGTTTTCCTTCTATGTAAGAGATTCCCTGCAGACAATGTGTGTGCGCTCCCAACACCAGGTCTGCTCCTGCCGCAAAGCAGTCAGATGCAATCTTCGTCTGATACTCCTGTGGGTATGCATCATATTCCACGCCCCAGTGGATATAGACCGACAGGAAATCACATTCACTCCGCGCTTCTTTGATCAGCTGGACTAACTTTGTATCGTCATAAGCCGTCAACATGCCCGGCGTGCGTTCTTCTACCTTCCAGTTTGATTCCGGCACCACGCGGGATGCCGCAAGAAATCCAAATTTTTTTCCATTTTTCTCGATTACCTGCAATTCATACGCCCGCTCTTTGGTCTCCCCGGCTCCTGCATACAAAATACCGGCTCCGTCCAGTGTCGTAAATGTATCGGACAACGCATCTCTTCCATAATCTATGGTGTGATTGTTGGCGAGTGATACAATATCCACGCCCATCTCATTTAAAGCCTTCACATATTTCGGATCACAGCAAAACGTAAACTGTTTGTCCTCCATCGGCTCTCCACGGTTACTGAACGGGAACTCATTATTCACCATGAAAATATCTGCCTCCTGTAGCTGTTTTAAAAGCTGTGGTTCGATTACTTTTTCGATACCGCCTGCGTCATAGTTGCTTTTAAAGGCATTGGCAAAGAGCACATCCCCAGCAAAAATCAGCGTTGTGCTATCTGCCATGTCCGCTTCTTCCTGTTCTGTACCGTTTTGGATCTCGTTCTGCCCGTCTGCTGCATCCGTCTCTTCTGATTCTTCCGTTTCCGCTATCTTGACCGGTTCCTCCGTGCTGCTGATATCCGTCTCGGACAGCGCATCTTTCGTCGGCTCATCGTTCTGTCTTCCATGCGAAAAAATGATCAGTGTCACCATCGCAAGCAGTGTCACAAGCGACAGTGCATATAAAATAATTCTTGTTCTTTTTCCCATTCCCTGCTCCTGTTCTTCTTAATCATTAATTGTATATATAATTTTTCTAAGTCTCTGCTTCTTAGTAATCAATTTATCATAAACCATTGATTCAATATCAGAAATACTCACATCTTCTTTATTGTTACATTCTTCTTCAATCTCGTCTGCAATGTCTTCTGCAATCTTTGGTTTTACAATACCTGAACCATTTTTCATAGCTTTAAGAATTGCAGTTGAGATTTTTGATTTGTCAAAATCAACCTCTGAACAATCTCTTTTAATAACTATCAATCTTTTATCTCCTTTCAATCATTCTACATAATGAAATAACATCGCCATCACAATCTTTAACATTAGATCGATACCGGCAATAACCATTTAAATTACAATATATATCCCAGTTTCCATCGAAATCTCTTCTTTCAGATGCATATCTACAATAATTTGAAATTATTACATTTTCATCTTCACACATTTTATTTCCTTTCTATAAATCCAAAGAAATCAACATTTCTTCTAATTTTAGACCTTCAAAAAGCCTTGATTTTCAATGGTTTCCAGCTTCGGTTTTCTTCCACACGACTTAGTTTCAGTACAATACCCTACTTCATCACACTTTGCATGAAATAAATTGTCTACAATCCACTTCCACTCATCTGAATATTCTCTTAATGCGTTACAAATATCTTTGAAAAGCTCTCTATATTCCCAATATGCTCTGTTACACATACGCTGTCTACTCATATCAACAAGATTTCTAAGATTTCGCTTGTCCACCATTTTAGAAGAGTAAGCCAATGGAAGTAACATAGTTGCATCTTCAACTGGAACATTGTATTCTGCTATAAGAGTTTTAATTGCATCATTTAAAGTATGCATCCATGCATCCCATGCGGTTTTTGCTTCGTTTTTTTCTATAGATTTTGGAGTCACATAAGCAAATCCATCCCCTTTAGAATAATTGATATATCTTGTACTTGCTTGTAAACGTGAAGGCGAACCTCCTATATGAGTGTAATATTCCCTCAAAACCTTCGCTGAATATCCATCAATAATCATTTCCACATTAACATATTCCATGACTCGTCCATGTCCTGATTTAATACAATCAAGACCACGTTTATAGTTCTTTTCATCATCTGTTATATTAGCGTTCCAACAACATCCTGCTCTTGCTCCCATTAATGTAATAGGATTCTTTGTTGTTTCTGGTAAAATTGTAATTGTTCCCATTTAATCCTCCTATAAAAATTCTTTATAAATAAACACTGCCATGAATATTAGTAATAATTGTTTTTCTTTTCTTTTCTTCTTCTGCATATTCAACATTTTGTTGATGTATCTCCTCTTGGTAGACCTGTTCAAATATGGTTGCCGGAATAGCAGCTCCACATATTTTGCACTTTTTACGCATAAGAGAATTATCATTGTTGCAAGAACATCTCCATGTTGTTGTGTATAGATTACTCATCGTCATCTGTCATATCCTCTGTTTCTGTTACCTTCTCATCTTCATATATAAACTCCTCTTCAGTAATCTGAATATCCTCACGATTCGTGTCGAAGTTGAATCCGCTTGTTTTATCGAGTAAATACTCAAACACGCTATCCTTCCTGACAAGAACATCGTCAAAATTAATACCATTTTCTTTGAGATACATATTATCAATTTCCGAAATAGACAACGGAATTGCTATTCTTTCACCATACTTCTTATTCTTGATTGAAGTAGCATTCATGTGTTCAATAGACTTATACCCAGAAAAAACAATCATTGGATATGTCATGCCTTCAAACTTGGCTAAATACGCCCAACGATAAAATATCTGTGTAGTATGTAACTTATCTATACTAACAATAGTGTCTCCCTCATTAAGAATATCCATATGCTTGTATTCTAAAAGTCTGTTATTAATCTCGTTTCTTAATTCTTCATCAAACTCTACAGACTGAACAGGAACTACTCCATCTGCTCGTTCCTCCAGAATTTGTTTCATATATTTAACATCTTCTTCTAAATAACCAGGTATTACTGTTCCAGTCGCAGCCTCAATCTGCATTCTTCTTGGAGTATCATATATAGTATGGCTAACTGCATTACCGATTTCATTCTCCTCCAATGTCTTACTCATTCCGATGTATCGGATAGAGTTTTACGGATATATTCCTGAATTTGTTCTAAAAATACTTTTGGTTCCATATTTCCCTTTTCAACTTCTGACAATTTGGCTTCCCACTCAGCTGTTGATGATGCGGATTTTAAGCTGTCCGGCAATACAGAACACAATGTTTTTGCCAATTCCGTTGGGACAAAAATCTGAGTTTTACCATCTTCTCCTAGCATTAGAAGTTCCGCCCGATAATCTCTTCATTGCCCAAACCAATAGAGAAATTGACAGCGAGTTTGTAACGTACGCCTCATCATTTGAAAATTTCAGAGAAGCAAGTGCTATTTCAGCATAATTTTTATCTGGGATCTGTCCATCCCACGCAACATTCTGTGCTATTTTTTGTATACAAACCTCTCTTTTTATACGACCAACAAATACCATAAAATCGCTCCATATAGGAAGTTGCATTTCTTCAGAAGAAGTCCTTACAATAGTTTGAAAATTGTCTTCAGCTCTGAGCTGTATAAAATCCTCCACAACTTTCTTAGAGTTCTTAACTTTTCCCAAATTCAAATTTCCTTTATAGGTATTTGCTTTTTTCTTATCAGCATTTAATTCAACCGACATAGTCGCCACCTCTGCCCTGAACTCTTCTTCTGCTCTTGAGTCTCTCTTAAACGCATATACCTGTCCACGTTGACTATGTGCTTTTCCCATTGATTCAAAGCCAATAGCACTTACTCCTGGAAACTTGAGTTCATTCTTTAATTCTGTAAGAAGTTCCTGATATACAATGTTTTCATCAGAAAGTTCTTCCGCTCTGTCAACTTCAAAATAATCACAGCAGAATACCACTAGCTTATTTCTTGTACTTAAATAGTCATCCAAACTTACTAAGCCAGCATATTGATTGCATTTTTCAAAATACTCTTCTGCCCCTTTGCTGTCTCCAATATGGCAACACGCTGTAACCCCAACATCAAACAGTGTATATAGTATTCGTTTTGCTTCCGGGCTATGAAATCTTGTTTCCATTTCAGGCACAAGTTTTTCTAAGACTCTGAGAATATAAAAGCACTTATCCTGATCTAATGTATTATTATTTAATGTCTCATTTAACTTACGTACCGCCATGTTAAAATCTGACACATTTACGCTTTTGACAATCTTTTCTTCAATCTTTTTAAACCAAACATCCTTATAATACCTAGCAAACTCGCCACTAAGTTTACCTGCATCAAAAGCAATACTTAGTGATTTTTAATAATCACCTTCAGCATATTTTGTCCATGCTTTAGAATATATATTATCTATTTCATCATAGCCAAAAACAAGATTCTCTGCCTCTCCAGTAAGTTCTTTCACTCTTTCATCTATACAGTTAAGCCATTCATCTGCATTAGCTCCTTTTATATCAAATCCCAGAACAGAGCAAATACTATCTGACATGTAAAGAAATTCCATACCTCTAGAATCCCACTTATGATAACCAATAGAATCTACATTAAAACTTGTTATTTTAATATTGGGCTGATCAGCCTCCATGATAGCCTTCGCAATAACAGAGCGATATATATCGGGATTGGTTAATCTAAACTGAAATTTACCGCCCTCTGCCTGTTCAGCTCTGTACCCCTGTTCCTTGTATTCTTTAAACAACTTACTATTATTATCTAAAAGAGCACTTCTTCTTGTTGCAATATCTAACGATATTTCCTGTATATTATCTATGAGCGGATTATTAAAAATCAGCCGGGAAATCAGTTCATCCGCCATATGAAAATACAAATTGCTAGCATAATCATCCTTAGCTAAAATGTTAGCATTCTGGCTCAACAGTTTAGTCATTCCAAGATTGCTTTTCAGAATCACAAAAATATAGTACTTTCCCTTCCGATCTTTAAAATTGCGAAGCACTCCATTTTTATCTTTGTACTGTAGTTTGTTTCCTTTGTATGTTCCAAGACGAATAAACTCAGCCAAACTCGTTTTTACTATTTTTTTTACAGGTCGCACAACACTATGATCTCTATCGCGCTTTCCATCTGAATGAAGCGCTTCCGGATAAGAAAAGTCACCTCTACTATTAGTTTCTAATGCAGCATCTGATATAGCCGATTCGTAATAAGCTTTTATTCTCTTTCTTTCAATGACTTCCTCACCATCAACAAAATTATCATCATATATCAACCCACCAATATAAACAGGCTCATTTACGTTTTTTAATCCTTCAAAATCGCCGTACTCATCAAGTGCATATGTAAACATGATTTATCCCTTCCTAATCTGTTTTTTATAACCGTTTTGTCATGTCATTTTTTATTTCTAGTTCATTATACACTATTTCTGACATTTTGAGAAATTTTCTATAAAGCAAGTTTTAACCTGAAATAATGTGGAAACTTTCACCAGAAATAAATTGCACTAATTTTATTGGTTTATTATAACAACGAGTGAGCTTTTGCAGTTAATAAGTTTGTTAGTTAGTGTTGCCGGATTATTTTACCTCATTGGAAAAGATAATCACGGCAGAAAAAAAATAGCCGTCCCCGGCTATTTTTTCTTCTTTACTGCTGTGTCAAAACATCAATATCTCCCACTCCTGCAGTCAGTTCCACTTCTGCTCCGCCGTTGCTGCCGGTCTCGTACTCCGCATCAAAAGCCCCTTTCGACCGCCCGTTCAACCGGATTTCTCCAAGTCCGGCAGACAAATCAAATGCATAGCTTTTCTCTGTTCCGGTAAGAGAGACACTGACATCGCCGGTTCCTGCCTCCACTTCGAGTTTATTTAAAACGCTTCCGCTGAATACGGTATCTCCAACTCCTGCTTCGATGGACACCTTCGGGAACTGTCCGTTCAGAATCGACACATCTCCTGTTCCGACTTCAAACACAGCTTTCTCGCTGGCTGAGATCTGATTCACAGAGATTTCTCCCGCTCCAACAGACACATTTACTTTTCTTGCCGTAAATGCCTCGCTTTCCATGGAGATATCCCCGGCTCCCACTACAATGTCCAGTGTCATATTTTCACACTGCCTTGGCAGAACGACAGTAAAGGTCGGTCCTTTCTCAAAATGGTGGTGTCCGCTATGATAAGTTACCTTTAGATCAGAATCCTTCTGTTTTGCAGAAAGATAATCCTGATACCCATTTTCCATGTTAATGCTGATCTCATCCGCAGAATCTGACACTTCAAAAATAAGTTCATTTACCACATCCAGTTCCAGTTTCAGGGAAGCAGCTTCTGAAGCCGGATAAGGTATGATGCAGCTTTCCGTCCCTGCCGGTTCACTCTTCATATCCGTAAGATTCAGAATCCAGGAACCAAAACTCTCCACCGCCCTATTATCATCCATGGACCCGTCATCCTCATCGTCCCAGTCGTCATCAGCCCAATCTTCGTCGTCCCAATCATCATCGTCATCATAATCATCATCCCAAAAATGATCCAAGATGCCATGTCCCTGATCATAAGCATAATAAACTCCATTGCCAATATGCCAGTTACCAAAATCAAATTCCCCGGCAAGTGCTTTCCGGTGGATAGTTGACCATCCGGCTCCCATCACTGCGGCGATACCGCCGAAAATAATTCCGAGTGTGGCTAAGCTTCCTGCAATGATTAATATAATTTTTGTAAATTTTTTCATTTCACCTCACACTCCTCTCTTTCTCTTGCCAAACGCCTTTTTGCAAAGCTCTGCAATACCTTTTACTGCCCATGGGACAAACCAGCCGAAGCACCATACCACGAGCCACACTGCAAGTACTCCAAACGCAAGAACCAAAAGTCCACCGCCTAACAGTCCAAGACCTACTGCCACACCTTTTGTGAAAAGATATCCGATACCAACGCCGGCCAATACAAATCCAGTGATCACTAACGACGCCATCACCGCCACAATGCTGACCGCTACTGCAAATACACACGCTAAAATTGCTACAAGGATTGCCGCTAAAACCGCTGCAACCGTGATCCAGACCGGACTTGTCAAAACTGCGAGGATCACCCATAAAACTGTTTTTTCTGTTTTATTCTTCTGATTTTCCTTTTTCAGATTCTCTATATCGATCTGACCGGATGTATTCTGACTCCCATAAGCTGCTCCTGCATAAGCAGTATTTTTCTGTTCATAATTGCCAGAACCGTAAGTACTGCTTCCATATAAACTACTGCTGTAAGCATCCTGCGTTTCTTTTCGAGTATCAGCTCCGCCCTCACCTTCACTCACCGTATCCGCATCAGCCGTTTCACTCACCCCAAGATCTTTCTTGATCACTTCTGCCACCTTCTCCGGCGACTCCAGTTCCTCTAAAATGGATGCCTCATTTCCAATCCCTGCATCCTCAAAATAGCTTCTGTAAAAAGCAAGTGCATCCGTTCTCTCCTCCTCTGAAATATCCGAAAGCAACTGCTCCAGACGTTTTAAAAATTCTTCCTTATTCATTCCTCTGACTCCTCTCCTGAAAATAACTCCGATATTTTCGAAGAATATGATTCCCATTCACTGCGATACTCTGCCAGCTTTTCTTCGCCGGTCTCCGTAATCTGGTAATATCTCCGGTTTCTTCCTCCGCACTCCCTGTCATACACGATCAGGTATCCATCCTTTTGCAGTCTCCGCAGAACCGGGTACAGCGTGGACTCTGAAACTTCAATTGCTTTCCGTACGTCCTGTGTGATCTTATACCCATAAGTTCCTTCTTCCTCCTTCGACACGACAGCAAGGACAATCGCATCCAAAAGGGCTGCGCCTGTATTAAATACCATGTACTCACTCCTTTTTTCGAAACAGATACCAAAATATCTGCCTCTTTATTCTATTATTTGTTCTGTAATATTATTTCTTGTTTAATACTATATATCATATAGTATTGTTTTGTCAATATTATTATTAAAATATAACTGGCATGGTTAATTTGTTGCAAACTGGATTTTTAATTCATGACAGTTTTTGTATATAGTAATTCCAACAACAATCCTGGGAATTGAAAAATCCTTCTATATATAAGAAGGTACCGAATCATTACAAACAAATAACAGAATCCGTAGAGATTCATGCAAAGGAGAATTTATTTATGAAAACATCATCTACCACTACAGCACAGACTGCTGATTCAAAGTCTTTATCAAATATCCGTTTTATCACGATCACGGCTCTTTTTATTGCCCTGACCTACGTATTCACTGCATTTATTAACATAAGACTTCCAATCACTGCAAACGGCGGATTGATCCACCTCGGAAACGTACCTCTTTTTATCTGCGCTATTATTTTTGGCAGGAAAAGTGGTGCGATCGCCGGTGGTGTCGGAATGGGACTTTTTGATCTGCTCTCCGGATGGACTGCATGGGCACCATTTACACTGATCATCGTAGGACTTATGGGATATGCCGTAGGCGCCATTACTGAGAAACATCACGGTTTTGGCTGGAATGCTCTTGCGATTGCGGTTGCCTGCGTGATCAAAGTCGTTGGCTATTATATCGCAGAAGGCATTATCTACGGAAACTGGATTGCACCGGTTACTTCCATTCCTGGAAACCTTGTACAAATCGGTGTTGCTGCTGTCATCGTACTTTTAATCGTTGGCCAGCTTCAGAAAATTGTAAATAAAATGTTATAATCTGTGTAACGCAGAGGATTTACCAAACAATATATTATAAAGAAGGAAGTAATTATGTATAAAGTCATGACGCCTGGTCCTACCCAGGTAAAAGAAAATGTGCGTATGGCGCGAAGCCTTGTATGCACCAATCCTGATCTTGATGAGGATTTTGTGGAATTTTACAAAGAAACCTGTGAACTGATCAGTTCACTGCTTGGTACAAAAAACGAAACGCTCATTTTAGACGGAGAGGGAATTTTAGGTCTGGAAGCTGCCTGCGCTTCCCTCACTGAGCCGGGAGATAAAGTGCTCATCATTGAGAACGGCGTGTACGGCGAAGGTTTTGCGGACTTTGTATCCATGTACGGCGGTGTGCCGGAATTTTACCATGCCGACCGGCTGAATGCCATTGATGTGGATGCTCTTTCTTCTTATTTAAAAGATCATCACGATTATAAATATGCGACAGTCGTTCACTGTGATACGCCAAGCGGTATGCTAAACCCGGTCGAAAAAATCTGCCCTCTTTTAAAAGAATACGGTATTTTAACTGTGGTGGATTCGGTCTCCGGAATGTTCGGAAATCACGTGGACGTCGACAAATTCCAGATTGATCTTTTATGCGGCGGTTCCCAGAAAGCAGTTTCAGCCCCTCCGGGACTTACCTTTGTCACCTTAAGCGATGCCGTCAAAGAAGCCATGCATGCACGTAAAACACCAATCCGCTCTTTCTATGCAAGTCTTCTCGCGTTTGAAGGCTATTACGAGAAAAAATGGTTTCCTTACACCATGCCGATCAGCGATATTTATGGTTTAAGAGCCGCATTTGATAATATTGCTGCTGACACCGTATTAGAGGAACGCACTCACCACATTGCAGAGGCAACGAGAAATGCTTTGACGAAAGCGGGTATAAAGCTTCACTTAGAGAGCGGTTTTTCCGATACAGTTACCGTCTTTGACATTCCTGCAGAGACAACCTGCGATGCGATTCTCTCCCGCATGAAAAAAGAGCACAGCATCATGCTTGCCGGCTCTTTTGACGATCTCTCCGGAAAAGTAATCCGCATCGGTCATATGGGAAATAATGCAAACTTTGAGGATATGGCTGCAACCATGTATGCCTTGTCGGAGACTTTAACTTTCCTTGGTGTGAAATTAAATGGAAATCTTGCAGAGCTGTTTTTGAACTATTACAGGCAGGAAGATATTTGCTAATCCAATCTAAAGCATTTCTATTCTGAAATCCTGTTCTGACATGAAAAAATTACGGAATTTGCTCCAAACATGTTCCGTAATTTTTTTATTTTCTTCATCTGTCGTTGCATTTCTGGTAAAAAGAGTCTAAAATGAATGTAATATTAAGAAATAACGAATTCTTTCGAATTATTCTACATAGGAATTCATAAAAAAATCCAAAAACGAGCTTAACTTTTCAACCCGGAAGTGAGGATTTATATGAAACACAAAAGAGCAACCCTATATTATATCCTATTATTTACCGCAGCATTACTGGTGATTCTGACCTCCATTTTCCATACCTCACGCCAGATCAATCAAGACGTGAACTTGGAAATGCAAAATACACTGCACGATGTGGCAAACCAGAACGCCGTCATTGTCTATCAGGAGATCAAAGATAAATTCGACCTTTTATACAGCATTGCAGATACTTCAGATCCAGCCTCATTTGAGGATCTGTCCTCAATCAAACAATATTGTTCCTTTGTCGACATTTACCAGTTCAAGCGGATCGGTTTTATCGCTGCAAACGGACATGTTATAACAACAGACGGTTACACGCAGGATCTCTCGGAACGTGAATTTTTTCACGACGGAATGAAGGGAATCAGCGGTGTGACTTCCACTCTGCAGGATCATATTGGTTCCAAGGAACCAATTAGTGTATTCAGTGTTCCTGTTTATCAGAACGGCTCTGTCTATGGTGTTTTATTTGCAACCTACCGCACAAAGCAGTTTCAGGATCTTCTCAGTGTAGAATCCTTTAACGGAGAAGGATTCAGCTGTATCGTGTCAAAGACCGGTGAGGTGATTGTTTGTTCCAACAATGCTCCGGCATTTTTGCAGAATGTTGATAATATTTTTGATTATTTTTCCCAGTCATCTGCGCAGACTGATACACAGTCCGAACACATGAAAAATCTTCTTGCCGTAAAAGAAAGCGGTTCCGGCGAGTTCTTTGGTGACGATCAGAAATACTATTATCAGGCGGTTCCTCTCGATAACATAAGATCAGACCGCCAGTGGTTTGTTTTCACGATTGCCCCGGAATCCGTACTGATTAGCAGGACAAGCGATATTCTCGGTCATGTGCGTATTCTGATCCTGATTTTGATTCTTGTCCTTATCTGCGGACTGCTCATTTATATGTACGGCATCAGCTTAAAACAGGAACAACTACGAAAACTTGCCTATACAGACCAGCTTACCGGTGCTGACAACTATGCACGGTTCAAACAGAAAATGCTGTCCCAGTCCGGAAATCATGGCTTTTACGCTGCGATCGATCTGCAGGATTTTAAACTGATCAACAGCACCTGTGGTATTGTAAAAGGAGATGAAACCTTACAGTCTGTCTCCAAAGTGTTGCAGTCTCATCTTAAAAGAGACGAGTTCTTTGCCAGAATCGATGCCGACCGTTTTCTTGTCATCTTCTGGGATAAAGATAAGACATCTTTGGAGCCAAGATTGCAGGAGATCTGCAAAGACCTTGAAGCGTTATCTGTCGAACTGAATATCCCACGTATTTTCCCTGTTTTTGGAATTTACGAGACTTCAGATCATCAGGAAGTCGAACAGAATTACGGAAAGGCAGTTCAGGCAAAACACATTATAAAAGGCAACCGCAGTCGCCATTATGCTTTCTATGATGAGATCAATATGAATCAGATTCTGGAAAATAAACAGATTGAAGATCATTTTGAAAATGCGATCCAGAATGGAGAATTCCACATCTGGTATCAGCCAAAGGTTGACCCGCAGACCGCGCACATCCTTGGCGCTGAGGCTTTGATCCGCTGGCAGCGTCCAGACGGCACACTGCTCTCCCCTGCAAAATTCATTCCGCTCTTTGAACGGGACGGCAACATCACTGCATTAGATGAATATGTATTCCGCGCAGTTTGTAACCAGCAGGAAAAATGGCAGGATTCCGGTTTCCCAATGTTCCCTGTTTCTGTGAATATTTCCAGAATCAGCCTGTATTTCAGTAACATTGTAGAAAAATACCGCGATATTTTAGATTCCTATCATCTGGATCCAAAATATGTTCCTCTTGAGATCACAGAAAGTGCCACGATTGACAACAGCGATATTGCTTCCCTGATCGATCAATTCCACGAAGCCGGCTTCACATTGCTGTTAGATGATTTTGGAAGCGGTTATTCTTCCCTTTCCTCTTTGAACGAAATGCACTTTGATACGATCAAACTCGACAAGAGCTTAATTGATTATATCGGTGATCCGAATGGCGAAAAGCTGCTCCAGCAGATCACTCTGTTATTACAAAATCTTGGAATGTCAATCACCGCGGAAGGTGTTGAGACAGCTTCCCAGGTAAAATTCCTCGAAAATCTTCATTGTGATGATATTCAGGGATATTACTTCTCCAAGCCATTACCATTAAATGATTACGAAAAATTCGCCCTGACGCACCGATAGGCGCCAAGGCGAATTTTTTATTGTCAATCATATATTCTCTTTTTCGTGCTGCTAGGCTTCTGGTTCTGCATGTTTGATAATTCCAATCCCAATCGGATATGGTCCTGTGTGCACTCCAATGGTTGCTCCAATCTGGTAAATGCCGATCTCATCAATTCCAAGACGTTCTTTGATCAGATCCTTTAACATCTCTCGAAATTCTAAAGCTTCATTATGATCATATCCATAACCGATGCAGAAGCTGTACTCTCCCGGTTTTGCATTGACTTCATCTAAATATTCCCTTGTCATATCCACGACTTTTTTCATGGATTTGAGACGATTTCTTGTAATGCCAGAATTAAAGATCTCGCCTTCTTTTAACGTGATCAGCGGTTTGATTTTTAATGCACTGGCTGCAATCCCGGCTAATTTGCCAATCCTTCCGCCATGTTTTAAATAGTCAATACTTCCGATCGTGAAAAAAATTCTTCCTGTCTCACGGATTGGAAGCAACGCATCCACGATCTGCTGATACTCTAATCCCATATCACGCAGTCTGCACGCCTCTAATACATATAACCCCTGCAGCACAGTGTTGACCGTAGAGTCAATGACCGTGATCTGTGCATTCGGAATATCCTCTAACACCATATCCTTTGCTGTTGTTGCTGACTGTAAGGAGCCACTGAATTTTCTGGTGATACAGATACAGATCACCGGAAGATTCTCCTCGGCATGTTTTTTGAACAATTCATAAAAATCATTCACGGATGGCATGGATGTCTTCGGGAAAACAGTCGGATGATCCACCATCTCCTGATAAAATTCCCTGACATCCTGTTCCACCATTTCTTTTTTGTAGGTCTGACTGTCAAAGGAAACATAAAATGGGACTACTTCTATATCCTTCTCCTTTGTCAGTTCCTGTGGAAGATCCAGAGAACCGTCACTGATGATCTGTACTTTTTTCTGCATTATAAATACCTCGTTTTCTTTATTTCGATTGTGTTCTTACCACACAGTTATTTTTCAATCTAAAAACTATGAATCATATCTCTGTGTTTTTAATGTAGTTTTTAATACTACATTTCAAAACATTTTTATTATATCACAGGGTATTTAAGTTGTACATTACTTTTACTATTATTTTCTAAATTTTTAATATTTGCCACAAAGAAAAAACTACCATGTAAAAACATGATAGCTTTCTTATCTTACCGGCAGCTCGTACTAATGGATTCAATTGCGACTGCTCCACCACGTACTACCTCGATTGTCTTAAATTTTGATTTTAACAGGGCGATCAGTTCATTGTTCCTGCGCGCTGTCAATTTACATTCCAACAATACACTGTCATTGCCGATATCCACAACCTGCACATTAAACACCTGCGCGATCTGGAATACTTCCTCTTTCTCGGCTGCATTCACACGAAGAACCTTTGCAAACAAAATCTCCTTCATATGAATCGGCACATCTGTCAGATCAATTACTTTAATGACTTCAACCATACGGTTTAACTGCTTTTTAATCTGTTCAAAAGTAATATCATCACTGGTAACGCAGATCGTCATGCGGGAAACCGTTTCATCCTCTGTCGTACCAACAGTCAGGCTCTGCAAATTGTATGATTTCCCGGAAAAAAGACCGGAAACCTTCGCTAAAACACCAACCTGATTTTCTACATATAATGCAATCCATCTATCTTTCATATTATCCCTTTCTGCCTATGTCCACATTCATCCGAGGACAGGAAACTTCCTGTCTTTTGTTCATAGGGCACGTTGTCTGCTTTCTTATTTTAAGATCATCTCACTCATTGGATTTCCACCTTTTACCATCGGAAGAACTATCTCGTCCGAGGAGATCAAAAATTCAATGATGGTTGGTGCATCCTGATAAGTTCTTGCCTCATCTAAAGCAGCCTGAATGTCCTCTTCTTTTTCTACACGGATGCCATGTGCCCCATAGCTTTTTGCAAGCGCAATAAAATCCGGTGTGTATGGCGGGCACGCTTCGTTTGGTCCCTTGCAGTTTGCCGGGCAGCTTCTTCTCTTTCTAAGACATACAGCAGAATAACGTTTTCCATAGAAAAGCTGCTGCATCTGACGGACCATGCCAAGATACTGGTTGTTCAGCAGACAGATAATCACCGGTGTACCCTGTACGATTGCCGTTGCCATTTCCTGAATATTCATCTGAAAACCGCCGTCACCCGTAACACAGACAACTTCTTTGTCGCGGTTTCCGATCTTCGCACCGATTGCTGCCGGGAACCCAAATCCCATCGTTCCAAGTCCGCCGGAAGTGATCATCTGACGTTTTTCATCAATATCTAAATACTGCGTTGCCCACATCTGGTTCTGTCCGACATCCGTGACAAAAATCGCCTCATCAAATGTATTATTAATGTGTTCCATGATCATCTGCGGTGTCATGCCACGGTCTCTGCGCATCTCAAGTGGATTCTTTTCATCCCACGCTTTAATTTTCTCCTGCCATGCTGCCGTATCCTTCGGCTCCGCCCATTCTAATAACTTTTCTAAGGCAAGCTTCGCATCTGAAACGATTGGAACATCTACCACAACATTCCTGGAAATAGATGCTGTATCCACATCGATGTGTACGATCTTTGCTTTGGGTGCAAACTCATTCAGATCTCCGGTGATCCTGTCATTAAATCTCGTTCCAATGGAAAATAGCACATCACACTCACTGACTGCTTTGTTGCACGCATACTTTCCATGCATTCCGGTATTTCCAATATAAAGCGGATGTGTGGTCGGGATCGCACCCTTTCCCATAATCGTCGTCACAACCGGAACATTCATTTTCTCCGCAAATTCTTTCATCAGATCGTTGGCTTTTGCGATATTCACACCGCCGCCAGCCAAAATCAATGGTTTCTTCGCTGACTTCAACAGCTTATATGCTTTTTTCAGCTGTCCGATATGTACGCTCTCATTCGGCTTGTATCCACGGATCTGCACACTCTCCGGGTATTCTGCCGGTCCGCTCGCTGTCTGGATATCCTTCGGAAGGTCGATCAAAACCGGTCCCGGCTTTCCGGTGCTCGCAATGTGGAATGCCATTTTAATGATTTTTCCAAGATCTTTCCGATCCCTGACCGTCACGCCGTACTTTGTGATGCTTCTTGTCATTCCGACAATGTCTACCTCCTGAAAGGCATCATTTCCGATCAGGCTTAACGGTACCTGTCCGGTAAAACAGACTAACGGGATGTTGTCATAATGCGCATCCGCAAGTCCGGTCATGATATTCGTTGCACCCGGACCACTTGTCACCAGACACACGCCCACTTTTCCGGTTGATTTTGCGTATCCCTCTGCCTCGTGGAGAAGTCCCTGTTCATGTCTCGGTAAGACAACTTCAATCTCATCCTGCTTATATAATTCGTCAAAAAGGTCTGTTACCGTTCCGCCCGGATAGCCGAAAATGGTATCGACACCCTCTTCCTGTAACGCCTTTACAAATAATTTTCTACCTGCAATATCCATCTCTTTGTCTTACCTCTCTATCTTATATCTCTAATACTTCTTCTAATCCGCTAACCGATATACCCTAATGTTTTCAGTAAGAAAATCCAGCCGGTCAGTGTAAATGCCGCCATGAGTGTTGTTGTCACAATGACACTGGCAGTCAGCACCTCATCATTATTCATGCTCTTTGCCATAATATAACAGCTTGGTGTTGTAGGGGATGCCAGCATGATCAGAATTGCGATCATCTTCTCCCCTGTAAATCCCATCCATGCTGCAACCGGCAGGAAAACGAGTGGCTGTAACACCAGTTTGATCGTAGACGCCACCATAGTCGGTGCGATCTTCGCTAACGCTTTTCTTCCCTCAAATCCTGCACCGATCGTGATCAGTGCAAGCGGTGTTGCCATCTGTGCCACATTGCTGATCGTTTTATCGACCAGCGTTGGAAAATGAATCCCAAGCAGTGCAACGATCAGACCTGCCAGAATACTTAAAATGATTGGATTCTTACAAATATTAATGCCTGCCTGTCTGATCTTTTCTTTCCTGTCAATTCCCGTATGATCGTTTGCCTCAAAGGTAAGCACGATTACTGAAAAAATGTTATAAAGAGGCACAGCGCTGACTATCATAAGCGGTCCCATTGCAGATGCACCATAAATATTCTGGATAAATGCCAGCCCCATAACGGCTGCACTTCCCCGGAAAGAGGACTGCACGAATGCTCCGCGGATCGTTTTATCCCTGACGAGAATCTTTGCCACTCCCCAGACAGTCCAGAAACAGATCGTGCTTACGATTGCGCAGAAAAGCACATATTTAATATCAAACACCTGCTTAATATCAACGCCTGCAATATCCTTAAATAGCATAAATGGAAGTGTCACCTTGAAATTAAATTTATTTGCCACTGTGACAAAATTATCATTTAACATTCCAATCTGTTTTAAAATATAACCAATGACCATCACTAGAAAAATAGGCATTGTCACATTAATACTATAGATAAAATTTTCCATTTTTTTCTTTTTCCTATCAGGAAACTCCTCGTTCAAGTAAAGGTAAAACCCAGCAGTCTCTCTGTCTGGGTTTTAGAAATTATAAATCAATTTTCATCTTTTTTGTATGATATATTTTAACAACTTTATTGATATTATTTAATCCTCTCATATTTGTAAAAATAATATTCCAGATCAAAATACGTCTGTTCCTCGCTGTCCTGCGTAATTTTCCACTCCGGCTTCTCATCCAGATTCGGGAAATACGCATCTGCTTCAAACGAATAATCAATCTTTGTGATATGCGCCACGTCACAGTCATCTAAGAGCTGCTTGTAGATTGTCTCTCCGCCAATCACGTAAATATCTTCACTCGGATAATTTTCCAGTTCTTTCTTAAGTTCTTCCATGGAATGAACGATAATGGCATCGCCTGCCTTAAAATTTTTATCATGCGTCAGCACGATGTTCACTCTTTTTTTGAGAGGCTGTCCGTTTGGAAAACTCTCCAACGTTTTTCTTCCCATGACGACCACTTTCCCGGTTGTCGTCTCACGGAAAAACTTCATGTCTGCCGGAATACTCACCAGCAGTTTATTCTTACATCCGATTGCCCAGTTTTTATCTACAGCTGCGATTAAATTCATATTTCCTCCAACTTTTCACTCTGTATCACTTGTCAGTGCCGTATTATTTTATCCTGTCTTTTATCCTCTCATAAAATATTCCAGTCAGGCTTACACTGCGATTGGAATATTTTTGATCTGTGGTCCCGTCACATAATCCTCAATGGTAATATCCTTTGTTGTAAACTGATAAAAATCTTTGATCTCCGGGTTTAATGTGAATTTTGGTGCCGGGTGCTGCTCTCTCCCGATCAGTTCCTTAATAATCGGAATATGACGGTCATAAATGTGCGCATCTGCGATCACATGCACTAACTCACCAACCTGCATATCGCATACCTGCGCTAACATATGCATTAGCACTGCATACTGGCACACATTCCAGTTATTGGCAGCTAACACATCCTGGGAACGCTGATTCAAAATAGCATTCAATGTCAGCTTTTCATCGCCCTCTTTATGTGTCACATTAAAGGTCATGCTGTAGGCACATGGATATAAATTCATCTCATGCAGATCCTGATGCACATAAATATTTGTCATGATACGGCGGCTGAATGGGTTATTTTTCAGGTCATAGATCACGCGGTCAACCTGATCCATCATTCCCTCTTTGTACTGGTGCTTCACACCGAGCTGATAACCATATGCTTTTCCAATGGAGCCGTCCTCATCTGCCCATTCATCCCATACGGTACTGTTTAAATCGTGAATATTATTGGATTTTCTCTGCCAAATCCAGAGCATTTCTTCCGTACATGTCTTAATTGCTGTTTTTCTTAATGTAATTGCCGGAAACTCTTTGGAAAGATCATAGCGGTTCACAACGCCAAACTTCTTGATCGTATAGGCACTCGTTCCATCTTCCCAGTGTGGGCGGACTTTCTCGCCCTCTGTGCTTGTCCCGTTCTCTAAAATATCTTTGCACATATCTACAAAAATCTTGTCTGCAAGACTCATCTTCTATCCCCATCTTTCTGTTGCATTTTCACTTAACTATTGTTGAATCACTTTCTAACAATTGCAGTCACTCTCTGCATGAAGTCATACACGATTCAACGTTTCTATTCTACCTAATTTTCCTATAAAGTGCAAGTTATAACCATTACCCCTCAACGTAATCCATGCTGACAGAAATTGCCGTCGTCGATTTTAAAACTGCTGCCTGATGCCAATTTGCATTGATTTTTCTCCAAAAATGCAGTATAGTAAAGAAAGTTTAAGAAGTTAGGAGATTTATCATGAGTCAGGCAAAAGTAGATCGTTATAAAGAAGAAAAAAAGAACCGTAAAAAAATCATGGCAAAAGAAAAAAGAATCCGTATCGCAGGTTACACTGCCGGATGTCTTGTGATTGCCGCAATCATAGGCTGGGCAGGTTATTCCGGATACAATGCTTATGAGGCAAGCAAGCCTATGGAAACCATTTATGCAAATCTGGATTCCGTTACAGACTATATGAGTTCTTTAAATGCAGAATAAAAGATACCGGAACGAGGTACAAGTGAACTAACAATAAAATAAATCAATAAAACAGATTAAAAATCGACCATTGACTTTACCAAACCAAAGTGCTATTTTGTTATTCAAACAGAGAACAAAATGCAACGAACAGAACAGGGTTATCTGAATCACCTGTATGACAGAGAGCTGTCGGCTGGTGCGAGACAGTATACAGTTTCAGAAACTATCCTCTGCGAGCAGTGCACTGAATTTTACTTAGTAGGTGTCACCGGTATTCTACCGTTATTTAGAAGCTTATTGTTGTAGGCATATACACCCACAAAGATAAGACAGAGAGGTCGTTTTTTTACGGCAAACAAAGTGGTAACGCGGAAGCTTAAGCCTTCGTCTTTGAGATATCTTAGCATATCTGAAGATGAGGGTTTTTTATTTTGCAGAAATTACAAAATAAAATTCCTATAAAGTTAAAAGCACTCTGCAAAGATTTTTGTTATTTTTCAAAATTTCACTACCAGCTTTGACACAATGTATTTTGTTCCCAGAAAAAATACATTTTCAGAAAGGAGCCGCCATAAGGCGGAAAAAAGTTATGAATGGTTTAGTTATTGTTTTAATCGGTATCGTTGCACTTGGCGCTGGCTACCTCTTCTATGGTCGCTGGCTTGCAAAGAAATGGGGAATCGACCCAAATGCAAAAACCCCTGCTTACACACACGAAGACGGGGAAGATTATGTTCCTTCCTCCAAATTCACCGTATTCTCACATCAGTTTTCTTCCATTGCTGGTGCAGGTCCTGTCACCGGTCCAATCCTTGCATCTGTTTTTGGCTGGGTTCCGGTATTACTCTGGCTGATCATCGGAGGTCTTTTCTTCGGTGCAGTTCAGGATTTCGGTGCTTTATATGCCTCTGTTAAAAATGAAGGAAAATCAATGGGTATGATCATTGAAAAATACATCGGAAAAACAGGAAGAAAGCTTTTCATGTTATTCTGCTGGTTATTTACTTTATTGGTTATCGCCGCATTTACAGATATGGTTGCCGGAACATTCGTCGGAACCGGAGTTGAGGGCATGACAGAAGCAACCTCTTATGCAAATTCTGCTGCTGCTTCCATTTCCATGCTGTTCATCGTTGTAGCTGTTATCTTCGGTGTTATCCAGAAGCATGTTGGAAAAATGAACGAAGTTGTAAAAGCAGTTGTTGCTATCGCTCTTTTAGTTGTGATGTTTGCAGTTGGTATGAAGTTCCCGATCTGCACAACAAAAACAGCCTGGATCTACATTGTAATGGCTTACCTTTTCCTTGCATCCGTCATGCCAATGTGGCTTTTAATGCAGCCTAGAGACTATATGACAACTTTCATGTTGCTTGGTATGATCATCGGTGCAGTTGTCGGTGTCGTTGTTGCACATCCGACCATGCAGTTAAATGCATTCAGCGGATTTAATGTAGGCGGAAGCAGCTTGTTCCCTACTTTATTTGTTACGATCGCCTGCGGTGCCGTCTCCGGTTTCCACAGCCTTGTATCTTCCGGAACATCCTCAAAAACGATCAGCAATGAAAAAGATATGCCAATGGTTGGCTACGGTGCAATGGTCGTAGAATCCTTACTTGGTATCGTATCCTTAGTCGTTGTCGGTGCCGTTGCCGTCAACGGAACAAAACCGGACGGAACACCTTTCTCTATCTTTTCTTCCGGTGTTGCAGGATTCCTTGAAAAACTTGGTGTCCCTGTCTCCGTTGCAACTGTATTTATGACTATGTGTGTATCTGCACTTGCACTTACATCACTTGACTCCGTTGCCAGAATCGGACGTATGTCCTTCCAGGAATTATTCTATGGAGATTCTACTGATCCGGCAACTATGACTCCGGTACAGCGTGTGCTTACCAACAAATATTTTGCTACTGTGATCACATTATTCTTCGGATACTTATTAACACTTGGCGGATACAGCAATGTATGGCCGCTGTTTGGATCAGCAAACCAGTTACTTGCAGCCCTCGTATTGATTGCTCTTGCTGTTTTCTTAAAAACAACAGGCCGTACCGGCTGGACACTTTATATTCCAATGTTTGTAATGTTAGCCGTTACTTTCACTGCTCTAGTTCAGAAAACGATCGCACTTGTCGGCAGCTTCATGAGTGGTAATGCAACACTTCTTGTAGACGGACTTCAGTTTGTGGTTGCTATCCTTCTTATGGTACTTGGTGTTCTTGTGGCATTAAGCTGCCTCAAAAAACTTTTTGGAAAGAAAGCAAAAGCAGAAGCTTAATTTCTTAAATATAAAACACAACAATCGTCAATTGTTTCACAAAAAAATGATATGTCAACTGTCTGATGGACAAAGACATATCATTTTTTTACTGGTTTATAATTATTTTATTATCATATCCGGCTGCATCGGATTCCATTTACAATATCCTGTTTCTTACTCAATGATCAGACGTACCTTTGGCAGTCTGGCTCTGCCTTTTCGCTTTGGCAGATGTACTGAATACACATCTTTATATCGATAAACACTAAGGATAACTCCCATTAAAATGTAGCATACGTACATACAGCTTCCTCCCTTAGAGAAAAAGGGAAGAAATGTCTGGGAAGTTGGGAGAATCCCAAAATTCTCCAACAGATTGATCGCTATATTGGTAAAAAGGATCATTCCGCTTCCGAATCCCATCATCATGCCAAGCTGGTTTTTCTGATGGAATACGGTAGAAAAAATGGCAAATACAAGTAATGCCAGCACTGCACAGATTGCGATACAGGCGATATAACCATAAGTTCCCGTCAGATAGGCGAGGATAAAATTATTGTTATAATCCGGAAGTGTTGTCTTTAACTCCTCCACTCCATTTCCTACAAGGATGCTGTTCGCAAAACAGTCTTTTAAGGCGCGTGTCACATAATTCCACTCGACATCTCCTGTCAGGAAATTACGAATCCTGTCTATCTGATAAGGTGCATTTGCGATCAACAGGATGCCCGGCATCGGCAAAACCAGAAATACTGCTCCAATCACCGTCAGTACGCCCTTCCGGTTCACCTGAAACCAGTTTTGGGCAATACCAAGTATCAGAAGGCTCACCATGCATACGAACAGGATCACAAACAGAGTAAGGCTTGGCAGTCTTAATGCGATAAAAAGCGGTGGCACTGCCCATAAAGCTGCTTTTACCAGTCCCTTATATCCTTCCCCATAATAAGAGTAAAGAATTGCTCCATATACCGGGACATACAACATAAGAAAAGAAAACATCGATATTCTAAGCCATAACAGACTGGCTACCAAAATGTTTCCACCGAACCTGACTCCAAAGAATAAAGCATAGATACCAACCAGGATAATTCCTGCAGCGATCACTTTTGCAATTGCTGCAATCCTTGTATAATCCAGATGACAGATAAAAAACATCAGACAAAAGCCTGAAATAGTCTGCATACATGCCACTGGTGCACCCATCATCCAATGGATCAATACTCCTGCAAACATGATCACTGCCATAAGTACGATCATCTGCCGTGCCATCTTCGGCCTGTGTATCTGATCCAGCGATATTCCGGTAGTCACCGGGTCTCCCATATCACAGACAGCCGCCTTCTCTGCTTCCTCTCTTGTCATGCCGGCTTTCATATTATCTTCAATCTGATCAGATATATGGCTCTCTAATTCCTCACGGATTGCCGCATGTGCTTTTTTGCAACGGATCTGGTCTAACAAATTATTCAAATATTCTTCCATCTGTCACACCTCCATAGCCAATACATTGGTCACAGCGGTCTGGTATTCTTTCCACTCTTCCTGCTTTTGCTTTAACAGATGCTTTCCTTCTCTGGTAATGCTGTAATATTTGCGGACTTTCCCAGTGCATTCTTTCTCATATACTGTGAGAAGCCCCTTCTCTTCGAGTCCATGTAAAAGCGGGTAAAGTGTTCCTGCTTTTAACTCAAATACATTCTCGGACTTCTGTCGCAATGTATCGATCATCTCGTACCCATACATATCCTTCTCAGATAAAAGCTTTAAAATAAGCATTGTCATGCTTCCTGAAATCAGTGACCTGTCGACTGCCATAGATTGTTCCTCTCTTTCCTTTGTTCCATGCATCTGCTGCATTTCACAACATTTATATATCCAATATATAGATACTCTATATATCGGTTATCTATATAATATATCGGCAATCTATATATGTCAATCATTTCTGCAATTTTTTTCTCTACGCTCCTTCAATCTCCTTAATGCTGAATCCGTTTCCTTCAAGAAGATACGTCGCACTGCTGCCACAATACGGACATATTTTGGCATATTGGACTGTGGAATATGTCTTTCCACAGTCCTCACATACTGTCACGCCCGGTATGATCTCTGTTCTCAATTCTGAGTCTTTCAAAAGCCCGGATTTCTTTCTTGCATACCCCCAGCAATCTGTCAGGTATTCCGGCACAACACCGCTCACTTCCCCGATTTCACAGGTCACAGATTTAATCTCTGTAAGTTGATTCTCTTCGGCAACTTCCTCTACCATTCGCATCACATGTACTACAATACCTAATTCGTGCATTACTTTCTCCCATTACTATTTTTTTCTGACCAAAAGCCCTTGTCCTGTAGGAAATAATCTACTGAACCTCACTCGGCTTTTTCATCACTTCCTGCTGTCTCCGATTTTACCTGTTCTTCTGTAAAAATAAGCTTCGCATCGATTGCAAATTTCGGCTCTGCATACACAGCACCACCGACTGCGATACACCAGCTTTCCGTATCATCTGCACATCCCTGCTCCGCCTTCCGGTACCATCGGTGTCACTTTTTCAAGCGGCAGGCGGCTCATGCGTTAAATGCCTCTTCGCTAGGCCTGATATGTCTTTACCTCACGGCGGATCCAGTTTGCCCAGTCTTCAAATCCTTCCCCTGTTTTTGCAGAGACAAAGAAAATCTCTGCCTTTGGATTTAATTTCAGAATCCGTTCTTTTACTGCATCTTTGTCAAAGTCATCAAAAACACTGAGTGTGTCACATTTATTGATCAATACGACATCGCAGATTGAAAACATGAGCGGGTATTTTAATGGTTTGTCATCTCCTTCCGGAACGGAAAGGATCATTGCATTCTTTGTGCTTCCGGTATGGATCTGAATGGCACGCACTCCTGTCTCTGTGATTGCCTGTGCATCCACGTCTGAATCAATATCCGCTTCCATGACACCGATCTTAAGCTCATCCTTCAACATGGCGATCGTACGCTTTAAAGTTGTTGTCTTGCCTGCTCCAGGTGAATACATCAGATTTAATAAAAAAGTTCCCTCTTCCTTTAATTCCTCGCGAAGTCTGTTTGCATCTGCATCATTATCCTCAAAAATACTGCGTTTTACTTCGATTACTTTAAATTCTTTCATTGTTTCCCCCATTCCTTCTTCTGAATCAGAATAAGTTTTTCCTTTCGTATACTTATTCTCTGGTATATCCAGAGATACCAGGTATATCTCGGAGCGATTTACGTTACTAAAAAAATCCCGGTATAAAATAATCTGCAAAAATCTGTCAGATTATCTTATACTGAGACTTTTTAATTTATTTGTTCCTGGAAAATTTTCAATTAATGCTGATAGAATCTGTGGTTCTTCTGTAAAAACATTCGTCCACACTGAAAAAAAGCCATCACTAACAGCTGTCATTATGATTTGCCTCTTCATATCTATTTAAATTCATCTGGAGCATCCCTATACGTATAATCAATGCATAATTCATTTTTATCGTTCAAGAATCCCCACAAATCATTTTCATTACATACCGCTGCATATCCATTCGCGAAACTTCTTGCTTTAGTATATTGAGGCTCTATAATAATTTTGCCACTAACTTCAACAAATCCCCATTGAACAAAATCGCTGCGCGATGGCCTGCCAAGGCTGTGGCGCAGCGATTTTGTTCAAGTTCAATTTGTTTTTCCCAAAATAATGCATTTTTAGGAAACTCAGTTGATGCAATCGCCATATCTTCAAGATATAAATTTCTAACAAATGCTGTATGTTCTTCTTCATATAATTTGTCATAAGATTCTTTAATTTTTTGATAAGTTTCCTCTGAACGTTTATATTCAAGAGATTTCTTATAATATTCTATTGCTTGCTCATACAACCCTGCTTCAATACTTTTTTCCGCCTCATCTGTACATGCACGATAATTTGTATATGAGCTTACTGTTCCCGACACAAAAGTAAACCAAGACATGCACAGGGTCGCAACCAGTATAATCGGTATAATTATTTTTGATGCTTTCATTATTTGTTACCACCTAACGCTTAATATAGCGTAAATAAACACATTATCATTATTCCTATTATGCAACATACTTTTGATCATCAGCTTTTTTATCTAAATATTGAGGAGCCTGGTCTGCTCTCTACGTTTCTGGATTTTTGCAGTTCATTAAATGATAATCTCTTTTTCACTGCGGAAGAAGCAGATGTGGAGCTTAAAAATTTACTCCTGTTATATAATCAGCAATTAAAATTACTTTAGGCTATCGGGATTGCGCCTCTTTATCAGCCGGCCATGATCTCCGAAGTGCCACATAGGATATTAAAAAGTTTGCAAACCAACCAGCCGGTACAGCAAGCCAGACAAATGCAATGCCAAAACGCGGTGCACAAATCAAAGCAACCGACAGACGAATCGCCAGGTTCACCATGTTTGCAATGAGAAATGGACGCATGATTCCGAGACCTCGAAGAACCCCATCGGTTGCCATTTTGATTCCCATAAAGATGAAGAAGTAACCGAGCCATCTCATATAACCCTCAGATACCTGATAAGCCAGGGCAGTTCCATCCTTGCCAAGGAATAGCGAGGAAATCTGAGTGTGTAGTGTTTCAATGACTATAAAAGCAAGAACTGCAAAACATACATCTAACACCAGTGCAGCGTGATATCCTTTTTTGATCCGTTCAATTTTCTTTGCACCAATATTCTGGGAAACATATGGGGAAACCGCATTGCCTATGGATACAAAAATCAATGAAAAAACATTCTCTACCCGCATCGTCGCCGCATACCCTGCAAGTGCCTGTGTACCAAAAGGATTTACGACAGCCTGTACGATCATCATACCGATGGACACTGTAGACTGCTGAAGAACCGAAGGTATAGCAATTTGAAGCATGGAATATAACTCCTGTCGGTCAAACCAGTCAAAACGACTTTTATATCGGCGCATCCGGCTAAGGAAAAGAAAAAGTGAAAACACCGCAGAAATCCCCTGTGCTATAAGAGTCGCAAGTGCCGCACCGAACACTCCGAGACCAAGTCCTGCCACCATCCAAAGATCCATAAAGATATTTAAGATTGACGAAAATATCAGTAGTCCCAGCGGGATTTTTGATTCACCTATGGAAGTAAACATCGTTGATAGAATGTTGTACATAAACAAAAACGGAAATCCCACAAAGTAGACCCTCAAATACAGCACTGCGTCATCTAATATATCTGCAGGGGTTTGTAATGTGCTCATCATCGAGTGGGAAAAGCAAAAGCCAGAAACACCAAGGACTACGCTTAGAATCAAAAAGCTAAACAAGGACGTTGACACGATGGTCTTCATTTTTCCATACTCTCTGGCACCGAAATGGCGGCTCACGAGCACACCGGCGCCGACACCGGCCCCCAGCGCCACACAAATGAAAACATTGGTCAGCGCTGCGCAGGCTCCGACAGCTGCGAGTGCAGAGGAGCCAACAAACTGACCAACAATGATGGAGTCAGCCATATTGTATATTTGCTGAAAAAAGCTGCCAAGAATCATCGGCATTGCAAAAACCGTCAGTGCTTTAAGAGGCGTATCTGTGATCAAATATTCATCTTTTGACATTATCATATCCTCCACATCCTTTATAATTTCACTTATTCTTTCCTACACCAGAATTTATTCCATGTATTCAAAATGCAAGTTTTAAATTACGTTGCGAAACAATTATATGGAGAAAAAGGGCATAATTGAAGAGCATACAACTATAATAAACCCTCAAAAGATCAGTGGTGCTGTTTCATCAAGTGATGAAATGGAACACTTCCTGCACACAGTCATTGATACACTTCCCGGCGTTATCAGCTGCAGCTGCAATACGATTTTATCACGTATTAAAGATATTAAAGGATTACGACTATAGGAGTCTGCATTTCCATACAACAACTATTAAGCCACTTATAGACAGCCTGTGGGGTTTCAATCCATGACTTTCTGAACATCTTTTACCGATTTTGTTACAGGTGATTACTTAAAACAAAAAGCTTCGAAGTTTGAACCTAATCTCTACATATTACCTAAGCAGTTTTTTATTCATTTACTTCATACAGATAACTATTTCCCTGTTTCCCAATCCTGACTACGATTTCAAGGTCTGTTAAGATCAAAAGAACAGTCTGCGCCAGACGCAGCTGGATTTTGGCGTGCTTTGCAAAGTCTTTTGCAGTAAATTGTTCCGGCAGGTCGTATGGAACAAACTGCATGTAATCTTCCCTTCGGTCGATACAGACTTCCTCTGCAAACTCTACCGGAATGCGGTCGTACCGCTCACTTCCCTTTTTCTTATCTCTGCTCCATCCATTTAAAAGGCGGTACTCCTCCATATCAAGCAGCGCCAGTTTTAAATGCAGATTTGGATTTGATAAATAAGGGCGGATCTTATACAGCTCGATAAACGCCATGTAGGGATTTCCGGTCTTTGGTGACTTGCGTTTCGGTGAAGTCTCTCCTGTTTCCTCGTCGATCCAGAACAACCACTTAATATGTGGGATCGGATAAACGATCGTGACCGGATAAAGCGGCAGAAAAGCGTCAAGCTTCCGCCGCATTTTATGAAATGCGCGTGTCTGTATCTCAATGATCTCCTGACCGGTATAAATATCTGCCACAAAGTTTTCGATTGGAATCTCATGCATATCCGTATCCGGCGCATAATAATTCTTCAGAACCGCATGAACCGTTTTTTCTGATAATGTGCCGATTCCCTGTCGCTCCCGCTGAATCCCGACAATCTTATCTCTTGTATTTTCAAATAAACTCTCGTTTATACACACTTTGTTTCATCCTTTTAAATATTTGTGCATCAGTCGCATCCTCGCGGAGCGTTTTTTACATTTTTTATTTTTCCGGATGTTTCATATTTTTCAAAATGTCAAAGCAGTCAAACGTTGCAAAATAATCGTCCGGTGTCTCTGCACGGCGGATCAGCTGTGTGGAGCCATCTTCTTTTAACAGGACTTCTGCGGAACGGAGTCTTCCATTATAATTGTAGCCCATGGAAAATCCATGCGCGCCTGTATCATGGATCACAAGCAGATCACCCATATCAATCTTTGGAAGCATACGGTCAATGGCAAATTTGTCGCAGTTTTCACAAAGGGAACCTGTCACATCATATTTGTGATCGCATGGTTCATTTTCTTTTCCCATAACCGTAATATGATGATATGCACCGTAAATAGCCGGTCTCATCAGGTTTGCAGCACACGCATCCACACCGATGTACTCTTTGTAAGTGTGTTTCTCATGGATGGCTTTGGTCACAAGGCATCCATAAGGTCCTAACATGAAACGTCCCATCTCTGAATAAATGGAAATATCACCAAGTCCTGCCGGAACTAAGATCTCCTCAAACGCTTCTCTTACTCCTTCACCGATCACACGGATATCGTTTGGTGTCTGATCCGGACGGTAAGGGATTCCAACACCACCGGAAAGATTGATAAACTTAATGTCACAGCCGGTCTTATCACGAAGTTCTACGACAAGTTCGAATAACTGACGCGCAAGTTTTGGATAATACTCATTCGTAACGGTATTGCTTGCAAGAAATGCATGAATACCAAAGTATTTTGCGCCTTTTTCTTTTAAAATCTTGAATCCTTCAATAATCTGCTCATGGGTGAAACCGTACTTTGCATCTCCCGGGTTGTCCATGATTCCATTGCTCATTTTAAATACTCCGCCCGGATTGTAACGGCAGCTAATAGTTTCCGGAATATGTCCGATTGTCTGCTCTAAGAAATCAATGTGGGTGAAGTCATCTAAGTTGATGATCGCGCCCAATTCATCTGCAAAAGCAAATTCTTCTGCCGGTGTATCGTTTGAAGAAAACATGATGTGTTTTCCGTCAAAACCCTGAGAATCAGCTAACATCAGCTCTGTTAAGGATGAGCAGTCACATCCGCAATCATACTCTTTTAAGATATTCAAAATAAATGGGTTTGGGGTTGCCTTTACCGCAAAATATTCGCGAAATCCCGGATTCCATGCAAATGCTTCCTTCACTGCCTTTGCATTTTCACGGATTCCTTTTTCATCATATAAATGAAATGGAGTTGGATATGTTTTTACGATCTCATCTAACTGTTCCTTGGTTACAAATGGTTTCTTTTCCATAATCACTGCCGCCTTTCGTGCTGTTGTAATTCGTCTTTTTTTGTATATTATTTGATACACATATATACTGCCTGCTTAATCTATCTTATGCCCGGTCTTCCGGCTGCTTGGCAATATGCTGCTCGATCTGTTCATCCAGATAAACATTAAATTCCTGCATGAATTTTAAAATAGTATCTGTTTCTTCCTTGGAATAACGGGATAAAAACTGCATGTCACGCTTCTCCCACTGCTTATGTCGCTTTTCATGTTCCTTGAATAAGACCATTCCACGCTCTGTCAGTTTAAAATACACTTCTTTTTTGTTCGTCTCTAACGTATACTTTTCGATCAGACCTTTTGCAAGTAGTTTTTTTGTCATTTTGCTGATCGCACCTCGTGTCATCTGCATCTGTTCTGCGATTTTTGTGACATTCGGCAATTCCAGACGACCGATATTATCGATACAATGGGTTTCTGAATAGCCATACTCGTCCAAGCACTGGCTTTCTGTCAACTTTGAAAGCATATCCTGGTGCTCTAACATAAGAGCAATTTCCTGTAACAAACGTTGTTGTTCTTTCATAATTCTACCTCATTTTGTTTCCACGTCAACATTTATCATACCCAATATATCGCATTGATAATTTTATGTCAATGTTTCCAAGGCAAATTTTTTCTCATGAGTTTGCTTTGAAAAAGTTTCTCAGTTATAGATCAGATGAAACATTATTGACATTTCCGGAAAAACTCACACTCTTCATCATTACAGATTCCAGCCTCTTTCAACCGGATATTACAATGGAATACATGTCCAAGTTCCGTCTTTGCGTCACCATAAAACCGGTAAAGAAACGGTACTTTATGTTTTGTGAGTGTGCCAGCCATCACCGTTGCCTGATCGATCAGAAAATCTCCGGTGGCAGTCATAAGAAATACCGGTGGATAATTTTCGTCTAAATGCAGCATTGGATTGATGAGATCAATCTCTTTTTTCGTTCCTTTCTCCGGCAGATAGTCTGCCATCAGTCCTTTTTTCTGCTCCCCTTTTTCCATCTCCTGATTATACGTTCCACAATTCAGTGCAATTGCTTTTGGCTTGAAATGATCCGAAACTTTAAACGCAAAGTTTTCCGCATATTCCGGATTCGTGCAGATTGCAGCATAAAGCGCAAGCGTGTTGCCTCCTGCGGAATCTCCTACCATATAAATGTGCTCCGTGTCAAACTGATACTCCTTTTTGTGATCTAATATCCACGAAATGACTTTATTGGTATCTTCTAACGGTGCAGGAAATTTATATTCCGGCGCAAGGCGGTACGAAAAGTTCACTACCGCAAATCCTCGCTCTGCCAGATTCATACAATAAAACTGATATGTTTCTTTTGTTCCATAAACCCAGCCACCGCCGTGTACGCTGACGATCACCGGAAGCTTCTTTCCCGTTTCTTTCTTCGGGCGGTATACGTCCAACAAATTCCACTTTTCATTTTCACCATACACGATATCATCAAAACGTTCGATATCCTCTGGCGTTTTCAGCCCTTTATCTCTTTTATCATCACTTGCTTTAAATGTTCTGCGAACCACTTCACTTGTCAATGACATTTGCTTTTCCTCTTTTCCAAAACTTTTATCGTTTCTGTAGAAAATCATCACAACGATTAGCCAATTAATACTTTTTTTCCTTCGAATGCAAAACCGTAACTGTGAATATGTTCCCTTGTAATCCCCTTCCTCTCCAAAGCTGCCGCATAATGTTTTTCGTCAATCTGTGTAAGTGCAGCCTGCACTGTCTCTTCCAGATTCTTTTCTTTTTTTGGATTGAAAAACTTTGAATTCTATGATATATGCATCTTTCACCTCTTTTTTTCTGGGTTCCAGCATAATATCATATCTTCCAAATCCACTCTCCTGATTCGATGTCAGATAATATTGATTCTGCAATTCAACAAGCAGCCCCAGTACAAATCCATGATAAAAACGCTCCGGCTGTTTTCCTGATGGACGATTTTCTGTGTCAAAAGAACTGAATATCTGTTCTGCGACACGATTCATATATTCATTCATCGCATCAAGATCATTTAACAACAGTGCTTTCACAAAATGATTATAATCCGATTTTATTTCTGCAAACCATCCTTTTACCATAGTTTCAAACATCTTCTTAACTTCGTGGTTTGTGATTGTAAGTTCGTATTTCGGGTTTTCATCTGTGGTATCATCTATCTCATCATAACTAATATAATTCTGCACTTTCAAATAACCGCTTGCGAGTAAAGGACTCCAGATTGCATCCTCATTCTGTGACAACAGATTGTACACAATCTGTTCATCAATTTCACATATAATACTCTCTCCACGCAGCAGTTTTTCAAATGTATACTTGATATCTCCACTGCTCTCACGAATCAGTTTACCTGCAAGACTGTTGGAACTGGTATTCACCCAGTAAGTATTAAATTTTCGGTTATTGAGGAAATTTAATATGGACCACGGATTGTAAATATCCCTGTGTTCTCCGAATGTAAATCCATCATACCAATATTTCACCCGCTCTTTTTCTTCAGCCATACCATATTGCACCAACATACGAAAAACTTCATCTTCCGTAAACCCAAACGCTGTTGCATATTTATCGGATGTTGTTGTAACCACTTCCAGATTATTCAGATCAGAAAAAACCGACTCTTTGCTTACCCGGGTAATTCCCGTCATGATAGCACGTTCCAGATATGGGTTCGTCTTAAAATCGGCATTAAACAGGCTTCTTGTAAATGCTGCCAGTTCATCCCAATATCCCTCAACATACGCCTCCTGCATCGGTGTATCATATTCGTCTAACATTCAAAGTCTTTCCAAAACGGCGCGGACGTGTGATAAGCGTCACGGAATCTCCACTGCTCCACCACTCTCTGATAAAATCCGTCTTGTCAATATAAAAATATCCATTTTCAATTAATGTCGAAAAATCCTGCACACCTATAGCGACTGTCTGTGACATGACTTTCTCCCCATTTTTATTGCAATTTTGTATTTTGCACAATCCGTACAAATAGTATACTATTTTATCATATCCAAATCCAGCTGCTCTGTAAAGATATTCCCCTCTTTTCCAAAAAAACTCCCCGGAAAAACAGTCTTACATTATCTGCTTTTCCGGGGAATTTTATTCTTCACTAGTTCTTCTCATCTTTCGTGACTTTCTTTCTCACTGCTTTCACCATCGGCAGCCCGGTATCATAGTCAAGCTGTCTCGGTTCATACTCCTCGTTTTCCCTCTGTCTAGTATAACCGTCATTCTGCCAAGTCGGCTTCTTATCCTTTCTCCACGGTCTTGCACTCCACTGATAGCCACGATAAAGATCCCTTGTCGCATTCATATGTTCTAACAGTGCATCATGCATGGCATCACGCTCCTTCACACAGACAGAATCTTCAATCAGGTTATGGACTTCATATGGATCCTTTTCCATGTCATAAAACTCATCTGTATCCAGAAGATTTAAAACAAGCTTGTATCGCTCACTGATTGCTGCACGCATAATCTGCAATCCACCAAAGCCATCATGGTCAATCTCATACCGTGTAAATTCCGTGTATACAATATCATTGACTTTCTCTGTCGTGTCATAAATCTGTTTTAACATGCTCTTTCCTTCTAAGAGCTTTGGAATCGGAAGCCCCATATAATCTAAAATAGTCGGCACAAGGTCAATGTGGGAAGCCGGTGCATCCACTACCTTTCCTTTCTCCCCTCCTCTTATAAGGAGTGGAATATTAGCCACCTCTTTGTACGCAGTTGCATTCTTCATCTGCAGTCTGTGTGCTCCGAGCATATCCCCATGATCTGAGGTAAAAATCACCAGTGCATCCGGCATCAACCTGTTGATTTTATCAATCACTTTTCCAATTTCATGATCTACGAATGTATTACATCCTAAGAACAGAGCCAGTGCCTTTGACGGATGATTAATCTCCTCTGCTGTTCTATGAATATCTGCCCCTGCCCAAAGCTGCTGCATCAATGGCTTTTTACTCAGATCATCTTCAAAATTTGGCTGATTATCAAAGATAAATCCCTCATACATCGTATTGTATGGTGCAGGACACAAACTCGGTCCATGCGGCTCATCGTAGGACACAGTCAGGAAGAAATCCTCATCCTGATACCGTTCTAAGAAATCAAGTGCTCTTTCCGTACAGCGGTACGCATAAGTGAACTCTTCTGTCATATTTTCCCTGAATGCGGTCTCTGACTTTCTTGAGGCAACCTTCTCCTCATCCGTCAGCTCATTCAGATAACATTTCATATCATACCAGTATTCCGGATCCCAGCCTTCCGGACATTTTCCGAAGCCAAAATAATCACCACCATCGAGATGCCATTTTCCAATATAACCGCAGTGATATCCATTGTCTGTCAGACGCTGTCCGACGGTCTTCACATTTGCCCCAAGTGGCACACAGTTTGTCACCATTCCGTTTGAATGTGGAAAGGTTCCGGTAAAAATTGCACTCCGCGCCGGACCGCACACTGGCTGACAGGAATAGGCATTGTTGTAACGGATTCCCTCTGATGCAAATTTATCGAGATTCGGCGTAACCATTTTGGGGTTGCCGTAGCAGCCTAACATGTCTTTTCTAGTGGTGTCCGTCATGATTAAAATCACCTGTTTTTTCATAAAACATCCATCCTTACTTATTCTTTACTAATTTTTGTTTCTTTAAAATTACAATAAAAACAATAATACTGATTACCACATAGGCGACCGTCATACCAATGAAAATAGAAGGAATTGCCTCTCCTTTATTAATAATACCAATTGGAGAAAATACCGTGTAAATGTAAATCAGGGTTGTAACAACAATTCCAGATACCGGTTTTGCATATTTCCATGGTGTCAAATCAACTGCTTTTGCATCCTTTTGTACATACAGCTCTTTTCTGGGTGCAATCTTTGCACTCACAAACATAATCAGCAGACAGATAATAAATAAAATTCCATAAATATGTAAATAATGAACCGGAATCGGATAAACAAATTTGTAAAGGGCATAAGCGATAATAAAAAATACAATGGAAATCTTGGCTCCAATTGCCGGAACTTTCTTCGATGCAAATCCAACCAATACAACCGCTAAAATTGGGATGTTAAAAAATCCCATAACACTCTTCATAAAAGTGTATAATCCCTGTGGGGCATTTGCGATGCTCGGTGCAACAAGGATGGAGAAAATACCAATTACCGTACCAAATATTTTACCTACATTTACAAGCTTCTTATCTGTGATGTTCTGATTGATCATTGGTTTGTAAATATTCAGGCAGAACATAGTAGATGCCGAATTTAATGCTGAATTAAAGGAACTTAATACTGCTCCGAATAAAACTGCCCCAAAGAAGCCGACTAATGGTAATGGCAATACATGAGACACCAGAACGGAGTATGCTGAATCCTGAGATTCAATCTCACTTCCATATAAATGAAATGCGATAATACCTGGAATCACAAGAATAAATGGATCCAGCATTTTGGCAAACCCAGCGATCAGTGCTCCTTTCTGCCCCTCAGCCAGATTTTTTGCACCAAATTCTCTCTGTACAATCTGCTGATTCGTGCACCAGTAGAACGTATTTACCAACAGCATTCCTGTAAAAAGTGTACTAAACGGTACACTGCTTGAAGAACTTCCTATCGCATTCATTTTCTCTGGATGAACCATCAGAAGCTGTGTGATTCCCTCTGCCATGCTTCCATTTCCAAGTCTGGCAAGTCCCAAAACCGGAATTAAAATACCTCCGATAATAAGTCCGATTCCATTGATCGTATCGGAAACTGCTACTGCCTTTAATCCACCAAAAATAGCATAGATACCACCAATAACACCGATACAGGCAATTACGATTGCAAGAGATTCTTTTTCTGATACGTGTAGCAATTCAGAGACATTAAATAATGAATTTAATGCTATTCCACCAGAATACAATACGATTGGCAATGTCACAAGTGCAAGGCTTACCAAAAACAGAAACGTTACCATATTCCTGGTTCTTTTATCATACCGTTCTTCAATAAATTCCGGTACAGTTGTAAATCCGCCCTTTAAATATTTAGGTAAAAAAATCAATGCCATAAATACAAGGGTAATACCGGACGTTGCTTCCCATGACATGCTTGATAGTCCATCCATAAATCCATTTCCATTCAATCCTACCAACTGCTCTGCAGACAGATTTGTAAGCATTAGTGAACCTGCTATTACAATTCCACTCAGGCTTCTTCCCCCTAAGAAATAACCCGTATTTGTTGATAAATCTTCTTTCTTTGTCAGGTACCACGAAATTACAGCTACCAATACTGTAAAAAATACGAACGATACCATAGTCCACATACTCATATTTTTTCCTCCAAAAAATTATTATCACGATATCGTGTTATTATCATAATTTTTTTCCTAAAAACCCTCCATAGAAAAAAATGTTCTGCATATGGACAAAACTGTTTTTTCTTTATTTTCTCATGATTTTTTCTTTTCTCTGTGCTACTATAATTTTAAGATGTCAGGGTCAAAAGAGTTTTTAAACTCGCTGACTTCCCACATATAGTACCTTGAAAATTTTACACAACCGTTTTGGAATAGATATTAGGTGTTTTTCCCTTGTATTTCAGTCAGTTCCTTGATTGGATTTTCAGGCTAATGCCGGATTTTGAGCATAATGCCCTAAGCCCTTTTGAAATGTAAAGAGCTTTTTAAAATTTAATGCTGCAATTTTACATCCGAAGAAAATCTTCCACGTATCAAACCCCATACCGGCATCCTGTCTGCATGATATTTTCTTCGCAATAAGGATGGAACTGTTGGGATTTTTCTCCAGTATAGCTGCAGCTTTTTGGTTCATATCCGGCAGGACAACGCAGGACTTTTGTACCTTCTTCATTAAATACAAACTCTGCAAGGATGCTGTCTACAGGTTTTCCAGATAAATCCGTATTGACCAGCTTGATATTCTTTTCTGCTGCAAGGTCGTGGTTCTCCTTTCCTGAGTATGCACCGTCTTCTTTTGTACGAAGACGCCGGGAAGCTTCTTCAACAACGGTCTGCTCTGAAAGACAGCGTACCAGAAGCTGGTATTCGGTAACATCATCGTATTCTGCCCCACAAAGTGACAGCAGTTTATCAGCGTCATGGAGAATGGTGTTTATCTGATCCCCTGTCTCATTTAAAGTATTATAATAAAACGTTTTGTTATAATCATCAGGATCATAATAATGTTCCATACCTTTAAGCAGATCATCTTTTTTATTGTTATGGAGGTAAATGACCAGTCTGGATACGCAGGTGTAAAGCAGTTCTATACGGCTTAGTTTCCGTATGTTTGCTGCAATCATCATGGAATCCATACGCTTGATACGTGGATTGATATCCATGAGTCTGGCAATGCCGCCACTCAGTCCGGTAAGACAGTCGTGAAGCAGATCAACACCATAGGCGGATTCATAATCATAACAGCGTTTACGAAAACGGATTAGTTCTGAATGACATATATGTTTACCACCTTTATTTGCTGAATATAGTATAGCACGTCCATCATAGAGTGGTAAATTTGTGTAAAATTTTCAAGGTACTATAGGGGCTTTTGACCCCAACATCATTTTAACAATTATTTTTGTCTTCACATGACAAAAACATGTAAAAAACAAGGAGGAATCATCCTTTATGATTGATATTTCCGGACATCTTCGCCCTTACCGAAACGAATTAGGATTTGAAGATAATACCACAGATTTTGTAATAAATTGCTGTGGCTATCAGCATTTTCTCACAAAAGATTTTTCCAGGCTCCGTCCAAATGGAAGACTTGATTTCCAGCTTATTTACATTTCCAACGGCTGTGGCTATTTTAAACTAAATCACCAATGGATAAAACGTGAAAAAGGAGACATTCAGATTTTCCTCCCTGGTGAACGACAGGAATACACTTATTATGCAAAAGATACCCCAGAAGTTTTCTGGATTCATTTTACTGGTAAAAATTGTAAAAAACTTCTAGAAGAGTATGACATCCATTCCTGTCATATCGGGGAGAATATTCTTTTTAAAACTCTATTTCAGGAAATCATTCTGGAACTCCAGCTGAAAAAATATGGTTTTGAAGCTTATATTGCAAGTAACTTTATTAAGCTGCTTATCAGCTTCAACCGGACTCTTCTAAACGAAAAGTACTCTGCTCACACAAATTTTGCTTTAGATCGTCTGATTCTCGAATTAAATCAGCACTATCAGAACTTCTGGTCTATTGAAAAAATGGCTGAATACTGCAATCTGAGCCAGGATTACCTTTCTCATCTTTTCAAAAAAGAATACCATATTACGCCGATGAAGTATCTCTCTCAAATAAGAATCAATAAGGCAAAAGATTTTCTGGCTTATGAAAATCTTCCTATCTCTGAAGTTTCCTATCTTGTCGGCTACAGCGACCCTCTTTATTTCAGCAGAACTTTTAAGAAATCTGAACAGGTCTCACCGCAACAATACCGAAGAGATATTTTACAGATTCATACGCCATTTCATACTTATGAAGTATAAAAGATGAAGTTTTTTCCAAAACAAAAGACGTCTACATTTAAGCAATAGAATGCACGCTCCGCGAACATTCTATTGTCATGAATAAGCAGGCAAGTCGACATAAACATATCGACTTGCCTGCTTAACTGTCATTATCTGCACAAAATACTTTTACATTGTTCTGGCAACAACTCTGATTACATTTGCCGCATTAAACTGTAAATCTGCTTTCGTGATTTTATATCCATCAATCTCTTTTCCCGTTTTAACCGCTTCTACAATATCATCGACATTTTTCTGGCATCCTGGCATCTGGATGTCATTGCCTGCATAAATACAGCCGGTAGATGCTGAGATTGGATAAGCTGGTTTGAATTTTCCGGTAATCATCGGCATATCCTGTGAGGTGAACCAGTCGGTCATCACTACTCCTTTAAATCCCCATTCGTCTCTTGCCATTCCCTGGATCAGATCATGGCTGTTTGCTGTATGAATGCCATTTAGAAGATTATATGAAGTCATAATTGACAGTGGCTGTGCCTCATGCACTGCAATCTCAAACCCTTTGAGATAAATTTCTCTAAGTGCACGCTCACTGACATGTGCATTTACAAAATAACGGTTATCTTCCTGATTATTCACTATAAAATGTTTGATCGTCGTTCCCTTTCCCCTGTGCTTCTGTACTCCTTTTGTCATTGCTGCCGCAATTTTACCAGAAACATATGGGTCTTCGGAATAGTATTCAAAGTTACGTCCGCAAAGCGGATTTCTGTGAATATTTAACGCTGGTGCAAGCCACAGATCCACATGAAATTGTTCCATTTCTGAACCAATCATATCTCCAGCCTTTTCTACAAGTTCTGTGTTCCATGACTGTGCCAGTGCCCAGCCAATTGGAATTGCAGTACAATACTGATAATAATTATCCACTTCCTTCTCATCGATATTTGGATTAAATGGTGTGTATGCATCCCCCATCACCTCTCCACCCGGAAGAAGTGTTCCATCCTTTTTCGTCTTAAAGTGTGGCTGCAAGCGAAGTCCGGCAGGACCATCTGCAAGTATCATATTCTTGATTCCTCTTGATTCTTTGCATACAGAGGAGGTATCTCCCGCTGCTCCAGGTACAGTGTATGATGCATTTCCGACAACTTCTCCTCCGTCAGCACGTAAAGTACCCACACAAAATTCTGCAAGCTCTTCCGTTGAAAGCTGTGCCACTAATTCTTCTACAGTTGCTTTTTCTGAAAGAATATCCTGCATGGTAATTTTCTCTGTCTTATCTGTATGGTATTCCTTCCGCATTCCCTGATAAACAACCGTTTTTTGTGCAATAGCTGTTGTGTCAAAGATTATTTTTTCTGCCTGATAACCAGCGGCTTCTTTTTTCTTTTCTTCCAATTTTACAGCATCTGGATGAATCTCATTCAGTGCGACATCAAGTGCAAACAAATTTTTTGCCTTTAATGTTTGTACATCTTCACAGACTTCTATAACTCCTGCAACTTTTGTAGAAGCCGAGCTATTTCCAACCCGGATGATATAGTCACCCTTTTCCAATATCCATGCTGCTTCTTTTTCTGAATAAGATGCCATCTGTTCTGCCTGATACTTTAAGACAATCTCTTCTGTTTCACCCGGTGCCAGCAATTTTGTTTTTTGGTACGCTGCCAGCTCCTGATATGGTTTTTCCATTACTCCGCCGGTTGCACTATAATATACCTGAACAACCTCTTTTCCGGCATAAATTTTTCCTGTATTTTTTACAGTTACAGGAATCTGAATTTCATTCCCTTCCACACTTATCTTTCCAGCTTTTATCTCAAAATCAGTATAAGATTTTCCATATCCGAAACAGTACAGTGGTTTCACACCAAAGCTGTCAAAATAGCGATATCCAACATAGATACCATCTTCGTACATTTCATCATGTACACTCCCATTATGACTGAATTTTGCAGAGGATGGATAATCCATATAATTTTTTGCCCAGGTATCAGTTGTCTTCCCTGATGGATTTACTTTTCCGGTCAGCACATCCAAAAGTGCATCTCCACCAAGATTTCCAAGCTGAGTCATCAGGAGAATTGCATTTACTCCCTCTATTGATTTCATTTCCGAAAGATCCATAACTCCGCCAATATTTAATACAACAATCAGTTTATCATATACCTCAGCCAGCAGATGGATGTTTCCTTTTTCGTGTGGATATAATCTGTAATCCCCCTCCTCGTCAAACCGGTCTGCTCCTTCCCCGGAATTTCTGGCGATCACATAAACTGCGGTATCTGTCTCTGACACATCAATGTCATTGGTGGTGATGATCTCGCAGTCCGGTTCTTTGTAAGGATGGTCGAACATTACTGCAACTTCAGATATGTGTTTTCTCGCTGTTTCCTCTTTCATCCACTGTACATAAGCTTCTTTTGCAGCTCTGGTCTTCTTCTCCTGTCTGTCTAACCATGCGGTTGTCGTAACCTCAATTCCGGCATTTTCAAATCCCTGTTCAATGTTTACATTATTTCTTGTGTTTACATCTCCCGATCCAGTACCGCCTTTGATCGTCGCACGCGCTCCATTTCCGAAAAGCGCCACTTTTTTTGTATGAATTGGTAAAGCTCCATCGTTTTCCAGAAGTACCATACATTCCCCTGCAAGTTTTCTGGAAATCTGCGCATTTATAACTTCTCTCTCTTCAATCTCAGCTGTTTTCGATGCGAAAATTTCTGCCATATAGATATCTCCTCCCTGTAATCCAATTATTTTTATTTTTGTTTATTTTTCTTTTTAAGTCAAGATTTGCCGGAAAATTTTCCTTTTCTAAAGAAGTTCTTCCGGCAAATTTATGTATGATTTATTTCTGATGTCTTGCATCTAAGTCCCTGCGGATCTCTTCATACTTCTGATCTGTGATCTCATAGAAGTACATGGAAATTAAGGATGCGATATATCCTAAGATTGGCATCCCGAATCTTAAGAATACGATCATATTGATAACCGCTGGTGTCTGATCCTGATTTGCCACGAATCCAACTAATCCAAGGAAAAAGCTTGCGATAAATCCGCCAATTGCCATGCCAAATTTGTTGATAAATGTTAAAGAAGAAGATAATAAACCATCCCCTCGTTTTCCATATTTCCATTCTGCGTAATCCGAACATTCCGGCAGCATTGCCCAACCAAGGTTGCCTGGAAGTTTTGATACAAATCCAAATGCTCCCATCATACTCATAAGCACAATAACCGGTGCAGTAGGTTTGATCCACATAACAGCAAGTGGCAGGATGGATAATAAGCTTCCAAACCAGTATAATCTCTTTTTACCAATTAATTTGGTAAGTGGTGGAAGTAATGGAATAGAAATGATACTTCCTACTAAAATTGCAGTTGCAACAGGTGATACTAAATCTTCTCTTCCAAGTACATATTTGAAGTAATACATGTTTACAGCACTGTATGTAGCATTGGCAAGGACATCTGTACCAAATGCGATCATTAACATAAGCATTGGCTTATTGCCGGCAAGAAGCTGTAAGTTCTCTTTTAAATTAAATTTCTCTTTTTTTACTTCTACATCAACTTTATCATATTTTTTACCGCCCCATGCACAGATCCAGAAGGAAACAGTTGTCATAATGCCTATCAATGCACTATAAAGTGCCCAGCCCTGTTTTCCACCACCGAAAAGTTCTACCAATGGCAGTGCAAGAATTGTGATGACAAACTGGGAAACAGTTCCCATCCCCTGCTTCCATGCAACAATCTCTGTTCTCTGCTGAGGATCCTCAGAAAGAACTGGTGTCAATGCATGATAAGGAATATTTACTACTGTAGATGCTAATGAATATAAAATGTAAATCACATAAGCATATACGACTTTCATAGTTGGTGACATCTCTGGTGCAGTAAATAATAAGAAAATCAGCACACCAAGTACCGGTGCTCCAAAAATGATCCATGGACGATATTTTCCCATTTTACTTCTTGTGTTATCACCAAGCATACCCATGATCGGATCTGTAAATGCATCAATAAATCTGGATATCAGCATTAAGGTTGCAACCACATAAGAGCTGATTCCGAAAATATCTGTGTAGAAGAATGTCAGAAATGACATTACAAGAAAGAATGCAAGGTTAGAACCTAATCCTCCAAATGAATATTTAAATACATCACTAAATTTTGCTTTTTCATATTTCTGATTCATAATTTACCCCTTTCACCATGCTTTAACGCCAATGGTTTCTACCATCTTTTGATTTATTTTTTATAACCCCAGTCTCTTATACAACTCTTTTGGTGCATCGTTTTTCTCCATGTATTCTCTGATGTAACCCTTCATGCGCATTTCCACCGCTTCATCATGAATCTGTGTATTCTGCGTCGGATCCTCATTTAAATCAAATAACATGTTTCCAAAAGATGTTGTGTCTCCCATCATATCCTTTTTTTCAATTTTCATGACCTTACATCCTTTTGTAAAAGAAAATGGTCCGGCAAGCTCGATGTTCTGCAATTCCTCTGGTTGGAACATCTGGCGCATATGAGTTGGCATTAATGTATATTCATATACCTTTTCTTCCGGATGTTCTGCGGCATGCATATAAACATATCTGCCATCCGTGACATCCACCTGACTTCCATGATATCCAAATACTGCATATTCACGAATCGGTGAATCATCATCCATCACCTGTTTTAATGGCTTTCCTTCCATGTCTTTCGGGATTTCCATTCCAAAATATTCTAAAAGTGTCGGTGCAAGATCGATTGTCTGTACAATGGAATTCCGATGTGTTCCTGCAAGCTCCGCACGTCTTGGATCATAGATGAATAGCGGTGTATGTGCAATTTCATTGTAAATTGGCATGCTTGTCTTTCCCCACCAGCCATGCTCTCCAAGTAAAAATCCATGGTCTGTGTTCACGATCAGCATCGTGTCTTCCCACAGATTATATTTGTCCATTGCATCTAACACTTTTCCAAGATAACGGTCACATTTGCTGACTAAAGCTGCATAATTATATCTGACATGCTCAATTGTATTTTCAGATTCCACAGCCGGTGCATATGGTGGCCAGTCGGCTTCCATCGCTGCATCCCCTTCAAAATGATGTGGGTAAAGCTCTTTATCCTTCGATAAAGTATAGAACGGCTCATGTGGATCGAAGGTCTCAATCTGTAAGAACCAATTGTCTTCGCCATGGTTTCTCTCGATGAATTCCAAACCATTTGCAAAAGTGACTGCCTGAGAGGTCTTTTCCTCAGTATTCATCTCCACTCTGTTGATCTGATCCTGTGCCATCATTCTTGCATAGAGTGGATACTCTAACATCACTTTCTTATTTTCAAAAACAGTTCCGGCACCTTTTTCATAACCATGTGCTAAATCTGCTTTCCAGTTATCGCCCTCCTGACCTCTCGCAATCTCCCATGAGGAATAGCGGTTGTGATAAGTTGCTCCTCCGTCCTCCCAGTAATGCTGATGATCACTGACCAAGTGTGTGTAAACTCCTCCTTTCTTAAGAATTTCCGGCATGGAATCATCAAACGGTTCCATTGGTCCCCAGCTTCTGTGGAAGAAGTTGATTCTTCCGGTCTGAAGCTCTCTTCGTGCAGGCATACATGGCATGCTTCCTACATAGCATTGCTCAAACTGTACACATTTTTCTGCAAGTCTTTTAAAATTCGGTGTTTTAGTCCAGTTGCAGCCGTATGATTCCAGCATTTCGCGATTCAGTGAATCATACATTACCATAATTGCTTTCATAAATTTCTCCTCTCCTTTTTGTGTCTTCATTTATATAAAAATCTGGTAATTTCATATATTTATTTTTCTGTAAACGTTTTCAAAGTTATCAAAAAAATAAAGCTTGTGCCTTGCACATGCTCGCGCCGAGCGCGGTTGCTTGCGACAACCTACATCTTCGCGCGAGTGCGCATCATTGGCACGTTAGTGCCTTTTTATGTAATAGGGAATTCCAAGGAATTTCCTATTACATAAAAATACCTGTTTCTCAGGCAGCTTTCCGGTGGAAAATAACATGCTACTTTCATCTTCCACCAGGATAGATTCTATCATTCTATTTCTTTTACAGATCCTCTTTCTATATACTCCGGCATAAACCTTTTGGAAATCTCTTTTGTTTTTTTCCCGGTAAGGTTATCAAGTAATTCTGTAGCAATCGTTTCACCTAACTGTAATGCCGGCACATAGTAGCAATCAATTTTCGGAAGCATTTTAGCCCCTTCATTTTTTACATGCTCAACACAGATTACAGAAATATCATTTCCTATCTGCTTTCCCATGGTAGATAATATACTCTGTACTTTAGCCAGCAATCGCAAATCTTCTACAATCATTGCTGTAACTAATTCTTCTTCCATCATATACTCTAAAATATCTCTTAAAAACTCTATGTCAATATCCGATGTAGTGTCTGTGATATTCACCTTTAATCCGGAATACTTTATCTCTGCTTTGCTTTTAATCTTCTGGTTCGTAGCACTTCTGCTTTTCATTGGAAGAAAAGCAATTTCCCGGTGTCCTTTCTCATAAAGTCTCCGGATACCATCCATCATATATTCTTCATAGCTGGCATACACATTCATGCCTTTCTCACCAAATCTTTTCCCAATATAGCCCACTGGAAAATCATCTTCAATAATCGCACTTAACGCGCCTTCCAGCCTTCCATCAGATGGAATCGTCAGTACGATCAATCCGTCTATTTTTTTCTGGTTTACATACTCTATGAATTTTGGCTTTGCTTTTTCGCTTTTCTCATAAGAAACAGATTCATTCATCAGCAAGAGACTATAAGAACTTTCTCTGATAATATTATCAATTCCCCGCAGGCACTCTAGCATATATCCACTTTCAAACATGCTTCCACCTGCTAATGGTGAATAAACACCAATCATTTTGGAAGTGCCTGTTACAAGTCCTCTGCCAAACTGACTTGGCTGATAATCATAATACTCCAGCGCTTCCTTCACCGCGGCAACCTTGCTTTCTTTCACTCCGGCAGAATTGTTCACAACTCTGGAAACGGTTGCTATGGAAACACCTGCTCTTTTTGCTACATCATGGATCGATGCATTCATAAACTGTTGGTACTCCAATCTTATTTTGTAAACGTTTTCAATTTCTGTATTTAAATTACCACCAAAATATAGATTTTTCAATTGACAGATATTCCATATTTTGGTGGTAGTTTTTGTGAAATAATAACAAAACTATCTTCGCTTCAATGTCTCCGCCATCTCTTTCATTTTCGGCAGGCACGCATCAAAAAACATCTCATAGCTTTTGCAAAAATAATTTTCATACATTCCGGATACCTGGTCATAATCCCGGTTTCTCTGGCATCCACCGCGGCAGATTGTAAAATACGGACAGGATTTGCAGGATTCTTTTAACTGCAGCGACCGCTCGATAAATCCGATCTCTTTTCTTTTTGCATTGATCTCTTCCATCTGATTTGCATTAAAATTACCAAGACGATATTCATCTAACATATAAAAATCACATGGATACACACTTCCGTCTGCTTCCACGACATTCTGGATCCCACAGATTCCCCGCTGATCGCAGGCTTCCGGCTGATACCCTAAAAGGATACCGACATAATTTTCAAACTGCCGGATATATGGCTGTGTTCCGTTCTTCCAGTCCGCATACCATAATTCAAAAAGCTCGATCAGAAATCTTCCATACTGTTTTGACTCAAGTGCATACTCATTTTCTCCATGTGCTTCCTCTAACGGATCAAGGCAGGCAATATACTGCTGATAATGCCATCCCTGTTTTTTATAAAACTCATAAATCTTTGCAATTTCTGACGCTACTTTTTGGTTTACTACAGTCAGAATATTATATTCCACACCATAAGTATCCATCAGCTCCGCTGCATGGCAGACTCTGTCAAATGTCGGCCCGCCATTTTTACTGTGGCGATACGTATCATGGATTTCTTTTGTTCCGTCGACAGACAGTCCAACCAGGAAATGATTTTCCTTAAAAAATCTGCACCATGCCTCATCGATCAGATACCCATTTGTCTGAAGCGCGTTATTCACGCGGATTCCGTTTTTATTATATTGTTTTTCAAATGCAACTACTTTTTCAAAAAATTCCAGTCCCCGGAGTGTCGGCTCGCCTCCCTGAAAAGCGTAACTGACTGCTCCTTCTGCACGCAGCATTGTCTTCCGGACCACATTTTTTAGAGTCTGCTCTGACATAAATCCGTAAGATTCCTGGATTCGTTTCTGTGTTTCATCACAGTAAAAGCAATAGTCACATTTCATATTGCACATCCCTGAGGATGGTTTCATCAAAACACTAATTGGCGGCATAAATACCTCCTCTGTCTGCTTTTTTACATAAATTTGTAAATATTATAAATATTGATCACGATCATTAAGACCATTAATGCGATAAACAGCTTATCCACTGTCTTCTCATCGATTTTTTTATTGATCGCACGTCCACAGATTCCACCTGCAATTCCACCTGCAACCATAAGTACCAGCACACCGATCTGAAAATCCGGAACACTTCCTGTCACGATCGTAGAGATCAGGCTTGCAATCTGTGAAAAGAAAATAATATATAAGGAATTCTCTGCTGCAAGCTTTGTTGACATGGAAAAGAAGAAGAACAAAACAACCAGGTTGATTGGTCCTCCACCTATTCCGAGGAAAGAAGACATAATTCCAAGGAAAATACCGATCAGTACACAAACAATTGCACTGTCGACTTCATAGGTCTTGATTTTTGCCTTATAAATGGTATAGATCAAAGTTCCAAGTGTAACGATCAAAAGGCATAATGCCTGCACAGCTCCAACCTTGTTTGGATCACTGCTTAAAGATTTTACATAGGAAAACAGCCATTTTCCGATCAATCCGCCAACTGCTGCTCCGATTGCCAGTGGAAATCCTGTTTTCATTGTAACATGTGATTCCCCGCTGATTTTATTCTTCAATACGGAATAGGTCGTCATGGAAAGAACCGTACATCCGGATAAGAAGCTGATGGCAGTTACATCCAACACCCCAAAAGAATCAAGAACCGGTTTGATGATCACTCCACCACCGATTCCACAGATAGCACCTACGATCGATGCGCCAAAGCATACGATCAGAAATACAAGATAAGTAAGCATTTTCTTTCTCCTCTTTTTGTAATGATCAGGCTATTTATAAGTAATTTAATTTATGATAATTGTGAAAAATAAATAAAATCAACGAAGACACGCTCCCGCTATGCGTCACTGGCAACGGTACTAAGAAGCCAGCTGACGCTGCCTTCTAAGAACCGGCCGTTCCTCAATGTCTTCGTCTGCTTTTATTTATTTTTCACAATTAAATTTACTTTTTGAAAGTTTCTAAATAGCCAACTATAAAAACCTATATTATTCTAACAAATTCATTTCAATAAAGCTATTATTATGTTATTATAAAATACATAATAATTCCATTATGTATTTTGTTATTTATTTCATTATTCAAACTTAATGCAACTCGCTTCTTCTATAGCCTACATTTTATACATCTGCATCCTAAGGAGGAACCAAAAATGACTTTAAAGCATCTGCGCATTTTCGCTGAAGTATGCCGCATGGAAAGCATCACAGAGGCTGCAAAAAATCTGAATATGGCACAGCCTGCTGTCAGCAATGCCATCCGCGAATTAGAAGCCTTTTATCAGGTTAAACTGTTTGAGCGCATGAACCGAAGGCTTTATATCACGAATGCCGGGGAATATCTGCGCGGCTACGCTGACTCGATCCTGACACAATTTGAAGAATCCAGAGATATCTTACAGGATATTGCTGCTTCCACGCGTATCCGGATCGGCAGTAATGTTTCTTTTGGGGCCAATTATCTGCCGAAGATTATTTCCGATTTCCAGTCGATCCACCCGGAGATCCCTCTTTTTACCATGATACAGAATTCAAGTCATATTGAAGACTGTCTTCTTCATAATGAACTAGACTTTGCTATCGTAGACAACTTAAGCTCCCATGCAGGAATACGACAGATTCTGATCAAAGAAGAATCCATGGTTGCTTTATGCAGCCCTAATTTTTCTTTTCTTCCTGCCTTTTCTTCTACTTTTTTGCATAGCCATCATACACATGATAAATCAGATTCCTTCCGGCAGCTTTCGCCGGAGCTTTCCATACAGGACTTTGAAAAAATACCACTTCTTGTCCGTGAGCCAGGAAGCGGATGCCGCGACATGCTAGATAAACGGTTCCATCAGTACGGAATCCAGCCAAAAATCAGTCTGGAAAGTGTCAGTACACAAGCCCTGCTGGAATTTTGTCTGCACGGTCAGGGTGTCTTATTCCTGCCTAAAGCGCAGGCGCTCGATTATATTACTTCGGGGAAATTATTGGAGATCCATGTTACAGATGCAGAATTCAAAAGATATTACTATTTTATCTATCATCAGAAAAAATATCTGACGAAGAGTATGAAGTATTTTTTAGATTTTATGCTCAAGGCCTAATTGTTTGTGGAAATATGGAAGAGTTGAAGAACGGCTTGTTCATTTGAAGAGGTATGCCTGATAAAATTGGTCTGTTAGTTTTAAAATCTGATAGTCAGTTTCGGGTAAATGCATGTTTCTCCTGGGGATAAAAAATGAGTATTGTCAGATATGATACAAGAATGCGGGAGGCATCACACCTCCCGCCTAAAGCTTCATCACTCGGTCAGTTTTTATTTTTCCGTCCTGTCTTTACCGTCACAGGACTCATCTTGATGAAGTGGAACTTTCGTTCCTATATTTGTTATATACATAAAGTATATAATAATGCAACCAGTATTTATACTTTTTTACTCCGTCCTGCCCGACAATCCAACAAAATACTCCACCATATCCACATATTCCTCAGGAATTACATCTGGAATAATATCTAAAATATTGTTCGGAATAATTTTTTCTTCCGTGATTTTCGTCGGGATTTTTGTCTCAAGTACCTCACGCACATGTTCTTTGTCTGATGCCGGAATAAATTTCATCAATGCCTGATAGGTATTTATCGCTCCTTTGCTCCATGCAAGATTTTTCAGGATTGAAGGTTGCAGTGCCTCTTTTTCCTTCTTATGTAAAAGGTGAATGTCCTCTTCCCTGATTACCTCTGTGCCAGAAATACCGATACGTTCGAATTGCTCCATCGGGCAGTCGTTTTCTTTCATAGCTTTTTGGAGGAGATTCGCCATATAGGCTTCGATTGCGTTATCTTCTAATACGGTCGTCTGCTTCGGATCTTTTTCCATATCAAATAACTTATCACCAAAATTGGCAGCATTGACCATACTGTTATTATCAATATGTTTTGCTTCTTCGCTGTCTTTTCCATTAATTAAAAGATCACTGAAATCTTTCGAACCATTTCCGTTTCCTTTTGGAATCTTCCAGACAGGGCAACCCTTGGTGAAATTAAAACAATTTCCACTTACTGCCTCTGCCTTCTCTAATTCTGCAGGTGAGAACATATTTCTCATATGCATCGGCATCAGCGTATATTCATACAAAGGAGTATTTTTTTCAGAAACTGGCGCTTTCATATAAATATATTTTCCATCATAAATATTGACATGCGCACCGTGAATTCCAAATAATGCATAATCCCGGATTTTTTCGTCCTTCTCGATCACAGTACGAATTGGTCTTCCCTGCATATTCTTCGGCAATCCGACATTGAAAAACTCCAATACTGTTGCAGGAAGATCAATCGTCTGCACGATTTCTTTTCTACGCTGACCGTCTGCTGCAAATCTCGGATCATGGATAAAAAGCGGAATATGTGCAATCTCGTCATAACAAGGCATAACTACTTTGCTCCACCAGCCATGTTCCCCCAGCAAATATCCGTGATCGGTATTTACGATCAGCATCGTATCTTTCCACAGATCCAGCTCATCAAACTTGTCTAAGAGCTTTCCAAGATATTTGTCACACAGTTCTAAAAGCTCCGCATATTTGTATCTATAATGTCTTGCAAGACTTTCTTCCTCGGTCACATGATGATATGGCGGCCAGTCTTTTCCCGGATTCTCATAATCATCTTCGTACTCTGTTTTCCAGTCCTTCGGCACATAGAACGGCTCATGTGGATCAAAGCATTCGATCTGTAAAAACCAACGGTCACAATCATGGTTTGTATCAATAAATTCCAGTCCGCCATGAATTGTTTTTGCAAGCGCTGTATCTTCTTCTGTCTTCATGAACTTACGGTTTACGGCATCATGTCGCTGTAAATTCTGTGTTGCATGGAAATAAACACCATCTTTGTTCTGTAATTTGCTCTCATCGCATGGTGCGAACAATTCAGGAAGACATTTCCACATATCCCCCTCCTGTCCACGGATATTTTCCCATGAATTATATCTGTAATGATATGTTGCACCACCGTCTTCCCAATAATGCACATGATCAGAGATCAGATGTGTATAAATATTGTTATTTTTTAAAAGTTCCGGCATGGAATCATCAAAAGGCTCCATCGGTCCCCAGCTTCTGTGCAGCATATTATATCTTCCTGTCTGGAGTTCCCTTCTAGCCGGCATACATGGAAGGCTGCCTGCATAACACTGGTCAAAGCAGACGCTATGCTCTGCCAGACGTCTGAAATTCGGTGTTTTAACCCAATCACATCCATACGGTTCCAGCATTTCACGGTTTAAAGAATCAAACATTAGCATTACTGCTTTCATATCATTCCTCCTCTACCACCATTTAATCAGCTCTGTCACCTGATTTCTCAGGTCAATAAATGCTGGTTCTACAACATTTCTTGGTCTTGGCAATGTATTTTCCAGTTTATGTTTAATACTTGTTGGTTTATTTGTAAGAACAAGAATATTCTCACTTAAGTAAACTGCTTCTTCTATATTATGCGTAATAAAAATAACTGTCGTTCCAAGTTTCTGCCAAAGTTTAATCAGTTCGTCTTCCAAACGGAAACGCAATTCAACATCAAGCTGACCATACGGTTCATCCATCAGAAGAATATCTGGTTTTACTGCAAATGCCCTTGCGATTACAACACGCTGAAGCATACTTGTGGACAGCTCGACCGGGTAATAATCCTTATACTTTGTCAGTCCTACCATTTCGAGTACTTCTGCAACTTCTTTTTTAATAACATCTTTTGGCATCCTTTTCATTTTCAACCCGAAAGCTACATTTTCTTCTACTGTCAGCCAGGACATCGTTGAATATTCCTGAAAAATATAGGCAATATTGTGCTTTTTCGTGTCAACCAGTTCGCCATTTACAAGAATCTGCCCACCTGTCAGGTCATAAAGCCCTGTGATACAGTTTAAAAAGGTCGTTTTTCCACAGCCAGTCGGTCCTACGATACATAAAAACTCGCCTCTGTGCACATCAAAAGAAATATCATTTAATACCTTAAGATCTCCAAAGCACTTTGTCATATGGTCTACATGTAAAATAATATCCTGTTTCTCCATGTTTTCTCCCTCCTACAGTGCCTTGTCAACAACTGTACTTATTTCCTCTCGTAATTTCAAAAATTCTTCGTCTACATAGTTTCTTGGTCTTGGAAGATCGATCTTATATTCTTTTTTGATTTTTGTCGGACAGTTTGTCATAACAATAATACGGTCTGCTAAGTAAATTGCTTCCTCAATATTGTTCGTTACGAAGACAATCGTTCTCTTTTCCTTTTCCCAGATCTTCATCAGGTCTTCCTGCATCAGATATCGTGTCTGAGCATCCAGATGTCCAAATGGCTCATCCATAAACAAAACATCCGGTTCGTTGCAGTATGCCCTTGCAATACCTACACGCTGTTGCATCCCTCCAGATAACTGATTTGGATACGAATTTTCAAACCCTTTTAATCCTACCAGTTCAATATAATGCTGTGCCCTCTCTCGTCGCTCTTTCTTTGGCACTCCTCGCATTTTCGGGCCATATTCCACATTTCCCATAACAGTAAGCCATGGAAAAAGTGCCATTCGCTGGTATACAACACCGCGGTCTGGTCCCGGTTTTATAACCTTTTTCCCATTTACTTCGACGCTTCCCTCTGTAACCGGCTCAAGCCCTGACATGCAATTGATCATCGTCGATTTCCCACACTGTCCTGGTCCAAACAGAACCAGCAGTTCGTTCTCATGTACATTCAACGTAACATCCTCGATTACATGCACAGCACCTCTGGAAGTTTCAAAGGTTTTATCCATATTTTTACATACAATAATTTCTTTACTCATTTCCCTCTCACACTCCATTTGCAAAGTCTTGATTCGATGGCTCTCATAGTAACTGCAAGAATATAACCGACGATTCCGATTGCTACGATTCCGACAAGGATCTGTACAGTACTGTTACTGTCCTGTCCACGGATGATCACCCAGCCAACACCCTCGGAAGAACGCACCATCTCGGCTGCAACAACGGTTGCCCAGGACGTTCCGACTGCAATCTGTAAACCTGCAAAAATCTGTGGTACACAGGATGGAAGAACGATTGTCGTAAATACCTGTCTATTATTTGCTCCAAGCATTTTGGCAGCTCCGATAAGTTCCGGATCTACACTTCGAACACCGGAATAAGCATTCATAGTCACTGCACAAAACGCTGAATACATGATCAAAAAATATTTAGAAGACTCTCCGAGTCCAAACCATACAATAGATAACGGAATCCAGGCGATTGGCGGGATTGGTCTTAAAATTTCAAAGATTGGACGGAACAGTGCAGACATTGGTTTGATCCAGCCCATTAAAATACCAAGTACAATCCCGAGTACGGAACCAATGATAAATCCAACTAATACACGGCTTAAGCTCCATAAAATATGACCCTCAATCGTATGCGTTCCGAGTGGTTTTACAATGGAAATCACAAACATACTTAATGTTTCGATCGGTCCTGCCAAAACCATTCCAGCCTTAGTAAAGCTGACAACAAGCTGCCAGATCACTAAGAATGCCAGTATAGAAATCGCTGCACAGATTGTTTTTTCATAATTTTTTGCTTTCTTATTAAAATTCTTAACCATCTCTGCGCACTCCTTTCACGATCTTATTCTCAATCAAGGAAAGAATTCCCGAAAAAACAGCCCCTATTGCACCGATGGCGATCATACCACAGATAATAATATCCGGTCTGTAAATTCCTCTTGCCTGCTGGATCATATATCCAAGTCCCTTGGTAGATGCAAGCATCTCGGCTGCTACAATGCAGGTCCACGCTGCTCCCAGTGCAACCCTGATTCCCGTCATAATCATCGGTAAAGCCGTCGGAATTGCGATATTTAGCAGCATCTGTGTATCGCTTGCGCCGAACGTCTGTCCTACCCAGAGATGCACATCTTTTGTCTGACGGATTCCCGTGTAAGAATTTAAGACACATGGAACAAATGCAGAAAGAAAAACCGTTACGATCTTCGGAGTGATTCCAATTCCGAATAAAATGATCATAAGTGGAATCCATGCTAGTCCCGGAACTGGACGAAGCAGGTCGAAAATCGGTCTTGCGAACAAGTCTACTTTTTTATACCATGCCATACAAATTCCAAGTGGTGTGCCGATCACAACTCCAAGTGCCCAGCCTCCTAATGCGATTTTTAAAGAGGAACCTATGTGCTGTGGCAGTGTGGCACCATCCGGTGCCGAACTGCTTAATTTTGCAATAAAAGTTTTTATCACTGTAACAGGTCCAGGAAGTGTAGATGAGCTTGTGAGTTTTAACACATCACAGCAAAACCACCAGATTCCTACAAAACCAATAACAGACAGGATTGACAATATCCATATATAACTTTTTTGTTTCTTCATTTTTATCACTCCATGAACGTTTCTTATTCAGACTTAATTTCTGTTCCTACTGTTTTTGATACATATTCTGCATTGATGGAAGCAGCTACATTCGGTGCATTCTCTGCTGTAATCTTCTCTGCTTCTACAAGGAAATCTGTGATTGCTACCCATGCCCGTCCAAGAACATAATCGGACTGTTTCATTGCTTCTGTACCAACATACTGTCTGTCAGCGATCTCATGTGCAAGATCGGAATCGGAACAGGAAATTGCATTTTCGTCATAAACTTTTCTTGTATACTCACTTCTTAAATCATCATCCTGTAAATCATCCATTGCTTTTACAAGGCAGTCTACAAATAACTGGATCTCTTCGGAGCGTTCTGCGATGACTTTATTTCTTACAAAACAGCCGTCACACATATTGACTCCGGTCGCATCCTCAAAGGAACATAATTTGGTGTAACCCTCTTCCTCTAACTGGTAAGAATATGGTGGATTTGCCGCCATTGCATCACCTTCGCCTGTTGTAAATGCCTGGTATGCAGAGGCATATTCCATATTAACCTGATTGATATCATTTGGTGTTAATCCATATTTTTCTGCATAAGATTCTGTCATATACTGGACTGCAGTTCCAAGAGGCTCTAAAATCTGAATTCCTTTTAATGTGTCTGCACTTCCTATCAATCCATTCTCTTCGGCACACTGTGCAATATCGGAATCGGAACGTGCATATAATCCCATACCACCAGTTGTGTTCACATCTGCAACCCAGCTACAATCTGCATTCGCAAGAGAGTAAACAGAAGCGAATCCCGAAACAGCGACATCAATCTGGTTTGCAGCAATTGCCTCGTTGATTGGAGCGCCTGTTGCAAAAATCTCAATGTTGACATTTAATCCTGCATCTTTGAAGTAGCCCTGCTCCTCTGCATATAAAACCGGGATACCACAGGTTAATGCCATCGTTCCGACATTTAAAACATCATAGCTGCTGTCTGATCCTGCATTATCACTTTTGGCTGTCTCTGTAGAGCTTCCGGAAGCACTGTTTCCCGCACTGCTGTTGTCTGAACCACAGGCTGTCATTCCGATCATCATTGATACTGCCAATAAAGCTGCAAACATTCTTTTTTTCATCTTTTTTCCTCCCAATATGTCTTGTGATAGTTTATTCATTTGCTTGCGTTAACGTTAACGCATCTTGTGATTTATTAATAACGCATTTTTATAAAAATGTCAATAAAACAAACTCTATTTTTTATATTATTATGCTTTTTCACCATTTTCAACAAATTTTATTTTCTTTTTTTATGTATTTCAACCAATCATTTGTACTTGTAAGGCAAAAAAAGATGTGCAATACTTTATTTATATCTGAACTAACAGTGTATTTTTCTTTTTACATCTGTAAATTATGCAGTACTGTTGTTATAATAACTATAATTACTGAATCATTCCGCGTTGCTTTGTTACAAAAATGATTCAACCATAAACAGTAGTCTTTGTTCAGACAGATCGAGGTACCTATATGACAACTTTAAAAGATATCGCAGCAGCTGCTGGTGTTTCTATCGGAACGGTAGACCGTGCTTTAAAAGACAGAGGACGTGTAAATCCACAAGTTGCGCAGCACATTAAAGATCTTGCAAAAGAAATGGATTATCATCCGAATAAAATTGCTTCCGGACTCGTGAATCGAAGCCGGAACTATAAAATTGCAGTTATTCTGCATATCACAGGAAATGATTTTTTTAATGAAGTATTAAAAGGAGTAAAAAAAGCGGAAAAAGAAATCCGTGATTATGGGATGTCTGTCGACATCTATCCTTGTGATGACTTTGATGCATCCATGCAGCTTTCTAATATTGAAAAAGCGATTGAAAATGGAGCTAACGCCATCATCATCGTACCAATCAATGATCCATGTATTTCGAAAAAAATCCGCCAGCTCAATAAGGATAATATCCCGGTTGTCTTTTTAACCGCTTATCTAAACCGAATTGCTCCCCTCAGCTCTATTCACTGTGATTATTATCGTTCCGGACGAATCGGTGCAAGATTGTTACAGTTAATATCCGGTGGCAACGGACATGTAATGGCTTTTTTCCCATCTTCTGCAATGTTTGGAAATAACTCAAGAAAACAGGGCTTTGAATCTTATTTTACAGAGGCTAGTACTACCCTGTCTTTAACTGGAGTTATTGAACTGACAAATAATCCAGTCAAAAATCTTTCCTTAGTACGTGAAGAGCTGACCATACACCCCGAAGTTGACCATATAATTTTCAATGGGGACTCATCCATCGCACTTTCTGTACTAACTGAATTAGATCGCCCTGTAAAAGCTGTTTTTTACGATTTTTCTGCTGAAACAAAGGCTGCATTAAAATCTGGGCTGATTGATGCAGCTATCTTACAGGCTCCCAAAGATCAGGGCTATCAGTCGGTCAACGTCTTATTCCAGTATTTTTCCTCAAAAAAAATACCACAGAAGGAAATTTTAATGGAAAGTCAGATTCTGCTGAAAGAATGTATTGACTAAATATTTAAAAGTAATCAAAAGATATATGAAAAATTTCTCATTGCACAATGAATATACCCAAAAAAGAAAGAACCGGGAGATCACTCTCCCGGTTCTTTCTTTTTTGGGTATATTTTAAATTAGTATCTGGCTTTTATAATATGATTAGCAGCATCCACATCCGCCATTGTTATGACGATGTCCATAAGCGTCCATACAATCATCTTCCGGATTCTTCATGCAAAGATGAACAGCTGCCTTCTTAAATGTCATAGGAAGTGCTAAAATGTTAGGATTCTTTCCTACGAACTTCTTCTCTGCATCTGCTAAAGCTTCTTCAAAAGTAGCTCGTGTCTTAAGACCCATTCCTCTTGCATATCCCGGTTCCTCAGCACCAACAATATAGATTGCACTTGTATTCATCTCAGCGATATGTCCACAGGACATCATAGAGAATCCGTGGAATGGATGGAATGCATTTGTGAAACGGTATTTACGGATATATTCTTCATTTGTTGCGAAGTACTCGCCGTAACGGTTGATATCTGGCAATGTATTCATATGATCATGCTGGAATAATTCATACTGTTCTCTTAAATATGGCCATAATTCATCATGGAAGTATCCGTTACAGATAGATGAGCAGATAATTACACAGTTGTCACTCATAACACGTTTAAATCTTAATACCTGTGCACTCAATGCCTGCATCATCATGATCGGGTTTGTTCCCATTCCATCACCATAGTGGAATTTCTGTGGCATACCGAATACAAGTACATCGTATTTCTTCTCTGCCCAGTGTACATAAGTTCTCTTATCTGCAAGTTTCCAGCTGATCGGCATCATTTCTTTTGCATATCCGGAATAAATTGCAATCTGTCTTGAACATGTATCAAGTACAGCATCACAACAGAAGAATGGATGACCCATCTTCTCTTCCATATGCATACTGATCTCATTGAATTTATCACGCATTAAGCTTCCACCATTAACCGGTGTAAAGTCGTCTCTGTGCATAACAGAAGGTACATGATGGCTTGCAATACATCTCCAGTTTGTGATACCTGTTGCACTGTGTTTGTATCCGCCTGAATATCCACCATATGGATTTCCCTGTACATGACCGATCAGAATTGGAATATCACAGTCAAATACATATTTGTTCATGTATACCGGATCACCTCTGTGAGTTGTTCCGAGATATACCATATGCTCCTGATCCTCACTGTCATGACTGATGATCTGACCTGTATGCCAGAATTCGTTGAATAATTCCTCACCGAAAATTGCCTTTGCGTCAGATTCTTTACTTCTTGGATGTAAACCATTGGAAATAATGAACAGAATATCTTTCTTCTCAACACCTGCCGCATAAAGTTCTCTTAAGATGTATTTGATACTTAATTTTCTATGGCTAGTTGCCTGTTCTCCACCTTTAACACGGTCTGGAACGATAAATGTAACAGTGCTACCCTTATGAGCAAGCTCTGTTAAAGTTGGCATTCCGATTGGATGAGCAAGACTCTCTAAATAAGCTTCTTCTAATTTATCCTCTGGAATATAATCCGGATCTTTTACTGTTTCACCAGGGATAAAAATATCAGTATTATCTGGCAATTCAGCTGTCATAGTTCCCTGTCCATATTCGAAATCGATCTTCATATCTTTGTTCTCCTTTTTTTTCAGGATTGCGAGCTTTTTTCGCAATAACCTGGTTATCTGGTTTAGACAATGTAAAACTTCTTATATACTTCTTTTATTTTACATTATCACGAGTGTCGTTATAATCTGTTTGTCAGACTAGCCTTCCATGTAGAGACGGATGATCTCAAGGTATTCTTCCGGATAATATCCGATCTCACCCTGGAATCTTGTAAGTGCGATCAGTCCTCCGTCGATTTCATCGATAGAAGCGAGCATTGCTGCATTATCCTGCTTTAATCCACCACCGTATACGATATCCATACCACCAGTCTGTTCTTTTACAAAACGTGCGATCTTAGTGATGTAGTCTTTTCCTGCCGGTGTTTTACCAGGTCCGATTGACCAGATTGGCTCATAGGCGATCACAACTTTAGATTTGTCAACATCTTTTAATCCGATCTCAAGCTGTTTGCCTAATACTTCCTGCCACTGCTCCTGCTCTTCACTCTTTTCTCCGATACAATAAAGAACTGTCATTCCTCTTTCAATGGCACATTTGATCTCCTGATTTAACAGACGGTTCACTGCATCTGTATCTGTCACTCCTGCTTCTGCAAGAATTCCGGCCTTATCGTTACGTTCTTCACAATGTCCGATGATTGTTGTCTCACATCCTGCCGCAACCATTGCAGATGCCGGTCTGTTTGTTGTAAATGCACCAAAATTGCCACCTACTGCAGTGTCTGCCCTGTAAACACTCTGGCATCCGACCTTGATCGGGCTGTCTTCTGTTTTTGCTTTTGCTGCATTTAAAAGGTGAATCTCCGGAAAATACATTGCAAATTCTACTTCTGAATGATCATATTTTTTCAGTTCGTCCTGTGTATTCTTTACAATATACTCTGCCCACTCAGCAACCGGTGCAATACGGTTTACTCCACCAAATTCTGTTGGAACATCAAATCTTTTTAAATTCAGATAAATATGTTTCATGGATTTTCCTCTCTATCTGGTATGGATACCGGAAGCACCCGCTGTATCTCCGGCATCCATTATGATCAACTTACTCTTTCTTAGATTCCTGCTTTTCTGTAACGCTCTGCCATCTCGTCGATTGTAACGTGTTCTACCTTCGGTGCTTTTCCGTAGCTTCCGAACTTCACAAGTAATGGTGCGATTGCTTCTTTTACACCATCTTCAATGCAAGTACAGATTCTTGCAACATCATCATCCGGAACATTTCCGTACATAATTGTATCCATGATCGGTGTGATGAATGCACGAGGATCAAATGCTGATTTCTTTGTCTCTAATAATTCATAAATCTGACCTACAGATGCACTGTTTCTAAGAGCAGCATCTTTTGCAAAAAGCTCTTTCATATTTCTTGTAACTGCCAGACGAAGATCTGTATCAACATTGATTTTATTAATGCCGCAGTGGCTTACTTCTACAAGCTGGTCTACATCAATTCCGTATGCATTTGTGATCTCTCCGCCAAGGGCATTGATCTCTTCTACAATATACTGTGGAACAGTAGAAGAACCATGGCTTACAAGATATCCCTCAATTCCTTCATGTAACATACATTCCTTGATCGCAATTGCAATTTCCTTACGGATCACTGCATTCTTGCCTTTGTTTGCACCGTGCATGGTACCATAGCTGATTGCTAATGCATCAACACCTGTTTTCTTGAAGAAATCAATTGCACTTAATGGGTTTGTATAAGTACTTGTTGCTGCGAATACATGATCTTCAACACCTGCTAACACACCAAGCTCACCTTCTACTGTAACACCTCTCTCATGAGCGTATTTTACAACTTCACGTGTCAGTTCTACGTTCTCATCGAATGGAAGAGAGCTTCCGTCAATCATGACACTTGTATATCCGCCTTCGATCGCAGCGACACAGGAATCGAAATTCTTACCGTGATCTAAATGAAGTGCAACCGGAATATCACTGTCTGCCGCATATTTCTTTACTGCTGCTCCGATATTCTTAGCTCCTGCTTTCTTATCCTCTAATGTGGAATTAGCGAAATCTGTACGTCCACCCATAAATCCATTTGCAAGATCAGCTCCCTGAATAATCGCAGGGCTTCTTAAAATCTGATGAACATCTACAGCTGCTTTCACCTGGCATACAGCATTTACATTAAATGCACCCTGTGCATAACCATTCTTATCTGCTGCATCCAAAATTGCTCTCATTGGTACTAACATAACAATCCTCCTTGTTTTTCCGAAGGAAAAATCCGAGCTCCATGCGAGGAGAGGATTTAGCCTCCTTGTTTTGCTTACTATTGATATATGTTATTAGTTAAAAGAAATCATCTTAGGCAGTTCACCACCGATCAATGGTTTACACCATTCTTTGAACGCTTCCGTTACACCATTGCCCTCTTCATTAATAAATTCATCCGGCATGGTTCTCTCATACATCATGACTTTATCGATATCTACTAAAAATGGTTTCATCACATATGGTTCTGTAGAAACACGCTCAAATGCCACCATCTTTCCGGATTCACCATTCATGATCGCTTCGCAGGCCATCTTTCCGGCAAGCACTGCTTCTTCACGGTCAACCGGACTCTGTTCATGTGCGGCTGCACGACCTACAAGTCCCGGCTTTTCTCCTCTCGCCTTGTAACCTAGCTTCTTGATCACAAGATTGGCAAGATGCTGGCTGACATCACCAAAATAAGTTGCACGTCCAACCTGGAAGATTGGCTCAACAATAGGCTTTCCGTCTTTATCTCTCAGTCCTTCGCTCGCCACCACGACGATTCCGCTTTTCTTTTCAAGCAGTTTCTTCACGTCAGATAGGAATTTATCCTCATCAAAAGGTCTCTCCGGGAGATAAATAAGATCTGGTCCAACACCATCCCCATCATCTGCCAGAGCGCTTGCTGCAGTTGTCCATCCTGCATTACGTCCCAGTGCTTCTACAACAACTACGTGAATCGGAAGTCCTTTGACATCTGCTGCCACTTCCTTCACACTCTGTGCCATATATCTCGCAATACTTCCGTATCCAGGACTGTGGTCTGTGATCGCAATGTCATTATCATGAGTCTTCGGAATACCCATCACTCTGATATCTAATCCTCTTGCCTGACAGTTCTTATAAAGCTTTCCGCAGGTATCCATACTTCCGTTGCCACCATTGAAAAGTACGTATTTAATATTCTTCTTTAACAGTACTTCGATCATTCTGTCGTATTCTGCCTGCTCAATCTGATCTCTGGATGTTCCGATCGCACTTCCCGGCGTATTCAGTAAAAGTTCCAGTTTCTCATCCGGAACATTTTCAAGCTCGATCAGTTCTTCTCTCATCAGCCCGCCTGTACCATTCTTAGCGGCATAGATATGTTCGATCTCTTTATACTTTTTTGCTTCCTTTACTGCACCGTACAGTGATGCGTTGATCACAGATGTCGGACCACCACCATGTACGATCAGTATATTCTCTCCCATAGTTTTCTCCTCCTGATTTGAAGTATTTGTCTGCTATTTTGGTTGACTGCAAACAGAAACTGTGTTGCTGAAATTATAAAATTCCGACACTTCTTACGCTGTTTACATTATAACACATCCGTCACAAATTTTGCGTGGCATTTACGCAAACGTTTGTGATGTTTCACCAATATTTTATCACAAAAAACTTCGGACGTTCATTACAAGTCCGAAGCTTTTTGTGTTCCATATTTCATGATATGATTAAACATAATTTTTATTTTCCAAGTGTCTCAAACATCCACTTTTTATAAGCCTCTACTCCCGGCTGGTCAAATGGATTTACACCCATGATCTTGCAGGACAAATAGCATGCGAACTGGAAGAAATAAAATAACTGTCCGAAATGATAAGCGTCCAATTCATCCACTTCTATCGTAAGACAAGGGAGTTTTTTGCTATGTGCTGCCACAGTTGCATGATATGCGGCTTTGTTGATCTCCCAGAAATCTTTTCCATCCAGATAATCAAAATAATCTTCCTTTTCATCCGGTTCTACGATCAAAGATGCATTCTGCTTCTTTACATCCAAAAATGTCTCAAACATAATCGGAGAACCATCCTGGATAAACTGTCCTACTGAATGCAGTTCCTCCGAAAATTCTCCTGCCACCGGAAAGACTCCTTTATTATCTTTTCCTTCACTTTCTGCAAAAAGCTGGATCCACCATTTATAGAAGAAACGGAACTGAGGCTCAAAGCTTGAAAGCATCTCCACACGGTATCCTTCTTTATAGTAGAGATTTCTAAGACATGCATACTGATATGCAATATTCTTTTCGGTACTCTCTTCATGTACACGGATCTGCATATCTCTTGCTCCCTTTACAAGTTCGCGGATATTGATTCCTGCAACTGCCATTGGAAGCAATCCAACATTTGTCATTGCTGTGTAACGGCCTCCGACATTTAATGGAAATTCCAAAAAGGTATAACCATATTTAGTGCATAATTTTTCCAATGAGCTTCCGGTTGTTCCAACTGCAATTGTACGTCTTGCAGCTTCCTCTTTTCCATATTCAGCTTCCATATATTTGCGTAAAATGCGGAAAGATGAACCCGGCTCTAACGTTTCAAAATTTTTTGCAATGCAGTCTATATAAACAGACTTGCCTTTGAGTTTCTTTAACATCTGCTTTAATGCATGCGGAGAAAGTGTATTTCCGGCATAAATAATTTCCGGCGCATCATCCTGTTTTAATGCTTCAATCACAGAACGAGCTGCATTGTTGGATCCGCCTACTCCGATCAGTACAAATGCATCCGCTTTTTTCCGTATCTCCTGTGCTAATGCTTCTATATGAGAAAGTGTATCCTCCCCTGCCCATTCTTTTGTATCAAGCCATCCCTGGCTGTCTGCATAGCAGTCTTCTCCTGCCTGTGCCTCAGCGAATAATCCAGTGTCATTTTTCATGATCTCATTTAATTTTTTTGTCTGTTCATCCGTCTTGTTATGAATAATTAAATTTAACATGATGTTTCTTCCTTTCTTATCTTACATTAGAGAAGCCATCGCATTTTGCAACGACTCCTCAATTATGTATGATGAAATATATGTATCGGGATTAGATATTTAAGTCCGCATCCATCTTTTTGATATCAGCTGCGTCTAATTCTTCCTGCATCTTCACTTCGCCAGCTCTATTTAATGGATAGAAGTACATTGCAATAACAGATGCCACATAACCAATGATCGGTCCGACCGTGCAAAGAAGTAAGATAGCTTTCAGACATTCAGGTGACTGTTCCACAACATCTTTGTTATATCCGGTTGCAGAAAGAATGATTCCGCTGAAGAACATAGAGAATGCCTGACAACATTTATTTACAAAAGTAAAGGTAGAATTTACAAGTGCTGTTCCGTTAATTCCAAGTGTAACCTGTGCATAGTTTGCAGAATCAAGTACAGCTGAACGGCTTAACATATTATTAATGGTCCATGTAAATGCAATTGCAATGTATGTAAACATAACTGCAGAAACTGCATAGGAATTTGCAAGACCTGTTAAAAGCATTGGAAGTGTACATAAAATTGCTGCAATTTCAATTCCAATGATACCCATTTTTTTACCTGTTTTCTTTACAAATGGCTGAATCAATGGAACCATGGCAAATCCGATAAAGGTAGTTGCATAACCAATATAAGTGATCAAATCTGTTCTTCCACTCATATTATATTTAAAGAAATACATCCTGAGTGAATTAGAAATCTGGAATGCAAACATATCAGTTCCATATGCGATCAGAACACATACAAGTGCTCTGTTTTTTGTAATAACAGAAAATGTTTCTTTTAAAGAGAATTTTTCTTTTGTTTCTGCTTTTTTTGCTGCAGCTGGGTCATAAGTATCTACATTTTTTACAGACATTGCTGATAAAATAAAGATTACTGCACTGATCGTACCGAAGATCACTGTAAATTTAAACCATGCTCCTGCATCATCCTGTCCCCCTAATTTATCAAGGATTGGAAGTGCCCATGCAGAAATGATCAGGGATGCGATGGAACCAAATGCCTGGAAAATTGTCTGGATTCTGGTTCTCTTCGCGATATCGTTTGTCAGGATCGCCGGAAGTGCTAACTGTGGGATCTGAACAATTGTCCATGCAAGAGAATAAATAATATAAGTAACAAATGCATACACTACTTTTCCTGTCATAGAAAAATTTGGTGCTGTGAAAAGTAAAACGAACATGATTCCAAGGAATGGTGCACCTGCAATAATCCAAGGTCTGTATTTACCCATTTTAGTATTTGTCTTATCAACAATAATTCCCATCAACGGATCTGTGAATGCATCTACAAGTCTTGCCACCATAAAAATCAAACCTGCCACTGCCGGTGCGATTCCAAGAATATTCGTATAGAAATAAGTGATATAAGTTCCTACCATCAAAAAGATGATATTGTTTGCAAAGTTACCTGTACTGTAGAGCCAGTACTGTGCTTCTGTAGCCTTCTGTTGTTTTTTGTTCGTTGCTGCCATTTTAACTCCTCCATTTTAATACTTAAATCTTTTAAGTAATTCGTTAAGAAAATTGTACTTTTGTCCATTCAAAAGTACGTTCCATTTGGAAAACCTCCTGTATATTTGTTAAAACTTTTAATAATTGTATTATAACAAAATTCCATATGTTTTCAATTGACAATAGTCACAAATCTCCCTGTGGAAATTTGTGACTATTTACTTAAAACTTTTAATTATTCAAAAACTGATTCCGGATTACAAAATATCCTGCTCCAACAGCACCTCTGGAATAGTCAAATTCCTCAAATATAATCTGCACTTCTTCCTCGTTTAATCCGAAAAACTTCTCCTTTGCAGACTGTAACAGTTTCTGTCTGTTTGCTTCTTCCACGAACATGAAGCCATCTACCACCACATAACCAGGATTGATCAGATTCACAACATTGGCAAGTCCAATCCCAAGATATTCGATCGCATCTTCAATAATCTGTTGTATTTTCTCATTTCCGCCCTGCTGAAGTTCTATGATATGATGCATACGAAGCCGTCCATCCTGCCTTACCATCTCCTGTAAAGCCGGCAGCTTTCCAGAAAGCATTGCTTCCTGACATTTTTCAAAAACGGCTTTCTCACTTCCAAGATCATCCAGACACATCTGTGTTCTTCCGCCATCGTCATTCACACTAATGATCGTATGACCGATTTCACCTGCTCCGGCTGTATAACCGGATACCACACCATCCTTAATCATTAACGGACATGCAATACCTTTGGATACATAAAAATATGCAAACGAATCCGGTCTGATCCCTTTCATACTCATCTCATGCCCAACTGCCCGAAGCCGTACGTTATTATCGATCAATACCGGCAAATGAAGCCGTTCCTCAAGATCCTTTGCAAAATTCTTTCCGATCCAGTCTTTTCGTGGATTACTGCGAATGATTCCATGTTCTGATTCTATAAATCCCGGCAATCCGACTCCTACACCAAGTAAGTGCTTTCCTTTTGCCTGTTCAATCATTTTCTGAATGATCGTTGTCACCTTTATTAGCATCTCATCGTAATTTTCCCGCGCTGCATCCTCGTTCAGCTCGCTGATCACTTCGCCCTTCAGATTGATCAGAACAGCTCTTGTCGCATACTGTGCAAGCTCAACGCCGATCGCATATGCTGCATCTGCCTTAAAAGATATCGCATTGGGTCTTCGTCCCATATTATTTGAAAGCTGTCCTTCAGCGATGGGATTTTCCTCTAAAATTCCCTCGGCAAGCATTTCATTGACACTGGTTGTTATCGTAGGAAGCGTCAGACCCAATTCCTCTGCAATGGCTGTACGCGTTGCATTATCCATCCGAAAGATCATATTTTTGATCAGTACGCGGTTGCGTCTTCTTGTCTCCAATAAACTGTTTCCCTTTTTTCCCGCCATGTTCTGATATCCTTTTCCAACTTCTTAATCCCAACCGGCTTAAATTCCGGCAAATTCTCTGCTATTTATCATAACATATTTTGGGGATATTGGAATCAAAATGTCTAAAATTTGTTCTGCATTGGTAAAACTTTTTTCTTCTCGCAACTCTTATTTTTCTTTCTGGATCAGCATGGCTCTTAAAACACCAACGCAAGCATACTCACGTTTTCCGGCACCTCATGCGCATCGTCTAAGATTACTCATAATTTATTTTCTTTCCTCTCATTTTACTTTTCGTTTTTGACACTCAAATCTTTTTCGTATAGTATATCACATCTGCTCAAAGTTTGCGTAAAATTTGAGGCAAACGTTTACAGATAAAAAAGAAGGGCATAACCGAAGTCACACCCTTTCATTTCCTAATGTTACTATTTTTTATTTCTCATCTACCTTACAGGTATAAGCTCTTCTTCCCAACACATTAGTCTTTGTGCCCGTCAGACGGATTGTTTCACGAAGCGGAAGATCTGCAGAAGATGTTCCAACCATAAGATCAAGCTGTCCCGGTTCTACCACAAATTCCATCTCCTCGTCATAATAACCAAGCTGTGCTGTATCTAAATAGAATGTAAGCTGTTTTGTTTCACCCGGATTTAAGTGAACACGTTTAAAGCCTGCCAGCTGCTTATTAGGTCTTACCACATGTGCTCCCTGGAATGCCTGATAAAGCTGGACAACTTCATCCCCTGCAACTGCCCCCGTATTAGACACTTTACAGCTTACCTCAATCTTTCCGTCTGTTGGAACTTCTTTTGCACGAACTTCTAAATCACCGACTGCAAAGCTTGTATAGCTTAATCCAAATCCGAATGGGAATAACGGTGTACTGTCCGCATCGACATAACCTCCGCTAAAGATTGTAGCACTTGTAGCATCTGCTCCGGATGCATAGCCGGAACCATTTTTATGATTATAAAACATCGGAACCTGACCAACGCTTCTTGGCACTGTTACAGTTAATTTACCGCCCGGATTCAAAGTTCCGTCAAGAACATCTGTTACGGCCTCGCCTGCAAATGGTCCCGGCATCCATGCCTGTATGATACCTGCTGCATGCTCTTTTGCCCAGTTTACAGAGAAAATACCTGGTCCGTATAATACGACGATCACTGGTTTTCCAACTGCTGCAACAGTCTCTAATAATTTTTCCTGCACACCCGGAAGCTCTAATGACTGACGATCTTTTCCTTCACCACCTGTTACATTTACCCAACCGCAGTTACCACCTAATGCCATAACAACAACATCACTGTTCTCTGCTGCCTTTACAGCATCTTTGAATCCCTCTTCTGATTCATCAATAATCTTACAGCCTTCTGCATAAACTGTCTCAAATCTTTCGGAAAGCACCTCTTTTAAACTTCTCGTATGAAGCTTTCTCAATACACCGTTCATATCATCCAGGCTTCTCATAGATGCTTCGTCAAACATTTCAAACATCGTATCGAACGGTCCCTTTGGTGCTTTTTCTTCTGCTTCAGCTTTTGCCTGCTCATCTATAATTCCGTTAAAGGTAACCGTTGCATCTTTCTTTCTTGCAGCATCCATCATTTCAATATAAGCCGGATAGGTATATCCACTGACCGGATATCTCAGACTATCTGCATGCGGTCCGATTACTGCTACCTTTGTACCTTTTTTCAGCGGAAGTGTTCCGTCGTTTTTCAGTAAGATCATGGATTCTTCTGCAATCCTTTTGCTGATCTCTTCTTTGCCTGCATTCGACATGGCTTCTTCCAGTTTTTCAACCTCACAATATGGGTTTTCAAACAATCCACGTTTAAATTTGATTGTTAAAATTCTTCTTACTGACTCATCTAATACTGCTTCGTCCAACTCACCGCTTCTTACATAATTAGGTAAATTGTGGAAAGATGCTCCAACCGGAATTTCTGTGTCGCAGCCTGCCTTTTTTGCAAGAAGCCCTGCTTCGTTGTAGCTATTTGCTACCTTAAAGTAGTTCCAGCTTTTCATGACTGCTGCTCCATCTGAGGTAAGCATACCTTCAAATCCCATGGTGTCTCGAAGCAGTGTTCTTGCAATTTTCTTGTTATCAATGACAGGCAATCCATCAATCTCAGCATAATTTGCCATCATTGCATCCAACCCTGCCTCTTTATCGGCAGCCTCAAACGGAGTTGCAAACACTTCATATAATTCACGGTCATTTAATCTTGTTGTCGCTGTGTTTAATCCTGCCTGTGTCTCCGCATATCCCAAGAAATGTTTTGCTATACAGCTGACGCCCTGGTTCTGCATACCACGAACATAATTGATACCCATCTGACTGATCAGATACTGGTCTTCACCATAGGTTTCATAAGTACGTCCCCATCTTGGATCTCTGGAAACATCAATAACCGGACTCATGGCAGATGTGATACCAACCGCTCTTGATTCCTGACCGATAATTGAGCTCATCTCTTCTGCCAGCTCTGGCTCCCATGTAGAACCGACATTCATCTGGGATGGGAATAAGGTTCCGCCTGCTCCCGGATAACCGCAAAGGTTCTCAGACTGTAGGGCAACCGGAATTCCAAGACGTGTTTCATTTACAAAAAAGTCCTGCAATTCATTTGTGATCTCAGCAATCTGTTTTGGATCCACAAGACCAACCAGAGAATACTGTGTGATTCTTCCGTGTCCATCCTTAAACTTTTCCACTAATGCCTCATGGCTTAATTTTCCATCTACAATAAAAGATGCTGCCAGGTCTCCACAAAGCTGTGCTGCTTTCTCCTCTAATGTCATTCTGGAAAGCAAATCTTCTACTCGTGCTTCCACCGGCTGGCTTGCGTCTTTGTATAACATCTTTTCTTCCATCTTTTTTCTCCTTTTAATCACTTCTATCCGGATATTTCCAGTCAGAAATCTATGCACTATTGCAATTCAACAATTATGTTAGGGCATATATTGTTGTACTTGATACTTTATTAAAAGTTTTAACTTAATGGATAACTTATTAATAGCATGTCCTGATCAATTTGTCCAGTACAAAATATTTTTTTGACATTTCATACAATATTTTCAGGTTACTTTCAGTAACAACGCACAAAAAAAATGGGGTGTAAAAAGGAGCTTGCAGAAACAATTTTTCACAAGCTCCTTCTTTCATTCTCTTATATTTTCATCCTGCTGTCTGATCAGGCAATCATCATTGCACGCAATACCCCGACACATTCATATTCTCTTTTTCCTGCACCCATTCCGACTTTCTCTATTACAAACTGCTCCGGAAGCTGTTCACTCGTGCGAAGTGCAGCGGCAATCGCTGCTCCTGTCGGCGTCACTAACTCTCCCTCAACATTTGTTATATGCATTTTTAAATGATGTTCAGAAATAATATTGGTTACTGCCGGAACCGGAATCGGAAGCAGACCATGCTGGCATCGCACCATTCCTCTTCCTTCATTTAACTGAGGGATATAAACTTCATCAAAATTTAAACTGTCTGCACATACTGCAGCGGCAACAATATCAACAATTGAATCTACCGCACCGACCTCATGAAAATGCACCTGTTCAAGTGGTACACCATGTGCTTTTGCCTCTGCATTTGCAAGGATTTTTACGATTTTGCAGGCAAGTTCTCTGGCACTGTCTGTCATAGATGCATGTCCGATAATGTGAATAATATCCTCCGGGCTTCTATGCTCATGGTGATGATGTTCTTCATGATGATGATCGTCATGGTGGTGACCTTCGTGGTGGTGGTCTTCATGGTCGTGATCCTCGTGATGCTGGTCTTCATGGTTGTGATCATCATGATGGTCTCCATGCAGATATTCCATATCATGATCATGATTTTCATGTGCGCGATCTAAGATAACATTAAAATCACACGCATCCAATCCTGATTTTTTCACTCTCGTAATCTCCGTTTTAAATCCATCTACAGGAAGACTTTGAAGTGCCTCTTCCATTTTTTTCTGATCTGCTCCCAGATCAAGCATAGCTCCTACAAACATATCTCCACTGATTCCGGAACCACATTCCAGATACAACTTATTCCCCATTGTGTATTCTCCTTTTTCTTGCAGATTTATTGTTCTATCATGTATTACATACTTCTGTTTTGTGCCTTTATTTTAACACAGTTTTCGTAAAAAAGAACGCAAACATTTATCAAACGTTTGCGTTCTTTTTTATAAACTTTTTCCTAATTTTAATACCATGTAATTCATCCTAAAACAAGTGTTCAATATTCAATTCTCTTATAATCTGCACGATCTCTTTTGTTCTGCTGCAACCAAATTTGCGAAGCAGACCTTTGATCTGTGTCTTTATCGTACTTACCTCCACACTGCGTGCTTCTGCAATCTCATGTACCTTATACCCCTGTAAAAGCAACTTTATCATCTCACGTTCTGTTGCAGTAAGTTTTGAAATATTATTTATGAAAAAAAGCAGACTTTTCTCACTCTGCTGAAGTCTGGCATATTCCTGCATCACAGTCTCATGAATCTTATTTGACATAATTGGATTCCCTTTGAGAGCACAGCGGACATGGTAAAGTATTTCTTCATCCTCACATCCTTTTACAATATAATCAAGTGCTCCTGCACCCATGGCTGTCACGATCATCTCGCGGGTCTCATGTGCTGTCAGAAAAATAATTCCGGCTTCCGGGTCAGCCTCCCGTATTTCCTGCGTTGCTAAAATACCTGCGTTCATTGTCTCCATCTCAATATCCATCAATATCAGATCATACTCTGTGTTTCTGGCAAGATTTACAATCTCTTTTCCTGAAGAAGCAGTCCCTACAACCTCCATATCCCGTTGATTGTTGATCAATTCTGTAAGATCCTCTCTTAAAAGCTGAAAATCATCAGCGATCAAAATCTTTTTCTTATCTGCCATTTTCTTCTCCTGTCTGTTATCTATTCGTACTTTGGAATTAAAATATAGAATTTACTTCCCTTTCCCTCTGTACTTTCCACTCTCATTTTACCCAGATGGCTTTTTACAACCTCTCTGACATAATATAAGCCCATTCCCCAGTTATAGTTAGAATTTTTGCTGGAATAAAACGGATCGAAAATCTTCTTTATCTGACTCTTTGACATTCCAAGTCCATTATCACTGACCTCGATCAAAGTATATAATCTTTCATTCCTGCATTTTAAGCATACCTGCCCATCTTCTCCCCGTTCTGCAGCTATGACGGCTTCTTCTGCATTGATCAGAAGGTTATAGATTGCCTCACACAGATGATCCTTATCTGCAAGAACCATAGACACTTCCTCGTTTTGGATGCGCACTCCCGCATCCGGAAATTTATTGTGAAACCGTTCTAATGTCGTGTCTATGATTTCCTGAATATTAACCGGCATCATCGTAATGGAATTAGATTTTACACTGCGGTACAGTTCCTCAATTCTTGTAAACATTGTATCGTTTGTAGCCCGGAGTGCATCAATACATTCTTTCAGTTTCACCGTATCCGGCTCCGGCTGGCTGTAAATCTGGTCAATTCTTTTATAAATAACCTTGTTGGCAAGAAGCTGATTTTTCATGCTGTGAACGAACATGGAAACTCCTACCCTCACTGTATCGAATTTCCGTTCCATCACAACATCCGTCATGGCAACTTCATAATCACCTTTTGTATATTTGAACAAACTGTAAAAACCAAGCACAGCACAAATGATATTTACAATCACAAGCATAATATAACTTGCCAGAGACGGATTAATCTGAAGATATCCGATTCCCCTATTCCATGCGATCGAATACCCGTAAAAGAGATAAACCTGCCCCGGATCCTGATGATAGTAAATAAGATAAATTGCCGAAATCGACACCAAAAAGATTACTGTCTGCTGAAATTGCCTCTTCAAAAACAGGATTGAAATGGAAAAATACTCGATTAATAAAATCACCACAGATACTGTCAGATATAGATTGATCCAGATCATATTTCCTTTTGCTATAATCTCCTGCATACTTTCCCTGTTATGAACAATCATTCTATAAACTGATGGAAAGTAAAGAATCAGCGACATGATCGGTATGACCCTTGATAATTTAACCCATGTTTTCCGCTTTCTAAGTCCCGGAAGCATTGAATAATTCATTGCAATCCTTAACAGAAAAAACGGAAACAGAGACCTGCCTATGGCAATCAGATATCCCAGCTGACCTAATGTGATCAGGAAATACTGCATCTTCCGATATATGTTTCTTGAAAAATACAGAAATGTTAATACTTCCTGTGAAATGCCACCTTTTTTTGCAATAAAAAGCATAACACCACATAATTCCAACATAAGACTTGTACAAAGTCCCAGCCATAAGATGGAATCTTTATTTTTTCTGTAAATGATCAAGAATACCGATGCAATAACTAAGCTGAATGCCAAAATAAATAACATGTTTTTGTCTCCTGTTTCCGTTTTCTTAAATCTTTTAACAAAAAAATATTCAGTTATATTTTAACACTATTTTTTGTTTTCTTCTACCTCTCTATGAGATTTCCTCCAACAAATACATCTGCGATGTCATTCTCCGCATCTAAAAGAACGATATCTGCATCTTTTCCATCTGCAATCGATCCTTTTTTATCATATACTTTGATAAGTCTGGCTGGATTCTCTGAAAGAAGCGGTAAAATCTCTTCCAGACGTTTTCCTGTAAATGCAAGAAGATTTTTCAAAGCAACATTTTGTGTTAAGGTACTTCCGGCTCTTACTCCGTTTTCCAGCTTTGCATCACCATCTTCAACAATAACATCGTTTACTCCAAGTTTATATCTTCCATCCGGTAGACCTGCAGCCATAATTGAATCTGTGATTGCAACTACTTTGTCAAGTCCTTTCACCTTCAAAAGAAGACGTACTGTACCAGGGTGAAGATGTCTTCCATCACAGATCGCCTCACAGTAAATATCAGATTCTAATGCAGCTCCCATAATTGCAGGAAAATGCTGATGTAAAAGTTTCATCGCATTAAATGTATGTGTACAGCATTCTGCACCATTGTTGATTGCTTTCCAGCTTGTATCATAATCTGCTCCGGAATGTCCGATTGCAACAGTAATACCAAGCTCTTTCATTGCCGGAATGTCATCAATAAGTCCTTCTACTTCCGGAGAAATCGTAATATAACGGATGTTTCCTTCTGCTCTGTCCTGATATTCTTTCAGAAGTGGCATATTGGCTTTCTGAAGAAGATGCTCCGGCATAGCTCCCTTGTACTCTGAAGACAAAAATGGTCCTTCCAGATGAATACCAAGTAAGTTTGCTCCTTTGTGCTCCATCTTCTGATGTTTCTTATATTCATCAATGCACCATTCTGTCTGTTCTTTTGTATCAGTCAAAACAGAACATAACCATGAAGTCGTTCCATTTCCGGCTGCAAAACGGCAGATTTTCTCATAATCTTCTGCTGTTGCCGCATTAACATCTACACCTACTGCACCATGTGTATGTACATCAATAAATCCAGGCACTACTTTCTTTCCTGCTGCATTATACACTTCTGCCCCATCTTCAATTGGTGCATCCGGTGGTAAAATAATAAGTTTACCATCTTCAATTTTAATTGTTTTCTTTAAAAAACGATGTTCAATATAAACTTCTCCATTTACGATATATCTGCTCATGATTTTTTCTCCTCTTCTTATACAATAAACTGCCACACAAAATTATGTGCGGCAGCCTTTTTATTCTTTTTTATTCCGGAAGATTAGCAACAAACTCTGTAAATTTAATATTAATGTCCGGATGATCCTGCAATAAGCTTACCGGGAAATGTGCTGTTTTTTCGCCATAAGCTGCATGTCTTACAACACTTCTGTGCCAGTCTCTGAAACATCCTAATCTGATTTTTCTTGCATGAGCGATTTCATTAATGCCGATTGTGATACAGTAATGTGGCATATCATCTAATGCACCATTTAAATCACCAATTGAATTCACAGCTCTTGTTTCTTTTGAGATTTCAAGAACTCTTGTATGCTGAGCCAGGAACTCATCCGGTGTCATTGTATCAGAAGCCTCATTGAATGCAACATGACCATTAATTCCGATTCCCCCGAAGCAAATATCTACTCCACCAAGTTTTTCGATCATATCCTGAATATGTGTCAGGTTTTTAGGATCCGGGAAAATTCTCTGTTCTTCCGGCATTACGAGTTCTGGTTTAATTTTGGTGTAAACCGTTCTGTCCATAAATCCACGGAAGCTCAATTTATCCTCTTTGTCAATCCATTCTTTATCATCTGTCAGGTATTCATCCATATTAATAAACCATACATTTTTCAGGCTGATATTCTGCTCATTTACCATATCTACAAAATACGGATACTGTCCTATAGGACCTACAGGGCAGATAAATACTGTATTCTCACCAAGAGCATTTTTACGTTTGATTTCTTCTACCATTTCATCTGCCATTGATTTAAATACAGCAGCATTATCTTCCATAACGATCAACGGAATTTTTGGTGCTTTTAACAGTTCTTCTTTGTTATAATAATAATATTCATGTTTCATTTTCTCTTCCAACCTTTCCTGTCTACATCAGCGTTACAATAAGGCTGCCACACCGATTCCAGAACTCCTGGTCTAGCGTAACAGCCTTGTTATTTCATTTACTTTTCAAATGCTATGTGCATTTTCTTTTAGTACTCTCCAGCTTCTTTCATAACATCTAATAATACGTAATCAGATACTGGTGGGTCAACTTCAACAGCACCTGCCTCGATGAAGTTCTCCTTCTGTAACTCATAGTATCCTTCTACTGTACCATCTGCTGCACCTTCAGATACCTCTTTACCTGTTAACCATTCTGCATCACCACGCTGATCATATACTGTAGCCTGATCGCCTGCAATCTGTTTTGCGATTAAAGCAGCTGTATCTTCCTGATGATCTGCTGCCGCATAATCCATTGCTTTGAATAATGCTCTTGTAAAACGTACTAAGACATCTCTGTTCTCTTCTGCATATTTTGGCATGCAGATCCAGCTTGCAAGAGAAACAGTTTTGTCAGAGAATGTCATGTTGTCTGCTAATTTTGTAGCATTTGCATCTTCTTCTAAGATCTTTAAGCTGTTTGGTGACCATGTTGCAGCTGCATCAACTTTACCGGATAACATAGCGGATACGATTCCGGATGCATCCATATCAATTGCTTCGATATCATCCATTGTCAATCCAACACTTGTAAGTGAGTTTACAAGGATATCTTCACTGGATGTTCCTGAAGAGTAAGCAACCTGTTTTCCTTTTAAGTCTTCGATAGATGTAATACCTTCGCCTCCGATCAATGCATCACCATTGGAGATATGGGATAATGCAAAGATTGTTGCCTGTCCGTTGATGCAAAGTTTATGAGCACCCTGTCCGATATATCCGACATCAATACTTCCTGACTCCATAGCGGAAATGATTGTCGGACCATCCTGGAACTCTACAAGATTTACTGTGATTCCTTCTTCTTCTAAGTAACCCTGAGCGATTGCGTTCTCAACTGACCATAAGCTTCCATAGTTTGGCATGTAAGCTACATTTAATGTAACTGGCTCTACAGCTTCCTTCTCCTCTGTAGCCGGTGTCTCTTCTTTTGCTTCTTCTGTAGCCGGTGTCTCTTCTTTTGCTGTGTTGTCAGCAGGTGCATCTGTCTTGCTGCCGCATCCTGCAAGCATTCCTGCTGTCATAGCACCTACCATTAATAAGCTCAATATTCTCTTTTTCATGTTGTTTTTCCTCCTTAAATTGGATATTTGGAATTTCCCCCAATTCCCTTAGTTATCATTATAATCCGGTTTCCCGGTTACAACCTTTTTATTATTTTCTTACTTCCAGATATTCCTGATATACCTGACTCCAGATTTCATTTTTAAGTTCCATGAATTCCTTTGTCATCTTTGTCTCCTGGGTACGTGGATATGGAATATCAATCTTTACAATATCTCTGATACGTCCCGGGCGGGCGCTCATGATAATAACTGTCTGTGCAAGAATGATTGCTTCCTCAACATCATGTGTAATAAAGAAACACGTCTTCTTCTCTCTCTGCCAGGTCTCTAACAGCTCTGTCTGTAACTGGGTACGTGTCTGTGCATCAAGAGCTCCGAATGGCTCATCCATAAGTAATACTTCAGGCTCTGCTGCATATGCTCTTGCGATAGCAACACGCTGTTTCATACCACCGGATAATTCTTTTGGATAATGTTCTGCGAACTTCTCCAACTGAACCATCTCCAAATATTTCATTGCCTCTTCTTCTGCCTGTTTTCCTTTGATGCCACGCATCTCTAATGCAAACATAACATTTTTCTTAACAGTAAGCCATGGGAATAATGCATACTGCTGGAATACAACGCCACGGTCTGTACCGGTTCCTTTTACTTCTTTTCCATCGCAGTATACTGCTCCGCTTGTCGGCTCTAATAATCCTGCGATAATATTCAATAAAGTGGATTTTCCACATCCGGATGGTCCTACGACACAGATGAACTCATTATCATGAATATCAAGTGTCACTCCGTTTAATGCAACCATCTCACCATTTCTTGTATTATATATCTTCTTTACGTTATCAACTTTTACACGAACCGGTCTGCTGTCATCGCGATTTGTTAAATCTCTCTCTTCTCCTGCCATGATGTCAGTCTCCTTTCAAGATATTTGATCAGTTTCTCCATTGAGATACCTAAGATACCAATGATAATAATGTATAAAAGCATTGGTGCAGATTCAAAGCTGTTGTTCAGAGATCTGATTCTCATTCCCAAACCGGCTGTTGCTCCAGTAGATTCTGCAGCGATCAGTGTTGTAAGTGCTACAGAAGCTCCAAGTCTTACTGCTGTCAGGATAAATGGTAATGTTGCAGGAGCAATAACTCTGATGAAGATATCTTTATCTGTTGCTCCAAGAACTCTTGCTGCTTTGATCAGTGTCTCATCTACATTGATAACACCCTGATAGATTGTAATGCACATTGTCAAGAAACATGCAATCGTGATAACGATGATCTGTGGTTTTCTTCCAACACCTGCTGCAATTACAATAAGTGGTACATAAGCAAGTGGTGGGATGTTACGGATGAACTGGATCCATGGTTCAATAATATAACGAACCGGTTTATACCATGCCATAAGGATTGCAACCGGAAGTGCGATTACAAAACCAAGCACATAACCTGCTACAACTGAAATCAAACTGGATAAAATATCCGTACCCAGAACACCTCTGTCAATCATTGTTTTAATGCTCTGACAAACTACCACAACATTCTGGAACGCTCTGCTTGTTGATGGAATAATTGATAAGATATACCAGAACAGCATAGCCACTGCAAATGAGATCAGTAACCAGACTCTCTTTGGTATTTTATCTGCCAGAGATTTGTTTTTGTTATTCATAATACCGTCTCCTTCCCTTTCGGAACTTCTTTCTTGATTCAAAGTATAGACCTCTATTTTGTTTTTGATAAGGATGAACTTTTTTCATCCTTTTTAAGAAAGGCGTCTGGCAAAAAAAACTGCCAGACACCTTTGTCTGAAATGACGGTAACACAAATCGTCACTTTATTAATCTGGTTCTTATCTTTGTATTCTTCAAAAGCATTGATTCCATAGGGGAGCAAATATGGGTGCAGCTTATTTAATATTGTTCTGCAGCACTCCACGCAGCCCTTCCAGATACTTTCTGCATTCTGGAAGAATCACCTGGGTCTTTGTACTGTAAGAATCCGTTGTACAACAGATTGCGCCTTCCGGCAGACATATCTTCTGCCCTGTAAGAAGTGGATCGCCTGTCTTTTTCTGCCATGTCTCAAGAAGCTGTCGCATCTCGTCCTTCACTGACTGATAATCTTCTTCCCCGATCAGATTATCCCGTTCCTGTGGATCAAGCATAAGATCATACAGTTCTTCTTTCACAAGTTTCTTCTCAAAATATCCGTTTTCATGGAATACTTCTTTTGACAGACTGTCATCAATATGGGTAGGCGGAACTTTATCGTAACCATTCTCCCACCGTACAATATATTTATTTTTCTTCGTTCTGACAGATCTGACCGGCTCGTATGCAACATGATAGTTAATCTCTGCATAAACTGCCTCACGGATTTCTTCCTCTTCACCTGTTATTACCGGTAGAAAAGAACTGCCGGAAAGCCAGTTTGGTTTTTCCATATTCAAAATATCGCACAGTGTCGGAAATACGTCTATCTGCGACAACAAAGCGTCACTGATACAATGTACCCTCGGCATACCCGGATAACGAAGGATAAAAGATACACCTGTTCCATCATCGTACAAATTGCATTTCATCATAGGAAATGGCAATCCGTGATCTGTGGTAAAGAATATCAATGTATTCTCATATTCCCCGGTTTCTTTTAAAGCATCCAGTATTTTTCCACACAATCTGTCCACTGTATCAACTGCGATCTGCATACCTGCCATATCTTTTCTGACATCCGGTAAATTTGGTAATGCCTTCGGCACCTGTACATAGTCCGTTTCATATTCATCCGGCACACGCGGATACTCGCGGTGGGTACATCCGAAACCAACCGCAAGGAAAAATGGTCTTTCATCCTTTCCCCTTTTTTTCAGAAAATTGACTGCGTTTTCTGCCGCCATCTCATCCTGCCATGTATACAATTCACATTGTGGCAGGTCATTTCTGTAATATTCCATTGGATTCAGACATCTTTCATATCCAAGTGTTTCTTCTTCATGCAGCTTGATCTCATGCTGTACTCCGGATAAAACCGTCTCGTAACCATGTTGTTTCATGTAATTGGCAAGATGATGTTTCCCATTGATCCGAAAGCCCCTGTGGGACAATCCGATCAGACCATTATTATGCGGATACTGACCGGTTAACATAGCACCTCTGCTCGGTGAACAGGTCGGGCTCGCACAGTACATCTGTGTAAATGCCATTCCCTCTCTCGATAATCTCAGAAGATTCGGTGTATGTACCGGATATCCATAGGTCTGTAAATATCTTCCGATATCATGTGTATTCAAATATAAAACGTTCATCTTATTCCCCATTCTTTCCGATCTAAAACAACGCTGCCTTACGGAGCAAATCCTCTTATATAAATTTATATTTACTTTTTATTTCTCTACAAAAATTGGTGATACCCAGGCCACATCGCCATTTTTCAGCCATACTCTGAGTCTGTAATTCGCTCCGGCTTCCATGTCAATTTCTTTCTCATAATTCAAGACATAAGCATCCTGTGGAACAGCCTGGCGGATTCTTGTCTTATATGCATTATGCCAGTAAAAATCATCTCTGTAGTGATCGACTTTGCCATAAACTCTGTTTGCAAGATCGATGCTTTCCTGATACTGAGCTTTGATACGTGAAGTCTTCATCAGTTCACGGATTGTGAAGTGATATTCATAATTATCCACTTTCAGGCAGACATCACTGTCTGGTGTTCCTTCTACTTCAAAAACAAATCCTTCTTTTACTACAGTACTTGGTCCCATCCAATGTCCGGTTGTTGTTGACATGTAAGTTGTCATATGGAATTTGCAGCTGTCATCCGTCACATCGTAAAGTTTCTGTCCATAACTGTTCCATTCTTTATCAATGGATAAAAGCTTTCCTTCCACATTCAAAGAACCATCCCATTCTTTTACAAGCATATCTTTATAAAATCTTGGGTTCGGTCCCCATCCGAACTCTACCGTAAATTTCACACGGATCACTTCATCATCTGCAATTTTTTTATTTTCCCAGCTTCCGGAATGAACGATCATTTCTTCGAGGACATTGTTCTTTAATAATTCTACCCTGTCAATCGCATCCGCTGCACAGATAGAGATCTTCATATTGTGTTTTCCGGGAGCGATCACGTCACCCATCATTTTATCATCAGCTGTAAAATCAATCTCCATTCTGCTTCTGCTCACACCATATACATGTCTTGCTTTCATGCCTGCCCAGATTGCCGCTTTGGAAGCATCCTCTGCAAGCACGCACATCGTTCCATGGTCACATGCTGCAGGAACATTATGGTTGTCACCGGATGCAATACATCCAACATGAAGACCAGCCTCCAAACCTCTTTCATAGCAGGTTTCACCGGTTCTTGGTCCCATATGCAGATGACGTTCCATATCCATTCCGCCTGTATCGTTTTCACTGCATCCATGACTGGAATAAATTTCCGCAAACGGGGAAAAATTTTCATCATGTGTTGCCCAGTTCTTTCCACGGCTTCCAAGCTGATATGCTACATGGTGTGGGATTCCGATCGCTTCTGTATCTTTATAATCATCTCTTAATTCCTGATAACGCATCGGATGTTTCATATCCTGTTCATTGTCGAGGAAAAATACGTTGTGATCACCATCAAAGCCACAGCCCTGCCACTCATATCCCATAAACATCGGATATCCGTTTGCATTTTCTTCTTTTACTTTTCCGCGGACAATCTCCCAGTCTTTCTTAATCTCTTCTTCCGGGCATAAATCTTCGAGCCCTGCTCCGGACTCTGTTTTGATCATCTGAAACGGATAATATGCGATCGGCCAGAAATCTAATACTTCTTTTGCATGTTCTGTCCATTTATCCAGTTCATCCATCTGATTATGATGGATATTGCTGTGTAAATCTGTCCATAATTTTTTCATTCTATTCTTCCTGTTCGCCTTTCATATATTTGTCTGTAGCTTTTCTCTGCTTTGCATCCCCTTTTTTCAAAAGAACGATGAGCACAAATGTTAAGATAATAAATGCAAGACAGATAGGTCTTTTTACAAAAATTGTCCAGGAACCGTTTGACATTACCAGTGCATTGCGCAGATTGGACTCTGCGATCGGTCCAAGTACCATTCCAAGAACGATCGGTACGGATGGGAAGTCCAGTTTCTGCATAAAGTATGCAATAACTCCAAACAGCAGCATCACATAAACATCCATTTCAGAGCTTCCGATTGCGAATGCTCCTGCACAACAGATCACGACTAATAATGCTGTCAATAATTCCTGTGGGATATGTGTGATCTTAACAAAAAGTCCCAGTAAATATTTACCCTGGAAGAACATAATAAGCTGTGCGATCACACATCCGATCAGAACTGCATATACAATTGGTCCGGATGTTTCAAAAAGTTTTGGTCCTACAACAAGTCCATGCATCGTAAATGCACCTAATAAGGTTGCCGCTACAACGTCTCCCGGAATACCAAGTGTAAGTAATGGAATTAAAGTTGCGGCTGTAGCACCATTATTTGCTGATTCCGGTGCTGCAATACCTTTGATCTCACCTTCTCCAAACTTCTCTCCTGGTTTGGCTTTTCTCTTTGCTTCATTGTAGGCAATAAATGATGCGATTGCTCCGCCGGTACCAGGAATTGCTCCGATGAATGCTCCGATCAGGGAAGATTTTGCCATAATTGGCAATGTTTTTTTCACATCTTCCTTTGTAATATGGTCATTTTTATCTGCTGCTTTCAAATTTGATACAACAGCTGCTTCTGTTTTATTAATACGTCCGATCATCTGTGCGATCGCATATACTCCAAGTAAAACTGCAAGCATCTTGATTCCGTTATACAATCTGATATTGCCAAATGTAAATCTGGTAACACCGCTGACGGAATCAATACCAACTGTTGCCAATAAAATTCCAAGTCCTCCACTGATAAGACCCTTTACAAGACTCTTTCCACTTACAGATGCAATAACAGAAAGTCCGAAAATTGCAAGTGCAAAATATTCTGGTGAGCTGAACTTCATAGCAACTTTACTGATTTGTGGCGCAAAAAATAATAGGCAGAATGCACTGACCAGACCACCAAATGTTGATGCCACAAGTGCCATATCTAATGCTCTTCTCGGCTGTCCATTCCTGCACATCGGATAACCATCGATCAGCGTAGCTGCTGCTGCATTCGTACCAGGTGTATTGATCAGAATCGAACTGATAGAACCACCAAAGTTTGCTCCAAAGAAAATGGCTGTAAGCATCAGTAGCGCCGGCACTGTATCCATCTGGAATGTAAATGGAAGTAATACTGTGATTGCAAGATTTCCATTCATTCCCGGGATTGCACCGAAAATAATTCCTATAAAAATACCAACATTAACAAATATTAAATTCTGCACTGACAAAAGATTCATCAATGCTTCTGATATAACCTGTCCCATAAACTCCTCCTGTCACTATGGCAATTGAATATGCAATACTTTTGCAAAAAGAAGGTATAACACTACAACCATTGCAATTACGATCACATAATACAGTTTTTTCTTAGTTCCTGTCATTGCCAGTGTTGCCACACCAAGTAAAATCGTAGAAATCAGGAAACTTCTTTTGAACAGAATGGAATAAATAAGCAGCATACCCATATATGCCAATGCTTTTAATTCTTTTTCTACGATCAGTGTTTTCACTGTGTCTTTTTTTAATATCAAGCTCTGGATCAATAAAACCACACCACATCCGATCCATAAAATTCCGATTGCCCCAGGGATTGTCCTTGATGTGATACCATAAGTTGCAGAATAATCTTCTGCGATCTGAAGCGGCACAAGAATGATACAGACAATCCCAAGAATGATACTTACAATTCCTGCCGCCAAATTAGATTTATACTTTATCTCCATATTTCATTCCTTCTTTCAAAAAATAATCCGTGTTGCCTTTTGACAGCACGGATCGTCTTTTTACTGTGCGTAATATTTATCGTAAGCTTCCTTACATAAATCAGCTGTATCCAGAATAATCTGTTTTACTGTCTGTCCATCTTCAAGATATGGTGTGTAATTTGCATTTTTAGCAAGATCCTTAAATTCTTCTGTCTCGCTGTAATCTAAGATTGCCTGATGGATTGCTGCAACATCTTCCGGAGCAACATCTGCTTTTGTCATAATAAAGTTGCATGTACGGAATACAATATCATATCCCAAAGACTGAACTGTAGGAACATCATATCCTTCATATCCTGTATAGTTTTCTTCTGAGAACACTGCAATCGGGACAAGGCTTCCATCTTCAACATACTGTGCACCTACTGATGCCGGTGCGATCGCACATACAACGTTACCACTTGCTACTGCAAGTAAGTCTTTTCCACTTCCATCAGAAGTAACTGCTTCTGCATCTAAACCTGCTTCACCAAATAACATTGTTGCAAGAAGATGAGTTGCTCCGCCAGGTGCGTTACTTCCATATACGATACGGTTATCAGCTGCATATTTCACAAGACCATCCCAGTCTTCAATTCCGCTGTTTGAAGGACTTACATATAAAAGCTGGTCTTCTAATACAAGTCCGCTGACAAACTGATAATCATCAATGCTAAGGTTAATATCTTTATTGAATAATGGTGCCAGTGTGAACATTGCAATACCGCCGACCATTAATTCTGTTGCATCGGATTTTGCACTGTCAAGATCTGCTGCTGCGATTGCTCCGTTCGCTCCTGTCAGGTTATTTACGATAACAGTTTTACCATAAGTCTCCTGTAACCCCTGTCCGATAATTCTTGCGATCGTATCTGCAGAACCACCTGCTGCAAATGGAACACGTACATTAAAGTCCTTGGAAGGTTTAAAAGAATCTGCTGTGATTCCGGATACGTCTGTTGCTCCGCCCTCTTCTGTACCTTCTGTCTGAACTGTTTCCTGCTTCTCAGGCTCCTTTGGTGTATCCTGACTCTGTGTGTTTCCACATGCTGCCATGGAAAGAGCCATTGTTCCCGCCATAATAAGTGCCAATACCTTTTTCTTCATCACTTTTCCTCCTTTAGTGAAAATGTTTTCAGTTGTCTCTGTACCTAGAAATTAACACTTCTGCACATTATAGTCAATGTTTTCTTTTGTTTTTATAGTAAAATCAGTACTTTTTCACATTATATTACAGTCGTTTTTGTATATTTTAACCATTTATTATTTTTATATTTTATTGAAACCGTTTTCACTTAATATGTAAAATGAAAGACAGTACCAAAACATGTTCTCATTTTACTGGCACTGTCTTTTCAACCTTTTAATATTCACTCTTTAAAACTCATATTTTACTTTCACATCATATTTCTTAGGTTCTTTTTCTTCTTTCTCTCCCATGATCTTCTGGCTCAAAAGTTCTGCCGCACAAATTGCGACTGTTTCCGGGTTCTTAACAACAAGTGAACAGTCCATTCCAAGTTTTTCCTTCGTTCCACCCATTGCAAACCCTGCGATATCCACATTTCCGATCCACTCCGGATACAACTGATGGATTCCCATGGCAATATATTCCACAATGTCCGTTCCAAACCCGATGATGACCGGTCTCTCTCCATCCTCGAGCACACTGTTTAACTGTTTTAAAGCATCCATTACCACTTCGATCTTTCTCGCAGTAAATATTTTGATCACGCGGCTTCCATCACGCCCGGCCTCTTCCAGTGCCTGATTTGCCCCGGCAAGACACATACGTGTATTAAAGCTGTCGCTCCAGCCAAAGAGCATCATGATACGGCTGCATGGTTTATTTTTCAGAAGCCACGAGATAAGATGATACGCATTGTCCCTGTGATTTTCCAGAACCATATCACAGCCGATATCCTCCTGTCTGTCGATTGCGATCATATTTTTATAATTCTTTGTTACGCCCTGCAGATATGGTGTATTCTGTCCACTCGGTGCAATTATGATGCCAGCTGCTCTCTGGTTCAGAAGCTCCTGGACATAGAACAGCTCTTTTTCCCGCTCACTGTCACTTTCACAGATATAAGTAATATATTTTCTTTCAAAAAAATAGTCACTTACCACATGACATATTTTTCCGAAAAAATATTCCATATGCGGAACAATAAGACCGACGATCTGCGTCTGTCCTCTTTTTAAATTTCTTGCAAACATGTTCGGTTCATACTGCAGTTCATTGATGGCATTTTTAATGTTGTACGCTGCAAGCGGCTGGATACTTTTTGGATCTGCCAGATATCTTGATACAGAACTGATCGATACTCCTGCCAGTTCCGCCACTTCCCGAATTGTAACTTTTTTTTCTTTCATAATCCACCTTAATACTTTTCCCTCTTATTCACTACTATAACTAAGCTAACATATTTCCTGCAAAAATTCAATTGTCATAGCTTTGCAAACGTTTGTCTAAACCGGTTCTCTTTCCACAGATTCGTGTGTTATAATAGAAAAAGCAAGTATTTTTCAAAAAACAATATCAATTTGTAAAAGGGGGCTTTTATTATGCTGATCACATTACATTCAAATGGTTACGAGGTCGCTGTCAATACGATGGGGGCCGAATTGAAATCTTTCAAGGATCCTTCCGGAAAAGAATATGTCTGGAATTCAGATCCTGCTTTCTGGATGCGTTCTTCACCACTTCTCTTTCCAACGATCGGAAATTTAAGAAATGGTGAAACAACCATGAAGGGGCAGGTTTATCCTCTCGTAAAGCATGGCTTCTGTAAAGATACAGAATTCGAGGTAAAGGATTTATCCGATGATACGGTCACTTTCTTGTTACACGCAAATGAAGAAACTTTAAAAAGTTATCCTTATCAGTTCGAATTGTCTCTCACCTATCATTTATCCGACAATGAGTTATCTATGGAATACCGTGTTGTAAACCATGACACAGAAGAAATGTTTTATCATATCGGCGCACATCCTGGATTTATGCTTCCGGTATCTTCCGGTGAAACACTTGCCGACTGTGAACTTGTCTTTGAAAAAACAGAAGATTTCGTATCTTATGAATATGATCTTGAAAATATGGAATTCAACACAGAGAAAAAGATTGTACAAAAAGCAGAGGGCAACACATTACCACTTACTGTTGCAATGTTTGACAATGATGCTGTTTTCTTTGAACACACCAATTCCCATCGTGTTTCCTTCCTTAACACTCATACCGGAAAGGGTGTAACAATGGACTATCCTGATTTTGAATCTATCGCTTTCTGGACTCCTGCAGGCGGCAATGCTCCATTCCTTTGTCTGGAACCATGGAACGGTTCTGCGATTTTCCATCAGGACAGTGATATTTTCTCAGAAAAACGTGGTATTCTCTCATTAATGCCTGAAGGTGAAAAAACTTACCATTTAAAAATCACTTTAGAGGCTTAGCCACCTGAATCCATTACATAAAAAAGCAGAGCCGGACAGACATATGCGCATGTCGATCTGACTCTGTTTTTCTTTGAGCATCTCTTTTATAATACCTTTAAATTCCACATAATCTCAAGTGTATCATCCTGCACATGAAATTTTTCAAAATATGCTTCTTCCTTCGGAATCCATTTTTCCTGAAACTCTTTTGCTTTTTCTTCCCCATTACGCTTTCTTATATTTGCAAGCTGCACATCCGATGCGATATTCATAAAAATCTTCAGCTGATATGGCTTTCCAAAATACGGATGTAAGCTATAAGAGCCCTCGATAATATTAAGCCTTTTATAAGGAATCTCATAAGCATCTAACAGCCCCCACTCTCTGCAGGAAAAAGGCTGGTAACACACAACTTCCTTCTTTAGAACCGGTACGAGTACAGTTTCATAAAATCTTTCATAGTCTACATTCCCACCGGTTTCTTTCATTCTGTCCGGTGTACGCTGCTCCATTCGTAAAAAGAAATCATCCATATGAAACAGATTACAGTCAAACTGCCCCTTTAAATATTCTCCCAGAGTTGTCTTACCACTTCCACATCTCCCGTCAATCGCAACGAGAATTGGTCTGTCTGTGTTTTCTTCCTGCTTTAAGATTTCCTTAATCGCATCTATTGCCGGTTTGAATCGTTCTCTGCATTGTGTCTTCAGTTCCATGTATTTCTCCGATCTTTCCCTGTATTTTCTGTCTTCTATCAGAAAAACAGATCATTATTTTCCTTCATAAGCAGGCTTTACAACTCCCGCTGCATATAAACGATTTACAAGAACAGGTATTAAGATAAGCTGTATCACAATTCCAGGGATTGCATTCACAAATCCACCCATAAAGAATAATTTCCATGTAAATCCGCTTCCCATTAATGCATAAACAATTGCTGATACAAGTCCCCATACCAGTCTTCCTGCAAGCATAGAAACGACCAGGGAGATATACAATGATCTCATATCCTTTTTCATCTTACCGGAAAGAATTCCACTGACTAATCCATAGGTTGCAAGTTCAAATGCCATGCATATAGCATTCGGGAGCATGACAGGCATTCCAAATGTCACACTTCTAAGTAATGGTGTAATAAATCCAACGATCAGACCATATGGTCCTCCAAGAATATATCCACACAGTAATACCGGAATGTGCATCGGGCAAAGCATCTTTCCGACTGCAGGGATCTGCATGGTAATAAATGGAAGAATCAGTCCAATTGCAAGAAATAATGCCGCCAAAACTGTTTTTCGTACTGTCATCTGTTTTTTCATCTTGTCCTCCTAAACATTTCAAATCTTATTTGCACTTATTGTACCACACTTACCATTTTCTTCGCCATTTATTTTAACAAACGTTTGTGTAAAGTTTTACGCAAATTTTTATTTATTTGTGTTAAACTATACGCAAAGATGAAAATTACCTGTACGAGGGGGTATTTCAATGACATTAAAGGATATTGCAAAAGAGGCCGGTGTTTCCATCTCTACTGTCTCCCGTATTATCAACGGGAATTCCTCAAACGCCGCCAGTAAAGAAATGCAGGATAAAATCTGGGGTATTGCACGAGCCGGCGGATATGTGCCTAACACTTCCGCCCAGGCATTAAAGCAAAAAAACAAGGAAAATGTACCTCATCATTCCATTGCCTGTGTCTATGCTCGAGCTCAGGATGCACAAAATGATGCCTTTTTTTCAACCCTGACAAGAAGTATTGAGCAGGAGGCATTAAAAGAGGGGTATATCGTAAAGTATTCTTTTTCTACTTTTGACATTCATAACCCGGCCACGCAAAATCAGATTATAAATAACGAAGTTGACGGTGCTGCCATTCTTGGCCGTTGTGACAAAGAGACTCTCAAATTTATGAAAAAGCATTTTCATAAGATTATTTACGTTGGTTTAAATCCGTTAGATGCCGAGTATGATCAGGTCATCTGTGACGGAAATGCCGTCGCATCTGATGCCGTGAGCCATCTGATCGCACAGGGGCACACGCAGATCGGATATATCGGAGAGACTAAAAATGAAATCCGATATGAAGCTTATTGTAATATTTTGAAGAAAAATCATATTAATTTTAACAAAAATATCGTAACTAATGTTTCCGGCTCTTCCGAAGCCGGTTATCAGGGAGCCAAACGCATTCTGGAACGTTCTTCGGACGTAACTGCTTTTTTCTGCATGAATGACATCACAGCGATCGGTGCGATCCGTGCAATCCACGAATGTGGTTATCGTATCCCTGATGATATCTCTGTCATCAGTATGGATGACATTGAAATTGCACAATATGTATCGCCAATGCTTACAACTATGCATATTCCGATCGAAGAAATGGGTAAGATGACTGCCAAGATTCTGATCGACCGCATAAGAAATGGACACACGCTCCCTCTGAAAATGTCCCTGCCATATTACATGGCAAAACGCGAAAGCTGCAGATAATAAAGTAATTTTCCTGTTATATTAAACTACCGGATGTACACATAAACCTGTCTGCATCCGGTAGTTTCATTTTCATGATGAAATTTTTATCTTCTGATTAATCCAGTTTGATTCCTGCAAGAAGTGAACCAAGGCTTGATCCAAAGCTCTCTTTGGATGTATATTGCTCGAGATCTTCTGCCGGTTCTGTATCAACCATCTCCTCTTCCAGTGCTTTCATGGAAAGACTGATCTTGTTGTCATTGGTATTCAACACCTTTGCTTTGACTTTCTGTCCTTCTTTTAACACTTCTGACGGCTTTTTGATACGTCTTTCGCAGATCTGTGAGATGTGCACCAGTCCGCTTAACCCATTGCCAAGATTGATAAATGCACCGTATGGCATTAAGGACTCCACCGTTCCCTCCATTACAGTTCCCGGCACGATCATGGAAATCTTGTGGTTACGTTCCTCGATCGCTGCCTCTTTTGCCACCTGCTTTGCAGATAATACCAGTTTTTCCTTCTCCGGATCAACGGTAATGACTTTTGCTTCTACTTCTTTTCCGATCCATTCCTCTGTATTCTCGACATAATCGAGTGCCAGCTGGGATGCAGGGATAAATGCACGGATGCCTTCTAAAAATGTAACCACACCGCTTGGAACACTCTCTTTGATGCAGACTTTTACAACCGTTCCATCTTCCATCATCTGCTGCAGTTTCTCCCATGCAAGAACATCGTTTGCCTCTTTTCTGGACAGCAGAATATTGCCCTGCCCGTCATCTGTCTTTACCACAGTTGCCTCGATCTCATCCCCGGCATGGATCTGCTCTAACACTGCAAAATCCGGATCATTGCTGAAATCCTCTACCTTAATAATTCCCTGTGCATAATATTTTAAATCCAGAGTGATCTCTTCCTCACTCACTGCAATGACAGTTCCTGTGATAATGTCGCCCTCTCTGATCTGGCGGAAAGATGCCTCTAACTCGTCTTTGAAATCGTCCATTGTTTCCATTATGAATTACCTCCGTTGTTCTTTTCCTGTGAAATCCACATGTAACACACAATGTTTTGCAATTATGCTGCCGCATCTTTCATATGGATTTCCAGATAAAAATAAGTATAACACATTTATTTCCGTCATGACAACTATCGCAGGATTAGACAATTGCGAAACTCATAAAAATCTAAATTAAATTGTGAAAGAATTGACAAAAGACATGAAAGACACTGGGGAACCGCCGGTACTTAGAAGGCGGATACAACTGTAAGTTGTGTCTGGCTTCTTAGTACCGTTGCGAGTGACACGTAGCGAGAGCGTGTCTTGAATGTTTTTGTTAATTTTGAACAATTTTAAAAAGATGATGAAGGGCTTCGCAATTGTCTATTTCCACACGATCACCACTTTAAAGAGATCTCCGTCCACAGAGATATTCAGGTTGCCTTTCTGTGCCTCGGTAAAACTTTTTGCAATTGCAAGCCCAAGACCTGAACCTTCCGTGTTTCTGGATGCATCTCCCCTCACAAAACGTTCTGTAAGTTCCTCACCTTTTACGTGCAATTCAACCGCTGACATATTCCGCATCGTAATGACAACCTGATTCTTAATCCGCTCCACATCAATATAGACACGGCTGTCCGGCATGGCATATTTTTGGATGTTCACAAACAGATTCTCAAAGATACGGTACGTCTTCTGATTATCCAGCTTCAAAATAATTTTTTCATCCGGCACATTCCAGCGCAGTTTTAATCCCAGCTGCTCAAATTTGTCCGTATGTTCCACACTGACCTGCTTCATCAGGTTGACGACATCCACATCCATCAGGTTCAATGTGATATTGTTGGTGCTCGCCTTGCTCACCTCAAATAAATCTTCAATGAGCACTTTCAAGCGGAGTGATTTTTTCTCTAACGTTTCAATATAAGACTTCCGTTCTTCCTCTGTAATATCTTCCTTTTTCAGCAATTCTACATATGTAGTAATTGCTGTGAGCGGTGTTTTCAGATCATGGGAAACATTTGTGATCAGCTCCGTTTTCATCCGCTGGCTTTTTACCTCGTCCTCCACCGCTTTTTTGAATCCGGTGCGGATCTGTGTGAGCTGCTCCTTAAATGGTTCAAAAACGCCGATATCCTCGGTGATCACCGTATCCAGATCTCCCTCTGCGATACGCTGCACGCCCTTCATCAGTACGTCATAATCTTTTTTGATCCGGTCATAATATTTTTTCAACAGATAAAAAAGTACCAGCGAGTAGATCACCAGACCAACGATTCCAAACATCCACATGCACATGAGCACTGCCAGCACAAGGAAATTGATCACAACGATTTTTAAAATCGTTTTCGTTGTTTTATCACTGAAATCAATATGATTGACCTCGTCTGTAAACTGGTTCCATTTTTTCCAGATCCACGGAAAAATCTGATAAATAAAGCTATACTGCCTGATATATTCCTTTATTCCGATCTGAAATACCGGATAAATAGTAAGCATTGATAAAAATGCAACTGCAAAAATAACGTAAAGTATTCCGCCTGCCTTTAACACATCCCACACGCGCACATCTGCAAATCCCATTCTGCTTCTGTATGGGAATTCACAAATGGTATCAATATAAAGACCACACATGGCAAAAGACATAATAAGTCCGACGATTCCAATTTCCATATAACGCCATTTCGGCAGATAATCAGGCAGGTTTTCCTTTTTCCATACTTTTCTGCTGCACATAATGCACATAAATATGGCAATTGCCAGCATAGTAAAAAAGTATACCGGGTTTGCGTAAGATGCGGTCAGATAATAATTATTGGTATAATGATCTTCAACGATCAGATTATCATTTTCAGAAGAAATGCCATAGACAACCTGAAAATTTTTAATCGGTGTATAAGTATACGAACTCTCCTGTGCCGCCTGCTTTAACGCATTGTAACGGTCTGCATGTAAAAATTCCTTGATCAGCAGATCTGCCGCGATTGTTTGTGTTTTTTTCACTTCTACGGTCAGATTACCGTTTTCATCATAAGAAAGCTCAATCAGGCACTCATAATCATTCCAGTCGTCCCTAGTGCTGTCTGCATCAAAGTCTTTTTCCAATACTTTTTTAAGATCTTTGTTCGTATTAATTTCTTCCTTTGTTCCGTCTGTCGCATAATAGTCTGTCTCGGACCGGACTGCTTCAAATTCCTCTGCCCATTCTGAAATGTAATCATAATCTTCATATGCGCCACTTTCATCGGACAGAAAATAGGAAGACTGATTTTCTGCCTGCTGCGGATTCATTTCCGCATACAGTACGCTGCTTCCCTCATAAAGCGTGTCGATATAATCATTATTTATATTTTCACCGGAAGCATGCACCTCCTCTGCTCTCTCCTCTGCATTTTCTTTCACCCATGGAAAGAGACACAGGTTCACAATGACTGCGAGTAATATTCCTGCAATAATAATTGCAATTCGTTTGTTACGGCTGTTTTTCAATTTTGTATCCAACGCCCCACACCACCTTTAAATATTTTGGTTCTCTCGGGTTAATCTCGATCTTATCCCGAATGTTTCTCACGTGCACCATGATCGTGTCCGTGTTGATTGCTTTTTCGTTCCAGACTCTCTCATAGATTTCCTCTGCCGAGAAAACCCTGCCCGGATTTTTCATCAGAAGTGCCAGTATTTTAAATTCAATCGGAGTCAGTTTGACCGGGGTTCCATCCACGGAAAATTCCACGGTGTCTTCGTTCAATTCCAGTCCGCCAATGATGTAATTTCTGCCTTCTTCCTCTTTTTTCTGTGCCATTCCCATAAAACGGGTGTAACGGCGCAGCTGGGAATTTACTCTTGCCATAAGTTCCAACGGAGTAAAAGGTTTTGTCACATAATCATCCGCGCCAATATTTAAGCCGATGACTTTATCCGTTTCCTCTGATTTCGCTGAAAGCATGATCACCGGAAACTCATGCTGTTCCCTTAACTTTATCGTCATGGTCACACCGTCCATGCGCGGCATCATGATATCCACGATCGCAAGGTGTATTTCTTCCTTTTCGATCACTTGTAGTCCCTCGACACCATCGGCTGCCTTATATACATGGTATCCCTGACTTTTCAGGAAAATCTCGATTCCGTCACGGATCTCTTTGTCGTCCTCCACAACTAAAATATTGTACTCATTGTTTTTTAACTGTTCCATTTCACTTCCGGCTCCTTATCTGATATACCTTACTGTAATCTATCTATCTAAAAAACCATTATATAAAAAACGAAAGAATTTCTAAAGAATTATTTTTTGAAAACAAAAAAAGGCTTGAAAATTGCAAATGTTTTTGTTGACAAATATATTGTGATTTGTTAGAATATCACTTGTCGATTGCGCAGGCAATTGAAGAATGCTGATATGGCTCAGTCGGTAGAGCGTCGCCTTGGTAAGGCGGAGGTCACGGGTTCGATT
>OGKO01000007.1_pt1 | contig 173225 bp, 146 predicted proteins | sample 1572451 | NCBI WGS metagenome assembly OGKO01 (sample SAMEA2582089, study PRJEB24529) | metagenome | biome: Human gut stool | place: China | collected 2011 | reverse complement strand
TCACAACCTATAAAAGCACTGCAGAATCTGCGACACTACGCTAGTTAAACTCCGGTTATGCTTCCAGTTTCAAAATGTAAATGCAGTTTGGCTTATCAACCTTCACAGGTTTTCCTTCCCATACAGAATACTTCTTCTCATAATCAACCGCATAGAATGCAATATCATTTGACGCATTGTTCAGTGTCAGATAATGCTTTTCATCCGGGAAGATTGCAAGCATCTTAGGGAAATCACTGCAGACTCTTGTCTGGAAAGTAACAGAAAGAGTTCCCTCTTTTGGATCAATCTCATAGCAGACAACAGAGTTCACACCGGAATTGCTTACATATAAATACTTGCCGCTCTTAGATACTTCCATACCGGAAGCAGCGCAGACATCATCATCTTTTGGTCCCATTGTTGTAATTGTCTGAATTTTTTCAAATACAGGCATATCATCTACAATATTGTAACTGTACACTTCTACCTGATTCAGCAATTCATAAAGAATATATGCAAACTTTCCATCTCTGGAGAAACGGATCATACGAGGAGCTGACTCCAATGGTCCACGGATAATATCAACCAGTTCCAACTTTCCGTTTTCATAATCAACACGGTAAATCTTTACCTGGTCTAATCCATTGTCAACTGCGCAGAGGAATTTCTGATCCGGTGTTAATTTTACACAGTCTACATGTGGAATAAAGTTACGCTGTGCAATACTTCTTCCCATTCCTTTGTGGAAAACACCATCTGCGATATCGCCAATACTTCCATCTTCCTGTAAACGCATCATAGTAACACGTCCGTCATGATGTCCGCCTACAAAAAGATAACGGTTCTCGTCATCCACTTCTACATAACAGCCTCTCATGCCACCGATCCACTGCTCGTTGATTGGTTCAAGATCGCCGTCTTTTAAAATTTTGAAAGCTTCCACACCTTCATCTGCAATCGAATAAAGGAATCTTCTGTTCTTAGATACTACAAGATCGGACGGATTATTGATTGGAACAACTTTGCGTTCCGTCATATATCCTTTCGTTACATCAACATCATAAATATGAATTCCTACACTGTTCTCATGGGTATAGGTGCCCACATATGCTACATATTTTTCCTGTGCCATACTCGTAACCATTCCTTTCTAGTCTCGTTTACTCTTTTCTGCGTAAAATATCATACATTTCAAGCGGTTGTCCAAGATCAATATATAATACCTGTTTCGGATGCGGAGCAGATTCCATATCATTTCCCTCTTCATCCACAATGCGCTTTACCGTAACTTCGATATTCTCTCCATCCGGCTTCATCACTTCAATGCACTCTCCGACAGAAAACTTATTGCGCTGTTCAATCCGATATAGCCCTTCTTCATTTGTTTCTCCCACGATACCTAAGTATGTGTATTCTTTCAAATAAGTGTTGTTATCGTAAATCTGCGCTTCATCGGACGGTTTTCCATAAAAGAAACCGGTGGTAAACTGGCGGTAAGTGCAGTTTGAAATCTGATCCAGATACCATGGCATATTCTCCTGATAAAGCTCCGGTGATTTCATATAATCATCAATTGCCTTCCGGTAAGTTCTTGCCACAGTCGCAACATAGAGTGCTGTCTTCATTCTACCCTCTATTTTAAAACTGTCAATACCTGCGTCGAAAAGATCCGGAATATGTTCCATCATGCAGAGATCCTTTGAGTTAAAAATATAAGTTCCCCGCTCATTTTCATAGACCGGCATATATTCGTTTGGTCTGGTCTCTTCCACGATAGAATATTTCCATCTGCACGGATGTGTGCATGCGCCCTGATTCGCGTCTCTTCCAGTAAAATAATTGGAGAGCAGACAGCGTCCGGAATAGGAAATACACATTGCACCATGAACAAAAGTCTCGATCTCAAGATCATCCGGAATATGTTCCCGGATCTCTTTGATCTCTGCAATAGATAATTCCCTTGCAGAAACAACCCTTTTTGCACCTAATCCATACCAGAACAGATAAGTTGCATAGTTTGTATTATTTGCCTGTGTGCTCACATGGCGCTCAATCTCCGGACAAACCTCTTTTGCAATCTGGAAAACACCCGGATCCGCAATGATCAGTGCATCCGGTTTAATTTTCCTTAATTCTTCAAAATATTCCCGCACGCCCTCAAGGTCATCATTGTGTGCTAAAATATTAGCTGTCACATAAACTTTTACATCATGTGCATGAGCAAATTCAATTCCCTCTTTCATCTCTTCCATGGAAAAATTCTTTGCTTTTGCACGGAGTCCAAACGCCTCACCGCCAATATATACTGCGTCAGCGCCGTAAATTACAGCTATTTTTAATACTTCAAGGCTGCTTGCCGGTATTAAAAGTTCTGGTCTTCTCATTTTACGTATTTCTCCTTCTTCACACTCACTGTGATTCCGTCCCCGATCGGCAGTACCGAAGTCACCAGCTCATCAGAATGGGTCAGTTCATACAGATACTCTCTCATTCTTTTATAAATGGTACGGTTTCTTCTTGTCACAATAAAATGGGACTCAATAATATCTCCATCCTGTAAAACATTATCGGATACCAAAATCCCCTCCGGCTTTAAAAGCCTTAGGATTTCCGGCATAAAATGGATATACTGTCCTTTTGCCGCATCCATAAAGATAAAATCGAATGGTTCCTGCAGCTCTTTTAAAATATCTGCTGCATCCCCTTCTAAAAGAGTGATCTGTTTTTCTTTTCCTGCACGCCTGAAATTTTCTTTTGCGATTGGAATCCTTTTTTCATAATTCTCAATCGTTGTGATCTCACAGGGCACCGGATTGTACTCAGCCATCAATATCGCTGAAAATCCAACTGCAGTCCCAACTTCAAGGATTCTTGCAGGTCTTTTGATCGACAAGATCAGCTTTAGAAAACTCTGCATCTCCTTGCGCACGATCGGCACATAACTGTCTAATGCCTCGCGCTCTATTTCATCTAAAATCTCTGTATTCCCTGTATCCAAGGAATTAATATAAGTTACCAGTCTCTCGTCAACGATCACTTCTATTCCTCTCCTGTGACTGTATTCGTCTGTGTATCGTCTGTCTGTTCGGTTGAATCTGTCACAGTCTCCGTATCCTCTGCAGTACTTTGTTCCGGCTCTGCTGCCATTACCACCATCATATCTCTTGCTGTCATGGATGTGTTCAATGTGTATACACCGTCATGAAGTTTGCCGGAATATGCAGATACTTTTAACTGCACATAAAACAGCTTTGCATCTTCCACAAGCCCTTTTTCCTTCAGCTCCTTTGCGATATCCATGTCTGACATGTGACTGGAGATCTGAACCATAACATCCCTGCCAGGCTCTGCGTCCACAGGCGCCTCCGTAAAGACACGATAACCAAACTCATAGCAATAAGTTCCAATTTTTACAAATCCGATCAATACAAGTAAAATAACAAGTATTGAAAAACTGATACTGACAAAACGAAAAACTACTTTGTTCAAATTCATCATCTACCTCGTAAGCGCTTTATACTTCCATAATGATCGGCATGATCATTGGTCTTCTCTTCGTCTCTTTCCATACAAAATCACCGAGAGAATCTTTGATCTCTGTCTTGATCTTGCCCCAGTCTGTAATGCCCTTATCCATGCAGTACTGCATTCTCTCATCTAACACCTGTTTTGCTTCCTCCATAAGTGTCTCTGCACCACGGACATACACAAATCCACGGGATACGATATCAGGCCCGGCAAGTACCTGTCCGGAACCGCTCTCCAATGTCAAAACAACAATGATGATACCATCCTCAGCAAGATGCTGTCTGTCTCTTAATACGATATTTCCAACATCTCCGACACCGAGTCCGTCTACCATAATCGCGCCGGTATGAACTTTTCCTGTTACGGCTGCGCTCTCCTCATCGAGTTCTAAGACATCGCCGGAAGATAAGATAAAAATATTATCCTTATTAATTCCAAGTTCCTCTGCCACTCTCGCCTGTGCGATCAGATGACGATACTCTCCATGAACCGGGATCGCATATTTTGGTCTTACCAGAGAATAGATCAGCTTGATCTCTTCCTGGCACGCATGACCGGATACATGTACATCCTGGAAAATAACCTTCGCACCCTTCATGGATAATTCGTTGATAATATTAGAAACCGCTTTCTCATTTCCCGGAATTGGATTAGAGCTTAATACAATCGTATCATTTGGCTTGATCGTTACTTTGCGGTGGATTCCGGATGCCATTCTTGACAATGCTGCCATCGATTCGCCCTGACTTCCGGTTGTAATGATAACGGTCTGCTCATCCGGGTAATTTTTCAACTGCTCAATATCGATCAGTGTATTTTCCGGGATATTGATATAGCCAAGTTCACTTGCAGTACCGATAATATTTACCATACTGCGGCCTTCCACGATTACTTTTCTTCCGTTCTTATATGCTGCATTGATGATCTGCTGAACACGATCCACATTTGATGCAAACGTAGCAATGATAATTCTTGAATTCTTATTATCATCAAAAATCGCATCAATCGTTCTTCCGACCGATTTTTCTGACATGGTAAAGCCCGGTCTCTCTGCATTTGTACTATCGCACATTAATGCAAGAACACCTTTTTTACCAATCTCACCGAATCTCTGAAGATCAATGGCATCTCCAAATACAGGTGTGTAATCTACTTTAAAGTCTCCAGTATGCACAACCGTTCCTGCCGGTGAATAAATGGCAAGTGCTGCTGCATCCTGAATACTGTGGTTTGTCTTGATAAATTCCACTCGGAAACAGCCAAGGTTGATATGCTGTCCGTATTTTACAACTTTACGTTTTACTTTTGTGAGCATATTGTGCTCTTTTAATTTATGTTCAATAATACCGATCGTAAGTTTTGTCGCATAAATCGGCACATTCACTTCTTTTAACACATATGGGATCGCACCGATATGATCCTCATGACCATGTGTGATGAAAAATCCCTTTACTTTGTCAATGTTATCTTTTAAATAAGTGATATCCGGGATTACAAGATCTATTCCATACATATCGTCTTCCGGGAATGACAATCCGCAATCCACAACAATGATGCTGTCTTCATATTCAAAAGCTGTAATATTCATTCCAATCTGCTCTAATCCGCCAAGTGGAATGATCTTAAGCTTTGAAGAATGTTCATTCTGTTTCAAATCTTTTCCTCCATCTTTATTCTCTTTACTTTTTCCGTTCTTTTTCACTTTGACAGTCTCTGCAGATGCACTTTTTGTTTTCTTCTCTGCTCTGACTTTCTTCTCAGTTTTTCCGCTCTTTTCTGCTTTCTCTGCTCTGCTGCCTTTTTCTGTTTTCTCGGTCACTGTCTCATCTGATTTTTTTCTTCTGACAGTTGTATTCTTTCTCGCCGGTCTGCGTGCAGGTTTCTTCTCTGTCTCTGCTGCTTCTGCCACCTTTGCGTTTTCTGTATTTTCTACAATCTCATCTGTTGTAAGATTTTCTGTTATATTTTCCTGTTTCTTCAAAATTCCAATTCCATTTCTTAATTTACTAATAATCATAACTGTTCAGTACCTTCATAAAGCCTTCACTCTGAATGTGCAGACTTATGTTACTAATATTCAATATCTGCGTCATCGATCAGTTCAGCAAATACTTTTCCAATAGCTGCAAGTTCCTTATCATCTTCTACCATTTCATAGACGATGTCATCATTCTCATCTGCGATCTCTTTTAAAATATAAGCGTCACTGTCTCCGTCCTCCTCTTCTGTTACAAAAAGATATTTCGTTCCATTGATCTGCGTTTCCTCTAACACGTAAAAATCAATGTTCTCTTTTGTGTCCGGATCTGTAAAAACAACTTTTTCCATCTTTCTTCCTTTCTTTGATCATTTACCGACATTTGGATTACTTTCTATGGACTTTATTTTTCTTCCAGATGCATGGAAAGATAATCAAGATATCCCTGCAGGATAAAAACAGCCGCAATCTCATCTACGAATTTCTTGCGGTTTTCCCTGCGGATACCCGATTCCATCATATGCTTGTCTGCTGAAACTGTGGTCAGTCTCTCATCCCACAGAATCACTTCGAGTCCGGTACGGCGTTCTAACATCTCTTTGAATTCTTTTGTCTTTTCGCAGCGCTCACCCTCTGTGTTATTCATATTCTTAGGATAACCTAAAACAATGCGCTCTACGTTATATTCTTCGATAATTTCTTCGATTCTTGCCAAAGACTGGCGCAGTTTATTAGGGGACTGTCTTCTGACGATCTCCAGTCCCTGCGCAGTAAATAAAAGCTCATCACTGACTGCCACGCCGACAGTCTTTGAGCCATAGTCCAAGCCTAATATTCTCATTAAAAAATCTCCATTTTCTGTCTGCAAAAGGGCAGACTTTCCCTCTTTGGCATATATTAATTCCAGTTATTATTCTTAATATATGCTTTTAATACTTCTTCTACTAATTCGTCACGCTCTACTTTCATGATCAGACTTCTTGCATTATTATGGCTGGTGATATAAGTAGGATCACCTGACATAATATATCCAACAATCTGATTCAGTGGATTGTATCCTTTCTCGCTCAGTGCACGATACACAATTGCAAGTACGTCTTTTACCTGCAGTTCCGGCTCCTTCTCCACTCTGAAATATTGTGTATTATTGATGTTCTGCATATTTGTCACGCCCTTATACTCTTCTTTACTCTATGGTAAGAAAGTAATCCGTAATTATTCAATACTTCATAATTACAGTTCGCAAATCCATTAAAATCTGCCATGCAGAAAGGGATTTGCGAACACATGAATCATGTTCTTACGGTTCGCACAGTAAATGCGCGAACCTATTGAATAAATACAATAATCCTCTACGTTATTCTAATATAGTTTGTCCTAAAATTCAACCATAACATAGATATCGTCCGTCAATCTTCCCTGGATCGTTCCCTGCACAAACTGATTGGAAAGGTCTTCTGCCGACTTTACAGCGATCTTCACATACTCTTTTGTGTAGCCTGTAAAATACTGCTCACCCTCGAATTCATAGGCTTCTTCCATCAAAGCAGTCACCTGTTTTCCGACATAATATTCCCGGAATTCTTCGGACATTTTCTTTTCTAATGCTAAAAGGATATTGCTCCGTTCCTTTTTCACTGGTTCCGGAATCTGCTGTTCCATCACTGCGGCTTTCGTTCCTTCGCGCTTGGAATACTGGAAAATGTGCATTTCATAAAAATGGATGCGCTCTAAATATTCTTTTGTAGTGGCAAACTCTTCCTCTGTCTCTCCCGGGAAACCAACAATTACATCTGTAGTAATAGCTGGATGTAAAAAATGCTTTCTTAAAATCCTGCATCCCTCTTCATATTCTGCCGTGTCATATCTGCGGTTCATGCGCTGTAAGGTCGCATCACATCCGCTCTGCAACGAAAGGTGGAAATGCGGACAGATTTTTGGCATCTCTGCAAGCGCTTTTGCAAATTCATCCGTCACGATTCTCGGCTCTAAACTTCCAAGGCGGATTCTCTCGATTCCCTCCACTTTGTGTACTTCCTGGATCAGATGCAGCAGACTGTCTCCGGTATCCACTCCATAGGAGCTTAAATGGATTCCTGTGAGCACAATCTCTCTAAATCCATGTTCTGCCAGACGTTTTACCTCGCGGATCACATCCTCAAGTTTTCTGCTCCGCACCCTTCCCCTCGCAAAAGGAATGATACAATAGCTGCAAAACTGGTTACATCCGTCCTGCACTTTGATAAATGCTCTTGTATGCTCTGCCGTGCGCTCCAAAAACATTTCCTCGTACTCCTGCTTCTCATGATTAATGTCTACGACATTCTCACAATTTCCGTGGTCTTTCTCATACGCTTCGATCATCGCAAGCAGTTCATGTTTTTTGTTATTTCCAATAATGATATCTACTGTATTATCTAACAGTGCCTCCGCCTCTTTTGTCTGCACATAGCATCCGGCACCAACTACAATGGCATCCGGATTCATCTTTTTCGCCTTATGCAGCATCTGTCTGGATTTGCGGTCTGCCATATTTGTAACGGAGCAGGTATTGATCACATAAACATCTGCAAATTCTGTAAAAGGCACGATCTCATATCCTGCATTCTCTAATATCTGCTGCATTGCTTCTGTTTCATATGCATTTACTTTACACCCGAGATTATGCAGTGCAGCTTTCTTATTAATTTTCATTTGATACTCCTATTTTGTGTTGACTTTTCCATAAAAAACCATTACTATAAAGTTAACTTTGATAGCTAACAAGGAGGTTTTTTAACATGAAAACAGTACAGATTTCTTTAAACTCCATTGACAAAGTAAAATCTTTTGTTAATGCGATCACCCAGTTTGAATTCGACTTCGATTTAATCTCTGGAAGATATGTAATCGATGCAAAATCTATCATGGGTATCTTCAGTTTAGATTTATCCAAACCTATTGATTTAGCAATTCATGCTGAAAGCAATATGGATGAAATCATGGAAGTATTAAAACCATATTTAGTTTAATTCTTTCCGAAGATTTAGAGCCACAGAAGATGAATTCTGTGGCTTTTTCTTTTCTTACCGGCAGCCCCGGTATCCGAAACTGCCGTCTTAATTACCCTTCAATATGAATGACTTCTACCGTGTCGATTGCTTCCTGCATTAATGCATCAATCTTCTCATTTAACTTTCTCTCATCATTGTGGATCACATTTAAGTTCGGTTTTGTGACCGGATGTTTTGCCACGAAAATAGTACAGCAGTCTTCATATGGAAGAATAGATGTCTCATACGCATCGATCTTCTCTGAGATTGTCACGATCTCCTGCTTGTCGAATCCGATCAGCGGACGATATACCGGCATGGTACATACTTCGTTCGTTGCCGCAAGTGACTGCATTGTCTGACTTGCCACCTGACCGATACTCTCGCCTGTGATAAGTCCGAGACATTTATTCTCTTTTGCAAAATGCTCTGCCAGTTTCATCATGTAACGGCGCATGATGATCGTCAATTCCTCATGCGGACACTGCTCGTAGATATAAAGCTGGATATCCGTAAAGTTCACAACATGAAGATTGATCGGTCCGGAATATTTTGCAACAATTTTTGCAAGGTCGATAACCTTCTGTTTTGCACGTTCCGAAGTATATGGTGGTGCATGGAAATAAGTAGCATCAATTGTAACACCACGTTTTGCGATCATGTATCCTGCAACCGGGCTGTCGATTCCGCCGGATAAAAGCAGCATTGCTTTTCCGTTTGTTCCAACCGGCATTCCGCCCGGTCCCGGAATAATCGTTGAGTACACATTGATTTTTGCACGGATCTCAATATTAAATACCACCTGTGGATGATGCACATCTACTTTCGTCTCCGGGTAAGCATCTAAAATCTTCTCGCCCATGGCTGCATTGATCTCCATGGACTCCATCGGATAATTCTTTCTCGCGCGGCGGGCATTTACTTTAAATGTAAAATGTTTGTCCGGGTACACCTTATCAATGTATGCAATGACTTCCTCTGCAAGTTTGTCAAATCCCTCGTCTTCCAATAATACAACCGGGCAGATCCCGACGATACCAAACACACATTTTAATGCTTCCACAACCTCATCATAATCATAGTCGCTCAACGTATCGACATAAATTCTTCCCTGCTCTTTCCTGACAAGAAATTCTCCTTCTGCCTTTTTCAATGCATGGTTGATCTGGCTTACCAATGCATCTTCAAATAAATATCTGTTTTTTCCTTTGATCGCGATCTCCGCATATTTGATCAAAAATGATTTATACATATTTTCTCCTTTTCTCTGCTATTTTCTCGTATAACGGCGAAGCTTCGGCACAACCTCATTCATGACTTCGAGTGCATAATCAATCTCTTCCTCTGTGGTATGCACCGAGAAGCTGAACCGGATCGTCGAATCTAAAAGATTGCTCTTAAGTCCGATGCTCGTTAATGTATGGCTGACAGAAGGTTTGTTTGAGGAACAGGCACTTCCAGCTGATACATAAATCTTTCTGTCTTCTAATGTGTGAAGCATGACCTCACTGCGCACGCCGTCAATGCTCACGCTGACGATCTGCGGTGCAGAATCCCGTCCAGTCTTGCCGTTTACGGTCACACCTTCTATTTTTAAAACACCATCTACAAACCGTTTTTTGATCTGATAAAGATGTTCTATTTTTTCCTCGAAGTTCTCATAAATCTCCTCGGCTGCCTCACCTAATGCTGCAACTCCCGGAACGTTCTCGGTTCCGGAGCGCATGCCCTTCTGCTGACCGCCGCCATAGATCAATGGCTTTACTTTTGTCTTATCTTTGATATATAAAAATCCGGTTCCTTTTGGTGCGTGGATCTTATGTCCGCTGACGGAAAGCATATCAATTCCGAGCTTTTTCGGAAAAATACGATATTTTCCATATGCCTGGATTGCATCCACATGCACTAACGTGTTCGGATTTTTCGCTTTAATCACTTTCACTGCTTCCTCGATCGGTTCCACAGCGCCAATCTCATTATTGACCATCATCATTGAGACAAGGATCGTGTCCTCACACACTGCCTCGCACAGTTCATCCAGTGAAATAATGCCGTTTTCATCCACTTTCAGGTAGGTTACGCGAAAACCAAGCTCCTCTAAATATCCGGTCACAGCCGAAACAGACGCATGTTCTACAGACGTAGTGATAATATGGTTCCCGGCTCTTTTATTTGCCAAGGCTGCCCCAATGAGTGCTGTATTGTTTGATTCCGTTCCGCCTGACGTAAAAAGAATCTCCTTTTCATCTGCCTTTAATGTCTTTGCGATCTTTTTCTTTGCTTCTTTGATATAGTTTTCTGCTTCCACACCTTTCATGTGAAGGGAAGAAGGATTTCCGTAGTCCTCCATTAAAACTTTTACCATCACATCTTTTGCCCGCTCGCTGCAACGGGTGGTCGCAGAATTATCCAAATAAACTTCTGTTAAATTCGTTTCCATAATTGTCCTTCTTTATATCTCTCAATCATCTGATAACTTTCGACTCACAAATTTCTCTTACCAGACAACTTTTGCACTGTTATTCTATCACATCACTGCTCTCAAGCTGATATCCCAAAATCGCAAGTGCTGCGATACCCGCCGTCTCTGTCCTTAAAATTCTTTTTCCAAGGGAGATTAGCTGCATCTCGTCCTGCACTAACTCGATCTCCTCCGGTGCAAAACCGCCCTCCGGTCCGATGAATACAGCAATGCTCTGTCCCATTTGGATCTGCTCTACCGCAGCCTTTGTTCCAGCCATTCCATGCTCGTTCTCATATGGAACCAGCTTTACGTCTAACTGCTTTGCATATGCTGCCGCTTCTTTATAGGACATTGGCATCTTCACTTCCGGGATCAGGCTTCGCTTGGACTGCTTGGCTGCGCTCTCTGCGATTGCCTGCCAGCGTGCCACTTTTGACTTTGCCTTTTTATCGTCTAATTTGACGACACAGTTTTTCATGGCAACCGGAATCACTTCGTACACACCGAGTTCGACCGTTTTCTGAATGATCCATTCCATCTTGTCATTCTTCGGGAGCCCCTGAAACAGATAGATTTTACACGGAAGTTCTGTGCTGTCCGCCTCTTTTTCTATAATATCTGCGCGGACAAAACTCTCCGTAATATCTGAAATGCTGCAAAAAAAGTTTTGTCCGTCCTTCGTGCACACCCGGATTTTTTCTCCCGGTCTCATCCGCAGTACATTTTTAATATGGTTGACATCACTGCCCTCGATTGTCACAAAATCTTCTGCCACATTCTCATTTTCTATAAAAAACTGATACATTTCTTTTCCTAATTCTTTCTTGCTGTAATGTTCACCCACTCGCCCTGATGATTGATCTCCACAACCTCAAGACCTGCTTTTTCAATCGCTTCTTTTACAGCGTTCTCTTTGAAATCAATGATTCCGGATGTGATAAAGCAGCCGCCTTTTTTCAATCTCGCCGGAATGACCGGAGCCATTGGAATAATCACATCCGCCAGAATATTGGCAACTACGATGTCAAACTCTTCTGTTCCAACTTTTTCCTGAAGTTTTGTATCATCGATCAGGTTTCCGACATAAAAAGTGCCCTGTTTCTGATCCAGATGATTCACCTCAAAATTATCATGGGTCGATGTCATGCAGTCCGGGTCAAGATCCGTTCCAACTACTTCTGCTGCACCTAATTTTAATGCTACGATCGATAAAATACCGCTTCCGCAGCCAACATCTAAAACTTTTGGTGCCTTTACCTGTGGTGTGTAATCTTCATTTCCACGGATGTATTTTAATAACTGCCGGATGCAAAGCTGTGTTGTCTCATGTTTTCCGGTTCCAAAAGACACACCCGGATCGATCTCGATCAAAAACTTGTCCTTGTCTTCTTCCTTTAATTCTTCCCAGGTTGGTTTAATCAGGATATCGTCAATATAGAAAGAGCTGAAAAACTTCTTCCAGTTGTTGATCCAGTCAAGATCCTCTGTCTGGTCGGATGTGATCTTTCCGGTTCCCATATCTACCACATTCCGCATCTCCTCGATGGTTGTCTTGACCTGTTTTAACAGTTCCGTGTCATCCTGTCCGTTGTCTTCCAGATAAAAACTGACATAGCTGATCCCCTCATCTGGTGGAAGTTCCGGCAGAAAATCAATGAACATCTCTGCCTGATCTTCTTTTGTCAGCGGCACATTATCCTCAATCTGCACACCTTCAATGCCAAGATCCATAAGTGCAGAGCTTAAGTAATCTTCTGCCGCAGTCGTTGTCTCAATGGTATATTTATTCCATTTCATATTTTATATATGCTCCTTTTTGCTTATTTTCCGTTCAGATCATAAAAAGCCATTAGATATACTACCACAAAGCCATTCAGGTTGCAAACAATTCCTTTTACTGCTGTTCTTTTGCAAGCTTGTCCAAAACTTCATATAAAATCTGCGCATCGATCGGTTTTGCAATATGTCCGTTCATTCCCGCATTTAAGGCTGCACTGATATCCTCCTCAAAAGAATTTGCAGTCATGGCATAAATTGCGATTGTTCTGGCATCCTCTCTCTCTGACTTCCGGATCGTGCGTGCCGCTTCATAACCATTCATCACCGGCATATGAATGTCCATAAGAATTGCCATGTAAGTCCCTGGCTCCGTCTTCTCAAACAACTCTACGGCTTCCTGACCGTTATGTGCACAATCCACATCCATATGTACCATTGCAAGCAGTTCTGTTGCCACCTCTTCATTAAATGCGGTGTCTTCCGCAAGCAATACTTTTTTCCCGGTAAAATCATATACTGCCTGTTCTTCCTGTACCACAGATAAATTGTTTTCCACCGGCTGCTCCGTTGTTTCTGGTTCTGTAATCTGTTCGAATTCAAATGGAATGGACACAACAAATGTCGTTCCCTCTCCTTTTTTCGATCTCACGGAAATGGAGCCTGACATCAGTTCCACGAAGTTTTTTGCAATGGACAGTCCCAGTCCGCTTCCTCCGTGTTTCTGTGCAGTTGTCGCACTCTCCTGTTCAAATGGCTGGAACAGCCGCGTCTGCATCTCCTCCGACATGCCCTCCCCGGTATCTTCCACAAGAAAATTAAAGTAAACTTTCTCCTCCTTCACATAGAGTTCTTTCACTTTGATCGTGATTTTCCCACCGGACGGCGTAAATTTGTAAGCATTGGAAACCAGGTTCAACAAAATCTGGTTCACACGAAGTCCATCCCCGATCAGATGTGTATGCGTCACCTCTTCGTCCTGCACCTCAAACGCTATCCCTTTCTGTCTGCACTGCGGTTCATAAATCGTGCAGACCGACATTAAGATCTCATGAAGATCAAACGGTTCCTGTGCAATTTTCATCTTCTTATTCTCGATAGACGACACATCTAAAATATCGTTGATAATGTTTAACAGCACCTTGGACGACACATCAATTTTGTCGAGATAGTCCTCTATCTTCTTCGGATCATCCTCATAGTGTTTTGCGATCTCCGTCAGTCCTACGATCGCATTCATCGGTGTCCGTATCTCGTGGCTCATCCTTGCAAGGAAATCACTCTTTGCCTGATTTGCCCGGTTTGCCTGACCGACTGCCTCTAAAAGCTGCTCATTCTTCTCTGCAATCTTTAAATAGCTTTTTCGTCTCGCCTCCTGCCAGAAAATCATAAACAAAATACTCGCCGCCAGCAAAACAAAGATAACGATCAACGGATAGCGGAACTTATACAGCACATCCGTCCAGGTAAGCTGATACCCATTCGCCACTGTATGGCTGATCGTGATCTGGGATACTTCCTGAGAGGAAATCTGCATAATGCATTTATTAATAATGCTCATCAGGATTTTATTTTCATCACTGTTTTTTCCAACAATCCCCATCGGTTCTTCCTTAGACAGGTTAGGCAGTACCGTCAATCCCTCATACCGCGGTTTCTGTAGCAGCGGTGTCACCACGTTGACATTCTGTGCCATAAAGTCGCACTCTCCGCTGTTCAGAAGTTCCATACATTCCTCTGTCGTAGTGCATTTTACGATCTCAAACTCCGGATAATTTGCCTGAATATAATTTTCCAGTGCCGCATAACTCTTCGGGATCGCAAGAATATACTTATTTTCTGCATCTCCGGGTGTATAGTTCATCCCCTGTCTGCAGACAAGCGCCACTTCCCCTGTGTATATGACATCTGATACCAGATAATCAGCTTTTGTGAATGCAGGATTTTCAACTACGACACCGGCTACCAGATCTTCCGGATGTTTCTCCAGATAATCTACCACACGCTGACCGCTTTCCAGCATCGTGTACTGCAGATTCAAGCCACTGCTCTCCCGGATCAGGCTCACGAGATCAACAATGATCCCTTCGATTTCTCCATCGGCATTTTCCTTTGAAAACGGTGGTCTGTTATTGATAAATGCCATGTTCACCTGCTTTTGTGCCTTAATATATTCAATTTCTTCTCCTGTAAATGCAAGCCCCATGGCAGAAGTATCTCCATAATACTTCTGGTACAGTTCACTTAAGAATGTCGGGTAATCCGCTGTGATCTCTCCAAGCGCATAATCGGCTTCCTCCATTACCTTTTGCTTCTGTTTTCCTGCCATCAGATAAAATGGCTGTGCTCCAAACCGGCAGATAATCTTATAATCTGTCATTCCGCCAAGCGATCCCTGTACGACCGCGTCCACAGCACCTTCCTCCAGTGCCTGGAAACATTCTTCTGTCGTCCTGTATTCTTTCAACTCAAACGAAAAATCTTTCTTTTTGGCATATTCTTTCAGATCATCATTCTGAAAGCTTTCTTTCAGTCCTGCCACCCGGATGCCGTTAAAAGCCTCAAAATCATTGTAATAATACCTGTCATCATCCAGTCTTGCATAAAGAACACAGGCTTCTGTTCCCGCCCAGTACTTCGAAAGCAGGAATCTCTCCTCACGTTCTGGTGTTTTCTGCGCCTGACAGATCATATCAATCTCACCTGACTCCAGTTTTTTCAGGATATTGTCCCATGTGTCATACACATATTCGTACTTCCATCCGGTATACTCAGCGATCTTATCCAGCAATTCCACGCCATATCCTGTGTACTCTCCATTTTCATCCAGATCGATAAACCCGCCATAATCAATATATCCAATACGGATTGTTTCCCCGGAATCATTATTTTTTCCATATACCACAAATGGTATTGCACTGAAAAATGCCATCGCAAAAATGATGATTCCATGCCTGATCTTCTTCCATTCCTTTTTCCCCATCGTTTTCTCCCTGTCTGATGTTCCATCGTTTTTTATCGTTTCCGTACCTGTGTCTTAGATCCTATATCGATTATAGCGAATTATACACCAGAAATAAAGCAAAAGAAAAAAGGCTGCCGCACAGCCTTTTTCTTTCATGATCATAATACTTTTGATAAAAATTCCTGCAATCTCGGACTCTGTGGATGTTCAAAGATCTCCTGTGGTGTGTTTTCTTCCTGAATGACACCGTCATTGATAAACATGACACGGTTTGCAACCTCTCTTGCAAATCCCATTTCATGTGTTACAACTACCATGGTCATACCGTCCTCTGCAAGTTCTTTCATAACGCTTAAAACCTCGCCGACCATCTCAGGGTCCAATGCCGAAGTCGGCTCATCAAACAAAATAATATCCGGGTTCATGGCAAGCGAACGGACAATGGCAATTCTCTGTTTCTGTCCACCCGAAAGCTGGCTTGGATAGGCATCCGCCTTATCAGACAGACCGATTCTTTTCAAAAGTTCCATCGCTTTTTTCTCTGCCTCTTCCCTGGTCATTTTGTTGAGTTTTACCGGGGCAAGCATAATGTTTTCCTTAATAGTCATGTTGGGAAACAGATTAAACTGCTGGAACACCATTCCGATTTTTTCCCGTACATGGTTAATATCCACCGACTTATCCGTCATATCCGTCCCCTCAAACAGAACGTGTCCGCTCGTTGGGATCTCCAACAGGTTTAAGGATCGCAGAAATGTCGATTTTCCACAGCCGGAAGGTCCGATCAATGCAAGGACATCCCCTTTTCTGATAGTCGTGGAGATTCCTTTTAATACTTCATGATCCCCAAAAGATTTGCAAAGATCCTGAATCTCTAAGATCACCTCTGCAGAATTGGTTGTATTTGTATTATCGCTCATTGTTTCTCAACTTCCTTTCTAAGACACCGACAGCTTTGCTAAGTCCGACTACCATCAGAAGATAAATGACAGCAACTGCGATCAACGGCATAAATGCCTCATATGTAACGCTTCGGATAATGTCTCCACCTTTTGTCAGATCCATCAGACCGATGTAACCACTGATGGACGTCTCTTTCAATAAACTGATAAACTCGTTACACAGTGCAGGGAGAATATTCTTTACAGCCTGTGGCAGGATGATAGTTGTCATCGTCTGTCTGTAATTAAGACCTAAGCTTCGTCCTGCCTCGAACTGTCCAATATCCACTGCCATAATTCCGGAACGCACGATCTCTGCCACATAAGCAGCTGAGTTCAAACCAAATGCGATCACTGCTACCACGATTTTCCCCGTGTTAATACTCTGGAAAATAACATAATAGATAATCAATAACTGGATCATGACCGGTGTACCGCGGATGATCGTCAAATATGCTTTACAGAATGCATTCAGAATGCCAAGCCCGCCATTTCTGTCATGGCTGGTTCTGACAATGGCAATTAAAAATCCTAAGACAATACCGATCATCACCGCAAAAATTGTAATGATCAATGTATTTCCAAGACCTTTTAACATATATGCATAGCGGTTATCCTGAATAAAGTTCTGGTAAAATTTTTCGCCAAACGAACTCTTTGCTGTCACTGCATTCCCATCACGTACAATGATCACCTGCTTGGAAGTTGCATATGTATCTGTAAAGTTGACATTCTTCTTTCGTTCTTCTGTCACGGTAAATCCTGCAGCGCCCACATCTATCTTTCCCGTAGACACAGCCGGGATAATAGAATCAAATGCCATATCTTCAATCTTCAATTCCATACCGAGCTTATCTGCGATCGCCTGCATAATATCCGCATCTATACCGACGATTTCATTATTCTCATAATACTCATATGGCGGGAACTCAGCATTTGTTCCCATCGTTAGTGTTCCATTCCCACGGGACACATCCTGTGGTTCGTATGGATAATTTCCTTTTTCCGCATCTGTTCCTATATAATTTTTTGTAATCCGGTCAAGCGTCCCCTCGCTTCTTAATTCCTCTAATGCCATATTGACCTTTTCCAGCAGATCATCGTTTCCTTTTGCGATAACGATCGCATATTCTTCCAGCGTAAATTCTTCATCGAGAATTTTAAGTCCCGGATTTTCCTCCACAAATGCGAGCGCCGGCTGTTCATCGATCACAACACAGTCAATCTTTCCCTGTTTTAATGCCTGAACTGCATCTGCCCCCTTGTTATAACGCTCCACCGTTGTTCCTGATCCGTCATTTTCATAATCGGAAACATAAATATCACCGGTTGTTCCAAGCTGGACACCGATCTTTTTTCCAACGATATCATCCACTCCGCTGATCGCACCGGCTGTTTCCGTGGATGCTGCTTCCTGATCATCCTTCTGCTTTGTGCCGCATCCAGCAATTCCTGTCAGCACAAATGTCAGAACGAAAAGCCAAAGCAGCAGTTTTTTACTTTTTTTCTTCATCATAAATATCCGCTCCTCTTTTTTTCTGATTGTCTGCATAAATATACATTATTTTTCATTGAAATACAAGTATTTTGGACTCAATTGTTAAGATTCCCCTTCCGATTTATCAGGGAACTGATTTTTTTCTTATATTATTATGTAACATTGTGGCTTTTTCCCTTGACTGTCCTGCAAAATTACATTAAAGTTTGTTTTAGAAAACACAAAGGAGATTTTATCTATGGAAAAAATTGCAAGCTTTACAATAGACCATATCAAATTAGAACCCGGCGTTTATGTATCCCGCAAAGATACCGTCGGAGCAGAAGTGATCACCACATTTGATCTGCGCATGACTTCCCCAAACGATGAGCCTGTCATGAATACCGCCGAGATGCATACGATCGAACACCTTGCAGCAACATTTTTAAGAAACCATGCTGTTTACGGTTCCAAAACTATTTATTTTGGTCCGATGGGATGCCGCACCGGATTTTATCTGCTTCTCGCAGGGGATTATGAATCAAAGGACATTATTGACCTGATGATCGAAATGTTTGAGTTCATCCGCGATTTTAAGGGCGATGTTCCTGGCGCAAGTCCAAAAGACTGTGGCAATTATCTGGATATGAACCTTGGTATGGCAAATTATCTTGCCAACCGCTATCTTGAAAACACGCTTTATCATATCGATGAGAAGCATCTGGTTTATCCGGAATAAAAAATTTAAATTATTCTTCACAAGCAAAAGGGTGTAAAGTCTTAATTACTCAATAAAGACTTTACACCCTTTTGTTTTTATGAATTATATTTTTCACACTAAGATTTTTTACATTTCATCAAAGGATTCTTTTAACTTATCCATGAATCCCTTTTTCTTCTTACCCTTTTCCTGGGTGCCGTTACCACCGGCGTCGCTTCGGTTTAACGAACCACCTGTCAGTTCATCAAAATGACGTAACGCCTCTTTCGCCTCATTATTAAGACCTGTCGGTGTCTGGACCACCAGAGTTACATACTGGTCACCACGAACCTCTTTATTTCTCAGGGATGGAACTCCCTTTCCCTTCAGACGGATCTTGGTGTCGGTCTGTGTACCTGGTTTTACTTCATACAACACATCTCCGTCAACGGTATTGATGCGGATCTCGCCGCCCAATGCAGCCTGTGCAAAAGTAACCGGAGCTGTGGAATAAATATTCATATCCTGACGCTGGAAAATCGGATGTCTGGATACAACTACTTCTACTAATAAATCTCCTCTTGGACCACCATTGACACCCGGCTCTCCTTTTTCACGGATACGGACACTCTGTCCATTGTCGATACCAGCCGGAATGGTAACCTGAATCTTTCTCTTTCTTGCAATGTATCCTGTACCGCGGCAATCCGGGCATTTATCTTTTATAACTTTACCTGATCCATTACAATCCGGACAGGTCTGGACATTCTGCACCGTTCCAAAGAAGGACTGCTGTGTAAATACAACCTTACCTTTACCGCCGCACTTTGTACAGGTCTCAGGACTTGTACCCGGCTTTGCACCTGTACCGTGACAGGCTGCACACTCATCTTTCAAAACCATGTCGATTTCTTTTTCACATCCGAAAACTGCCTCTTCAAATGTGATCCTTACACTGGTACGAAGATTTGCGCCTTTCATTGGACCATTATCTGCTCTTCTTCTGGAACCGCCGCCCCCAAAGAAGTCTCCGAAAATGTCTCCAAAAATATCTCCCATATCCATGCCGGAAAAATCAAATCCACCAGCACCGCCGCCTGTACCGTCAAATGCTGCATGACCAAACTGATCATACTGTTTACGCTTTTCTGCATCACTCAATACTGCATAGGCTTCCTGTGCTTCCTTGAACTTTTCTTCACATTCTTTATCACCCGGATGCATATCCGGATGGTACTTCTTGGCAAGAGTACGGAATGCCTTTTTTATATCAGCGTCACTGGCATTCTTCGGAACGCCAAGGACTTCATAATAATCTCTTTTCTCTGCCATAACGCTTAACTCCTTGTTATCATGTACAAATTTATCATACCGGCTATCTGTCTAAACCATGATTCAATTTCCGGTTTTCAAAAATTTTCCTCTTCTACCGCATATAGGGTTTCCGGAAAACCGGAAACCCCTTTTTATATGCTGATTATATTTTAGACCTCTTTGAAATCAGCGTCTACAACATCATCATCTGCTGCGCCGGCATTGTTCGTCTGTGCGCCGCCCATGTTTCCCATATCAGGACCTGCTCCCTGAGCACCCTGTGCTGCCTGTGTCTGCTCATACATCTTAGCAAATACTTTCTGAGCACTCTGTGTCAGTTTCTCCTGAGCGGCTTTTAACTCAGCGACATCTGCATCTGTCATTTCTTCTGCATTCTGGTGTGCGTCTAAGAATGATTTTACTGCATTTAAGTCAGCTTCTACTTCTGCTTTATCATTTGCATCAAGGTTTGCTCCAACCTGATCTAATGCCTGCTGTGTCTGGAATACGAAGGAATCTGCATCGTTTCTTGCATCGATTGCTTCTTTTCTCTTCTTATCCTGTGCTTCAAATTCAGCAGCTTCTTTTACAGCCTTATCGATCTCATCATCAGACATATTAGATCCGGATGTGATTGTGATGTGCTGCTCTTTTCCTGTTCCTAAATCTTTTGCAGAAACATTTACAATACCGTTGGCATCAATATCAAATGTAACCTCGATCTGTGGAACTCCACGACGTGCTGGTGGAATACCATCCAGACGGAACTGTCCGAGGGATTTGTTATCTCGTGCGAACTGTCTCTCACCCTGTACAACGTTGATATCAACGGCTGTCTGGTTATCTGCTGCTGTGGAGAAGATCTGGCTCTTCTTTGTAGGAATTGTTGTATTTCTCTCGATCAATCTTGTAGCAATACCACCCATTGTCTCGATAGATAATGATAAAGGTGTTACATCAAGAAGTAAGATTTCGCCAGCACCGGCATCTCCTGCTAATTTACCACCCTGGATAGAAGCACCGATTGCTACACATTCATCTGGGTTTAAGGATTTGCTTGGCTCTTTGCCTGTTAACTGTCTTACTTTATCCTGAACAGCCGGGATACGTGTAGAACCACCAACTAATAATACCTGACCAAGATCAGCGTTTGTAAGTCCGGCATCTTTCATAGCGTTCTGAACAGGGATTGCTGTTCTCTCAACTAAATCATGTGTCAATTCATCAAATTTTGCTCTTGTAAGGTTCATATCAAAATGTTTTGGACCTTCTGCTGTTGCTGTGATGAATGGTAAGTTGATATTTGTAGTTGTTGCAGAAGATAACTCTTTCTTAGCTTTCTCTGCTGCTTCTTTTAATCTCTGAAGTGCCATCTTATCTGTAGATAAATCAACACCCTCTGCTTTCTTGAATTCATCGATCATCCACTGTGTGATCTTGTTATCAAAATCATCACCACCAAGGTGTGTATCACCATTTGTAGCTAATACTTCAATAACTCCGTCACCGATCTCGATAATGGAAACATCAAATGTACCACCACCTAAATCGTATACCATGATCTTCTGTTCTTTCTCATTGTCAAGACCATAAGCTAAAGCTGCTGCTGTTGGCTCATTGATGATACGTTTTACATCAAGTCCGGCAATCTTACCGGCATCTTTTGTTGCCTGACGCTGTGCATCATTGAAATATGCAGGAACTGTGATAACAGCTTCTGTAACTTTCTCTCCTAAATATCCTTCTGCATCTGCTTTTAATTTCTGAAGGATCATTGCGGAAATCTGCTGTGGAGAATACTGTTTGTCATCAATTGCTACTTTGTAATCAGATCCCATATGTCTCTTAATGGAAGAGATTGTCTTCTCAGCGTTTGTTACAGCCTGACGTTTTGCAGGTTCACCAACTAATCTCTCACCTGTTTTTGTAAATGCTACGATAGACGGTGTTGTTCTTGCACCTTCCTGGTTTGCGATAACGGTAGGTTTTCCACCTTCCATAACAGCTACACAGCTGTTTGTTGTTCCTAAGTCAATACCAATAATTTTACTCATAATAGTTTCCTCCTTTAATTTGCTACTTTTACCATGCTGTGTCTAACCACAGTGTCTCTGTACATATAACCTTTCTGAAGTTCTTCTGCGACAACATTTTCGCCAAGTTCTTCATCTTCCACATGCATCACCGCATTATGGAAATTTGGATCAAATTCCTGTCCAACTGCCTCGATTGGTTTTACACCAGCCTCCTCTAATGTTGTAAGGAATTGTTTGTAAATCTTATCCATACCTACGACAAAAGCATCTTCTTTTTTGTCTTCCGGTACAGCCGCAAGCCCGCGTTCGAAATTGTCGATCACCGGAAGCACTTTCTCAACAATTGTTTTTGCTCCCATGTCAAACATCTGTGATTTTTCTTTCTCAGTACGTTTGCGGAAATTTTCAAATTCTGCCATCTGGCGTCTCAGACGATCGGTAAGATCTTCAATCTGTTCATCTTTTTTGTCTTTTTTCTTCTTGAAGAATCCTTTTTTATTATCATCAGAATCCTCTTTGGAAGTTTCTTCTGCTTCCTCTGTTTCTTCTGCGTCTGCCTCTTGTGTCTCTGTCTCAGAAGCTGTATCCTCTGCTGCCTCAGCTTCTTTTGCTGATTCTTTGGTCTGATCTGCCTGGGACTCTTTTTCCAAATCCTCTAAAACTTCTTCTAAAACATCTTCTTTATTCGTTTCCTGCATTTCCCAGCCACCTTTCTATACTTCTCCCTTCGGCTTATTCAATATGCCGTCCAGAGATTTTTTCAATGTGTTCAGATTCGCCATTACTTTCTCGTAATCCATTCGCTTCGGTCCGACAATTCCTATCGTTCCCCGAACACCTTCGCCTAATTCATACGTTGCAGTCACAACACTGCAGTCCTTCATGGTCTGAATCGGGCTTTCATTTCCTATATAAACCTGAATTCCTGTATTTTCTTCATCTAACAGGTTTTCAGTTACAAGGCTTGCTAACTGCTGTTTTTCCTCAAAAGTGGAAATCAGCTCACTTGCTTTTTCCGCTGAATCCGATAACTCCGGATATTTGAAAAGATTCGTGGTACCGCTCGTATAAATCTTAATATCCTCATCCTGACTCATTGCAGCGCCTAATGTATCAAGTACATTGCTGACGATATCGCTGTGGATTCCCGCCTGTTCTTTCAACTTTGCGATCGTTCCAAGATTAATCTCCTCGAGTGCCAGTCCGTTCAGATTAGAATTCAGTAAGAAGTTCAGCTTTAACATCGTCTCATTATCGATTGCCTCCGATACCGGAATGATCTTATTGATCACTTTATTGCCTTCGGTAACAATGACTGCTAAAATCTGTTCCTCATCCACATTAGAGAGCTGAATGAACTTCACTTTGTTCCGATGATAACTCGGTGCTGATACCATTGTTGCATAGTTGGTATTGGCTGCCAGAACTTTTGCAACCTTCTGCAGTACCTGTTCCATCTTCTCGGTGTGTTCGATGACAAACTGTTTCATGTCATCCACTTCCCGATTCTTCTCTTCCATCAGATGATCTACATAGAAGCGGTAACCTTTGTCGGAAGGAATTCGTCCAGCCGAAGTATGTGGCTGTAAGATGTAACCTAACTCCTCAAGGTCAGCCATCTCATTTCGGATTGTCGCAGAACTTAAATTCAAATCTGTGTACTTTGAAATGGTTCTCGATCCAACCGGTTCACCAGTTTCCAAATAGTTGCGGATGATAGCATTTAAAATTTTCGTTTTTCGTTCGTCTAATTCTAATTCTTCCATTCACTCGCTCCTGCTTCTGGAAATATCATAATTGTCCAACAACACTTGTCACTGAACAATTATCTGTGTGTTTTTAGATTTGTTAGCACTCATTTGATTGGAGTGCTAATATCTATGTACCTAACATAGCACCATCCTATTTTTTTGTCAACAGTATTTGCAGGTTTTTTTCAAGTTTTTTGTGAAAAAATTGTGAAAGAAAGGACAGCCACGCGGCTGCCCCTTCAAAATATACTTTTTCCTTTTATTCATATCTCAATGCATCAATGACTTCCATCTTTGATGCCTTATTTGCCGGATAGTATCCGAAGAACACTCCTGTCAGCATGGAGAAGAACAGGGAAAGTAAAATTGCGGATATTGACGGATGTACGGACATAATAATGTAGCTTGAATATTCCGAATACATATTCTGGATCACAAATCCTGCTACTTTTCCTAATACAAATCCATTAAACACACCAATCAGTATTCCAATAATACCTCCAAAAATACAAAGCACGATTGCCTCAATGACAAACTGCATACGGATCGTACTTCGCTTTGCACCTAATGCCATACGCACACCAATCTCTCTGGTACGCTCTGTAATCGACACCAGCATAATGTTCATAACACCGACACCACCTACGATCAACGAGATCAGTGCAATTCCTGACACTGCAATTGTAATGACATTAATAACGGTATTGATCATGCCCATGTCGGATGCCATATTATAGGTAGAAACATGGAAATTTTTATTATTTGCATATTTTTCTTCAAAGAAATTCGTCACATCTGTGGTTGCCTGATCAATATCGGAAAGTGGATTCACCATAAGGTTAAAGTTCTGATAGCCTGACTGGTCTTTCCCTTCCAATTTAAAACAGGTCTGGATTGGGATAAACATTGTCGTAGAACGATCTTTTTCCGGCACACTCGTATCCACCTGCCCGAAAAGTGCTACGTTATATTCATATACGCCTACAATTGTAAAATCATAAAGGTTTCCGTCACTTCCGGTATATGTGATCTGCTTTCCGATTGGATTTTCCTCTCCAAAATACTGTTCTGCCATCGTGTCTGCCACAAGGCAGACATTCTTTTTGCCTTTGCCATCCTGCTTCGTTAAGTTTCTTCCGGCATGCATTTTTAGCTTCATATAGTCTATATATTCCGATGTAGTTCCCTGAATCGACACATTGGCATAAGTGTTTTTGTCCTGTCTGATCTGTCCGTTTCCAAGAAATTCGGAAGCCGCAACACCGTTAAACTCATCCGGATACTTTTCCAACAGTTCATCGATCATCTCCTGTGTCACAAAGTCCGATGTTTTCATATCCGGGTATTCCCATGTCTCCCAGTCTGCATCATCTTCCGGATATCTTGCATCCACATATGCCTGAACCGTATTGCCACCCAGTGAATTTAAGGTGGATGTCAAAGTAGTCTGAATGGAATTACCGATCGTCGTGATCGTGATGACTGCACTGATACCAATGATGATTCCTAACATGGTCAGAATCGAACGCATTTTATTGCTGAAAATGCTGGTGACAGCCTCTTTTATATTTTCCAAAAACATCAGCCTTCACCTCCATTGTCCGACACAATATTACCGTCTAATATAGTAACGATCCGTTTTGTTTCCGCCGCAAGTTCTTGTGAGTGTGTGATCAGCACAATCGTTTTACCCTGTTCCTCGTGCAGCTTGTGAAAAAGATCCATGACCATATGTCCAGTCTTAGAATCCAATGCGCCAGTCGGCTCATCTGCTAAAATGATCGCCGGATCGTTGATCATTGCCCTGGCGATCGCCACACGCTGTTTCTGACCACCGGAAAGTTCGTTTGGCTTATGGAAAGCACGTTCTTCCATGCCAACCATTTTTAACATTTCCATGGCGCGCTCTTTTTGATTTTTTTCTTTTTCGGTACTATATAAAAGTGGAACCATAACATTTTTCAATGCATTTGCTTTTGGGAGAAGATTGAAGTTCTGGAAAACAAAACCAATCCTTTTATTCCGGATCGCGCTTCGCATGGCATCATCCATTTTATTTACATCTTTTCCCTCAAGAAAGTATGTTCCTTCCGTCTGGCGGTCAAGGACACCGATAATGTTCATCAGCGTACTTTTTCCAGAACCGGATTCACCGACGATTGAGACAAATTCGCCCTGATTTACAGACAGGTTGATTCCGTTTAAAATCTGTAATTCGTTCGGCTTGCCTATGTAATAACGCTTTATAATATTCTCCATACGGATTACTGATTCACTCACGATTATTCTGCCTCCGTACTCATGACTGCATTGCCGTCAGTTGTCTGCTGGTTAGAGTACATCTGATCTGGTGTGAACACCTGACCTTCTGTAACAGAAAATGTATTATCATAAATTAACTGGTCACCCTCTTTTAAGTCTCCGCCGGTTACTTCTGTATAATAATCCACTTCTTCCCCAACTTTGATGTTTTTACGGACAGCAGTTGCCGTTCCATCGTCATTCATCTGGGCTACAAGAACATAAGCATTTCCTTTTTCGTCATACTGTATCAGATCATATGGCACTGCAAGCTGTGTTCCTCTGTCTTTGATCACAATTTTGGCTTTGGCACTCATACCAACTAAAAGTTCTGTATTGTCGATCGTGATCTCCGCAGAATAACCTGTTGAAGTGTTGGTGTCGGTGCTGTTTGTGTTGGTTGACTGGTTTTTCACTCTGACAACACGTGACACCGTACCTTTGATCTCTTCGTCACCGGTTGCGTCTGTCGTAACTGTTGCCTGCATTCCTTCCTGGATTTTTAAAATATCTGCTTCCTCTACATTCACGATCACTTTTAAGGAAGAGGTATCCTCGATTGTGATCATTGTTGTGCCTGCTGTATTTTTATCACCCACCGACACGTTGACGGCTGTGACAACGCCTCCGATTGGTGCGGAGAGTGTGCAGTCTGCAAGCTGTTTCTGCAACTGCTCTAACTGGTCTTTTAAGTCACTTGTCGTACTTGTCTGGTATTTCTGCATATCGACGGTATTCTGGGCAGTAGCAATGCTGCGGTTTGTGCTCGTTTCTGCATCGGAATAACTTGTTTTTGCAGTGTTGATCGTTTCCTCTGCAGATTTTAAAGCGTCCGGATATGTATCTAATTCTGTCTGGAGACTGTCTGCCTCCGCCTTTACACTTGAATACTTTGCGGCTGCATCACTGTAAGCTGTCTGCTTTGCAGAATAGGTTCTGTTTGCGTTCTCTACATTCTGCTGTAACTCTGCTAATTTCGGATCTGTCTGCGTTGCAGGTGTTCCATTCGGATTCTGTGTCACAGTACCACCCGGATTCTCTGCCTGATATTTTGATAATGCATCCTGTGCTGCATAAACCGCGCTCTGTGCATTATCCATTTCCTTTTTTGCGTTGTTCTGTGCATTTTCAGCACTGCTTACTTCATTCTTCTTATTGTTTAATTTTGTCTGGCAGTCATCTCTTTTCTTTACAAGTTCATCATAACTTGCCTGCGCTTTGTTGACAGAATCGGTCGCTTTTGCAAGTGTGGACGCCTGATCCTGCTTTGCTTCATTTAAGCTTTCCTGCTTCTGTGCCGCGTCGTTTGCTGCAATTGCATTTGCATTGTTGATGCTGGTCTTTAATTCTGCGATCTGTTTTTCAATATCCTTCTGATCTAATGTAACAAGCGGATCACCCTCTTTTACCAGATCACCTACCTGCACATCCACTGCAGTGATCTCTGCGGCTGCAAGAGACATCACGTTCGTCTTGCTCACTCCCGCGATCGTTCCCTTTAAGGAAACAGAATCTGACAGGTCTCTCTTCTCCACCGGTTCGATCTCAACAGTATTCACTGCTGTCTCGATCTGTGAAGTCATATTTTTAACAGCACTTCCGATCAGTACTACCACTATCGCTGCTATGATCAGAACGATCAGCCATACTTTCTTCTTTTTCTTTGGTACTGTTGCTAATTCTGCCTGCTTTTCTTTTTTATGAAAGAAATGCTTTTTTTCCTTTATATTGTTGTCTTCCATGCTTATATGATCTCCTTTTTTTCTTGTCTTTTTTGACCTATGGCAAATTGTACCATATTGATTTTAGAAAAAAAGTGCTTTAAGCAAATCTTAATATTTCTTTCACGTTTCTTTATGAAACGTATGGTTTTTCCTAGGTTTCTAAAGATTATGCTAAGATTTGTTACTAATCTTATATATTATTTTTCTTTTACACTATTTTTTTGCGATAACACAAGTCCTGCCAACAACAAAACCGGAAAAAGAATCGCAACTCCGATTCCCACACGCAGATTATTGGAAAATGCACTCGAAACAAATCCAACAAGTGTTGGTCCGCCGGAGCAGCCTAAGTCTCCTGCTAACGCAAGAAGTGCAAACAACACAGTTCCCCCCCTCCGCAAAGACGCAGACGCTTTGCTGAACGTTCCAGGCCACATAATTCCAACCGAAAAGCCACAGATTGCACAGCCCGCCAGTTCTACCGCCGGAATTGGCACAAATGCAATCATCAGATACGAACAAATGCAAAGTAGTGTGCTTAATTTCATAAACCGGTCCAGATCCATTCTGTCTCCATATTTTCCATAAATCAGGCGCGATGTTCCCATCAAAATGGAAAAAGCCATCGGACCAACCAGATCTCCGATCGTTTTCGTGATTCCGAGTCCCTGCTCCGCAAAGGTCGATGCCCACTGGCTCACTGCCTGCTCCGAGGCTCCGGCACACATCATCATCACCATCAGAAGCCAGAACACTTTCTCCTTGAAAAGTTCTGTCATGGTCATGCCCTTTTCGCCTTCTTCGTGGAGACTGTAGATTGGAACTTTCGTAAACAAAATCATATTAAAAACCGGAAGCAGCACCCATAAAAGCGTCAGTATTTTCCAATGTCCTGTTCCAAACAATGCAAAAAACACAGTGGAAACCAAAACGACTCCCGTACATCCCCAACAGTAAAATGAATGTAAAAGACTCATTGCCGCTTCCTTATTATCAGTCGGACACGCCTCAATGATCGGACTGACCAGCACTTCTAAAAGTCCGCCACCCACTGCATAAATCACAACTGAACACAAAATGCCCAGAAATGGATCTGAAAAAACTTCCGGCAGAATCGTAAGCATTACAAGTCCTGCCGCCACACAGATATGTGCCAGCACCACGGACACCCGGTAACCGATCTTGTCAATAAAGCCTGCGGACAACAGATCAACAAGAAGCTGGATCACAAAGTTTATCGTGATCAGCAGCGTGATCTTCGTCAGCGGGATTTGATATGTATTCTGAAATGTCACAAACAGCAATGGTACAAAGCTGTTCACAACTGCCTGCACAATATAACCGATAAAGCAGGCGCAGGTTGTCTTTTTATAATCTGGTTTCATTGTTTTTTTCTCTGTTTTATTCATTTTTATTGCTGTTTGCATTTCTTAATTCCTCAAGTTTTCTGTTCATGTCATCTGCTACCCTGCGGTCTTTCATATAAGCAGCCAGATTCATAACTGCATATACTGCAACAATGAGGATTTCCATAAACGCAACCATGTCGGGGTTTTTAAAATAAAACCACCCAAATGCCCTTCCGAATCCAAGAACTGCACAGTTCACAAAGGCAAAATAAATGATCTGGCGTACGATCATTCCTTTTTTCGATAATTCTTTTTCACCATTCACCGGATACATTAAAATCGGCAGGGAACATATCGCAGAAACGATTATGATCTGCCAGAGTATCTGTACACTGATAGTCGCTTCTAATCCCCAGAATGAGGAAATATAAATTGCTGACGCAAACAGCACACAAACCGCAATTTTTGCGAAAATATCCACAAGAATTTTTAGCTTCTCCATCAAGGCTTTCTCCTCCTACAACCCTAATCGTTCTTTTAAAACCGGCACATACTGCCTTGAAATAATTACTTTCTCCTGATTCTCTAACAGTGCCTCAAATCTGCCACCAAATGCCGGTGACAAATATCTGATTTTGTCAAGATTGATAATCATAGACTTGGAAGCTCTCATAAATGGAACGGAGCCAAGCAGTTCTTCTAACTGATACAGCTTTTCTTTCACTTCATAAACATTTTTTCTGCCGTATGCAAATACCTTGTTGTCAATTGTCTCAAAGTAATAAATATCTGCTGCCGCCAAAAGACTGATCCCATTTGTGTCGTATCCGGCAATCTTTATGTCACCATGTTTTAATTTGCTTATCAGCCGGTTCATATCATCTGTCAGCGTATGGCATTTGAATATAATCTCTTCCTCTTCCCCCAGAACCGGGTTCACTATCGTTATTTTCAATTTTTCTATTCTCCAATTGCAACTTTACATTCCTTTTTATAGCAGGCAATTCCATACTTGATAAAATTACGCATTCCATCCTGCTTCAGCTTTGCAACATAATCTCTGTCCTCAATCTGTTTTAATGCCGCTTTACATGCAGCATTCATGTCTCCATCCTCAGCATATTTCAGTTCGATCACGATTCCTGTTCGATTATCCGGAGTTTCCACAAGGATATCACTGTAACCTACTCCTGACTCGGCATTTGACTTTGTGAGCCAGTTTGTCTTATATCCAAGAAGCCCCAGTAAAATGCCATGATAGAAATTTTCCTTCTTTTCCTTTGCAACTGCTGTATCCCGTATACTAATCGTATTCCACAGGTAATCGCCAAAAAGCTGTTCTATTTTTTCTGGTTTTCTCTCAATAAAAGAATTGCAGAATTCTTCTAACGTCTTTCCGTCATTTCGGGACACATCACGAAACCACTCTCTTATTTTCTTTGTAAAAAGGTTTTTTATCTCTTTATTCGGAATTGACAGACGATATCTGCCGCTTGCCGTTCTTCCCTGCTGTGTCAGGTAACCTGTCGTAAAAAGCACACTCCAAAGGTTCTCAATCTTATCCTCAAGTTCATCATAAGTAAGTTCCTGAGAAACTTCCTTTTCAATACACTCTCCTGCTATCAGCCGCTCAATCTCATCCTTGGTACGGACATCTGCTTTATCTATAAACCTGCGGACAATCGCATTTCCACTGGAATTAGACCAAAAATCTTCCGGGAGAGCCTCTGGATCTGCACACAGGCTTTTACAATACCGGATCACATCCCAAGGGCAATAAATATCTGTATTTCCAAAATGATAACCATCATACCATTCCTTTACCTCCGGGTAATGATCTGACAAATTATAATATTTAAGAATATCCCTGACTTCTGCATCTGTAAAACCAAAACCTTCCTCATACTGGACATTCAAAATCGATAATACCTCAAAATTATTAAGTCCTGTAAATATACTCTCCTTTGAGATACGCAGACATCCTGTTAAAACAGCAAAATGCAGGAAATCGTTCGTCTTCAATGCCTGACCAAAAAATCCTCTGACAAGTTCAACCATTTCATTGTAATAACCATTCTGGAATGCCTTATCCAGAGGAACATCATACTCATCTATGATAATAATTGTTTTTCGTCCATAATGTTTTGACAAAAATTTAGACAATACTTTTAATGAAGAAAGTACTAACCCTTTTTCTATGTCATGTTTTCCGTCTTTAATCTTAAGAAAACCACGATACTGTTCTTTTTCAATCTCAGTAAGTTTATCACTTTCTAATAAAAACAAAAATCTGCATGCCTCATTTCCAACGATCTGTGTCAGGGCATCAAAAGCCTCCTCGTACAACAGACCATTGACATCTTTCAGTGAAATGAATATCACCGGATATTTTCCCATATGTTCTGCACACAGCTCTTTGTTGTTCGCTATATATAATCCTTCAAATAAAGACTCATCCGTACCTATTTCAAAAAAAGCACGCAGCATACTCATATTGAGAGTCTTACCAAAACGCCTTGGTCTGGTGAACAGATTCACTTTTCCCCAATTCTGTAAAAGCTGTTCGATCAGCTTTGTTTTATCTATATAGTAAAATCCTAATTTCCGAATATCTTCAAAATTTTCAATTCCAACTGGCAATTTTATTGTATTGTTCATGAAACCCTCCCAGTGCCTAGGAAGCTCTTTCCTATGCAAGAAATAATCCGCTAAACCATTAACCATAGTATAGCGGATTGACTGCGAAAAAACAATCATTCAAGATTCACATATTTTCTAACATCTGTGAAAGTTCTATTTCATCTTCATCCCCTGCACCGGTTTCTACGAATCCTGCAATAAATTGTCCACAAATGACATTTGTTCATATTTTTCAGGAAAAGCATGAAGATACTGAAAACACTCATTTGCATCATAAATGATTCCATTTTCAATGCATCTTCTTCTGAAAATATCCATAAGCTTCTCATTATCCGGACTTGGCAGATTATACGCATTTCCATAGGTTACAATATATTTTTTCTTAATTCCCGGAAAATATCTGTCTAATGCCTGATAAAAATATTCTCTGTCGCCGTCCCTTAAGGTAACACCCATACCAAAACATATCACACCTTTTACGCCAGCCTCAATACAATAATCAAGAATACCATTGATATTTTCCTTTGTATCATTGATAAAAGGCAATATAGGTGTCAGCCATACAACTGTAGGAATCCCTGCCTTTTTAAATTGCATAAGTGCTTCAAATCTCTCATGTGTTGTAGAAACATGTGGCTCTAAAATCCTGCATAGAGATTCGTCATATGTAGTCATTGTCATCTGCACAACAGCTTTCGATTTTGAGTTAATTGATTTTAAAATATCCATATCTCTTAATATTCTAGTGGATTTTGTCTGAATCGCTACGCCATATTCGTATTTGTCAATCAGTTCCAAACACCTTCTGGTTAATTTTAATTCTTCCTCTGCATGAAGATAAGGATCGCACATGGCACCTGTTCCAATCATGCATTTCTTTCGTTTGGATTTTAATGCCTTCTCAAGAAGCTGTGGTGCATTTGCTTTCACCTCAATGTCCTCAAATTCATGTGTAAATCCATAACATTTACTCCTGCTGTCGCAATAAATGCAGCCGTGCGTGCAACCCCTGTATATATTCATTCCATTACTGCTTGAAAGAATCCCCTTTGCCTCTACAAAATGCATCTGTGTTCTCCTCTAATTGCATTGTCGAATTACCAGATTGCCTTTTCACCGGTATATTTTTCACCAAGTCTGCTTGCCCAGCTCTCTACCCAGCAAAATGTATACGGTACTCCATACTCATTTCGCAGTCTTTCATACTTTTTCATGCTTCCCCAGACAATCGAGATGATTCCCGGAATCAGCATAAATGGTCCAAGCATCAGCGACTGTATCGTATGCCCATATTCATGCACGGTAATACGATTATCCAGTTCTACATACAATGTTTTCTTGGTTTATTCTTGTTTTCATTCATCAGAACTATACGTTACCAGATTTTCATTATATGCAACATAACAAGACTTACAATTGTAATTCCACACCAACATGATGCTCCAACGACAATTGGCTTTCCGCCTGTTTTAATGAGCTTTATTATATTACTGTTTAGCCCAATTGCAGCCATTGCCATAATAATCAAAAACTTAGACAATTCTTTTACTGGTTGAAATACTTCCACATCCATTCCCATACGTACGCAGACTGTCGTAAAAATTGCTGCTAATACAAAATAGAATATGAACATCGGGAATGCTTTCTTCAGGCTAAACTTTGCAGCCTGCTTTCCTGCTTTAACACTCTTTCGAGCCTGTAACAATGATAATCCAAATGTAATCGGTATAATTGCAAGTGTTCTTGTAAGCTTTACTGTTACTGCTTTATTTAATGTCTCACTTCCAAGGTTCCACATACTGTCCCATGTTGATGCAGCTGCTGTTACCGATGATGTATCATTGATTGCAGTACCTGCAAAAATACCAAACGCCTCTCCATTTACAGTATCAAATCCTATTGCCTTCCCAAGTAATGGAAAAAAAATAGCTGCAAGTACATTGAAAAAGAAAATTACAGCTATCGACTGTGCTATTTCATCATCGTCTGCATCAATAACAGGCGCTGTTGCCGCAATGGCTGAACCTCCACAGATAGATGATCCAACACCTACAAGTATAGCTGTATTTGTATGTACTTTAAGTAATCGATGCAGTATCCAGGCAATAACAAGAGATGTTGTAATCGTACATACAATAATCGGTAATGACTGCTTTCCTGTCTGAAAGATTACGCCAAGATTCATTCCAAATCCGAGCAGGACAACAGCTGCCTGAAGTATCATCTTCGATGTCCATTTGATTCCTGCTTCTGCCTTTCCTTTGTCATTCCAGAACATTGTGACAATCATTCCAGCAATAATTGCTATAACCGCTCCGCCTATTACGGGAAATATCTTTCCCAATATCCATGACGGTATTGCTATCACAAGGCAAACCAGAATACCACTCCAATTTCTTTTCATAAAATTCATTAAGTATTAACCTCGCTTTCTTCTTAATGAGAAAAGTATATCGCTAAACATTCATAATGTAAAATTATATAATAATATTGAATCATAAATTATTTTTATCGTTAAAAGAAGCATAATATGCTGGATTTTAGAATAGAAACATTCCTCACAGTATGCCAGACAATGAATTTTACCACTGCTGCAAAACAATTAAACATTACCCAACCTGCTGTATCCCAGCATATTCACTTTCTGGAGGAAGCATACGATACATCTCTCTTTATTTATCAAAACAAACGCCTTTTTCTTACCAATTCCGGAGAACTGCTCAGGAAACGTCTATTGACAATAAAAAATGATGAGAAGGCTATAAAGGAAGAGTTAAAAGGTAGCTACCAGAAAATAGAAACTCCTGTTATTCATCTTTTTATCTATAAACCATACCTTTTATCATCAACTGCATAAAGACTATCACTGCACAGTATCGTTTTTTCTGCGGCTTCTGATTAACTGGTTGATATCAGCGGCTGTTTTCACACTAACCCCAAAATCAACCAGATCCACTGATTGTTCCCTCTACTTTATCATCGTCTCATCATATATATCTACTTCATTCTAAAACCTGCGTCTTAGTGTATTCTCGTTATTTTAACTTTTTCTCCTACAATTTCGATTTTCCAGCTATATAAGCTTATTTACTGTATTCGCAGTTCTTATGGTCAGTTTTTCCGCAATGCCATTTTCGGCAGTTCTTTTCCACCAGTTGCACTTTTGATATTTGTTTATGTCAAACGTCCAGAATATCACATTTTTATAGATTTCTATTTGTTCCAGATTTTCAGAAGGCTGTCCTATTGCCTCTCGTATCTGTTCTGCTGAATCATCTGACAAAATGAAAATCAGATTATCATATCAATACATTTTTTGCTATTTTTTCATTTTATGCATTGATAACTGGATATTTGTTTTATGTTTTTAAACGCCTTAGTTGCATCAATGTTACATCACCTATTCTCTTTCTCCTGAAGAAATGTCATGCAAAAGAAGATGATGCCAAATACCACAATACTTCCAACCATAAGCATTATCATCTGATCCACGCTTACCACAGAACCTTGAAACTGTGGGTTACAATCCAGTGTATCCCTGATTGCAGTGATCATTTCATCCGATAAATGATTGTGTTCCATCTCTTTAAATATCCCACGAAGCATATGGTTTTTCAGTAATGAAGTGCCGTATGTACTTGGCAGATACGACAGCACTTTCTGCAATCCACTGCCAAAATTAGAAATCGGCATATAAGCTCCGCATAAAAATCCATAACCGGCACTTACAATTGTGCCAACTGCGGATAACTGCCCCTGTGTCGTCAACGGGTAACTGATAATGCTTGATAAAGTACTTCCGAACAGTACTAATAATATTTCGTCGAAAATAACCCAGAGCACATCAACCGCACTCATATACCATCCCATTTTGTACATATAGCCAAGACATAATACAAGCGCAAATCCGTTCACCATCAGGGAATCAACCACTGTAGACAAAAAATAGCCCAGATACAGGCTGGCTTTACTGATTGGCGATACATTAAAATCTTTTCTCGTGCCATTTGCCCGATCCTGTACCATCGTAAGATTCACACAGAAAGTTACTGTCACACAGCTCACTGCCAAAAGTGCTGCTGCAAGCTGTGCCGCAACGGTTCCGTCAATCAGCTTATCCGAAACTGTCACCAGATCAGAGATTGCCGTCACAAAGGAATCCCTGTACACCTTTGCCAGAAATGTTGCATACAATACGATCAATATTACAGGGGTTATCAATGACGAAAACAACATTCCCTTATCTTTGAAAAATAGTTTTCTGTTTCTGCTCATCAATGCCAATACTGCTTTCATCAGTGCTCACCTCCTAATGTTTTGCCTGTTACCGCAAGAAATACATCATCCATTCCACCTTTTACTACCTCATAATCGCGAAACAACTCCTGATGCTCTACGATCAGCCTGGTTGCCTCCGATGTATTTTTCACTTTTAGCTGATAACCGTTTCTGATTTTCTTATAATCCCTGCCTAAAGCTTTTATCTCATCTTCTGTCACACCATAGACAGACATAGTATCCTGAACATATTCGCTCTTTAGTTCAAATGGTGTTCCCTCTGCAACAATGCTTCCCTTATCGAGAATTACCACATACCCGGCATTTGCAGCTTCTTCCATATAGTGTGTGGTAAGAAAAACGGTCAGGTTATCATTTACACGCAGTTTCTCGATAACATCCCAGATGAGCAGTCTTGTCTGTGGATCAAGTCCTGTTGTCGGCTCATCTAAAATCAGTATTTGTGGTCTGTGAAGCAGTGCTCTTGCGATATCAATCCGTCTTCTCTGTCCGCCAGACAGCTTTCCAACCGGTCTGTTCAGATAGTCTCCAAAATCAAGTATCTCTACAAGTTCCTGCAATCTGTCCTCAAATACTTTTCCTGTTATCCCATAAAGTGCTGCCCTGCTTTTCAGATTTTCCTTGACGGTAAGCGGTTTGTCTAACACACTGTCCTGAAATACCACGCCAAGCATTTTTCCGACTTTCTTACCCATTTTCTCCAGATCACTTCCCTGAATCTGCACGGTTCCACGGTCTTTATGAAGCTGTCCGCAGATAATAGAGATTGTGGTACTTTTTCCTGCTCCGTTTACACCAAGAAACGCAAACAATTCTCCTTTTTTCACCTGAAAACTTATGTCATTCACTGCTTTTACATCACCAAAGCTTTTACTCAGATGTTCTATCTTAATAATGTCTGAACTCATTTTTCAACCTTCTCCTCTCGCTTTATCAACATCAGGCGTACACCTGTAACCGACCTGTCAATCAAATCTCATTTATTCACAATCGCAGTAATTTCTTTTCGCTGATACTGCATCAAATACATCTGATATATGGTTACTGCTATCGCCGCAGCAATACAGGTTGTAATCGTGATCAGCTTGTTATGCCGTCAAATGCGATCTCTATGATTCCCATATAAATCAGTAATTCAAAAATGGGTTCCTTCTTTTTTACTTTGTATGCATACCGTTCCCGATAACAAATAAAAGCTGCATATAATACGATTAACATACATCCTATTTGCAGTTTGCTATATTCGATCATAATTTTATCCTTTGTTCTTTCACATTCTGATTTAGTTTATGTTCCTATTTATCTTATATATGATTTCGCAATAGAAGTCTACCTGCTGCTATGTAAGATGCATAAATCGGCAGGTAAGATGTAAAAAAATAAGGTATATGAATGTTATAGTTATAGTGCCATAGTATTCATACGCCTTATTTTTAAATTCATTTGTAGTATTCTCTCATATGCTGCATTTATTTTTCATACAAAAATTCTTCCGGCAGTGTCACATTAAAATCTTTTGCAAGATGACGGAAGTTATCCGGTGTGATTGTCTGACGTTTATTTGGCTGCATGGATAACATTTTTACAAGAATCTCTGCGGATTTCTCTGCGGTATGCATCAGACCGAATGTCAGGTCAAAATCTTCTCCGGAAGCGAACATTCCATGATGTGCCCAGATTGCAAGGTTGTATTTTTTCATTAACTCGCTCGTTGCAACTGCGATATCACGGCCGCCCGGAACCATCCATGGTACCACGCCGACACCTTCCGGGAATACAACCGGACATTCTGTTGCCATTTCCCACAATTCTCTTGTAAACACTTTATCTTCCAATGGAAGAACAAAGGTAAGCGCAATGATATTTGTTGTGTGTGCATGATAGATCACTCTGTGCTTTCCACCGGTTGCAATCATTTTCACTTCATGGTTCATTAAGTGGGAAGGTAATTCAGAAGTTGGTCTTCCACCATTTACAAGTCCCCAGACGATACGGTAATTTTCTCCCTTTTCATCTAACTCGATGATGCAAATGGAATCTTCTGGTTTAATGATAACATTACGGAAATATTTTCCGCTTCCTGTGACAAGGAAATACTCTTTTGCGAGTTTTGGAACGGTTGTTCCGATTGGCTGCCACTCTTTTGCTTCAAAATTTTCTTTCACCGATTCCACTTCTTCCGGTTTGATACGATAGGAAAGGTTGCCACCATTTCTCTCATGCCAGCCCTGCTCCCAGCCATCGTTCGCCATGCGGATAAATCCTTTTACAAATTCTGCATCTAATACTTTCATTTTTATAAATCTCCTCTCGATTGTACTTAACGATTTAACAATACTTCTTTTTCATATTTTTCTACGTCTGCAAACCAGCTTTTATCAGAAGGCACGCCACATTCCGCACAGTACTCTGCCCAGATATCTCCAAACGGAAATGTCTTTAATTCCTCCTGCATTACCATAAGTTCTGTTAGTCTGTTTTCATCCTGTAACTTCTTAAATTCGGCATTTGCAGTGCAAAGTGCGGATAATAATGCTTTCTGCCAGCTTCTAAAACCAACTGTCCACGCAGAAATGCGGTTAATGCTTGCATCAAAATAATCAAGCGCCATATGTACGCGACCGATTGCATCGTTTCTTACAATTTCTTTTGCCATTTCTTTTGTTTCATCATCAAATAAAACAACATGGTCGGAATCCCACCTTACCGGTCTTGTAATATGAAGTGCGATCTCCGGAAAGTAACAGAGTAAAGCCGAAATTTTATCTGATACTACTTCTGTAGGATGATAATGTCCGTTATCCATTAAAGGAAGTACATTCTCGTGTGTTGCTGCAAAAGTTAAAGTAAACTCTGCACTTCCTGCGGTATAGGACTCCACACCGATTCCGAATACTTTCGATTCTACACATGGTTTTACAAGTTTTGGATCATGCGGCTCTGCAATGATCTGTTCAATGGAATCTTTGTATCTCATGCGTGGTCCCATGCGGTCTGCCGGAATGTCTTTGTATCCGTCACCGATCCAGATATTCATAACACATGGAACTCCAGTCTCTTTTGCGAAGTACTCTGAAATACGGATGCAAGCTTTTCCATGCTTGATCCAGAATTTTCTTGTTTCCTCATCCGGGCTTGTTAAGGTAAGACCGTCTTTTACTTTATCATGGGAAAAAAATGTTGGGTTGAAATCAATTCCGACACTGTGTTTTTTTGCAAAATCCACCCATTTTTTGAAATGTTTTGGCTCCAGTTTATCGCGGTCTGCAAATTCGCCCTCCTCAAAAATGGCATAGCTTGCGTGAAGATTTAATTTCTTTTTGCCCGGCATAAGGCTCATTGCCTCTTCCATATCCTGCATAAGCTGCTCCGGCGTCTTTGCTTTGCCCGGATAATTTCCGGTTGTCTGGATTCCGCCTGTTAATGGTCCGTCATGGTCAAATCCAGTCACATCATCGCCCTGCCAGCAATGAAGGGATACCGGGATTTCTTTTAATTTTGCGATTGCTGCATCTGTGTCAACACCGATGCCTGCATACATCTGTTTTGCCGCTTCGTATCTTTGCTGTGTTGTCATTGTTTTTTCTACCTTGCCTTTCCTGATTTGTATACAATCATTTTTCTTATTTATAGCTTTCTATAAAATTCTGCTGCTAAAAATTTTTGGTTTGCTTCTCATAAAAACAAATTTACTTATCTACAAATTTCCGTATTTCAAATGATTCAAAAATACACTTTCTAGCTTCCCGCAAATCAGCTAATTCTCCTGCTGCAATCATCTGCGCGGTCAGGTTTCCGATTGCGGTCGCCTCCGTTGGTCCTGCATAGACTGTTTTCCTGGTTGCTTCTGCCGTAAGTTCATTCAAATATGCTGCATTGGCTCCTCCGCCCACAATATGGATACTGTCATATGTGATTCCGGACAACTGCTCAATCTCTGCAATTGTGTCTGCATAACATTTTGCAAGACTCCGGTAAATGACAGATGCTGCTTCTGCTATTCCTTCCGGCACTTTCTGTCCGCTCTCCCTGCACGCTGCCTGAACCTCTTTTGTCATATTTTCCGGTGCTAAAAATCGGTCAGCGTTGCAGTCCTCTAAAGAACTGATATTCGTTTTTGCTGCCGCCTCGCAAATCTCTCCGAATCCCTGTTCCGGTGCCAGTTCTTTTCTTACGGACTGGATCATCCAGAGTCCCATGATATTTTTCAGATAACGGAAACGGTAATCATAGCCGCCCTCGTTTGTGAAATTGTGAAGTCTGCTTTCCGTTGAACAGTCTGCGTTTTTTAATTCTGTTCCCATTAATGACCATGTTCCGGAGCTGATATAAATGGTATTGTCCTCATTTGTCGGCACCGCCATGACCGCAGATCCGGTATCGTGCGTTGCAGGAAGGATCACGTTGCAGTCGAATCCGACTTCCTTTTGCACTTCTTCTGTCAGATTGCCAAGAATCGTTCCCGGTTTTTCGATTTTCTGAAAGATTTTTTTCGGATATCCTAATTTTTCAATCAGTTCCATATCCCAGTCTTTTGTTTCCGGGGATACAAGCTGTGTGGTTGTCGCATTTGTATACTCTGCTGCTTTTTTCCCAGTCAGAAGGAAGTTGAAATATTCCGGTATCATGAGCAATGTCTGTGCCTGCTCCAATGCATCCGGATTCTGTTTCTTTACTGCCATAAGCTGATAAATGGTATTGAAAATCTGCTTCTGAATTCCGGTTCTCTCATACAGTTTTTCTTCCGAAATGATCTCATATACTTTTTCATCCATTCCACTTGTCCGACTGTCACGATATCCAACTGCATTTCCAATCATCCGGTCTGCTTCATCAAGCAAAACAAAATCAACTGCCCAAGTGTCGATTCCCATACTGACAGGAATTTTTCCTATCTCTTTACACTTTTTCATTCCTTCAATAATTGCAGAAAAAAGTTCCTCTGTATCCCAGCATTTATGTCCCTCTTTTTCCATCAGACCATTTGGAAAACGATATATTTCTTCTAAAACCATTTTTCCATTTTCCATGTGTCCTAATATGTGTCTTCCGCTGGAAGCCCCAATGTCAATGGCAAGATAATACTGCGCCATGTATCCTCCTCCCTTTGTGAAACAATGTTTGTTTGATTTTTTTAACTTTATTTTAGGATGTAAAATGGCACAAAAAAAGGACACTTTTTGTTTAAAAAAGTGTCCTTATTTGCGGCTCTGTCTTACATAGATAATCATAATAATAAAAAGAAATAGCATCCTCAACCCTCGCAAAGTTTAGGATGCTATTCTTTAATTCATTTTAATACTGAGGGCAAATCGGCATCACGTCCGATTCACTTTCTTAATAGTTTATACAATGGGGTACTTGAGAAATCAAGTACCCTTTTTCTGGTTTATGCTAAGAAACTATAACTTATTCCTATTTCCTCTCAGCCTCAAACCGGTACTCGCCCGGTCCGTATTTTTCTTCTGGTCTGTCAGGCAGCGTGATATAAGCATCTGTATTGCATGGAATCGTAAAATCAAAAACCATTTTATCCGCCTCTACTGACCATTCACTGACAATCCTGCCGCGTGGTGAATCATAAACCGCTCTTGCATGCCCTAACTGCTCTGAAACAGTTGGCTTTATCACAAGCTTCTGTTTTGTATACTGTATGCCACAGACACCTTCGATCAGCCAGCCGGTAATTGCCCCGTAAGAATAGTGATTTAATGATTCCTTTGGCACGCCCTGCCCGTTAATTCCGTCCCAAGTTTCCCAGATTGTTGTTGCACCTTTTTTGACTGCGTAAAGCCAGCCCGGCATCTCTTCCTGCAAAAGAACACGGTATGCAGTCTCTACATATCCGTTTTCCGCGAGCACTTTACACAGATATGGTGTTGTGAGGAAACCGGTGTTCAAATGGTAATCGCATTTTTTCACCAGCGCATCCAGTTTTTGTACTGCCTCTTTCTCTGCTTTTTCATCTAACAGACCAAACTGTACCGGACGGACATACTGACACTGTCTCTCCGAAGTGATCGCTCCATTTTCTGTAAAAGCTTCTAAATATGCACATCTTGTATTCTCCGCTATTTTGGCATAATAGGAAGCGTCCTCTGATTTTCCGAGAATTTCCGCGATCTGAGCCAGCAGCTTTCCGGAATAGGCATAAAAAGCTGTTGCCACATCATAGTTGCCGCTTCTCATACTCTCCATTGGATTGCTTCCCGGCTCGCACCACTCTCCGTAGTTTAGCCCGGACTCCATTGTGTATGCACGATATTTCCCTTTGGAAAAGAAATGTTTCAGGCTCTTTTTCCGTGCTGTTTTTTCCAGAAAACCATACCATTTTTTCATCATGTCATAGTTTTCTTCCAGAATACGTTTATCCCCGAAACGTTCGTACATTGCATATGGAATCAGGATGCACGCATCGCCCCAGCCAACCGAAGCCGAAAGCATTTTGCTCATAAATCCCGGACGGTTATTCGGTGGTGCGATATTGGCAATTCTTCCGTCTGCGTATTGTCCGTACTGACACTGTCTTAACCAGTGGCGGTAGACCGGATAACAGTCCATTAACATCAGACCGGTATTTACAAAAAGTCCCGCATCACCCGTCCAGCCAGCGCGTTCTCTTGTCGGACAGTCCGTTGGTATATCACAGAAATTTCCTTTCTGGCTCCAGACTGCATTTTCCACAAGACGGTTTAATAATGGATTGCTGCTTGTAAACTCTGCTGTCTGCCGCATGTCCGAATACACTGCATGCGCCACAAATACTGCCTGTTCAAGCGATATATCGGTCTCCACTTTCGCATATCGGAATCCCATGATTGTAAAACGTGGCTTGTAATGATTCACGCCTTTTTTGCACGTATAATGTAACATCTGGTAAACGCCATTTTCTTTATGACGCCTGCGGTCTTCAAAATTTTCCATGGTGAAGTTCCCGTTTTCATCTAATGTCTCTCCATGATAGAGCGTGATTGTCTGACCTTCTTTTGCATGGATCGTAAACTCCACATAACCTGCAATATTCTGTCCGAAATCAACCACCGTATCACCATTTGGTGTATGAAAAATTTTTCCCTCAAAGCTTTCGTTTTCTGTGATTGGAACTGTATTCGCTGCAACAAGCTTCTCACAGCCTTCTTCGGAAACCTTCACTTTATGCCAGTATTCCGTCTGCTTTCGGTAGACAGCCTCTCTCCTTGCATCATACACTTCGCCCTGCTGCATGTCATTTTGTGCCAGAGGTCCGTCCTGACACGCAAGCCAGCTTTCATCTGTCTGCATGACGATCTGTTTTTCTACTTCTAACTGGGCGATGACCGCAAGACGCTCTCCATAAATGTCTCTGTCGCCGTCCACACCGGAGGTACTGCGATACCAGCCGTCTCCCAACAAAATCTCAATCTCATTCTTTCCGGTCTTAAGCAGTTCTGTGACATCATATACCTGATATTTCACCTCATAATGATAGTTACTGCTTCCCGGCATTAAGACTGCGTTTCCAATCCTTTTTCCATTCAAAAAAACTTCATACAGTCCGTGTGCACTGATGTAAAGTCTGGCAGTCTTTCCCTGCTCTATGGTAAATTCTTTTTTCAGATAGCTCGCCGGCTGATGAGGTAGAAACTGCTCTTTTTTCTTATGTTTCTGCTCATTCCATGCACTTTTTGCAAGACGGTTCATCGCATCCTGACAATGTGTATCAGCTTCTTCAAACAGTGTTATCTCCGGCTCGATCCATTTTGCCTTCCAGTCTTCCACCTGAAGCAGACCCATTTCATAGGAAAAAAGCGAACTCCAATCTCCTTCTTCCCCATTCTCATCCCACAGCTTTATGCGCCATGTGATACAGTCTCTGGAAGAAAGTTTCTGCTGCACCTCATACTGCATCTGATCTGAATTGATTTTTCCGGTGCCAAAAAATAATTGTTTCCCGCGATACAATTCGATCTGGTATGCGCTCTGGTAATTGCAGTTTTCACACTGCCATTGCAGCAATTGCTCTGGTGTATCAATTCCAATCGGGTTTTCCATATATTCTGTTTTGCAATTTACAGCTTTTATTTTTTCTTTCATTTTTATCCCAGCCTTGAACAGTTATATATACTTTTTCAAAAACTCCGCACTCAGTTCCATAGATTTTAATGGTGAATTATCCACCCAGTTTTTATGGCTTTCTAAAATCACCGCATCCACCTTCACTTTTTGTGCCTGCTCCACCATGGAAACTAAATCCATATTTCCATAGCCCAATTCCATGCTGTCCGATTTTAAAATCGGTGTCATGGCAGGCTTCGTAAGGCGTGTTCCACGGTCATTGATATGGTAAAGTTTCATTCTGTGATCCAGTCGCTTCATCAGTTCAAGTGCGTTGACTCCAGCCTCTGTCGGCCAGTAAGAATCCAGTTCAAAATTGACATAAGCCGGATCTGTTTCTGCAAGGATCAGATCATACGCTGTTTTTCCCGGCTCCACCTTCAAAAATTCGCTGTTATGATTGTGGTATAAAAGTTCAATTCCTGCTTCTTTTAATATTTTACCGGAAGCATTTAAGTCTTTGCATAAATCAAGCACTTTCTCTTTATCGGCATAATCAAACCGGTACATCCCTGTGATGACAACGTATTTTGTGCCGAACTTTTCCGCCTCTTTTATGACGTTCTCCGGCTCTCTTTTGATTGTGCCAAGATCTTCGTGGATGCTCGTCACAGTAAGTCCTGCCTCTTTTATGAGCGTGTTCCAGTCATAATCTCCGCCCTTTCCGACCGGCATACCGGCTGCCTTTGTGAGCATCCGTACCAGAAAAGAAGTCGGTTTAATCATAAAACCATTCAGCTCGATTCCGTCATATCCGGCTGCTTTGATTCTTTTTAATGTCTCTGCTGTCTGCTTTTCATTTTTTGTCACTGTTCCAAGCATAATCTGCTGAATTGCTCTTGTCACATTCGTTCCCTCCTGATTTTATTGTATTAATTCAGCACCATTTGCTGCTATTCCTGATTCTTCGGGATTTTCTGTAAAGCATCATTTAACGCTTTCATCTGTTCTTCGCTCACTGCATCTCCTGCCTGTTTTAACAGGCTGACTAATGTCATACGCTGCATCATGCGCTGTAGAGCCGGGTTGTCCTTCACACTCTCTGCCACATCCCCACGGCTTTGTGACGCCTGTGACATCAGGCGCTGCACGATCGCGTTTGCCATTTCATTCTGCGCAAGCTCGCCAAGTGTATCGGAAATAGAATAATGGTCTGCCTTAAAATCTTCTCTGTCAAACCAGTTTACAACATCGCCCTGTTTGCTGAAAATATAATCCGGATTCGGCTCTGTTACTTTTTTCACAATAATCTCATCACTCAGATTGCCTGACACTGCCTTGATTGTATGTTTTCCTGTAATCGGAACCTCAAACTTAAATATTTTCGAACCTTCTATTGTTTCCTTTTCCACACCGTCCACAAAAAGGGTTACTTTTTTCTGATTAGAGTAAACCTTGATCTCCGTGACATCTTCGATACGATCCACATATCTGCTGCCGCAGACATGCACAAATGGTGCATTACTCCAGTATGCCTTATATAAATAGAACGCATCTTTTTTCAACCTGCGATCCATGGTCACAAGTCCCTTCTGGTTCACACCATGTTTTCCGCCCTCATCTCTTCCGTCTGCTGCAAAATCAAACAGATTCCAGACATGGGTTGCCCAGAGATATGGCCGCTCCTCGATCATTTTTGCCATATGTTCATGATAAATGCACTGGTATTCTTCGGTGTAATCGCCGCGCTCCGGTTTTGCGCTGTGATAAGCCGGATTGGCATCTGCGCCGTACTCGGAAAGTCCAATCACACGGTCCGGATATTTTTTATGATACTCGTCAAAGAAGCTGTCGTTCTGCTCTAACTCCCCTAAGTACCAGCCAAAATACAGATTGTAGCTGTTCAGGTCTGGGATATCTAACATCGGGCTGTCCGTCTCGAGCATAAAGACATCTGCCATAACCGTTGGTCTGGTTGTATCCAGTCTGTGACAAAGTTCATTTAATTTGCGATGATTTTCCAACAGCTCCTCATTTACTGCGCTTGCTGCCGTAATCTCATTGGAAAGTCCCCAGCAGACGATGGATGGATGATTGTAATTCTGGACGACCAGCTCTCTCATCTGGCTTAATGTATTCTCTGTCCCATCTGACATGTGCATTGTAATATATGGAATCTCTGCCCATACGATCATTCCGTTTTCATCACACAGATCATAAAATTCCTGTGCATGCTGATAATGTGCGAGACGAATGGTATTTGCACCAAGTTCCTTTATGATCTCCATATCTTCTTTGTGCATCGCATAAGTTAATGCGTTGCCTGCTCCTGCGCGGTCCTGATGACGGCTCACGCCACGAAGCGGATAGGAACGTCCATTTAAGAAAAATCCCTTCTGCGGGTCCATGGAAAAACTTCTGCATCCAAAGGTAGTTTCCACGCTGTCTCCATCAGACAGTTCCGCTTTTGCCGAATATAAATACGGATCATCCACGCCATCCCAGAGATGTACATTGATAAGATCAAACACTGCTTTTGCATATCCATGCTCTACTGGAACACTTTTTTTCTCATCTCTCACCGTCACCATAACATCTGCAGATTTTCCCTCTATCCAGAGTTCCACGGTCACTTTTGCGTCTGCCTTTTTTGTCCCTGCATCCAAAATTGTCACTTCCGGCGTCACCTTAATACCGTCACTTCCGGCATACTCCATGCAAAAGTGATTCTCTGGTACAGTCACCAGCTTCACCATACGGTATAATCCGCCGTAAAATGTGAAATCTGCCTTCTGTGGGTAGACTTTTGTATTATCGGAATTATCAACAAGTATTTCCAACTGATTCTGTTCTTTTAAATGTTCTGTGATATCCACACGGAATCTGGAATATCCGCCTTCATGATGGAAAAGCTCTGCTCCATTCACAAGCACATCTGCCGTCATAGCAGCTCCGTCAAACTCCAGATAAGCCTTTCCGTTTTGTTCCATCTCTGGTTTTTCAAATGTGCAGGCATATTTGCAGATTCCACGGTGGTAATCGTTTCCACCATCCTGCCCGTCCACTGCGTTCCATGTATGAGGAAGTGTTACTTTTTCCCCCTCCCCGCTATCCGGATTTTTATAAAAAATCCAGTTTTTATCCAATACTGTTGCCTGTCTCATTTTGTCATTCCTCCTGTATTATTCTCTGCTTATTTCATCTCATCAATCACTTTTTCCACTTCTGCCTGCTTTTTCTCCTGAATGCTCTTCTGCACTTCTTCCATTTTTTCTTTTGAGAGTGGTGTTTTTCTCATTGCGCAGAGAGTACATACCCAGCCGATCAACGGAAGCCCAAAGTATAAGCTCATTGTCATCCAGAAAATTGCCGGTGTGGACGGATCAGATGGTTGTGGCATAGTTGTTTTGTATCCGATCAGTGCTACAAGTCCGGTTGCGATCGCTGCACTGAAAGAAGAAACCAGTTTATCGATGAAACTGTAAGTCCCTGTCACTGCTGCCGGGATGAATTTCCCACTTCTGTCTAATTCATAGTCAATAATGTCTGCCATCATGGCGTTGCTTGACATCGTAACGCACATTTTAGCTCCATTTAAAATTAAAGTAAGTACTACATATATGATCATCATCGGTGCTGCTGTTGCGATCAATGTCGGATCGGTCAGAATAAATAACACTACCAGAACAGCCGTCACTGTCATGCATACATAAGTCCATGTCACCATAGCTTCTTTATTTCCATGCTTTCCGGCATATTTTGCACCGATAAAAGCAAATACGATAGACGGCAGCATTCCGATCACGCTGAGGATGGTTCCAAGCTGCATATTGCCAATAATAATACCAAATAACATCGTTGTGACCACTGCCTGACTTGCAGTCTGGCTTGCGATCTTATCAGAACTTGCCGCTACGATAAAGGTCTGTATTGCACGGTTGGATTTGATCAGTTCCCACATATCTTTTACTTTTACCGGCTCCGCTTTTTTCTGTGTGCTGACACCTTTAAAATTCTCTGGCTTGTCAATATCCGTAACCGCAATACAACATAAGATCAGTCCTGCTCCTGATACTGCCACACAGACAATACAGGAAGCTGCCAGCATTTCTATCGAATATACATTTCCATATTTTGGAAGAAGCATAACTGTGATCACAATATTTAAGATCATCGGCACCAGATAGTTGTATGCAGTGCTCCACACGCCGACCATCGGACGCTGTTTTGGATCGTTCGTAAGCATTGCCGGAACAATCTGTGCTGTGACATTACACATGGTATAACCGATAATATATAAACAATACAGAAGCACAAACAATACAATTCCATGTCCTTTTCCGCTTGCCCAGCAATACATAATAAGAACCGCCAATGATTCGACCGCCCATCCTGCTGCCATCAAAATACGAATCTTGCCAAATCTCGTGTTCATCTTATCAATAATGATCGCAATGATCGGATCTGTCACACCATCTAAAATCCTTGTTGCCGTCAGGATAATTCCAACGACCGCTGTTGCTATTCCATATCCTTCATTTGCAACATAACTTGCCAGTCCTAACAAAATATAAAAACACATTCCAATTCCTGAACTGCTCCCTGCGAGTGCAATTCTCCATGTCTTAGCACGGCGATATGTAACACCACTGGTTTCTACCGCCTGCTGCTTTTTCTTTCCAAACATTTTTTTCTCCTCCAATACGTTTGTCTTTGTTGATGTCTCTATTTTACCCCCTGCCTTTCATTCGTGTGTTTACAAATTCGTGTAAATGTAATAAAATTCATGTTATATAATTATATTACATTATTTTTCTAACATTTTCACGAGTTTACAAATATATAATTTCATAAAATCTTATATTATTAATGTAAAGAAATTTAGAAAACTGTGAAACGTATGCAAACCTAAATCAAATTGTGAAAAATTGGCAAAAGACAGAAAAAGCACTGGGGGCAAAAATCGAACAAGTTCCTATCTGCGAAGCAGATTAGAAATGAATTTGCGAAGTACTGCGAAGAATGAGCTGTACCGCTCCGAGTGACACGTAACGAGAGCGTGTCTTGAATATTTTTGTTAATTTTGAACGATTTAAGGAGATTAAGAGGCGTTTCGCATTCTCTAAATGTAATGCAACCATGAAGGGAGAAAAATTTTATGAAATTACCAGAACATTTTTTGATTGGAGCAGCCACCGCAGCACATCAGGTAGAGGGAAACAACATCCACAGCGATCTCTGGGCAATGGAACACATGAAACATACCAGCTTTTTAGAGCCATCCTTAGATGCTGTCGACCACTATAACCGCTACGAGGAAGACATCCGTCTTTTAGCAGATGCGGGTTTAAATGCTTATCGTTTTTCGATTGAATGGGCGCGTATCGAACCGGAAGAAGGCCATTTTGATAAAGATGCGGTCGATCATTACCGCGATGTCATTGCCTGCTGTAAAAAATATGGTGTAGAACCATTTGTCACCCTGCATCATTTTTCCAGTCCAAAATGGCTCATAACAAAAGGCGGCTGGGAAGCCGAAACAACTCCGGCTGACTTTGCGCACTATGTGCATTTCATTGTAGAGCAGCTTGGAAGTGAACTTCATTACATATGTACGATCAACGAAGCCAATATGGGAATCCAGGTGGCAGCGATTGCAGAGCGCTACAAACGTCAGATGATGATGCAGATGCAGTCTGCATCTCAGGGAAAAAGCAGCACAGACGGAAGTGTTCAGGTTGGAATCAACTTAGAAAAGATGTTGGAAGGTCAGAAAGCAACTGCCATAGAAAATAAAGAAATTTTTGGTGTGGAAAAAGTCGAAAACTTCACTTCCATGCGCACACCAAACGGAGACCTTCTGATTATGAAAGCCCACGAACTTGCGAAGAAAGAAATCAAAGCCCTTTATCCTGATATCAAAGTCGGACTTACTTTAAGCCTTCATGATATCCAACCGCAGGAAGGCGGCGAAGAACGCGCGAAAAAAGAATGGGATGAAGAATTTTTACACTATCTTCCATATATCAAAGAAGATGATTTCTTAGGTGTACAAAATTATACGCGCTCCCTGATTGGTCCGGACGGTCAGCTTCCAAACCCGGAAGGTTCCGAACTTACCCAGATGAATTATGAATTTTATCCCAAAGCTTTAGAGCATGTCATCCGTAAAGTTGCAAAAGATTTCCACGGCGACCTCTATGTAACCGAAAACGGAATCGCCACAGCCGACGATACCAGACGTGTTGCCTTTATTGACACTGCTTTAAAGGGAGTTGCCTCCTGCATTGCAGATGGTCTTCCGGTAAAAAGCTACTTCCACTGGAGCCTTTTAGATAACTTTGAATGGCAGAAAGGCTACTCCATGACCTTTGGACTGATCGCAGTTGACCGCACCACACAGACACGTCATCCAAAAGAAAGTTTATCCTTCCTCGGACACTGGAACCAGTAAATAAAACAGATCATTGCAAAACTCAATTTCAGATTATGAAGATTGTGAAGAATTAACAAAATATGACAAGGAGAAAACCAGCATGAATATCACAGAACGTCTCAGATTTTTTCAGGAAATGATACAGTGCGAATACCCGCTGCATCTCTGGAAGTACGACCAGAATTTCAAACTGATCGAAACGGACTGTCCGGCAGAGCTTATGCAGCCGGATATTATATCCATGCTTGGATTTTCTTCTCTGGTACTCTCCCACACGGGAAGCGGCAACCGCCTTCCCCTGATCTTAGACACCGAATTTGGCTTATTATGGATCGCCGGGTTTGAATATCAGGGATTTGAACTAAAGCAGAGCCACATTATTGGTCCGGCATTTTCCGGCAGTAATTCCCATATGATCCTGCGGAAAAAGCTCGATTCCTACCAGCTTACGGTCAAGCTTCGTTCTAAAATTGTAAAACAAATTGAAAGCGTCCCGATCATCCCGTCTTCCACACTGCTCTCCTACGCAGTCATGTTCCACTGTGCGATCACCGGAGAAAAAATATCTGCCGATATGATCTCCTTTACCTCACACAGTGACCCGAAAGATACCGAAGAACGTACGCTTCCGGCGGACGAGCATCCGGGAATCTGGATGTCTGAGCAGACCTTGCTATCTATGATTCGTGAGGGAAACATAAACTACCGGAAAGCCCTCGGAAAATCTATGACTTTAAGTTCCGGTGTGAAAGCGGAACTCGGAGATACCCTGCGTGCAAACAAAAATAACCTCATCGTGCTTCTCACCCTGTGCAGTCGTGCCTCAATTGAGGGCGGTCTTAATCCTTCCACTGCATACACGTTAAACGACTACTATGCAAAGCGGATTGAAGAATGTAAGACCACCGCTGACACAACCAATTTAAGCCGTGAATTTTTAGATGACTATGTCCGAAGAGTCCGCGCCGCGAAAGAGACAGATGAACATTCCAGACAAATCCAGAATATCTGTGATTACATCAGTCTTCACATCCGGGAACCGCTTTCTATCGCACTGCTCTCTGACCGCCTTGGCTACACGGAATATTATTTTTCCCATAAGTTCAAGGAAGTGACTGGAAAAAGTGTCAACAATTATATCCGGCAGAAAAAAATAGAAGAAGCAAAGCTCCTTCTATGCAGTACAAAAATGAGTATTCAGGAAATCAGTGACGAGTTATCTTTTAGCAGCCGCAGTTACTTTTTTTCCAGTTTTCAGAAAGAAACCGGCATCTCTCCGACAAAATACCGGCAGATGCACATAAAGTCTTAAGCCACGCTTAAGGCTTTTTTGCATATGTTACTCCTGCAACCGGTATTTCCGCGGCGTCAAGCCATATTTTTTCTGAAAGATACGATGAAAATAACTGATGTTATCGTAACCGACTGCCATGGAAATATCCATGACATTCATTGCAGTTGTGCGGAGCAGATACGCCGCCTGACTCAAGCGCTTTGACTGTACAAGCTCCGTGTAGGTCTTTCCGGTTCTTTTTTTGATCTCCTTGGAAAGCCAGTAAATATCAAAATGCAGTTCCTCTGCCAACTCGGTCAGTTCCCCGTTCCTATAGTGTTCTTCCACATAGCTTAATACCTGAATGATCAGTTTCTGCTGCTCACTGGCAGCATCCGTCTCCATTTTATCCATATGATTCATCAAATGCAAAAACAGCAGTCCCATTGTCGCCTGATTGATGCTGCGCTTGTTCGGCTGCTTATTTACGATCGTCCAGATCAGATTTTCTAACAGATTCTGCACCGGAAGCACATCTGCAACCTTAAAATGCAGATATCCTGCCGAATTATTGTTTCCACGCAAACAATCCACAATAAAATCTCTTAACTGATTTTCCTCCGCCTCTATCATTTTAAGTCCATAGTCAAAAAATTCCGGAAGAATGATAAAATTCACTGCCACATCCCGCTCTCCTGCCGGATAAATCTCCTGCACGGCATTCTGATTTAAAATCAGAAGTTCCCCCTGCTTCAAAATCACATCTTCCCCATTGATAACATGGTGTGTGCTGCCGGAGCACATGTAGATCATCTCCACATAATTATGCGTGTGTTCCGGGAAATGCACAAACCTTGTGTGTGTCCGCACCTGGATCAGTTTTCCAGCTTCCAAAAGCTTCGTGGCATCGATCACATTCGAGTTTTCTTCCATGTAGATTTCTTTTTCAATGGTCTTCTCCCCGGACAAAATACGCTGTTCCTCCGGCGTGATCTTTTGTAATTTTTCCAGAATTTCTGCTGTCATTCTTTTATCCCCATTTTCTCATGATAAGTTCTTTTTCATCCATTCTTTTGTGTTCCGGAAAGTCCTGCAAATGCACTGTCCCATGTTCCTTCTAACTTTTTCTTTCCAAAATAAGTCATCATCTCATGCGTCAGGCTTAACTTCTCCTTATCCTCCGGGATATCATGATAATCCACCCACTCCGCCACCGAAAGTTCTTCCTCGTCTAACCGGATCTCCCGCTCATCTGCAAGCTCACAGAAATATCCGAGCAGCAGATTGCTGTCAAATCCCCACGGCTGGCTCTTATAATAGCGGATATTTTTGACATTTAAGCCGACTTCCTCCATAACTTCCCGCTTTACCGTCTCCTCCGCAGTCTCCCCAATCTCTGTAAATCCTGCAATGAGCGCATATCTTTTGTATTCCCTGCCCGCGTATTTTGTCATGAGGATTTTATCGCCGTGCGTGACTCCCACGATGACCGCAGGTGCGATCTTCGGAAATACCATGTTCGTGCAGCACGGACACTGCATCATCCGCTGCACATCACTGTGCACCAATCGCTCCCCGCATCTGCCACAAAACTGATTGTCTCTGTACCAGACGTACAAATGCCACGCAGTCGCTGCCACGAGCACACACTCCTTCGGCTGCATCGCCCGGACATCAAACATTTTATAAAAACAAAATTCCCCGATCTTAGTATCTTCCCCGATATCCGTCAGAAAATATTCTTCCTCTCCCACCGAAAAAAGATAGACACACGGCGGTACTTCTCTTTCCAGTATATTTTCGTTGTAATCTTTCCACTGTCCGTAAGTCAAAAACTGCAGTTCTCCGTTATATTCCAAAAACACAGTGCGGTCGCCAAATCCTAACATCCTGCTTCCCGCATGTGGTGTTTTCCTTTTGTATACATTATCCAGTTTCATTGGAGCAATATCCTGTATCATGTTTTTCTTTCCTTTCGTAAAGCCTTTTCCTATTGTAAAACATTTTATTTTTTTGTACAATAAGATTATATTTTTAAGGGAAAAAGCGGTCTTACGCAGACTGCTTTCAAGGGGTTTTTATCATGTATCACAATAAAAAAATCGGGATTTTCATCTCCCATATTATGGGGTTTTACCAGAAGAATGTCTGTCAGGGAATTATCGACAAAGCTTTAGAATACGGCTACACCGCTGAGATTTTTGCATCCATGGACGGAGAGAATCTTGGCGATTACAGTCTTGGGGAGGAAAGCATCTTGACACTGCCGAATTTTGATGATCTAAGCGGTGTTATTTTTGCGTCCGGAACTTATCCGCTCACGGAGTTAAAGGAACAGATTTACCACACGTTAAAAACAAAATGTACCTGCCCGGTTGTGGAAATTGAAGTCTACAACCAGCAGTTTCCTGCCGTCTCCCTCGAAAACAACCGACCATTTTACGATCTGACCGAACATCTCATTACGGAACATCACTGCAAAAATATCTGCTATTTTGGATGTGCCGATGAAAAATTTTTCTCTGATTCCAGAGAACAGTTTTACAGGGACGCATTGGAAAAATATAATGTCACACCGCACGCCTACTCTGTCTATACCGGAACCTACACTGTGCAGTCTGCCGCAGAAGCACTCCGCTTTTTTGAGGAAAGCGGGACAAAGCCGGATGCGGTTGTCTGCTATAATGACAGGCTTGCCCTGTTGCTGATGACAGCCGCGGTTGCTTCCGGCTACTGCATCCCGGAAGATCTTGCGATCACCGGCTGTGATAACAGCGAAGAAGGACAGAATGTTACGCCTTCTCTTACTTCCGTCTCGTTCCCGGTCTATGAATTAGGAGAGGCTTCCGTAGAAAAACTGATGAAGCTTCTGCATGAGGAAGAAGTTCCTTTTGTCACAGAAGTACGCGCGCAGATGACAATTGGCAATTCCTGTGGATGCAGCCATTTAAAGGAAACTCCAGCCATTTATTTTGCACAGAAATTAAACAACCGGATTGCTTCCCTGGAAACATCCATTTTAGGCTCCATGAAAATGTCTGCTGAATTTCAAAATATTTCTGATCTGGACGAAGCTATGGATCTGTTGGAAAATTATGTGCATTCCATTCCAAACTGCTCCGAGTTTTACCTGTGCCTCTACGCAAACTGGGACAGTGTCTCCCAGCATATCTTAGAGCTCACGGAAAAGGAAGATGACCTTCCGGCAAATCCCGATGAGATTCTGTTAAAGTTAGGCTTAAAAGACGGAAAACGGCTCCCGGAATGCAGTTTTACCAAGCGTTCCCTTCTGCCGGAGCATATCTATCGGCAGTCCGACTCCGCTTACCTTTATTTTCCATTGTTCTTCCAGAACAAGGTTTTTGGTTACATTGCCTTAGCTTATGAGAACAACCACATTGACTACCATTTCCAGCTTGTGCACTGGTTTATGAATATCAGTCAGTTATTAAAACGGTTAAGTGATGCAAAGCGTACTTCCATGCTTGTCTCCCACTTAGAGGACATTTACACGAAGGACGCACTGACCGGACTTTACAACAAACACGGCTATCTGCACCATGAGGCGATTCTTTTATCCGAAGCTGCAGAAAAAAAGAGTATCGTCACCTGCTTCCTCTTTGATCTGAACCGCCTGAAATACATTAACGACCACTACGGTCACAATGAAGGTGACTTTGCGATTCAGGTGATCGGACATGCGCTATCGAGCGTCACCCGCCCAACCGATATCTGCGCAAGGTTCAGCGGCGATGAATTTTACCTGCTCGCAACGGATTACACAAAAGAAGACGCAGATGAACTTCTCACCCGCGTCTATAAGTACTTGGATAATTATAATAAATTGAGCCACAAAGAATATACGATCTCCGCAAGCGGTGGTTACGCCCAGTCCGCTCCCGGTTCTTCCCTGACTAAGGAAGACGTCAAAGCCTTATTTTCTATGGCTGATGAACAGATGTATCAACGAAAAGAGATTTTTCATCAGGATTTAGACAGATAAGTATTGTGACGGTACTCGGTCGGAGATACCCCACAGGTAGCTTTAAAAATTTTCATAAAATGTTTTTCATTGTCATACCCGACTTCCTGACTGATCTCGACGATCTTCATATCGGTTTCAGTCAGGAGTTTTTTTGCCTCTTTCATGCGGATATCTTTCAGATAATTCACAAAATTACTTCCTGTATACTGTTTGAACGAATAGGAAAACAGCGAATAATTCATGGAAATATAATTCGAGACAACTGCCATATTCAGATCTTTTGCATAGTTTTCCTCGATGTACTCCACTGCAAGCTTCATCTTCTGCACATTTTTGTTCTGGTCATAAGTACTGTTGATCTTCTCATGCAGATGCAGCACAAATTCCATTACCTGTTCCTCATAGGTATCAATGCAGTTCCCACTCCAGATTTTCTTACATTCTGATAAGAGTTCTCCCTCGGATTCCAATGCATTCTGATACGTTTTCTCGACTTCTGCGAAGAAATCCTGCATACAGCTTTCAAACATTTTCTCGTCGATTCTTCCATTTTTCACTTCGTAAAAGAACTGATAAAAACTCTTTTCCAGTTCCTCGGTATGATCTGTTCCAATCAGCTGCACACGCTGGATTCTGGCAGTTTCATACGTCAGTTTCGCCGCCTCTGCGATCAGACCTTCCGGGATTTTCTCCTGAAATGCGCCATACTGCACTTCCACTTTATTGCGGACAAATGCTTTTTTCCGCATCGCAGCCGCTTCTATGTACGCCTGACGGATACTCTGTAATCCACAGTGCACATCACTGATTCCAACGTAACCGTCCTGTAACTCATTTTTCAATAAAAAAGCCAGATTTTCTGCCGGTACGATGAAAATATCGTCGCCGTTCATGTTCTTCATGAAAATATAGTTGTCCTCGGACAGTTCCTCTCTCCGCATCTGGTTCTGACAGCAGACATAATAATTTCCGGTATAAAAATGATCTGCATACTGTCTTTCGATCGTCCGCTGCTCCTCCTCGGTCAGTTCCCCGGAAAGCATGAGATGACGCATCTGCTGATAGCCGATCTTCTGATTGTTTTCCTCTTTTTCTTTGTGGCTTTCAATCTCTGCATTCAGTTTTTTCAGAATTTCCGTGATTTTTTCCCGCTCGATCGGCTTTAAAATATACTCCCGCACGCCGTTTCTCAACATTTCCACTGCATAGGAAAAATCATCATAACCACTGATCGCCACTGTAAGCGGAATATGCTCACAGCTTTGCATTTTCTGAACCAGTTCGATGCCGTCCATTTTCGGCATACGGATGTCGGTAAACATCACGTCGATCTCCTGCTCTTTTATGATTTCAAGCGCAGTCTCTCCATTGTTGCACTCCATAATGACCTCGATCGGTACACCACTTCGCATAATCATTGTTTTGATTCCCTGACGGATCATTTTCTCATCTTCAACGATCAAAACTGTCTTCATAACTTCTTAAACCTCGTCTGATTCTTCTCTTTTCTTACAATGTTTCTCAAATCTTTTCTGCCTCTGCCGTCTCTAACTCGCTGTCTGTCTGGCTTCTGTGCGTGATTGGGATTCTGACCATAATTTTTGTATAGCATCCTAACTTTGATGCGATCTCGATTCCGTACTTCTCCCCAAACGCAATGTGGATACGATCCTGCACATTCTTAAGACCGATTCCATTGCCGGAGCCACCACCTGAATCAATTTTTCCGGCGATCTTCAACCGGAGTCTTTCCACTTCCTCTTCAGACATTCCTTTTCCGGCATCCGTGATCTCGATCACACAGTCATCCCCATCTAAAATACCTTTGATGTAAATATTGGTATCCTCTGCCATCTGCTCGATGCCATGATAGATCGCGTTTTCCACGATCGGCTGCAATGACATTTTCGGAATTTCCTGTTTTAATACCAGTTCCGGCAGATTCAGCGACAGATAAATCTCATAATCAAACCGCAGATTGATCAATGCCATATAGTTTTTGATATACTCTAACTCCTGCTCCACAAGCACATTCCCGGATACCCACTTCATACTGTAGCGAAGCAGTTTTCCAAGGGCTGTCACAGCATCCGAAATGGCGTATTCCTCATCGATCTCAGCCATCATCTTAATGGATTCTAACACATTATAAATAAAATGTGCATTGATCTGATTCTGCAACGCACGGATCTCAGAGTTTTTTGCGAGCATCTCACGGTTTAAATTATCTTCCATGAGTTCTTTGATGCGCTCTAGCATTTTATTGATCTGCGTTCCAAGTTCCCCCATTTCATCCTTGCCGCAGTTTTCGATCACAACATCTAAATCGCCCTTCTGCACTTTCCGGATTGATTTTAAGATCTCGTAAAACTGTTTTAACAGATGTTCCACGATCCGGTTGATCACAAATGCAAGTAACACGATAAAGGCAAGCATGACCGCCACAAACACACCACGCATAAAATATACGTTGTGCACATTTTTTGTGATGTCTTTCACACAGATCAGCGTGCCGGAAAGCTCCCGCACCGGCATATAGGAAAGAACAAGGTTCCTTTTGTCTAATTTCTGGTAAATCGTCTGGATACCTTCCTCATCCGGGTACTGCTTTAAAATATCATTCAATAATGCATGCGATTCCGCCTGTTCTTCCTCTCCAAAATAAGTTTCTCCGGCATCCGAATAGAAAAAACTCCACTCGTCCTCTATTCCCTCATACAGACTTGGAAACATATTCTCCATTGTCATGGCAGATTCGATCACGCCGATTTTTCCATTGTCACTGTCAAGAATCGGCGTGACAAGCGAAATGATCTTCCGGTTCTGATTCATCGTATAGGCAGGGAAAAGATTGTCGTTATAGTCAAAATTCCAGCCAACATACGAGTCCTGCTCCGCCCACTCCTGCTTTTTCATACGGGATGCATTATATAAAATCGGCATCATCTCCTGCACGTTGTCATTGACCGCGTAAACGCGGACACCATATAGCAGTGGATTATTGTTCACTAACCGCTCTAAGGCTGACACTTCGCTGTTTTTAAAATCAAGCCAGTCTGTTGTTGAAACTTCTTTTCCCACAGCAGCTGCATTCAACATCTGAAGCATCGCATCATCACTCAGAAAAAACTGCGTCGACATATTAATGGAATCAATCTTTGTTTTAATACCGTCCTGATTTCTCTGCATGGTATAATCCATGTAGTCCATATTTTCCTTCACAACATTCTGTTCCATTACATAAAACAAAACCCCTGCGAAAATCCCTATGGGAATCACCATAAACAGAATGATCATACTGGTAAATTTGATGTTTAACTTTGTATTCAAAAAAAGCTCTTTTATCTTTTTCATTCGTTCATTCCCATTTTTTCTTTTGCAGCGTTCATAAGTGTTGTTTTCTCTTTCAAAACCTCCTGATAGCCCATGGCGTCTCTTTTTTCCACAAACTCCCGAAAAATCTCGTCAAATCGCGCCTCATCCGGTGCAAGCAACAGTTTTGGAAGCGTCTCACTCCACAGTTTTGTGCATTTGTCATCCAGTGCTGCTATATCCGGGTTCATGGAAGGAGCCACATCATACTGGCCATTATAGACCGTGTATTTGCTCGCCCACTCAATCAGCTGCGCCGTTGCAGGACTCGGCTTCTGCTTCCACTGTAACTGCATTACATTATTCTGGAACATCCAGTAGGCGTCATCCGCACCGTAAAGTCTGTCATAAGTCTCCCGGTCAGAATTTAAAATTTCACTGACCTCCTCTGTTAACACCGGCTTTCCGTCAACCATATCATACGTCACACCCTCAACTCCGAGGTAGACTAGCATCTGACCATGTTCACTTAACATATAATCGATAAATGCGATCGCACGCTCCGGATTTTTACAGTTTTTGGATACAAACGTAAGCGTCCAGCCGTTCATTGTACTGATCGGCAGTGTCGGATCATCGCCCGCAGAATTTCTCGGTCCCTCCACCGCCATATAAATACTGTCCGGATTTTTCTCATACAGTGCTTTCTGCTGGGAGAGCATATCACTGTACTGATACAGCATACAGAAATATCTTCCCTGTGCCAGTTTTTCCTCCATCTGTGTTCTTGTATCCACAAAGATGTCATTGGCAAGCAGTCCTTCCTCACCAAGTTCCCGGAACATTTTTAACCATTTCACATATTCTGCGTCTGTATAGCGGTCATAGTATTTGCCGTCTTTTTCCCACGGGATTGCCAGAAAGTTCATTAAATATTTGTCAAAGGAAACATTTCCCTGATTGTCAAAAATATGTGCCCCCACCGGGATCATTTTTTCTCCGTCTACTTCCGGGAACATCTCTGCCGCTTTTTCCACTGCTGCTTTAAAGCCCTCGGTCGTTGTCATATCCGGGCTTCCGATCGCTTCATAAATATTTTTGCGCACAAGAAACGTCTGATTGGAAGTGATATCGTCATGTTCTTCTAACTGTTTTGGTGTGATCGTAGAACACGGATATCCGTAGATATTGCCATCATCCACTGTATACCAGTTCACAATATCTGCGTCTGTGACCTGCCAGAAATAAGCATCATAATCATCTGCAAGTTCATTCAATGCATAGACCATATTGCCTTCGATCATTTCCTTCACCTGCGGTTCCCAATAACCTAATGTGATCAGATCCGGCAGAGAATCCGATGCGATCAGTGCATTTAACTTCTCTGTCTCGTTTCCGATCGGCGTAATAAAATTGATATTCACTCCCGTCTCCTCGGTGATCTTTTTTGAGACTGCATTTTCTCCCCACGGCGTTGCAAACCACGAATAATTAACATACCAGTCTAACGTGACTGGTTCTTTCGCATACGTTTTCCACGCAGGGGAATCTTTATCACTCTGTGTACTTTCTTCTGCCTCTGTGGATGCGTCTGTAACCTGTCCTTCCTGTTTACTTTCACAGGCCGTCATACCAACTACGAGTGTCATTATTAAAACACCTGCAAGCATTTTTCTGATTCTATCCATAACCATAAAAACTTCCCCTTTTTTCTCATTCCAACTACTTTTTATCATACCATTTTTCCCCTTTTTCCGCAATGAATCTTAAACGCGCAAAAGCGCTACCCAATTTTTTTGAGTAGCGTTTCTGCTTATATCTATTTAGAGAAGAATATGGTAAAGGCTATGTTATGTACTATGATCATTCTTTTACAGCACCTGCGGAAATACTGCTGATGATGTATTTTGAGAAGAATGCAAATACAAGTAAAATCGGAATAACCGAAATTGCAACTGCGAGGTAAATCGCACCCTGATTTGCGGTAATATCGGTCGAAGATTTTAAGGTTGCCATCATAACCGGCAAAGTAAACTTCTCGTTTTTATTTAAAATGATCATAGGTAACAGGTATGCATTCCATCCACCGATGAATCCCATGATACTCATGGTTGCAATTCCAGGTGACATGATTGGGATTGCAATTCTGTGGAATGTATATAACTCGCTTGCTCCGTCAATTCTGGCTGCCTCGATCAGGGAAGGCGGCATGACAGAAAGTACATACTGTCTTAAGAAGAACACCGTTCCCGGTGACGCAATTGCCGGAATAATCAGAGGAATGTAGGAGTTTACCAGATGCAGTTTTGTACATAAATTGTAGAAACCGATTAGTCCAAGCTGTCCCGGTATCATCATGAAAATTAAGATTGTCATGAATAATACTTTATTTCCTTTGAATTTGTACATTGCCAGTGCATATGCTGTCATCGCTGAGAAATATGCACAGAGCAGAGTTGACGGAATTGCTACTTTCAAACTGTTCCACATACCTAAGAACAGATTGAAATATTTAAATACGGTATCCCAGTTATCTTTTAAATGTGTACTTGGGACCAGTGTAAATGATTTCATGATCTCTGCACCACTTCGTGTCGCATTCACCATCATAAGCAGGAATGGAAGCATACAGATGACACCAAGCAGGATCAGTAATATGTATAAAATTGTTTTTTTGACTTTATATCCAACGCCGTTCATAATGTTCCTCCTTATTTGCTTTTAGCAGCCCGCTTTTTAGCACGGCGGGATGCAGCTTTTTCTTCGTCTCCGTTAAACACTTTCAACTGGATCACAGAGACTGCTAAGATGATAAGGAATAATACATAGGCAATTGCAGATGCATAACCTGTCTGGGTTGTTCCTGTTGTAAATCCAAATTTATAGAGATACATTACCACTGTGTATACGGAGTTATAAGATGCTCCAGCAGGATTTGACATCAAATATGGCAGGTCGAACATCTGTAAACCACCGATCAATGATGTGATCGCTACATAGAGTAACATTGGTCTTAATAATGGTAATGTGATTTTTCCAAATACGGTCCATCTTCCGGCTCCGTCAATTGCTGCTGCTTCAAAATAATCTTTTGAGATTCCCTGCACACCAGCCATTAACATGATAAAGGAATTTCCAAACCACATCCAGGAACTGATCACTGCAATGGTAACTCCTGCTGTAGCGGAAGAACCAAGCCAGTCAATCGGATTGTAGCTTGCTCCAAATAACCGATAGATAGATGCAATAATCTGATTAAACGTTCCATAACGCCAATCTAATAATGTTTGAAATAAAAATGCAACAGATGTTGCTGCGATTAAGTTTGGTAAGTAATAAATAACACGGAAAACTCCAAGTCCCTTGATTTTGTATTTGATATCACTGAATACAATTGTAAGTAAAAATGCAAGTCCGAGCTGTAACACGATATTTACACCCCAGATCCTTACGGTGTTCCAAAGCGCTCTCCAGAAAAATTTATCTGTGAGTACACGCTTGTAATTATCAAACCAGACCCAGGATGTCACGCCGACTCCTGCGATCTTGGCGTTTGTAAAACTGAAATATAAGGTTCTTAATACCGGATAAACACTAAAAATACAAAATACAATAACAAATGGTAAAACAAAGAGATATCCCACGTTATCATATTTTTTCAAACCATTTTTATTCTTTCCCATATTCTGCCATTCTCCTTCTTCCTTGTTCGTTCTTACAGGTAATTGTGAAACTCTGATTCAGGTTGAGAAGATTGTGAAGAATTAACAAAACAAGCTTTTGTCAATTCTCCACAATTCAATCTACTTTATTTAAGAGTTTCTCTTTTTGTTCAGAACGAATATGCTTCTTATCGATTTACTGTAATTTCTGGATAAGTTGCTTCAATTGTATCGTAGAAATCAGAGATTGCTTCGTCCTTTGTCTTCTCACCAGTTTTAACTGCGGAGACTGCATTTCCCCAGGCATCGCCGATACCTTTGTCGTATCTTGTTACTTTGGAAGTATCAATGTACTGTGCCTGATCTAACCAGAACTGGTATAATTTCTCACCACCATAAATCTGGTTCTCATCATCTTTGTGTTTCTCAAGAGCTGATTTTAAGGAAACTGTATCACCCTGTGAGTAATCGATCCACCAGTCAGCTGTGTCTTCATTTAATGTACAGAATTTTATGAATTCCCATGCAGTGTCTTTTCTTTCAGACTGGGAAGAAATACCAATATATGTACCACCATCAAATCCTGCTGCTGGTCCAGAGCAAACGCCCCATAATCCGGAAGTTTCACCTACGTTATCTCTCATTGTAAGTACGCCCCAGGAAGGAAGACCAAACGCGAATACTGTTGTTGTGTCAAGTCCTTCAGTTGCTTCTGCGAACTGATCTGCATCCCATACGTTAACAGAATCATCTGCATAAGACTGGATATCTGCTGTTAAGATAGGTACCTCGCCAGCCATAGCCTGATACCAAGGTGTTGACCACTGGTTTGCATATGCTGTTAAATCATTCTGATATAAGTCAACACAAAGATCCATATAATCAATTCTGGACTGGTCTACATTTAATGTTCCATCTACTACCCATGCACTGTCACCGGAGAATACGTTCATCTCTGCATCAGAAGAGAAGATTCTGTATCCAGCGTCTTTTAATGTCTGGGCTGTCTCTAAGATTGTAGGATAATCTTTGAATAATTTTCCAACTTCGTCAGGATCATCTGTTCCAAATACTTCTTTTGCGATATCTCTTCTATAGTAGATACCTGCTGGTGTGATCTGGTACGAGATTGCTCTCTGGATACCGTCAGCATCCTGTCCTACCTGCCATACATAATCAACGATCTGATCTGCATAATCCTGTGCATTGTATGGTGCCTGGTTCAAATCTTCGAAGAAACCTGCGTCAAAGAAATCATCTAACATCTTTGGCTCACCAACGATGATATCCGGTTCTTTCTCTCCAGCAAGTAATGCTGTCTGAACTTTTGTTGGATAATCAGCTGGTTCAATTACGACTGTGTCAACCTCCACTCCGGTTGTTTCCTGGAACTTGTCCCCAAAGTCAATTAAGTCATTTGACAATGTCCATACAACCAGTTTGTCATCGCTAGATGCCTCTGCTTTGCTTGTGCTTCCTTTGCTCTCTGTTCCTGCTGCACTGTCACTTGTGCTTGCGGTGTCCCCACATGCTGCCATGGATAATGTCATGGCACTGACGAGCAATACTGATACTACTTTTTTCCAGTTCATAAATACATCCTCCTTGTATACAACAACGTTTGTTGTTTGTTGATAATTGAATTATAAGAGGATTCTCCTCTTGTAAAAATGTACCAAATTTTAAAATGGTGTCTTTTTTTTAGGTGTTCTTTTTTTAATAAAGAACTGTCTGGATGCTGTGAGGTGCCAAAACACCTTCCGTGCCCTGATATCCTGCGTCTTTTGCCATTTCACGCAGCGTGTACGGAATTTCTTTTTCAGACTTGTTCAATAAAATTGCCACGCGCTCTCCGTCCGGATTTAAAAATGCAGTGACTTCCAGTCCGTCTGTATAGCGGGAAGTGCCGATTTTTACTGCTCCTTCCTTGATATAGCGGCTGAAATGACCAATATAATAGTAAGTCAGTCTCTTTTCATAGCTGTCTTCTCCCAGAATTTCTTGTTTTCATAGTCTGTTGTGATAATTTTCATCTGATACCTCCTGTTGTTTATTAGACAATTGAAAAACTCAATTTCAGGTTATGAATATTGTCTATTTTTCTTATATAAAAATACTCCCTTTTTTGTCTGCTAACGGATATCGATCTCAATGGATGTCACGAGTCCGTCCCGGATATCCCTTGCAGTTTTTTCTCCGGCGATCGCGGTGTTCACATTTGCAACGCTTCCATTCTCATAAGTAAACTTCATGGATGTGATCTCATAGCGTCCCGGAATGTAATCGGCGACATCTGCAAACTGATAAGTTACTTTTGTCTTTCCAAATAACATGGCAGATACTTTTCCATTCTCCGGGATCAGATATGCCGGAACTGCCGGCTGTGGTGTAAAATACAGTTCCCCATTTTTCATGGATAAAATATGGCTGCCGAACATCATCTGTTTCCACATGCTGATAAACTCAATCGTCGAACCACTTAAGCGCGCCACAAAACCTTTGCCGTGGTATGCTTTGTTTGGATTTTTGCTGCTTGCAATGAAAGAAGAATTTTCATAAATACTTCTTCCGTACACTTCTTTATCTAAAAATGGAATGGCTGCTTTGTGAAAATCTTCAAAAAATACCTCATACATCCCATTTCTGATCAGCTCTAACAGATATTTGTATTCCATATGAAGCCAGATAGACTCATTTTCCAGCCAGCCCGGTGTAAAGGCTCTCGCCCTTCCAAGTTCAAACGAAGCATCCTGCAGCGAAGCATTGACTTTATACATAGACAGTTTTTCATCATATAGATCACTGTGTCTCACCTGCTCATACAGTTTTGCTTTTTTCTCTTTTGTGGTCTTTAATTTGAGATAACGAACTGGTCCCTCCAGAAAATACGGCACTTCCTGTACGGAAAATTTCAGCGGTTCATAGCCGTCTTTTACCTTCTTATATTCTGAAACTTCATAGGTAAAATACGTCGGGCAGATACCATTTCCCAATATGCAGGCTTTTTCAATACCACAGGATACTGTCTCTGCCAATTCCGTTAAAATCTTCACAACCTTTTCTGTGGAAACAAGATATTTAATGCCGGTAATTCCTTCGAATACTTTTTTGCGGTAAGCCTCTTTTGCGTCATTGATCTGATTCCAGAAAGAAAGGATCTCACCCTCTCTTTTGATTTCTTCTGCCAACTGGAATCCCTGTTTTTTGCAGAACATGACCGCATCTTTTTCACTCGCATTGATCAGGTCAAGCTGCTGTAAGAAATCAGCAAATTCCTCGATCAGTTCGAGTTCTCCCGGATAGCGTTTTAATGCGCTGATCGTAAATTCGAACATTCTGGCAAGTTCATAGGTCTCTGCCATGGAAGAACCGAACATTCCCGGCATACCATTTAACGCATCATACCAGCCCGGTTTTCCACCTTCCATCTCAATACCCATGCCATAAGAATCCAATGCTGCAAACTTTGTGGCACAGAGCAATACCAGTTTTTCCAATAAAGTCATTTTTAACACTTTTCCGGTCTGGTTTGACTCGCGCACCAGTTTTTCCTCTGTGTTTCTGTGGCTTGTCTCATCTAACGCATGATATTGCCGCAAACCGTTTTCCGTTTCCGCATAACGTCTGCGTCTCGGATTGATATTGACCTGTGAGAGGAATGTCGTGTAATCTCTCTCATACAATAATTCCTTCTCCTTTTCCGGGAACACTTCCAGATAGTCTTCCACAAGATCAAGGTTATATGTCCAATGGTCGCTCCAGTAACCTTCGAGGAAATTGCCATTCACCAATCCGTCTGCCTGATCGATGATCTGGAAAAACAGATTTTTGGTTTCTTTCTCGCCGATTTTTTCTTCTAACTTCCGGTATAAGGTACCCGGTGTAAATGGCTTTTTGATAAGCTCGCCAAGTTCCTGCTTCTCCTGTTTTGTCTGAAACAGATTTTCATGCAGTGACAACAGGCTTTCTGCCTTTTCTTCCGCCACCTGATAGGTGAGTTTTTCCACACCGAGCGGATTGTAGCCGTCTAACTGGATCAGACTGTAAAATTCTTTGATATTCTCACGTCCCACAAAAGGAGCAAAAAAAGTGTCACATCTGCGGTTCTGGTTTACATCCCTGAAATTGCCGTTTCCCTGCGAATAAAACTCTGGCAGCATGGAAAAGTAGTTGTAATCACGCTCAAGATCGCCATGTTTTCTGGAATACACGTAAAAGATCTTATGATTTCCAAGGCGGATCGGATAGCCGCCTCGCAACACATTATCCATGTATGTATACTTGCAATATGCATCAAAATCTTTCGATGCTGTCTCTGTCGTGATTCCACTGCAAAGCTGCTCTGCTAATTTTTCTGCCTCTTTTGCTTTCGCCTGAAAATAAGAAGCGTCCAGTTTTTTGTCTGCATATTCCTTTAGCAGTTCTTTTTTCTCCACCTGTCCGATCACTTCATAAAAGCTTATGGACTCATTTGCAGCCAGTTTAGCTTCCACTCCATAGAAGCTGCATGGCATCTGATTCATTGTGATCTGCTCTTTTTGCAACAGTTCTTTCAGTGACTGCTGCTCGAATCCGACCGGCTTTTGTAAGGAAGTGTCATAGGAAAATATAACGGTCGGATCAATAACCGGCTGTAATCTTTTTCCGTCTGCAAGACAACTGATTGAAAAATTGCCGCCCTCTACCTTTGTTACTGCGGCCGTATCTGCCATACTCGCCCTCACTCTGAAATACGGGCGCTTTTCTTTCACATCCTCCACCTGCATCCATGCTTTGGCGGTCTGGCACATATTTTTTATGCTGTCAATTCCTACCCCATATGGGATCAGCGCCGGCATACCGTCTAACACTTCTATGTCCGCAGTGGTTCCATCTGTATTCGTAAGTTCTACCTTACGCACTAATGCGCCGATCTTCTCTCCCGGAAGTGTAAAATATGTGATCTTTGCCGTGATTCCAAGACTTTCATTTTCTTCTTCGATTTCCAGTCCATTCATCGCAATTGACATACGGTGTACCTGATTCTCATCTGAAAAAAGTTCTGTCACGCTGCCGTCTTTTTTCACAAATGTGCGGAAACCTGTGGTCTTCACGTTCTGGTAAGCCTGATGTGCCGGATAAAATTCCATGATCGAATGATCTTTATTATCCACACCAAAACTGACCACACACTGTCCTCGGTTTACATAATAGCACCAGATTGGGATTCCTTTCTCTCCGGAAATACCTGGAAGAAAGCTTGCGAATGTACTCTTTTTTCCATAATTTTCGATTAAAAATTTTTCCTCTGCCATATTTTTCTCCATTCCATTCTTTATGATGTCTTCTGATACAGAACCACTTTCTCTAAGCGAGAACTACCTCGATCTGATGTGTCTCTCCAATCGAAAGCTGTTCGATCATGCCCTTTTGGATCACTGCTGACTCGTTTTTGAAAAGTTCTGCCTCAGTTCCGTCTACCAAAACGCCTGATATCTGATAGGTTCCATATTCTTTTCCAGTCGGGTTATGATAGATGATGTTCCAGTTTCTTCCTGCAAACTGCAGTGAGAGTGACGCTTTTTTCTCCTCGTCAAACTGTTCCTTTAAAAGCTTTGGCTCTAAGATCAGATCTCCGATTTTTCCCCGCACACCAAACATTTCTGTGATGACCGTTAACATATACCAGCTTGCTGCACCTGTGAGGTAGTGATACATGCCGCGTCCCCTGCCGTTAAAATATTCCGGGATTCCAGGATAAATGCGGCTTACTTCAAAGTTTACTGACTGTCTGTAAAGTGCTTGCAAAGCTTTATACCCTTCCTTTGCAAATCCACGCTTATAAAGTGCGTTCGCATACATCACTGCCATGTGGGAAAAGACCGCGCCGTTTTCCTTATCCCCATAAGAAAATCCGAACATTCTTCCAAGATCAGTCTTTACTTCCCCGAAATCTGTATTCAGACGATAGCCGCCCACATTTTCGTCATACAGGTAACGGTCAGCGCTCTTTGTGATCTGTCTGATCTGCTCATTCGTCGCTGTTCCTGCCATAATGGAAAATACCTGACCTGTCAACATCATGCGGACACCGGATTTCATCTCACCTTCTACTCTGCGTCCGTGATTATCGTAGTAACCATTAAACCAGCCATTGTTCTCACTGTCTTTTACCCACTCATTTTCCCGGATGTGCTTCATCAGCCATTCGGATTTGTGACGCAGATTTTCGATCAGTTTTTCAATGGATATCTCCACCTTTTCTCCGCTCGTATCATGTTCACAGGTATGCAGATATTCTGCTAACACTTCTGCCTTTTTTGAAACAGATTCATAAAGCTTTTGATGATCTTCCAGCAGGATCACAATCTCTGCCAAAAGTGACACGGTTTCTTTCCCTGTCGTTTTCTGATATGCTTCCAACAATTCCGCAAGATCTGCAAGATTTCCTGCATAAGCATTGGAAAAAGCAACGCTCTCGCCCTTCTCAGAAGCCATATCTAGGGCATCGTTCCAGTCCGCCCCGCGCAGTCTTATGTTATTGTGCTCCCCCACTTCATAGAAGGCGGTCAGATTCTGCAAAAGCAGATGCTCTAAAATCGTTCCTTCTTCCCGGATTCCGCTTCTGTTCTTCTGCCAGCAGCCGTAGGATTCCTTCCAGAGTGTATCTGTTTTGGTGCCTCTTGCGATCTGTTTGTCTTTGAAGTATGGTGCCTCTTTTTCTAATAACCTGATATCTCCGGTCTGATCGATATAAAACTTTGTCGTGATAAGTGGCCACACGCCATGATCCATCCACACTCTTGTGATATTGTTCCGGTCTGCAACAAATTCTCCCTGTCTGCTTCCGATGATCGTCGCATTGCTTCCGTCCACACGGACACCGGCAAAGTTGTCTAACAGCATTTGTCTCACGCCACCCGGATTCATAATTAAAAGTGCCAGACAGTCCTGCCAGAGATCACGCCAGCCTCTGCCTCCCTTGCCATAGTCATGATGCGGAAGAAAAGAACATCCATAAATCCGTCGTAAAATTGGCTGAAAACTTACCCAGTGCATAAACTGGTTGAAATCCGGATCTCCGGTCTGATAGAAAACATTTACTTTTTCCTGCCAGTACGCTTTTGTTTTTTCAAATTCCTCACATACCTTTTCTTTGGTCGTATATTCCTTAGAAATTTTTTTGATTTCCTGCTCATTCTCCGTGATCCCGGTAAAGATCAGATATGTCTTTTCTTCTTCCGGTTCTAATGTAACTTCCGCAAAATGCAGACCGCCGACCGCTTCTAAGCCCTCTATCTTCGTTTCTGCTGTTACACCTTTTGCATTTTTCACCACTGCATAAGGTCTCTCAAAGTTACCACCTTCTCCGACAAAATCTTCCGCCGTCGGATAGAAGTCTTCCGGTTTCTCTCCTGCTTCCGTCCAGCCTACGCAATAATAGATCTCATGATTGATCTGATGTCCTCTCTCATCAAAGGATAAGGTCGGTGTGACCAAAACTCCTGTATCGGTTGTCTCGATTCTATGTAACAAGGATGTCACATGCCTGTGATCCCGGATATTATCTGCACTTCTTCCATAAAGCGGAATGGCTGCTGTCGGTGTCACTGTCTGCGCCATGCGCCCTGTGTTGGTAATTGTTACCATTAAAATCTCAACATTTTTATCTACCGGGATAAAAGAAAGTACTTCCCCTTTTAATTGATATTTTTTTGACAATCTCGTGGTTTTCTGCCACATGAATCCGGCTGTGACCTCACTGTCGTCCTGAAGCTCTGTGAATTTTTTGCTTATCTCTTCTGCCGAATTTCCTGTCACAGACCAGCTTCCGATTCCTTTCACATGGCACCAGAAATTTCTGCTGTTTCGGTTATTCACCAGATTTTCCGCACTCACCGGCTCTAATAAAAATGTATTCTGATCGATCTTCGCATCACCGCCGAGATTCGGTGTGAAAGAACTTTTCAATCCTGTTTCCCCTGCGATTGGGAAATAAAGATAGCTGATATTTTCTGCTTTTTCCAAATGGAATGTTCCCTGTGTATCTTCAAACTGATATCCGTTCATTCTGCCCCTGTCCTTCCTATTTTGCTGTGTCATAATTTTTCAGACCTTCTGACTCTTTACTGTTATTTTAAAAAAAGCAAGGCATAAAAAAAGGATACCCTTTTTCAAAAAGGTATCCTTTTTTTATATCTTACCGCACTACTCCATTCTCATATTCACAGATGACACTCCGCTGCCCGGCATATGTCACAGAATCTCCCGATTCATTGATAATATGGTTCATGCCCGGATAGCCGGTCAGCATTACCGTACAGATATTATGAACTTTCACGCCCTCCCTGTCCGGTACTTCCATTGCTGTATTAAGTTCCACGGCTGCATCCCGGTTATACAGATAAACGCCAAGTCCCCATGCTTCAAACGCATCCACAGCATCATCCACATAAAAAGAAGCGTATCCATTCTTCTGTCCCTCATGACTCACCCACACTTCCTGCGCAGGAACATCATACGGAATCTCACTCTGGTACATATACACTTTTCCGCGATTTCCATTCCAGATCGTCTGATACTGTTTGAAATGTTCCACCATAAGCGCATACATCGTCACATCATCCCCATTGATGATGATACCGTTTTCTGCCTCGTTTTCATCCCATGCCACGTGATCGCCGTGGTCTGCACGCCATACCCAGAAATTATCGCCAATCACATGGTCGCTGTTGATCGTAGCACAGCACTTCACACTGACCGGCTTCTCTGTATCCGTTCCTCCGACACGGAAAAACAGATCGCTCAGATAATTATTTTTTTCTGCATCCCCACTCGCTTCCTTTTCTGTTCCAACGACCAAAAGATTGTCTGATTTTGTTTCCCCGGAATCAAACAAAAGTCCTGCTATGATGAGTCCCTGCACGTCCCCAGTTTCCATACATGCTGTTCCGTTTGCAGCGCGCAGGGTTGCAAGTCCCATGCCAAGCACGATTGTATCCGCGCGGTTCACAATAATCGGTTCTGTAAGGTCGTAAATTCCCGGTGTGAGAAGCAGATTTTTTCCTTCTTCCAATGCCTGATTCATCGTCTCTGCCGTATCTTTTTCCGGTTTTGCAACGTAAAACTGTTCGATTGGGATTTTTTCTCCCTCACTGCCATTTTCCCATGAAACACCTGTGGCATTTTCACGTTCTTTTGGTACATAAACCATATAGCCGGCTTCGTCATCATATATCAGAAACGGCTTTTCCTGCATAACCTCTGTCTTTTCAACCGCGGTATACGGAACGACCGGCCATGTTCCCTGTGGGTTCTTTCCCTCCTCAGTGCCGACAAAAACCATATTCCAGTTGGCACCCATCCATGCTTTCCAATTACAGTTTCTCGACAGCCACTGCTGCTGTGAACCAGAATCTGTCATAAGATCCGTATTGGAATCTGCGAGAAATCCGCCACTGCACCATCCGTAGTCATCATGCAAAAACAATGCACCGTCAACCTGCACTCTCCGCATAAAGGTTGCCTGCGAGACCGCCCATACGGTGTTTGTTTTTAACTCGATATTTTCCACGCCGCGCCAGAAATTACAACATGCATTATGGTTCGACGGATCATCCGAAAGCCACCTCGCATTGCACTGTAAACTCTCAAGCTTTGTATCCGTCGGAAGTTCTCCAAGTCCTGCCACCTGTGTGTAAAATCCAACATTTGCCTCTATTGATTCGTCATACTCTCCCGGCATAAAATAAATGGCATACCGTTCATTCCCAAACTGGTTTGCTTCCTGCTTTTCATAAATCTGGTCCAATATTCCTGCTACCTTTTCCGGTTCATCCTCCGGCGAAAAAATATAGGTGTTATCACCAAATAATTCTGTATGAAAATCTGCATCCCTGATCGTCATATCTTTTGTATCCATTTTACTGCTTTCCCTCGTTCCACACCCTGTCATGAGCATGCATACTGCCCCAAATACAAACAGAAACCTCTCACAATATCTCTTTTTCATGATTTTCTCCCTCCCTGTATCTTCCAGCATAACGTGAATCGCCACAAAAAAAAGGACGCCTTTTTTCAAAAAGGTATCCTTTTTCCAACTCGCTTATGAACTTCCAACTTCTTAAAAGTACTCCATTATAAAATTTTTCTTCGGATAGAAAATCTGATTTACCACACCACTCTGCAGTACTTTTGAATCCAAAATCTCAATGGAATCATAATTCGTGATCTCACCCTCCACAAAGCCCCGGAAAATTCCATGGGAAAAATCAGAAATATCCATGTGAATCTGTGGCATCTGATCCTGTGGCATACGCTCGATCACATTTAACGTTCCATTCGCAAACCGAATCCAGTAATTTCCGTTATTCTGCGGTAGCACCGCATCCTTAATACCAAGGATCAGTTGTCCGGTTCCCCGGTAAGCTGCTTTTTTCAAAACGCTTTCCACATTCACTACCCTTACCATGCCAAGCGGTAACAGGCTTTGTGAAAATGCACCAAGCGACCATTCTTTTACCAGACATTCCATACTCTCACACGCCGGGATTGTAAAAAGAACTCTCACATGGTCACTTGCCATTGTTTTTACAAGAGACAGAAATCCCTGTAATCCCTCTTTTCCTGCATACACAAGCCGGCTGCAGACAACAACCTGCCCTTCGTCCCGTTTCTCCTTATGGATTGTAAAATAAGCTGCCAGCTTTCCGTTACTCCGGTAATACAGATAAGTAAATTCCTGCTGTTTATAAGGATTTGCTTCTGTCACAAACGCATATTCGTATTTTTCATTATGGATCATGCCATTGTACTGCGCTTTCCATGTCTCATACAGCTTTCTGACATCCGGCAGCACTTCTTCCCGGTTGGATTCATCCACTAATACAAAATGTCCGTCTTTCAGATCAAAAGCTGGAATCATGCCAAGAAGATAATTGCACTGCTTTCCGAAACATCCCATCTCAAAGCCGAACTTCCGGTAATAGGCACTGGAAAATGGATATAAATAAGAAAAATCAATGTTTTCCTCATATAAATCTGCAAACATTTTTTCAAAACAGCCGCGGATGCCGCCTTTTCTGCGGTACTGTGGCAGGGATGATACACCACCGATTCCAGCCATCTTTGTTAAATTTCCATCAAAGTTCATCTCATAGGAATTAACCGATAGACAGCTTGTCATTGTTTTATCATCATCTTCAAATGCTGCATATTTCTGAAGCGGCTTCTCATCTTCTCTTGATTTTGGATGTTCCAGAACAGCTTCGTATACCTCCCTTGCCGTTTTGTCGTTCTCATAAGCGAATTCAAAAGCCGCAGCAAAGAGTTCTTTTGTTCTTTTTAATTCTTCCGGTTTTATTTTTCTGACAATCATAATCCTCTACTTTTCCTTACTGAAAAAATTGCAGCCGGCAGAATCATCAGCCGGCTGTAATTTCTAAAACTTTTTAGTTTCCTTTTGCTGCCATAAACTCGTCTAACTGTGCGTTTGCATCATCTAAGATCTCGTTGATTCCGGCATTGTCAAGTTTCTCAAGGAACTCTGGAATCTTCTCATCCGGATCTACGGCACCTGTGCAGAGTGGAAGCATATATTCTGCTACAACGTTTGCTACAGAACCCATCTGTGTCTCACAGTTGGTTGCATCATAAGCGTATCCTAAGATTGGGATCTCTTTTGCTGTTCCATAGTAGTTTTTGAATGTTGTCCAGAACTCATCGCCCTGTGCTGTTGTTGCAGGAAGGATTGTTACATTACCCATACCATTGGTCCATGGCTGGTAGTCTGCTCTCTTATCTGTAAATTCTACAAGACCGTCTTTTAATTCATAGTGAACACCTTCAAGACCATAGTTTAACATTGTCATCAGGTAAGAATCTGTGTTTAATAAGTTAAGGAACATCATTGCTCTTTCCGGATTCTTGGATGCTGTGGAAATTGCCATCATAGCGCCCTGGGAAGAAGTTGTATCTACATAAGGTTCGGTACACGGTACCATCTTAACTTCGATCTTACGCTCGTCAGAAGCCTGAAGCTCATATCCTAAAGAGTAGGACTGTGTTCCGATCAGGTACTCACCTGTCAACTGTTTTGCACTTCTTGTGTCATTTGCCTGGTTTGCATTTGCCATAGCCGGATCAATGTAGCCTGCCTCGAAGAAATGGTGTGTTCTCTCAGCAAATTTCTTGAATTCGTCTGTTGCAAATTTGTTTAAAATCTTGTTTCCATAAGATGTTTCTTTGGATACATCAGTTGGATCTAAGTAGTAAGACATGAAGTTACCAGTTCCGTTATCACCTGTTACGATAATGGAATTGTCTACCATTCTCTCTAATACTGCACCTTCTACTAATAATGGATAGAAGTCTGATCCGCCTGCCTCTTTTGCTTTTGCAAGCATCTCTTCAAATTCATCACTGTAGTAATCGAGATGTTCTACATCAGAATCTGTGTAGCCAAGCTCTCTCATTCTTGTCATATTGACATCCCAGCAGTTCTGGGTTGCAATATCTTTGTATCCAGGAACGGCGTACACACCATATCCGTCAGAACCGTTGATCGTAGCACCATTTGTCAACACTTCCGGAAGTACATCCCAGAGATCTGCTGCGTATTTTTCGATCAGGTTATTCTCCGGATCATCTAATCTTACCCAGTAACCGTCTCTTGCAAATTTGTTGTACTCATCTGCACTCCATGAACAGGTAAAATAAATATCTACATCATCTCCACCCTGTAAGGAAAGAACTGCATTCGTATCAAAATCTCCCCAGGTTCCCCAGATTGGCTCTAAGGTCACATTGATCTGCTGCTGCAAATATTCATTGACTTTCTCTAATACCTGACTGTCATCTGTAACATTGCTTCCGTGGAAGTACATCTTTAAGGTTACAGGCTCTAAATCGGATGCGGCTGTTGTCGTGCCATCCCCATTGGCTTCTGTGCCGTCCGCTGTTCCTGCTGCATTGCTGTCAGCAGTCTGGTTGTCACTGCCACATGCTGTCATGGATAAAAGCATTGCAGCGATGAGTACGCTTGATACAAGTTTCTTTTTCATGAAAAAACCCTCCTTGAAAAATTAGATTTATGTAGTCGGCTTTCCCGCCGTATCTACCTGATTAAAATAATTGGTAACATGTTTTCTGTTTCTGACTGCATCAGCCCTTTACAGAACCAATGGTAAGTCCCGAGATAATGTATCTCTGGAAAAATGGATATGCGCAGGCGATCGGGATTACGATCAGTACAACCAATGCCATTCTCAAACTGTCCTGTGGCAGAGAGCTCATAATATTTGCAGCTTCCGCTCCGATCATGGAACTGTTCTTTACGAGGAAATCCACCTTTGTCTGCATCTGCATTAACAGATACTGTAATGGGATGTACTTTGCATCTTTGACATAAAGCATTGGGATAAACCATTCATTCCAGTATGCAAGTGCTGTCAGAAGTCCTACCGTTGCAATTCCCGGTTTGGAAATCGGAATAATAATTTTAAATAACGTATTGTACTCTCCGCTTCCGTCGATTGCTGCTGCGTCGATCAGTTCTCCCGGTACAGAACTCTGAAAGAATGTTCTCATGACGATCAGGTTAAACGGGTTTAACAGCATTGGAACAATGATTGCTGCATAACTGTCACTTAACCCTAGCACTGTTTTACATACAACGTATGTCGGTGCAAGTCCTCCACCGAAAATCATGGTGAAGAAACAGAAGAAAGTGAAAAACTTACGATACTTAAAATCGTTTCTGTACAGTGCATAGGAATATAAAATCGTTACCAAAAGACTGAATATCGTTCCTGCTACTGTGATAAAGAAACTGTTAAAATAGGATCTCCATAACTGATCTCCCAGTTTCCAGATGTAACTGTATGCCTCAAGTGACCACGATGTCGGTACAAAGGAATAACCGATCTCGCGGATACTGTCCTGTGCCGAAAATGAAATAATGATAACAAATATAAATGGTATGATACACGCCAGACAGAACAGCAGCATAATCAGATGAAAGACACATTCTGTAGGTCTGCTGACGGCATTTATTTTTCTTTTTTTCATGATAAACCTCCTAAATACTGCTAAAACAGACTGCTGTCTTCATCAATTTTCTGTACTACCTTGTTTGCAGTGATGATACAGATAAATCCGACGAGGTTCTGTAACAATCCGGCTGCGGTACTCATTCCAATATTGTTCGTGGATGTCATAACCCGGTAAACATAAGTATCGATAACCTGTGTTGCTGAATACAGGGAACCCGAGTTCAACGGTACGGTGTAGAACAATCCGAAATCGGAGTTGAAAATCTTACCTACATTCATAATTAAAAGGATACAAATCATCGTTCTTAAATGTGGCAATGTCACATAGCGGATCTGCTGCCACTTGGTCGCTCCGTCAATGCTTGCTGCTTCATACTGGGAAGCATCAATTCCTGTAATCGCTGCGAGATACAGGATCGTCGAATATCCTGTGTTCTTCCAGACATTACAGATCGTTAATATGTACGGCCAGTACTTCGGTTCACTGTACCACTGGATTGGTGTCATGCCGTGTGCACTCATCCAGTGTGTCAGAAGACCTCTTGTCGGATCTAAGAATGCTAATACGAAGTAACTTGCAACTACCCAGCTTAAGAAGTATGGGAAGAACATCATTGTCTGATATGCCTTCGCTACAAACTTCTGTGTGATCTCATTTAAGATAATTGCAAATGCAACGGAAACAACCAGTCCAAGTATGATCCAGAGTACGTTATATCCGATTGTATTCTTGATATAGACCCAGGAGTCATTCGTTGCAAAAAGGAATTTGAAATTTTTAAGTCCTACCCATTTACTGTGCATCAGGTTGTTCCAGAAGCTTGGTGCCTTCGTGTAAACCTTGTAGTCTTTGAATGCGAGGATAATTCCCACCATTGGTAAATACCGGAGTAGTAAAAACCAGATTGCTCCGGGCATTACCATCGATAAAAGAATGAGAGTTTTGCCCTTACTCGCAGATAACTTTTTCTTTTTCGTTTTTTCTGCCATTTGTTTTTCCCCCTTTATCTTCCCTTCTCTTGATACTAATATTGTATCTTCGAACCCCTTTGAAGTCACGGCACGTGATTGTTGTTTTTTGCATAATATTGTGAATCCAGACCCCAAAATCGACAACTTTCATGGCAACATGCACAAAAGAAATCAAACAGTACTTATCCACACATAGAAAAAAGCCGGAATCCTACGATCCCGGCTTGCCTGTTTTTGTCATTTGGCTGTGCTATTTATTTGTCATCCGTATTCATCTGATTCCGATATTCATTGGCTGAGATACCATTGATCTTCTTAAACACCCTGGAGAAATGCGCCATGTCTAAAAAGCCGACCTCATCTGCAATGTCGCCGATCCGCAGTGACGGATCTTTTAACAGTTCCTTTGCTTTTTCTATCCTGATACCATTTAAGATTTCCGAAAAGCTCTGCCCTGTCTCCTTGTTCAAAAGCTTGCTTAAATGCCACTGGCTGACATATGTTTTCTCAGCAACATCGGAAAGCAGTATTTTTTCTTTATAATTCTCTTCCATATAATTCAGCGCATTGCGCACAATAAAATTGCTTGCGATATGCTCATGCTCCTCCACTGCCTCCTCTGTCTCCCGGTTATCACGGTTCTGCTGCTTTGCACAGACACCGCACATATACCGGATCGCCTCCTCAATCTCATCCATGTTGGAAGGTTTTAACAGAAATCTTGCTACCCCTAAGCGGATTGCGCGCTGTGCATACTCGAAATCACGGAATCCGGTCAAAATTGTCACCTGCATATCCGGAAATTCTGATTTTAACGCTGCTACCATACTAAGCCCATCCATCTCCGGCATACAGATATCTAAAAAAATCATATCCGGCTGTTCTGCCCGGATCTTTTCAATCCCTTCCATGCCGTCATGTGCTGTGTTGACCACCTGACAGTCGTATTTTTCCCATGGAACACTTCTCGATAAGCCTTCCACGATAATCGGTTCATCATCAATGATCATCACTTTATACATACTCATTCTCCCTCTGATTCCATATATTCTATCTACTCTGTACTTTCAATGCGCTCTGCATTTTCCGTACTTTCTTCTAACGCTTCGCTTTCCTGATAATGGGAATTTTCCTCAAATACTTCATCTAACAGTTTCCTTGCCGAACCGCCTTCCGACACATTTAAAATTCCGGAGATCAGGGTGGAGTACGCCGCAGGATTCATGCGGGCATCGGTTGGGAGCACGGTGTCGCACGCACTGTCAATATATCTGCGCGCCGATTCCGCTAACGGTGTCAGATGTTTTACTGTGTTGACATCGGTTGCCGTGATCGTGACCGCACCCACACATTCCCAATACTTCTGCACTGCTTCACGTGAGGTGTTCGCCATGATAAACTCAACTGCTGCCTGCCTTCTTGCAGGATTGTTCCAGGCTCTCCTTGTAATATAAAACCCGGTAGTCATTCCTCCCACCATCGTATTCTTCTGTGCCTTCTGATTGTCCACCCCTGGAAAAGAAACTACAATTGTATTATCCTGATCTTGAATACTCGACAAGTACCAGCTTCCCTCTAACAACATTGCTGCCTTTTTATCCTGAAAAAGTCCAACCACATAGTCGTTGTTCACCGTATCCGTATTATCCGGGAACGCACCTGCTTCCCGCAGCGTCTGAAATGTCTCAAGCCCTTTCACCCAGTCCTCCGGCGCTGTCTCATACTGTTTCTTATAGCCATCCACACCAGACGAATAAAGTAACAGGTACTCCATCCAGTAATGCGGTACATTCGTCAGCGAACAGGCGATTGGAACAATCTCATGTTTTCTGAATTCTTTGATTGCATATAATAAGGAATCCCAGTCATTTGGAACCGGAATACTGTACTGTTCAAACAGATCACGGTTACAGTACAGTCCCTCCCAGTATCCGGTCGTTGGCACTGCCCTTTTCACGCCGTCACTATTTGCAGCCTGATTTAAAGCTGAATTTCTCGTATCCTTTGCATAGTCCGGATACTCTTTTTGTATTTCTTCCACCGTCATGAATTTATCGGTTGCCACAAGCTGGTCTGCTGTTGCATCTGTAAAAAACTGTATGACATCCGGCTCATTTCCAGCACAGAAATCCGCTGCGATGGAAGACTTCCATTCTTCATCTGCAGTGCGCGATTCATCCTCCAAAACTACATTCTTATGTTCCTTCAGGAATTCCTGCTTGATCTCTTCATAAACTTCCGCACTTTTGTCTGTTCCGCCAAACATCGTCATTACCCGCAGTGTGACTGGATTTTCTTCCACCACCACAGAGGTTTTTGTTCTGCCACAGCCAACAGATGCACAGAGCAGCGCTGCTGCCAGTAAGAAACTAATCTGTTTTTTCCACCTCATGCCATTACTCCCTTTCGGTCTTATTCGCACAATTCATTTTCAAATGGAATCACAATCCTTGAAATAATTCTACCGTCCTCTGTCTGCATAACAGTCAGTCCGTATTCTGCGCCAAAAATAAGTCCGATACGCTTATTCACATTGTAAATTCCAATCGATGTATGTACGCCCGGCTCTGACTTATCCAGCCGGTAAGTTCCTGCAATGATCTGCCGGATACGCACCAGTTCTTTTTCACTTAATGCCTTTCCGGTGTTGATGACATCAATGTTCACATTGTTTTCCTGACGGTATATCTCAAGCCAGATCGTACCGGAGCTGACTTTCTCAATTCCATGCTTGATCGCATTTTCCAAAAGTGGCTGTAAAATAAGCTGCGGCACATAGATCTGCTGCAGACTCTCATCAATGTTGCGCTCCACTTTTAACCGCTGCCCGAAACGCATCGACATAATGTATAAAAATGCATCCGCACAGCGAAGCTCGTCCGCAAGCCGCACCAGTCTGTCGTTTTTCCGGTTCATGCTCGAATCCAGAACCGTTCCAAGTGACTCGATCATCTTGCAGACCTCGATATCGTTGTTCATTCTCGCCTGCCAGTTCATCATCTCTAATGTATTGTTCAGAAAATGCGGATTGATCTGTGCCTGCAACGCTGCGATCTGTGCATCCTTTGTCGCCATTTTTTCCATATAAACCGTGTCAAACAAATGTTTTACCTGCAGTGACATCGCATTAAAAGAAGAAACCAGACTCTCAAACTCCATATTTGGCATCTTCTCCCCATCGATCACACTTCCGAACTTTCCGTCCTTTATTTCCATGGACGCATCCATTAACCTTTTCAGCGGGTGTTCGATGTGACGGCTCAGATAAAAATAAGTCAGAAGCATCAGACATGCCATTGCCACTAGCGTAATGACCACGATCACATTCAGATGTTCAATGCCGGAATACAGTTCTTTCTCATCCATAAGATAATAGATCGACAATTCGTAATTATCTGTTGCAGCATAAAAAGCATATCCGGCATAATTCCGGTCTGTAATTCCTGTTACACGCTGTCCCATAGTCAGTCCCTTATTCACCTGCACTAACTGTTCATAGACATTCTCTTTCTTCTCATCTTCCTCATCTGCATGTTTTCCCTTTGTCAGATATTCCGTTCCCCCATTCACAGAAATACGTATATTCTGTGACTCTTCTAACGGAATTTTCTGAAACAGACTGCTCCGGTTGATTCCGACTACAAGCGTTCCATATTTTTTGTAATCTTTTACCGTGTAAAGATTCCGCATAAGATATATCTGATTGTCAATAATATATACTTCCACATAGTCGCTGTCTTTTTGCATGACCTCATCTACGACCGGCTGCACATATGTCATATAGTCCTCATAACTGTATCCGTTTTTGCCGGAATAACAGCATGCAGCCTCATCCCCTGTCATATAAAATGCATACCGTGCGATCTGGTCATCCATATAAAATTTGGAGATCAAAGAAGCTTTGATCGATGTCAGATAATCTGCTCTCGTCACTTTTCCTTTGGCATATTTGTCAAACATGCTCTCCCATTCCCCTTCATAGGTAGGCTTCTGCATCTTCGTCACTGCCTCATCGATCTCGTTCATCACAAGAACGCCCGAAACATTGACGGCATTCTTGACCAGATTATCTGATTTTTCAATATACGCATTCTGATAAGTATAAAAGATAAAAAAAGAAAAAACTGCGATCGGTATCAGCCATGACGCTGCAAAAACAGCCATTAATGTGATCTGAAGCGACAGCAGTTTCTTTCTTCCTGATTTTTCCATAACGCGTCCCACCTTGCATCTTTTCTTTAGTATACCAAACTACGGAGTTATCTGGCAACCTCTTTGCCCCAATGCCAAAAGAGGGATGTGCCGACAAACACTCCCCCTTTGCATGACTTTTCTAATAATCTACGCTTAATTTAGTCCTAAAAACTCCTCATATAACGCAACTACTTTTTTTGCATCCGATGTATCCGGCATTTCACAGAAAATGCGAAGCAGCGGTTCTGTTCCTGAAAATCTTGCGATCACCCAGCCGCCGTTTTCAAAGTAAACCTTGCTGCCGTCTAAGTAGCTGACATGATCGATCTTAAACGGAAGCTCCGGAATCCGTTTTTCCTCCAAAAGCACTTTCCGGATCTCTGCTTTCTTCTCGTTGGAAAAATGATAATCGTGCTCTTCCATGGAGATTGCACCATACTGTGCCTCAATCTCTTTGATGATCTCGGAAAGTCTTTTTCCGGTCACTGCGATCATTTCCACTAAAAGCATTGCCGCATAGATTCCGTCTTTTCCCTTAATATGTCCGCGGACGGTCAGACCACCTGAGGACTCTCCACCGATCACAGCGTCTGTCTCATTCATTTTTGCTGAAATGTGTTTGAATCCGACTGGAACTTCATAACACTCCTCGCCAAACTCTGCTGCAACTTTATCCAAAACGCATGTAGTACAGATATTTCTTACCACAGGTCCGTGCCAGCCCTTGTATTTTTCCAGATAATAATATAACAATACCAGAATCTCATTCGGATGCAGGAATTTTCCGGTATCATCGATCACGCCGATACGGTCTGCATCGCCATCTGTTGCGATTCCGATATCAAACCCACGCTCTACCACAAAGTTCTGTAACTGGTGCAGTGTAGCGGCAGAAGGTGAAGGAAGTTTTCCTCCGAATAAGGTATCATGTCTGTCGTGGATTGTCTCCACCTCACAGCGTGCGGTCTGTAAAATGATACGAAGGGATGTCTCACTCACACCATACATCGGATCTAATGCCACACGCAGTCCGGTGCTCCGGATTGCTTCCATATTGACCTCAGCCATAATGCTGTCGAGATACTCGTTGAGCGGATAAATCTCCTCGATGAGTCCTTTTTCTTTTCCTTCTTCGTATTCCATTGCCTCTACCGGCTCATGGATCGCCTGAATGTACTCCTCGATCTCTTTTGTCTGGAATTCATCTGCATCTCTTCCACCTGCTGTAAATACTTTAATGCCGTTGTAAATGGCAGGGTTATGGCTCGCTGTGATCATCATTCCGTATGGAAATTCATGCTTCATCACGTAGAACATCACAAGTGGTGTCGGTGATGATTTGTTGATCAGATATGCTTTGATTCCTTCTGTTGCAAATACAGCAGCCGCCCACTGCATTGCCTCTTTTGACAGGAATCTGCGGTCATAACCCATTACGATTCCTTTTTCTGTCACGCCCTCGTCTTTCATTTTTGCTGCAAGTGCTTTCGCAAGTGTCTGAATATTCTGTTTTGTAAAATCGTCACCTATAATGGCTCTCCAGCCACCTGTACCAAATTTAATCATAAAAATCCCCTTTCTGATTATAACTATTATTAACAATTACAATTTTTAACCCATGATTATTTCTATAAAGTGTTCTGTGCCTGCTTTTTCTACTGGAATTTTCTCCACTTGCTCATGATCGACGTAGATTTCCTTCACGCCCTTCATGACGCCTGCCTCGTTGTTGATGTGGATATGATATACCGCACCTCTCCAGTTGCGGATCACCTTGAACTCTTTCCAGTCTGCCGGGATGCATGGATCGATCTCCAATGTATCAAAGTCCGGACGGATTCCAAGCATGTACCGGGTTGCGGAGAAGTATGCCCAGCCACCGGAGCCAGTCATAAATGGATGCCTTGCACGGCCAAATGCTGTATGGTCTTTTCCTACGACAAACTGGCAATAGGAATATGGCTCTGACTCACGGATCTCGATCATGTCATTCTGCCAGTAAGGGCAAAGCGCATCATAGTATTTCATCGCCATATCGCCACGTCCGAGTTTACACTCTGCTGCCCACGCCCATGGATTTGGATGTGAAAAAATCGCAGAATTTTCTTTTAAGCCCGGATATACTTTTGTGATAAATCCGATACTTGTATCCGGTTTTGTATACGCCGGAGTGTTTAAGAGGATTCCATATGGTGTATACAGATATTTATCTACTGCACCCATGGCTTTGACAGCCTTTTCGTGGTCTGCCGCACCGGAAAGCACTGCCCATGCATTGGATTCCAGATGGACTTTTCCTTCCTCATCTTCCATTGTTCCGATTTTCTTTCCTTTTTTCGTAATGCCACGGATATACCATTCTTTATCCCAGAGTTCACGGTCACAGGCTGCTTTTACTTTCTCTGCCACTTTTCTGTAATGTCTGGCATCCTCGGTGCGGTTTAAATACTCGGCAAGCTCGATAAAATTCTGCAATGCCCAGTAGTGCAGGAACGAAACCATGGCACTCTCACCACCGCCAAGATTCAGACAGTCATTCCAGTCTGCGCGGAGTCCCTTACAGATGCCGTCCGCACCGACCTGTTCTTCGGAAAAGTTTAAAATAGCCTTCATGTGGTCATAAACCCGGTCTTCGCCACCATCCGCATACGGAACTATTTTATCTGCAAAAGAAACATCTCCTGTCTCCTTGATATATTCCACAATCGAAGCGATCAGCCATAACGCGTCATCCGAGCATGCATCTTCCGGTCCATGAATCCGGTCTTTTTCTGAAGTCGGGATCACGGTCGGAGACTTAAACTCGTCCTCAGATGTCTCCTCTTTCTTCTCAAACCACGCCGGATCAAACAGATGCAGTCCGTATCCTTTAGAAACCAGACCATTTAACAGTTCCTCTATACGCTGTCTGCATTTTTCCGGATTGGAATGCGGGATTGTCATTGCGTCCTGCGCCGTATCACGGTATCCTAATCCGGTTCTTCCGCCAACTTCGATAAACGATGCAAACCGGGAGAACATAACATTGATCTCCGACTGGTACAGCGTCCATGTATTGATCAGTGTATTCATTCCTTCATTCGGTGTCTCAATCTGTAATTTGCTGCATTTTCTTTCCCAATAGTTGTGCAGTTCCAAAAAAGCATGATCGACATTAGCAAAATCACTGTATTTTTCACGCATCACTTTTCCGGCTTCGCGGTTACCCTCACCTAACATGAAAATAAAACGTTTTTCCTCGCCCGGCTGTAAGATGATGTTTTTCTGTAAAGAACCACAGTGATTTCCGCCTTTTTCAAAAGAGCCGCTGCACTCGCCATTTATCACTGCAACCGGATTATCTTCGGTGTGATACATGCCTAGGAACTTATCGCGCATACAGTCAAAACCATCCGGTTCGAAGTTCGCAGTAAAATACTGATATCCGTCCGGCTCATAGAATAAATCTTCCTCAATAATGCCATCTTTGTAAGAACTTCCTGCGCAGTAAAGACTCATCTGGAAATTCTGGTTATCAATATTGATTGAATGGAACGAAAATTCCAGATAGGAGAACAGGCTTAAATCCCTTGCTTTGTCTCCCTCATTTTTCACTCTGACATCCCATAGCACCACGTCATCCCCGATTGGGACAACTAAAGTCTGGGAAGCCTTGATATTGTCGTACTCGCACTCATATGTCGTATAAGACATTCCGTGACGGCACTGATACTTTGCCTTCTCTAAATCTTTTGCGACCGGCTGCCATGAAATGCTGAAATAATCGTTGGTGCCGTCCTCTTTTGCCTCATTGTCACGTATGTAAATATAATATCCCGGTCTGTCCATCGGAACACTGTTTCCATGGAAACGCGTGATTCTGTGATATTCCGGACTCTTGTAAAAAGAGTATCCTCCTGCCGTATGATTGACAACCACAGCCAAATTCTCTACCCCAAGATAATTCGTCCAGGATGTCGGAAGATCGACTCTCTCGATCACATACTCTCTGTGTTCATTATCAAAATGCCCGTACCTCATAAAAAACCCTCCTGCTTTGCATTTATACCTTTTTGATACTTTGAGTATAAATACAAACCAGAAGGGTTTGAATTGTTCTTTGTGTGAATATTTGTTTTTTATTGTGATTTGAAAAAATTTGCTGCGCTGTTCCAAAACACACTCAGATTCCTGCACTTTTTATAGCATAAACTGTGCTACTACATAATTATTTAAATCCATGCCTTTGTCCGTCAGATAAATGCGTCCCTCACGCTTTAAAAGCAGTTCCTCCTGCTGCAAATGATTTAATGCATCTCCATAAACCGCTTCAATCGGGATTCCAAATGCCTGCGTGAATTCTTCCCGGTAAAATCCATCGCGCATACGCAGTCCAAGGAACATAAACTCCTCCATCTGCTCATTTCGCGTTGTCTGCTCGGCTGTCGCATGCAGGCTGACTGCCGGAACGAAACTATATTTTCCGTCTTCCGATCTCATCAGATGATCTGAGCCGCTCTCCTCTGCCGGATACTGCATATAACAATCGTGAATATTTACACATTCTGATAAATAAGTGTATAAATCCCTTGTATTCGAATACCGCACATTGTCGATCAGGGATGATGCGCCAAGTCCTACACCAAGGTAGTCGACACGTTTCCAGTAACCGATATTGTGTCTGCATTCATATCCCGGCTTTGCAAAATTCGAAACCTCATACCAGTGATAACCAGCCTCCTTTAAAATGTGCTGTGTCATCTTCGTGGTCTGGTACTCCTCCTCCTCAGTCGGAAGGGATTCCGTCTGCATGCCCGCCTCCTGCTTAACTGCATCAAATTTATAAAGATCATAAAAAGGCGTACCTTTTTCTATGATCAGCGAATATGCCGAAATGTGCTCTGGTTTTAATTGCAATACACGATGCAGCGAATCACAGAAAATATCCGGTGTCTGTCCCGGCAGTGAGCTCATCAGATCAATATTGATATTGGAAAATCCGCATTTTCGCGCCATATCATAGGTCTTTAGGAACTGCTCGTAAGTATGTATTCTGCCTAGTATTTTCAACTCGTCATTATGTGCTGACTGCAGTCCGATGCTAAGACGGTTGATCCCTATCTTACGGTAAACTTCAAATTTGTGTTCCGTAACTGTACCCGGATTACACTCGATCGTGATCTCCGCATCCCGATCCACAGCAAAATTCTTATATACAGTTTCCATGACCGCCTGCATAGACTCTTCTCTCAGCCAGGAAGGTGTGCCCCCTCCGATAAAAATTGTCGTAATGTGGCGTCCCTTGTACTTAGCTCCATAAAAAACCAGCTCTTTCTGCAGCGCAGCAACATAGGACCTCTGCGTCTGTTCGTCTGCAGAAAAAGAAAGGAAATCACAGTAATCACACTTTTTCACACAAAATGGAATATGAATATATAACTCCAGTTCTTTCTTCTCCATAAAAACCTCTATAACACAACAGACCTCACAGTCACTCTGTGAGGTCTGCCCTTTTCAACCGATATTAATCTTCATCTAACTTCAATACGCTCATGAAAGCTTCCTGTGGAATCTCCACATTACCAACCTGACGCATGCGCTTCTTGCCTTCCTTCTGTTTTTCAAGCAGCTTCTTCTTTCGGGAGATATCACCGCCATAACACTTCGCAAGCACATCTTTACGCATCGCTTTGACTGTCTCTCTGGCAATGACTTTTCCTCCGACTGCCGCCTGAATCGGGATTTCAAACAAATGTCTTGGAATCTCCTCTTTCAAACGCTCGCACATTCTTCTTCCGCGGTCATAAGCACTGTCTTTGAACACAATAAAGGAAAGGGCATCCACCTGCTCTTTATTGATGAGGATATCGAGTTTTACAAGTTCAGACGGTTCGTATCCCTTCATCTCGTAATCGAAAGACGCATAACCTCTGGAACGCGATTTTAATGCATCAAAGAAATCATAAATAATCTCATTCAAAGGAAGATCGTATTTAATGAGTGCACGTGTCTCCTCTAAATACTCCATACTGATATAGACGCCACGACGCTCCTGGCACAATGTCATGATCGCACCGACATAATCTTTTGTCACCATGATCTCTGCAGAAACAATCGGTTCTTCCATATATTCAATCTCAGACGGATCTGGCAGATTTGACGGATTCGTCAGATCAATAACCTCACCATTTGTTTTATGCACTTTGTATACAACACCCGGAGCCGTTGTGACAAGATCAAGGTTAAATTCTCTCTCCAAACGCTCCTGGATAATCTCTAAGTGAAGCAGTCCAAGAAATCCACAACGGAATCCGAAGCCAAGTGCCAATGATGTCTCCGGCTCAAAATATAAAGAAGCATCATTGATCTGTAATTTTTCCAGTGCATCTCTTAAATCCGGGTACTTGGCACTGTCTGCCGGATAAAGGCCACAGTAAACCATTGGATTCACTTTCTTGTAACCCGGAAGTGCCTCTGCGCAAGGACGTTCTGCGTTGGTCACTGTATCACCCACACGGGTATCTCTCACATTTTTAATGCTGGCACAGATATAACCTACCATACCTGCTGACAATTCCTCACATGGAATGAACTGACCTGCACCAAAATAGCCAACCTCGGTTACTTCATCCATTGCTCCGGTCGCCATCATTTTAATCTTGTCCCCGACTTTTACTGTTCCCTCTTTTACACGACAGAACACAATGACACCCTTGTAGGAATCATATAATGCATCGAAGATCAATGCTTTTAAAGGTGCTGACGTATCTCCGGTCGGTGCCGGGATTTTTTCAACGATCTGCTCTAACACCTGATCGATATTAAGTCCTGTCTTGGCAGAAATCCTTGGTGCGTCATGTGCCTCAATGCCGATCACATCCTCAATCTCCTGAATGACCTCATCCGGCTGCGCACTTGGAAGATCGATCTTATTAATGACCGGCATCACATCCAAGTCATGATCCAATGCCAGATACACATTGGCAAGTGTCTGTGCCTCCACGCCCTGTGCTGCATCCACAACTAAAATTGCACCGTCACAGGCAGCCAGACTTCTGGATACCTCATAGTTAAAATCAACGTGTCCCGGTGTATCGATAAGGTTGAAAATATATTCTTCCCCATCTTTTGCCTTATAAATAATACGCACTGCCTGAGATTTGATCGTGATCCCGCGCTCTCTCTCCAAATCCATATTGTCAAGTACCTGTGCCTGCATCTCACGGCTTGTGAGTGTTCCGGTACTCTCTATGATACGATCTGCCAGCGTTGATTTGCCGTGATCGATATGTGCGATAATACAAAAATTACGAATTCTACTCTGATCAATTGCCACTCTTTATTTCTCCTGTTTCTTAAAAATAGAAAATTTCTCTTTCAAAGCTTTTCTTTTGCCTATATATGTTACCATACTCACATTGTTTCGGCAATTATTATATGAAATCCCGACTATACGATCATACATTTATTTTGTTATACGAGCAGACTCTTCGTATAGGCTTCTTTCGGATCGTGAAAAATATCTTCTGTCTCCCCTATTTCAATTATTCTTCCATCCTTCATAACCATGATACGGTCGCACATATGATAAACCACATTGATATCATGGGATATGAACAGATATGACAGGTTCATTTCTTCCTGCAGCTTCTGTAAAAGTTCCATGATCTGTGCCTGAATGGTCACATCCAGTGCAGATACCGGTTCATCTGCAATGATAAACCCCGGATTCGTGATAAGCGCCTGTGCGATACTGATCCTCTGCCGCTGTCCCCCGGACAATTCGGATGGCAGACGATGGAAATACTTCTCATCCATTCCGACGCGGGCAAGCATATCATAAGCCGCCGCCTTACGGTCAGCCTTAGACATTGCGCATTTTTTATCAAGCATTCCTGCTGCCCTGAGCGGTTCCATCAATAACCACCCGATCGTTTTGGATGGATTAAGGCTGCTGTACGGATCCTGAAAAATCATCTGGGGGCGGCTGACATGACAGCTCACCTCTCCCGACATATGCTCCTGCATTCCAAGGATTGCCTTGGAAAGCGACGTCTTTCCGCAGCCGCTCTCACCGACCAGACCGAGACTTTCTCCCTCATACACATCAAAACTGACATGTTCTACCGCATATTGTTTTTCTTTCTTTTTGAAAATAGAATTGGATCTGTCTTCATAATATACAGACAGATCTTTTACTGTAAGAACCTTTGCATTGCTCTCTTTCTTTACGGAAACCCTCGGCTTTAACCTGGAAGGAACTGCCTCGATCAGATTTCTTGTGTATGCTTCCTTCGGGTGCATGAAAATCTTCTCTGTTTCATCTGCTTCCACCACAACTCCGTCTTTCATGACAACGACCTTATGGCAGATACGTCTTGCCAGATTCAGGTCATGTGTGATAAAAAGCATTGCATTCTGTTCACTCTTGTTGATGTCTTTTAACAATTCCACGATCTGTGTCTGGATTGTCACATCCAATGCCGTCGTAGGCTCATCTGCTATGATCAGATCCGGATGCAGGATCACCGCCATGGCGATCATCACCCGCTGTCTCATGCCTCCGGACAGCTGGTGCGGATAACTGTCATAAACCTTCTTCGCATCCTTAAGCCCGACTGCCTGAAATGTTTCCAGTACTTTTTCGTAACGCTTCTCTTTCTCTAGATCCGTATGAAGCCTTACGATCTCATCCACCTGGACACCGGCTTTTTTTGTCGGATTTAAGGAGGTCATCGGCTCCTGAAATATCATGGACATCCGGCTTCCCTGAAATCTGCGGTACAGCCGCTCATCAAAAGGTCTGTCTGCTTCTCTTAATACTTCCCCATCCACGATTATTTTCCCGGATGTCACCTGTGCCTGCTTTGACAGAAGCCCCATGAGTGTCAGTGAGGTGATTGATTTTCCGGATCCTGATTCTCCGACAATTCCTACGATCTCACCACTGTTCACTTCTATATTTACATGCTTAACAACTTCCATGCCATCAAAAGAAACGGATAAATCTTCTATCTGAACAATTTTTTTCTGTTTGCTGTCTTTTTGCTGTTCCACTTTCATATACTTATCCCCAGTCTGTCATTCATTCTACCACATAGCCTCTACTCTGCCCTGCTACCGTCCCATTTCCGGATACCCTCGCCCAGCAGTGAAAATCCAAGCACTACCCATACGATCGCAAGTCCCGGAAACAGTGCATACCAGGGTGCTGTCTGTAAATACCCCTGTGCATCTGACAGCATCATGCCAAGACTGGCATCCGGTGCCTGTACTCCGATTCCAAGATAGCTCATGCCAGACTCCGCAAGAATCGCATTATTAAAACCGATCATCACTGAGACGAGCAGCACGGAAAAAATATTAGGTAAAATATGTATGAACAGAATACGGAGTCTGCCTACTCCCATCAGCCTTGCTCTTTTTATATAATCCGCATCACGAAGACGTAAAAATTCTCCGCGGACAATCCGCACAAAGCTTGGGATAAATACGATGCCAAGTGCGATGATCACATTCTGCCTGCCTTTTCCAAGTAAAGATATGATCACAAGCGTAAGCAAAATACTTGGGAATCCGTTCACCGCATCCGTGATTCGCATGAGGATCTCATCTAAAATACCTCCAAAATATCCGGTAAATGCTCCTAACAAAACACCTGCCACAGTTGAAAAAAGGACAACAGATGTGCTGATCACAAGCGTTGTTCCAAATCCCTGCATCACTCTTGAAAAAATATCTCTTCCAAAATTGTCTGTTCCAAAAATATGATAAATGGAAGGTGCTGTAAATTTCTCTGCTGCCGACATGGCAGTTGTACTATATGGTGTCCAGAAGCATCCCAAAATCCCCAAAAACACAGCAAGACCTGTCATAAACAGGCCTGCTGCAAGATATCCGTTCCATTTTTTTCTTTTCTTATTTTCCATAGGTTTCACACTCCGTATCACAAGCCTATCCCTGCACAATGCCGCCTGCTCCTCTGCAAAAGGAGGCATCTGTCCGGTGGCTTTTATTCACTCTTACGGATTCTCGGATCGATCACCCGGTAAAGAATATCCACGATAAAATAAACAAAAATCACCACGAATGTAATGTATAAAATCAAAATCTCCACAACCGGAAGGTCTCTTGTTCCGACCGAACTGATCAAAAGCCTGCCGATCCCAGGCAGTGCAAACACCTGTTCTACCACGATACTTCCTGCCAAAATTTCTGCGATCATCATGCCGAGAAATGTAATGACCGGCATCATGGCATTTTTCAAGACATGACCGAACATGACCTGATTCTTGCTGCAGCCCTTGCTGTAAGCAGTCCGCACATAGTCAAGCTTCATCTCCGTCAACATGGAATTACGCAAAAAGCGTGCAGTCATCGCTATTTTCGGTAAAGCGATCGAAATCGCCGGGAACAGTAAATATGCTAAAAATCCGGTCATATTCTCCTGATAGCTTATGTACCCGCCCGGTACAAACCATTTTAATACAATGCCACACAGGTAAGTCACTAAAATTCCAAGAAAAAATGATGGAACCGCCATCGTGATCTGCGTTAAGACTCCAAAGACTGCATCTAAGAACCTGCTTCCACATTTTGCCCACAATCCCCCCAAAGGAATTGACACAAGTACGATCATGACAAATGAAATCGCTGCCAGATAAAGTGTCACCGGCAGCTTATCTCCTATCAATTCCTTCACGGGCATCATTTCATTCATATTCTTGGAATACCGGTAACTCACGCCAAAGTCCCCGTGCAGTACATCATCTGCCCAGGAAATATACCGTTCTACCGGTGGTTTATCCAATCCAAGCTCTTCTCGAAGCTGTGCCTCTCTCTCCGGTGTTGCCTCCGTTCCTAATATGGAACGTACCACATCTCCCGGAATTACCTGAAAAGCAAGGAAAGCAGCTACTGAAACGAGAAACAATGTCATAATGAGAGTGCATATTTTTTTTATTAAAAATTTCATGTGTCTGCTTTCCTTTCTGATCAGATGATAACGGCACTATTTTTTGTGTCCGTCTTATTTTACAAAGTAAACTGTACTCATATCCTGTACATAAATCGGATAGAATTTGTATCCTGCAAGGTTCTTGTTAAATGCTGTTGTGTTGGCCGGAACCTGGATAAATGCACTGGCTGCTTCATCGGCAAGAATCGTCTGAAGCTTCTTATAATCTGCTGCCTTCTCTGCGGCATCCTGTGTTGCCTGTGTCGCTTTCCAGAGTTCATCATACTCTGTGCTCTTGAAGTTCACAAAGTTCTTTTTCGAATCTGTCTGGAAACGGTTCAGCAGATATCCCGGTGTGAGGTCACTGCATGTGATACCACTGATCGTTGCCTGATACTCTCTGTTGGTATAAACATCTTCTAACCAGGTATTCCATTCTACAGCATCAATCGTTGCATTGATCCCCACTGCTTTTAACTGTTCTACCACAACCTCTGCAGTCTGCATATGGAACTCATAAACAGATGGAACTGCGATCGCAAGATCAAATCCATCTGCATATCCTGCCTCTGTAAGAAGCTCTTTTGCCTTTTCCACATTTGCAGAGGTACCATAAAGATCATTTAAGTCCTCATAGTAATCTTTTAATGTAGGAAGCATTGCAGAGCTGATGAGTGTTCCGTTTCCACCGGCTACGAACTCATTCACCATATCTTTATCCAGTGCGTAGCAGATCGCCTGACGTACCTTCACATCAGAAAGCGGCTCATAGTCATTGTTTAAGAACAATGCCTGCACAACATTGGATGGGGATGAAATCACATTAAAGCTGTCCTTTAACTCATTCGCCTGGGAATCTGTCAGGTATGCATAAATATCAATGCTTCCACCCTGAAGCTCTAACAATGCAGTATCTGCACTTCCCACAATTTTAAAATCTACCTCATCAAGATAAGGAAGTCCTTCCTGCCAGTAATTTTCATTCTTCGCAAGAACGATTCCCTCCTGCGGAGTGTAAGAAACAAAAGAAAACGGTCCTGTTCCAACCGGATTCGCCTCTGCATCTTCTCCGCTTCCTGCAGGAATAATTGCAGTTACAAAACTGTAGATCAGCTCTGTATTCGGTGTATCCACTGTCACCTGGACCGTCTTGTCATCTAAAATATCAACTGCCTGAATTGTCTGTAAAGTTGCTACCAATGGTGTTCCATCTAAAAGACCTGCCACTCTTTCTAATGAGTACTTCACGTCCTCGCATGTCACATCATTACCATTATGAAACTTCACACCATCTCTCAATGTAAAAGTATAAACTAATCCATCGTCTGAGATGCTGTAATCGCTTGCTACAGCGCAAATCAGGTTACCGTTCTCGTCTGGTTTTACCAAACCTTCGAAAACATTAAACAGAATCTCTTTAGTTCCTGCCGCAGTTGCTTTATGTGGGTCAAGACTGTCAATATCCTGCTGTATGCCTACAACAACGGAGCCGCCGTATACAGGTCCTTCACTGATTTCTGTCTCCTGTACATTCTGCTCCTTAGAGGAAGTATCCTCCGAAGACTCTCCTGTGCCATCTGCGCCACATCCGCCCAGTACAGCCATTGCCAGAAGTGCCATGAAAAGAATGTGTAATCTTTTTTTCATAATTTGCTCTTCTCCTCTTCGAATTGCTTTTTCCTCTCATTATTCAATTGCTTTTTTATTCTATCACACAACATGAAAAAAACAAGCTGTTTTGTTAATTTTTTGACAATTTTATTTTTTCCATTTATAAAGCATCTCATCCTGCAGTATTTCTTCTGTCGGAACCGTTGGATTCTGGATATTTTTTAATGTTACTGTTACAACTCCATCTTTATCACTTGAAACCACATCCGTTGAAAAACACTTTCCCGGAGCTGCAGCCTGCTGCCTGTTGGGATACATCGTCCACATCTGAATAAGGTTATAATCCTTATCATATAACAGTATCTTAGCACACAAATCATCATTCTCATTACTTGTAAGTCTAAGAACAGCCGGACGCCTGTTTCCTGCATTATCGATAAATTCACTAATCGTTTCGTTTTCTTCATCCAGACATCCCGTTACATTTATATATCCTTTTGCTTCAAGTTGTTCTAATGTCACATTTTTATCCAGATCCAACAATTCATTCCATGCTTTGTCACCGGTCATTCCCCATCCTGTTTTCTTTAAATAGAAGAAACACATTCCAAGCATCGCCAATGCGATGAGGCATAATGCCACATATATTCTCTTTTTCCCCATATATATCCTCCTTAGGCGCTGACAATATTGTTAAAATAAAGATATGATTCCAATAAGACTTTTTTCCTCTTCTAAACTCGATTATAACATACCCTGTTCTATATATGCAATTTAGTCTACTACTTTAAACTCTTCGTTTTCAACAGCCTGCGCTTTTATTTGTTCATAATAATCCTGCCATTCTTCTTCTATTTCATTTATGCTTTTTGCCTGTGGCGCAACTTCTTTAAACTCTTTTTCCTTTGCTGCCATATACTTCTGTATCGGCAAATCTTTTTTATAAACTTCGAATTCATAATTCCAATAATCTTCTTCTGAATCGAATTGCTCTATAATCGCCATTGCATCTTCTTTATTCTCTGACTGATTGATAAATTGCTTTAATTCCTCTAAATAATCATATACTTCTTGATCTGTCACGGTATATCCAGCTTCAATTGCCTGCTGATATAATGCCTCCCGTTCCTCAACATATAAAATTGCCTGTTTCCTTGCTTCTTCCGCACTCATTCCAAAAGTATCATAAAACGCTATTGCCTGTTCTACTTCCTTATTTGTTATAACTCCATTCTTTCCTCTCGCATATATCATTTCACTTCCATTTTCATCATTTGCATATTGTTTAAGCAAATTTCCCCAATCAGAAAACTTAGATGTATAAGATGGTCCCGCAAATGTTTGAACTCCTGCCATGAATAATAAGATTCCCATAAATAAAGATGTGTACAATGCCTGTATCTTTTTTTTCATATACCCCCACCTCCTACTTTGTAGGTAGTGTCACTACAGTATCAATTAACCCCATTTTCCTCCTTCCCTTTTATTAAATATTTGTATATTTATAATATCTATATTACTCTCAAAATAACATGACGTTTTACTGAAAAAAATTTTTTTCAATAAAACGTCATGTTACTTTGTACTACTTGCACCTAAAATGAGTGTATTCAAAAGAAAAGGAGAATGAATTCATATGAAAAAAAACAAAACTTTATTTATTTTATTATTATTACTTGTCACCGTGAATTTCGGAAAATACACCTTTATCAGTTCTGCTTCGTCTGTTGCTCCGGCATCTCTTTTAGGTGAAAATGATAACAAAAATATTTAATCTTCTTCATTTATCTTTTTGAAAAACTGTAAGATAGTTTTGTAGACTCTTTGAGTTCCGTATATTCTGCTTAATACCAATGCATATAATAAATATCTTTTCACATCTTGCTTTTCATTAATATTATTTTTTAAATATTTATTATATGCATACTCTCCAATATATTCATCTAATAATTCCGTTTTGTTTCTCCGTATTCTTTGTTCTATTCCTTCTCTATATATACATTCTGCCTCATCAAAATTTCCTCTATCCGATTTCCATCTAGCATAGTTTAGTTTTGCCAAAAAAGTTTCATAATATTTTTCTGTTTTCATGTAATCCATATCATCTAAAAAAGCTTTTATAAGATGCATTGCTTCTTCTGATTTTCCATCTTTCGCCATGCATACAGATATGTGATCAATTAAATTAATTTCAAGCATAGTGTAAACATGTCTTTTTTTACCAATTTCTTTCTCGTTCATCGTATAAGACAAAATATTACGAAACATATCACAACACTGATTCCAGGTTTTTCTTCCTGTGTTTTCTTCTATAGAAACTTGAACAAATTCCAAATACTGTCTATTTTTCGCCACTTCTTTTTCGCCTAAAACCATCTTCAACTCCTCTAATAATTCTGGCAATCTTTCATTTTTTTCCATAAACAACTCATATGAGATTTCTCTACGCAAAAGTAACGCATCAATATTTCCTGTATTGACCAATTCTATATAATATCGATTCTCCGTACCAATTTTTTCTGTTAATGCTTTATAATTATTCCGTGTTGGTTTACGACCATTTTCAATCCTTGAATAACTTTCCACACTACAGATTCCATCACTGATTTTTTCCTGTGTGTAATTTACTTTTTTTCTTTCTGTTGAAAGATATTGTCCTACATGCTCCAGCATAATTTCATTTGCCTGCGGCACATATATCTGACTTTGAGCTCGATAGCCAAATTCTTCAAAAAAACTTTGTAATATCTGTAACTCTCCCTGTTCTCTCGTCATACTTCTTTTTTCTTTCACACCCGAAAGAATCCGCAGACGCATGATATCCAATAGACAATACAGAGATTTTCGCCTTCGCAATAATTGAAATGTCTGATCAAATATCTCATATCTGTTTTTCTCGCTTTTTTCGTCCATTGTAAGATCACCCCAGAGACAAACCAGTAACGGATATATTTTTACTTTCTGCTGTTCTTCCGCAAAATGTGTCTGCACATATTTTATTAATTGAAATAGTCTGCATGCAATCTGATTTTTTTCCTTTGGATTCATCTGTCTCAACAAATTCAGATATATGGCATAAATATGCAGCTCTGTTACACCTAAAGCTCCTTCTATTTTCTCTGACTCTATCAAAAAACTACAAGTACATCTTAATGCCTGTTCATAATATTCTTTGGCACTTTCAAAATCCAATGCCTTTTTTTCTGCAATAATCCCCTTCAAAAACCAATCATACTGTTGTCTTATTTTCTCGTTAAGCATCATATTTTTTGCCGGCATACATTCTGACAGTTTTGATAGCTTTTTATAATTTTCACTCTGAATACATTTTCTTGTACTCTCCCGCCATTGAAAATATACAGCTTCTTTTTTCGAAATATATGCAGACACCCCTAATGTTCCAAATCCCATTCTGTCTAAAAACATATTTACCGATAATATATCTGGTATCATTTCATCATTTTCATACATGCAATAGGTTGATACTCCACAAATACCTCTGCAAATATCATTCACGCTAATCTGATATTTTGTTCGTATCCCATATAAAAGTCTGCCAATATCTAATCCCATTTTTCTATCTTCTCCCAACTTGCCGAAAAGTCCAATTTTCCGTATCGAAAATTGGACTTTCATTCATCTTTTTTTTTATAAATCCAGCAAGAATCCGAATTATCAAAACAACTGCCGTTAATACAATACACAAGTACTGTATCGGAAATATCTTTTTTTCCTGAAGGACTAACTTGTCATTTTCATTCATGTTGTAAAAATCTTTCTTTTCTAAAATTTCTTTATCATAAAATATTTTGCGATCCAATAACTCATATCTGTCTACAAGCGGGAATTTGGTTGCAGACATTATGTAAGTATTGTCATTTTCATCTTTTAACAGGAAAAAGAAGGATGACTTATTTTCTGTGTACGCATAATCAGCTAACGTGAATTCTTTATTTTCTATCACGAATGGATCATCAGATGTCATTTTCATAAGGTTCTCACTGTTTTGAGGATACTTATATGAAACAATCAGACATAATATTATTATATATACCAGAAACATTCCTATATCGTACTTTCGTGTCATAAATTTCACCCATTCCATGCTCTCTTTTGCCTTCGCGTACATTATATCATGAAGCAAAGCTTCATGATCGTTATCTACACTCGCTTCGCTCGGCAGTCTTATTATATCATCTTTCCACCTCAAAACATATGACGTTTTACTGAATTTCTACAATCTATAACCACATTCGTACATTTTTTGTTCACAATAAATTCACTGGATTTTTTGTCGAATCTGGTGCATAATACAAGTTGTTGTGGTGATACCATGACATGGGTTTTATTAATTATAACCCCCTTCTTAATTTGGAAAAGCCTTGAAAGAATGTCTGCATACATTCCCTCAGGGCTTTTCTTTTTTGTTCATCAACGCTCTAAACCCAGCGTTTTCTTATTTTCATTTGTCTGATAAAAACTTAACGTTTTCCAGCTTTCATCTCATCCAAGATTTCCGCTACAGCTTCTCGCTCGTCAAAATGATATTTCACACCTTTGATTTCCTGATAATCTTCATGTCCTTTTCCGAGGAGCACGATCATATCGCCCGGTTTTGCATTTTTCATGCAGTAAGCGATTGCTTCTTTCCTGTCGTCAATCTCGATGTATTTGCCGTTGCTTCTTGCAAGACCTACTTTAATATCATTGTTAATATCACGGATTTCCTCATCTCTTGGATTGTCACAGGTCAATACACAAAGGTCTGCCATCTCACCTGTCACCTCACCCATATCATATCTGCGGAGTTTAGAGCGGTTGCCGCCACCTCCATAAACACAGATCAGGCGCTTCGGATGATATTCCATCAATGTCGTGAGAACGCTTCTTGTGCTCACTTCATTATGTGCATAGTCAATGATCAGCGTATAGTCCTTGGATACCGGAAGCATTTCCACCCTGCCTTTTACCTGCACTTTGGAAAGTCCCTCTAAAATTGCCTCGTCCGAAATGCCAGCCAGATGACACACTAACATGGTCACCATGGAATTGTATACCGAAAATCTTCCCGGAATATGAACTTTCGCCTGACAGTCCATGCAGCCACTCACTTTAAAATGCATTCCAAGCTTTCCATCCTCATTGATAAATCCAATATCAGATGCCATAAGATCTGCTTCTTTTTCAGCAGAAAATGTTTTTACCTCACAGGTATGTCCTTTTAAAATACCCTCCACATGCTCATCATCTGCGTTGACAATTCCAATCCTGCACTGGCGGAACAGAAGGCTCTTACACTCCATATATTCTTCAAAAGATGCGTGCTCTGCCGGTCCGATATGATCCGGTGACAGATTTGTAAAAATACCATAATCGAACAGGATTCCCGCAGTGCGGTCTAATTTCAATCCCTGTGAGGAAACTTCCATCACGACATACTCGCAGCCAGCCTCCACCATAGCAGCAAACATGCGGTGTAATTCGTAGGATTCCGGTGTCGTGTTTTTGGACGGAAGATGTTCTTCCCCCACCATTGCACCGATGGTTCCAATCAGTCCGACTTTTTTTCCTGCCATCTCAAGTACTTTCTTGATCATATAAGTGGTGGTCGTCTTTCCTTTCGTTCCGGTCAGGCCGATGGTGACAAGTTTCCTTGCCGGATGGTCAAACAATGCAGCGGACATCAGCGCAAGCGCCAGACGTGTTGACTGCACTTTGAGCACTGTGATTGTGTCCGGGATCTGCGCTGCTTCCTCTTCCTTTTCCAGCACAATGACCGAAGCCCCTTTTGCAATCGCATCCGGGATATATTTATGACCGTCTGTCACCGCTCCGACCATGCAGACAAACATCGTTTCCGGTGCAATCTTTCTTGAATCATAAATAATATCACGCACTTCTGTCTCAAGGCTTCCCTGAAGAAGGGTATATTCAATTTCCTCACAAATCTTACTTAATTTCATTTTATCGTTTCCTTTTTCTTAACTGCTGTCTTTTCTTTAAATGTATCGTTTTTTAATTCCAGATCCGGCTATAAAAATACCTGTAAAAACAGTTATTCTTTTCTCATACAGGTTTTTACGATCATCCTACTGCAAAATGTAAGATGCATCAATCTCCGACTCAAATACAGTATGCGACGGTCCTGTCATGAAAAGATGATTGGTCTTTTCGTCCCATTCGATCAAAAGTGGTCCGCCAATCTGCTCTACCGTTACTTTACGGTCACATCTTCCGGTCAGAATCGCAGTCACTACCGCAGTAGCGCATCCGGTTCCACAACCAATCGTCTCTCCTGTTCCGCGCTCCCACTCACGGATCTTTAAATAATCCCTGCTCACAAACTCTGTGAAAGTCACATTTGTCTTATTAGGAAAAATGGATGTCATATGTTCGATCTCTTTTCCATATTTTTCCACATCAAGATCCGCAACGGAATCCACAAACATCGCACAGTGCGGATTCCCCCAGGAAACTGCTGTAATGTTGAAAGTGCGATCCAGCACCTGTACCGGCTGATCGATAAATGTATCCATTTCTGTGTTGATTGGAATCACTTTTGTAGAAAGTCTCGGTTCCCCAATGTCTGCCCGGATGTTAGATACATAACCGTCTGTCACCGTCAGTGTCAGATGCTGCATGCCGCCCAGAGTCTCGATCACAAGCTCGGTCTTATCGGTCAGTCTGTGGTCATACACGTATTTTCCAACACTTCGCAGTGCATTTCCACACATCTCGCCTTCCGTTCCGTCCGGGTTAAACATGCGCATACGGAAATCTCCCTTATCTGACGGACAGATCAAAACCATTCCGTCAGAACCGATCGCAAAATGCCTGTCACTTACAAACCTTGCCAGTTCCGGAAGATTCTTAAGTTCCTGATGGATTGCATCAATGTATACATAATCATTTCCAAATGCCTGCATTTTTGTAAATTTCATCATAAATCCAATTCTCCTATTCCTCGAAATTGTTGTTCATTCTTCACATCTGACAAAACCAGAATGTCAGCTTTACAAGTATTTGTCTTCAGACGTAAAGCAGAGACTGTCATTTTCTGACAGTCTCTATCTGTTTCTTTTATGAATTCATAGCACGGTCAAGATCTGCAATAATATCTTCCACATTTTCAATACCGACAGACATACGTAAGAAACAGTCTGTGATGCCTAATTTTTCCTTGATATCCTTCGGAGTATCCTCATGTGTCTGTGTTGTTGGATAAGTGATCAGTGTCTCTGTTCCGCCAAGGCTCTCTGCGAACATGATCATATCCACATTTCTTAAAATCTTCTGTACTGTCTCAAAAGAATCTACCGTAAAGGAAATCATTCCGCCAAATCCTCTGGTCTGTTTGATCGTTGTCGCATAATCTTTGTGATCTTCAAATCCGACATAGTAAACTTTTTTTACCTTCGGCTGTGTTCTTAACCACTCTGCCACTTTTTTTGCGTTCTCATTATGTCTGTCCATACGGACCGGAAGTGTCTTGATTCCACGAAGCAGTAACCAGCAATCCATTGGTGCTAACTGGCTTCCATGTGATTTGATATGGATGTGTATTTTCTCTGCGATCTCCTCATTGTCTTTTACAACAACGATTCCGGAAAGGGTATCGTTGTGTCCGCCAAGATACTTCGTCGAACTGTGAGTTACAATGTCAGCTCCTAACTTCAACGGATTCTGGAAATATGGTGTCAGGAATGTATTATCCACGACCATAAGTGCACCAACGCTCTTTGCGATCTCAGACAATGCAGCAATATCAGCCACTTTCATCATAGGATTGGTCGGTGTCTCAACGAAAAACATTTTTGTATTAGGCTTAATTGCAGCTTTTACGGCGTCAAGATCATCCATCTCCACGTAAGTGTGCTCAATGCCGTATTTTCCGAACACGTCACCGATAATACGGAACGTTCCGCCATAAATATCATCAGAAAGAAGAACGTGATCTCCCGGATTTAGCAGAGAAAATACAGCCATATTTGCAGCCTGTCCGCTGGAAAATGCAAATGCTTTGATTCCCCCCTCAAGAATTGCCATGGTACGCTCTAACTCCTGTCTGGTAGGGTTCTCCAGACGGCTGTACGCAAAGCCTGTGGACTCTCCAAGTGCCGGATGTCTGTAAGTCACTGCCTGGAAAATCGGCATGCTCACTGCTCCTGTCAATGGTTCCGTTCCAAGTGCTCCATGAACTGCTTTTGATTCGAAATGTAAATTTTCTTTTCTGTCATAGTCTGTATAATTGCTGAAATTCTTCATAATATAAATCCGCCTTTCTGCTTATCCTGTTCTTATCTTTTCCTGTTTGGAAACTGCCTATGTAAAGCCTCAGAAAATCTGTCTGCCTTCCATATATAACCTAATTATACAAAACACAATTTAAAACATATACAACTTCTGTGTTGTCTATATTGCAAATTGTGCTTTTTTCATTTATACTATGTGTAAGCAATGAGCAGTATCATATAAAAATAAAATACAAAATGACTGCTTGCGGACATTTTTGTATTTCATTTTTATGTGATAGGGCGAATGCCCGTCAGTCCGGAAAATCTTTGATTTTTCGGACATATACTGCGAAAGAAAGGATTTTACCATGCCAGAATATAAAAAAGTCGGTTATCTGACGACAGATTTTAAAATGTTTCATTTAAAAGACGAGGAAATGCGCTCCTTTCACTACCACTATCACGATTTTCACAAGATTCTCATCCTCTTAAATGGAGATGTGACTTACTGTATTGAAGGACGTTCTTATGACCTGAAAAAAAATGATATTGTCTTAGTCCATGCCGGAGAGGTACACAAACCGATCATACATTCTGACGCTGTGTATGACCGCATTATCATTTATGTTTCCCCTGACTTTCTGACTTCCTACCAAGACTCTGAAAGTGATCTTAGTATGTGTTTTCAGAAAGCTTTTGAAGAAAAATCCCATGTGCTGCGCGTTCACTCATTTGCAAACAGCCGGCTGGGTGCGATTACAAAAGATCTCGATGCCTCTCTGCAGGATTCTGACTTTGCACATGAGCTGCACCACAAACTTTTATTTTTGGAATTTCTGATCCAGTTAAACCGCGCTGCCGGACATAATAAGATTGAATTTATTGAGACTTCCGCCTCAAGTGAAAAGATATTGTCAATTTTAAATTACCTGAACGAACATCTGACAGAGTCGATCACAATTGACGATCTCTCCTCCCGGTTTTACTTAAGCCGTTACTACCTCATGCACACATTTAAGGAACAGACCGGCTACAGTATTGGAAGCTATCTTTCCACCAAACGTCTGCTTCTCGCCAAGGAACTGATTTTATCCGGGAAACCGATCACAGACATCTGCTATGAATGTGGATTTAAGAATTATTCCACTTTTTCCCGCGCATACAAAAAATGCTTTGGCGAATCCCCACGGGATCTGCGCCAAAGCACTTTCAACCACTGATCATTCCTATACTGACTGCCTTTTGGCAATCTGTTATTCCTTCCTGTTTTCAATGAAGGAATCAGACTTTCTCTGCCATCGCATTCATCAGAGTCGGAATCAACTGTTTCTTTCTGGAAATGATTCCCTCTAAGAGAATGCCATTTTCATTTTCTTCTCTCTCAAATGCTTCTGCAAGGATTTTTCCTGCTTCATGACCTTCGAAGATCACTTTTGAAGACTCCTCTAAAATATCCGTCAACATCACATAAACCATGTCGATGCGCTTCTCGCCTAACACTTCTTTTAAGAATGGGCGAAGCTGCTCTGCCACTTTATCAAGTTCCTCGCGGCTCATCGCGCTGATCTGTGCAACACCAAAATCAATCTCCTCGGTATGGAAAATTTTGAAATCAGAATAGAAAATTTCCTCTGTCGTCTTATTTTTGAAATCACTTCCCGCCTTGAACATATTCTTTGCATGTGTCTCAATATCCACATCTGCAATCTTAGCTAATGCCTCTGCTGCTAAAATATCAAGCTGCGTACACGTTGGAGAACGGAACATTAACGTATCTGACAGAATCGCTGACAATAACAATCCTGCAATATGCTGCGGGATCTTGATATTTTTCTCCCCGAACATCTGATAGATAATTGTGGAAGTACAACCTAGTGGCTGGTTACGGAAATAGACCGGAGAGATTGTCTCCAAGCTTCCGAGCCTGTGATGATCGATAATCTCTAAGATTTCTGCCTCATTGATATTATCGACTGCCTGCGACTTCTCATTGTGATCCACCAGTATGACCTGTTTTTTCTGCATGCTCATCAGGTTACGTCTGGACACCATTCCAAGATAATTCCCATTTTCATCCAGAATCGGGAAATCGCGATGCCTGATTTTAGACATTGTCTCTTTGACATCATCCACATAATCGTCAATATCAAATGTCACAAGATGTTCTCTTGTCATAAACTCTTTGATCGGCATACTCTGATTGATAAGCCTTGCAATAGAAAATGTATCATAAGGTGTTGTGATGATAATGCAGTCTTTCTTGTCTGCCATCTGTATCACTTCCGGGTCCACCTCAAATCCACAGCCTATAATGATACAGCTTGCATTTGATTCAAGTGCACGGATCTGCATTTCCTTCTGCGGTCCAAGAATCACCATATCATCCGCTTCAATATACTCCGACAAAAAGCCGATATCAGAAACACCGACAACCACTTTTCCACGGATAAAATATGCGTGCTCATTTCCCGCAATGATATTGCCATCGAGTGTCTCTGCGATATTCTTATACTGGGTTCTCGCTTTTGATAGCACCCGGTTATCATAAACATCCATGTAAGAGGTTGCGATATCTTTTGTTACGATCACACCCTCTAACTTTCCAAGACGGTTCGTTACCGGAAGTGTTACGACATCCAGCTTTTTCATTGTCTCCCATGCTTTTTTCAGGGAAATCTGTGAGCTGACACCCGCAGTCTTACGGATTGAGATATCCTTAAGCTGTGCTCCTACATCTGTAATCAATTCTGGATCTTCCACTTTAAAATAATCCAGAACATAACGTGTTTCCTCGCTGATTGCACCAGCACGTTTTGGCACATACTGACGCTCTCCCAGCTGATTTTTCAGATATGCATAAGAAATTGCCGCACATATCGAATCCGTATCCGGATTCTTATGTCCGACAACCCATACTTTTTTTGGTTCAATATTCATAAATTCCTCACAACCTTAAAAATTAAAAACGCCTAATGAATATAAAATAAATGCAACCAGCATCACAAAATTGATAATGGAAAACCAGGAAAGTACTTTGACATATCCCTTTACAGCGCCAACGCTTTTCTCCATCTCATCCATTTTTTCAATTTTAGAATCAAACTCGTTGAACAGATCCTGAATATTGCGATAGCATTTTACATTCTCGGAGTGAACTTTCTCTGAAAGATCCGTTTTGATAGAATCCAGCTGGGAGGTTGCATTCTCCAACAATGCCTTCACTTCTGCGACCTGCTCGTCGCTTACTTTCTTATTGGCTGCTGTCTGTTCTTCGATAAACTGCCTGCCTGCCTCAATCTGATCCTCTCCAAGCTTTTTGCTGGCTGCGATCTGATCCTCATTTAACTTGCGGTTTGCCTCTAACTGTTCCTCAGTCACTCTCTTCACATCTGCGACCTGCTTTGAGACACTTATCTCAATCTCATTCATCTTCGCAGTGACACGGTCTGCAAGCTCGTCTACTTTTTTGCTGAAATCAGATACGATCTCATCTGCCTCTTCCTGTCTCTCATTTAAGATCTGCTCTAGTTCCTGCGCTTTGTCTTCTCTCTCATTCACAAGATTCTGCAGCTCCTGCACCTTGCTTTCCTTGGATGTCAATAAATTCTGTAACTGTTTTGCTTTCTCCCTGAATTCATCGATCTGACTTAATAAGAAATCTTCTTTTTCCACTTTACTATGTATCCTTTCCTTAGCACGCACCACTTTTCCTGCGTGTTCTGTTTTATCTTCTTTTGCATTCAGCCTTGCAGACGGCTGTGTAATTTTTTTCTTCTTCCGGTAATTCTGTGCTATTCTCTGAAACAGACCTGCCATTTGCGTCTCCTCCCACAGCCAGCCTAAAATAAACTACATTTATTTTACCATTTGCGCTTTTTCTTGTAAAGGAAAAAACTTCCTGCTGACCGGGATTCTGTGGTCTGATTTGAGAGTTTAAAAGAAGCGGCTCCAACCGGAACCGCTTCTGATAAGAAAGGGATTATACTTTTTTACTTATTCTGTCATGAACGATGTTCATTATTTACATAATTTTTTGAACTCATCAGCTACGAACTGTACTTTTGTTCCAACAACAACCTGAACTGCTGTTTTACTTGGTCTGATAACGCCAGCTGCTCCGGCAGATTTGATTTTCTTCTCATCTACTAAAGAGCTGTCTTTTACTTCAAGACGAAGTCTTGTAATACAGTTGTCAATACTTGTAACATTTGCTGCACCACCAACACCTTCTAAGATTGTTGCTGCTACAGTTGTGTAATCGCTGCTTCCAAGATCAACTTTTTTCTCTGCTTCTACATCATCATCTTCTCTACCAGGAGTCTTTAAGTCAAACTTTGTGATAGCGAAACGGAATACAACGTAGAATACGATAAATGCTGCGATTCCAAGAGGAATGATCATCCATGTATTCTTTGCTGCCGGAAGGGATGCAGAGAAAAGAAGGTCAGTTGCTCCAGCGGAGAAACAGAAACCTGCTCTGAATCCAACTAATACAGTAATAACTGTGAAGATACCATATAATGCTGCGTATACAACGTAAAGAGCTGGTGCAAGGAACATGAAACCAAACTCGAATGGCTCTGTAACACCACAAACGAATGCACAAAGAGCTGCGGAAGCTACAAGTCCGATTGCTACTTTCTTCTTGTCACTCTTAGCTGTGTGAACCATAGCAAGAGCTGCGCCCGGAATACCGAACATCATACATGGGAAGAATCCAGACATATACATACCTAAATCCCATGTTACATCAGCAGATGTCTCACCTGCCCAGAAGTGTCCAAGATCACCAAGTCCGATCGTATCGAACCAGAATACGTTGTTTAATGCATGGTGTAATCCTGTTGGGATTAATAATCTGTTTAAGAATGCATAAATACCAGCACCAACTGCTCCAAGACCTGCGATACCCTGACCTACTGCTACTAAAGCACCGAATACTACCGGCCAGATAAATAACAGGATTGCTGAAACAACGATAGAAACAACACCTGCAACGATTGCTACGCAGCGTTTACCACTGAAGAATGATAACCAGTCAGGTAATTTTGTACCTTTGAACTTATTGTAGCATGTTGCACCGATAATACCTGCAAGAATACCGATAAATGGGTTTGCAATTTTACCAAATGCAAGAGATTTTGTTGCATTGTCAGCGATTGCTGGCATTAATGTTGTAACTGTTCCTACGGAAAGAAGGTTTGTCATCATTAACCAAGATGCTAATGCTGCAAGACCTGCTGTACCATCATTGTCGTCTGCCATTCCGACACCGACACCGATAACGAAAAGAATTGCCATGTTATCGATCAAAGCTCCACCTGCTTTTACAAGGAAGAAACCGATCATCTGAACGATACCGGTAACATCACCACCCTGCATGGTAGATGGACAAAGCGCATATCCAATACCCATTAAGATACCACAGATTGGAAGACACGCAACTGGAAGCATTAAAGCTTTTCCTAATTTCTGCAAATACTTCATCATACTAAAAGCTCCTCCTTTTTTTATAATCCCTTTTAGTTTTATTTTATGCCGCCATGAATACGGCTAAAATACGTGTTTTATAAAATGTTTTCTTTTGTATTATTTCTTTAATATCAATACGGTATCTCCCGGATTGACTTCTGTATCTGTCACAGCCTCAACTGTCTGATAGTCCGTTGTGTTGCAGACAACCATCGGTGTGATCACATCATAACCTGCTGCCTTTACCGCATCTAAATCAACTGTGATCAAAAGATCGCCTTTCTTCACCGGATCACCATTTCCCTTGTGTGCGGTAAAATGTTCACCTTTCAAAGCAACTGTATCTAATCCGATGTGCACCAGCAATTCCACACCCTCTGTGGTCGTCATGCTCACTGCATGCTTCGTATCAAATAACATCTCGATCGTACCATCTGCCGGTGCATAAATCTTACCTTCTTCCGGCTGGATCGCAACACCCTTGCCTAAGATTTCTTCTCCGAACGTCGGATCACTTACCTGGCTGATCGGAACTGCCTTTCCTTTGACCGGTGAACCAATCTCAATTCCTTTGTCTTTTTTCTTTAAAAAATCAAACACCTTAATCCCTCTTTTCTGTATTATGATGTACTTTAGTCTGTCATGCTGACACGCTTAATATGTATCGCAAGAAACATGATCTCCTCACCGGATATCTGACCGCCGTACTCTTTTTCAATATATTCTGCAATATGTTTACTGCACTCATACTCTCTCGGATACTTGTTCTCCATCAGCTTCGCAAATTCAATCTCCTCATCTTTCAACAGCTCATGCCGGTAAAGACGCTGTGCCAAAAACTTCAGATGTGTGACAAACCTCTCATAATGGAGCGATTCTTCATCAAATTCAATTCCCATCTCCTGCTTGACCAGCTCTAAGATCCCTTGTATCATATTTGTCATTGCAAAGGTATCGTTGATCGTTGTATTGTACTCTGCATTCACAAAATGGAGTGCGATAAATCCCGCCTCATCCTCGGAAAACTTTGTTCCGAGTTTTTCATTCAAAAGATCGATCGCATATTTTCCCATCAGATATTCCTGATGATAAAACTTCTTGATCTCCCACAGCAGTGCATTCTTCAGCTGGATTCCCTGTTCCTGTCTCTGAATTGCAAAATTGATATGATCTGTCAGTGTAATATAAATACTCTGATTCAACTGTACATTCAGATTCTTTCTCGCATAGGTAATGATATCACTCGTGAGCTGCATATGCTCTAATGGAATGTTCTCTAAAATCTCCTGAAACTGCCGGGAAAGCTTCTCGTTCTCAATCCGAAAAACCTTCTCGATCCTGCTCTCATCAATCGCATCACCCGTATGTGCTTTGAATCCAATCCCCTTACCCATGATAACAACTTCCTGATGATCCTCATCATATGCTGATATTACGTTGTTATTAATTACTTTCTGGATAATCATATGCCACTCCGTCTTTGTATTGATAAAAGCTCCTTAAATAAGAAAAACCAAACTTTACAAAATCCAAGATAGAAATGTAAAATTTGGTTTTGCCTGCTTATCAGTAACAATCCAATATGTTCTGTTTTTGATTTAATAAAATTTTAACATTCATTGTTTATTATGTCAAGTTTTATTCCTACTTATTTTTCTTTTTTGTAAACATCTACCATATATGCATCCAAAACCTATACATAATAGCCAATATCTTTGCCATCTTCTACCGGATTTTACAGATTAGTTTCAAAGAATGCTTTTAATGCTTCACATGCTGCATCTTCGTCATCACCTTCTACGGTCACGGTCACAGTCTGGTCTTTTTTGACTCCCATTCCCATAACTGCCATCAAACGGGAAGCATCTACGGATTTCCCATCTTTTTCAAGTGTTACTTTGCTCTGGAAATTTTTCACTTCCTTTACAAGCATTCCTGCTGGTCTTGCATGGATTCCTAACTCGTCTTTTACTGTGTAACTAAATGATTTCATTTTCATTTCCTCCTAAAATTATTATGCATTTAATATTTTATCTCTTACAGGCAGCACCATCGCCGGTGATACCGATAATTCATCAATTCCCATTTTCACAAATGTCTCCGTGAGCGTTAAGTCTGCCCCGAGTTCCCCACAGATACCTGCCCAGATGCCCTCTTTGTGTGCGCTGTCAATGACCATCTGAATCATCTTAAGCACTGCAGGATGATGGGAGTCATAAAACTGGTCAAGCTTTGCATTCTGCCTGTCGATTGCAAGTGTATACTGTGTCAGGTCGTTGGTTCCAATACTGAAAAAGTCAACCTCTTTTGCTAGTTCATCTGCGATCATCACTGCTGCCGGCGTCTCGATCATAATGCCAAATTCCACATTTTTAAATGGAATGCCTTCTGAGGTCAGCTCTGCTTTTACCTCTTCCATAATCTCTTTGACTTTTCTCACTTCCCATACCGATGCGATCATCGGGATCATAATGGAAATATTGCCGAACATACTGGCACGGAGCAGCGCTCTCAACTGTGTCTTGAAAATATCCGGCTGATCCAGACAGATCCTCACGGCGCGATAACCAAGTGCCGGATTATCCTCGTGTTCGAGTCCAAAGTAATCAATCTGCTTGTCTGCTCCAATATCCAGAGTCCGGATGATTACTTTTTTTCCTGCCATCACTTCTGCGACTGTTTTGTAGGACTGAAACTGTTCATCCTCTGTCGGGAAATGGTCACTCTGTAAGTATAAAAACTCGCTTCTGAAAAGTCCGATTCCTGCTGCATCATTCTGAAGTACTGCACCTAAGTCTTTCACTTCTCCAATATTCGCATACAGCTTGATCTCCTTACCCTCTTTCGTGACTGTCGGCTTTCCTTTTAACTGCTGTAGTAATTCCTGACGTTTTTTCTCGTCCTGCTGTTTTTTCTCGTACTCTTTTAAAGTATTTTCATCCGGATCAATGATCACAATTCCCTTGAATCCGTCCACAATCGCCATTTTACCATTCACTTCTTTCGGAACTGCTGTGGATACCAATGCCGGAATGTTCATCGTCCTCGCCAGGATTGCGGTATGTGAATTCGTAGAGCCATGTCTTGTCACAAATGCAAGTACCGTCTCACGGTCAAGCTGGATTGTCTCGCTTGGAGCCAGGTCATCTGCCACTATGATGTATTTTTCCTTTTCCGCCCCGGAAGTGTTCACCTTTTCTTCTTTCTGCGACAAAATGCGGATCACACGCTCCGAGATGTCCTTCACATCTGCCGCACGTTCCTTCATATAATCGTCGTCCATATCTGCAAACATTTTGGCAAAGTTATCGCCAGTCGTTGCCACGGCAAACTCTGCGTTGACAGACTGTGCCTTGATGATATTCCGGACAGAATCAAGATAGTCTTCATCCTCCAGCATCATCTGATGTACTTCAAAAATGGCTGCATTTGCCTCCCCGACTTCTTTGACCGCTTTGTCATAAAGTCCTTTCAGTTCTTCTGCCGCCTGATCTCTGGCTGCCTCAAAACGTGCGATCTCTGCTTTCGCATCCTCAATCTTCACACGTCTGACTACATTGTTTTCTTTGGAAATCTCTTTGATTTTTCCGATTGCGATTCCCCCGAATGCAATCTTTCCAGTTATGTTCTGCATTTGCTCCTCCTCACTCTTGAAAATAATAGAATGTACATTTTGGGTCATTCTATTATCATGAACAAAAAAACCGAAAAAGTTCACGCAGCCAACGGCGTCTTACTTTTCCGGTTTAGTACATTTGCATGTGAACTATCCTTAAAATATAAAAATATTATAGTTTTTTCACAAGTCTTTGTCAACATGCAAATTTATATTTTATATAAATACACAATTTTTTATTAACTGCCATTATTTTTCTGATTTATCCTTATTGTGGCAGGTCTGCAAGAATTCTGGCTAATTCATGTACTTTTATGGCATCTACTGCTTCATACTTACTTTTCTGTTGTTCTCCTGCATAAGAGAAATCAACTGTTCCATTCGAAGTTGTTGTATCCTCCACCCAGCTTCTGCATGAACTATGCACCTGATGCACTCCGGCATACTCTAACAGTTCAAGGACTGTCAGGCTGTTCACGCCGCTTCCTGCGAGGATTTCTATTTCATCTCCATACACTGTTTGCAGTTTTCGTAATGTTTCCAACCCTGTCAGGACATCCGGCGTCCCACCGCTTGTCAGTATCCGGTCAGCCCCCAGTCGAATGAGTTGTTCTGTCGACTGTTCCAAATTTTTCGTACAGTCAAATGCCCGATGAAACACCGCTTCTTTGCCACAGGAATGAATCAGCTCAATGATCTCTTCCGTTCGTTCTGTATCCAGTGTTCTATCCTCTTTTAAAAAGCCAAATGCAATTCCATCAGCACCATGTTGCAGCATGAGTTTTGTATCCAAAAGTATTGTCTGATATTCTTCTTTGGAATAACAGAATCCGCCACCCCGTGGACGTACCATGGTTACGATTGGAATGCTGCACTGTTCTTTTGCGCAGATCAGATTTGCCAGTGACGGTGTCAATCCACCAAGATATAATGCACTGTTTAATTCCACTCTGTCTGCACCGTTTTCATATGCTGTTTTTACATCTTCAAAACTGCCACAGCAGATTTCCAAAATTGTTTTCATGCTCTTTTTCCTCTGTCATGCTATTTTTCGCCACATATCCGATATTTTTATTATAATCATTTTTATTTATAAAATCTACACAAAAAGCCCGGAAAGGCACAAACCTTTCCGGGCTTTTGGAATCTACATTTCGTTCAGACAAAGTCTAAATCTTATTTGTATAATTCTACTAATCTTAACAGATGTTCGTAACGAGCTTTTGCAGCTTCCTCAGATGCAGCAAAGAGTTTTGCAGCTCTTTCTGGGAAGGATCTTGTTAATCTGCTGTAACGTGTCTCGTTATTTAAGAACTCCTGATATGTTCCATCACCTGGTTTAGATGTCAATGTGAACGGATTCTTTCCTTCAGCTTTAAGAGCTGGGTTGAAGGAGAAGAGATTCCAGTAACCAGCAGCTACTGCTTTCTTCATCTCATCCTGGCAGTGGTTCATTCCACCTTTCACACCGTGTAACTCACATGGAGCATATCCGATGATTAATGATGGTCCGTCATAAGCTTCTGCTTCTGCAAGAACTTTAACAGCCTGAGCCATGTTAGCACCAAGAGCGATCTGTGCTACATATACATAACCGTAGCTCATAGCGATCTCAGCAAGGCTCTTCTTACCAACTTCTTTACCAGCAGCAGCGAACTGACAAACTTCACCGATGTTGGAAGCTTTAGAAGCCTGTCCACCTGTATTAGAGTACATCTCTGTATCGAATACCATAACGTTTACGTTATGTCCGGAAGCAAGTACATGGTCTAATCCACCGAAACCGATATCATATGCCCATCCGTCACCACCGAAGATCCATACGGACTTCTTAGCAAGGTAATCTTTTTTCTCAAGAGCAGCTTTTGCATCTGGACAACCAGCTGCTGCAGCTTTCTCTAATTCAGCTACAAGAGCTTCTGTTGCAGGTGTATTAGCTTTTGTATCCTGTTTTGTCTCCATGAATTTAGCAAATGCATCTTTTAATTCTGCGCTTGCTTTATCAGAAGCAACACATTTCTCAACGCTTGCGATAGCCTGGTCACGTAATACTTCCTGACCAATCTGCATACCTAAACCATGCTCAGCGTTATCCTCGAATAAGGAGTTAGCCCAAGCTGGTCCTTTCTTAGAATCTTTGTTTACTGTATATGGTGATGTAGCAGCCGGACCACCCCAGATAGAAGAACATCCGGTAGCGTTAGAGATGTACATATGCTCACCAAATAACTGTGTAATTAAACGAGCGTAAGATGTTTCAGCACATCCTGCACAAGATCCGGAGAACTCAAGTAATGGCTGGTTGAACTGAGAACCTTTTACAGTGTTGTCAGCTGGCATACCAGGTTTCTTGCCAACGTTTGCTACTAAGTAGTCAAATACTGGCTGTTCTTCTGCCTGAGATTCCTGTGGAACCATCTCGATAGCACCTACTGGACATACAGTGATACACTCACCACATCCCATACAGTCTAATGGAGATACGCTCATTGTATATTTGTATTCGCTTGCTTTTGGTTTTGTATCAGCAAGTTTGATATTAGCTGGAGCAGCTTTTACTTCGTCTTCACTTAACATGAATGGACGGATTGTAGCATGTGAACATACAAATGCACACTGGTTACACTGGATACATTTAGCAGCATCCCATGTAGGAACTGTTACAGCTGTACCACGTTTCTCGTATGCAGATGCACCCTGCTCGAACTGTCCGTCTGGGTTGCCCATAAATGCAGATACTGGAAGAGAATCACCATCCATTAATGCGATTGGATTCATTAAATCTTCTACCATCTTAACTGTCTCTGGACGACCTGTTAATTTCTTAGGAGCTGGATCTGCTTCTGGGTTAGACCAGGAAGCTGGTACTTCAACTTTATGTACAGCGTCAACACCTGCGTCGATAGCTTTGTAGTTCATCTCTACAACTGCGTCACCTTTTTTACCGTAAGATTTCTTAGCAGCAGCTTTCATGAAATCAACAGCTTCTTCGATTGGCATTACGTTTGCTAATTTGAAGAATGCAGACTGAAGAATTGTATTAGTACGTTTACCCATACCAATTTCAATTGCTTTGTCAATAGCGTTGATTGTATATAACTGAATGTTGTTATCAGCGATATATTTCTTAGCTTCTGCATTTAAGTGATGAGCTAACTCTTCATCAGACCACTGGCAGTTGATCATGAATACTCCGCCTGGTTTTACGTCCTGAACCATCTTGAATCCTTTTGTTACATAAGATGGGTTATGACATGCAACGAAGTCTGCCTGGTTGATGTAGTATGGGCTTCTGATTGGTTTGTCACCAAATCTCAAGTGAGAAATTGTAACACCACCAGTCTTCTTAGAGTCATACTGGAAGTAAGCCTGGATATATTTGTCTGTATGGTCACCGATGATCTTTGTAGAGTTCTTGTTAGCACCTACAGTACCGTCACCACCAAGTCCCCAGAATTTACATTCTACAGTTCCTTCAGCAGCTGTGATAGGAGCTGGTTTTACTTCTGGTAAGCTTAAGTTTGTAACGTCATCAACGATACCGATTGTGAAACGTGCTTTTGGAGCATCTTTCTCTAATTCTTTGTATACAGCGAATAAGCTTGAAGGTGGTGTATCTTTGGAACCTAATCCGTAACGTCCGCCTGTTAATACGATTGTATCAAGACCTGCCTCACGAAGAGTTGTAGCTACGTCTAAGTATAATGGATCACCAAGTGCTCCTGGCTCTTTTGTTCTGTCAAGTACTGCAACTTTCTTAACTGTCTTAGGAAGAGCTTTTAAGAATGCTTCAGATACCCAAGGACGATATAAACGAACTTTAACTAATCCAACTTTCTCACCCTTTGCTGTTAAGTAATCGATTACTTCTTCAGCAACGTCGTTTACAGAACCCATAGCTACGATAACGCGCTCTGCATCTTCTGCTCCGTAGTAGTTGAATAAGTCATAGTTTGTTCCTAATTTTTCATTAACTTTAGCCATGTATTTTTCAACGATAGCTGGTAATTCATTGTAAGCTGTGTTACAAGCTTCACGATGCTGGAAGAAAACGTCTCCGTTCTCATGAGATCCACGCATAGCCGGATGCTCTGGATTTAATGCGTGTGCACGGAATGCAGCAACTGCGTCCATATTGCACATTTCTTTCAGATCTGCATAATCCCATTTCTCGATCTTCTGAATCTCGTGGGATGTACGGAATCCATCGAAGAAGTTGATGAATGGAACTTTTCCTTCGATTGTTGCTAAATGAGCAACTGGGCTTAAGTCCATAACTTCCTGTGGGTTTGTCTCACATAACATAGCGAAACCGGTCTGACGACAGGCATATACGTCACTGTGATCACCAAAAATATTTAAAGACTGTGTTGCAACGGTACGTGCAGAAACATCAAATACACATGGAAGCTGTTCACCAGCGATTTTGTACATATTAGGGATCATTAATAAAAGACCCTGAGATGCTGTAAATGTTGTTGTTAATGCACCTGCAGCAAGGGAACCGTGAACTGCACCTGCAGCACCTGCTTCGGATTCCATTTCTACGACTTTGACCTGATTGCCAAAGATATTTTCCTGTCCTGCTGCTGACCACTGATCGACAGTATCTGCCATAGGGCTGGATGGTGTAATTGGGTAAATAGCTGCAACATCAGTAAACGCATAAGCTACATGAGCTGCTGCTGTATTACCGTCCATTGACTGTTTTGCTCTGGACATTACTTATTCCTCCTTAAAATTATTAAAAATTGATAGAATGTCTTTGCTAACCCGGGGCAGAATACTATCCCCGCCAGCTTTCGACTTAATTCACATTTTAGCATTTAATTTGTCCGTTGTAAAGAATTCAGACTGTACAAAACAAAGTACAAAGTTATAAACATTACTGCTCACTCAGCAGTAAAACACTTGCCAAAAACATGGATTTATAAATATTTTCTTTCAAATTCATCTGCCGGGATCGGCCGGTCAAACAGATACCCCTGCCCATATTCAAACCCGTGGCTTTCTAAGAACTGACGCTGTTCTTCCGTCTCAATTCCCTCCACAACGATCTCTTCTTTGGCTGCACGGATAAATTTTCCCATCTGGGATACAAATTCCCCCTTGTTGTCCACCATCACTTTGTCAGTAAAACTTTTATCTATCTTGACAACATTCGCCGGTATTTCATAAAGGACACTCAAAGACGAATACCCCGTGCCAAAGTCGTCAATGGCAATGCGGAATCCCATCTGTGCCAGTTCGGCCATGCAGTGCTTCAGGTCTTCAAGATTTTCTGTCATGACGCTCTCGGTAACTTCCACTTCAATATAGGAAGGATCAATGTCATACTTTTCCATTGTCTCATGTATCCGTTGCAAAAATGCCTCGCCACCGTTTTCAAAGTGTTTTCTCGAAAAATTAGTTGAGATCGTAAACAGACTTTTTCCAGATTCCTTCCACTTCGTCATATATTTCAGAAGCTGCTCCAATATAAAGAAATCAAGGTCTTTGATATATCCCATCAATTCCAGTGCCGGCACAAAACGGTTTGGCTGCAAGTAGCCGTCCTCACCAAAGCGCCATCTCGCAAGTGCTTCTGCCCCATAAATCGTATTCTCTTTCAGCCGGAACTTTGGCTGCAAAAACATTTCAAATTCCCCACGCTGGATTGCAGCATAAAACCGGGTTGCGATCAGCACCTGTTCGTCACGTGTCTGACGCATTTTCTCTATATAGACAACACCGGATGTGATGTTGTGTTCTTTTGCATATTTTCTTGCAAGATTTGCGCTCTCCAGTATCGTCTCAAACGAACTCTTTCCTGACAGAAAGCAGATTCCTGCCGAAAGCTTCATTCCTCCAGCCGGATAACGTTCCTGCAGCTTTGCCTCAAACTCTTCATTCCCTTCCTTAACACGCCTCCGGATCTCCTGCTGGCTCTTTCCCTTGGACAATACAAGGAAATAATCTGAGTACATACGGCATGCTGCCATTACTTTTTTGCGTTCCAGCAGCTGGGAAAATTCTTTCAGGATACTATCTCCCATCTCAGCGCCAAAGTTCTCATTTACATAAGAGAAATTATTCACGTCCACCATGGTAAGGGCATAGGTATTCTCCAATGGATTCTCCTCCGCCTCCAAAAGCTGTACCAATTTCGTGCGAAATGCATCCAGATTGTATAGCCCGGTCAGTTTATCCCGGTTCTTTAACTTGTGGATTACCTGCTGGTCTGCCTGCATTTTTTCGCGCAATGTCACAAACACTGCAACGATCCTGCTCAGCTCACAGATTGTTCCGATCTCTTCGGTGTGCCACTGCTTGTCCGTCTCTATGGAGCCTACATCTATGCATCCGGTCTTTCCGTTGGAATACTCGAATTTTACTGCTGCGATCGACTGGATTGGAACAGCATTTCCCGACCAGTCTTTCCACTCTTTCTTACGCTTTTCCCGCCACTTTGGAGTTGTCTGTACAAACTCTCCCACCTCAGCCTGCATCAGTTTTGGCCAGGTGATTGGAAGTATATTCCTCTCATAAATCTGTCCCATGTCACTCCAGCAGTTGGTAAGCAGCATGTTCTTTCCGTCCTGCTCATATTCGAAAACAGATACCATGTTCATCCGGAATTTTCTTCCAATCTGCTCTAAGAGTACATTCAAGGAACCATTGATATCCCTTGCATGCGACAACAGACTGAATGCCGTGTTCAGAAATTCTTTATCTGCCATCAGATTTCTAGGTTTTACCTTTTCTTCTGTGCGGTTCTTTCCTTCACAGTCACCCTCCCCGGTCTCTTCTGCAAAGCCATAATGATTTTTCCCATTTTTCTTAATGTGGTACATGGCATGATCTGCCCGTTCAAACAACGTACTATAATCATACCCGTCTTTTCCTGTCACAGCCATACCGACACTCAACGTCACAACAAGGACTGCACCATCCCCGGAAAGCGTTTTCTGCACGTTTGTACACAGCTGTTCCGCCTTTGCCTCCGCCTCCTGCACAGAAGTGTCCTTCACAAAGACCATAAACTCATCCCCACCGACACGTCCAACAACCGCTTCATCCGTAAACTGTTCGCGTATCAGTGTTGCAATATCTGAGATCACCATGTCCCCAACAGTATGTCCGAAGGTATCATTGATCTTCTTAAAGTCGTCAATATCAATGACGTAGAGTACATGCGTTCCCTGCGTTGATTTTTCAAGAAACGCATCTACCATTTTTCCAGAGGCTGTCTTATTGTAAATCCTTGTCAACGGATCTAACTGCACTTCCCTCAGAAGTTTCTCCCGGACTGCCCGCTCTGTGCTGATATCATAACTTCGTCCTATAATGTGGCTGATCTTGCCATCATAATCTGCAATGCTCTGATAATAGGTTCTGAAATAGGAATACTTCTTAGAATCCCGCGCACCCTGACGAAGCCGGTACTCTGCTGTGCCTTTCATCTCCCGCTGCAATGCTGTTTCAAACATCTTTTTGAACTTTTCAAGATCATCCGGATGTATGGCTCCGTAAAGTTCCTCAATGCCCGCATATTTGACGCTCTTGTCCGCGGCAAACTTCCGATAACATTCCGGGATCTCAAACTGCTGTTTTTTCACATCATAGTCAAGTACGATATCATCCGAGACTTCTTCTAACATGTGATAACGCTCATTGACGAGCATGATCTCATTTTCCATTTTCTTACGCTCTGTGATATCCCAGCAGGAAACAAGATAGTATGGCACTGCGCTTCGATATGCATAAATCTGGAACTGAAACATTGCCCATACGATTTCCTGATCTGATGTGACGATCCGCGCCTCAAATTCATCTGATGATTTTCCCCGGCGACAGACCTCTGCTGCGTCCTCAAACATCATATAATCTTCCATATGGATAAGTTCCGCCATGCTTTTTCGTTCCATGCTAAAATCAGACAATGCATACCCTGTCATTCTGCAAAATTCATGGTTTGCCGTATCTATCCTCAGATCATTGCCACCCTTCACAATGACCAGACCAACCGGAAGCTCATAAATAATATTTTTCAAATCTTTACGTTCACGCTCCAACTGCCTGAGCTGAGCTTCGTAATTGATCTCTTCCTTATTTAATTCTGCCATCCCCACTATCTCCTTTTGTAAAAACCCGGTGTAATCTCTATTTCGGTCAAATCACACCATAATTACTTTGATTATACCAAATTTTCCTTGAAAAACCAATGTTTTTATGTATAATGAGGATGATGCGTTTAAATCAGGAATATATTAAATAGAGGTATTACAATGATACAAGCAAATAATGTAACGTTACGTGTAGGCAAGAAAGCCTTATTCGAAGATGTCAATATTAAGTTCACAGAAGGAAACTGCTATGGTCTGATTGGTGCCAACGGTGCCGGAAAATCTACTTTTTTAAAGATTTTATCCGGTCAGTTAGAACCGACAAACGGTGATGTAGTCATCACACCGGGTCAGCGTCTTTCTTTCTTACAGCAGGATCACTTCAAATATGATGCATTTACAGTTCTCGATACTGTTATCATGGGAAATCAGAGACTGTACGATATTATGAAAGAAAAAGATGCTATCTATATGAAAGAAGATTTTTCTGACGAAGACGGTATCCGCGCGAGTGAATTAGAGGGTGAGTTTGCTGAAATGGACGGCTGGAACGCTGAATCTGACGCTGCAACTTTACTGAATGGTCTTGGAATTTCTACCGATTACCACTACTCCATGATGGCTGATCTTCCAGGTGCTTTGAAAGTCAAAGTTTTACTTGCACAGGCATTGTTCGGAAATCCGGATATTCTTCTTTTAGATGAGCCTACCAACCATTTGGACTTAGATGCTATTTCCTGGTTAGAAGAATTCCTTATCAATTTTGAAAATACCGTGATCGTAGTATCCCATGACCGTTACTTCTTAAATAAGGTATGTACCAATATTGCAGATATTGATTATGGTAAGATCCAGCTCTATGCCGGAAACTATGATTTCTGGTATGAATCAAGCCAGTTACTCGTAAAACAGATGAAAGAAGCCAACAAGAAGAAGGAAGAAAAGATCAAGGAGTTACAGGAATTTATCTCCCGTTTCTCTGCAAATGCTTCCAAATCCAAACAGGCCACTTCCAGAAAACGTGCTTTAGAAAAAATCCAGTTGGATGAGATCCGTCCATCCAGCCGAAAATATCCTTACATCGACTTCCGTCCAAGCCGTGAAATTGGTAATGAAGTTCTGACCGTTGAAGGAATCACCAAAACAATTGACGGTGTAAAAGTTCTTGACAATGTTTCCTTTATCGTAGGACACGAAGATAAAATTGCATTTGTAGGTGGAAATGAGCTTGCAAAAACAACTTTATTCAAAATTCTTGCCGGGGAAATGGAGCCGGATTCCGGTTCTTACAAATGGGGCGTTACAACAAGCCAGTCCTACTTCCCGAAAGATAACACTGAGATTTTTGACACTGACCTTGTCATCGTTGACTGGCTGACACAGTTCTCTGAGATCAAGGATGCAACTTATGTACGTGGATTCTTAGGACGTATGCTTTTTGCAGGAGAAGACGGAACCAAGAAAATGCATGTACTTTCCGGTGGTGAGAAAGTCCGCGTACTTCTCTCCCGCATGATGATCCAGGCAAGTAATGTGCTGATCCTTGATGAGCCGACAGACCATTTGGATATGGAATCCATTACCGCTTTAAATAATGGTCTGATCAAGTTTCCGGGTGTCATTCTTTTTGCTTCCCGTGACCATCAGGTAGTTCAGACTACCGCAAACCGTATTATCGAGTTCTTACCGGATGGTACATTTGTTGACAAAGTATCTACTTATGACGAATATCTTGAAAATGATGAGATGGCTCGTAAACGTCAGGTTTACAGTATGTCTGATGATGATGCTTCTGATAACTAATATTGTTTTTTATCGGAACCGCAGGTTATCCCACTCTGATCTGACCTGATCCTTCTCATCTTTCTCAGACGGATCAGAGACTACCCAGACTTTCTTACCGAGAAATCCAAAACCGAGTTTATAGATGTGATCGGCAGGGATGCCGTAGGCAAGAAGATCTGATTCATAGTTTCTGGTCTGAATCTGTTTCAGGGCATTCTGTGCAGTTTCCTGAACAGTCTTTTCTCTGTGTTCATTCAAAACTTTAAATTCAAGGATATAGGCATCTTTTGTTTTGTCGAAAGGATAGATTGCAATGTCATAACGTCCTTCCCCGCTCTCCCGGTTGGATACAATGCGGTATTCCTTACGCATGGATACAATCAGTCCTAAAACAAGACCATGATAGAAATTCTCCGGGGCATGCTTTCCTTTATTCTTGGCGGTATCAAAATAACTCATGGAATACTCGGCGATATCTTCCATCACACCGATCATATCCCAGGTTCTATGCCTTATCAGTGCCCTTGTAAAATTCTCATATGCAATATTGCCATTCGAAAACATGGCAATGATCTGTGTCCGGAACATTGACATAACCTCTTTGTTGGTCACGGAAACATCACACTCTGTCCATTCGTTATCTTTCACCACATTCTCTGCCTTGATATACCCGACTGCAAGGAGAAGTGACCACAGACTATTCTCGTCTCCGTCAAGGTACTGGAATGTAATATTCTCGTTGATCATCTTGTGTATTGGTTTTCCTGTCATTAACTGTTCAATCTCGTACTTTTTATCATACGGATGTCTGCAGATAATATCACCGATCAGTTTGTTGCTGCTGGTAAGGATCCAATAAGATCTCAACTGCCGATCATGCATATAGTTCACGATAGACCACGGATTATAAATATCTTTCTGATGACCGATAATGAATCCATCGTACATTTCCTTCACTTTTTTCATATCATCAATATTCTGGCACTTTAATGCATCCATCACTTCCTGCTCGGTAAATCCACAGCAGTCCGTGTAGATATCATCTGTCACAGTGGCGACCAGCAGATTGTTCAGGTCAGAAAAAAGTGAATTCTTCGATACTTTCGTCACTCCGGTGATAATGGCTCTGCCAAGATAGTCATTTTCTTTCAGTGTATTATGGAATAACTGGCGGCAGGTCGTGATCATCTCATCCCAGTAACCATCCGTATATGCTTCGGTCAGAGGTGTATCATACTCATCAATGAGCACGATAGGTTTTACACCAAAATGTTTATAGAGAAGTTCGCATAAATATCTTATGGAATTCTCTATATAGCTTGTATCATTATTGAAAAATGCACACTTTGTTTCTTTAAATAATTCTTTTTCTCTATCCGAGAGTCTTGGACTGTCGAGTAAATATTCATGATGTCCATACATTGTTCTCAATTGTCCCATCATTCCCCGGATAGACTGCTTATAATCTATCCCCTTGCAGCCTCCGAAGCTTGTAGAGATTACCGGAGTGCTTCCGAACATGCTGCGGCTTCTTTCGTCCTGCCATACCCGAAGCTGACTGAAATATTCCGGATGATCAGCATATTTTGGATCAAAAAACATTCTTACCGTACTGAGCAGTGTTGTCTTGCCGAATCTTCTCGGTCTTGTGATCAATGTGATCTTCGTTCCTTCCCTGATCCACTCAGTGATGAAATGCGTCTTATCGACATAAAACTGCTGTCCACAGGTAAAGTCTTCAAAATCCTGATACCCGATCACCACCTTGGCAGAGAGATATGGATTGTGCTTAAGAATTTCCTTCAGTCCCTCCGCATAAGCCGTCAGATGCTTTTTCTCTTCCAGCAGCTTTGTACGCTCCTCAAGTTCCATGAACACCTGCTCCCGCTCGGTCAGTTTTACATAATAGCTCACCGATTTTCCGTCAATCGTCCGTTGGATATACGGCTGTTCTTTGCCATTGATCTTCTTATAGGTCAAGGTTCCCTTTGGAAGTTCCTCCAGTCTCCGGTCGATCTCTTCGATTCGTTTTGTTGGATTTGTGGACATAGTGGCTCCTTTCCATATAAAAATGGTTATCACTGGTTATATATGTATCATATAACCAATGATAACCATTGTCAATTGCCTTTTAATATTTTCCGAAGCATCGGTTCCTCGCCCAACTGCACCCCTTCAAATTTTTTGTAAAATCTGTCGGCATTCTCGTTGGCAGCACGGATCAGATAATATTGATGGATATCATGCTTTTTACAGTCTTTTTCAAATTCTGCAAAAAGCCTCCGGGCAACGCCACTATGCCGGTATTCGGGCAAAACATATACCCAATTCACATACGCCATGCGATATCCACCCTGAATACACCCATAAAAATGATACTCAATTCTTCCTACCACCTGATCATTTTTCATCGCAAGAATTGATGTAGACTTTTCATAAAATGAATCCCGAAGCCTTGTCCTGATTCCTTCCTCATCTATCTCGTCCACCGTCATCATATCCGGCTCCTGCTGTATCGCAAGCTTTAAATAGACAATATACTGCTCTACATTCTGTTCGTTTAATCTTTCAAAATACATTTTCTTCCTTCTTTCTAATATCTGTAAATATGGTTCTCCAAAACATACGTTTCGCCTGTTCTTGGATCTGTCTTCTCTTCTGACAACGAATCGAATACAAATCCACATGACAACTGTAACGCTCTGGAAGCGGCATTGCCCGTCCGGTTGCAGGCATGGAATTCTTTTGCTCCCAGTTTTCCTGCCTCCTCAAGAAGTGCCGTAAGTATCTGTCTCCCGTAACCTTTTCGCACAAATCCCAGTCCAAGTGCAATACCTGTCTCTTCATAAATGCCCCGTTCCAGTTCGCGCATGCCTGCAAAACCGATTGCTTCACCCGTTTTCTTTAAATACACAAATAACGCATACTTATTCTCCGGTTTTTCTTCAAATGCAATCGTGCGCTTCATTCGATCTTTTGCATCTTCATCTGTCTCTGTCGGCTGCCAGAGCATATACTTTGCGCTCTCCTTGTGTCTCCACAGGTTATAATAAATTGTCTTCCAGTCCTCAAATTCTGCTTTCTTTAAAATAAGATCTTTTGTTTCTAACTTTACGTCAGAGTAATCTGTTACCACTTTTCTTTTCCTCTTATACATCTTCCCTCATTATTTTCCGAAGCATCGGTTTCTCGTCCAACTGTACATTTTCTTTCACCCTTATCAACTTTGCAATATACTCTGTCGTGCCTTCTTCCAATTCTTTTTCTCCATTTTCCATAAATCCATGTCGGTGATAAAATGCAATCGCTCTCGTATTTTTCTCCAACGCCCACAGGTGATCAGCAGCAAACGTTGAAATTGCATGCTCTATTAATTTCTTTCCAATTCCACCACTTTGAAAGCATGGATCGACATACAATTTACGGATTTCTGTTCCATGGATTTCCATAAATCCTTTCACAATTCCACATTCATCGGCGACATACAGATTTTCCAGAACTTCCCCTTTTCCGAAATAATGATCTATCATGGATACAACCTGCAATTCTCCAAATGAATACTCTTCCGACTTAAAAATTGGGAAATAATTGATTCTGTTATTAAATACAAAAATTTCTGCGATGCGCGACAAATCTTCTTCTGTTGCTTTTCTTATCATCTCCGGATACCCCTGTCATTTTCTTTTATCTGAAATCAATATAACACACTTTCCGCCAAAATACTTTCTAAAAATCTTTTTTAATTTTCCTTTTCCGACAACCTTTTTGACACAAATACAGGGCTTTTCATTTTGATCACACAAGCCATAGCGACCACCGCAAGCAGTCCTGATAAGGAAATTTTTCCTTCCAGCCATCCTTCCACTGATACCAGTAAAAAGGAAAATCCAAGAACAATGATTACTTTTATACTGTTACGCACGCAGTGTTTTCTCGCATATGCCGTCTCAAAGAAAAGATACAGTCCATAACCTGTCACTGCGCCTAAAATTATACCAAGTACGATTGACACCGGAATATTTACAAAATCAAGTACATTGGCATGACCGCCCTGCGCAATACTTAGAAATGTTGTAAACAATACAATCACAAAAATATCGTCACACGATGCGCCCGCCATGATCATCTGTGGAATTGCTTTCCCTGTGCCATATTTTTTCTCCATAAGAGTTACCATTCTTGGAACGACCACCGCCGGAGATACCGCACCGAGCACAGCTCCCATCACGGCTGCCTCCACTCTTGTGATTCCTAAGATTGCCGGGGCGCAAAGCACATAACCTGCAATTTCAAGCGATGCAGGTACAAACGACAGTAATACAGCGGAACGCCCGACTTTTTTCAGATCTTTTAAATCCAGTGAAAGTCCGGCTTTCAATAAAATAATAATCAGTGCCATCTTCCGCAGTTCAGCGGAGATTGATAAAATGGATGGATCAAGCAAATCGAGCACATACGGTCCCAACACAATTCCGGTGACGAGTATTCCGATGATCCGTGGCAGCTTCAGTTTCTGGCAAATGGCTCCCATTGCAAGCCCTACAATAAAAATAAGTGATAATGAAGCTAACATAAATCCTCCATTTTTCTTTTTCTATAGACGCAAAAAAGCTGATGCCTTCTGCGACTATAATTTCAAATAATCGTAGAAGTCATCAGCTATATTCAGCAATTCTGGTTTCCCAAGGGAGAACTTCATTCCCTCTCATTCGAATTTTGTACTACCACCTGTTTTTGGATATGTCAATCGCCATATTTGCTGTACGGATACTGACTGTATCGAAAACTGCAAATCACACTGTAGTTATTCTACCTCAAATACCACAATCCGCTCTCTTTTATTTTCCCCCGGAAACAAATCTCTGCAATCGATTTCATCGGAAAAGATAAGTTCGTCTACTGTCATTAAATAAGAAATGTATTCATCCGAAGGATAATAAAAGAATAAAAGCAATTCCCTCGGATTCTCATAATAGGATTCCAACACGCGCGCCAAAACTTTCTTTAATATCTCTATCGAAAATGGATTAAAAAAGTAGATTCGGTCTACCTCTGCCGGAACCGAAAACTGCACGGCATCTGCAAGTACAAATTCTGTCCGCCCTGCCGCAGCCCCCTGTTCTCTGTTTTCTACCGCTTTCTCATAAATCCGCTCGTTGTATTCCACACCGATCGTGTGACAGCGTGTCTGATAAGACAGGAAAAAATCCACTCTGCCCTTTCCACAGCCGTAATCCAGCAATGTATTTTCTTTTCGAAGCAGCCCGGAATTTGCAAGACGCTCCAACACACTGTACGGTGTCGGCTCGTATGGATAACGATACTGGTCGGAATTGGAATCGTCACGTCCAGTCGTATGAATCTGTAAGAGTTTGTCCCATTTCTTTTCTTCTTCCTCTGGCTGTAATTTTTTCACATGTTCCTCCATAAATTCTTATAAATTGTCTTCCAATCCGTAAACTCTGCTTTTTTTTAATATTAAATCTTTTGTTTCTAACTTTATCATCGCTTCTTCTCGCATTTTTAGCCACTTATAACCTTATGGTAACTGCTACTCCCGCAGGCTCTTAAGGTAAACTTTCTGTTCCTCTGTGATGCGGTAGCTCTCCACCGCTTTCTGAATCGTTTTTCTGTGCACCCATGGTGATAATTTCCGCTCTTTTACATATGGAATGACCGCATCCCACTGCTTTGCAAGGGCTGTTGCAAGATACCATGCGATCATCATATTTACATAATATTCTTCCGATTCTACTTCTGCGACAATTTTTATATACTCCGGTTTGAAATCCTCATCCAGATAAAAGCTCATCAGCGTTCCGATTCCATAGCGGATTGTATAGGTATCCCCGGATGCAATCCATTCTTTTATCACAGGAAGAAGTTCTATTTTGTTCTTTGCAAAGCACTTTGGTCTTGGAATATCGCAGGTCGCCCAGTTATTAATATATGGAAGAAAACGTTTCACTTCTGCCAGACAGTGCTCATAATCTTTGATACCTGAAATCAAAAGCATATGAAGGTTATTTTCCTCATAATACTGATGTGGAAGTTCCTTCAAAAATGCTTCTGCCTCATCTGTTCCAGCAAATTCTTTGGCAAACTTCCGAAGTACCGGTGTGCGGATCCCGATGATTGTCTCCTTGTCAATCCCCGGCATCAGGTTACTGTGAAAATTTCTGTATTTTAAATCCTGTAATTTGAATAATTTGCGCTGTAAGCTGTTCATGTTTTTTTCTTTCACTTTTATATTTCTTCCACTTTGCAATCATGCTCTTTTGTTTCTTTGTTATAACTGATTCCAACCGCAAGGATATTTAAAAGTTCCTTGTTAGGAATAAATACTTTTCCATTATCATACGTCAGCAAACCATATACTACCATTGCAGAATATATCTCCTCTTTGGTCTTTAGTTCTGGTGCTGTTGCAGCGTATTCCTGTATGCCTGTTGGTATTTTTTCTCCTGCAAACATTAAAGTAAGATCGTTCTGGATTTCATCGACGTTATGACTGATATATGTGAAAATAGAGTCATATTTTCCTGAACTTACCCAATAATTTGATAATTGATTATCTGTCAATGCGCATACTACCGAACGCGGATTGTATAATCTTTCTCCTGATGCAGTGTGATATCCATCGTACCATTCCCTGAGATTTTCGCGTGTAATCTGTGGCTTTTTCGTTTTCTCCAGATAACGCTGGTACAATCTGTCAACTTCATCCTCTGTAAAACCGAAATATTCACTAAACCGAACTCTTGTTGCCATATTGTATTCCAAAAACATATTCAGTTCCGAACCATCTGAATATTTTGCAATCGGAAGTACACCGGTCATATATGCCAGTTCTACATAGCTTTTCCCTTTCAATAAAAGTTTCAGAAAAAGCAAATAATTTTCTCTGTCACGTTCCGTAACAAAAGACATATGGAAAACTGCATCCCATTCATCCATCACAAATATGAATTTATGTCCTGTTTTGTCAAAAACCTGAGAAAGCACATCCCAGACTGCCTCATTTTTGTCTATCATAATCTCCGGATATACCTCATTAATATCTCTGACAAGACCATCCTGTATCCTGCCAATATACTCCTCATAACTATGACATTCTCTTGGCATTTCACTAAAATCAATATATATCACATCATGATAGCCAGCCTGCTCCTTATATTGATCATATTGTGCGATTGCAAGCTCCTCAAATAAAGATTTTTCACTATTTTTTTCAAAAAAAGCTGCTATCATATTTGCCATAACTGTTTTTCCGAAACGTCGCGGACGGGTAATGCAGAAAAAGCGCTGTTCCTGCTGTAATGCTGGAATTAATTCTTTTAATATTTCTGTCTTATCAACAAAAAAGGTTCCATTCATTACGGTTTTGTATTTATCATATGGTTCCCTATTATTTAAAAACTGTCCCATTTTACTCGCCCCCTTAGCCTGATACTATGAGTATATCTTTTTTTCCAAATGGGTGCAAGAATCATCTGTTAATTCCTGTTAAAACTCCTTCTTCTCCATAATACGCCTGCTGATCTGGTACGAAACAAACAGTGCCAGCAGTGTGATCCCGATAATACTACCAGTCATCACTGCCACATTCAGATTGTCTATCACAGTCAGTGCCTGATACAGCCGTTCTTTTCCGAACACGACCTCACATAGATATGCGATGACAGCAATTACTCCCATCATTCCTAATGTCACAATCCGGCTTTTTTCACTACCAAACCTAATCTGCGCCGGAATCATGAAAAAATTGATCAAAAGAATGATTAACAAAATTACTGTGGCTGTCAGCATATCGTCTGCCAAAACAACCGGTATGCCACGCACCACTTCCGATACCAGATACAGGCAGACTGCAATTACCCAGGCTGCCACTGCTCCTCCGACACATAACAGATACTTTTCTTTTATATAGGTTCTTTTATTGATCGGCAGCGCCAGTAAAAACTGATAGCCGTGCTCCATCTCATCATACGCAATCGTACTGCTTGCGATCATCCCTGTCACAAACGGCAAATATGCAATGATAAAATTTCCATTGCCTGAAAATGCGACTGCAAATAAAATTGCAAATAAAATTATCAGTGTCTGTTTTGTTCCCCATAATAACCGAATATCTTTTTCCAATAAACCTGCCATTATCTGTACCCTCCTGTCATCATAAGAATCAGCTCGTCAATTCCTCCGTTTTCCACTGCGATCTGCGGATAATTTTCCTGATAAAACTTCTTATCATCCGTAAAACATGCATAGCCGTAATTTTCTTTCTGCACTTTTAGAATAGAGCTTTGATCCAGCGTGCGGTATTGTTCTTCACTCACCTTTAAAATACCATACTGCTCTAAGATTGCATCTGTCGCTTCGTGCAAAATGAGTTTTCCATCATGGATCAGATAAAGTTCATCACATAGGGATTCTAAATCAGTGGAAATATGGGACGTAATAAGTACACTGCGGCCCTCATCCTCTGCAATATAAGCTCGTAACATGTCTAAAATCTCATTTCTCGCCTCCACATCCAGTCCGGCTGTCGGCTCATCCATGATCAGCAGCTTCGCATGGTGTGTCATAGCTGTCAGCACGCGGAGTTTCGCTTTCATTCCGGTTGAAAATTCTTTAATTTTCTTATTCATTGGAAGCTTTAAGTTCTCACCCTGTTGTATAAAATAGTTTTCATCAAACGAATGATACATCTTTTTTAAAATGTGTTTTACATCATTTACGGTCAGTTCCCCGGAAAATCCGGATTCTGCCAGAGAAACTCCGATCTCCTGTTTGAGTGTCTCCGGCAATTCTTTACTCTCATGTTCAAAGACCTTGATGCTGCCCTCATCTGCCCGGCAGAGTCCAAGAATCAGTTTGATTGCGGTACTTTTTCCTGCTCCGTTTTTCCCAATCAACCCCAGTATCTGTCCTTCCGGCAGTTCCATTGACATTTCAAATGTAAAGTTTCCATATGTTTTCCGGACATTTTGCATTGTTATCATACAATTTCCGCCTTTCTTTTTTATGTTCTGTTGTCTGACTTTTTACATCAATCTGAAGTAAATATCTCATCAAGCATTTCATGATTGAGTCATATCTATTTCAAAAGTTTCTTACCGATTTTACTTCTCATCTAAGATCAGTTTTACAACCTCAGATATTTCTTTCTTCTTCATCCCCATGGAAAGTGCCCGGTCGATCACTTTATCGAAGTCATCTTCTATCGCTTTCTGCCTTGCTTCAAGTGCAAGCTGTTTATCCGAGGCAGATACATAAGTACCTTTTCCATGAACAGTCGTAACAAATCCCTCTTCTTCCAGCTTATCGTAAGCCTTCTTGACCGTCAGCGCACTGATCCGAAGCTCCCCTGCGAGTGTCCTCACAGATGGAAGTGCCTCTCCTTCTTTTAATTCAGACTGGATAATATCTGATTTTATCTGCTCCATGAGCTGTTCGTAAATCGGAACCATGGAGGAATGATTTAAGATAATATGCATATTTCCTCTCATTCTGCCGCTTCAGCGGCTTTTCATAAATCAAGGAACTTTGTGCGTCAGCACAAATTCCAGATTGAAAATCTCAATTTTCAATCTTATCTCCCTTTACAGCAAACAGTATATAACAGTGCATATTTGTTGTCAACTGTTATATACTGTTTATTCTATTTTTTTGTAATTTCATGTGGGAATTTGTACAGACAATACTCGTTAATAACGGTTAAATGAAAAATTAAATTTTTGTATGTATCGTGCAAAGTATTTTTATGTTAATATATAAAAACATAAACTTAAATTTTACAAAGATACTAATTCTGAAAGGAATACAGAACAATGGTTAACTGGAAAACAATACCTAAAATAGATGCACACATTCATTTAATGCCTCCGGATGTCATTAAAGCAAATCAGGGCTTTAACGATAAATTCGTGGATTATGGCAGTGTGAATGATTATTTAAAACTTATGGACAAGTATCATATCGATTCTGCATTTCTCATGCCCTTCAATGATCCATATATGCTGTCAATGGATTTTACTGTAGAAGCTGTGAACAATAATATGACCGCCATGTGCAAAGAAGGAAATGCAGACCATAAACTATATTATTTTGCAGATATTGATCTGCGGAATGAAATGGATAAAACAATTTATGAGTTAAACAGAGTTACAAAACAGAAAGAATGTTTAGGAATAAAAATCCACCCATCCAATACCGGCTACCCAGTGGACGGGCTCTATTATGATCATATTTTTGACTGGGCAAATCAAAATGCCATTTTAGTAGAAATACATTCTTACCCAAGAGCTCACATTTCAGATGATGTATGTTCTCCTGCCCGTATCCGAAATGTTATGAAAAAATATCCGAATTTGCGAGTTTCCATTGCACATCTCGGCGGATTTCAATATAAAGACCTGTATGGACTGGATGCCTACTTTAATATATCTGCTATTTTGCCAGACCTCGTAAAAAAATATGATATTACAAAAACGAATCAGATACTGCGCTCATTTGATTTAAACAAATTAGTATTTGCAACTGATTATCCAGACAGCCGCAGCTTAAAACCAGAAGAAATCTACGATACTTATTTTGAAATACTGAACCAAATGGATTTCACTCAGGAAGAAGCAGAAAAAATCTGCAAACAAAACGCAATGAAAATGATCTCACAGAAAGGACTTTTTTAATATGGTAAAAATAATTTCAGACAGCACATGCGACCTCTCAGCAGAATTAGTTGCTCAATACGATATCGATATTCTCCCGCTTCATATTCTTCTCGGAGATGAGGAATTTGAAGACGGAAAAACAATTACACCGGATGAGATTTACACATGGTCTGATGAGCATAAGACAACCCCAAAAACTTCCGCCCCGTCTCTGGCAGAAACAATTGAACTTTTTCGCCCTTATGTGGAAGAAGGACGTGAGATTGTCTGCTTTTCCATCTCAAACAGTATGTCAACATCCGGCAATGTCATGCGTCTTGCTGCCGGTGAATTAGAAGCAGAAAACCGAATCACCGTGATTGATTCCGCAAATCTCTCCACCGGAATCGGACTTCTCGTTGTGGAAGCTGCCATTCTGGCAAAAAACGGACATTCTGCATCTGAAATTGCTTCTGTCATAGAAACTTTAAAACCAAATGTAAGAGCAAGCTTTGTCGTGGATACCCTCACTTATCTGTACCGTGGCGGACGTTGTAACGCTGTTGCTGCTATGGCTGGCGGTGTCTTAAAGCTGCATCCGAAAATCGTGGTAGAAAATGGTGCTATGGATGCGACAAAAAAATATCGCGGAAAGATCAATTCTGTTATCATGTCCTATGTAAAAGATATGGAAAGTGATTTAAAGTCCGCCAGACCTGACCGCGTATTCATCACACATTCCGGCTGTGACGCTGCAATTGTAGAATCCGTCCGTTCGTATCTGGAAAGTCTCGGTGTTTTCCATGAGATATTAGAAACCAGAGCCGGTGGTGTCGTGTCAAGTCACTGCGGTCCTGGTACACTTGGTGTTCTGTTTATTGCAAAATAATAGAGATTCGGATGTTTTCTTCCAAACCTCTGTTTCTTTTACTTTTCTATTTCAGTATTGATCTCATCTTCCGTTTTCGTCTTCCTATTTTCCTGCCAAAATCATATTCTCTCCGCAAGTAGTTCTACCCACGCAGGTTTAAATCCTGCGTTTGCGGCAACCCGCTGTGATACAAGATTTGACATGCTGGTTCCATAGTAAGGAACTTTTCCCAATTTTTCGATGTCCTCTTTCAATATTTTCACTAACAGAGAAGCAATTCCTCTGCCTTCCGCCTCTTTCTCTGTGTTGATTCCGATCTGCCAGAATGTTGTACTGTCCGCGCTTGCACCAGCCATACCAATGATTTTTCCTTTGGAAATTGCTGCTACTGCCAGCATATCCGGCGAATTTTCATCAAAACAAAACGCCTCATTAAACTGCTCATTGCCTTTAAATTGCTGTATCTCATCATGATTATATTTTTTTATCTCAAATGCACGGTTTTCTTTTCCTGACAAAGCATCCTGACAAGCGCTTTTCTGCCCATCCGATCGTCTATTTTCAGATTTCTCCGGTAAAAAAAAAGGATGCGCTGTTTTCAACTGATAACCATATGATTTCAAAATTGTATCCAATTCTCTAAAACGTGCCACATCCATAAACCATACTCCGGAACAAGTTTCATATTTTTCTTTGCAAATGTTCACGATCTCTTTTTTCCCTGTAAAAATCAGTTTCTCATTCACTACAATAACTTTCAAAACGCAATCATCCTGTTCTTCAAATCTGCGTCTGCCGTCCCTTTGCTCATATACATTAAAGTGATTCTTGTTATCCAGAATATCTTCAGCATTGCAGCAATAATCCAAAGCAAGCTGCCTGCTCAACTCCTGTTTATACTTCATACCGTTTTTTCTCCTTCACAAGTACTTCTTTTCCTGCAAATGCAAAACCAAGCGTATAAATACATTTCTCGTCGATTCCGGCTGCAACAAAATCTGTCACATATTTCTTTTCTTCTATCTGCCGGAACGCACTTTCGACTGTCTCCTCCAGATTTTTTTCTTTCTTCTTATTCAAAACCTTAAATTCCATAAGAAATGCATCCTGATTCTTCTCTAACGGATACATTGCCATAACTTCTTTATTCGTAACTGACACATCACACTCAGTAGTATCCACTTTATGCACCACATTTTCAGCCTTAATATAACCAACCGATAATAACAATGACCACAAACTGTTCTCATCGTCATCCATATTCTGACATTTCAGTGCATCCATTACTTCCTGCTCTGTAAACCCGAAACAATCTGCATATGCGTCACAGGTAACTGTATCTACTTCCAGATTATTAAGATCCGAAAACAACGAATTTTTAGAAATTCTTGTTACTCCGGTAATAATCGCACGGCTGTAATAATCATTTTTCTTAAATGCATTATGAAATATCTGTCTGCAGGCAGCGATCATCTCATCCCAATACCCCTGCGTATACGCTTCGAGCAATGGTGTGTCATATTCATCCACAAGAATGATTGGCAGCACCTTGTGATGTCTGTATAAAAAGTAGCACAGCCACTTGATTGCCTGCCAGACATTCTCTCCACTGCTTGCAAAAAAAGATTCTTTTGCATCACTCCTCATCCATTCGCTGATGAAATGTGTCTTATCCACATAAAACTGTCTGCCACATGTAAAATCCAGAAAATTATCATATCCAAGCCCCACTTTTGCGTCAAGATAAGGATTTCTTTTTAAAATATCTTCAATACGCTCTTTCGGATTTTCCATAGACGCCTCCGTGTACCATACTTCTGCACATCCTGCAGGATATTATACTTTATACGAATATGCATTGCTATTATTTATAAAAAAGCTTGCCTCTATTTCCTTTTAAATCACCCTGATTTCAACGATCCTGTCACAATCAATGCCCGTTCCGTCTTCCAGCACAATTGTCCTCTCATAGTCACGGAATTTCTGAAATATCCCTGTCACAGTCACATATTCTCCTCCGGTCTTTTTATCATCCGGCTTGAAATAAGTTACTGACACTTTCGGATGTTCTGCTGCATGCGCTATCAATGTCTGTAATTTTTCGTTCAGCTCTTCCTGCTTGTCTTCATCCAGTTCCACCTGTTCTTCTGTCAGTCTCGCTGTTTCTTTGATTGCAGCCTCATGTCCGGTCAATGCAGCAAATGGAGAAAACTGCGCAGCCCTGTCATAAATCGACATCCTTGAATGAACTTTTGACTGATGATGAGGCAAATTCAGAATATCCCCATATTTTTCTTCGCTTTCCGTCATCCGCTTTCTCCTTTCCTTCACTCTCTACGGTCTGCCGTTTCCTCTTTCATACAAAAAATGTGCCTCTGAATGCATGGCTCACTGTCTTGTTCGAAATTCTGCCTGCTTCTATACAAAAACTACCTTCAAAAAAATTCAGGCGCGATGCCCGCCAATCTGGTTATTTCTGTCTATCGTAGTTGCCCCCTCCTGCAGATTGGTTCCTTTCAGCATTGCATTTTTACCGTACTTTTTCTTGACGGAGAGCATTGCCTCCTGCAGTCTGCGCTCTTTTTCCATTCTCGTCTGCTCTGCCTTCTGTTTCTCTTCCAGTGCCTGATAATCAGTAAATAAATCCATCTGTGTAAACTCTGTCTCATTCGACACCGTATGCTCATCCACAACACGGTTTGCAGTGACATAGACACGCCGCACTAAAAGATTCTTATCCACAATGCGCTCATATAAATCCAAAACGGCATCCATGATTTTTGCAGTGGAAGATGTTTTTGTATCCAGATTTGCTGTTCCGTGGGCGTGCTTCGGAACGAATCTTCCATACCGGTCTGCTTTTACCTCACCATGATACTTTTTCCGGATGTCCGGGTTCGTCAGATTTTCAATATCGTAACCAATATCAAGTACAATCTGGTCTGTCACAAGTCTTTTCTCTACAAGGTCTAACACCAGTGCATCCGTCATCTCGCGGACGATCAGCTTTGTCTTTTCAAAATCATAAGGACAGTGCAGCACCTGACCGGAACCGATACTGTTTGTCTCCGGCTTATAATCTTTGATCTGTGCGATCGTGACGGGTTCATATCCCCATGCATGGTCGATCAGAAGCTCGGCATTGATTCCAAACATTTTATAAAGCAGCTCTTCATTATAATAATCCCGTTCTCCGCCTATGGAACATCGGGCAATGTCTCCCATCGTGTAAAGTCCGGCTTCCTCCAACTTTTTCCGATAACCATGTCCCACCCGCCAGAAATCGGTCAGCGGTCTGTGATCCCACAGCAGTTTCCGGTAAGTCATCTCATCTAATTCTGCGATACGCACTCCATTTGCATCCGGTGTAACATGCTTCGCCACAATATCCATTGCCACCTTACACAGATAAAGATTCGTTCCGATTCCTGCTGTGGCTGTAATTCCAGTCTGTTCCAAAACATCCTGCATCATCTTTTCCGCAAGTTCTTTTGCAGTCATATGATACGTTTTCAGATAATGTGTCACATCCATAAAAACCTCGTCAATGGAATAGACATGCATATCTTCCGGTGCGATATATTTCAAATAAATATCATAAATTCTTGTGCTGTATTTCATATAAAGCGCCATTCGCGGCGGTGCTGTCACATAAGTGAGCGAAAGTTCCGGGTGTTCGTTCAGCTCATCGGAAAAATAAGAACTTCCCTCAAAAGTTCTTCCCGGTGCCTTTTGCAATCTCTCCCGGTTCACTTCCTTCACGCGCTGCACGACTTCAAAAAGCCTTGCTCTTCCCGGAATCCCATACGCTTTCAAAGACGGTGAAACCGCCAGACAGATTGTTTTCTCTGTCCGCCCGGCATCCGCCACAACCAGATTTGTCGTAAGTGGATCAAGTTTTCTCTCGCTGCACTCCACGGAGGCATAGAACGACTTTAGATCAATTGCGATATAGATAGGATTCTCATTTTCGTTCATGAACGTACCTCCTGCACTTCCTCTTTTTCCAGGTCGATATCCTTAAGAGCCAGAATATCAAATTCTTATCTTCAGTATACCAGAAAATACGTTCGATTATAAGTCTGTTTTTTATGTTTTAAAAATTGCTTCACCTGTTACCAACAGAACATAAAATATCGCTTACTGATTCAAAGCCCCCATAACACATTTTTCTATGTAATCTTCTCCTAAATCCGTGTTCAGTGTAAGGTCAAAATTCGCTGCTGCACCCCACATTCTTCCAGTATAATAATGATAATTATCCGAACGAAGTTTATCCTCTCTGCGGATTTTACGTTCAGCTTCTTTTTCAGATACATTCAAACGTCCCATAACACGTTTTTCTCTGCTTTCCATCGGTGCCGAGAAAAATATTTTTAAAACATTTGCATGGTCTCTTAAAATATAATCAGAACATCTTCCGACGATCACACAGTTGCCTTTTTCTGCGAGTTTTTTTATTACTCTCGACTCCGCTTCAAAAATCTTGTCTTTTGGAGCTTCCTCCTCAGATTTGCTGTAAATATAAACCTGATTCACCAGATCATATAAGAAACTATTTGTCATGGATTCTTCGTTTTTGCTAATAAAATCTGAAGTCAGCCCGGTCGTTCCGGCAGCCATTTTGATAATTTCCTGATCATAAAAATCAAAGCCAAGTTTCTCTGCCAGCATTTTTCCAATATCATGTCCGCCGCTTCCATACTGCCTTCCGATGACGATAATATTTTTCTGATAAGCTGCTTCGGTTTTCTCTGGTTTTGACTGCTCAAAACTTTCTTTGTATTCCTCCGGGAATAGAAAAGGTTTTACAAACTCTAATTTCTTTCCAAGAAGTCTCGCAATAAAACCAACTAACAATGCTGCAATAAGAGTACCTTCACGAACACCATTTAATTTTCCTGAAAAAACAAAGGAAAGGATTGCTGCAATGACTGCCATGGAAGTATCAAAAATGATTTTTGTTGTTCCAAAGTTCGTGTTCCATGTCTGCACGATCGCGCGCACAAAGGATTCTCCCGGAAGCATGACAACATCTGCAACTACTTCTAAATACACACCAAATCCGAGCACAGCGCAGCCTGCCAGAAGTGCAATTATTTTTACAAAATAGTTCTGCGGATTTACCCAGAAAAACAGATACATTGTCAGGTCAATGAAATAACCAAAGGCAATGGATACCGGAATCTGCAAAATATTGGCAATTTTGAAATTTTTCCGCAAAATTATGATCTGCAGAATGATCAGTAAAATACTGAAAAATATCGTAAAGTTTCCAAGCGTAAACGGAAAGTTTAAGCTAAGTACATACGGAATGGAGGAAATCGGCGATGTTCCAAGGCTTGCCTTTGTCACCAGACTGACTCCTAACGCATTCACAAATAATCCCACTAAAAATAAAAGATAACGTTTTAACTTGTTCATTTTCTTAATTCCTTTTCTACTATATTTTCTTTTCTGTCGTTTTCAGATTGACTCATCTACTCATTTTCTGTCTGTTTCAGGTTCTCATAGATTTTTCCGTAAACCGTCATGAACGCCTGATATTCTTCTTCTGAAATTCCAAGCAATGCCTGTTTCTCAATTTCCAAAAAGGCGTCATTAATTGTTTTTTGTCTTTCTTTCCCTATTTCTGTCAGAAAGATATGAAACGTTCTTCGGTTTCCGTTTAAAATCCGTCTTTCGATCAGACCTTTTTCTTCCATACGGTTTAAAATGGAAGTCAGAGAACCAGCCTCTAAAAAACAGTTTTTGGCAATTTCTTTCTGGCTGCTGCCGTCATGGTCTTTTAAGTAATCTAACACCTTGGGCTGTCCAATGGTTAGACCTGTATTTTTCAATCGCTCCATCAACGATTTCTGCACTAACATCTGATTCGCCATGATCAGATAATGCAACGATTCGTCCATATCATTATCTCCCTCCAAAAAGAAATAGTTATAATTCAAACTGTTTGAATTATAACTATTTCTTTTTGGAATGTCAAATTTGTTTAATTCTAACTCACCTCAACATTCAAAAAAGGAGTCACCTTCCGGCAACTCCTTCTGTTTTTACTCACATTTTTCTTTTCTCTACTCCCCAACAGAGTAACCTTCCAACAATTTCATCAGCTCTCTGGCTTGCTTCTTTGCTTGTGAATGTAACACCCATTGTCTCGGTTGCTCCACTCTGCACAATACCACGCTCAAATAAACCTTTGGCATTCGGAGTTGTCATAAGAGCTAACTCTTTCGCACCACCACCGGACTGACCGAACACTGTCACATTCTCCGGATCTCCACCAAACTGTTCAATATTTTCATGAATCCATTCCAGAGCTTTTACAATATCGTCAAGCCCTGCATTTGCTGAATACTGGTATTTGTCTACATTTAATGTCTCTTGTTCATGTCTGTATTTTATCTATTTAACTAAAATATGTACAATAATTATTCGGAATTATACTATACTCTGGTGGAATAGTGAAACATGAAAAAAGACACAGGAATTTCTCCTGTGCCTCTTTCCACTTTTATTTTAAATTATTTAACACCAGTCTTCTATTTCTTATAGAATCCCCTTCTAATCACTAATTATCTACAGACTCTCCAACAGACCATCTATGCCTTCTGTTTCATAAATTCCTTTATAATAGGCAACTTCCTCTTGGATCACCTGCATTGTTTTTTAATGTATCCAACATTTCTGCGTTATCGGAAGCAAAAAGTTCCCGGTTCGTAGAGCCTTTCACATCTGCGGTATAAACAGTTCCAAACACAGATGCGATCGTGTCAGAAAGATACTGGTTGATGTTTCCTTCCCCACTGCCACGCATATTCATGTTCACATCATCCGGCAGGGAAAAATATTTCCGGGAAAGATCTGTGATTTTCTCATCAATCTCCACACCCTTGATCGACATATCTCCAAAATATTTTCTGCACTGCGTTGCATAAGTTCCGGGTATAAATATTTTATAGTTCCCCTTTATTTTCCTCATATAATTCAGGTAAAATTGCCGCAAGATTTGTAAATTCTTTAATATTATGTCCAAATAAGCCCTGTGTAACAACTTCTGGAATACGGACTCCTTCTGGCAGTGTCTTTACAATTTTTCCATCTACAACTCCCATTCCAATCCAGAAACGGGAACAGAATACCATTCCGTCTTCGTATGGATACCATTTGTGTGTCATCGCTGCTGCACAATTGCCCTCTCCGATAGCGCACACTAACGAAGTGCATTTTTCTGTTCCAATCAACGATTCGTCGAAGCCAAAATCCGCCGGTCTCTTAAAATTTAATTTCAAAAAGTCTGGTCCCATTCCTGCATTTTCTAATATGTAGTGACTGACTCCCCATGTTTTCTGGTTCATCGGAACTGCCGGATCACATACATAATCTGCACGGTCTGCTCTGGCAAAGTAATGGTCTTCCGGATCCCATATTTTATATCTCAAATCAGAACCTACACTATGCCACGGGAACCACCAGTCAAGCATCTCAACTGTTACCCCAGGCATATAGGTTGTATTACATACAAATGCTGTTCCGTCCTCCATAACTCCATATCCAACCTGACAATATTCCTCATCTGCACCTGCAAGATACAGATTTCTTTTTTCAAATGGAACTGCTGGAATCTTAGATGCACCTTTATTTAAAATATCAAGTTTCTCCTGTGGTACTTCTGCTAAATCACGCTCGAAAAACTTATAATAAGATAATTGTTTTTCCTCTTTACTTACACCCACTTTTTTCATTTTATGACCTCTTTTCTTCTGTTTATAACATGTTCTGTTTCTTATCTTTAAAAACGTTAGAACGAGCTTATTATAACACAGAATCATAGATTCGCCACACACAAAAATAAACGCACAAATCGTGTTCTCTTAACAATCTGTGCGTTTATTTTTTACTTATTCACTTTTACATGTCCTGAATTTTCTTTTCTGATCTTTATTCAGCCTTTGCGTCTGAAACAGAAACTTTATGGTCATACCAGGTTCCTTTTGTTCCGATCAGTGCAAGGTCAAACTCTTTCTCTAATGCCTCTACCGGTACATCAAAAGCATATACTTCCTCTGTTGTTCCGTCAGAATATGTAACTTTCTCTGTTGTTGGCTGAATTAATTCCGCTCCGTCTTTCTGAGCTTCTTCGGCAGATCCTAAGAAAAGATTTACGATGTTCTGGGATGGCATCACGATGTGAAGTGTCATTTTTCCATCCTTTACCGTAAGTGTTCCGCGTCCGTCATAAGCTTCATTCACATGAAACATGCTGCTGTCTGTGTCAAATTTTGCAGAATAGGTTCCGTCTGCAAGAACGTCGCTGTTATCTGCTGATGTTGTGACAATATCTCCAAGAGAATCGATTGCTGCCTTTGTATGTGCAACATAGATCTGCTCGATTGCTTCGATTCCACCAAGTCCTGCGATCTGGCAGTCTACCGTATCAAAAGCACCGCTTGCTTCAAACTGGCTCTTCCAGGAGTCTTCATCATCCCCTGCCATATCGTTGTTTGCATGATCTCCGGCTACAACCATTAATGGACGGAGGATCACCTTTGTGTATCCTGCTTCTTTTACATCTGTGATCACATTCTCGCAGGCTGTTTCTTCCGGTTCACCTTCTACTGTTCCGATAAATACGTTGTCATATCCTAATTTTTCCATCTGGGTAGCCATCTGGCTGTAGCTTACTTTTGCAGTGTGGGAAGTACCATGTCCCATAAATACAAATGCTGTATTTTCTTCTTTTGCAGCATCTAAGGAATCAAATCCTGCTGTTTTCACTGCTTCTGCTGTGATAGCTTCTGCTACTGCTGCTTTATCGTCATTAATGACAGCTGCATCACTTCCAACTTCACCTAATAATGGTTCTGCTACTGTAACTGTTTCAAATTTGTCTTTGTATGCATCTAATGCTTCCACAAGTTCATCATACTCTGCGCCATGCATTAAATGGGTTGGCTGTACGACAAGATTTTTTACTCCGTTTGCCACTGCTCTGTCAAGTGCCTGCTCAACATTGTCAATTTTTTCACCATCTCTTGCCTGCACATGGTTGATGATGATCTGTGCGGTAAATGCACGTCTTACAGACCAGTCCGGATAAGCTTCCTCTAATGCTTTTTCTACGCCGCCGATATCTTCTGCACGGCTGTCATTAAAAGAAGTACCAAAACTTACAACTAAAAGTTCATTTTCTCCGATGCCATCTTCATTCAGTGGATCGTCTTTGGAGGCATCTCCGGTATCTCTTCCGAAATAATCCGGATCTGCATTTTCTCCTTCTACCAAAGCTTTCTGTGCATCTGTCAGGTTATCCCATGCTTCTTTTGCTGCTGCACACTGCTCGTCTGTGTTCTCATTTCTTGTCTGCACATAAATTGCATCAATCAATGCTGCAACTTCATCTGCTGCTGCCTGATCATCCACCTCTGTGGCTTCTGTTTCTGCTGCTGCCTCTGTCTGTGGCTGTGTTGTCTCTGTCTCGTTCTTACTTCCGCATCCTGTAAAAAGGCTTGCTGTCATTGTACACGCAAGAACAAGTGCAAGTGTTTTTTTCTTCATTTTTTTCTCCTCTTTGTGATTTTTGCTTCATAGAGATCCGTACACAAAGAAAAAACTCCGGTCAGATATTCTGAACGGAGTAAAAAGTCAACGAAAAACAAGGCTTCTTTAAGCCTGCTAAACAGTACGACCAATTACTCGTGATCTGGGAATTATGTTCCCTGTACCAGACGCTTGGCAGGTTTCCTGGCTGAAAGATCGTCATATTGCTTCTGCCTTCCCAGTGCCTTGCACCAGTGACTTTCCAAACGGAATTGAAGCCATACTCCCTTATCACAGTGACGAGATCGTACAGGATTCACACCTGTTTCCCTTTTAACCAGTCTGGTTCATTGTAACAAATCGTTACATCTTAAAGAACCGGCTGGCACCAACTGTCCTCCCTATGAAACTGTATTATTCTGTGCTTCGTATGAAACGGTATCACCGTGCTTTCCGAAGCCTTACTTAGGTTAGCACAGACGCCTTTATTTTGCAATGAATATTCTGCTTCTGTTTGTATCTCTATGATACAACCTGTATTCAAATTTCAACGACATCGAATCATCCTCTCTATAAACCGAACCACAAATTCAGGATTCGACGGATAATACAGATGTGGAAATCCCCAGAAATGCTCCTGCGATGCATGAATACACTTCCAGTTTCTTCCGGTTACAGGTTTCGTTGCCGTACAGGCCGCCCCATTATCGGTACTGTCAAAATAATGAAACTCATGTGCACAGATTTTATCATTTTTCTGCAAGAATCCTGCAATGTCTGTCGCTTCGGAAGTTTTCTCATTGTCCCCGGCTCCCTCGTTCCTGTTTGCAACTGTAAGCTCCACATAACCAAACCGTACCAGTTTTCCAGTATCATGACATTCTGCCGGAATTGCTCCGACCATCGGAAAACTGTTTCCTTCCTTATCAATCATCTTCTCATGCAGATACATAAAACCTCCACACTCTGCTAATGAGGGAAGTTTCTTCTCCAATGCTGCTTTGATTGATCTTCGCATACTCTCATTTTCTGAAAGTTCTTTTGCATAAAGTTCCGGATAGCCTCCACCTAACAGTAAACCCTGTATATTTTCAGGGAGTTCTGTATCATGTAGCGGTGAAAAGGGAACAAGTTCTGCACCGTAATACTCTAACATTTTCAGGTTATCCCGGTAGTAAAAACAAAAGGCTTCATCCTGTGCCACTGCAATGCGGACTTTTTTGGATATAGCAGATTTTCTGTGTCCGTAAGCAATCTGTTCCAGACTTTGCTCTGTGATTTTCTCCTGACTATTTGGTGCAGAGTATTTCGTTTTTGGATACAAAATCTCCTGTTTATAAAAATCTTTCTCGATGCCCTGCTCCGCAATTTGAATCATGGCATTTACATCCACGTATTTTTCGAGCAGCTGTCCTGCCTTTTCCAATTGAAGATTGAGTTCATTTACCTCATCCGGCAAAATAAGACCGAGATGTCTTGAACCGAGTGACAGTTCTTTTTCATTCGGAATACATCCCAATGCTTTAATCGAAAGTTCTTCCTCAATCAGTGGTGCGATCGTGTCAAAAAACATTTTACTTGTCCTGTTTAAAATAACACCCCTGATCAGTTTTTTCTTATCATACTGCAAAAAACCTGCGATAAGCGGAATCACCGACCTTCCCATGCCATGTGCATCCACCACAAGTACGATCGGTACCCCCAACGTTTCTGCCAGATGATAGGAAGATCCCTCTTCACGGATGCCACCAAGCCCATCGTATAATCCCATCACACCTTCGAGTACTGCAATATCATGTCCGGGCTGTTCCATTGCATATAAAGCTCTTACCTGCTTTGCATCTGAAAAAAATGTATCCAGATTTTTGGACGGAATTTTAAGAACCTTTTCATGAAACATGGGATCGATATAATCCGGTCCACATTTAAAAGACACCGGATGTCTGCCTCTGCTTAACAGCTGTTTTAAGAAAGCACAGGTGATCGTTGTTTTTCCGCTGCCGCTTTTTGCCGCTGCGATCATAATTCCTGGAAATTTCATGCTATTGTCCTTTTCTTTCTATATTCTCATAAAATCAAACGAGCAGATATAGATTGGATTTTCCCCCTGCATGAGATTGTATTCTCCGATCTGCTTTGCGCGTGATACCTGCACCTGTATGATCTCAAGATTTGTGATTCTCCTGTCATTTTTTAGTGCAGTCAGCTCACTTACTGTTTCCAAGCTGATCGCATTGATCACAATCCGCATGGTATTGTTTTTCTCATATAAAATATCTAAGATTTCCCGCAGTCTGCCGCCACTTCCCCCGATAAATGCATGTGTCGGTCGTTCTGTTCGATTCTCTGCAAAAAGACAGTCCGGTGCCTCCCCTTTGATGATTTGGATATTGGAGAGTGCAAATTTTTCGATGTTTTTTTGCATCAGTTCTAATGCAAGCGGCTTTTTCTCAATCGCATAGACCTGTATCTCACCGCTTCTTTTTGCCATTTCCACTGCGATCGAACCGGTTCCGCTTCCGATATCACAGCAGACCGAATCCCGTTTCAGATTCAGTTTACAGATAGACAATTCCCTGATTTCCTCTTTGGTCATCGGTACTTTGTCCCGCAAAAATTCTGCATCCGGGATCCCGCAGGTAACAGGCTCTTTCTCCACATTCTGATTCAGAATCAGACAGATGTATAAACCTTTTTCTTCCACCTGCGTGCATTGTTTTGGTGACAGAAAAAGGATTTTCTCCTCCGGATAGGATAACTGAAAACCAGCCAGCACTGCGCAGTCCTGTAATCCATATTTTAAAAGCAGGCTGCCTAATTTCTGCACATCTTCTTTTCCTGACATCAACAGGAACGTTTTTTCCGAAAACCGGATTGTCTCAAGCAGTTTCCCAGTCCACGTTCTGTCTTCGCCATGTCCATGAATACTAAAAACAGCCGCGTCCTGATAACTGTATCCTGTCATTGCCGCAAAGTATGCGACCGACGAAATGCCCGGATAAATGCGCACCTGACTGTCACTTCTGTCTTTCAGTTTTTCGTATAATTTGCTGCATCCACTGTAAAATCCGGTATCGCCGGAAAAAAGAACTGCCACTTTCACACCACAGCCGGATAATTTTTCCAATTCCGGCAAAATCTCCTCTGCCAGATAATAGGGATAACGCACCGCATGATCATTCTCTGCGGTCTCAAGCAGTCTTTTAGCGCCAAAAATATAATCTGCCTCTCGGATTTTTTCTGCTGCCTCTATCGTAAGGGACTTTCTCGCTCCCATGCCAATTCCGATCAGCGAAATCTGGTTTTTGATCGTTATTCCGGTGATAGAGGAAATTTTTCTGCATACCTCCTCATAGGAATCTCCGGTATGTTGTTTTTCCGGGTTTCCGATCACACAGGCTGTGATTCCTTCTGACTGGGCTGCCTTTATTTTTTCCAGAAATCCACCAGTTCTACCACTCTCTTTTGTCACCAGACAACGGATGCTAAACTGTCTTATGAGAGCACGGTTCATTTCCACGGAAAATGGTCCCTGCATGGCGATGATCTGTTTTGCAAATATGCCGTTCTGCTCACAGATTGAAATACTTTCGATTCCCGGCAGCACCCGGACAAATAATCTGTTTTTTAAAGTTTCTTCTCCTGCGTAAACGGACAGGTCTTTGCTTCCGGTCGTAAGAAGGATGTTGCCACTGATGTTTTTTAATATGTCTGCACATTCTGCTGCATCCTTGCATACGATCACATCTGCTGCATGATTCACTTCTTTTTGATTTTCTGTCTCAGGATTTCCTGTTTTGCATTTTTTCATCATCTCCGAAGTCTGTCGCTGTAAACGAATGTAAGGAATGTCTGTTCCTTTCAGACTATCCCTGATATTTTCCGAGACAGCCGTCGCAAATGGGTGTGTGGCATCCACAACAGCATCAAATTGCTCCTGTGACACAAAATCCTTTATTGCCCCGGTGTCCATTCTGCCTTTATGAATGGTCACGCCTTCCATTTCCGGCATGACGATCTCCCCATATTCTGTTGCCACGGAAACAATACAGTTGATTCCGTTTTCGGACAATGTCTGCGCTAACATACGTCCTTCCGTTGTCCCTGAAAAAATCAAAATTTTATCCATAGAAAAATCCTTCCACTATGCTTTTTATCCTTTACGACACGCTGTATCCTCTCGGTGTTACCAGCTTACCATTTATAATCTTCGTTCTCGAATTTCCAATAAACACGGTTGTAAACATATTGACCTGACGTTCCCGCAATGCTTCTAATGTGCAGGTCTCATACGTTTCGTTTTCTCTTCCGATGTTCTCCACGTAACCACAGGCTCTCTCCGGTTCTACGCCATTTTTTAATAAAATATCGCAGGCTTTTTTTAAATAATCCGGTCTCTGGCGGCTCGACGGATTGTAGATTGCCATGCAAAAATCGCCGCAGGCTGCTGCCGCAAGCCTTTTCTCTATCAGCTCCCACGGGGTCATAAGATCACTCAGGCTGATCACACAGTAGTCGTGATTTAACGGAGCGCCAAGCACGGCTGCCCCGCTGTTTGCCGCTGTGATTCCGGCAACTACCACAAGTTCACAGTCCGGATGCGTTTCTGACATCTCATAAAGCAGGGAAGCCATACCGTACACACCGGCGTCACCGCTGCATACCATTGAGACCGTTTTTCCTTTTTCTGCTTCCTCAAAACACATCTCGCAGCGTCTGATCTCCTGTTTCATCGGAGTCGATAAAAATTCTTTTTCCTGATATTTTTCTCCTAATAATTTCAGATACACCGGATAACCGATGATCACATCACTGTCCTGTAAGGCGTGATCTGCCTGTGGTGTCAGCATTTCCGCTGTTCCCGGTCCCATTCCAACGATATATATTTTACTTTTCATCGATCCGATACTCCTTTGATAGTTCTCTCTCTAACTTCCAGTCATATTTTACAATCGCAATAGTCATGCCATTTTCTGCGACTTTCCTTAACACAAAGGTTCCGCTCTCCCCGGCTGCTTTCATAGCGGCACGCTCGCAGACATTATCCACACCTGTTTTTTCTTTTACAAAAGAGGATTCCGAAAAATCGCCCTTCACCTGCCGCAGTGTCTCTGCCGGATAAGTCTGAAACGGAATACGGTTTGCAGCACACCACCGGAGCAGTCCTTCCTCCTCTTTTTTTAAATCAATGGATGCCATTGCACGGATCAGTTTTTTTTCAACTTTTGCATGAGCTAACCACTTCCGGATAAACCAATCCAGCTCCTCAAAGCTTTTTCCTTTTCTGCATCCGATTCCGATCACATACTCTTTTGGCTGCAAGCCCAGGATTCCCTGCTCTAACTCCGTATGTTGTGACGAAATCACAATGTCCGCCATTTTGCCTTCCAGAACTTTTGTGGAAACTTTTGCGATTCCGTCCCGGTTATAAATGGAAAGCCCGCGTTTTTTTGCAAATACATCCACCGCAAAGGTCTGATTGACATCTGTAGCGGTTGTGATGACCGGGATTGCGCCGATCTGCTCTGCAATCTGTTCTGCAAGCTCATTGGCTCCGCCCATATGCCCGGAAAGCAGCGGAATCACAAAGGTTCCTGCTTCATCTAATGAAACGACCGGGCTGTCACTTAATTTATCCGACACGAACGGTGCGATCATACGAACTGCAATCCCACAGGCACCGATCACGACAATCGCGTTTTTTTCTGCAAACTGCTGTCTGGTCCAGTCACTAAGACTTTTCCTTGCTTCCGCAGGTGACTGACTGCCTTGTTTCTCATTAGTCTTTTGGTGGCGGTTTTCGATCGTGATCTTAGCATTTTCCAAGTCAGACGCCAGCTCTGGCTGACAGCCATAGTAATTGTGCCAGCTCTGGCTGATTCTTTCTGCCAGTTCTGCGCCTTTATCTGTAAATGTGATGATACTAATGTTCATTTTTTTCTACCTTACGAAACTCTGTTTCAAAATCTGCTGCATAAAGTCTGGATTTTGCATAGTGCTGGTGTGCCACAACATCCCCCACGATAATGAGTGCTGTCTTTGTGATCTGATGCGCTTTTGCTGTCTCCTCTAACTGCGCAACGGTGCAAAGATATGCTTCTTCCTCCGGCCAGGTTGCCTTGTATACAAGCGCTGCCGGCGTATCCGCCCGATAGCCCCCTGCGATCAGCCGTCTGCTTAATTCTCCTAACATTCCGGTGCTTAAGTAGATTGCCATAGATGCCTGATGTGCTGCAAAGCTTTCAATGCTCTCTTTTTCCGGAACACCGGTTCTGCCCTCCATACGGGTGATAATCAGTGACTGTGATACCTCCGGCAGCGTGTATTCCAGATTTAAGGATGCAGCTGCTCCAAAGCAGGCGCTCACGCCCGGACAACTCTCATACGCAATCCCCTTTTTCTCCAGAAAATCCATCTGCTCCCGCACAGCTCCGTAAATGCTCGGCTCCCCGGTATGGAGGCGCACTGTCATAAATCCCTTTTTTTCTGCCTCCTCCATTACCGCAAGCACCTGCTCTAGGGTCATGTACGCACTGTTATGTATCTCACATTGTTTTTTGCAATAAGTCAAAAGTTCGGGATTCACAAGTGATCCTGCGTAAATGACAACATCTGCCTGCTGCAAAAGTTTCATTCCACGGACTGTGATCAGATCGGCTGCTCCCGGTCCTGCTCCCACAAAATATACCATACTGTTTTTTTCCTTTCGTTTAGGTCATTCACTCTACTTCATCTATAAGTTTCGCAATTACATATATTTTATTATAATAATTCTTGTAAAAACGCCTCGGCGCCCTCGGATTTTGCAAGTTCTCCAAACTCATTGGAGTAAATGATCACTTCGATCTGTATTTTTCCGGCTGCGCGCTTTTTCAGATAAAACATGATTTTTGCAAGTAAGTCCTGCATAACTGCATCTTTTTTGCCACAGACTTCCAGTTTTCTGACTGCCTCCTCTGTTGTCACACACTGCAGTATCTCATCAAGCACCGGATAAGGAACCTGATTTCTCACCCCGGCTGCCACAAGCAATTCCATGCGGCAATCCCCTTCTTTGGAATGTGTGTTCATGATCCCGCCTGCTACTTTTACGAGTTTTCCGATATGTCCTGTGAGCAGCATTTTTTCAAATCCAGCGGCAATCGCCATATCGATCGTATCACCGATAAAGTTGCTGCACTTTACGCTGCGGTCAAGATCATAGTGGTAGGTATTTTTCATAAAATCAAGTCCATAGTTGCCCGGAGATACCGCCGCGACCGGATACCCCTCCGCCTTTTTCTGATTTAATTCCACTTTGATTGTATCTAACAATGCCTGACTGCTCATCGGCTCGACAATCCCGGATGTTCCTAAAATGGAAATTCCTCCGACAATGCCAAGTCTTGGATTGAAGGTCTGCTCCGCAAGGTTTTCTCCCGTTGGCACGGAAATGATAATCTCAAGCGTTCCGGTATAGTCTGCTAATGCACAGACTTCCTGCACTTCTTTTGCGATCATTTCCCGCGGCACGTGATTAATCGCAGCGTTTCCGACCGGCTGGTCTAAACCGGGTTTTGTCACCCTGCCTACACCTGTTCCACCATCGATCAGAATTTCTGCTTTCTTCTGTTCTGACGCCCCGTCACTTTCTGCAACAGATTTTTGGATTTGATTTCCGATGCGCACGCTGGAAAAAATCAACGCCCCGGTTGTAATGTCCGGATCGTCGCCACCATCTTTTTGCACCGCACAGGTCACCTCTTTTTCCCTTCTTGTAATTTCAAGGATTTCTGCATGAAAAACGATTCCTTTTGGTGTCTGAATTGTAATATCCTGTTTTAATTTTCCTGTTAAAAGCATATAGGCTGCTGCTTTCGAGGCAGCCGCTGCACAGCTTCCTGTTGTGAATCCGTATCGCATAATTTTCCAATGCTCCTTCTGCTCTCTCAGATTTTTACGTTAATCTGAAAATCTGTATCCATCTGTCCTGACTTTTACGTCTCATCCCGCAGTTCATACAAAAGTGCATTGCAGATCGCTGCCGCGACATTGCTGCCGCCCTTTCTGCCCCGGTTTATGATATATGGTATATCGGTCTTTAAGATCAGTTCTTTTGCTGCTTCCACATTCACAAATCCAACCGGAACCCCGATAATAAAAGCCGGGCGGTAACTTCCACTCTGTATCATCTGGTAGAGTTCGATCAACGCTGTCGGTGCATTCCCGATTGCAAAAATTACAGGCTTTTGGATCTGTGACGCCTTTTCCATGCTCACGGTGGCTCTTGTCACACCGCGCTCCTTTGCGATTTTTGCCACTTCCTCATCTGCCATAAAACAGTGCGCCTCTCCGCCGTACTTTGCCAGTTCCTTTTTATTTACGCCCGAAAGCGCCATATTGGTATCTGTGACAATGTCCGCCCCTCTTTTGATCAGGCTTTTTGCCACCGCTACTGCATCTGGCGAATACGTCATCGTCTTTGCATAATCAAAATCTGCACTTGTATGAATGGCTCTCTTCGTCACAAGCTCCTGCTCTTTCGGAAGCACGATTCCCATTTCTTCTAATTCTTTTGTTATGATTGCAAAGCTTCGTTTTTCGATTTCCTGTGGTCTGACATACTCAATCGTTTCCATGTGACACTCCTGCTCCTTCATTATCTGTCTTGTAAATTTCGCTGCACCTTCATTAGCTCCCCTGCAAATCTTCTACTCTTTCATTCGCTGTCCTACAAATCTACTTTTTTTCATTCGCCGTCCTGTGAATCCTGCTGCCCATTTTTTATGGCTGCGATCAGCTTCTCATTGTCCTCATGCTGCTTTACTGCAACCCGGTAATAACCAGTTTGCAGTCCCCTGTAATTACTGCAGTCACGAATTAAAATTTTTTGCTCTAATAATCTGTCATACAACGGCTGCTTTGTTTTTAAAAGAAGGAAATCCGCTTTGCCCGGAAAAACCTGAATGTCTGCATTTTCCAGTTCTTTTGCCAGATATTCGCGCTCTGTCCGGATATAGGGAACCGTCTCGTCGCAATATTCTTTTTCCTCCAAAGCCGCCAGCCCTGCCGCTTCTGCGATCACGGAAATATTCCACTCCGGCAGCTGCAGGGAAATACGATCTGTCTGTTCCTTTCCACCACAGAATAAGAATCCAAGACGCACCCCCGGAATCGCATATAACTTTGTGAAAGCTTTCACAACGATGACATTCGGATAATCATACAGATTGTGTGTGGAAAAAAAGCCTTTTTTCTCCGTAAATTCTAAAAAACATTCATCCAGCACAACCGTGATCTGTTTTTCTCTGCATCGGTCACAGATTTGCTCCAGCAGAGACTCCTCAATTGTATTTCCAACCGGATTGTTTGGATTCGCCAGAAACAGCAAATCGACATCCTCCTGCAATTCCTGCAAAAAATTTTCAGTCAGGCAGAAGTTATCCGACTCTTTCATCTCATAATAGGAAACTATAGCATCTGTCACACCTGCCGCCCTCTCATAACCGAAAAATGAAGGAACCGGAATTATGATTTTGCGCGGTCTTACGGCATGAACAATTGCTACAAATAGTTCCGACGCCCCATTTCCGCATAAAATATGCTCCGCGGGGATCTGATAGTTTTCTGCGATTTTAGCGATCAGTTTTGTGTGGCTGATATCCGGATAATGCTCACAGGAATCTATCGCCTTATGCATTTCTTCCTTCACTTTTTTCGGGATTCCGAGTGGATTGATGTTGACCGAAAAATCCAGTTCTACGTTATTCTGATAGATGTCTCCTCCATGTATGACCGGGCGCATTTTCTGTTTCCTCCATTCTTCTAAGCAATCCCCACAAGTACGATCAGACACAGCGCCTCGCACAGGATCGCAGTCGCATATAGCAGGCGGTTTGCGCGCTTAATGTCCTCGATCTCCACCGCTCTTGTGGCATCTCCGATATAGGGTTTTTCGACAATTTTTCCAAAATAGCTTGCATTTCCGGCAAGTCTTATTCCGAGTGCACCCGCGCACACCGCCTCTGTCTGTGCCGAGTTCGGGCTGGCATGTTTGTAGCGGTCTCTTTTATAAATATCCCATGCCTGTTTTGCACGAAACTCTTTTCCACAGAAAAAACAGGAAATTACCATAAGCACTGCGCTGATGCGGGCTGGGATATAATTTACGATGTCATCTAATTTTGCTGCGGTTCTTCCGAAATACAGATAACGGTCATTTTTGTATCCAACCATTGAATCCATTGTATTGACCGCCTTATAAAAGAAACCGAGAACCGGACCACCGATCGCGGTGTAAATCATTGGTGCGATCACACCGTCGGACGTATTTTCCGCTACTGTTTCGATCGCAGCTTTTGCAACTCCTGTCTCGTCAAGATGTTCCGTGTCCCTGCCGACGATCATGGAAACCGCTTTGCGCGAAGCTTCGATATCGCCCTTTTCTAATTCCTTATATACTTTCATGCTCTCGACTTTCAGACACTTTGTAGCAAGAATCTGATACGTCATAATTGTTTCAACAATAACGCCAAGATACGGATTCAGTCTGTATGCTCCAACCAGTATGATTGCCGCAACTGCCACGGTACAGCTTAAAACAGCCAGCACAAGTAGCACGCCTCTTACCCTCTCCTGTTCTGGTGTTGTATGTTTTTCTTCCTCTTTGCCGCCGATCAGCTTTTTTTCCAGAAAACTGATCCAGTTTCCGATCAGCCGGATCGGGTGTGGCAGCCAGTATGGATCTCCCAACAGTAAATCTAATAAAAATCCTGCCAGTGTGGCAGTGATATGATAAATCATAAATTTTTGCTCCCTTTTTCTAACTGAATAACAGTCTCATAACTCTCTCCATTTTTCAACTGGAAATCAAAATATTCTCCTCCGGTCAGCGTGCTTAAAACAGCCATGATCGTACCACCATGAACCACTGCTGCAACCGAAACCTCTATCGCATCACAATCCTGTGTATCAGGCATTTCTATCTGCCATTCGGCTCCAGATGTATCCCCGGAAACATGCCTTAAAACATCCGCCAGCATTTCTTCAAAACCTTCCATAGAACGCCTGATAAAACTTTCTCTCGATTCACCACCCGGAAAAGGCAGTGTTCCGTTGCTGTCAATCCACTTCTGGTAATCTGCGTTGTCCCTTAAGTCCTCGTAATTTTTTCCTTCAAACAGTCCAAAATCCATTTCTTTCCACGAAGGAATCACTATCGGCTTCTGCGAAAAAAGGATTTCTGCTGTCTGCACACAGCGCTTCATCGGAGATGTATATAAAAAACCGGAATTATCCAGATTGTATTCTCTCTTTTTTTCTTCTAACAGTTGGATTCCTTTTTCCGACAACGGCTCATCTGTTTTTCCAAGATAACGGTGTTCTTCATTCGCTTTCGTCATTCCGTGCCGAATCCACGTAATTTTTACATTTACTTTATCTTCTGTCCGATTCCACATATAATACGCTCCACTGTATTTGCCTCTCTGGCAAGCTGGATCAATAACCTGCCGGTACGCTCCCTATATTCGCGTTCCTCTTTATCTATCGGAACAATTCCATTGCCAATCTCATCACAGATAAAAATGCAGTCCGGATGTTCTTTATAGTATTGCAGCACAATCTCCTCTGCCGGCTTTCCTTCCTGTATCAGTTGTTTCACCCACAAATGCAGATCATTGACGATTGTAACATCCTGCCCTTTGTATTTGTTCTGCACATAGGAAAGTTTTCCCTGTGCATATCCACCGATGTATAGTTCCATATTTTTGTTCTTCCTTTTTCATTTTAAGTTGCGCTACGCGCCTGCAATCGCAACTGCAACTGCTGCGGCAGCCTCACATACCGTCACAAAAAATCCAGCTGTATCACCCGTGATCCCGCCAAATTCTTTATAGCTTTTCTTTTTAAAATAAAGGAAACTCAAAAGTGACGCAATGATCGCTGCCACACCATATTCTTTTGAAATGATGATCATAAGAGCCATGCATAAGATAAGTTGTAAATATAATCCTCTTTTAACTTTTTCTTTTTGTGCTCCAGATGCAAAGGTATAGAGAAGTCCCTCTTTTTTTGCTGACTGTAACGTCACAACTGCGATTCCGCTTAAGCACCTTGCCAGGAAAAAAACTGCCGCCACTGCAAACACAGCTTTTCGGGTATGGATCTCGGAAATCGCCGCAATATCGATCAGATAGTAAAGCACCAGCATAATCGCTGCAAATGCACCGATATGGGAATCTTTCAGAATCTCTAATTTTTTCTCCCTGCTCTGGTACGAATGAAGTGCATCCATCGTGTCCATATAGCCATCCACGTGAAATCCGCCTGAGATGATCAACGGGATTGCTGCTGCGATCAGCGCATAACACAGCGTTCCTACCGCAAATTTTTCACACAACACCGCCCAGCCAAAAAATGCCAGTCCGATCACACCACCGATCCATGGAAAAAAACACATCATGTATTCCATGTCTTCTTCCTTCCATTCAAATTGTGGCACCGGAATTTTCGAATAAATAGAAAATGCGATCACCATTGCCTTTAATATTTTCATGACTTATCCTCACTATATTTTCAACTCAACCGGAATCCCGACAACCACTTCTACCACCCGGTCTGCAAGTTCCGTAAGCCCCACGTTGATTTTACCAAGTGCTCTTAAGTATTCCATTGTTCCATCATCATATTTCACACCGTCCTCAAACACATTGTTGGTCACAATGATGAGGTTATCTGTTTTCTGTGAAAGAAGCTGTATGTCATTTATGATTTTATCAGTCACCTGATCTGCTGATCTTACGCCGTCACCTGTAAACATCTCATTTGCTGCAAGATTCGACATGCACTCTAACAGCGCAGATTTTTTACCAGCAGCATACGTCCTCATCTTTCCTATCTGCGACTGATATTCTGATACCTCAATTTTTCCGACATCAACCGGACTTTCAATCGTAAGAAACCCTTTTCCCGCTCGCAGTTTCCGGTGGCGCTCTACCTTCTTTTCGCCTTCCGCATCATAAACCTGCATGGTCGCAATATAAAATTTCATTCCTTCGCAGGAAGACAGCAGTGTTTCCGCGTAAGCAGATTTTCCACTGCCACTTCCACCTGTCACCAATGTAACCATTGTAAACCTCTCTAAAATCTATGGTACTCCTCTATGTGAAAATCGCCAAAGGTTGCGCCTGTCTCATATAATGTCATCGCCATATCCAGAAGTGAAAACATCATGACTGCTCCGGTTCCCTCCCCTAATGCAAGTCCGGCATCGATCACCGGATGAAGTCCAAGTTCTTTCATCAATAATTCGGATGCCGGCTCTTTGCCTCTGTGGGAAGGAATCATGTATTCCCTTGTTCCCGGAGAAAGCCGCTCGGCTGTCAGTGCTGCCACCGCGCTGATCACACCGTCTATGACGATTGGGATATGATATTTTGCTCCGCCTAAAAACACGCCGCAAAGTCCGGCAATATCCAGTCCTCCTACCGAACATAAAATCTGCATCGGCTCTGTCGATTTAAGCTGGTATTTTTTCAATGCTTCTGCAATCACCTGTCTTTTTTTTACAAGTCCTGCATCGCTTAGTCCTGCGCCACGACCTGAAACGGTCTCAGGTGAAACATCAAGCAGCACTGCTGCCATCGCCGCGCTTGTCGTCGTATTCCCAATTCCCATTTCCCCTGTGCCAAGCAGCGTATAGCCTGCATCTTTGCACTCTTTTACAAGTTCCATGCCTGTTTGTATCGCCTGCAATGCCTCCTGCCCGGACATTGCCGGTTCGATAAGGAAATCATTGGTTCCTTTTCTTATTTTTTTATTGGTCACTCCCGGAAAAATTTTGTCCGTATTTACCCCAATGTCTACCGCAATTATATCTGCCCCGGCGGCTTTTGCCATTTTACAGACCGAAGTGTTGTTTTTTCCAAGATTCTCTGTCACCGCCGCAGTAACCTCCTGCCCGGACTGGCTGACACCTTCTGCAACGATTCCATTATCCGCACACATGACGATCACCGCTTTTTTTGTAATATCAATGTCCTCGGTTCCAAGAATCGCTCCTATCCTTGCGATGATTCCTTCAAATGCGCCCAGTCCGTCCAACGGTTTTGCAACCCGGTCCCAATTTTGCTTTACCCGGCGCTCTATGTTCTGATTCGGTAAATCTATTTCAAATTTCATCTGTTTCCTTCTATATCTACTTTATTTATGAGTTTCGCAATCATCTACTCTCTTTTAACATCGCATAAATCGCGTCCATATCCATGGATTTCCTCAGTCCATCTGCCAGCTTATCATACTGCATCTGCTTAAACTGCTGGTAACTCATCATCTGTGCGGTATCTAACACAACACCTTTTTTTTCTGCCAGAATCTGAACCAGCATCCCTGCCATATTTCCTTCATCAAAAATGCCATGCACATACGTTCCATACACATTTCCGGAATATGCACCATCCTGTTTTTCTGTGCCTGCATGTACTACATCTGTAATTTTTGTCAGAAAATTATCTTTTACACAATCTGTCTCATCCGTATCCATAAGCTCCCTCGTGCTTCCCATATGGATTTCATATCCACGCACAGGCTTCCCGGAAAGTCCTGCCAGCACACCGGGTATCTCACCGAATCTGCCTGTCACCTGTGTTCTTGTTTTTTCCTGCTTTAATTCTGTCACGACCGGAAGCAGCTCCATACCCTTCATGCTTCCGCCTGCTTCCACCTGACACGGATCACTGATCTGCGCTCCCAACATCTGATAGCCGCCGCAGATTCCGAATACAACCGTATCTTCCGATTTCTTTTTGATCAGGGCTTCTAAACCATTCTCGCGCATCCACTTTAAATCTGCCATTGTATTCTTGCTTCCCGGAAGCACGATCATGTCCGGATGATGCAGTTCTTTTGCATGTTCCACATAACGCACCGATACGTGCTCCATCTGCTCGAAAACAGACAGATCAGTAAAATTGGAGATTCTTGGATAACGGATCACTGCGATATCAATGATCCCTTCCTCTTTCTGTTCCAATCTGCTGCTTAAGCTGTCCTCATCATCAATCGAAAGTTCCATATATGGAACTACGCCAACGACCGGCACCTGACCGCGTTCCTCTAGCATCACAACACCGGGATCTAATATCGTCTTATCTCCACGGAATTTGTTGATGATAAGTCCTTTTACACGCTCTTTTTCAGAATCTTCCAAAAGCATTAACGTGCCGAGTAGCTGTGCAAACACACCGCCTCTGTCGATATCTCCCACTAAAAGCACGGGCGCATCCACAAGTTCTGCCAATCCCATGTTGACAATATCGTTTTCCCTAAGGTTAATCTCTGCCGGACTTCCGGCTCCTTCTATTACAATGATGTCATTTTCTTCTGCAAGCTGCCCGAATGCTTTTTGTATTTCCGGGATCAACTGCTTTTTATAAGCAAAATAGTCTTTTGCACTCATATTCCCAAGCACTTCGCCGTTCACGATCACCTGTGAGCCTACATGTGTTGTAGGCTTTAAAAGGATTGGATTCATGGCAACGACCGGTTCCACTCCTGCTGCCTCTGCCTGCATGACCTGTGCACGCCCCATTTCCAGTCCCTCTTTTGTGATAAAGGAATTGAGTGCCATATTCTGCGACTTAAACGGCGCCACACGGTAGCCATCCTGTTTAAAAATCCTGCAAAGTCCTGCCACGATCAGGCTTTTCCCTGCATTTGACATTGTTCCCTGAACCATGATCACTTTTGCCATAATTCAATCTCCATTCCAGCAGCCTCCGCCTCGTTTAAAAGCTGCCTGTTACGTTCATTCTGTGTTCCAAATATCGTCTGACAACAGATCACTTTTTTGCAGGAAAACATGACCTGCTTTGCCTCCTCATAACGCTGCCTGGAAAAGTCCTGATAAGCTTTCTCTGCGATCACAGTATCTGCCAGCGCTTTTGCCGGAAGATAGTCTACATCCTGCTCTCCAAGGATTCCAACCGCAAACGGGATGCCTTCCCGCTGAAGCCGCCGGAATAAAAAGCTTCCGGTGCCGTTTCCTGCAATGACAAATACCTCCGGTGTTCCCACACATTTTTTCAATTCCACAGAACCATTTGCTTCATGAAACGTTCCCTCTGTAATCTCATACAGATCATTGATAAAACCTTCTGTAAAAATCTCTTCCGGTGTCCCGAAATGTGCGATCTTATCCCCCTTCACACAGACGATCTTATCGGACACACGCTCTGCTAAATCCAGTTCGTGCAGCGACATCAGCACACCGATTTTATTCTGCTGCGTCATTTTCTGCAGCATCGATAAAAATTCCAGTTTATATTTCACATCAAGATACGATGTCGGTTCGTCCAAAATCAGGATCTCCGGTTTCTGGCACAACGCTTTTGCAAGCAGTACACGCTGTTTCTGACCGTCACTTAAGCTCATGAAATCCCGGTCTTTTAAATCTGTGATCCGTATCTGCTCCATGCACTGCTGCACAATCGCCTCATCTTCCGGTGTAAGGATTCCAAGACCTCCGGTGTAAGGGTATCTTCCCATTGCCACAACGTCACGTACTGTCATAAGCTCCGGTGTGATGCGCTCTGTAAATACAATTGACATCTTCTTTGCCAGTTCTTTTTCCGGCATCCCTTTTAATGCGGTGTTTTCCACATAAACACTGCCCGAAATCTCCTGTAACTGCTTTGTGATTGTTTTTAAAATGGTAGATTTTCCTGCTCCGTTTGGTCCGATCAGTGTGACGATCTCGCCTTTTTTTAAAGAGATCTCAATATTTTCGATCAGCTTTTTTCCATGGTAACCAACGGATAACTGCTCTGTATGTAAAAGTTTCTGTGCTTCCATTCCGCACCTCGTTTCTGCTCTGATAACTTTCCCTGCTCCGCGACAACACATTTCTGTGCTAATATCTTCCGCGTCTCTGCCGTAACATCACTGCGATCATGACCGGAGCACCAAAAATTGCTGTGACCGTACTGATGCTCATCTCAGTCGGTGCAAATACCGTCCGCGCTAAAAGATCGCAGAACATACAAAACACTGCCCCGCCCAAAAAACATGCCGGTATCATGACGATCGGCTTTGCGGTCTGAAAGAACCGTTTCATAATCTGCGGAACTGCAATTCCGACAAACGAAACCGGACCTGCAAATGCTGTCACAACCGCAGATAAAATGCTCGACAGCAGAACAAGCAGGACGCGGAACAGCCGGATATTAACGCCCATATTTTTTGCATAAGTCTCACCTAACTGGTAAGCCTCCATAGGCTTCGACAAAAAGAACGTCATAATGCCGGTGACCGCTACCACTAACAGAATTGTTTTCACATTTTCCCACGTAATACCGGAAAAACTTCCCATGGACCAGTTATGAAGATTGACAATATCCGAATCCTCTGCAAACGTCACTAAAAAATCCGTGACAGCCGAACAGATATAGCCGATCATGACACCGATCAGCACTAAAAACGACATATCAGAAACCTTCGGTGACATTAAAAGGACACAAAACATGGAGAGCATTGATCCTAAAAATGCCGCCACGATCAGATCTACCGACGATAATGTTCGAGACCACTTTAAAAATACGATCATCACGACCGCCACAAATAATTTTGCCCCGGAGGAAATTCCAAGTACGAACGGTCCTGCAATCGGATTGTGAAAAAAAGTCTGCAACAAATATCCGGACAGTGCCAAAGCCCCACCGAGCAGAATTGCTGCAAGTGTTCTCGGTATGCGGATCTGAAACAGGATCGTTGTATACAGCTCGTCTCCCTCTCCGGTCAGCTGTCCCCATATGTCTGCCACAGAGATAGACACACTTCCGGCACACACACTGATCGTAAAAAAAATCACAAGCAATAAGATTAAAATCACAAAGCATGCCGTATATTTTATTTTTCTATTTGAGCCTGTACATATAGGTAAGTTCATCCGTGTCCTCCGATGTCAGCATCTCATGAAAATCGTGGATAATACTTCCGGTATCCATTGTATCCTGATAAAGATTTTGTCCGATGCACCAGACATTTCCATTTTTTACTGCTTTAAAATTTTCGAAAAGACTGCTTTTTCCAAGCAGATCCTCTATCGTTTCCAAGTTGCCGTCAATGGTACTGTTATAGACTAAATAATCTGCATCTTTCGCCTGTGCGTAAAACTCCTCCATCTGCATGTTAACGCTTGAAGCCGCATTATCTTCTCCCTTTAAATTTTGGAAAATATAGCTGCCGCCCGCAAGGTCGATCATTTTCGGAACGTAGTCATTGCTTTTCCGCACGCTGACCGTTCCTGCTGTTGTGATGTAGAAAAATGCAACTGTTTTTCCAGTATCTTCGGCATCCGAAAGTTCTTCTACATACTGCTTCTGCTCCTCGAACGCCTTCGCTGCCTCCTCCTCTTTTCCGGTCAGCACACCATAAAGTTTTACCCATTCTGTCCTGCCAAGCGGGTCTGCTTCGTAACTGGAATGATCCACCAGTACCGGAATCCCAAAAGATTCGAGATTCTCTTTTACCTCCGGGGCATGTCCGATCATAGTCGATTCAACGGCAAGCTCACAGTTTTTTGAACAGATCAGCTCGTAATCCGGCGCATTGTACTTTCCGGCGTAAAGGATCTGTCCGCTCTCCATTGCCTCTTTTGCCTCCGGAATCTCCCATTTTTCCGCGGTCAGCCCGGAAAGGCAGATAGAATCTAAAGCCCCGATGCTGCAAAACATATCCATGGTTGCCGAAGCGACCAGATAAATATCCGACACCGGCGCTTTTAAAACTGTAATATCATCCGCTAAGTCCTGCGGCACTTCCTTATCTTCGGTATTTAACAAAAATCTGCTGCCGTCCGCTATCGAGATCAATGTAAAACCATTATCATAATAATCAACTGCAAACTCTGTCGCATAATCTAACTTCATGCTTGTCTCGTATGTGAGTTCCTTACTGATCGTATGGTCTGTCGTTTTCCACGAATCCGTGTCTTTGCCACAGCCTACTGCCACAGCCACGATCATCAGCAAAAAAAGAACCACGATACCGATTCGTTTTCCCTGCTTCATGCCTTTTTCTCTTTTCTTTTCCGATATATCGCAAATGCTGCCACGCTGACGGCGATCACTGCCGCAACATAGATAACCGCGATCACTGCCATCGGTTTTTCTCCCTGATTTGCTATGGATGTGCTGTCTAAAAATATCGTGTAATCGATCTCATGCGGCACGCTCATAGCAGTTGTATCTGCTGTCACAGCCACCTCTGTGTCAAAGGCTGTCACCGGAAGTTCAAACACGGAATTGCCCTCCGTATTGACCGGATAATAAGTCTCTCCGTCTAAAATCATATAATCGTAGTTCGGGCTGCTCCACTCTATCTCAACAACTGCTTTTTCATCCTGCACAAAAATGGTTGCCGGCGAGGTGATCGTCGCCCTGCCGCTTCCACCTGTTAACACCGCTTCTATCTCATATTCTCCGTCCGGAAGATCCACATGTATTCCTTTTTCCCATACTGTGGTTTCTGCTAAATTCTCCTGCATGTCCTATCCTTTCTCCACACCTTCTGCCATAGTTATGGATGAGATCATGCATTGTGAAAATGATTTTTTTCTATCTCTGTGTACAACAAAAAGAAAAGCGCCTCTTTTTTTCCAAAAAGAAACGCTGCACAAAAAATCCTGCGATCAAATATTCCTGTCACTTTTCCATTCCTTATGCATTGCAACAGTTCCATTTTCCTCATCCGTACAGCCAGTTACTCGTGGCATGGAAACGAATTGTTTCCCGTACAACAAATCAGGCAGGTCTCCTGGCTCATAGATCCACGCGCATTGCCCTCTTCCCGGTTGCCCAGTGAGTTTTTAGCATACGCTCCCTAAATACAGTGACGAGTTCGTACAGGATTCGCACCTGTTTCCCTTTTCACCAGATCCGGCAGAATTTTTTCTGTCTATCTGACACCTGTTTGTTTTCTATATTCATTAAAGTTCGTTTGAACTATACCATATGCGCCCTCAAATAGCAAGAAAAAGCAAAAAAGCAGAATGAAAAAGCCCTCTTTTAACCTGCTCTTTCACTCTGCTTCTTTCGTACATTATTAACAAACTTTTTCCAGGATCTCGTTTAAGGCATTTCCACTGCTGGAGTGACATCTTACCACCTCAGCATTGCTTCGCTCTGCCTCCGCTACCGCACATTTCACCATTTTATGGGAAACTGTATTGGTAAACAGGATAATCAGATCTGGTGACCCAATCTGGCTGCTCAACTTTGCAGGCATCTGGGTAAATACTTTTGCCTTACATTTATGTTCCTTACAAATCTTTTTATACTGACACACCATGCGGTCATGTCCTCCAATAATGACTACGCTCATAAATTATCCTTTCGTAATACTTCTTACCTTATTATAAGGCTGCCAACTGTTTTCCTAAATCTTTGCACGCTGCGATCGCATCATCATCCGGTGCTTCCTGACAGATCACACCCTCACCGTTGATCACGGTTGCACCTGCTGCGCTCATGCGGTCTACCCAGTCGCGCATCCACTGTCCGTCGCCCCATCCATAAGAACCGAATAATGCGATTGTCTTGCCTGCTGCAAAGCCTTCCACATCACTTACGAATGGCTCCATTTCGCCTTCCTCTAACACTTCTGCTCCCATTGCCGGGCAGCCCATTGCAAATCCTTTTGCAGCTTTTAAGTCATCCAAAGATGCGCTTGCAACGTCAACGACAACTGCCTCTTTTCCTGCTGCTGTAACGCCCTCTGCTACTGCATTTGCCATGCTCTCTGTATTTCCTGACTGTGACCAGAATACGATTGTTACTTTATCCATGATTTTTTCCTCCATACTACCTGCAGTTTTATGTTTTTTATTTTTTCACATTCCTGCATTTTCTATTCTTTATCAGTTTATGAAGTTAGTATACGCTAACCTACAAATAAAAATTAAGCATAACGGGCAGCCATCTCGCTCACACTGCGTCCACTTGCAAGCAGTTGTATCAAAACTTTTCTTGCCTCTTCATATCTGTTAAACAAAGCCTTCTTCTCCTCTACATGTCCGTACACTTTCCAGTAGCCGGCATACAGATAATTGTGACCTTTGTTCTCAATGAATCCCTCCACATCTTCCACAGGATAACCGAGCAATAATCCCATCTCATGTGGAAATTCTGCAATCTGCTCCATACAGCCTGCATAGCGTTTCTGAAAACGGCTTAAAACATCGCTTAAATCCAGGCTTTCGTATCCAAAACTCTTCATCGACTGACAGACTCTATCCTGCATCAGGTACGCTTTCAACCCATCCTCGTGGTACACTAAAAAGGTTGCTTTATCTTCGCTTTCCAACAGCAGATAATAGGAAATACCGGAACGTTCCAACACCTGTTTCATCTGTGGTGCAAGTTTTTTCTCCACATTCAGTAAATTAGAAACCTTCATGCCGGAGATCATCGGTGCACACTGTACGACCAGATGTGTCTCAATTCTTTCTCTGTCTAATCTTGTGATCATCTCATATACTTCCTGACTCACTTTGCTCTCCTTTGCTTTTCGGTTAGTTATATCTAACTTATAGGCATATATTACACAAAAAAAGAAAACGTGTCAACACTGTTATTGAAACGTTTTCTCGTTAAGCTTCTATCTCAATTCCTTCCTGCACAAAAATGCGCAGATCAAAACAAAAATACAGCAGACCACCCATGTGACCGGTTCGCAAAGGCACACTGCAAAATACCCATATGCCGGCACGACCCAGATAGCAAAAATTACCTTTCCTATCAATTCCAGACTGCTGCACACAAGCGGCATCATCAAATGATTCATTCCCTGCAGCATATTTCTCAAAATAATAATCACTGCCATCGTAGGAATCAACGGGAAACTGATTCTGAGATATAATGCAGTATTATAAATAACATCCGCATTACTGCTTCCTGTTACCAGTCTGACGGCATCTTCCACGAAGAAAGTCACAAAAACCATGGAAAAAATCCACCAGACCACAAAAAGAAAGAATGCAGACCATACTCCTTTTTTGATTCTGTTTCGATTTCCGCCACCCATATTCTGGCTCGTATAAGTTGCAACACTCGTTCCAAGCGCAAGTCCCGGCGTATGGAAAAGTTCCGCCAGCCTTCTTGCGCCCACCTGTGCCGTAATATACAAGTTTCCGAGTGCGTTGATACTTCCCTGTAAAATAACACTTCCAATATTATAAATTGCACTCATCAAAGCCATGCTAAATCCTGCGACAACCATTTCAAGCACAAATTTTTTCTCCACCTGATAATCTTTTCCTTTAAAATGAAGCAGTGGATAATTACGCCAGATAAGTATGAATGCCAGAAATGCACTTACCCCCTGTGATAAAACCGTTGCAAACGCTGCACCTCCGATTCCCATCGCCAATGATGCCATAAACGCATAATCCAATGAAATATTCAAAACGCTGCTGAACAGCAAAAACAAAAGGGGTGTCATACTGTTTCCAACCGCCTGAAGCATAGCTGCTTCCATATTATACGCCATCGTAAATGGTATTCCGATCAGTATGATCGTAAGATATTCCATCGCACCTGCCATCGTCTCTTCCGGAACCTGCAAAAGGATCAGCAGCGGTTCTTTACACAACAGAAAAATGGACATTAATACAATGGATACCGACATGGAAATTGTTACCATCCAGCAGGAGACATGCTTCATTTTTTGCTCATCCCCTGCTCCAAAGCTGCGGCTTAAAGACAACGCCAGTCCATTGTTCATTCCAAATGCAAAATTCGTGATAAGTCCATATAGCGCCGAAACTGCTCCAATCTGTGCGAGTGCGTGATCTCCCAGAACATGTCCGGCAATTGCAGTATCCGCCAGATTATAAAACTGCTGTAGCAGATTTCCAAAAAACAGTGGCAGCGCAAATTTTAATACAAGCCGGAACGGATTTCCCCTTGTCATATCCAGCACACGGCTTTTTTCATTTGTTTCCATCGTAATCCCTGCTCCTTTAATCTTTACTCAGAAACCGGTTCCACTCTTCGACATCTGCGCTTCCGCTTACTTTGATCATAAAAGTATGGTCTTCCGTATCGATGGATACCGTATAGACACCTTTCTCCTGCTCAATGGAATAGATTTCACATCCTTCCAGTTCCTTTAATTTTGCTGCCTGATCTTCTGCCGCGATCAGTATATCCTCTTTCTTTTCTTTCAGATTACCGTCTGCGTCATAAACTTTATAGCCTTCCTCGACAAATGCCGTTATCTCCGGCTCACGGATTTTCAGTTTCAGTTCATTTGCACGCATTTCGCGGATATCACGATTGCACGAATTTTGTGGTAAAATCGTCACATTGTCCAATATCATTTCAAAGATCCCATTGACTGCGCAGGTTTCTGCAATGTATGCGCCCTCAAATCTGAAGTTTTGTAATTCATTGTCGGTATGGTATTTCATTTGTTTTCTCCTGTCATTGATATCTTATTTGTAAATTGAATTATTTCTTTTACTGTTCGTGATTGTCCTGCTCCTGCAACTTTCTCACTTCGTCTAACGGAAGTCCTGAAATAGCTGCAATCTTTTCAGATGTGAATTCCTTTAAAGCAAGCATACGCTTTGCTGTTTCAAAAGCAGCCTGATTTTTGCCTTCTGCCAGTCCAACTTCATGTCCAGCTTCAAACTCCGCCTTTCTCAATTTCTTCTCTTCCAATTCTTTATCATACTCAAAAATACTCATATTAATAACCTCACTCCGGTTTCGGATAAGGAATTCTGTCAGGATTCCTTCCCGGATACATTCGTTTACAGCACGTTCCACTGCCTGGTTCAATTGCATGTATGCCGCATAGTGACGTACTTTGGCAACATACTGTGCATATTCTTTTAACATACTGCAATGCTGCATCAACTCTGCATTGTGTCCTTCATTGACATTCAAAACAGTAACAATTAATTCGAGCTTTGGTTCACCTGACAGATGTTCAAATGCTGAGGAAAGCCGAAGCTCTGTACAGTCAGCAATTGCCGTCGAACCATTGTAAAACTCGATAAAATTTGGTGCAGGGATTTTCTGTAAGGTGGAAGAGTACAGAGATTTCTTATCCACAAGTTTCTGATATTCACTGCAAATATAAAACAGATCACGAAGAGGCATATTGGGATTGTATGTTGACTGATGCTCATACAGATATAAATTGGTATCCATAATAAATGCCAGATCGTTTTTCATCCCCATATAAATAGCATTTTCTAATGTCACAATTTCCAACTCTTCCGGGTTTTTATAATCACTTTGATTGACCGCATTGTAAAGTGAGAGCAGATTCTTTCGGTCAGAAAATAACATACGAAAAACGGTGTCCTTGTAGTTCCTGTTTGCTGTCGGTGTTTTAACGGTGAAGTTTCGCTTTGCTCTGTTACGGTTTCTTTTACATTTTGCCAAAATTGTTTCCTCCTGATATGTGGCAGAACAGCCTATGTTTAAAACGGTTCTCTGCTTGCAGGAGAATAACAACTGTTTATGATTCCAAGTTCATTTCGTCTCCTGCTTTTCAATTGTTGATGGGTAACAAAAAGCATAGATACGAATGAAGTACGCAGATTATTTTGGGTTAATCTGTCGTTCTTAGAATATAGATGACAAAAATGTCATGAAGATTTTGTAAAATATGCTTTTAGTCATTGTAACACAGAAATTATATTGGAAGCAAGAAAAATTGGCTGTTTACTTCAACTTTTTTGTAGAGTAAAATAATAAAATCATAATTAGTGAAAATTTTGGAGGAAAGATTTGCATCTTATGATCATTGGTATCATAATGGTGCTAAGGATACTTTGGAAAGGTGGTTTGGATATGAAATTTGGACCGATTGAAATCAAAGATAAAAGTAATCGGACGATTGTACTGAGAAATGCAACGCCGGAAGATGCAGAAGATTTAATCACGTACTTAAAAGTCACCACAGCGGAAACACCATATCTGATCCGGGAACCGGAAGAAGTTGCCATGACACGGGAGCAGGAGACAGCGTTTATCAATAATTGTCTGAATTCGGACAGATCCTTAATGTTAATTGCAACGTTGGATGGAAAACATATCGGAAACTGTTCTTTCAATCCGGTTGGAAACTATAAGAGATATCGGCACAGATGCGAAGTGGCAATTGCTTTATATCAGGAATTCTGCGGATATGGTATTGGGAAAATCATGTTGGAAACAGTGCTGAAAGCAGCAAAAGAGATTGGATTTGAACAGGCGGAGCTTGAAGTAATCTCAGATAATCAAAATGCAATTACATTGTATGAAAAACTGGGATTTCAGAAATATGGCACATTTCCAGATAACATGAAATATGCGGATGGACATTATGCGTCTGCGGACTGGATGATGAAAAAATTATAAGATAACAAAAACGGAACAGATCAAAGAAACCATAAAGTTATCGCCATAGGCACGGTAATTATGCTATACTGTGCCTATGCAAATCAAAATGGATTTGTAAACTGGATTTTATGGAGGCAAAAGATGGAAAAAGAATGTTTGCATGAAATTAGAAATATGAAAAATGCAGTTGTATTCAGTAGTAAAACAGGGAATACAAAGAAATTAGCTGATGAGATTCGTAATGTCCTTCCGGAAGAAACAATAAAATATTTTGGTTCTCCAGAGACAGCACCTTTGGATGCAGATTGTTATTATGTTGGATTTTGGACGGACAAGGGATATTGTAACGCTGAGATAGGAACTTTTTTGAAAAAAATCAAAGACAAAAAAGTATTTTTGTTTGGTACAGCCGGGTTTGGAGGGGATTCGGAATACTTTGATAAGATTCTGAAAAAGGTAGAAAACAATCTTAATCACAGTAACATTTTGTGTGGCAGTTATATGTGTCAGGGGAAAATGCCAAATTCCGTGAGAGAGCGTTATATGAAAATGAAGAATAGTCCACTGCCAGTTCCGAATATTGATGCTATGATAGAAAATTTTGACAGGGCAGTTTCACATCCGGATGAACAGGATTTAGAGCAGCTCAGGCAGGTCATCGCTTCGTCTCAAAAATAAGATATAATGAGCGCAAGAGAGGAAAATACAAATTTATTTGTATTTGACGAACGGCGAAGTGATTGAGTGATGAAATCACGATATAATGAGTGCAAGCGAGAGGAACACATGCCTGGCTTTCAGGTTTGCATACATAAGCCATCTGGACTGACAATCCAGATGGCTATTTTTTTACGACTGATATCTTCAATGTTGGGAATAAGTGAGCGAAAAGGCTGGAATGTGCGGGAGCATTTAGCTAATGATCCTCCATAAATTGTTGTCCCCATTCGCACATAGAGTCCAATAAAGGAATCAGTGTTTTGCCTAACTCGCTTAAGTTGTATTCTGTTTTGGGAGGAATTATAGGATATATTTTTTTGATGATTAAGTTATCACTTTCAAGCTCGCGTAACTGTTGGGCAAGCATTTTGTCTGTGATAGCTGGGATTTTTTTCCGAATCTGGTTATACCGTAATGTGTCGTTGCCAAGGTGATACAAGATTACGGCTTTATATTTGCCTCCAATTTTAGAGATTGTTGCGTCAACAGGACAATTATATTCATTTTGCATTTTATATTTCACACTTTCTTTTTGGTTAGTATATTACAAAAAAGTACGTTCTTGTCTTTTTTATATCAATTCCATTATAATCAAACTGTCTAGACAAAACAATCATAATTTTAAGGAGATTTGATAGAAATGAGTATTTTAGATATTGCAAAACAGCGTTTTTCAGCAAGAAATTATCTGAATAAAGAAATTTCACAGGAAACATTGGAGACAATTTTTGAAGCAGCTCATGTAGCACCAACCGCAGCAAATATGCAGCCTGTCAAACTATTGGTTGTAAAAAGCGATGAAGCAAAAGAAAAACTGGCAAAGTCAGCCAACATTTATAATGCGCCAGTTGCAATCATCGTGTGTGCAGATACGAATAAAGCATGGACGCGCCCATTTGATGGGATGAAAACAACGGATATAGATGCATCAATCATTACCGATCATATGATGCTTACAGCTACAGAGCTTGGCTTGGGTTCCGTTTGGATTTGTTACTTTAAACCAGATGTGATAAAAGAGGAATTTCATCTTCCGTTGGGACTTGAACCAATCAATATATTGGCGCTTGGATATACGGAGGAGAAAGCAGATGCAAATAGACACGAATCCCAGCGTATACCAATGAAGGAGTTTATTTCATTTCTTTAATAGTGCAGACATGACTAAAAGACAGGGCAGTGAACCAATAATGGTTTACTGCTCTTTTCACTTTATAGGAAATTTCTCAAATCGTCAGAAATAGTGTATAATAAACTGGAAATAAAAAATGACATGACAAAAGAGCGAATGTTGGATTCGCCATGACGTTGTTTATGAAGTTTTTTGTTTTGGTTTAGGGTAGCTGCACTATCTGACTATGGAGAAAGAATTATTATGAGCATGGATTTATCCATATTTCATAACCTTTCGATATTGTTCAAATAGTGCAGTTTTTTTGTGGTAAACTTCTAAAACCAACTTAACTTTACGAAAGGATGGACCAATGCGGGAAGTAAGCTGTTCATGGAGAACTTTACGAAAGGCATTACGAAGGAAATTGTAATCAAAGTGTTTGACAGGACGCCAGGGAGTGATGTTACCAGCCCCACCCTCGGAGATGAGAGCGTGGATATGAGGATTCCATTTCACAATGGCGATGAACACAAGAAACAAGTTTGCAGGACATATGAAAAGAACGAAGCTGGTTGTATTTGTTTCCACAGGAAGGGCAAAAACGGCTTTTACAGCGAAAGGGAACAAATTTAAGATTTCCACAGTGAGGACAGCCATACATGGCATCACCATGAGAAGAGTCACCACAATGAATCATCTTGTTGACATTTTCAATGACAGCAGGACGTGGATGGAGTTCGTAAATGATATGTTCATAATAATCGGTAAAGATAGATTGTAATATATTCATAATAGAATTTTACATGGTGCTAGAATATAAAGAAAGACAAAGGAAAAACCCTTCCCCTCATGAATGATGGGCTAGGGGAGTTGAACGTGTCGAAGACACTTTTTTACTGTAATCAAAATCCATATTTATTACAGAAATTATCTGATTAATGGTAATTCTGACCTATTGCGCCATTTACTAAAGTAATATAAAATTATATAAAATAATTAACTTCAAAGGAGAAAGAAATGAAAAAGAGACTATTAATTCTAGGAATGATTTTTACAATGGCTGTGTCATCAGCAGGCTGTGGAAGTTCGGCATCAGACAATTCAGGTAAGACAGACAAACAAACAGCAACAGTTCAGGACAGTCAGAATGATACATCAAGTGACAGTAAGTCCGATAATGATAAGAAAGATACGAAGTATAAATCAGCAGATGAAATCACAATGGATGATTTGATGAGCCATGATGAGACACCGGCAGAGGATTTTGAGTTCAATGACAGTACAGATGAAATAGTAATAGATAAGTATGTTGGTAAAGATCCAATTGTTGTTATTCCTGATGAAATTGATGGAAAGAAGGTTGTTGGATTTAATGATACTTTTACGAATGATAAAAATATTATAGCAGTTCGAATAGGTGATAATATTACAGAAATAGACCGATATGCATTTGGAAATGCAGAAAATTTGAAATATCTGGTGTTAGGGGAATCTGTGAAGAGTATAGATGGAGGAAATTTCTTTGGAACAAACTTAAAGGAATTGATTCTTAATGATGGGTTGGAAAGAATAGGTGAAGATGAATTTACATATATTGTAGATCCACCATTAGATAACAGTGGTATGGATTTAAAAATACCTGAGAGCGTTACAGAACTCCATGTTTCGGATTTTAATCTCATTGGTAAACCAGGTTCATATGCTGAACAATATGCAAATGAACATGCAGATAGCCGTGTTACATTCACAGCAGAATAATTTACAATGTGTCAATTAATTTAATATTAATACTAATACTAATACTATCATAGAAAGCCGCCATACTATACCTGGTAATCAAATTTTGAGTGTTTGCCAAAGTTTATGAGAGTCAGTTGCGAGGAATTGATTCTCTTTTTTGGAATATAAGTTTTTGAAACGTCAAAGATAACGAAGGATGATGGCTACAAGCTGGAAAACTCAAAGACTTATTTTGAGCTTGATTCAAAACTGAAAGTAGATCCGTTACTAATTACATTGCCAGTATATAGTGATTATACCGACTTGTATGATAGCAGCAGTACCGACTGGTGTACATATAATATAAAAACAATCAGAGGTTATTAAAGGAGAAAAAAATGAAAAAGAAACTATTAATTCTAGGAATGATTTTTACAATGGCTGTGTCATCAGCCGGCTGTGGAAGTTCGACATCAGACAATTCAGGTAAGACAGACCAAACAAAACAAACAGCGGATGTGCAGGACAGCCAGAAAGACACATCTTCAAGTGATAAGTCTGATAATAAGAATGATACTAGTTATAAATCAGCAGATGAAATTACAATGGATGATTTGATGAGTCATGATGAGACTCCGGCAGAGGATTTTGAGTTAATTGACAACTCAGATGAAATAGTAATAGAGAAGTATGTTGGTAAGGATCCAATCGTGGTTATTCCAGATGAAATTGATGGAAAGAAAGTTGTTGGATTTGAATCTGCTTTTACACTTAATAATAATATAGTTGCAGTGAAAATAGGAAATAATGTTCAGGAAGTTGAAAATTCAGCTTTCTCAGGATGTAAACAATTAAAATATGTAGTAATGGGAGATTCTGTAAAAACAATAGGAGGCAGAATGTTTGCTCAAACAAATCTTCAGGAGTTGGTACTGAATGATGGGTTACAAAAAATTGGACAAGATGATAGTAACAATGTTTTGGCGCCTCCATCAAGTAACTGTGGAATGGATTTAAAAATTCCCGAAAGTGTTACCGAATTGCATGTTTCTGAATTCAATCTTATTGGGAAATCGGGCTCTTATGCTGAACAGTATGCAAATGAACATGCCGATGCAGGGGTTACATTCACAGCAGAATAATTTCGTATGCTTTACTTCTAGTTAACGATTAAGCTAAGGCCCCGGACTGTTTGACATAGTTTGCAACAAGGGGCATCAGTGTGTAAATTTTAAGGGCTTTCCATCATGGGAAGCTCTTTTTCTTGCTTTATAGGAAATTTCTCAAATCGTCAGAAATAGTGTATAATAAACTGGAAATAA